>Ga0208979_100073_pt1 | contig 199365 bp, 168 predicted proteins | sample HotLakConsUCCSLE_FD_184738 | JGI IMG/M metagenome (GOLD analysis project Ga0208979, IMG submission 184738) | Hypersaline microbial mat communities from Hot Lake, Washington, USA - Hot Lake Consortium UCC-SLE (SPAdes) | ecosystem: Environmental > Aquatic > Non-marine Saline and Alkaline >... | reverse complement strand
TTCCCAGGGCGCTTGAATGCCAAGAATCTGGCGGTAAAGCTCGCGGTCATGCATGGGGCTGGACTCGAATTGGGGCCAGACGGTAGCCTATCCGAACCGATCAACCCACACAAAACCGGGAAGAGCCACCGTTATTTATTCAGCCATGACCGCTGTCGTTCTACCAGTAGATGACAGCTCCAGGATGCAACGCCTCAGGGCCCTGTTTCTGGTCGTAGCAGCCGCTTTCGCTCTCCCGTCCGTTGCCAACTGGAATCCGCTGACTCCGAGCTACACGCAGCCCTGGAACACGGTCCATGCCATCGAGGCAATCAGTGACGACGGCGAGTGGATTGTCTTCAGCGCCGAATTTCATACCGAGGGAAACGTCAATCTGTATTCCGTGAGGGCGACCGGCGGCGAGCCGATCTTTCTCGACAACAATGGTGGAGGCATCCGGACGGTCGGACAGGTCGGGATCGTCGGCGACCGCGTCGTCTACCGCACCACGAGCTCGAACCCGAGCGTGGGGAAGATTCGATCAGTACCGATCGACGGCAGCGAGACAGCGATCGTCATGGGCCCCTCCAACTCTCTGAATGCCGACCACTGGATCGCCTGGGGGGGGCGGGTCATCACCCGGCTCAACCCCATCGGCGACTCGGCGGAGGTGTGGTCGACTCCGATCGACGGCTCCGAGGCGTCGGTGCGAATCTCGGAGGAGGAAATTCGGGCGAGCACAATCTCTCAGATGGCCGTCGTTGATAATCGCGTTATTTACCTCCGCTCGATTGCGAGTCCGGACGTCACGGAGCTTTGGAGTGCGCCGATCGATGGGTCCTCAGAAGCGGTGCGGCTGCATGCGGCGCTTCCTGCCGGTCGCCACGTTCTGGGTTTTGACGATGCCTCATTCTTTCAGCTCCCCGGCGGCACCGTCCGCCGCATTCTGTTCCCCGCTGATCTTGATGTCGATGACGAGTTCGAACTTTACTCAGTGTCGCCGAGTGGTGGAACCCCGGTCTCTCTGACCTCCTCGTTTCCCGCCACCGCCGACGTGCTCGAGGTCACCGGCTTCGGCATCGATCGTGCGTATTTCGTTGCCGACGGCCACACCGACGAGGCCTTCGACCTCTACTCCCTGACTGTCAGCTCCGGGGCTATTAATCAGTTGACGGCTTTTGACGCCGGGGCAGAGGTCGTCGATCCGGTATTCTCGACCAGCCATGCGGCTTTCTCCGACACGGCGGGTTCCATCGGTCGCCTCCACACTGTGCCGCTCGATGGTTCGGCACCACCCCGGGCCCACGGCCCGGCGGCCGCCACCGGTGCCGAGGATTGGCAATTCGCCCCCGGCGGCCAGCGGGTCGTTTTCCGGGCCAGGTTCGGCAGCAGCGGCGGCCGGGCGCTCTACTCTGGCCGCCTCCTCGACGGCGCCTACTCGATCCTCGGATCCTCGTCGACGTCGGCGGAAGACTGTCTCCGGATCTGCTCCGATTTCTTCATTGCAAACAATGATCGCGTCATCTTCCGGGAGGTGCAGTCGGACGGCTCGATCCATCTTCTTTCGGACACAGTCACCGGAAACGATCCGATAATCCTTTCGACTGGCCATACGCTACGTTTCGACGCTGCTGCCGATGGCTGGGTCGTCTTTGTTGCCGACGGCGAGGTTCCTGACCACTTCGATCTTTACAGGATCCACGCCGATGGTTCGGCGACAAGCCACCGCATCACCGCCCTGGGCGGTGGTTCGCAGAGCGACGTCGAGGGCATACGCCTCTTTCCCGATGGCAGTCGGGTCGCCTTTGTCTGGGACGAGGATCTCGACGAGCAGTTTCACCTCTTTGTCGGAGACGACAATCGTCATGAGGTCGCGTTCACTTCAGTGACTCGCGATGTCGAGGAGGCGGTCGGTACTGTCGATCTGGAAGTCGAGATGACGCAGGCGTCGATCGATGATGTCATCGTCACCGTGTTCGACACCGGGGCGGGAAGCGCACAATCGACCGACTATGTTTTTCCCTCCGGCCCGGAAGTGACGATTCCGGCTGGACAAACCACCGGCGTTGTCGTACTCGGCATTGTCGATGACAACGAAGAGGAGACCGATGAAACGCTCGTCCTCGGTCTCGAGACCGATCCCTCAGGTCATGTCGGTGACATCCAGGAGACGACCATCAGGATCCTTGACGACGACGAAGCTGGCGCGGACCAGATCTTCGCCGACCGATTCGAGCCCGGAAGCGCATCCACCAGGTGAGTCCGCGTCAGGTGGGTGTCCGAATTCGGACGCCCATGCTGAAGTTTTACTCGATTTCCTGAGTGTCCCTGGATGGCTGGTTTGGCCGATGTTCGGCCTTCGAATCTTCGCCCCAGCCTGTGAGCCTGGCGCCGAGCGAAAGGATCGCCACGATAATGGCGCCGATCACGACGCCGATCAGTCCGTCGAGCACCAGCAGCGTGACCGTATCGAGAGGCTCGGTCAGTGCGGCCCAGGCTTTGAAGAGGTGCTCGATCGGGGGAATATTGTGCGAGAAGATGCCGCCGCCGACCAGAAACATTGCCAGGGTTCCCACGATTGCAAGCCCCTTCATCACCACCGGCGCGGCGTCGATGAGCCACTCTCCGAGGTGGCCGATCGCGCCGCCGCGCTGCGACAGGCGGATACCCAGGTCGTCGATCTTGACGATGCCGGCGACCAGTCCGTATACGCCCACGACCACGAGTGCGCTGATGGCGATCAGTACGCCGAGCTGTACGCTTAGCGTTGCGGCGGTAACCGAGCCCAGCGCGATGACGATGATCTCGGCCGACAGGATGAAGTCCGTGCGAATGGCACCCTTGATCTTTTTCTTTTCGAAGGCGACCAGGTCGACCTTGGGGTCTCGAAATGCTTTCTTCAGCTCCTCCTTCTCTGCCTTGTCGGTATCGCGGTGGAAGAGCTTCTGCTGGACCTTGTGAGCGCCTTCGTAGCATAGGAAGGCGCCGCCGAGCATCAGCAACGGTACGATCGCCCACGGTATAAACGCGCTGATCAGCAGCGCAGCCGGTATCAATATGACCTTGTTGAGCGCTGCGCCCTTGGCGACCGCCCAGACGACAGCAAGCTCGCGCTTGGCAGCGATGCCGGTGACCTGGTTGGCATTGACCGCCAGATCGTCAGCGACCAGCGTTGCGGTCTTCCTGGCGGCGACCTTGGTCATCACGGCGACGTCATCAAGCAGCGTGGCAATGTCGTCAAGAAGGCTGAGTAAGCTTGCTCCGGCCATGCGTTGTTCCATTCGGCGATTGGCCAATCAGTCTGTCATAGTCTTGGCTGCTCGTGGTCCGCTTTTCGAGGGCCACCCCTTTTATTGCCTGTCCTGGAGTTGCGCCTGGAGTGTGATGAACCGGTCAGGTTTGAGGTCAGTGGCACTGAAAAGTAGCTTCAAGGCCCAAAGAGTGATATGAGTCACAATGCGGCCTTGGTCCTCTTCCCAAGGGCGCCTGGCTCGGATAATATCGGGCGATCAAGGGGCGATACCACCTGAAAAGGTAAAGATCATGAAGGATCGTCAGGACGCCCTCGAGATGCCTTCTCGCCGCGCGCTTTTCAAATCCCGCACCAAGCAACGAACGCTGCTCCGTCAGGCCATTTCGCATCAGGGCGGGGCCCAGCTCGCCAACCTGTCCGATGCAGCCGTCATCCCGCCTTTCGCGGTGCGCGTGCTTACGCGCATGGGCTTCGGCCCGCGCAGAACGCAGTTGGCACCTCAGGTTGAAACCGATCCGGAGACAATCTTTTCCGACAGATTCCAGCGCTCCGACCTGCTCGGCAAGGACGATGTGGCTTATTTCGAATCGCTGGGTGGGACCGACGATGAGCGGCTCGAACGCTACGTCGACGAGCAGCTGAGCGACGATCTGCCTGACCCGGAATGGGAGCAACGCAAGGCGGCTTATCCCGACAGCTTCGACATTCTAGACGAAGAGCTGGCGGTCACTTACTCAGAGCGCGAATGCCAGGGCTTTTCCCAGTATGTCGAGCCGCAACGCCAGGTAGAACGTGCCGCATTTACGCGTGCCTGCTACAGCAAGCGACAACTTCTCGAACTGATGGTGGACTTCTGGCATAACCACTTCAACATCTTCAGCGGCGGCGATGAAGATATCTACGTCTCCTGGGCCGACTGGGACCGCTCCGTGATTCGAGGTCATGCCTTCGGTAACTTCCATGACATGGTCCAGGCGAGTGCCAAGCATCCAGCCATGCTGTACTACCTGGACAACTACGCGAACGAGGCCGGCGGCTTCAATGAGAACTACGCGCGTGAGTTGTTCGAATTGCATACCCTGGGTGCAATCAACTACCTGGGGAATTCCTCCCCGCTGGATGTGCCGGTCTTGCCGACCAATCCTTATGCGGGCCTGGGTGATTCTCTGCTTGACACACTCGAGTTCAGCAACCCGGCGCGCGAGATTCAGAGCGAGTACACCGACCAGGACGTCTATGAGGCGGCGCGTGCGCTGACCGGCTGGCGCTATGATGACCAGGATATTGATGACAGCCAGGGCAACTGCATCAGCGGCGGCACCGGCGCGTTTCTGGTTGATGAGAGCGAGCACGATGGCGGCTCCAAGGCCATCCTGTCAAAAGGGCTGCAACTCCTCCCGCCCGACAGTGGTGCGGTCAACGACGGCGAAGTTGCGATCAAACTGGCTGTCTACCACCCGGGTACTGCACGCTATATCGCGCTGAAACTCTGCCAGCGCCTGCTTGCTGATGATCCTCCCGAGACCGTTGTCCAGGCGGCGGCTGACACTTTTTTTGCCAATCGCACACATCCGCGCCAGATCGCGCTGACATTGCGCACGATCCTGCTGTCCGCCGAATTCAAGGATCCCGCCACCTGGGGCAAGAAGATCAAGCGTCCGTTCGAATACGTGGTCTCGGCGATGCGCGCCGCCCGCTGCGACTACACCTGGCGTTTCGATGACAGCGACAGCGACCGTTTTCTGAATGTCTTCAACAGTGCGGGTCAGCGTCTGTACTGGTGGCGAACGCCGGATGGCTATGCCGACAACCGAGCGGCCTGGATGGGCTCGACCACGCTGGTGCAGAACTGGCGCACCGTGGACTGGCTGGTCGATGAGAACAATAATGATGATGCCGAACGGGTGATGCGGATCGTCGACACCACCCTGGAGAATTTCCCCGGCAACCCGACGCCGCGGGAACTGGTCGCCTTCTGGTGCCACTGGATTCTCGGCTTCACGCCGGATGGCGGTTGGGTCGGCCCCGTTGGTACCTTTTACACCAATGAGCCGACGGCATTGGGCAGAGCTTGCATGCAGTTCATCACCCAGCTGGGCTTTCCGCTGGGGGAGGAAGATGCGCCTTCTTACGGAACCGACCAGCCCATTCCTCGAGATGAGTTGAGGAACGACGACTTCCCGTATCGCTGGCACCAGCGCCTGCGCGGCACGGTTCAGCTGATTCTCTGGTCGCCCAACTTCATGCAGCGCTGAGGAACACCATCATGAAAAAACAAAATCTCGAGCATCTCAAGGCTGTTCTGACCCGCCGGCAATTCCTTCAGGTCTCCGGCGCGGCGGCCGGTGCTGCAACCATGAACCTGACCTTTACCCCGCGAGTGTTCGCCGGCTCAGGTAGTCAGAAAGTGATTGTCTATCTGTTCCTGCGCGGTGGCATCGATGGCCTGGCGCTGTTGCCGCCCGTCGCCGGGCCCGATTACGGGCACCTGGTGGATGCCCGCGACCGCACCCTGGTCGACATCAATGACTCGGATCCCGCGCGCCGACCCATTCCGCTGGTCAATGGCCAGAACCTGGGTTTCCATCCGTTCTGCCAGGGCCTGGCCGGGATCTATTCGGACGGTGGCCTGGCCATCGTGCAGGCCGCGGGCCATCCGCCTAACACCTTTACCCGCAGTCACTTCGATGCGCAGGAGCAGATCGAACTCGGTCAGCCCCTGATCGTGGACGGCACAGGGCAGGGCTTGCCGTCCAACGGCTGGTTGACCCGCTACCTGGGCAATTATCCCGGAGTTCCCGCGCCGGGCGCCGTTTTCACGGCTATGGTGTCGAATAACACGCCGCCGGTCAGTCTTGGCGGCTGGGCGGATGTGGCCACGCTCGACTCGCCGGATAACTTCTTGCCCAACTCGGGGATGTACGGCTCGACTCATCTGGCTGTGTTGTCGTCGCTCTACGGCGGGATGGGCGAGCTCGATGTCGCCGCCGGCGCGGCACTGGATGCCATCGAACTGATCAACAGCCTGGATTTCGACAACTACGTCCCCGGCGGCAATGCGGTGTATCCGAACACCAGCGAGGCGAACGATCTCAAATTGATTGCGCAGTTGATCCGCCAGGACCTGGGTATTGCTGCAGCGACGCTCGATGTCGGCGGCTGGGACACTCACAACAATCAGAATGTGTTCACCAACGGCTTCGGCACCAACGTCCAGGATTTGAGCGAAGCGTTGACCGCGTTCTATCGCGATCTCGAGGGCGCGGGCTATATCGACAACGTGGCGGTCGTAGTGCAAAGCGAGTTCGGTCGCCAGGTCAAGGAAAATGCCAGCTTCGGTACGGATCATGGTCTGGGCAATCCGATGATGATTCTCGGTGGCGGCGTCAATGGCGGGCAGGTCTACGGCCCGACCCTGGGGATCGCACCGGCCGATCGCATCGGCGACAGCCTGGTGCCGCAAACCGATTTTCGCAACGTGCTCGGCGAAGTGGCTTCCGGTCTGCTCGGTCACCCTGATGTGGACGCGATTTTCGACGATCCGAGCTTTACCTATACCCCGGTCGGATTTTCTGCCTGATGGTGCTATGGTTTGAACACTTGTGTGCGTATTGGACAGGCGCGCTGATTCTCGGCGCGCTCGCCGTATCCGCGAGTGCGCAAAATCTGCAGTGCGCCGATCTGAGCGGCGTGGCGCCGCTGCCAAATGTCAGATTCGAGCAGGATGTACTGCCGATCATCGAAGATGCGTTGTGGGGATGCACCAACTGTCACGGCTCCTCCGCTGGCCTGTCCCTCGACCAAGGCACGGCCAGCCACCAGAACCTGTTCTGCGCCGATACCCAGGGAAGTGTCCCGCAACCCTCAGCCAAACGCGTCGTCCCAGGCGCCCCTCTGGAAAGCTGGTTTTACCTGCGTGTGGCCTGCGACGATATCGACGACCAGAGCTTCCGCATGCCGCGCTTTGGTAGCCCCCTGCCCAGCGCCGAGTTGCGCGTAATCTATGACTGGATCCTGCAGGGCGCATTGTCGGCGGAAACCATTTTTACCAGTCGATTCGATAGCCGCGGCTTTTGTCCCTGATCAACGGCATGTTCTGCGACTCATTTTTCAAGGAATTTCATAACGACCTTTTGAGCAAGGTGTCGATCTCTTCGAGGATGGCAGGGTCGTCGATGGTGGAGGGCGCCGCAGGCTGCTCGCCGTTGGCCAGTTCGCGCAGGGTACGGCGCAGAATCTTGCCTGAACGGGTCTTGGGCAAGCGCTGAACCACCACCGCGCGCCGGAAACAAGCCACGGCACCGACTTGTTCGCGAACCATCGCAATCAGTTCCTGGCACACCGTTTCCGGCGCCAGCTCGCAGCCATCCTTGAGCACCACCAGACCAAGCGGCAACTGGCCCTTCAGCTCATCGGCGACGCCGAAAACGGCGCACTCGGCCACGGCGCTATGCGAGGCGACGATTTCTTCCAGCTCGCCGGTCGAGAGGCGGTGGCCGGCGACGTTGATCACATCATCCATGCGTCCCATCACGAACAGATCACCCTCCTCGTCCAGGTAACCGCCGTCGCCGCTCAGGTAATAGCCGGGATAGGTATTGAGGTAGGAGCTCTGAAAACGCGTCGGGTCCTGCCAGATGCCGAGCAGACAGCCCGGCGGCAAAGGCTGGCGCACGCAGACCGCGCCTTGTACTCCGGGTGGACAAGATTTGCCATTGGGATCCAGGATTTCGACCTGGTAGCCGGGTGTCGGCCGAGCCGCCGAGCCGGGCTTTTCGCTGAAATACTCAAGCCCGATCGGGTTGCAGGCAATCGCCCAGCCGGTTTCGGTCTGCCACCAGTGGTCGATCACCGGCAGACCGGTCTTGTCCTTGAGCCAGGCATGGGTTGGCGGATCGAGTCTTTCACCGGCCAGAAACAGGCGAGCCAGGTGAGACAGGTCATAGCGCTTGAGCCACTCGCCCTCGGGGTCTTCCTTGCGAATCGCGCGAAAGGCGGTGGGAGCAGTGAACATGGCCCGAACCCGGTGCTCGCTGATCACCCGCCAGAAAGCCCCGGCATCCGGCGTTCGAACCGGTTTGCCCTCATAAAGCAATGTAGTGCAGCCGTAGATCAGCGGGGCATAGACGATATAGGAATGACCGACTACCCAACCCACGTCGGAGGCGGCCCAGAACACCTCGCCGGGTTGCATGCCGTAGACCACGTCCATGCTGTAGTGCATGGCTACGGCATGGCCGCCGTTGTCGCGCACGACTCCTTTGGGCTTGCCGGTAGTGCCGGAGGTATAGAGGATGTAGAGCGGGTCGCTGCCGCGCACGGGCACGGCGTCCGCCGGCTCGGCTGCGGCTTCCAGTTCGGCCCAGTCATGATCGCGGCCGGGCTGAAGCTCGGCCCGTGCCTGCGGGCGCTGGAAGATCACCGTGGCCTGGGGTGGATGTGCAGATTTGGCCAGGGCGTCATCGAGTAACGGTTTGTAGGCGATCACCCGATCAAATTCGATGCCGCAGGACGCCGACAGCACTACCTTCGGTCGCGCATCATCGATCCTGAGTGCCAGCTCCTTTGGCGCAAAGCCGCCAAAGACCACTGAATGAATGGCACCCAGCCGTGCGCAGGCCAGCATGCCGATCACCGCCTCAGGCACCATCGGCATGTAAATTACCACCCGATCGCCCTTGACCACTCCAAGGCCAGCCAAGGCACCGGCCATGCGCGCCACCCGTGCAGTCAGCTCCGAAAACGTCAGAACCTGCCGGGTGTCGGTTGCCGGCGAATCATGAATCAGCGCCGGCTGATCACCGCGTCCGGCCTGAACCTGCGCATCCAGCGCCAGCCAGGCGGTATTCAGCTCGCCATCGGCAAACCACTGCTGCCCGCCCAGCTCACTTTGCTGGTGACCCACCGTCGGCGGCCGAAACCACTGAACCCGACCGGCCTGTTCCAGCCAGTACCCATCCGGATCACTCGCCGCCTGCTCGAAATGTTGCTGATATAGACCCGCACCCATCGCCCTTTCCCGTTCGTCAAAGCAAAACCCCAGTTTCTCAGCCAGGGGGTTACAGTGATAGTAGACTTTGGGATGAGGTGTAAACCAGGTCTGCGTCGGGGCAGATTGCCCAGAGGGTCTTTGAAGAGGCGAATGCAGGAGGTCTTGCCATGAAGCGAAAGAATCTTATTCCAGTGATATTGTTGGCACCAATGATGGCGTTGGCCGCTCTGGCGGGCGATACCGGTGACATTCAGGAGGTAGAAGACCGAATTGTGGTCATCGAGGGCCTGGCGGGCCCGGAAGCGGTTCACTGGGACGGGGAGCAAGAGATCTGGTTCGTCTCGAATTTCAATGGCGATGCGGCCGGTGATGCGAACGGCTTTATCTCCAGAATTTCGTCCGATGGGGACATCGTCGAGCGAGAATTCATGACCGGCACCGATCGCTATCCCCTGCATGGACCGCGAGGGATGCGCATCAAGGGTGAGCGTTTGTGGGTCGCCGACGCGGACGGCTTGCACGCATTCGACCGCCGATCCGGGGTGCACCTTGAGTTCATCGATTTTTCCTCGTTCGAACCCGGCTTTCTCAACGATGTCGAGATCGGACCGGAGGGCGCGATCTACTTGACCGATACCGGCAATGCACGACTTTTCCGGATTGTCGACGGCGAGATATCGGTCGTCGCGGCTGATGAGCTCGTTTCACCGCCGAACGGCGTTGTCTGGGATTCGACGCGAAGTGCGCTTATGCTCGCACCCTGGGGTGGCGGTCGCGCACTTATCGGATATCGGCCGGCCCAGGGTGATCTGATTGACGTTGAGACGCTGCCAGCCGGCGGCAACATGGATGGACTGGAGCCATGGCAGGGCGGGCTGTTGATTGCCTCCCAGGCCGATCAGGCGATCTGGTTCGTCCGCGACGGTGAGGCCGAGATATTGATCCGGACCCCGGGAAGACCTGCCGATATCGGCCTGGACGTTTCCAGTGGCCGGATTGCCGTGCCCTACATTGCGCTGGATCGTGTCGATATCTGGCAGCTTCCGGATCGAAGCGCGGAGATCGCTACGACAAACAGTCAATAGCAAAGCCTGGTTATCTTTTTTCAGTCGGCTTCATCTGTCTTGCCCTGCTGGACGGTGACCGGGGTGCGCATGATGACTTCGCGATGGGGGAACGGGATGTTGATGCCATTTTCCTTGAACGTGTCCCACAGCGCGAGCAGCACGGTGCCGCGGATATTGGTCAGTCCGTGTTGCGGGTCGTCGATCCAGAAGCGCAGCAGAAAGTTGATCGAGCTGTCACCGAATTCGGTCATCCAGCAGACCGGCTGTTGGTATTTGGAGTCGACGCGATCGACCGCGGCTGCAGCTGCCGTCGCGAGCTTGATCACTTCGTGTGGGTCCGAGTTGTACGACACGCCGAATGGAACATCCAGGCGCACGTACTTGTTCGAGAACGACCAGTTCACGACCTCGGTCGTAATGAAGTCTTCGTTCGGGATCAGGTACTCGCGCCCGTCTCGAGTGATCACCGAAACAAATCGTGCTCGCAGCTCGCGAACCCAACCGAAGGTGTCGCCGAGCGTAATCGTGTCACCGGGCTTGATTGACTCGTCCAACAGAATAATGATGCCGGAGATGAAATTCGACACAACCTTCTGCAATCCGAAACCGATGCCAACACCAATGGCACCGGACAGCACGGTCAGTGCGGTCAGATTGAGATTGAGCAATTGCATTCCGATCAGAACGGCGAAGACCATCAGTGAAATTCGGGTGATCTTGCCGAGCAGTACCCGAAGCGAAGGGGTCAGGTCATCGACCGACTGGATGCGGGTGTCCAGGAAAGTTCCCAGCTTCAGCGATAGCCACAACAGAATTCCGACGGCAATCAGCGAGGTCAAAACTCGCCACAGGGAGATGTCTACAACCGGGATTATCGCGCCATCGAGAATGGCTCGAATGTCATCGGTGATGCCGAGCAGCACCGCCGCGACATAGACCCAGGCAGCAAGCGCGAATATTTTTGCGAAGGTCTTGCGACGAATGATGCGCGAAACTGCCGAAATAATCAGCCAGGCGGCAGACAGCAGCATTGCACCGTAGATCAGGTTGTTGCTTTCCGGCCAGCCGGCGATGCGAGTCGCCCAGTAGGCAATTCCAAGGAAAACTGCAATGAACAGCCAATGCAGTCGGCGCAGGAACGCCACGATTACGCGCAGCAGACCGGGCATGCCCTGGATTCGCCGCACTTGGCCTTCGAGCTTTTTCTCGACAACCCGGGACAATAACCAGGCTGGAAGGACCAGGGCGGCGATGATGCCGAGCTGAAAGATGACTTCCGGGGAGCTCAAGTATCCGAAAGCGATTTGGTAAATCGATTGCGCCTCTTCTACCAGTTGCTCGATGGTCTCTTCTTCCACTGGTGAGATTTTCCTTGTTCAGGGAAGTTGAACGAACTATAGCACCGTCCCTCTCCATATCGCTGGATCCAGCGATTTTCGAGCGCCAGGATGTTCGCTTCCTGGCTTCTGAAGCATTATCCTTTATATCGACAGGCTCTGAATTTTACATGGCACGAGGAAACCCACGATGAAGTATGCCGTTCAGGTTTTGTTGTTTACCGTTGCTCCGTGTCTTGCGCTGGCGCAGCTCCCCGGCGTGACCGAGGTCCAGATATCAAGTCCGCAGCATGCGGGCTCGGATGTCGATATCCTAAGTCTGATCTACTCCCCTAACGGTGATCATGTTTGCTTCATTGGTGATACCGAAACCGAGGATGCCGGGGAGTTGTGGTGCGCGGATACGGATCCGGGCGCGCCGGCGGTTCGGGTCAGCGGGTTGATGCCCAGTGGCAAGTCCGTGGAAAAGGCCGGGTTTGATACCACTGGCGAGTGATTGTTCTACATCGCGCCGGGTACCGATGCAGAAAAGGAAGATTTGTTCATGGTCTCGCCGGATGGCTCGCAGCCGCCGGTTCGGTTGAATGCGCCGCTGGCGCCTTCTGGCGCGGACGTGATCAATTATCGATACCATCCCGATACCAATCAGGTGCTCTACACGGCTCCATCTCAGGTGGCCGGGCAGATCCAACTTCACATCGTCTCGGTCAACCAGCCCGAAGCGGTTACGATCCTGAATGGGCCGCTGGTTTCCGGCGGAGATGTTCTGTCGTACGAGGTGATTCCCGCCGCCGGTCGCGTCGTCTACCGGGCCGACCAGCAGGCCGACGGCGTCGACGAACTTTACAGCGTGCTGCTCAATGGAGCCGGTGCGGTCAAGCTCAACGGGCCAATGGTCGGGAATGGTGACGTGGCCAGCTTCGAGGTGTCGCCGGATGGCGCGCGGGTGGCCTACCTGGCGGATGAAGATGTTGACGGGGTCAACGAGATTTTTGTCACGCCGATCGAGGGCGGCGGCAGCACAAAAGTGAGCGGGACGGCAGTAGCAGGCGGGGACGCGTGGCATTTCACATTCAGTCCGGACTCGCAATGGCTTCTGTTTATCGGGGACCTGGCTACGGACGGCTGGCGGGATCTTTATTCCACGCCGGCCGATGGGTCGCAGTCGACCCCGAACGTGCTGGCAGAGCAGATCCAGGAGGCACCAGCGACACCGGTCATCGAGGCGGTGCCTTCATTGCCTGTGACTTCCGACGGCACCCAGGTTCTGTTCCGGTCGGTGGAGGGAAATGCATCGACCGTCCGAGTTCTAAGGGCGCCTGTCGACGGAAGCTCGAATGCGGTGATTCTGAGCGGTGGGCTGACCCAGATCAATAGTTTTCAGTATGTCCCCGGTCTGGAACAGATTCTGGTCCGTAACGGATCATCTCCGGGGAATCTGTACTCCATTGCCGTTGACGCGAGCAGTTTCCTGCCGCTGACAAACTTTTCGAACGCGTCGATCGATGTTTCGGGTTTGGCGACCCCCGGTGGTGTGTTGTATCTTGCTGACCCAGCAGTCGATGAGCAGACTTCGGTGTTTTTCGTTGACTATTTCGGACTGGAAACGCGCGAGCTGACGTCGAACAGTGCTTTCTTCGACGGTCTGGCTGCAAACCCCAACCTTTACGTTCCTGACGACCGGAGTGCAGTGTATTTCGTCGAACGTCACGGTAGCTCCATCGCCGTCCTGTATTCATTCCGGCTCAAGGTCGTTGAACTGGCATCATTCGCCACCGCAGAGCTGGCTCGAATCGGCAATTCGGCGCTGGTGGCCGGGGAGGGGGCATTCCTGCGAACGCTGCCAAGTCCGACCAACCTGCACCAGGTCGCCTACATCGCGGACAAGTCCGTGGACGAGCAGGCTGACGCGTATCTGGCGACGTTCGCTGACGGGGTTTTCAGCGACCGGTTCCGGGATGACTGACCCACTATCGGGTCTCAAATCCAGCCTTCTGGCCTATTGACCAGGCTACGTCAAACGGCGATGCTTGTTGGAGTTAATTACCAGATACGCGGTCCATGTACAACCTGCGCCACCTCTTCCGCGTCGCCCGACGAGGTCTCAACGATATGTTGCCTGCCCTTGAGCAGGCGTTCAACGACAGCCACGACGATGATCGTCTCGATCGAGTGTTCGGCCCGTGGCCGCGAGTCACGGTGCTTGCCGTCACCCTGGTCGGCATTCTCCTGGGCTATGGGTTGCAGGCAGCGCTTGATCGCTTCGCCATCTTCGAGTTCATCAATATTGCGGCCGTGCTGTTCGGTGCGGGCTATGCGCTTGCCTATCGCCGCTATCTGTTCCACAATCCGGCGGCGTGTGAGGACGATTTCCCCTGGCTGGCGGCCGCTCTGATTCCGCCGGCGCTTGCACTGGTATTTGTTTCATTCGCCGGTCGCTGGCTGGACGGTTTCGATACGCTGCCGGGCGCTCCGATCTGGACCTCTGTCGGCGGGATACTCGATGCGCTGGCCGACTCGCTGGCGGTCGCAGCCGGGCTGACGATTGCAGTAGCGACCTTGTGCTACAGCAAGGCCTGGCGCGAAGCGTTCAAGGCGCTGGTGCGTCGGCTGATCGTATTCAAGATCATGGTCTGGGTCATGGTGTTGCTGTTTGTCGAAATCGGGATAGTCGGACCGATCCTGGGCGTGCTGGTAGAAAGCATCCTGGGTATCAACCTGCCTGACTGGCTGGGTGAGTTCGCCAATCAGTTGACCTACGCCGCATTGATGACAACGATTTACCTGGCCATCATAGGCGGCACCTGGACGGCCTGCCGTAGAAGTTTCGGCCAGTTGTTGCGCGACGGTGAAGTCGACGTGCTCGAAACCCTCCAGGTCATGGCCGAAACGCCCGAGAAGCGCCGCCGTGCCGCGCGCAAAGGACGCGAGCGCGCGGCGACGGAAGCCCAGACACCATCGAAGCAAGGTGAGCCGCCATCGAACTGAAGGGCGCTTTTTCCCTTTGCCGCCAAATTACGGTAGCGTCTCGAAGCGGTCCTCGAAGACATTATCGAGCGCTCCGATGTCCAGCCAGACGGTATCGGATTCAATTCTTATGCTGACGTCGCGCCCATCCAGGAGACCACCATCGTCTACGGTGTAATGACTGGCGGTGGTGTTATTGCCCGAACTGAAAAGGATCAGCGGATAGGATTGCGCCAGGGGCGGTACATCGGATGTCGCGTTGATTCGAATGGTCAGTGAGCCATCGGAGATCGAGTTCAGGTCGGTAACGACCAGATTGCTGGAATCGCTGTTGGTGGCTGTCGGACCGAGTTCCCAATCGACAGTGCCTCCGTCTTCCCAGGAAAGTCCATCAGCAGTCGTGGATCCGATTCCCAGCTCCAGGGTTCCTGAGGGGAGGATCGTAACGTCCTGCAACTCTGCATTGAACGAAGCAAGTTCACCGTCTTCGACAACAATTGCCGAGGTTGTCAGCGAGCCCGCTACTGCCAGCCGGCCGCCACCCTCAACGTTGGTTTCACCACTATGACTCAGCACGCCATTGAATCGCTGCTCGCCAGCTCCCGCGATTGTCAGGTTTGTCGGGGTAGCGCCATCGGTGATCGAGCCGTCAAACGCGTAAGTCGACGGGTTGGTGCTTATGGTGAGTATGCCGCCGCCGGTGACCAATCCCGATCCCGTCAGGCCGCGAATCGTCTCGTCGTTACCTTGAAGAGTGAATGTACCGTCGATCAAGTCGATGACGGTCGAATTCCTGAGTTGGTCGGCGGAACCGAGGTTGAGATTTGCCGATGTCGAGCCGGTGCCGATCGAGAGGTCGGCACTTGATTCCCCACCAAACCAGTTTGTGCTGGAACTGCTTGCCAGGCGTAGCGTCCCCTCTTCGAGATCAAAATTCGTGCTCAAGGACGTACCTCCGTCCCCGGTTGCTCCGGTGAATTCGAGGAGACCGGGGCCGGTCTTTCTGATTGCGCCATTGGGTGGCCAATCCAGTTGACTGCGAACGTCCAGTTCACGCGAGCCGGCAGTATGGAGCTCGTTGCTGGAACCCACCAGAACCAGCCTGTTGTCCGAGATGGTGACATCGCAGTCTTCAAGTCGAATACCTCCGATCGTCGGCGGCGTGAAGTTGCTTGCGATTTCGGTTTGAACTCCCCAGCAGTCGCTACCTGCACCAAAGAGGGCCACTGCGCCGTTCTGCCATAACTGGGTCGCTACCGTTCCGGATGAACTGGTGGACCAGAATTCAAGGAACTCGGGATCCCAAAGAAAAAACACGCCACCAGGCGCCCCTGACCCCGGATCTGATTCGTTGATGTCCAGATACAGAAGGCTTTGGGCCTGAATGGACGCCGACAACATCAGCAAGGTGGAAAAGACAACAATGACTGGAAGACAAGCACGAGACATTGGAGATCGTTCCCCTTGTTTTATTTTTTCCTGTTCTATCTCATTTTTCCGGCCCAAGTCAAATTATAGGAAGAGAAAATGCAAAAGATCGGGGCCGTGACTGGTTTCGTCGTCTATGTGGCGCTGTTCTATTTTTGGTCAGGGGAGTGGATTGCTGTTGCCCGCCGTTGGCATCATTACCGGCTTCATGGTGCCATTCTGCGGTCGGATACTGGAGGCCAAAGACGATCTGGGTTGAGTCTCGCTCACGTCAGACGTGGGATCTTTTACGGGTCATGAAAATTTCATCAAGTCCTTCAACCGATTTACACCCAAATCTTGCAGCGTCTTGATATTGCGCTCGAAGATTATCTTGGGATTGGGAAGGTTGGCTGTCGCTGCCTCAATGCTCGCCTCGCGCAGCAGGTGCAGCATGGGGTAGGGGGACCGGTTGGTACAATTGGCTGGATCGTCCTGGTCACTGTCGGCGAACTGGTAGTCAGGATGGAAGCTGGCAATCTGCAGGATTCCATCCAGCGCCAGGTCTTCCAGTAACCGGTCTGCAAGATCGAGAAAATCGTTGTAATCGAGAAAGTCGCCCAGCACGTGGGGATGAATCAGCAATGTGGTTTCGCGCTCGGCCGGATCGGAAGCCTGGAGTGTCAGCAACTCGTCGGCCAGATCCTGGGCCAGTTGTTGTTGTTGGGTCGCCTCGCTGACCGTGATCCGAACCCGACCCTGACGCCACGGTAAACCGGCGAACGGGCACAGGTTCAACCCGATAACGACCTTTTCCAGCCACTGATGAGTGGCCTCGATGACGCGTTGGTTTTTCGACGACTCTGACATGCCGACATTCTACAGGGGCTGAACACCTTCCCGGGTTTCTCAGCCAAACTCTCCCGGACTCACTCCGAATCGCTCGCGGAAACATTTACTAAACCATGACAGGTTGTTGAAACCGCAGCCGTAGGCGACCTGGGAAACGGTTGCAGTTTGTCCTTCGGCAAGCAGTTCGGCGGCGCGGTCAAGGCGAAATTGCTGGATGTATTTCGATGGTGACAGGCCCGAGCAGTCCTTGATGCGCCGAAACAGTTGGGAGCGGTCCAGGTGGATGGCCTCGGCCAGTTCCTGGACACCGAAGTCGGCATTCATGAATTCGCGTTCGAGTACCTGGATCAGGCGGGACTCGAAGGGATCGGCAGGTTTTTCCGTGGGCCGGCGATCGGAGTCCTCGCGTATCTGCTGGCGCAATTGCATCTGCTGCTCGATCAGATTGCGGATCTGGATCACCAGTGTGTCCGGTTCGAACGGCTTGGTCAGATAAGCGACGGCGCCGGCGGCCAGTCCCTCCAGGAAGTCTTCCCGGCCGGCCCGGGCGGTCAGGAAAACCATCGGAATGCCGCGCAGGGTCGGGTCTGCCTGGATTTCCCTGCCTGCCGAGAAGCCATCTCGTTCCGGCATCATCACGTCGAGAATGACCAGGTCGGGAAGTCGCTCTCGACACAGGGCCAGTGCCTCGTCGCCGTTGCACGCCTCGATGACTTGATAGCGCTGACCCAGCGTGCTTCGGATAAAGGCGCGCATGTCGCGGTTGTCGTCTGCGACAAGAATGGTCGGGCGGCTGGTGTCGGTCGTTCCGTTGTCTGGAGGAACTGATTCTGCGTTGCTGGCGGACGGCGCTGCAGTCTGGTGTGCTGAGGGTGCTGACTCGGCAAAGGCTTCAGATTCGACGGCTTGCCGGGGCAGGGTGACGGTGAAGCGGCAGCCTTGTCCGGGTTCGGAGTCCAGCGCAATTTTTCCACCATGCAGTTCGACCAGATTCTTTACCAGCGACAAGCCCACCCCTGTGCCTTCTCCAGCGCGGGTCTGAGGCGTGTCGGATTGATAGAAGCGCCGGAAAACCAGTTCATGCTCGTCGGCGGCGATGCCGATGCCGGAGTCTTCCACGATCAGTCGAACGCTGGATGAATCCTGTTCGACAAGCACCTTTACATGGCCGCCGGACGGGGTGAACTTGATCGCATTGGAAACCAGGTTGGCCACGACCTGTTCCATGCGCTCGGTGTCGAAGACCAGTGGGACTTCATCGGGTCGGCTGTCAACGGTCAGATCAATGCGTTGCTGCTCACAGACCGGACGAAACAGCATCAGCACGTCGTGCACGAAAGCCGCGAAATCGCCGTGTCTTCGATCGAGCCGGATCTCACCGGCTTCGAGCTTGGCAAGGTCCAGTATCTGGTTGATCAGGCGCAGCAGATACTTCGAGTTGCGCAGGGCCATTTCGTGACCTTCGCGGTCCTTGTTGCTGAGCTTCTTGCGGCCGAGGAACTCCTGGATCGGGCCCATGATCAGGGTCAGCGGTGTGCGCAGCTCGTGCGAGATGTTGGTGAAAAAACGGGTCTTGGCCTCATCGAGTTTCTGTAGCTGCTGAGCCTGATGTTCGGTCCGATCCTTTTCCTCGCGAAGTTCCCGGGTGCGCTCGTGCACCTGTACTTCCAGCTCGCGCTGGCGTTGACGACTCAGGGCGGTACGCCAGCGCACCAGACCGGTGATCGCCAGTCCCAGGGCCAGAATCAGCAGGCCCCGGAACCACAGCGTTTCGTGCAATTGCGGTGCAATGCGCAGACTCACGCTGACCGGTTCACTGCTCCACACACCATCGCCATTGGCGGCATGCAGCTCGAAGCGGTACTCACCGGCCGGGATGTTGGTGTAGGCTGCTTCACGCTGGGTCGTCGACCGCCATTCGCGGTCGTAGCCGGCCAGCCGGTAACGGAACTGCACGCCTTCAGGATCGGACAGGCTGATACCGGTATAACGGATGCGAAAATCTCGCTCATCGCGAGCCAGCGCCAGGGTGTTGTTGCCTTGAGCGGCTTGGGCGACATCGTCCACGCTGACCGTCTCGATCACCGGCCGGGCCGGTCGCTGGTTTCGGGCAATCCTGGCCGGATCGATTTCCACCAGTCCAGCCTGGGTCGGCAACCACAACACACCATTGGCATCCACCGCGCCGGCTGGCTGGATGCCGCCGTTGCCCTCGCGGTTGATCAAACCGTCGTCCGGACCGTAGGCAATGGACTGAACCCTGTCGACGCGCCCGGCGATGAAGTCCTCTAGTTCGGCGCGATCGATCCAGAAGATGCCGCGATTGGAGTTCATCCATAATCGCCCCTGCCGGTCTGGCAGGATGACATGGATGACATTATCGAACAGACCGTCGCGCTGCTGGATTGCAATCATTGAACCCGGTCGGGTCTGGCCCTCGCTGAAAGCCAGCCGCTGCAGGCCACGATCCTCCGAGCCCGCCCACATTACCAGACCGTCGGAGGTTGGCTCGATCAGCAGCGACCGGATGTTGTCGCTGATAAGGCCATCGCTTCGATCGATGCGGGTCAGTTCGCCCTCGCGCAGGCACAAAATGCCTTGTCCGTTGGTCGCCATCCAGAGGCTACCGTCAGGTGCCTCGGCAAAGAAACGTACGTAATTCGACCGACTGCGCGGGTCGTCCAGCACGGCTTGCCATTGCCCGTTGTCGAGCATGAACACGCCGCCGCTGGTGCCGGCCCATAGCCGTCCATCACTGTCTTCGAACAGGGCGTAATGCGACAGGGCGTTTTCTTCGATGGGCGGCTCAAAGGGCTCGAACCGGCCCTGGTCGGGCTGAAAGCGAAGAATCTGGCGGGTTACGCTGGCCAGTAGCTCGCTATCGGCGCGCTCAATCAGGCTGTGGGTGAAACCCGTAGCCGACCGGGCCGGCAGTTCGAAGTCGGCCTCGATCCGGCCATCAACCAGTCGCGCCGGGCCGCGGCCGAAAGTGCCCACCCAGACCGAACCATTACTGGCGGCCAGTACCGGATAGATATTGGGCTCGGGCAGCCCCTCGGCGCGACCCCAGGTTCTCAGACGGGCCGGATGCAAGCGCATCAGGCCGCCGCGATACAGGCTCATCCAGACATTGCCTTCGTCGTCGATCAGGGCATCGCTGATCTCGCTGTCGGAGCGGTACACCAGATGACCATCACGATAGACCCCGCGGTCTGACATGATCCAGAAGCCGCCATCGTCGTCATTCAGGAAGATTCTGCCGGTAAAATGTCCACGCGAGTCAGGTAGTTGAACCTGCCATGCCTTATCGTTCCAGGACAGGACACCGTGGGCCTGGCTGGTAGCCCAAAGCCGGCCTGAAGAATCCCTGGCCAAGCCGGTAATCAGGATCTGGTCGTGCAAGCCGTCCGACATCGATGTCAGCGTCTGGCCATCCGTCTGGCTATCGAAGCGCCAGACCTGGCCTTCAAGGGTGATCAGCAGCTCGCCATTATCCGTTTCATGAAAGACTGAGCCGGGTGCCGCTGTGTCAGTCGACAACAGCAATTCGCTGCGGCCATCGTGATAGCGGTAGATACCGAGCGAGTCCTCATTGCGATACCAGACCTCACCGTTGCCCATGGGATGCATCCACTGGATATCACCACTGACTTGCTCCGGGTCCAGTGCGCGGATTGTTCCATCGTCCAGGAATGCCACACCATTGCCGGTGGCAAACCAAAGCCGGCCGTGCCGGTCCGGCACGATGCGCTGCACATGGCGGTCGGGCAATCCATCGGCCTCGGTGTGATGGTGGAACTCGCCATTGTTGAGCGAGATCAGGTGCAATTGCTCGGTTCGCCACCACAGTGAACCTTGCGGCCCCTCGACCAGGCCGAGAATGCGGTTGCTCTGCATTTGCGGATGGGAGACGGTGTTGAACACCGTAAAACGCACACCATCGAAGCGCACCAGGCCATCGTTGGTGGCCAGCCAGAGGTAACGATTTCGATCCTGCACCAAGGCGTTGACCACGTTGACCGGCAGGCCGTCGTCGATCGTCCAGGTCTGGTGCTGGTACTGCGGCAGGCCGGATGCACAGGCGGCCCGGCACAACAGGATGATCAACAACAGACTGGCCGTACCGACTTTCACACTTGCGACTCTCCCGGGGCGCCCGGATACACGCCAGGCCGTTTCATGCTCCGCTCTTCGCCAGCATGCAACATCAGTGTCAAAGCTTACAACATGACTGCGAGACCGTTGGCGGCCGCGCAACGACAATCAACACCACTGCCGTACACCACGGCAACCGGATTCCAGCCCCATCGAGGGCTTTGCTATTCGAAATGAGCGCCGGGCATTCGAGGGTATCGAAACCGGGCGCGAACCACACGCCAGCCCAGTGCCAGCCCGGTCTTTCAGAACCGATTTGAATAACACAGAGGGCAAGATCATGTCACCACTGCATCCGATTGCAACCATACTCATCCTGGCCCTGCTGTTGGCCGCCAGTGCACAAGCCAGTGGTGCGATCATCAACGTGGCGCCGGGCGTCTCTGAGATAACCGCCGACGGCGAATGCTCGCTGGCTGAAGCCATCAACAACGCCAATGCCCAGGTAGACAATGCCGATTGCGTGGCCGGGGATCCGGGCGTCGATACGATCGTGCTGGCATCGGGATCCATTTACGTGCTGGATACCGCCCTGCCGGTTGTGACCTCGGAGATGCTGATCGAGGGTAACGGGTCGGTGCTGGAGCGTAACGATTTCATAGCTTGCGTGCCCGACGGCACGCTTGCGCCTGGCGAGTTTCGCATACTGACCCAGATTGGCGGCTTTCTGCAGGCCCGTGACCTTACCTTGAGTAACGGTTGCGCCGACGGCGCGATGAGTGCAAGCAGCGACGGTGCGGGCATCCGTGTCGACGACGGGACTCTGACGCTGATCCGCGTAGTTATCAAGAACAACCTGTCCTGGGACAAGAGCGGCGCGGTCGATGCCACCAACGCGACCGTCGAAATCATCGACAGCATCCTGCGCAACAACCATGCAGGCTTCGGCGGCGGCGCCATTGGCAATGACACCACGGCCACCATGACTATCTCCGGCAGTACCTTTGGCAACAACACGGCTTCGGGCTTCGGCGGAGCCGGCATCGGCAACCGCGGCACGATGAGCGTGGTCAACAGCACTATTTCGGGCAACATTTCCACGCCTACGGAGGCGGGCGGCGGCGGGGGAGGCATCGGCAACCGCGGCGACCTGACCCTGGTCAATGTCACCATCACCGGCAATTCCGATAACGGCGGTGGCGGTGTCGGAGGAGGCGGTATTGCCAATGCCGGAACGGTGACAATCCGCAATTCCATTGTGGCCAACAGTTCCAACGGTGGCGACTGCGTCAGCGTCATGGGCACATTCAGCGCAGTTGACGAGAACCTGGACACCGACGGGAGCTGCAACGCGCTGGAGGCCGGTTTCATGACCACTACACCGTTGGCGCTGGCTTTGGAACCGCTGGCTGCCAACGGCGGACCGACACCGACGCATCGTCCAGGCAGCGGCAGTCCGGCCAACGATGCCATTGCCACCTGCCTGAATGATGGCAATGAGCTCACCGTGGATCAGCGTGGATTTCCCAGGCCCCGCGCCGGGGGGGTGCGACCTGGGCGCGCTCGAAGGGATCGTGGCCACCTTGTCGGTCGAGGTGACGGGTCCGGGCGTCGTCGATGCCGGCGCACTTCCGGCACCGGAAAGCGGGGGTGTCACCGGCTGCGACGAGTCCGGCAGCGGGCAAGCGGCGTGCACCGCCGTGTATGTGGAAGGCAGCAATGAAGGTATCACGCTGGACCTTGCACCCGATCCGGGCTCGGGCATCGACTCGATCAGTGGCTGCGACGGCGAACTTGCCGGCACCACCTACACTATCGCCAGGCTGAGTATGAATTGCACCATGACGGTGGTCTTTGCCCCGGTGACCGACGATATTTTTGCAGATAACTTTGAGGGATGACATGATGATTGCATTGCGCCTACTGGCAACCCCGCTTTTCCTTATCGCTTTGGCCGCAACTCCCATGCAGGCAGGTGCGGATATCGTTACTGTCGACTCCGCAGCCGACGACCAGCCTGTTGATGCCTGCACTCTGCGCCAGGCGATTGCGCTCGTCAACGGTTCCGGCAATACTGGTAACTGCCAGGCGGACGGCACGGCCTCGCCGCCGGAAATTCATTTCGATCTTTCGCTGCCGGCCACCATCACCCTGGATGCCGGCCTGGGCCAGCTCAATCCAACCACCTCGGTCCTCATCCAGGGACCCGGCATGGATCAGTTGACCCTCAGCGGCAACAACCAGGTGCGCCTTTTCAGCAGCTTCACCGGCGGCGTCACGCTCTACCTGCGCGACTTGAGGATTGCCAATGGGCGCTCGCCGGATGGCGAGGCGGGTGGCGGGATCGGCATCTGCTGTGGGTTCAGTCTGGATCTGGCCCGGGTTCACGTTTACAACAATCATTCACCCTTCGCCGGCGGCGGCATCGATGCCAACGGCAATATCGTGATGCGCGATTCCATCATCGAGGGCAACACCGCCGTCGATGACGATCCGACCGGCACTTCCCTGAGCTTCGGTGGTGGCGTCCGTGTCCCCGGCTTCGGCGACCAGGCCCTGTTCGAGCGTGTGCAGTTTATTGACAATACGACAGGTTCGCTGGTTTCGGGGGCCAATCCGGGCGTGGGCGGGGCGCTGGCCACGGCCAATTCCCGGGTCGTCACCGTCATTGACTCGAGCTTTTCCGGCAACCAGGCACTGGGCGTCCAGCAGCGCACCGGTTCCAATCCCATCCCCACCGGAATGGGCGGACAAGGGGGCGCAATCTACAGCACTTCCGAGGTGAATGTGATTCGCAGCACGGTTGCCGACAATACGGCCAGCTTCGAGGGTGGCGGCATTTTCAATGTCGGCACCTCTCAGGTAGTCAATGTCACCATCGCCAATAACACCGTGCCCTCGGCATCCAGCCCCAGCGAAGGAGGCGGCATTGCCAACGCGGCAAACAACGGCTCTCCCGGTATTCCGCCAGTCGTTCTGGAACTCAACCACGTCACCTTGTATGGCAACAGCGCTGGGCTCGGCGGCGGCCTGCATAATCGCCGCGCCAATGCAGCCCAGGTGCTGATCCACAACTCTGCCTTCGGTCATACCGGCCCCGGCCAGACCGGCGGCGATATCGTCAATGGCGGCGACGGCGAACTGACTGGCACGCATAACCTGATCGAAAATGCAGCGACTGCGGGCGGTCTGGTCGACGGCGTGGACGGCAACATCATCGGTACCTCGGCCGGATTTGTCGGGCTGGGTGATTTTGGTGGTCTTACCCGGACTGTCAACTTCGACTTTACCAGCGCCCTGTTCGATGCCGGCGATTCCGGCAACTGCCCCGAAACCGACCAGCGCGGCGTGCTTCGTCCGCAGGGTAGTGCCTGTGACATCGGTTCAGTGGAACTGACCGAGCAGATATTCAACGATCGTTTTGAAACGCCAAATCCCTGAATCCAGCATGAGCGACCGCAAGGAAAGACCTGCCCGTCAGGAAGCCGAGATGCTTGAGTCGCTGTTTCAGGAACGCCGGCGTAGTGCCGGCAAGCATTCGAAGAAGCGGGTGAGCAAGAAGAAGCGCAAGCCGTCGGCGTCAGTCCTGAGGCCTTGAATCGGACTGCGAAGTGATTCGATCCTGCATTTGTTGTCTGGCTATTCCATGATTCGGCAAAGAGTGTATATACTCAGCACGGGGGCTTGATCCGACAAATCTGATTTCATGGACAAAATCCTTCAGACGCTCCTGGAGTTGTCTCCGTTCACGGTGTATCTGCTGATCGGACTGCTCTGCTGGTCCGAAGGGGCATTCTTCCTCGGCTTCGTGACCCCGGGAGAACTCGCCGTTGTAACGGGCGGAATCCTCGCATCGTACGGCCAGATCGAGATGGATATCCTGGTGGGGGTCGTGGTGCTGGCAACCGTTGCCGGCAACGCAACCGGTTTCTACGCGGGCCGTCGCTGGGGTGCCGGAATGCTGGGATGGGCACCGCTTCAGCGATTCTTTGGTCCCGCGATCCTGAAAACGCAGGACTTCATGCTGCGTCGGGGAGAGTGGGCCATTGTGTTAAGCCGGGTATCTACACCCACCCGAATCGTCGTGCCGTTTCTTGCCGGTGCCTCCCAGGTTCGCTATCGCCGTTTCGTGATGTTCGATGTCCCGGCCAGCCTGATCTGGGCTCTTGTCTACACCACGCTGGGATACATGCTCGGCGCATCCTGGGACCTCATCAGGGAATTGAGCGGAAACGCGGCACTCCTCGTTCTGATCCTGTTTCTTCTGGCTGTCGTCATTCGCTGGGTGGCGGCCCGAGTCGCGGCAAACCGGCGCCGGGTTCAGGCCTGGTTCCGGTTGATGCTCAGGGTCACGGGTACTCGCGGAATCGCGCGCGCGCTGGCTCCGGGATTTCGCTGGTTAAGTCATCGCCTGAATCCGCGCGTGGCCCATGGATTGAGCGTAACCCTGTCTTTTGTCGCCCTTTTGGGAGCGTTTGGCGGCATTGGTCTGGTGCTCAGCCAGACCCGGGCGGTCCAGGGACTGACGCTGATCGACTTCCCTGTTCTCGAATGGATGGTAGAGACTCGAACCGATCAGGCGGTCTCGTTCGCTCGCAACGGATTGCTGGTGGTCGATTGGCCCGGGGTCGTCGTATTGGCGGTACCGCTGATGATCCTTGCCTGGTGGCGGCTGGGGTGGTTCTCGGCAATTCGCATTGGAGTCGGGCTCGTGGGAGCGGCCGGAGGCGCCTATTTTCTTGACCGGTTCGTTTTTGAGGGGTATGTCCCCGATGCCGAGTTCCCGTCGGTGCCAGTCGCCGTTGCCGCGGCCCTGCTGGTTCATACCACTGCACTCACTTTCAGGATGCTGGATTGGGGAGCCGCGGTGGCCAGCGCTGCTTTCGGAACGTTTTTCCTGTGTGCTGTCGCACTGGGAACGGTCGTGGCCGGTTGGGCAGCACCCTCAGGAATTGCGCTGGGGCTGGCTCTGGGGATGGCCTGGGCAACGACACTTGAACTGTTCGAGGCTGCTCTGAGCGCAGACCAGTCCTCGCATGAGGATAGCCACGCCGATTCTGCTCTGCCAGAAGCGAGTGAGAACCCGTCCAGCGACCTTTGAATGTTCGGTTGGGGCCTGACCAGACAGCGCATGGCACCCGACGACAGCCATCAACGCTACGCGTCAGCATGGCCTGCTTTATAACTCAGGTATCTCTAATGTTATGAAGGTGCCACCATGAGCTACGACATCAGCAAAACCCTGGAAATAACGCCGGATCAAGCGCGCGAACGGGCGATGGAAGTTTTATCCGCCGAAGGATTTGGCGTGCTGACCGAGATCGATGTTCAGGCGACCATGAAGAAGAAACTCGACCGGGACATGCGCTACTACACGATTCTGGGAGCGTGCAATCCCGAAATGGCCTGGGAGGCACTGAGCCGGGAACCGAAGATCGGAACAATGCTGCCTTGCAACGTGATCGTGCGCGAACTTGAAGACGGCAGGGTTGAAGTATCTGCGGTAGATCCGCAAGCGTCGATGCAGGCCGTGGCAAACCCGGAGCTCGGCGAAGTTGCCAACGAAGTGAGAATGCGACTGCAGCGAGTGATTAAGGCGCTCTGATGATCGCGGGCCGGTGCTCAAGCACGGGCGGAATCATCAATGTCTCAGGTTGATTTCGACGCCGATTCCGCGGTAGCCGACGAAGCCGCAGACATGATTGAACATCGGTTCTCCACTGACCCGGTACTGCCGATGTGATCCATCGGCACTAATGCGACTGAATGGAAAATCCAGGAAAGGCTGGCGAGCTGCTATGAACGCACGCAATTGCTTGCGCTCTGTCTCGTTCCATCCTCCCATATCGGCATACCTGGATATTCCGTCCAGCGAGTCGACCTGGATTCCGAGCATTTCCAGCACCGGCCCCGAAACCCTGGTGAAATTCCCGCTTTCATCCTGCTCCCAGTACCAGTCCGAGGCAAGTTCGGTCAAACTCCGATAGCGAGCTTCGCTTTCACGAAGCTCGGCCGTCCGTTCCTCCACCTTTTGTTCGAGTTCGGCGTTGAAAGCCTCGAGCTTCTTGTACAGCAACCGGACCTCGAGCATGTTGTGGATACGGGTCTTGACTTCGAGCAGATCCAGCGGCTTGCTGATGAAATCCTTTGCGCCGGACTGCAGCGCGCGCAGCTTGTGGCCCGGCTGAGCGGTCAGAACGATGACTGGAAGATAGCTGTCTGCCTCGTCGGTCTTGAGACCTGCCATAACCACAAATCCGTCCATTTCGGGCATCTGGAGGTCAAGCAGAATGAGGTCATAATGGTGTTTGCGATGCAGGGCGCATACATCCTGCGAATTCAAGGTCGAGGAAACCTGTTTGTATCCGGCATCACCGAGCAGTTGTTCGATGAGCCGTACATTGGCCTCCTGGTCGTCGACAATCAGAATCCTGGCTTCAAGAATTTCGATATCACAAAGAATCATAATATTTCTCTCCGACTTGCAGCTGTATCTGCGCGGGCTGATTGATCCTTTGCAAATTTGAGTGTCACATTCAGCGTATTCATGAATTCACTGACATTGATCGGTTTGGTGAGATAACGAAAGAACCCCGCTTTCAGGCCTTTCCTGATATCTCGTGGTATCGCGTTGCCGCTGAGTGCGACGATGGGGATGTGCATGGTTGCAGGATCCTCGCGCAGGATTTTCATCGCCTGAAGACCACTGATCCCGGGCAGGTTGATATCCATCAGGATCATGTCTGGCAGAGAAGCGCGTGTAATCTCGATGCCCCGATTACCGTCGGTTGCGGTCAACAGACGGATATCGGGCTGACGCGCGATCAGATCTTCGACGAGCATCAGATTGGCCGGGTTATCCTCGATATAGAGCACGTTGCGCCATTTCGACGCGTCATGCACTTTGACCGGAGCAATGACTTCGGATTCGACCGCCTCGATCACTTCCTGTCGTTCATGTGTCAGGTTCAGTTCGATCCAGAATACACTGCCATTGCCGACATCACTTTCCACGCCGATAGCGCCCTCCATCAATTCAATCAGGCGCTTGGCAGTGACAAGTCCGATCCCGGTACCTTCCTGCCCCGACATTTCCTGCCCCAGTCGATTGAATGGCTGGAACAACTGGTCGATGTCTTTGGCAGACAAGCCCTGGCCGCTATCTTCGATGCAGATCCTGATTCGGCCAGTGGGTTTGACGATGCACGAAACAAGAACGGTGCCGCCAATGCGGTTGTATTTGATTGCATTGGTCAGCAAATTGATGATCACCTGCTTCAGACGCGTTCGATCGACCTTGACGAAGTGCGCAATGTCGAAATCCGGGAACGTCACGCTGATTTTGCGTTGCAAAGCCTGCGCTTCGACCATGATCCGGCATTCCTTCAATACCTCGATCAAGGACACCGGCTCGGTCGACAGCGACAATTTTCCGGACTCGATCAGCGCCAGATCGAGAACTTCATTGATCAGGTCCAGCAGGTACCACCCGGCTTTCAGGATCTGATCGATGCTGCGTTTCTGCGACGGCGTCGGCAGCGGCGAACCCGATTGGATGAGTTGAGCGAATCCGAGTATCGCATTCAGGGGCGTGCGAAGCTCATGACTCATGCTGGAAAGGAACACCGATTTTGCCTGGTTCGCCTTATCGGCCTGGACCATGGCCTGGTGCAGTTCCGTTTCGGCCAGCTTGCGGATCGAATTGTCGGCGCCGATCAGCAAAAAGCCGATCAGATCGTCATAGTCGTCGCACAAGGCGGTAATGGTCACGATTGCCGGAAAGCGACTTCCATCCTTGCGGATGTAAGTCAGTTCATAGACATCCTCGATGCCACGTGATGCCTTGAATGACAGAGCCTCGAAGCCTGGCCTGACGACGGTGGCAAGCTCGACACTCAGAGCGTGCGCTCTTGCCTCGACTTCCTTGGGATCATGAATGTCACTGGGATCGATCCGGTTGATGACTTCATCGGCAGCATACCCGAGCATTCGCTCGGAGCCAGGATTGAACAGCTGGATCAGGCCTTTCTCGTCGGTGGCAATGATCGAGAAATTGCGACTGGTGAGAATCGCGTTCTGCAAGGCACCGGTCTTGAGCAATGCTTGCTTGCCCCTGGCCTCGGCCCTCGCAGCGTCCTTTTTTGAGGCATCACGACCCTTGGGTGTGGACATAACGACTTCCGTGGAATGGGTACACCAATTCGCGAAATCGTCGCGTCTGCCGGTTGACCAAGAGAAGATCAAGCATCTGAAAAGGGGGCATGAGGCCGCTTTTCTCCGGTCTCCCAAGATAGTCGCTTACGATCTTTTGGTCGTCTGTGCGGTAGGGCACATAGTGCTGATCATTGAGGTGGCTGCGTTTGTCCAGGTTCGAAGCGCAAGTGTTGTTTGATGGTCGTTCACTGTTCGAGACGAAAACGTATTACGGCATCCATTGCGGGACAAGCTGAATTATCATGATCGATTCTGCATTCGATCGACAGAATCCGGTACCGCGCCGTAAACCACACAATGGACCGTCCCGATCAATTCATTTTCGACAACGCCACCTTCGCCCCCCGCGAGGGCAGGCTGCGTCTGGGTGACAAGGACGTCATTCTCGAACAGAAGGTTGTCGATCTGCTCCACGCTTTCTGCCGACGACCGGGACAGGTGTTGACCAAGTCATGGCTGATGGAGGAAATATGGCCGGATCGGGTGGTCAACGAGGACAGCCTTTCGGTTGCGGTCAGCAAGCTGCGACGTGTGTTGGGTGACCGTGCTGCTGCGCCGAAATACATTCGCACGGTGTCCGGTACGGGATACCTTTGGTTGCCGGAGACCCGAATCGCGGCTGTCGGTCCGCCACAACTCCCTGCATTGGTCGGGTCGCGATCGGGCTGGTGGTTATCGTCCGGCCTGGTTGCCATTGGATTGCTGGTGGCGGCCGTGGGCGGTTGGTGGTTCAGCCGTGATCACCATCCCACCTCGCCCCGGGATGTAACATCGGTGGACAGTCCGGGCGCGGACGTGATCGAGATGCTGGAGCAGGCCGAGGAGCAGCTCGACAGCGAGCGTCCCGAGGGCCTGCGACAGGCCATCGTCGACTTCAGGCAGGTGTTGGAGCGCCATCCCGGCACGGCTGACGCGTATCTCGGTATTGCCGAAGCCAAGCTTGAATTGAGCGCCCTCAGCGGTCACCTCGATATCGAACTCTACGCGGATGAGGGTCACGCTCTGCTCGACCGCGTCCTCGAGATTGAACCCGACAACGCCCGCGCCTGGCTGCGCAAGGCCGAATTGCACTTCCTTGCCGACTGGAATTTTCCGGCCGCAGAGCATGCCTACCTGCGTGCGATCGAACTTGCGCCCGACGATCCAATGAACTATCTCCCGTACAGTGAGTTCCTGCTGACACTGGGCGAATTCGAGCGATCCGAGGAAATGTTGCAGCGACTGCGTGAGGCTGACCCGGCCTGGTACCGTTTCATCAATATGTCCTTCGTCTACACCATGCGCGGTGAGCTCGAGCGGGCGCTGGCCGAGACACGGCGCCTGATGAACAGTGAATCGGACGCGGAATCCTACGGCAAGATGCTGCATCGCCTCGGCTTTCTGCTGGGCGATGAGGAACTCGCTTTTGAGCAGCTCATTGTGCTTATGCGTGACCAAGGTATCGCCGAGGAGAGCATTGCCGACTACACGGAGTTGTACCGGGAGCGTGGCCTGTCTGTACTTTTCGGCCGTCTGCTCGATGAGCGACTCAAGCCCAACATCGGCCATTACCGGCCGCCGATGGCATGGGCCCGCTATGCGGTCATCGCCGGCCGCCACGACGAAGCCTTTCGCTGGCTGAATCAGGCTGTCGATAAACGCCAGCCGCAGGTGTTGCTGGTCAATGTCGATCCGCACTACCTGCCGCTTCGAGAGGATCGCAGATTCCGTGAACTGCTCGATCGCCTGCCGACGCGGGCAGGCGATCCGACCCCCCGCGATTAGCTGTTGAGTGTTGTTACCGGATACGACTCCGGCAACAGCACGGTTACCCGGTCTCCGCTGCGAATCGACTCGGCCCCGCGCACGATCACCTGCTGACCGGCCGCAAGTGAACCCTCGACGGCAACGTAGTCCCCGTGACCAGCACCGACGGTGACCGGAATCGCCCGGGCACGGCCTTCCTCATCGAGCACGAACACCCGGATCTGCTGGTCTCCAAGCACCAGCGCATCGCGCGGCACGATGAACTGCTCCGCGGGCAGCGCGGTTGGCACGGCCACGCTGATCAGTTGGCCGATGCGAAACTGCGAGACCATCGACTCGGGTATGTCGAGGTAGCCCAGGAAGCTTTGCGACTGCCCATCGCTGACCGGCACGGTTGCCCGCACCGCCATCTCGACACTTCCTGAGCTCCAGTGGACGCGCAGCGCGCCGACGGAGGCCGGCAATGCGCTGTGCACCAGCGGACCGTGAAAACGAACTTCGAGCGCCCTGGTGCTGACCAACTGCGCCACCGGCTGCGTGGCTGACACACTTTCGCCTTGTTGCTGGAACCGCCTGGTGACCATGCCATCAAAGGGTGCGACGATGCGGGTTCTGGCCAGGTCCTGGCGCGCACGGTCGATCTCGACCTCCAGCAACTGGGCATCGGAACGTGCCATGCCCAGGTCGGCTTCCAGTGAGTCGACTTCACGCGCGGAGATCGACTGCTGTTCCTGCAGTCGACGGTAGCGCTCGAGATCCTGCTCCAGGCGGCGAATCTCGATGTGCTTCTTGTTAAGCCGCGCCTCAAGCTCGCGCACGGCCAATTCGAAGGGGCGAGCGTCGAGCTGCGCAACGGACTCGCCCTTGGCCACTTCCGTCCCTGGCTCGGCCACCCAGGTCAGGGAGCCGGCAATGCCGGCAGATACCGACGAGTCGTGGCGGCTTTGCACGCTGCCAGTGACCATCAGGGTCGGACTGACTTGTTCGGACTCGACCGATACCACTGAAACGACGGGTCGCTCCGCGGAGAGAGCTTCTACGGCTGGCAACAACGAGCAGGCTGTGACAGCAGCGAACAGAACTTGGGTAGTGCGTGGGGAGAGTTTCATGATGTACTCCTTGGTCTCAGGAAGCCTGAATGAGGGAACGTGACTTGTTAATGGAAGCAGAGACGGAAGCGGCGTGCCGGGCGTGAAGCTGCGCTATCAGCCGCAGGGCCGCTGCCATGAAGATGACGGTAAACAGGGTGCTGGCGAGCATGCCGCCGACGATGACCACGGCCAGGCCGCGATAGATCTCGCTGCCGACGCCGGGCACCAGCACCAGCGGCAGCATGCCGACAACAGAGGTCAGCGTGCTCATCCAGATGGGTCGCACGCGCGTTTCGACGGCCATGCGGATGGACTCGTCCACCGACAGTCCTTCAGCCTGGCCACGCCGGGCGCGGTCAATCAGCAGTATGGCGTTGTTGACCACCAGGCCCATGAGGATCACGAAGCCGATCATGGTCAACAAATCCAGCGACTGGAAGGTGAACAGGTTGAGGGCGCACAACCCCAGCACGCCGCCGGCCAGGGCCGTCGGCATCGAGGCGAGAACGACAAGGCTGTCGACGGCGGAACGGAAAAGCGCGGTCATCAGCAAAAACAGTATCAGCACCGCAAATGCGAAGTTCCAGCTCATGGTTGCAATGGTGTCGGCCAGATCGTCGGACCCGCCCGACAGCATCAGATGGATGCCGGGACTGACCTGCGCCTGTGCGTCGGCCATGATTGGTGCCAGTTTTTCAAGCGCGGCTTCCAGCGACATGTCGGATGGCGGCGTAATCGCCAGGGTAAAAGTCCGCTCGCCGTTGTAGCGGCGAAGCTGGGTGGGGCCGGCCTGGCGATCGACACGTGTCAATTGCCCGAGCGTTTGCACTCCTGACATGGGTGTGGCCATGGGTACGGCCTGGAGCTGCTCCGGTGCAGACCAGCGCGGTGCCTTGAGGATGATGTTCTGGCGCTGACTGCCGTCGAACTGCTCACCGACATAAAGGCCGCTGGTTGCTGCTCTTACCATGTCGGCAACCTGATTGCGGTTGAGGCCAGCCTGAGCGACAGCATGATCGTCTGGATGCATCATCAGCTGTGGCTGCGCGGCATTGAGGCCTGGGAGCGGGCGCAGTCCGGTGCCCGGGATTTCACTCTTGATGCGCTCCATGGTCCGGGCTGCCACCTGGCGCGAGGCATCGTCCAGCTCACCGGTGAAGTTGAGGTAGACCGACCGGCTGCCGCCCACGTTGAGGCTCAGCAGGGAGGACTGGAACGGAAAGGCACGCGTGTCGGGCAGATCGGCGAGAATTTCGGTGCGCAGCAGGGTCAGCACTTGCTCTACTTCGCGCGGGTTCTCCGGATAGACAAAAAGGATCTTGCCGCCCTCGCTCATGGCCAGGTTGTAGTCCCGGATGCCCGGCGATTTCTCGCCCTTGAGATAAGGCTCCAGACGACGCATGAGCGTTTGGCCAATTTCGTCCTCCAGGGTCTCGTAGCTGGCACCCGGCGGCACGGAAAACACCGTCATGATGCCTTCCCACTTGGCTTCGGGCAGGAAATCGGTATCGGGCGTCAGCGCCCAGATCACAACCGCCGCCCCCGGACCCAGCAAGAGCAGCCACAGCAGTGCCCGCGTATCGGTGTTGGCCAGCGATAGATACCGCCGTGCCAATCGATACCAGAAGCGCGGTGGTTGCCCACCGTCGACCTCGCGACGCAGGAAGACGCCGGCGACCACCGGCACCAGGAAAAACGCACTCAACATGGAAGCGCACACGGCCACTGCCATGCTCACTGCCAGATCGAAGAACAGCTGTCCCTCCACGCCCTGCATGGATACGATCGGAGTGAAGATCGCGACCGTGGTCAGGGTCGACGCAAACAACGCCGGTGCCACTTCGGTCGTGCCTTGCAGCACGGCCTTTTTCAGCGGCTTGCCGTGCTGCAACAGGCGCACAATGTTTTCTTGCACGACGATGGCGGCATCCAGCACCAGGCCGGTCGAAAACGCCAGACCGGCCAGGGAAATGATATTGAGGCTGCGGCCAAGCAGGTCGAGCACCAGCAGGGCGGCCAGCAGCGAAACCGGGATGGTCATGGCAATCAGCGCGGCTGCACGCCAACCCCGAAGCATCAGATAGAGCAGTCCCATGGCCAGCCCGATGCCCAGACCGAGATTGCCCTGTACCAAAGCGACGGCACGCTTGATGTGCTCAGACGAATCGAAGCTCAGGATCAGCTCCAGGTCCGCGTTGGCCAGGTGGGTTTCGTTGACCTTCGCGATCCGTTCCTTCAGCGCGGTCATGATCTCAACCGTGTTGGCATTGGTGGCGGCGAAAAGCTGGATGTAAAAGGCCGGGTAGCCGTTGCGGTAGGCGAATCCTCTGAGCGGCTCATGGCCTTGTCGCACCGCGGCGATCTCGCCCAGACGCACCACCCGACCGTCGTTGTAGGCAACGATCATCTGGGCCCACTCATCGGCCACGTACTGGCCGGCAAATCGCACGGTGTACTCGCGCCGACCGACCGAGGCGAAGCCACCGGAAACATTGCCCGCACTGCGCAGGCGCTGCAGCAGGGTGTCGAGCTGTACACCAAGGGCCGCCATGCGGTAGGGATCGAATACGATTTCGATCTGCGGCTCGCGAAAGCTGTTGAGACCGACTTTGGTTACGCCCGGAATGGATCGCAGGCTGGGTGCCACGGTTTGACGAATCAGTTCCTGGTCGGCGGTAAAGTCACCGTCGGCCCCCTCCTGGATCTTGCGGATCATCAGGGTGGCCAGCGGCTGCTCCAATCCGCCCAGACTGATCATCGGCTCCTCGGCTTCACGCGGCCGGGACGGTGCCTGGTTCATCGCGTTGATGACGTCCATGAGCTTGCCCTGCATGTCGGTTCCGACCTGGAAGGAAAGCATTGTAATGCTCATGCCTGCGCGGACTGAAGACTGGATGGAATCCAGCCCGACGATCGTCTTGAGCGCGGCTTCCTGCGGCTCGACGAGCTCGGCTTCCATTTCAGCAGGCGCGGCCGCCCGCCAGAAGTTGAGGATGGTGATCTTGGGCCGCTCGAGATCAGGAGTGAGCTGCACCGGCAGGTCGACCAGCGCGGCCACCCCCATGATTCCGACAATAACGAACGCCACGATGGTGGCGACCGGGTTGGCATGACTGAGCTTGAACAGGTTCATGGCGAGTTTCCATGGAGGTGCGGTGAATGTGTGAATCATCATCCGCATCGGGTTGCTCTCAGTCCTGAATTCGGGCCGAAGCATTCGGAATCATTCTGAAAAAGCCCTTAAGAATCACTTCAAGTCATTGTTTTTGCGGCATTAAGTCTATATGCTCATTCGGAATCAAGTATTCATCAAGGAAGTAGTCATGACGGATGTGATCGTAGTAATCGGATCGGGATCGATTGGCCAGGCGATCGCCCGCCGCGTCAGTGCCGGCAAGCGAGTACTGCTTGCCGACCTGCGCCGCGACCAGGCAGAGGCTGTCGCGACGGTGATGGGGGAGGCCGGGTTCGACGTGCGACCGACAACCGTGGATGTCACGTCTCGATCATCGGTTGAAGCATTGGTCGAGGAAGCGACAGCCCTGGGAGAGGTCACCGGGGTCATTCATTCTGCCGGAGTTTCTCCTTCGAATGCTTCCCCAGCCGTGATCTTCAAGGTCGATCTGTATGGCACGGCCGTCGTACTCGAAGCCTTTGGCAACGTGATTGCCCGCAATGGATCGGGCCTGGTCGTGTCGTCACAGGCGGGTCATCGCCTTGAGCCGTTGACAACCGAACAGACCCGTTGTCTGGCGACGACGCCGGCCGACGAGCTGCTTGATCTTGCCATGCTCCAGCCTGACCGGGTAGGGGATTCGCTGCTGGCCTATCAGATCGCCAAACGCGGGAGTTCACTTCGCGTGCAGGCCGAGGCCGTTCGGTGGGCAAAACGCGGCGCGCGCGTCAATGCCATCAGCCCGGGCATTGTTGTGACGCCGTTGTCCAGGAAAGAGTTGAGCGGTCCGCACAGCCAGCAATACCGGCGCATGATCGATGCTTGCGCGGCGGGACGTGCCGGCACACCGGATGAAGTCGGAGCCGTTGGAGCCCTGCTGATGGGACCGGAAGGGGCCTTCATCTCCGGTAGCGATTTCCTGATGGATGGCGGCGTTACTGCCGCTCACTGGTACGGTGATTTGACCCCACCAGACTCATAAGTCGGGCAATCGGTCCGCTTCGGTTGCTTGCGTACAACCTGGAAATCAATCGGCTTGAAGCTGAAGTTGTTCGACTGAGCAGCCGAACAGGCAGTCATCGCTACCACCAATGGCATTTCGGCACGCAAGCGAATGAAATCGCCTGCCTTGCTGAGTGGTGGAAGAACACGGATTCCTCCTGATCCAGCATCTACCGCAACGTGCATAAAAACGTTGAAAGCGATGGGTATTCGATCGGTATCGATTCCGTATGGAGCCAATGCCTGTGCAAGATTGCCCTCGCAACCCGGACGATCGTCGCTCTCTCCGTATATGATTCTGAAAGTATCTTTTGAGCATGGCGTCAAAGTGAAGTCGTGCCGCCCGCAGGTATCTTCGATAATGGTGAGCATAGGCCGGCTACGATTTGAGTACAGTATGTCACCGGTTGTCAGCCACAGGCGTGCGGCATAGTCGATCGAGCGGCCAGATGACAGGTATTCGTTGCTGTCCGGTTGTGCAAATGCGACTACGTCACTTACCTGCTGTCCCAGGGGATCAATGATCACCAGTTCATCACCAGCGCATAGTTCGACTGTCTTCGCAGAGCAGGGTGGAATTCTTACCGCCGCATAATCAGAAGTCACGTGCGTTGCCTTGAATCCGGTCGCCCCTTGAAATCAAACGGACATCGCCAGTCGGCCTCAACCATGCGGCCACTGTACTGCCTGGCTTCACTCTCTTCACCGAAATCCGCCAGGTTGGGGTTGATGGACCCTTGTAGATCGATTTCGCGTGACCGAGTGGCAGCCTGGATCTTCCAATAGCGTCCGTCTTCACGCAGCTTCTCGAACTGGCGGTGAGAGTTAAACACCAATGCCGGGTTGCTGAATCGTCTCGCGAGTCGCGAAGCATGTGGATGTAGTCCGATAACAAAGAACGGATGTTCCACCATGCTCAGGCTGAAGTGCGGATTTTCGGACGGTCATTGTCGCGGTCTCCCAGTGTGCCGAATTCATGAGTCTGTATAGAGCCACGGGCCAAGGCTGACTTGGCTCCGACACAGGGATAGGCCGCATCATCCAGAAACGCCATAAAGTTCTTGCCCAGGCTCGCCACCAGTTAGTCAATCGCGGTTCATTCGGGATGAGATACTAGCTTTGTATGCCGTGTTCAGTATGTACGGTTACGCACAGCATCAGAAACGGGCGGGCTCCTGGCGTGGCGGGTAGTCAGGTCGCCAGTCTGCAGCCGAGTGCCTGGCACGCAGCCATTGATCCCCAGTTCACCTTGACATTTTCAAAGCCCGCGCGCTTCAACACGCTTGCTGCGATCAGCGCGCGCTGACCGGAGCCGCAGAAGGTGATGATCTCTTTGTGCGAATCAAGTTCGTCGAGCCGTTCAGGCAATTCGCCGACGTAAATATGGGTCGCACCTTCGAGATGACCCTCATCGAATTCCGGTTTGGCACGTACATCCAGCAGAACGAACTCCGAACCCCTTTCGTGGCGCCGCTTGAACTCTTCACCATCAATGGCCGCGATTCGATCCACCGAACGCCCCGAAACCGCCCAGGACTTGATTGCGTTAGCGAGGTAGCCCCCCACCTGGTCATAGCCGACGCGTGCAAGTTCACGCGCGCCGCGCTCGGCCTGCTCCGGGCTTGTCGCGATCAGTCCGATCGGCGTGTCATAGGGCAAAAGCCAGCCGGCAAAAGAGGTCAGCATGTCTGCTGGCAGGGAGAGCGATTGGGGCACGTGCCCGCCGGCAAAGCTTTCAGCCATTCTCAGGTCGACCGCGATTAGTCCGTTGTCCAACTTGCTTGCGAAATCCTCCGCACTCATCGGTAGTGGCTTTCTCACATCCAGATCGAGGCCCGGACTGGACGAGGCGTTGATCTCTTCCATCCTTTTGAAATAGGGCGGATAGTCATGATGTTCGCCAGTCTTGGTCTTGATGAATTCGGATTGCGAAAGTGAAAGGCGCGCACTATGCGCCCTTTCGTAGCCGATCGTGGAAAAGTCCCGGTTGGCCATGCCTTGTCCGCAGACCGAACCGGCCCCGTGGGCCGGATATACAATGGTCTGATTCCCGAGCGGAAGGAGCTTTTCGTGCAGGCTGTGGTAGAGAAGGCCGGCGACCTCTTCGGCTCGATCCGGGTAGAAATCGGTCCGCCCGACGTCGTTGACGAACAGCGCATCACCGGTGAATACGCCGAGAGGGCTGTCCCCGGTCTCGGTGTGGCGTAGAACGATGGAGATTGAGTCCAGCGTGTGGCCCGGCGTTTCGAGAATCGTCAGACTGGCGTCACCCAGTTCGATCCGCTTTCCCTCATGCACGGTCGTGGCATAGGGCACAACGTATTCGTTCGTCGGACCATGCAGAACGATCGCACCAGTTCGTCTGGCCAGATTCTCCGAACCGGTAACGAGATCTTCGTTGCGGTGGGTTTCGATGATATGAGTGATGGCGACGCCATGCTTTTGGGCGATATCTTCATAGACCAAGATATCGCGACGGGGATCAATCACCGCAGCTTCAATGCCGTCCCCGACCACGTAGGAAAGATGGGCCAGGCCATCGGTCTTGATCGTTTCGACGAACATTTGATGCCTCTCGTTTTCAACAAGTATAGACCTTCTGTTTCTGATCTTTCAAATGTGTTCCAGTCAGGGAGCCAGGGTCACAACTTGCTCCGGATCAGTTCAAGCCATTTTGATAAACCTGTGTCACCATGAGTCATTTCATTTTGCGCTGGAGACTCCAAAAATGAATGGATTGGTTCGATTTACCTGCCTGGCCGTTGTATTGATGCTGGCCGGTTGCGCGGTTCTTGATGAGCTGGCAACGACCGGCGTTGAAAATGATCGGGAGGCGCGCGTTGCTGCCGGCTTGAGGGAGGCCTTGCAGCTTGGCAGCGAGAGAGCTGCAAATCGGGTGGGGCAGGTTGACGGTTATCTCGCCAACGAGCTGATCCGCATCGGGTTGCCGGACTCCATGCGCTCAGCAGCCGGTCGCTTGCGCCAGGTGGGTCTGGGGCGCCAGGTCGACCAGCTCGAAGTGGCCATGAACCGGGCGGCCGAGGCCGCAGCCGATGAGGCGGTCGGATTGTTTCGCGAGGCGGTTTCTGCCATGAGACCGGCCGATGTCATGGCTGTTTTGCGAGGTGACGACGATGCGGCTACCCGCTATCTGCGAAATCAGTCCGAGTCACGCTTGCGGCAACGTTACCAGCCGATTGTCCGGCGGCATCTTGACCAGGTTCAGGGTCTTGATACCTACCGCGAGATCGCCGAACGCTGGAACCGACTGCCTTTGGTTGATCCGCTGGAAGTCGACCTGGAATCGCATGTCACCGAACGGGCCCTGGACGGTCTGTTCCAGATCCTCGCTGAAGAAGAAAAGCGCATTCGAAACGATCCGGTGGCTCGAACCACGGCATTGTTGCGTGAGGTATTCGGGCGTTGATACTGATCTGAAAGTTAAGGAACCTCGGCACCCGGGTTGAGTGTCGAGTGAAATTCCTTAACAATAGATTACGAACCCCATAACCATCTCCGACGTAGTCTGCGGTTCTGCTCATCGCAGTGACCCGGGTGGTTTTGTCTAAACGGGGCAGGGAGCCAATCAAGAATTCAAAGCACCGTACAGAGGGAGAGCCGTGCGCACATTTACGTTATCAGTTCATTCGATTTGTGGTTTGTTAGCCGCTTTTATTTCAACTTTCATGGCGTCGGATGTTTTCGCCCAGGATGTCGATCTGGTGGTCAATATCACCAGCGACCAGCCCGCCTACATGGCCCAGGATCTGCAGTCGTTTTCGGTCACGATTTCCAACAACGGGCCGGATACCGCGACCAGCGTCGAGCTGATTGTCGAGCATCCGGTCGCCGAGTTGCCGTTTGAGCTGAGTGCGACCTGCCAGGCTCTGCCCGGCGCCAATCCCAACGGTCCGGCGGTCTGCCCGCCGGGTTCGGGTACGGCGCCTTCACCGGCCTTTGTGCGCAGCGGTCAGACCTTCAGTGTGACTGTGCCGCAGATTCCCGCCTTGAGCGAGGCACGCATCGACTTCGAGACCGAGGCTCACTGTCCGCCCGCTGACGGCCCAATCGGTGAGCCGGCCTGCTTTGGAGTACCGACCGGCAATTTTACGATCTCGGCTGACGTCTCGGCCGCCGAGTCGGAGAGCAACACGGTGACCAACAGCACCACCACTAATGTCTTCCTGTTTCCGCCCGATGTGCAATATGCGGTCGAGATCGTCTCGGCACCCGCCACGGCGACGCCGGGATCCGTGGTCGAGTACGAATTCGAGGTCTCCAGCTTTGGCCTCCAGCCTTCCGATCTGCTGGATCTCAAGGTTGAGATTCGTGGCGAGGCGGGCACCATGATTCCCCTCAGTGCGAGCAATCATCCGATCGGTGCCGCCGGTTCAACATTGCCGAATACGGAACTGCTGGCCATCGACTGCATTTCGGTATCCCTCGGCACTTACCCGATCGGCTCGGTGTTTCCGGCAACACCGGCGCCGTGGCAGACCTGCCCGACGACTGGGCTGATTCCGATTCCAACGCCCGTCAGCCCAACCAACACGAGTCCGGTCACCGGTTTTCCAAACGTCAGTTTTCTTCAGGATCTTCCCGGCACCCTCGATGGCCCGCCCGGAGGAGGCGTAATGCGGTTCAAGGCCGATGTGCTGGTGGGTGATCCGGTGTGTGTCGACGAGCCCGATTCCGGGGTTCGCGACCTGGTCTTCGAGTTCAGTGTTCAGGGACTGCAGGGAACCGACCTGGTGGCGCCGGGGCCGGCCGATAACATCGCAACAGTCGTTACCGAAGTGCCCGGCAACTGCGAAGTGGCCGATATTGAATTTACCACCGCCGGCGTGCCCGCCAGCCCGACCCTGGATGGTAACGGCGAGGCTTCATGGGTGCACGAAGTCACGGTGACCAACCTGAGTGCCGGACCCTCGGCGGGTACGGCGACCAACGTGGCTTTTGAATTCGAGCACCACAGCTATGCGTTCGCCAAGACCCACGGTACGCTGACCTGCAGTTCCACGACGGCAGGGCTGTGTCCGACACCCGCAGAGCTGAACAACGGGATTATTTCGTCTACCGTCAGCAACTTCCAGTTCGCCTCGGTCATTGACGCGATTCCGCCGGGCGAGTCAGTCACCGTTTCCTTGCCGGTCACGATCTCGCGGACCACCTGCTGGTCGGACAACACGGCCGATATCAATCTCAGCGGACAGGCCGCTCCATCACCAGCGCTGCACGACCCGATATTCAATCCGACAACCCCACCGGAGCCACCACCGTTTACCCCGGGTGTCAATCCGTTCTTCGGCAACAACGGGCTCCAGACCGTGGTACCAGTCAGCGGCCTGACGACCTGTCCGGGCGGTGCGCCGACGGCTTTTATCGAGGTCGAGAAGTTCGGACCTTTTGCCAGCGCGTCCGATGCCGTTGCAGGCACACCGTTGATCGGCCAGACGCCCGCTACCTTCATCCCCGACGGCACCGAAGTGTTCTACAAGATCGTGGTGACCAATCCCAATACGGTCAATCCCGTTCTGCTGGGTGAACTGACCGATTTCAGCTTCAACATCCCCGGACTGGCCTCCTCACCACCGACCGGCTTTGTTCACAACGGAAGCAGCCTGGTGGATTGGGGTATCACCTGCACGCCCAATCCGGCGACCGAGTCCTGCCACGAGTTGGCCAACAGCTTCTCGGCACCGGGCTACACGAATAATTTCACGCTCAACTACGACCCTGCCTTGCACGGCGGCGACACCGAAGTCGCGCTGGCGCCGGAGGCAACGCTGACCTATATCGTACCGTTCACAATGCCGATTCATCTCAACCGTTGCCACGACCCGGATCAGACCACCAACCAGGTGTCGGTCAAGTACGGCAGTCCTGCCGGCGAACTGGTGACGACGCCGACCAGTATCGTCGAGCAGTACATCGGCATGCCACCGTGCGTTCCGGGAGCGCTGCAGATCGACAAGGAAATCCTGCCGCCGGCAACCGGTACCAGCATTCCCTTAAGTGGCGAGATCAGCTGGAGCATCACCCTGACCAATGCGTCGGCCACTGAAACCCTCGATATTCCGCGCTTCGTCGACCAGACCTTCGCTTTCGGTGTCAATGCCGATATCGTGAATGTTGTCTGCAACCCGGTTTCGGGCGGTGCACAGTGTCCATCCACGCCGGTCGTTCCGGGTGTCCAGACGCCGGCCTCCGGACCCACCTCGCCGTTGGCCAATCCACTGCATATCGATCACGAATGGGGTTCGGTCGGCAACAATACGTTCCCACCCGGGAGCAGCGTCGAGTTCGTCGTCACCGCGGAACTGGCCAATCCCACCAGCAACTTCGGTTGCATCTCCAACCAGGCGGCTTTCAACGGCCAGAATGACCCGAACGGCTGGATTCCGGCGCAGGATTCGGCCGTCAGCTGCCCGCCGCCGGGGCCGGATCTGAGTCTTCAGAAGTACGTGTCGCCGCAAATTGCCGCGCCGGGCGATACCGTGACCTACACCGTCACCGTGGTCAACATCGGAACGGCATCCGCAGACGGTGCCGAGTTGATCGATCCGCTGCCTACGACACTGCTGCCGGCCAATCCCGGCGGCTATATCAATGTCAGCTGCACCGATCTGAGCAGCTCGAGTTTCATACCCAATCCGCAGGGTATGGCCGTGTGCCCGCCGATCACCAGCACCGCCGCCGGGCTGCAGGCAACGATTGCGACCATGGGTCCCAACACCGCGCTGGAGTTCACCTACCAGGCAGTGATGCCCCAATCGATCGTGTCGGTCGACAACCTGGCCACGGTCTCGGCACCTTCGCCGGGCGGACTGAGCTTCGGTTCCGGCACGTCGCAATCGCAGCAGAATGTTCAGGTCCAGAACGAGCCTGCTGTCGGTCCGCCGCCCGACGATGGCGTTCCGGTCAATCTACTGAGTCCATGGGCTCTTGTACTGTTGGCCCTGGCCGTTCTTTTCCTGGCAGGCGGAAGACAGAAGCGCAAGCGAATGATATGAGCCTGTGGCCGCCAGAAGATTGGCTCCGAAATTGAATGTTTTTCAGGAACTTGATAGGATTAAGCCAAGCTTGACGTAAACGAGAATCCAATGCGATTAGGCAGAATTTCGGGTTTCGCCAGTTTGCTGGTACTGGCGCTCTGGCTGGGCAGTAGCCCGGCGCAAGCGGATTCTCCTCGGCCTGGGTCGGCAATGTTCGCGTTTGATGAGCATCTGCCCTCAGCCTGGAGAATGCAGCGCGGTGCTCGGCTCTATGCAATAGGCCGCCACTACAGCGCCATCCACTTCTACGAGCGTGCTGCCTGGTATGCCGACAAATTTGGGCAATACAACGTGGGCGTTATGCATCTTCGGGGTGAAGGAACCGATTTTGATCCGGTACAAGCGTGGGCCTGGTTGGAGCTCTCTGCGGAGCGGGGGTATCCCTCCATGGTCGAAGCAGCCAATGAACTGTTTGATCTGCTCGATGAGGAGCAGCGCCGCCAGGCCAGGCGGCTCCTCGATCAGGAGTTGATGCCAGAATATGGCGATGCAGTCGCGGTGCCGAGAGCCCAGGTCGAGATGGATCGCCGGCGTCGACAGTCGACAGGTTCCCGGGTGGGGGGCAGAGCGATGTTGGGCATGTTGCGCGTGATTGATGTCCAGGGTGATGGTCTGAGTCGGCGCGGTGACGAGTATTACGATCCTGAAAAATGGAACATGCAACGTATCATCGAGTACGAGACCTGGCAAATGCAGAATATTGGACGGGGTCGGGTCGAGATCGGCGATACCGAAGTCGTGGAGGACGAACACGATCAGTAACAATGACGCACGTGCCGCCCGCCGGCCACAGCCCGATGCTCTTCTTCAGGACATTGCCGATTACGTCTGTGACGTGGATGCCGGATCTGAAGAGGCGCTTAAGACTGCCCACTATTGCCTCAAGGATTCGCTCGCCTGCGCGATGCTGGCATTGAACTATCCCGAGTGCGTCAAATTGCTCGGGCCCGTGGTGCCCGGGATGGAAATGACCGATGGTGCCCGGGTGCCGGGAACATCCCATCGGCTGGATCCGGCGCAGGCGGCGTTCAATACCGGCACGCTGATTCGCTATCTCGATTTCAACGACACCTGGCTGGCGGCCGAGTGGGGCCATCCCTCGGACAATCTGGGTGCGATTCTGTCGGTGGCGGACTATTTGTCCCGTCAGCGTCTGCAGGAAGGACGTTCGCCGCTCACGTTGTCAGAGGTACTCATGGCGATGATCAAGGCGCATGAGATTCAGGGTGTGCTGGCATTGAAAAACTCGTTCAATCGGGTAGGGCTGGATCATGTGCTGCTGGTGCGGGTTGCCTCGACGGCGGTAGTCACCCTTCTGCTGGGCGGTACCCGCGACGAAGTGGTCAACGCGCTGAGCCAGGCCTTTGTCGATGGTGGCGCACTCAGAACCTATCGCCATGCCCCGAATACCGGGCCGCGCAAGAGTTGGGCGGCGGGTGATGCCTGTCGCCGTGCAGTGCAATTGGCGCTGCTGACATTGCAGGGTGAAATCGGCTACCCTTCGGCGCTGACCGCCAGTGGCTGGGGTTTCCAGGACGTGCTGTTCAAGGGTCAGACACTTGAACTTGAGCGCCCCCTGGGCAGCTACGTGATGGAAAATATCCTGTTCAAGATCGCTTTTCCGGCCGAGTTTCATGCCCAGACTGCGGTCGAGTGTGCCCTGACCCTGCATCCGGCGGTCAGCGATCGCCTGGATGATATCGAGCGGATCGAGATCGAAACCCAGGAGGCTGGTGCCCGCATCATCGACAAGACCGGCCCATTGGACAATTACGCCGACCGCGATCACTGCCTGCAGTACATGATTGCCGTGCCGCTGATCTTCGGTGAATTGACAGCCGATTCCTATTCGGACAGCGTGGCTTCTGATCCGCGTATCGACCGCATGCGCGATTCCATGGTGGTGCGCGAGAACCCGGAGTTCACGCGCGATTATTTCGATCCCGATAAGCGCGCGATCGGAAATTCGGTGCAGGTGTTTTTTCGTGATGGATCTGCGACCGACAAGGTGGCGGTGGACTATCCGGTCGGCCATCGCCGACGTCGCGAAGAGGGCATTCCGTTGCTGGAAGACAAGTTCGAGCGTGCCGTGCGCGGCCGTTTCGGTCGGCGCCAGGCTGAAATCATTGTTCAGGCCTGTGCCAGCGCCGATGCAATGGCTGAAATGACGGTTCCCGATTTCACGGCACTGTGGTCGCTGAATTGATCCGGCCACATTCCCGGCCGGTGATCTGGTTGCACTGGGTCATGGCGCTGGCCCTGGTCGGCATGGTGTTTTTCGGGCTGTCGATGAGTTCACTGCCGCTGGGACATGCTGCTCGCCCCTGGATGATGGGGGCGCACCTGGCTACCGGTCTGTTGATATTTACCGGGGCCTTCTTTCGCCTGCGTTTGCGACGAGCTGGTGGTGTACAGCCGCTGCCGGCGGTCTATCGAGGCTGGGAGCGTGGCCTGGCGAACGCCGTTCATGCGCTGTTCTATGCCCTGATGTTCGGGTTGCCGCTGCTGGGCCTGCTGGTCTGGATCCTTGATCCGTTTGTTCCGGGGCCGGGTCTGGCTGGACAGTCTCTGGTTCTCGGCAGCCTGACCGGATGGTTGCACTGGCTGCATTATCTCGGCGCGTGGCTGCTGCTGTTGGCATTGATCGTTCACGTAACCGGCGCACTGCGAGGAATTTCCAGCTCGGAGCCGGAGCGCCAGGTGCTGAAGCGAATGTTGCCGGTCAGAAAGGAACAAGGGGCGCAAGCGAAAGCAAGGCCAGTTTCAAACGGTGAGAAAATCAAGTCCGGTCGACGTCGGAAGCGCTAGGGGTCATCTTCACCAATGATGAAAGCGTTAAAGCTTCTGGAAATTTGAGATGTAGAGGGCGTCGAGCATCGGGTACTGCCGGGAGGTTCGGGCCGGCCGGGACGATCAGCTCTGATGTGTCAGCCAGTTTCGTGGAGCCAGGTGCCAACGAATAGGCCGCGGTGAAGATGGCCAGCCTTCAGGGCTTCCTGATTATCTCGTGCAGCCTGAAAAATGCTGTTGGCTTGGAAACTGCTTCCGCGCCCCGGCCAGCCCGCCCCTCCCGACAGCACCCGATGCAGCAGATTGAAAGCTTGGTAAAGTCAAAACCCTGCCCCCTGCAACCATCTGACAACAACACTCGCCCCTGGTCACCAAGTTTCCGGTTGCTTGTGTGGAAAAGCTACTGAAGGATCACACTCAGGATTCAATCGAGCCGTTGTCGGCACTTCGGCTAAGTGCCTGTTCAATCAAGCGATCGCGCATACGCTCATGGAACGGATCCTCGCCAAACCAGATCATGAAGAACTTCTCGCCTTGACCGGTGTTTTCACAACGCTGCAGAAGTTCGTCGTTGAGAAAGAGTGCCAGCCCGTCATCCGGATTGTAAACCACATCATAGCGATCGCCTGATTCGGCATCGACGTAGGCGTTGGCCAGGCAGGCCAGGGCCTCGGGCAAGTCATCACCCGAGTTCAATCCCAAATTCGAGATCAGCAACTCCCGGGCGGTTTCGTTCAGGTCATCGCCTGAAAAGTCACGCGCCAGATCCAATGAAAACTGTTTCGGAATGTCAGCAAGAATTTGACGTGCCTGGCCGCAGTCGGCCAGATGCAGCGAAGCGGTGCCAACTTTAAAAAATGCGGCAACGCGAAGATCCAGTTCAGAACAGGATTTGAGTTCCGTAGTGCCCCAGGCTGCCGTTCCCCAGAGGAGAAGGCCGATCAGACACAAAGGCGTCGTGATCAGTCGTCGTAAGGGATGAACAATGTCAGCCATCGGATCAGAGCCTGTTGTGAGCACGCCGGACAAAGAATCCGACGATCGGCAGGTGGGCGTACAACGCATGCCCGCTGTCCCAGAAATCCTGGTGCAGCACGACCCGGCCCTGTTCGTCGAAACGCAGATGCGTCATGCCGATGGATTGGGAATGGATGTCCTTGCCGGCCGCACGAGTGCGAAATTCCATCGACCAGCGAAGGAACACATCAGCGCCATCACGAATCACCTGACGCACTTCGACCCGGCTCTCATCCAGAGATTCACCGGTCCGGACCAGGTAGTCGACCAGCGCGTCGCGATCATTGAAGGTGTGGATGGTGTCGTTGAAGTAGAGGTCTGGCGCGTAGAGTTCGCGAATGCGTGCGGCCAGTTCGTCCTGGGTCAGGTCACCATAACCTGCAGAGAAAGACGCAACGCCTTCGTCGATAGCCGATGTCTGGCCGGAAAACCTCTCCAACGCCTGCTCGTAAGCGTCTTCCTGAAAGTTGTCCACAGTACCTCCGCGGGCCAGGCAGCCGACGGCAATCAGGCCGGCTGCGGCCACAACAAGAATCGATTTAAAGGTTTTGACTATCATGTTGATAGCAATGATCTATTGTTCACTGTCAATATGCAGTGAAGCGATCACGAGCCTGAGCCAACTTTTTCGTCAATCAGTCGGGTCAGATCGGCGAGAACTTCCTCGGTGTGCTGATCGGGATTGACATTTTCGTAGTGTCTGGCGACTTCACCCTCCGGACTGATCAGGAAGGTTTCGCGGCGGGCGAAATTGACTTCGCCGCGTTCGATCAGCACGCCGTATCTTCCAGCCACGTCTCCGGACTCGTCGGACAGGATTGCAAAGGGCAGTCGGTACTTTTCACTGAAGGCGCGTTGCTGGTCGACAGGGTCGGTGCTGATGCCGATGACCTCGGCGCCGATACCGCGAAACGCATAGATGTTGTCGCGAAAGCTGCACGCTTCGGTGGTGCATCCGGGCGTGTCAGCGCGCGGGTAGAAATAGACCACCAGCCATTGACCGCTGAAGTCGTTCAGTTGGTGCCATTCGCCATACTGGTCCTGCAGCCGAAAGTCCGGCGCGGCCATTGTTTCCTGGGCACTGATTGAGCTGGTCAACAAAGCCGCCAAGGTGAAGCAGAATAGAAGTGAGCGCATGAGATGAAGTCCTGTTGAAGGCTGAGGCCAGAGCTTGAATCATACGCCGTGAGTGTGCGGTCAAGTGATGAGAGCGTATACTGTGAGGATTGCGTGAACGTGGAGATATAACCATGGCGAAAGAAGACGATCCGTTTGATACCTTTTCGAGCGAAACGATGAAGCGGGCGGAGGAAATGTGTGCCGGGCTGTCATTGAATATGAGCCTGGAGCGGCGCGGTCACTCCAAGCTTTACCATGGTGCCGTGACCGATCTGGACGATCCGAAAAAGCGCAATATTTCAGTCACCGTCGCCGAGGTTGATAACCAGCCATACTTCACTCTGGTCAGTGACCGACCGCTGACAGCCTGTCGCAATGCCCTGTTGGTGTATCGGGTACCTCCGTCCCAGGACATGAAATATGTCGGCAAGCACGGCGACAGCCAGCCCGGCAAGCGCGGCGAGGAAGATCAGTCGCGGCACGTGGTTCGGTTCAATATTCTTCGAGACGTTCGTCAGCGCTGATCGGGTCGAGTACCTCTGCCAGAAGTCGCGTGCTGAGTTGACGATTGCCAGTAGCGAACACGTGCCCCGGATGGTCCAATAGCTGACGCACCTCGGTGCCGGTCCGATCGTGAGCCATGTGCAGGTGGTCGCTGAGAAAATGACGGGCTTCATCCACGCTGATCTGACCGGTATGGATACGTGCATCGAGTACGATCCGGGCCGACTGCAGCAGCTCGTCGGCCAGCCGGGTCAGTCGCCGACCTCGTTCTATTTGCTCGCTATCGGTCGGATCCGGGCTTTGTGCCAGCGATTCCAGTACTTCCGCCCAGTTGGTTTCATCGCCGTGTTCTGCGGCCAGCAGGGTCAGCTCGTGCTCGATATCGGCGAACTCGTGCCTGGCGCTGGTAATGATCGCTTCGGGTGGAAAGTTGATCTGGTGAACTTCCACCAGGTAACGCTGGTAAAGATCGCGCCCAATGGCGGCCGATTCGATGCTGTCGGGTAACACCTGTTCGCGCAGATGGCGGCTGAAGGAACGCAGTTCGGATGCTGCCATTTCGCCGGCCATGACCAGTTCGTTCCCGAATTCCGAAGCCCCACCGGCCAGTTTGGGCAGTTCCTGATCGATTAGCTGGGCGAGACTGTCGGCGCGCTGAATCGCATCCAGGGTGAAGCGCTGGGGTGGCTGGTTCAGATTCTCGCGACCGGCGTCAAGCAGGATTGGCAGCTGATGGAGTCTGGCCAGCAACCATCCGGCCCGTTCCATTGCCGAGCCAGTGGCCGGGTCCAGCAGGATCTCGAAGGCGGTGACCGGCACATACAGCCCCGGATCGCGTTGCCACTGCTTGAGTTCGTCAAGATTCAGCAAGCGTTCGCAGGCGTGGGATCGCAATCGGTACCATTCATTCTGGCGGGTCGGATCGCTGATCTGGTCGACCGGGAGGGATTCCAGCTGATTCAGGCTGGTCTGAATCTGCTCGATCTGGTGGTTGATGTCGGCGACTGTCATCGCCGGCAGGCGGTCATGAAATGCCATTTGTCCGGCGTTGGCCGCCTGGACCGGGTGGTGTTGCCAGTAGTCGGCCAGGTAGTCGCTCCGAAGCTGATCGAATGCCGTATGCAGACCAGCGGCCTGGTCATCGCTTTCTGGTGCATCGACGCGACAGCCGGCCAGAGCGACAAGTGCAAGAAAGACAGCAGGGAAAAAGATTTTCAAATCCGGTTCCTGAAAAGGGTTGATTCGTTGTTCCCCCTTCATGGAACAGCCAACAGTTTACCTCAAAGTGGCAAGATCAGGTTTGGGGTTCCCTAGCTGTGCAATCTCAGTACGTTGTTCACGCCAACGATAAAAACGTTGTTGGCTGTGGAATTTGAGATGTAGAGGGCATCGAGCATCGGGTACTGCCGGGCGGTTCGGGCTGGCCGGGACGATCGGCTCTGTTGAGTCGGCCAGTTCTGTGGAGCCAGGTGCCAACGAATTGGCAGCGGTGAAGATAACTCCGTTTCAGGGCTTCCTGAAAATTTCGTTGAGTCTGCAAAATGCTGTTGGCATGCAAGCCGCTTCCGCGCCCCGGCCAACCCGCCCCTCCCGACAGCACCCAATGCAGCAGATTGAGGGTTTGGTAAAGGCAAAACCCAGCCCCTTGCAATCATCTGACAACGGGGAGTGGTGTTGTCTGATGGCGAGCCGAGGGTCACGGAGGCAGGCAAGAAAGGTTCAGCATCTTTGCTGAACCACATCTTCAACAAGGGGCCTTTGAGGCTTCAGCATTCAGATTACGAGTCGGGGGCAACCAGGCTCCACTGCAGCCGAATCAATCAACTTTGGCGTTTTGGCCCTCGGCTCGCCAGCAGGCGGCACCACTCGCCGCTGGCCACCTGATGTCCCGTTGTATGTGGGGACAACCTGCTGGGAGATCACACCTAACTCCTTTCTCCGGATTCTGTGCGTTCTGAGCGAAACGCATGAATTACGATCAATAAAAGCCAGATCGTGCACAGCAGGTCGATCGCGGTCGCACCGTAGTAGATGCCGGGAATGCCGATCAGTCGGGGTAGCACCAGCATCACCGGAACATACAGCAGCAGCTGGCGGGACACGGAAACCATGGTGGCCTTGCCGGGCTGCTCGATGGCCGGCAGCAGGGCCAGCGCGGTAAACACGATCGGCAGTACCGGCAGGACCAGCATCAATACCCGGAAGTGATGCAGATCGCTGACTGAGAAAGCAACCTCGGGCAGCATCAGGGTCAGCGTTTGCTCAGGAAACAGCGTCATCAGCGCCCAGATCGGCGTGATCATCAGCACCCCGGCAGCGACAAACGTCCAGTAGCTACGCTCCACCCGTTGCCATTGTCCGGCGCCGTAGTTGATGCCAGCCACCGGCTGGAATGCGCGCATCAGTCCGAACAACGGCGTCAGCAGGAAGATCAGCACGCGCCAGGCCGCGCCAAAGAAAGCAATATCAGCCTCCGTTCCGACCCGGGCCAGCATATTGAAAACGACAATCGCCTGAACCAGGCCCATCGAGCTCATGATCATGGCCGGCGTGCCCAGTTTGACGATTCGCCGAACCAGAATGCGATTCAAGCCGACATAGCGCGGATTGACCGGGTAACTGGCCCGACCCATCGCAAACCGGCGCCAGACCAGGGCCGCACCGATCAGACCGCCGATATTGGTGGCCCAGGCGGCTCCTGCTACGCCAAAACCAAGGGTGCTAATCATGATCGGCGTCAGCACGATATTGATCGCCAGACCGATACCCATGTAGGCGGCGGCCAGTTTCATCTTGCCTTCGCCACGCAGCAGCATGTTCAGGGTCATGCCGCCGATGGCACCGAACCCGCCCAGGGCCGACGCCCGCAGATAACTGGCACCAATCGGAATCAGGTCGCCCTCGGCTCCCATCGCTGCGACCAGCGATTCGGCGAAGACCCCACCGACCAGTGCGTAGCCGATGGACAACAAACCGGCGACCGCCAGGGCCGTGCCCGGCAGGCAGCGCATCAGGTCTCTTTCTCCGCGGCCGATGGCAATGGATAGCGCCACGCCGCCGCCGATGCCGGCGAGCGATCCCAGGCCCAGCGTCAGCTGGGTAATAGGATAGGCCATGACCGCACCGGCCAGCGCCTGTTCGCCCATCAGTTGGCCGATGAACACCGCATCCATGACCGCGTTCAGACCGAACAGCATCATCACGGCCACGGCCGGCCAGCTCATCGCCCACATGACCCGCCATGGCGAGCCGTAAAGAATCAGGTTGGCCTGCGGATCACTGTCACGTGGCGTCGTGACCGGTTCGATGGTCTCCGGTGTTGTCGTCGACATGGTCAGCCCGTTCGGAGAATGCGCACCGGCGGGGTTGCCAGCACGGAGCGATTACCCAGCCAGCCGCTGCCGACGACCAGCAGGATGGCGGCCAGGAAGCCGCTGACAAACAGCATCGGCGAGGGCTGATAGGTGAAGTCGAACAATTCGCGGGCCAGGATCCAGCCGGTCAGCGCGGCACCGAAGGTGGCCAGCAGGGCAGCGATCACCGCCATGATGCCGTATTCGATCAACAGCCCCCGGCGGACCAGCGAGTTATCGGCACCCAGGGTCCGGATCAGCGCGGATTCATGGCGCCGTTCGTCGCGGGTGGCTTCCAGCGCTGCCAACAGCACGACCAGGCCGGCGAGCAAGGTAAAGAAGAACACCACCTGCGCGGCCGAGCTGACCCGATCGATGATCTGGCCGATGCGGTCGATCAGGGCACCCACGTCAAGAATCGAGATATTGGGAAACTCACGACTGATTGGCCTCAAGGCTGCACTGTTGCCATCGGGCAGATAGAAGCTGGCAATGTTCTGGTGGGGCAGAATGTCCGCCGCGTCGGGAGTCAGCAGAATGAAGAAGTTGACGTTGAACGAATCCCAGGCGACATCGCGAATGCTGGTGACCGTGGCAGAAAATTGCCGCGATCCCGATTCGAAGGTCATGCTGTCGCCCAGGCCGATGCCCGAGCGCTCAGACCAGCGCTGGGACAGGGAGATTTCGCCGCTTGCATCGGGTTGGAAAAAGCTGCCCTCGACGATCGTATTGGCCGGTGGCAGCGAGTCAATCCAGGAGACGTTGACCTGGCGCCCCATGCGCTCGTCGTCGGTAAATTCGGCGCTGGTGGCGACCAGGTTGACGTTGGCCATCGGGCGAATCTGAAGACTGCGAGCATCGGCTTCAATCAGCGCGGACTCGACGGCTTCGAGCTGGTCGGGCTGGATGTTGACGATGAAATGATCGGGTGTATCCGGCGGCAGACTGCCGCGCCACTGTGAGAGCAGTTCGGTGCGCACGATCATCAGCAGCAGCAACGCCATCAATCCCAGCCCCAGGGCCGTGATCTGGATGATGCCGGCGCCGCGTCGGCGGCGAAGGCCTGCCAGGCCAAAGCGCCAGGCGGCGGTCGCCCGGCGCGACAGCGCACCGGTGGCATGCATGGCCAGCCACCCGGCCAGTGCGAGCAAGCCGCCGAGTACGGCGCTGGCGCCGAGAACGATCAGCGCCAGTCTGAAATGACCCAACTGAAAAACCGGAATGGCCAGGGCCGCGACGATGGGCAGCAACCACAGTACCCCGCCCAGGCCGATACGCTGGTCCAGCGACTGGTTGAGGATGCGCATCGGCGGCACCAGACGCAGGTTGAGCAACGGCGGCAGGGCAAAGCCGGTGGCCAGCAGCAAGGTGAACAGGCCGCTACCGGCAATCGGCAGCAACCGCGCCGGGGGCAGGGCACCGGCCGGACCATCGGCCAGGATTTCGGCAATCATGGCCTGAGCGATCAGGCCGCCGATACCGCCGACCAGAATCGATGCCAGCACCAGCCAGAGCAGCATCAGGCTCAATGCGATCATGACCTGGCCGCCGGTCGCGCCGAATGATTTCAGCAACGCGACCAGGTCGCGCTGGGCGCGCGAAAAGCGAAGTGCCGAGAGCAATACCCCGACCGCCGCCAGGATCAGGGTTGTCAATGCGGCCACGCCAAGGAAACGACGGGCCTGGGTCAGCGCCAGCGCGGTCTGCTCATCGGCTTCGGCAATGGTAATCAGGCGCTCGTTGGCATCCAGCTGCGGCTCCAGCCACTGCTGAAAATCGGCCATTGATCGTTCGTCTCCGGCGACCAGCAGCCGATAACGCGCCCGGGTGCCGGGTCCGAGCAGTTCACTGCTGAACAGATCGTCGATATGAACCATCAGGCGTGGTGCGAGAAGAAAGGCGCCGCCGCCGCGATCGGGTTCGAATACCAGGGCCTGATCGATGATCAACTCATGCACGCCTACCGATGCGGTGTCGCCAACCTCGGCACCGAGGTAGCGCAGGCCGCGTGGTTCCATCCAGGCTTGTCCCGGTGTCGGGATGGTGTCGACCGGAACGCCGTCGTCATCCGGGTGTTCGGCAATCATGACCTGTCCGCGCAGTGGATAGCCGGAAGAAACGCCCTTGACGTCGATCAGCATGGATTCCTCGCCGACGAAAACGGCGGTGCTGACCGAAATGATCCTGGCGGTGGAAAGACCCATGGACTCGGCCTGGATGTCGTAGCTTTCCGGAATCGGCGCACGGCTGGCGATGGCCAGATCGGCCGCCAGCGCTTCGCCGGCCTGGCGATCCAGTGCCCGACCGACCCGGTCGGTAAACACACTGACCGACACCAGCGCCGCGGTCGCCACGATCAGGCCGGCGGCCAGCAGACCCAGGGCGCCGGATCGACCCTGACGAAACAGCAGCTTGAGAGATAACGAGAAAAGATTCATGAGCTGCGGGCGCTACTTCCGGTCGACCAGATGAAGGCGGGAGCGCTCGTCCGCGCCATCGGAACCGACCAGCCGGCCATCCTCGATTTCCTCGATCCGGCGACAGCGCCGGGCCAGGTTGAGATCATGGGTGACCAGGACCAGGGCGGTGTCGCGATCACGATTGATGTCGAACAGCAGCTGGGCAATGTTCTCGCCGGTGTGGCGATCGAGATTGCCGGTGGGTTCGTCGGCAAACAGGATGACCGGGTCGCCGGCAAATGCCCGGGCAATGGCAACTCGCTGCTGCTCGCCTCCGGACATCTGGCGCGGGTAGTGATCCAGTCGGTGACTCAGGCCGACCTGGTCAAGTGCCTGGGCAGCTCGTTCGCGGGGGCGATCCAGGCCGGCAATTTCCAGGGCCAGCAGCACGTTTTCCAGGGCCGTCAGGCTGGGCAACAGGTGGAAGGACTGAAATACGAAGCCGACCCGGCGCCGGCGCAAGCGCGCGCGATCGTTTTCGTCGAGGCGGTTGAGATGTTCGCCGGCCAGCCAGATATCTCCGGTGGTAGGGCGCTCAAGCCCGGCCAGCAGACCCAGCAAGGTGGTCTTGCCCGAACCGGAGGCACCGACAATGGCCAGCGTTTCCCTGGCGTTCAGGTTCAGGCTGATATCTTTGAGTATCTCCAGCCGTCCACCGGGTGCCTGGACGGCATATCCGACATGGTCGCACTGCAACATTTTCTGACTGGATGACATGATGATGATTCGCTCCGTAACTATTCTGGCTCTGCTGATGCTGGCACTGGTGGTCAGCCCTGGCGCCCGTGCAGACGACCAGACACTGCTGATTATCGGCGATAGTCTGTCAGATGCCTACGACATGCCGCGTGAATCGGGCTGGGCGGCCTTGCTGTCAGAGCGCCTCGGTGATGACTGGCAAGTGGTCAATGCCTCGATTTCGGGCGAGACCACCTCGGGTGCCGCCTATCGAATCGATGGCTTGCTGCGTGACCACCAGCCGGACGCACTTTTGATCATTCTTGGTGGTAACGATGGCCTGCGAGCACTCGCGCCATCCCAGATCAAGTCCAATCTGGAGGCAGTGATCGACAAGGGCAAGCGCGCCGGCACCCGGGTTGCGCTGATGCGTATCCGCCTGCCGGCCAATCTCGGTCCAGTCTACAGTCGCCGCTTCGACGCGGTTTACGAGGAACTGGCCAGCAAGTACGAGTTGCCGTTGCTGCCGTTCTTTCTGAACGATATTTTCGACCAACCGGGCATGATGATGGACGATGGCATCCATCCGACCGAACAGGCCCAGCCGCTGATGCTCGAAGCCATCTGGCCCGAGCTGTCGCAGCTGCTAGGTGTGATTTCTCAATAGAATGTCAACACCCAGCGATCCCTTCTTTCGGGGAGTTTTGAGGCATAGCGGGCATCGAGCATCGGGTACTGCCGGGCGGTTCGGGCTGGCCGGGACGATCGGCTCTGATGAGTCGGCCGGTTTGGTGGAGCCAGGTGCCAACGAATAGGTAGCGGTGAAGATGGCCCCGTTTCAGGACTTCCTGAAAATCTTGTGGAGGCTGAAAAATGCTGTTGGCTTTGAAGTCGCTTCCGCGCCCCGGCCAGCCCGCCCCTCCCGACAGCACCCAATGCAGCAGTTTGACGGTTTGGTAAAGGCAAAAAACCAACCCCTTGCAACCCTCTGACAACGGGGAGTGGTGTTGTCTGATGGCGAGCCGAGGGTCACGGAGGCAGGCAAGAAGGTTTCAGCATCTTTGTTGAACCACATAACCGGGAAGGGGCATTCGCAGCTTCAAAGCTCAGATTACGAGTTGCGGGCAACCCAGCTCCAGAAAAGCCGAATCAATCAACGCTGGCGTTTTGACCCTCGGCTCGCCAGCAGGCGGCACCACTCGCCGCCGGCCACCAGGTATTCAGCTTTCATGAGGAGAACTGGTTGCCTGGGAGCCTCTGAACAGTTCGCTCGATGCTGGTTCCTGAACATCATCCCCTGTATCCTTTGTTATTCAGGTTCTCAACAGCTATTGGAATATGTCTGAACGTGAAGTGATGGAATATGACGTGGTCGTCGTCGGTGCCGGTCCGGCTGGACTTTCCTGCGCGATACGACTCAAGCAGCTCAATGATGAGCTCAACGTCTGTGTGATCGAAAAGGCGTCCGAGATCGGCGCACATATTCTTTCCGGTGCAGTCATCGAGCCGGGGCCCCTGGATCAGTTGATCGAAGGCTGGCGCGATGATCCGCCGCCGATCTGTGTGCCTGCCGGTCGCGACGAATTCCTGCTGCTGAGCAAGACCAGTCGGCGCAAGCTGCCGACCCCGCCGCAGCAGAAAAATCACGGCAACTTTATCGTTTCGCTGGGGGCGATGTGTGCCTGGCTGGCGCCGAAAGCCGAGGCGCTGGGTGTTGACCTGTTTCCCGGTTTTGCGGCCGCGGACCTGTCAGTCGATGACAACGGCGCCGTTCAGGGCGTGATCATTGGCGATATGGGGGTCGGGCGTGACGGCGAGCCCAAGGATACCTACGTTCAAGGCATCGAGATCCGGGCCAAAGTGACGGTGCTCGGCGAGGGTTGCCGGGGGCATCTGACCAAGCGCGCCATCGCCCGCTATGATCTGGCCGCTGACAGCGATCCGCAAACCTACGGCATTGGCATGAAAGAGCTGTGGCAGTTGCCGGAAGGGCGGGTCGAGCCGGGCCTGATCCAGCACTCGGTCGGCTGGCCGCTGCCGAACCCGATCTACGGCGGCAGCTTTGTCTATCACCTGGACAAGAACCGGGTAGCGGTCGGCTTTGTCTGCGCGCTCGATTACAAGGATCCGAACTTCAGCCCGTTCGAGGCCTTTCAGCAGTTCAAGCATCACCCGGTCATGCATGAATTCCTTGAAGGCGGCGAAATTCTGTCAGCCGGGGCGCGTGCTCTTTGCGAGGGCGGCTACCAGTCGCTGCCGCGGGCCGAAATGCCCGGTGCGCTGCTGATCGGCGATTCGGCCGGCCTGCTCAACGTACCCAAGATCAAGGGGACCCACCAGGCGATGAAATCTGGCATGCTCGCGGCCGAACATCTTTCCCAATCGCTGACCAGCGAGGGTTTCGACCAGCGCCTGAGAGCCTCCGACATCGTCGCCGAGCTCAAGACCGTGCGCAATATCCGGCCCGGCTTCCACAAGGGTTTGTGGCGCGGCATGACCACCGCGGCCATCGAGACCGCGACCGCCGGCAAGCTACCCCGGACTTTCCGCAACCACGCCGACCACGAGCAGTACCGGCGCCTGGATGAGGGTGGATTTGACTATGACTGGGTGGACCGCGATCTGCCGCCACGCGATCGCCTGGCCTCGGTCTACTTCGCGGCCACTGCGCATGACGAAGACCAGCCCATTCATCTGAAAATCATCGAGCCGGATGTGTGCTTCAGCCGCTGCGAGGAAGAATACGGCAACCCGTGCACCCGCTTTTGTCCGGCCAATGTCTACGAGGTGGTCGAGGACGAGGCAGGCAAGCGAATCCAGATCAATGCGGCCAACTGCGTGCACTGCAAGACCTGTGATATTGCCGATCCCTATCAGGTGATCAACTGGGTCACGCCGGAAGGCGGCTCGGGCCCCAATTACTCCAACCTATGAGCACCAATTCGTTTGGGCGGGTGCTGACTGTGACCACGTTCGGTGAGAGTCACGGTCCAGCGATTGGATGTGTCATCGACGGCTTTCCGCCCGGGTTTGCCATTACTGCCGAGGAAATCCACGACGAATTGATGCGTCGGGCGACCGGCCAGAGCCGGCACACCTCGCAGCGACGCGAAAAGGAAGATGTCCAGATTCTCTCCGGGATGTTCGAGGGCAAGACCACCGGAACGCCGATTGCGCTGCTGATCTACAACACCGACGCGCGCTCCAGGGATTATTCGAAGATCGCATCGCAGTTTCGTCCCGGCCACGCTGACTACACCTATCATCACAAATACGGCATTCGTGACTACCGTGGCGGTGGCCGCTCGTCGGCGCGCGAAACCGCAATGCGGGTCGCTGCCGGTGCACTGGCGCGCAAGTACCTGAAGCAACAACTGGGCGTCGAAGTGATCGGCTGGATGGCGCAGATCGGTGATGTTGTTTGCGACCGGTCGTTCGATGCCGATGCGATCAATACCAACCCGTTCTTCTGTCCGGATGCTGCCAGGGTGTCCGAGCTGGAAGCGTTCATGAAACAGTTGTGGAAGTCCGGTGACTCGGTGGGTGCGCTGGTCCGGGCGCGGGCAACCGGTGTCCCGGTGGGACTGGGCGCACCGGTCTATGCCAAGCTTGATGGCGACCTGGCGGCGGCGATGATGAGCATCAACGCGGTCAAGGGCGTGGAAATCGGGGCCGGTTTTGCCTCGGTGGCGCAGAAAGGTACCGAGCATCGCGACGAGATCACCCCCGAAGGATTCCTCTCCAACCATGCCGGCGGTGTGCTTGGCGGGATTTCAACCGGGCAGCCGGTCGATGTGGCAGTGGCGTTCAAGCCAACCTCGTCGCTGCGTCTGCCGGGCAAAACGGTCGACAGCGAAGGCCAGCCGGTGGAAATCATCACTACCGGAAGACACGATCCCTGCGTTGGGATTAGAGCCGTTCCAATTGTTGAAGCCATGCTGGCATTGACCATCATGGATCACTATCTGCTCCATCGCGCCCAGTGCGCCGATGTTCCGCAACAGCTCCCACGCATTCCGACTTGAGAGTCAGATCTGGTCTTTCACCGGTTTGTTTACACCAAAGATGAATGTCCAATTCCCTCTGCGAGCTTTGAGGTGTAGCGGGCATCGAGCATCGGGTACTGCCGGGCGGTTCGGGCTGGCCGGGGCGATCGGCTCTGATGAGCCGGCGAGCCCGCCCCTCCCGACAGCACCCAATGCAGCAGGTTGAGGGTTTGGTAAAGGCAAAAACCTGGCCTCTTGCAGCCATCTGACAACACCACTCGCCGCCGGCCACCATTTTGTAACGTACTGAGATTTTGTAGGGTGAGCAGTCAAATACGTTACTCTGTTCGCCTCGTTTCTGGATTAAAGAATGGCGTGTAGAGGATGAAAAAGCAGAAGGATGGTTTTCGGGTAGCGGTGGTTGGAGCGACCGGCGTGGTGGGGGAGGCGATGCTGGAGCAGTTGGCGCTGCGCAAGTTTCCGGTCAGCGAAGTGGTGGCACTTGCCAGCAGCAAGTCGGTCGGGCGTGAAGTCAGCTTTGGACGACGCTCGCTCGTGGTTGATGACCTTGCCACGTTTGATTTTGAAGGCTTTGATTTTGCACTGTTTTCTGCTGGTGGCAGCGTGTCGGCGGAGTATGCGCCTCAAGCGGCGGCAGCCGGTTGTACAGTGATCGACAACACCTCGCACTTCCGTATGAATCCGGAAGTGCCGCTGGTGGTTCCTGAAGTCAACGGTGACGTGCTGGACGACTGGAAGGGCGGGGGGATTATTGCCAATCCCAACTGTTCGACCATCCAGATGCTGCTCGCCATCGCACCGATCCATTGTGCTGTTGGTGTGGCGCGGATCAACGTGACCACGTTCCAGTCGGTGTCCGGCGCCGGCAAGAAGGCCATGGAAGAGCTGGGTCGACAGTGTGCCGATCGCTTCAATTTCCGTGAACCCGAGCCGGACGTCTTCCCGGTGCCGATCGCATTCAACGTGATACCGGCCATCGACCGCTTCGAAGACAACGGTTACACCCGCGAAGAAATGAAGATGCACAACGAGACCCGGCGCATTCTCGGCAGCGACTTAATCATGGTCAATGCGACGGCGGTTCGAGTGCCGGTTTTTCTTGGACACGGTGAGTCAATTCATCTGGAAACCGTTGATTCTATTGAAATCAGCAAGGTCAGAACTCTGCTGCGAAAGGCGCCGGGCGTGCACCTGATGGCCGGCAACAAGCTGGCCACGCCATTGGTCGATGCTGCCGGTCATGACGAGGTTTTTATCGCTCGTCTGAGGCGTGATCTCAGTCATCCCAGGGGTATTGATCTCTGGGTGGTTTCCGACAATGTCCGCAAGGGAGCGGCACTCAACGCGATCCAGATTGCCGAGCTTCTGGTCGCCCGGAATTCGTGACTGGAACCGCAATCGGCCATCACCCGGGTCAGGCAGCGAAAAATCGGGTTTGATGTCATGGTTCCTTATTGAGTGAAGACATTGGTATACTCGCTTGAATTAACGAATAAATACTCATCTCAAGAGGGTGGTCGGGTTGATGCGTTTATCTACCGCTAAAGTGATTGCTTCGGGAGTGCTGGTTTCAGCCCTGGTGCTGTTTCCGGCCGACGGCTTGCGCGCACTGGGTCTGGGCGAGGCCCGAATCGACTCGTACATGGGCCAGCCCCTGGATGTGACGATTCGTCTGGTCGAGCCCGATGCCGGGTCGCTGGATTCACTGACTGTGGCACCCGCTGTCTCGGCCGATTACGACCGTCTCGGTGTGCCCACTGCAGCGCTGGCGCTCGGTCTGGAAGTCAGCGTCGACCGGCGCGTCGACCCGCCGCTGATTCGAGTGCGATCCTCCCGTACAGTTGATGATCCGGTGGTCCAGGTCCTGATCGATGCGCGCTGGTCCAGCGGCCGGGTGTTGCGTGAATACACCCTGTTCCTGGATCCGCCGACTCTGCCGGTGGCTCCGCCAGTCCGGCGCAGTGAGCCGGAGACCGCGCCGGCCAGGGAAGAGCCGGCCGAGGCAACATCGACGCCACAAGCCGAGCCCGAACCTGCAACCGAGCCGCGTCCGCGTCCGGCACCGTCCACCTCCGAACAACCGGTTGAACCGGAGCCTGCAGCCGAGCCCGACCCGGCGCCGGCTGCACAATCGTCAGAACCGGAACCAGAGCCTCAGCCGGCAACTCGCAGCGGCCCGGCTGTGGTCGGTCCGGTCGCTGCCGGTCAGACGCTGTGGAGCATCGCCTATGCCTGGAGGCCGGACACTGGCCTGACCATGAATCAGGTGATGCTGGCCATTCTGGACCGGAATCCCCAGGCCTTTATCGACGGCAACGTCAATCGCCTGCGTCGCGGTGCCGAACTGACGATGCCCGACCAGGCCGAGGTCAGTGCCCTGAGCAGCACCGAGGCCGATCGGCGTATGCGCGTCCAGATGCAATCCTGGCGACAGGACAGCGGAATTCGCGATGTTCCGGTCATCGCCGAGGCTGCGATTCCCGAAGTGGACAGCGAGTCTGCGTTCGAACCTGTTGCCGAGGATGAAGAATCCGGCAGCGACGTGGTCCATCGACTGGAGGTGGTACCGCCTGAAGGTGAAACTTTTGAAGAAGGTCCGGCCGTATCGGACGGCGAAGTCCGACGTGCCAGCACTCGTCTGGCCGAGCTCGAGGACCAGATGGTGGCGGAAGGGCTTGAAAACGAGGAATTGAATCAACGGATCGACAGTATTCGGGATGCCATTGAAACCCGTGAAATGGCTGGACTGGCCATCGCGGACGAGGAAATGGCGGAATTCGAGGCCCGCCTGCGCGAGACCCGGGAAGCTCGCGAGGCGGCCGCTGAACTTGCGGCCACCGAAGATTCGATGACGGACCAGGATGTTCCTGACGACGAAAGTACCGAAGATGAAGTCAGTGCCTACTTCCGTCAGCTTGAAGAAGAGCTGGGGATGGGCGATGAGGCGACAGCCGACGTGGATGACGAGCAGTCTGGCGAGGCCGATGACATTCTGAGTGAGGACGATGAATCGCTCGCCACGGAAGATCAATCGGAAACCTCGGAAACGTCCGTGGATACCGATGAACCGGTCGTTGCCGAGAGCGAGACCGCCACTGAACGCCAGGAAATGCCGGTCGCTGCAACCCGTAGTCAGCGGGGTACTCCGTTGTGGCAGTGGTTGTTGATCGGTCTGGCGGTTCTGGCTGTTGTTGGTGGCGTCGTCTGGTGGATGCGTGGCCGACGCAGTGACAACGATGGCGTGGTCCGGCGGGCGTCTGGCGCTGATCCGGCTGCGGCTCGTGCCCGGGTGGCCTCTGATCCGGCCAATCTGGCCGCCCATCTGGCCTTGCTGAACGCACTGGCGGCTGCCGATGACCGCGAAGCCTTTTCCGACGCGCTCGATGACATGTACCGACAGGTCGACGATGACGAAGATCCGCACTGGCAACAAGCCCTGGATCTGGCTGTCAGCAATGCGCCGAACCATCCGCTGCTGACCCCGCGCGAAACCGGCTTTGCCGATGATGACAGCGAAGACGGCCTCGACGACCGTACTCGCGAGATGCTCGGCATTCTGGATCGACCGGATGATGACGGCGATGAGTCCTCGATGGATGACTATGAGATCGATTCCGATGTCGATGTCAATGAGGAGCTGGACGGTGACGAGGAATTCTTCTCGGATGAAGAGGAACCCACGCCAGCGCCACCGAGGGCTGCCGAGCGTCGCGATGAAAGTGATGACGATGAGGTTGAGGGAACCGATATGGACCTGGCCGAACTGTCGAATCGGGTCGATGACGATACCGGGCCCGTCGTTGGGATTGAACAAGTCGACCCGGATGAAGTGATCAGCGCCGAAGATGATGCGGCGGACTTTGCCGAGGATGACGAGGGCGAGCTCTCCGACCTCGACCAGGTCGAGGAAACGCCGAAGGCCGACGACGATGCGGATCCGCTGGAGCTTGATTTTGCGTTCACGCGCAGTGAAGCGGGTGATTCCGGAGCCGAAGCTGAGGATGATGCAGATTCGGTCACAGAGCGCGATTCGGATGACGATTTAGATGAGAAATCGGATGACGGTGAAGAGCCGGAAGTTGAATCGGATTCCCGTCAGCAGGCAAGCGATACCCTGCAACTGGATGAAGACGAGCTCGAATCGTTTGGCGAGCCGGCAGGATCGGGACAATCAGCCGACGATACCCTGCAACTTGACGACGATGAACTCGATGTTGGTGAAGTCGGTGATCGCGAACTGGAAGCTTTTTTGCGCCAGGATGATGACGATGCGTCGGCTTCTGAACTTGATTCGGATGGGGCCGCGGAAGACGAGTCGGACGACGACGGCGATGCAACGCTGAGCGACGACGATGCGGAAGTCAAGCTGGATCTGGCCCGAGCCTATATTTCCATGGATGATCCGGAATCGGCGCGCACCTTGCTGGAAGAAATCATCAGCGGTGGGTCAAAGGCCAAGCGCTCGCAGGCCAGGAGCATGCTCGATGAGATCTGATTGATCGACTATTCGCGACCATGCGTCTTGCCGCCGGCGTTGAATACGACGGCACCGGGTTCTACGGCTGGCAGCGTCAGCGCCAGTCGCCCACGGTGCAGGAAAGTGTCGAGCAGGCGCTCAGCCAGGTCGCCGATCACCCGGTAATCGTCCATTGCGCCGGGCGCACCGATACCGGCGTCCATGCCCGCTGTCAGGTCGTTCATTTCGACACCTCGGCTCAGCGCAGCGAGCGATCCTGGGTGCTGGGGGCCAACACTGTGCTCCATCCGGGCGCGAGCATTCTCTGGGTTCGCGAGGTTGATGAGCATTTTCACGCCCGCTTCTCCGCGACTCGTCGTCGCTATGAATACCGAATACTCAATCGCTGGGTGCGGCCGGCCATCGCACGGGGTCGAGTGGCCTGGATACGCCAGCCGCTGGATGCCGGGCTGATGCACGAAGCGGCCCAGCATCTGGTCGGTGAGCATGATTTTTCCAGCTTCCGGGCTCGAGGCTGCCAGGCCAGGACTCCGGTCAGACGACTGCATTCGATCAGCGTGGTGCGTGACGGATGTGAAGTCCGGCTTGACATTCAAGCCAATGCCTTTGTTTACCATATGGTCAGAAACATTGCCGGGGCGCTTGTTGCGGTCGGTGATCAGCGTCGGCCACCGGCCTGGATAGCCGAGATTCTCAAGGCCAGGGACCGAACCATCGCCGGCGTCACGGCGCCGTCTCAAGGACTGTATTTCATGAGCGCAAGCTATCCTGACTATCCGGAACTGCCGATCGATGAACCGGTCGGTTTTCCGCAGGACGAGAACGGTGGATCATCGTGATTCGGGTCAAGATTTGTGGAATTACCCGGGTTGAAGACGGGCTGTCGGCGGCGCGCGCCGGTGCTGACGCGATTGGCCTGGTATTTGTCGCCAAAAGCGCCCGGTGCGTGTCCGTAGAGCAGGCGGTGGCAATTTGCCGGGCCTTGCCGCCGCTGATCAGCCGGGTCGGATTGTTCATGAATTGCGACACGGCGCTGGTGGAAGAAATCCTGAATCAGGTTCCGCTGAACTGGTTGCAGTTTCACGGCAACGAATCTCCGGCGTTTTGCCAGCAGTTCCAGCGGCCCTGGATCAAGGCGCTGGCGATGCGCGCCGGACAGCCACCGGATATGCAGCCATTCGATCAGGCTGACGCCTTGCTGCTTGACGCCCATGCCGGAAGTGACCTGGGCGGCAGCGGTGAAGTTTTCGACTGGTCGCAAATCCCGTCCATGCCGCGTCCCTGGGTGCTGGCCGGAGGTTTGAGACCGGATAACGTGGCCGCTGCCTGCCGGCAGGCGCGGCCGGATGCAGTGGACGTCTCCAGTGGCGTCGAGACCCTCCCTGGTATCAAGGATGATAATCTAGTGAATCAGTTCATCAAGGCGGTGAAGCATGGCTAAGCCAGCAGAACACATGGAAACTCCTGTCCAGTTTCCGGATGCATCCGGACACTTTGGCGTGTTCGGCGGTCGGTTCGTATCGGAAACCCTGATGCCGGCCCTCGAGGAACTGGACGAAGCCTGGCGCCATTATCTGTCCGACCCGGAATTTCTGGCCGAGCTGGACCATGATCTGACCCATTTCGTGGGTCGCCCGTCGCCGCTTTATCAGGCCGACAACCTGACCCGCCAGGTGGGCGGAGCGACCATCGTGCTCAAGCGCGAGGATCTCAACCATACCGGAGCCCACAAGATCAACAACACGATCGGGCAGGGCCTGCTGGCCCGTGCCATGGGCAAGAAACGGGTGATTGCCGAAACCGGAGCCGGTCAGCACGGGGTGGCCTCGGCAACGGTAGCCGCCCGGCTGGGGATGGAATGTGTGGTCTACATGGGCGCCGACGACATTCGCCGCCAGGCGGTCAATGTCTACCGAATGAAGTTGCTCGGCGCCGAGGTCGTCAGCGTGACCGCCGGTTCGCGAACGCTCAAGGATGCACTCAATGAGGCGATGCGCGACTGGGTGACCAATGTCGACAATACCTTTTACATTCTCGGCACCGTGGCCGGTCCTCATCCCTATCCGGCGATGGTGCGGGATTTCAACGCCATAGTTGGCCGCGAAGCACGGGCCCAGATGCTCGAGGAGTACGGCAAGTTGCCCGCTGCCCTGGTCGCCTGTGTTGGCGGTGGCTCCAATGCTATCGGACTGTTTCATCCGTTCTATGATGATGCCGACGTGGCCATGGTTGGCGTGGAGGCGGCCGGACACGGCTTGTCCGGGCTGGAACACGCGGCCAGTCTCTGTGCCGGACGGATTGGTGTGCTGCACGGCAGCCGCACCTATCTGCTCGACGACGATGCCGGCCAGATCCGGCATACCCACTCGATATCGGCCGGGCTTGATTACCCGGGCGTCGGCCCCGAACATGCCTGGCTCAAGGACAGTGGGCGGGCGCGCTATGTCGGGATCAGCGATGATGAGGCGATGAAGGCCTTTCATGCGCTGACCCGCAGCGAGGGCATCATGCCGGCGCTGGAAAGCGCGCATGCCATCGCCTACGGAATGAAGCTGGCAGCCGAGCTGCCGCGCGATGAGATCGTTCTGATCAATCTGTCCGGCCGCGGTGACAAGGATATTCAAACCGTGGCGGACCTGGAAGGAATCGAATTTTGAACCGCATTGATCAACGTTTTGCCGCATTGAAACAGGCCGCCCGTCCGGCCCTGATTCCCTACGTGACGGCCGGACATCCGCATCCGGATGCCACCGTTGACATCCTGCATGCGGCCGTGGCCGCCGGTGCCGATCTGGTCGAGCTCGGCATGCCGTTTTCCGATGTCATGGCCGATGGCCCGGTGATTCAGAATGCCTGCGCTCGCGCGCTGGAGCACGGTACCAACCTGGACCAGGTTCTCGACATGGTCCGCCAGTTTCGCCGCAAGGATGGCGACACGCCGCTGATACTGATGGGCTATACCAATCCGATCGAGCGGCGCGGTCCGACCCGCTTTGCCCGGGAAGCGGCCGAGGCAGGCGTCGATGCGCTGCTGATCGTCGACTGCCCGGCCGATGAAGCCGACGAATTGCGCGGTTTGCTGGAAGGTCAGGGTCTGCACCAGATATTCCTGGTCGCGCCGACGACCAATGACCGGCGCCTGGATCACGCGGCGCGGCTGGCCGGTGGTTTCGTCTACTACGTTTCGATCAAGGGCGTTACCGGTGCGGCCACGCTGGATATCGACAGCCTTGGGCCGATGGTCGAACGGATTCGCCGTCATGTGGGCCTTCCCGTGGCGGTCGGGTTCGGCATTCGTGAGCCGGAGCAGGCGGCCGCGGTTGCCGCCATTGCCGATGGCGTGGTCATCGGATCGGCCCTGGTGGACCGGCTTGATCGCTGCGAAACGACCGAGCAGGCGGTCAAGGCCGTGAACGACTACCTTGCCCCGGTTCGACGTGCCATGGACAATAGCGTTTCCATTAATCAAGCCGAGGCCGCAACCGCACCATGAGCTGGTTCCAGAAACTGATGCCCGCACGCATCCGCACCGAGGGCAGCAAGTCACGCAAGGTACCCGATGGTCTCTGGACCAAGTGCAAGTCGTGCGACGCGGTGTTGTACCAGCCCGAGCTGGAGCGCAACCTTCAGGTCTGTCCGAAGTGCAGCTTCCACATGAGCCTGTCCGGGCGGGCACGGCTCGCGGCGTTTCTCGACGAGGGTGACCAGGTGGAACTGGGTGCCGATCTGGTACCGATTGATCCGTTGCGCTTCCGGGATACCAAGAAATACCGGGATCGTCTGGTTGCGAGCCAGAAAGCGACCGGCGAAAACGATGCCATGGTGGTGCTGCGCGGTGAGTTGCTTGGCCTGCAGCTGGTTGCCTGCGCGTTCGATTTCCGCTTCATGGGCGGTTCGATGGGCTCGGTGGTGGGCGAAAAATTCATGGTGGCGGTGCATGAATGCCTGGAGCGCGACCTGCCGCTGGTCTGCTTTGCCGCTTCGGGCGGGGCACGGATGCAGGAAGGTCTGTTTTCCCTGATGCAGATGGCCAGAACCTCGGCCGGGCTGGCGCGTATGGCCGAGCGTGGTCTGCCCTATGTTTCGGTCCTGACTCATCCCACGACCGGCGGAGTGTCGGCCAGTCTGGGTATGCTCGGTGATGTCAATCTGGCCGAGCCGAATGCGCTGATCGGATTTGCCGGCCCCCGGGTGATCGAGCAGACCGTGCGCGAGACTCTGCCTGAAGGCTTCCAGCGCTCCGAGTTCCTGTTGGAAAAGGGTGCCATCGATCAGATCGTTGACCGACGTGAATTGCGTCATCGCATCCATTTGCTGCTGGTGATGATGCGCGGCCGCAAACTGAGCGTGCACGAAGGTGAGTTGGTCGATCCGGATGACGATGCCGGACTGAGCCCGGAACAGGATCAGCTTGGTGGTCGCCAGTCGGATGGCGTGATCGAACCGGCTGATCACAGCGACCGCGCGACCGACCCCACGAACGAGTAGTCCGGCTTGGCGGCAACGGCGCTTTCCGATTGGCTGGCGCGCCTCGAAAAGCGTTCGCCCGAATCGCGGATTGAACTGGGACTGGAGCGGGTCGATCGGGTTCGCAAAAGACTGAAAATCGATCCGCGTCCAGCCATGGTTACGACCATTGCCGGCACCAACGGCAAGGGCTCTGTTGTGGCCTACCTTGAGCAGATGGCCCTGGCGGCGGGCCATCGAACCTTTGCCTACAGCTCGCCTCATTTGATCGATTTTTCCGAGCGCATGCGTATCAATGGGCAGCCGGCGTCGAGTGCCGCCATCGTGCGGGCACTGGATGCTGTCGAGCGGGCGCGCGAAGACGAATTCCTGACTTACTTTGAACAGATCACGCTCGCGGCCTTCGTTCTGGCCAGCCAGGAAGCAGTTGATCTTTGGGTGCTGGAGGTTGGTCTGGGCGGACGTCTCGATGCCGTGAACTGTATCGATCCGGACGTTGCGGTCATCACTTCAATTGGACTTGATCACACCGAGTGGCTGGGCTCTACTCGGTTGGCCATCGGCCGGGAGAAGGCCGGTATTGCCCGTTCCGGTCGGCCGCTGGTTGTTGGCGAAACCCGATTGCCCGATGGGTTGCTGGGCACCCTGGAAAATACCGGCGCTGAATTGTTTCTTGCCGGGCGTGACTTTCGCTGGTGCCAACATGGCAATCAGGTCGACTGGCGGTGGGAATCCTGGCATCTCGAGCTGCCGGAGCCCGGCATGTCGGGGCGCTGGCAAAAGGCCAATGCAGCGGTTGCGGTCATGGCGGCAAGACTGCTGAACGACCGGCTGGAGATGCCGGAGGAGGCCATTCGGGAAGGGATTGTCGCTGCCAGGGTGCCGGGACGCCTGCAGGTGATGGGCAGCCGGCCGACGGTGCTGGTCGATGTTGCCCACAATCCGGCAGCCGCCCGAGCCCTGGCCGCTGAGCTGGGTAGCACTGGCGAGAAGCCCTCCGTGGCCGTTTTCAGCGCATTGGACGGCAAGGATGTGGCCGGAATCGGGCGGGCGCTCAAGCATTGTTTCAGTCACTGGCTGGTGGCGCCGCTCAGCGGTTCCCGTGGCCGATCGGCCGACGATCTGGCGGCGTCTTTGCGTCATGCCGCTGTCACCGGTCGCGTGGACACGTTAGAATCGGTGGCCGACGCGCTCGGTCAGGCTCTCGAGCTGGCCGGCTGCGATGGTCGGGTCGTCGTTTTCGGTTCATTCCGGACGGTGGCCGAGGCCTGGCCCTTACTTCAAACGCTCAGATAGGACGTCATGGACAAGGTACTGAAGCAGCGTCTGATCGGCGCATCCATTCTGATTGCCCTGGCGGTCATTTTCGTTCCGATGTTTTTTGACGGGCCTGAACAGCAGCAGGTCGCCCGGGAAATGACGATCGACCTGCCGTCGGCACCGGATGATCGCGGCCAGGTACGACGACTTCCGCTGGACCCCGAGCGGACCCGCGAGGCGACGCCGGATTCCCGTGCCCGTCCGCCCGCGCAGAGTCAATCCGGACGATCGGAGGACGGATTCGGCCAGGACCGTTCGGCAGGAGAAAGCTCACCCACAGCGGATGAGTTGATGGACGACATCGAACAATCCAGCCGTCGTTCGCGTTCTGCCCCGGAATCCAGTTCATCAGAGTCCGCCGCACCGGAACCGGTCGATGAGCCGGCCGTTGCTGAACCGGACAGTGAGCCACCGGAGGAAATCGCGGCGATCGAACCGGAGACGGTCAGTCCGCCTGAAGACGAGATTGCTGACCAGCCGGCAGAAAGCTCACCTGAGCCGTCCGCGAACGACACAGCATCCGGCTGGGTCGTTCAGGTGGCCAGCTTCAGTGCCCGGACCAACGCCGAGGAAGTCTCGGTGCAGTTGACCAGCCTGGGACACGTTGCCAGCATCGATCTGATCGTGCGCGGGCAATCGGAGCTGCATCGGGTTCGCACCGGTCCTTACGACAGCCGCGAGGCCGCCGACCGGGCGCGAAACCAGATTGAACAAACCGTTGCCGGGGTGGATCCGGTGGTCATGGGTGGTCCGACCATCGAACTTCCTGCCGCACCGACCGAAGCCGGTTATGCGGTCCAGGTTGGATCATTCGCCAGCCGCAACAATGCGCTTCGTCTGCTTGACCAGCTCAACGACCAGGGTTATGACGCATTCATCCATGAGGATGCAGCCGGCTCGCGCACGATCTGGCGGGTGCGTGTCGGGCCCCTGGGTTCGCGCGCCGAAGCCCAGCAGCGGCTGGATGATCTGATCGAACGCGCTGGAATGGACGGTCTGGTGGTTTCCCATCCATGAACGGAGCCGACCTGGCGATTCTGGGCATCTGCCTGGTCTCCATGCTGGTCAGCCTGTTTCGAGGTTTCATCCGCGAAGCCTTCTCGCTGCTGGTGTGGATCGCGGCGGTGTTTATCGCGCTACGGGCTTCCGGACCGCTGGCGCTGCGGATGGAACCATGGATCGAAATTCCCTCGGCACGAGTGATTGTGGCCTTCGTCGGCGTGTTCGTCCTGGTCTTGATTGTGGGCGGGTTGTGCACCTATCTGCTGGGGAAGCTGGTTGTCAGTACCGGGCTGAGCGGGACCGATCGTCTGGTCGGAGCCTTGTTCGGAGCACTACGCGGTCTGGCGATCGTGATCGTCGCGGTGATCATTGCCCGTTTCACGCCGTTTCCCGGCGATCCCTGGTGGCAGCAGTCGCGCTTGCTACCTGAATTTGAGCGATTGGCGACCTGGGCCGTTGACCAGTTTCCCGAGTCGTTGAGAAATCACCTGCCGGACGACAGTGAACCCGAGCCTGACGCTGGTGCCGAAGTGCCTGATGAAACCCGAGCGGAGCCTGGATAGAGCATGTGTGGAATTGTAGGAATTTTTGGTCGAACGCCAGTAGCGGCCCGACTGTATGACGCGATGACGATCCTCCAGCATCGTGGACAGGATGCTGCGGGAATGACAACGCTGGATCATGGCCGGATGCGCTCGGCGCGCGGCATGGGTCTGGTGCGGGATGTGTTTGGCGAGCGTTCGGTGGCTGGCCTGAACGGCGATGTCGGCATTGGCCATGTCCGTTATCCGACCGCCGGGCTTGACCGTCCCGACGAGGCCCAGCCAATGTATGTCAATTCGCCCTGCGGCATCGCCCTGGGCCATAACGGAAATCTGATCAACTCCGATCAGCTCAGTGCCGAGCTGTTCGATGAGGATCGCCGGCATATCAATACCGAGTCAGACTCGGAGGTATTGTTGAACTGCCTGGCCCATGAACTGGCCCTGGGCAAGGACCGATCGATTGACCCTGAGTCGATTTTCGCCGCTGTCGACGGTGTCCATCGTCGCTGCCGTGGTGGCTATGCGGCAGTTGCCCTGATCGCCGGCGTCGGTTTGTTAGGCTTTCGCGATCCCAACGGCATTCGGCCGGCGGTGATCGGTCAACGTTCCAGCCCCGACGGAATGGAGTACATCATTGCCTCGGAATCGGTGGTGCTGGATATTCTGGGCTTTGAACTGCTGTCGGATATTGCGCCCGGTGAGAGTGTCCTGGTGACGCTTGATGGTCAGTTGCATCGCCATACCAGCCCCGAGGCGCGCGCACACACCCCGTGCCTGTTCGAATACGTCTACTTTGCTCGTCCGGATTCGCTGATTGACGATTTGTCGGTCTACAAGGTGCGTCTGCGCATGGGCGAAGCGCTGGCCGAAAAGATCCTGCGCGAGTGGCCGGATCACGATATCGATGTGGTGATACCGGTACCCGATACCAGTCGAACGGCCTGCCTGCCGCTGGCCCACATGCTGGGAGTGAAGTATCGTGAGGGCCTGATCAAGAACCGCTATATCGGCCGGACTTTCATCATGCCCGGCCAGCAGGAGCGGGCGCGATCGGTGCGCCGCAAGCTCAATACCATTGCGCTGGAATTCAAGAACAAGAACGTGCTGCTGGTCGACGATTCCATCGTTCGCGGCACGACATCGCGTCAGATCATCCAGATGGCGCGCGAAGCGGGCGCCAACAAGGTGTACCTGGCCTCGGCGTCGCCACCGGTGCGTTACCCCAATGTCTATGGTATCGACATGCCGGCTGCCAGCGAACTGATTGCCGCCGGGCGCACCGAACAGGAAATCTGCACGGCAATCGGAGCCGATCGGCTGATCTACCAGGACCTTGACGCCCTTGAGAAGGCTGTCAGAGGCAAGAACAAGCGCCTGGACGGGTTTGACAGCTCATGCTTCAGCGGAAGCTATGTCACCGGCCTTGAAGAGGGTTATCTGGAAGCGCTGGAAGCGCGCCGCTCCGACGCCGCCCGCATGGAACGACGCGAACAGACCTCGGTCGCCTGAGCTGCCCATTCGGAAGGAACAAAAACTTCTTTTTAACCACCGAAGACACCGAAAGCACCGAAAGAAAAGGTATTTTAAGTTTCGGTGTGTTCGGTGATTTCGGTGGTTCCAGGGTTTTGAGCTGAGTTCAATTCCACGAGTCTGTCTGCTTGTTCCATGAGAGACCCGTCGCGCCAGCGCAGACTTCTTCAGAGGTCCGTTGGGCCAACGCCAATTCGAGTCCATCACGGGTTGTTGACGCTTTGAGATTCAAGGTTCGGTCATGAGTACAACTGCTATCGTCTGGTTTCGACGTGACCTTCGCCTGGCTGACAATCCGGCGCTGGATCACGCGCGCTCGCATTTTGATCGCGTGGTTCCGGTGTACATTCATGACCCGGAGGCTGAAGGGGACTGGGCGCCAGGCGCGGCCTCACGCTGGTGGCTGCATCACTCACTGGCCGCGCTCGATGAGCGGTTGCGGCAACGTGGCAGCTCGTTGATCATTGCCAGCGGCGACACTGAGGCTGAGCTGGTGCGCATGATCCGGGCCTGCAGTGCCGACGCGGTGCTTTGGAATCGACTTTACGATCCGACGCTGGTCCGGCGAGACAAGACCCTGAAAAAATGTTTGCGCGACGATGGCGTCGAAGCTGAGAGCTTCAATGCCGGATTGCTGTTCGAACCCTGGGAAATCGTCAAGAAGGACGGCTCGCCCTACCTGGTATTCACGCCTTACTGGAAGCAGATGCAGAAGCAGTGGCGATCGGTCGGCGTCAGCCCGGAGCCATGCCAGCTCAATTCATCCTCACGCCTGCCTGCCTCGTTGAAACTGGAGCAGCTGAAATTGCTGCCCAATCGCGATTGGGCCGATGGCTTCAATGAGCGCTGGACGCCGGGAGAGTTGGCTGCCAGACGCCGTCTGGATCGTTTTGTCGAAGAAGCGGTTGGCAGGTATGACGACAAGCGCAACCGGCCGGACTGTCACGGCACCTCGCGGCTGTCGCCCCATCTTCACTTTGGCGAAATATCACCGTTGCAGGTCGCTCGCGCGCTGGATGAGGCGGGTGAATTGCCGGGCGGGAAGGGTCGCTGGTCGTTCTTGCGGGAAATTGCCTGGCGCGAATTCTCGACCTATTTGTTGTTTCACTATCCCGAGTTGCCGGATCAGCCGCTGAAGCGACAGTTTGACCAGTTTCCATGGCGCAGCGACTACGGCAAGGAGCTGAAAGCCTGGCAGCGGGGCCATACCGGTGTTCCGATGGTCGATGCCGGGATGCGTGAGCTCTGGCAGACCGGCTGGATGCATAACCGGGTGCGCATGGTGGTAGCGTCGTATCTGACCAAGAACCTGCTGATTCCCTGGCAAGAAGGCGCGCGCTGGTTCTGGGATACGCTGGTCGATGCCGATCTCGCCAACAACACCCAGGGCTGGCAGTGGACAGCGGGCTGCGGGGCGGATGCTGCGCCCTATTTCCGGGTGTTCAATCCGGTTCTGCAGGGCGAAAAATTCGACCCGCAGGGTGAATATGTTCGCCGCTGGTGTCCGGAACTGCGTTCAATCGCCGGATCTCGCGTGCATCAGCCCGAGATTGCCCACGCCGAAGGACGGTCCTATCCGGCCATGCAAGTCGATCTCAAGGGCTCGCGCGAACGGGCCCTGAGTGCCTATGGTGAAATTCGCCAGGCCGGCTGAGGTATCGAACTGATCGTCAATTTCCGGGCCGGTGGTGGTAGCACCAGTGCCACGGTTCCCAGGAAATTCGATGGCGGTTGTTGCGGGGATAGCTTTCCTTGAAACCATAGATGCCGGCGTTGGCCTTGAGCCACTGGTAGGCCTTGGTTTCACCAAATGCCTCGTCGAGAGGCTTGCTTCCCGGTGTGGTCAGATCGATCGCCCGACCGCTGTGATGTTCGCTGTAACCGGGTGCGGCAGAAACGGTCAGGATCCGGCTGATGGTCTGGCCTTCTTCCAGCTTCCGGCGGAACAGGTTGGCCTGGTAGCTGACGCCGCGAAAGGCCGACACCAGCTGGAGTTCTATTGCGCGGCTGGCGGCCGCGGTCTGCATGCGGGTCCAGGCCGTGGCGGCCGCCGGCGTCAGCCGCTGATCCCGATTGAAGATATCCCGGCCAATCGGCACCAGGGTGCTGGCTTCGGGCATCAATCGCATCCGGTGCTTGATACCGTAGTCTTGGGGCAGGCCGAGTTCGTCGAGTAATTTCAGCAATTCCTTGAGTTCGGGTTTGGCCTTGCCCAGCAGGTCTTTTTCCATAAGACCCGTGTCGTCGTCACTGCCGGATTTGACCGGTTGGTATCCCATGGCGCCCATGAAGCCGCCCACCTGTTTCTTGACCTGGCAACGCAGAACACGCGCGCCAAAAGACAGGGCGAGTTTTTCGGCCGACCGGAACAACTGGCGCGGAGTATCGGGGGAGGCAGTTTCCGGATCAAGGTAGCAGGCCAGGATCTGGCCATGATCGAGATCAACGGCGGTCAGACCGGCCAGCCGATTGCCGCGTGTCGCCAGGATCAACGACTGATCGGGAATCAGGCTGCCCAGATGATGCTCGATATTGTCGGGACGTTTCTTCCCGGCCATCATGTCGGGTAACTGATTGGCGATGAGCTTGGCCAGGGTAGGCAGTTCCGCGCTTCGCGCTGGTCGGACTTTTATCGCTTCATTCATTCACGCTCACTCCGGCGATGGATGGTCACGCCCTTTGTTACTCCTCTGGAATTCCCTCCCCCTGGAGTCCGGCAACAGCTCAGAAATGTCACCAGGCACTATCGTGCTATATTGCGAGCATGATGCCAAGCCCTGTGACGTATTGGTTACAGCAGGTTGTTACTGCCGGTCTGTTGCTTGTCACTATTCTACTACTTCCGCTGGTCCCTGCTCGCCACGTGTTGCTGCCATTATGGCCGACCAGTGTCGAGGAGGTGCTGGTCAGCGTTCCGCAACGGCCCGATGCTGAACGGCGTTTCGTAATCGCCGGACGGTCGACCCCGGATCGGGTGGCAGAAATTGCCCGCAATCGCCCGCTCCACCTGGCCGTTGTCGAGTTATCCGATGGTCGAAAATTGACCGGATTCCCGGTCGGCACGCGGGTCGATCCGGAGGCCGGGCTGGATGTCCCGTTGCCGCCGGCACTTACGGGGGTGTGGGTTGAACGGCCCGGCCTGGATGCGGTCGAGCTCATTTTGCTGGACGCCAACCAGCAGATTATGCCTTTGCCGATGTCACAGATCGTACGAATCTACCGCCCCAATCAGCTCAGTCTGTTTCAGCGCGCAGCGATTGCAGCACGACGTCTCACCCCGGCATGGAGATTGAGGCGTCATCAGTGACCAGGGAAGCAACTGACAAGTCATGTTGCTGTCATTTGCGGTCGGTAGACTCCGATTCTGGTGTCGATCAGCTAGGCGGTTGGCAGCACTCTCCAAGACCCAGTTACAGGGCGCCCCGACCGGGCGCCCTGTTTTTTTGGGGTTAGGTGTGCAATCTCAGCAGGTTGTCCACACAAGCAACTGGACCTTTGGTGGCCAGCGGCGAGTGGTGCCGCCTGCTGGCGAGCCGAGGGTCAGAACGCCAGCGTTGATTGATTCGGCTTCTCTGGAGCTTGCGTGCGCGCCATTCGTCATCCAAATACTGGAACGGCAAAGTTCTCTTCTTGGAAAGGTGGGTCGGGAAAGTTGCTGAACCTTTCGTGCCTGCCGCCGTGACCCTCGGCTCGCCATCAGACAACACCACTCCCCGTTGTCAGATGGTCGCAAGGGGCTGGGTTTTGCCTTTACCAAACTCTCAAACTGCTGCATTGGGTGCTGTCGGGAGGGGCGGGCTCGCCGGGGCGCGGAAGCGGCTTCAAAGCCAACAGCATTTTTCAGACTCCATGAAATTTTCAGGAAGCCCTGAAGTGGGGCCATTTTCACTGCTGCCAATTCGTTGGCACCTGGCTCCACTAAACTGGCCGACTCATCAGGGCCGATCGTCCCGGCCAGCCCGAACCGCCCGGCAGTACCCGATGCTCGATGCCCTCTACATCTCAACTACACAGGCTGCAACGTTTTTATCGTTGGTGTGGACAACGTACTGAGATTGCACAGTTAGGGAACATCTGAAAACGCGATCACTTCTTTGATATCGGTGATGCCCAGCACGGCCATGATCAGTCGATCCACGCCAACGGCCACGCCGGCGCATTCGGGCAGGCCGCTTTCCAGTGCGGCCAGCAAGCGTTCATCCAGCGGCATTTGCTTCCGGCCCAGGGCTTTTCGGCGTTCGTTGTCGATTTGGAACCGTTTGCGCTGTTCGGTCGCATCGGTCAGTTCGCGATAGCCGTTAGCCAGTTCAATCGGGCCCGCAAATACTTCAAAACGTTCACTGATTCGCGGATCGTTCGGATCGAGTCTGGCCAGGGCCGCCTGGCTGGCGGGATAGCCGTGAACCACGGTCAGAGTCTGCCTGGCAAAGGCGGGCTGGATTCGGGTCGCAAACAGGTAGTCGAGGCGCATGTCGCGATCGCAATCTGGCGGCAATGTCTCGGTCAGGGCCGTCAGCTCGGAAATCGTGGCCTCAAGCGGGTCGGGCAACCCGGCGGCGACAAAGCTGTTTCGCCAGGCCAGATGCCTGACCGGCCAGGGAGCGCGTCCGGTAGCCTCCAGGCAGTGATTGAACAGTTCCGTCACTTCCGCAGCGAGTTGCCGCCAGCTCCAGTCACGCCGGTACCACTCCAGCAGACAGAACTCGGTGCGGTGCAGCTTTCCCTGTTCGCCGGCACGAAACACCGGCCCGAGCTCGTAAATATCCGCCATGCCCGAGGCCAGTAATCGCTTGTGAGCGTATTCCGGAGAGGTGCGCAGATAGCCCGCCTGATTTCCGAGGGCGATGCTGTCGATATGCAGATCGGTAATGCCGGAGGCGGTGATGACCGGCGTCTGTACTTCAACCACCCCGCGCTGGTCCAGGAACGCGCGAATGGCGGCAAGCAGGCACGCACGCTGGCGCAGCACGGCAGGATCGGCCAGGCTCTTCCAGTCGCTCATTGCCAGACTTCACGGTTGGTCAGATCGGCCAGTGTCAGCTCGATATCGAGTTGCCGAAGCTCCGCCTGTTCCAGTTCCAGGTCCCGGTGAACCAGCGGGTGAGCGGACAGCCAGCCAGGGGCCAGCGCCAGCTCAAGGCGCCCCGGACCCGCTGTCAGCGAAAAATCGCCGAATCCGGAGTCGGTGCGGCCACGACAGATGGTGACCGCGAGGCGGAGCAGGGCAAGCAGTTTGCGCGCCGGATCATGCAGCCGCTCGGGCAGATCCGCCAGGGCACCCGGGCTGACTCGTCGTCGCTGCAGTCCAGCGACCGCGGCCATGAATTGCTGTTCCTGGCGACTGAAACCCGGCATGTCGGCATGGTTCAGGATATAGGCGCTGTGTTGACGAAAATTCTCATGCGCAATGGCCAGACCCACTTCGTGCAGCTGACAGATCCAGTGCAGCAGCTCGGCGTGGATGGACTTGAGTTTCCAGGTCTGACTGACCTGGTCGAAGGCCGTTGCCGTCCAGTCGGTAACGCGTGCCGCCTGGGCCTGATCGACCTGGTAGCGCGCGACCATCGCGCGTACGGTACCGTCGCGCGGATCGCGATGAGCCAGGCGTCCGATCAGATCATGCAGGAGTCCTTCACGAAGGGCGAACGGGGAGACTTGCAGTTGATCGATGCCGAGGGTTGCGAAGATGGCTTCGAGAATGATCAGTCCACCCGCAATCACAGGTCGGCGGCGATCCGACAGGCCCGGCAGGTTGATTCGGTCTATGGATTTGCAGTTCAGCAGGTCCTGGCGCAAACGCGCCAGGCCAGCGGCGGTGATTCGCTGGGTCGATGTCGACTGTCCGGCATCGATCATGCTGGCCAGGGCTCGAATGGTACCGGATGATCCGACCGCCTCGGTCCAGCCGAAGTCGCGAAACGACTTGCTCCAACCCTGCAATTCGGCGCGGCAGTCGGAGAGCGCCTGATCGTAACGCTGTACTGTCAGTCGGCCGTCCGGAAAGACTTCACTGGTCAGGCCGACACAACCGACGGGAAAGCTCTCGGCGAGGGTTGGCTGGACTGACTCTCCGGCCGCGATCTCGGTCGAGCCGCCACCGATGTCGATGATCAGGCGGCGACCATCGGCGGGTGCGATGCCCTGGCTGATTCCGAGCCAGACCAGGCGTGCTTCCTCGCGCCCGCTGACAATGTCGATCGGACAGCCCAGCGCGGTTTCTGCGATCACCAAGAACGCCGCCGGATGAGCCAGGCGGCGAAAGGTCTGGGTGCCGACGGCACGGATCTGATGGTCGGGGATGGTGCGAATCCGCTCACCGAATCGGGCCAGGCTGGCAATGGCGCTGCTCCGGGTTTCCGCTGCAAGCTGGCCGTCGTCATCGAGACCGCCGGCCAGGCGAACCATGTCTTTGAGACGATCGATGACCCGTAGTTGCCCATGCTCGAGACGGGCGACCACCAGGTGAAAGCTGTTGCTGCCCAGATCGATCCCGGCATAGAGCTGGCGCTCAGGCATTGTTGGCCTGCTCGATCAGAATCTGCTGGGCAGAGCGCGGCAGGTCATCGTCGACCGGGCGGAGCAGGTGGTAGCAGCCGTCGCCGGACAGCTCCCAGGCCTGAAGATTGTCTTCGAAGGCCAGCTCGATACTCTCGTGCAGAACACGGCGAGCGGCTTTCGCGTCGGTAATCGGAAAGCAGACTTCTACGCGTTGAAACAGATTGCGCTCCATCCAGTCGGCACTCGATGCCCAGGTTTCCGATTCGCCGTTGTTGACGAAATGGAAGATCCGGCTGTGCTCCAGAAAGCGACCGAGGATCGAGCGAACGCGAATTGTCTCGGACAGGCCCGGGATGCCTGGGCGCAGGCAGCAGATGCCGCGTACCACCAGGCGGATCTCGACGCCGGCGCGAGAGGCGCGATACAGCGCCTGAATGACCGCAGGCTCGGTCAGCGAGTTCATCTTGGCGCTGATGCCGGCCGGCTTCCCGGCCAATGCATGATCGGCTTCGCGCTGGATGCGCTCGAGCAGGAAATCGTGCAGACCGAACGGCGACTGGACCACCTTGTTGAGTTCCTGGACGCGCCCCAATCCTGACAGTTGCTGAAAGATTCGATGAACATCCTGGGTCAGATCGGGATCGGCCGAAATCAGGCTCCAGTCGGTATAGCCTTTGGCCGTGCCCTGATGGTAATTGCCGGTTCCAAGGTGAACATAGCGGTGAAGTCGTCCTCGCTCACGCCGCACGATCATCATCATCTTGGCATGGGTCTTGTGGCCGACCACGCCGTAAACGACCTGGACCCCGGCTTCCTGCAAGCGTGTCGCCAGAGTGATATTGGCTTCCTCGTCGAAGCGGGCGCGCAGTTCGACAATGACAGTGACGTCCTTGCCTGCCCGTGCGGCGTCGATCAGCAGGCCGACCAGCGCGGAATCGATGCCGGTGCGGTACAGGGTCTGCTTGATGGCCAGTACTGCCGGATCGCTGGCAGCCTGACGCATCAGGTCGAGGACCGGCTGAAAACTGTCGTAGGGATGATGCAACAGCCAGTCGCGGCGGCGAACCGTAGCGAACAGGTTGCTGGTCGGAAGCAGAGTCTTGGGGGTGTGCGGCTGAAACGGCGGATACTTCAGGTCTGGTCGATCGGCCAGGTCGCAGATCGCACTCATTCGATTGAGATTGACCGGTCCGTCACAGCGATAGATGTCCGCGTCCTCGATGCCGAATTTGCTGGCCAGATAGCGGGTGATGCTGTCGGGGCAGTTGTCGGCAATTTCCAGCCTGACCGCCTCGGCGAAACCGCGTTCCATCAGCTCGCCTTCAAGCGCCCTGGCCAGGTCCTCGATTTCTTCCTCGTCGACAAACAGCTCGCTGTTGCGGGTCACCCGGAACTGGTAGCAACCGCGCACCTTCATACCCGGAAACAGCTCATCGATGAACGCATGCAGGATCGACGACAGGAAAACGAAATCATTGGGTCCGTGTGAATAGCTCTTGGGAACCCGGATGATGCGCGGCAGTGAGCGCGGTGCGCGTACCAGGGCCATGCCGCTGTCCCGGCCGAACGCGTCCCGGCCCTCTAGAGCGACTGCGAAATTCAGGCTCTTGTTGAGAATGCGCGGGAAGGGGTGGGCCGGGTCCAGACCCAGCGGACTCAGTACCGGCATCAGTTCCTGGCGGAAATGCTGGTGCAGCCAGCGGCGCTGACGCTTGGACCATTCCGATCGACGCAGGATATGAATACCCTGTTCAGCCAGTTGCGGGGTCAGTTCGGTATTCATGACCCGGTACTGCTCTCCAACCATCTCGACCACTGCATCGCGAATGGCATCCAGGGTTGCCGTCGGGCTTCGCCCATCCGGCCCTGGCTGGTTGACGCCGTGCTGCATGCGCTGGCGGACCGAGGCGACTCGCACCTCGAAGAACTCATCCAGGTTGGTACAGGAAATACACAGAAAGCGCAGTCGCTCGAGTACCGGAACGCTGCTGTCCCTGGCCAGTTCGAGAACCCGGCGGGTAAACGCCAGCAGGCTCAATTCGCGATTGAGCAGCAGCTCCGGCGCATCAAGCTGTTCGCCATGCCATTCCGGCAGCGGCTCCGCGTGTTGAGTGACTTCGCTCACGCTTTCAATCGGGGTTGGTTTCGACGGCATCGGGTTTGGCGAGGAGTAGGGTGCGTCCAGCGCCACTGTACCGGAATATCCCGGGCATGTACCAGCCAGTGATCGTGCGACAGGCCGATGACGATTTGATGACATCGCTGCCGGGGCTGGTCGCTAGCAGAGTCGGGCAGACTCAGCGCGATTGAGAGACCAGTCGGACCTGTTCTGAACGGAGTTCACTGAGCCGCGAGTTGATCCGGGCGCGCTGATAGTAGTCCAGGTCGTCGCGTTCGGTGACTCGCTCCAGTTGCTCAATGGCTTCCTTGACCCCACCGCGCAGGTAGTAGCTGTCGGCGATGGCTTCGGCGGCGCGCACCGGTTCCCCGGATCGATTGGCGGCCTGCGCATAGAGTTCGGTCATGCGCAGGTCATTGGGAAAGTGGCGCAGGTAGGAGCGCAGTATAGTGCTGGCCTGGGCGGCATGTTCCGGCCGGTCTCCATGCATCAATGCTTCGGCGTACTGGGTTGTGACCAGGCGACTGCCTGGAAACTGGTGATGCAGAGTATCGAGAATGGCCAGGGCATCGTCCTGGCGGCCATCGGCGAGCAGCCATTCTGCTTCGAGTAGCCGAAAAATCTGCCGATCCGGGTCGCTGTCGAGAAGAATGTCCAGTTCGCGTCCGGCCGCCTCCAGCTGGCGATCTCGAATCAGCGCCAACGCAAGTCCGTAGCGCATGGCTTCGGCAGGACGCTCCGAGTTGTCCAGGCGTGTCCGAAACCAGCGAATACTCTGATCATTGTATTCGGCCATCAGCACCCGAAGCCGGGCCTGAACGAAGTGGAAATGACTGCCATCCCGTTCAGCCTCACGCTGACTGACCTGGTCGGCCCGGCTGCGGGCCTCGGCAATTCGATTGATGGTCAGGGGGTGGGTGCGCAGGTATTCCGGCGGCCCCTTGCCCATGGCCCGACTGACGATATTCAGCCGTTCGAAGAAACGGGTCATGCCCTGCGGGTCATAACCGCCGCGTCCGAGTAGACTGAGGCCGATCCGGTCGGCTTCGGTCTCGGCCTGGCGGGTGTGGTTGATCTGCAACTGCTGGGCCAGGCCGAGACCACTCATCAGCACGGCCTGACCGGCGTCAGGGCTGCCGGCGGCACTGGCCGCAATGGCCAGGCCGACCGTGGCCAGCATGGCCGGCAACGAGACCTGTTGCTGATTCTCGACGCCACGGGCCAGGTGGTCCTGGGTCACGTGAGCAATTTCATGGGCAACCACGCCAGCGACCTCGCTTTCATCCTCGGCCAGCAGAATCAGCCCGGAATGAAGACCGATAACCCCGGCGACGCTGGCAAACGCATTGATACCGGATTCGCGGATCACGAAGAAATGGAAGCTGCCATCGCGCCGGTCGGATTGAGCCACCAGGCGAAATCCCATGTCCTCGAAGTAGTCGCGAATCATCGGATCTTCGACCAGCAGATTGTGAGCTCGCATATAGCGCTCGAAGTCACGGGCAAAGGTCTGCTCCTCCTCCATGGGAAGAACCCGCGTACTGGTGCCACCCATGTCAGGCAGCATCGGCTGTCCCTGAGCTGATACGATGCTGACCGAAACAAGCAACAGCAGCGCAACGACCGATTTCAATGAGGGCTTCATGACTGAATCAGACCCGTTTTGGCAGTAGATGGTTCACGGAGCAGTGTGATGCAGGAAGCGATACCTTACAACACGGTTGTTCTTGTTCGTGCAAAGCCTGATGCCCGAGCCCAGGTGCTCGTCCGCCGCGCCGTGGAGCAAGCACGGGGATCATGCCTGGTATTCTTTCAAGGTCCAGGCGTGGCGATGTCGGGCAGCGATGCCGACGACTGGAGCGGACTGGTCAGCCAGTTGAACGAGCGGCGGGACAACCGAACTGATCTTGCGCTGAGAGTCTGCTCGGCGGCCTGGCAGCGGCATGGCAGCGAACGCTTGCCTTCCGGCTTTGCGATTGACAGTCTGATCGGGTTCTGGCATGCAGCCAGTCTGAGCCGGCGACTGATCAGCATCGGGCAGAGTGATGCAGACTGAGCGTTTCGTGATCGTGTCGAATCGTCCGGGTGATGCGCTGTTCTGGCGCGAGTTGCTGGAACTCATTCTCGCCGGGGCCAGTCTCGATCTCGATCTGCTGGTGCTTTTCGAGCTGTCGGCACTGGTCAGCCTGAGCCGGAATGAGAAAGAGTCGCGAGCCTGGCGACAACTGACTGATCACCAATTGGCAACAGTTCGGGTCGTCCGCCGGCCCGGCCAGGAACCGGATTTGCCGGACTGGCTTGAGTGGGTCAGCGCGAGCCAGGCGGAAACCTGGCGTAGCGAGCGAGCGGAAATCCACGCATGAGCAGCGACAACTCGGTGTTGGTCGATGGCGAGGATGTGGCGCTGGACGAGCATGGTCATCTGCTCGACCCGGCCGACTGGACGCCGGAAGTGGCCTGGGCGCTGGCGGCACAGGATGGAATGAATCTGACCGCCCGGCACTGGTGGCTGATTGAATTTGTGCGCGATTACCACCATCGTTACGGTACGCCGCCATTGATGCGGGTTGCGGTGGTTGGATTGCGCGAAAAGCTGGGTGATCCGGCGATATCCAGTCGCGATCTGTACCAGTTGTTCCCGGATCATCCGATCCGTCAGGCCTGCCGCTACGGTGGCCTTCCACGGCCGGACTGGTGTATCTGATCGCCGCTGACACTGACAATCTATTGAGAGCCCCGAACATGAGCCAACCGTCTATCGTGATGTACTCCAAAGCAACTTGTCCTTACTGCCTTGCCGCTCGCCAGCTGCTGAAGTCCAAAGGCGTGACCTGGACCGAGGTTTCGCTGCTCTCCGAGCCGGACAAGCGGGCCGAGATGATCAGTCGCACCGGTCGCCATACGGTACCCCAGATCTTTATTGGTGATACCCATGTCGGCGGATTCGACGACCTTGATGCGCTGGAGCAGGAGGGCGCGCTGGACCGGCTTCTGACGGTCTGACCGGTCCACCGGCAACGTTGGGCCGCTATAATGGGCGGCTACGCTAATCAGGACGAGTTCAGTGACGCAGAAAATCACCGTCATCCGGGGCGACGGAATCGGCCCCGAAATCATGGAATCTGCGCTGCGCGTGCTGGATGCGCTGGATGCCGGCTTCGAATATGACTTTCAGCTGGCCGGCTTGTCGGCACAGGAACAAACCGGCGAGTTGCTGCCCCAGGCCACCCTGGATTCGATCGCGAGCAATCGGATTGCCCTGAAGTCGCCCCTGACCACCCCGGTCGGCGGCGGGTTCAAGTCGCTGAATGTTGCCTTGCGCAAGCATTTCGATCTGTTTGCCAACGTCCGCCCGGCAATCAGCTTCAAGGGAACCCGTTCGCGCTACGAAGATATCGACCTGATCACCGTGCGCGAAAACACCGAGGGTGCCTATCTGGGCGAGGGCGCCTACACCGCGCCGGATGGTTCGCGGGCTGAGTCGAAGATGGTCGTGACCCGCTCCGGCTGTGAGCGCGTGGTCCGATTCGCCTTCGACCTGGCCCAGCGCGTGGGTCGCAGGAAAGTCACGGCCGTCCATAAGGCCAACATTCTCAAGGACGTCACCGGGATGTTCCTGGATGTGGCCCGCGATGTTGCGGGTGACTATCCGGACATCGAATTCAACGACATGATCGTGGACAATGCCTGCATGCAGTTGGTGATGCGGCCCGAGCAGTTCGATGTGATCGTGACGACCAATCTTTTCGGCGACATCATTTCTGATCTGTGTGCCGGCCTGGTAGGCGGTCTGGGTCTGGCCCCCGGGGCCAATATCGGCTCCGAGGTGGCGATGTTCGAGGCGGTTCACGGTTCGGCGCCCGATATTGCCGGAAAAGGCGTTGCCAATCCGTGTGCCTTGCTCCTGGCCTGTGCCCAGATGCTCGATCATACCGGTCAGACCGACAATGCCGCCCGTCTTCGCAAGGCCATCGCCGATACGATCGCCGAAGGTGACCGGACCACGCCGGACCTGGGCGGGAGCGGCAATACCCGACATTTCACCGATGCGATCTGCGAGCGCCTTTGACGATCCGGACAGCAAGCTGATGCTCGGACCTGCGTTCATTGCCGGGCTGCGACCGGGGAAGTGTTGCTTATTCGCAACACAAGGGCGGGGTCAATCGGCAAATTTGCCGTTCAGGCTGGCCTGAATGTCGTTTTTCGTGAAATAAAAGTGCTTCGGGCGTTGTATTTTTGCCAATTCAGGCAGTACACTGGTCATCAGATTCCAACCGATGATTGATGGTTCGACGTGAAAACCCGCGCTTTACTCATGATGCTGCTGGTCGTTGCTCAGGCACTGACCTCTGCGCATGCGGCACCCCGGGCTTCCGCAGGCCAGTCGATGAGCTCGGCGGCTGGAATGTCATGGTTTCTGGTGTCCTTCGAGCTGGGTCCCTGGGACGATTATCTACTGCATGAACTCACGCCCAATCTTGAGCGCCTGACCGTTCATCCCATACCGCGTGTGAGCTGGCTTGCGCTGGACGATACGCTGATCGCTCCAGACTTCGCCGACGCCCTGATGCAGACCGACCGATTGCCGATGATGTTTTCGGTCAGTCGAAGTCAGTCCGGGTTGACCATGCAGAATGATCCACGCGGTTTCACGCCCGAGGGATCGCGGTTCGAGCAGTCTTTGCTGATGCCGGGGGTCACCCGTCGCCTGAGTGACACCAGCGCGGTAACGGTATCGGCGGTGCTGGCCAGTCAGCGCTACGGGGCAAGTGGGCTCAATCTGGTCGAATCCGACAATCCGGCCATTCCCGAAAACAGTATTCTGGGGCACACTCATTCGCGTCCCGAGGTGGTTCACGGCGCTGGTTTGCGCCTGGCGCTGAGCAGTGATGTCATGGATGTCTTCACGCTTGAGGCCGCTTACCAGTCACGCATCGATATGGCAGAGTTTTCAACCTTGCGGGGCGTTCACGGCACGCTGGCCGAGCTGGATATTCCATCGCGTGTTCAGGTCGGTCTGCAATTCCACGCCACCGAACGTTCGTCATTGCGGTTCGGTATCGAACAGATTTTCTACAGTGAAGTGGGCGCTTTCCCAAGTCGCGCGCTGCCGGCCCGGTTTACCGCGCTGCTCGGTGACAGCACCAGTCCGCGATTTGCCTGGGATGATCTGGTCGTCTACAACCTGGGCTGGCAATGGCAGCATGCCAATGACCTTGCCTTCTATCTGGACTACCGGACCCGTTCTCAGCCCAAGCCGACCTCCGATGTGCTTGCTTCCTCGTTGGGACCCGAGCTGGCCAAGAACGCCTTTATGGCCGGCATGACCAAGAGTCTGGGTGAACATGCCGATTTTCGCTTGAGTGCGGCTTATGCGCCACCGGAATTTGCGTTTGGTGGCAATGTGCTTGGTGTGGTGTCCGACCGGCTTGATCAGACGGTTGAAGTTCAGGCCATGGTGCATTTCGATTTTTGATTGTTCGGCCCGAAAGGGTGATGGTAGACAGCGGCTTTTCCCGCGTAGCAACACTCCTAGCAAAGCGCAGGCAGCCCGGTGACCTTTTACGCGGAAAGGCTCACCGGGCTGGTGTTTTCCAGGCCTTCGATTGATTTCCTAATAGCGCTGACACCTCCGTATAATCCAGAGCCATGATTGCTCGCCTCAGCCAGTGGTATCAGCGCCATTTTTCGGATCCTCAGGTCGTCATCCTTGCCCTGTTTCTGTTTCTGGGCCTGATCGGCGTCATCCTGTTCGGCCGCATGCTGGCTCCGGTGATTGCCAGCCTGATCATCGCCTACCTTCTGGAAGGGGCGGTACAGCGTATGGAGCGACTGGGGTTGCCCCGTTTGATCAGCGTGGTCAGCGTGTTTGCCGCGTTCATGACCGCGTTGCTGTTTCTGCTGTTTGGGCTGCTGCCGATGCTGACCCGGCAATTGGCGGCCATCGTCCAGCAGTTGCCCAGCTATATCGGCCAGGCCCAGGACTGGTTGTCGACGCTGCCCGAGCGTTATCCCCAGATCGTTGCCCCGGCCGAAGTCGAAGCTGAGACGGTCGCCGTGGTCGCTGATACGGTACCGGGCGATTCCGAACTGGTGGGCGGTGAGGAGGTCGAGCAACAGCTGGCACTTATTTCCGAAGAGCAGTTATCGCGCATGCTCGACAATATGGGCGCGGAGCTGGTCAATTACGGTGCCACCCTGGTGTCGCTGTCCGGCGTGCTGGGTGTCGTCAGTCTGTTGATTTTCGTGGTACTGATGCCGGTGCTGGTGTTTTTCTTCCTCAAGGACAAACGTGATCTGGTCAACTGGTTGAGTGCCTATATGCCGCGCGATCTGGCACTGGTGACCAGCGTGTGGCGGGAAGTGGATGCGCAGATCGGCAACTACGTTCGCGGCAAGGTGCTGGAAATCCTGATTGTGTGGGTCGTGACATATCTGGTCTTCATTGCGCTGGGTTTGCCATTCGCGATGCTGCTTTCCATGCTGGTGGGGTTCTCGGTCATCATCCCCTATATCGGCGCGGCGATCGTGACCCTGCCGGTTGCATTGGTTGCACTGATTGCGTTCGGTATCGGTGCTGAGTTCTGGTATGTGATGATTGCCTATGCAGTCATTCAGGCGCTGGACGGTAACGTGCTGGTGCCAATCCTTTTTTCCGAAGTGGTCAATCTCCATCCGGTTGCGATTATCGTGGCGGTACTGGTATTCGGTGGAGTGTGGGGTTTCTGGGGGGTATTCTTCGCCATTCCGCTGGCCACCCTGATTCACGCGGTACTGCGTGCCTGGCCGCGTCGGGACGAGGAACCGCCCGATGTCCGGGCTGCGACCGGGAGTTGAGGCTTGACTTCTCTTCAACCGGATACCCGGTTATTGTCGGATTCATCCGTGTTTGAGTTCCTTGACCGTGACTACTGTGCCGAAACCGGGGTGATCCGCTTGCGCTACGCGCTGGACGGCCAGATTCTCTCGGAAACCGTTGGCCTGCCCGAACGGCAGGGCGAGCTGTCACCGGCTCGGGCAACCGCCCTGGAAGCGGCGCTTGATCTGCTTCACTGGACCGCCGGCTTGAGTTACTGGAAAGCGCGCTGTTCATCGACCCTGCGCTTTTCAAGCCGTCCGCCTGATCGCTGGCAGGCCAATTGGCTGACCCGGCTGTATCGCGAGGGTCTGGCCGAGTTTGCCTACCGCAACGAATTGGACCCCGACAGCTGGCCCAGCTTTCCGTCCGGCACGAAACCATCCAGTCCGGCCTTTGATTGTCGCTTGCGGCGGCGCACGCTGGTGCCGATGGGCGGGGGCAAGGATTCGCTGGTTGCCTGGTCACGCCTGGACACCATCGAGCCGGAACTGGCCAGTGTGCAGATCGGCCGCTCTGCCCTGATCTCGGAGGTTGCCGAACTGTTGCCGGGCAAGCACTGGATCATTGATCGCAAGCTCGATCCTGCGCTGGCCGATCTCAATCGCCAGGGCGCGTGGAATGGTCATGTGCCGGTGACTGCGATCAATTCCTGCATCCTGACTGCCGCTGCGCTGATCCTGGACTACGACCGGGTCGCCTTTGCCAATGAACGCTCAGCCGATGAAGCGAGTCTGCTGGATGCACGGGGCAGGGCCGTCAATCACCAGTTTTCCAAATCACGGGCATTCGAATTCATGTTCGATGACTGGGTGCGCCGGTATGTGGCGCGCGACCTGGCTGTGTTTTCCATCCTGCGCCGGGATCGCGAACTGGCAATCTGCCGCGATTTTGCCGGACTAGACCACTATCACGCCCGGTTTTCGTCCTGCAATCGCAACTTTCACCTCGATGGGCCGCGCACGGCGCGCTGGTGCGGGCACTGTCCCAAGTGTCTGTTCGTCTTTCTTGGGCTGGCGCCGTTTCTGTCAACGGATCGGCTGAGCAATATTTTTGGTCAGGACCTGTTGTCCGATGCCGACCTGATCGACGGGTTCGGTGCGCTTCTGGCGCTGGATGGCAGCAAGCCCTTCGAGTGCGTCGGAGAGGCCGCTGAGGCGCGCGCCGCAGTGGCGGCATTGGCGACGGACCCTGCGTGGTCCGGTCATGTGGTGGTAAAAGCGCTGGCTGATCGCTTGTCCGGGCTGAGCGTGCCTGACCTGAGTGTTTTGTGTGAGCCGGCCGGAGAACACCGGATTCCCGAGGAGCTGATCAATGCGCCTTGAGCAGTTTGCCGGAAAACAGGTCGCTGTTCTCGGTTACGGGCGCGAGGGTCGCAGCGCGCTGACCGTCCTGGGTCGCGTGAAACCGGCACCCCGGCTGACGGTCTGGGTCGAATCCGGTGAGTTGCCGAAATCGGCGGATGCCCGCTCAGGGCCGTTTGATGATGGTCTCCAGAACTTTGATATCGTGGTCAGATCGCCTGGCATCCCGGTTGATCATCGCGCTCTGGTCGATTATCGCGCGGCGGGCGGGCAGGTCGTCAATCCGAGCTCGATCTGGATGCATGAGCGCCCCGATTTGACGGTTGTCGGCGTGACTGGCTCAAAAGGCAAGAGCACGACGGCTTCGCTGCTGGCTCATCTGCTCAAGGCCAGTGGCGAGTCGGTGTTGCTGGCCGGCAATATCGGGGTACCACTGCTGGATCACCTGGAAACACGAGCCAGTGTGGTCGTGCTGGAGTTGTCCAGTTACCAGCTGGCCGACCTGGAAGGCCAGCTGCGCATGGGCCTGATCACCAGGCTGTTTCCCGAGCACCTGGACTGGCACGGCAGCGAGGAGGCCTACTACACCAGCAAACTGCGGCTTGCCGATCTGCTGCAGGGACGCCCCCTGTTGATCAATGCCCGTGACCCGATCCTGCGTCTGGCGACCGCCGCGATACCGGGGCGTATCGAAGCCAATTGTTCGCCGGGCTTTCATCGTCGCGACGACCATATTTATCTGGATCAGGCCCCGCTGGTTTCCTCGCCCGCGCTGAATCTGGTGGGGCGTCACAATCTGGACAATGCCGCCCTGGCGCTGGAAGCTGCCTGCATGCTGGGAGGAAAGCTGGATGACCTGCTCACTGCCTTGCGCAGTTTCCGGCCGCTGGCTCATCGCCTGGAAACGGTGGTCCTGGCGCATGGTCGACGCTGGATCAATGATTCGATTGCCACCTCGCCGCATGCGACCCGAGCGGCGCTGGAATCCCTTGCCGGAGCCCGGGTCGTCCTGATTGCCGGAGGCCAGCAACGGCCGACCGACTGGGAACCGGTTGTTGAATGGTGTCGTGATCACCCGTTGAACGCGTTGGTGGTTCTGCCTGACAACGGACCGGCCATTGCCGCCCGGCTTCGGAACGGCGGTGCTGTCGAGCCGGGAAAGATTCATGAAGCGACCGATCTGGACGATGCCGTGGCAGCCGCGGTTGCGCTGGGTGAGCCGGGCAGCGCGGTTCTGCTTTCACCGGGCGCACCGAGCTTTCCGCATTTCAGGAACTTCGAGGATCGCGGCGACCGGTTCCGATCAGCGATTGCCGATTACCGCGATCGGTCCACGGCATAGTCGGCGAGCACGCTCAGGGCGCTGCGGGCAGCTCCCGGGGCAAGGATGTTCAGGCAGTCGCGAGCGCGGCCGGCCAGTTCGCGGGCCTGGTCGGCTGCCGCCTCCAGGGCGCCGACACGTTCCATGATGGCTCGAACCCGGGTGTGATCGCTGCTTCCGCCCTCGCGAATCATCGCTGAAATCTGCTCGCGCTCGTCGCTACCGACGGCCTGCATTGCCAATATCAACGGCAGGGTAACCTTGCCTTCGGCCAGATCGTCGCCGAGACTTTTTCCCAGCATCTGGTCATCGGCCGAGTAGTCGAGGATATCGTCAGTAATCTGGAAGGCCTGACCCAGCAACAGACCGTAATTGGCCAGGGCGGCGCAGTCATCATCGCTGCGGCCGGCCAGGATACCGCCCAGTCGGGCACTGGCAGCGAACAGACAGGCGGTCTTGTCGGAGATGACCTGGAAGTAGTCGCTCACATCCAGCTCGGCGTTGCCCATCTGCATCAGCTGCAACACCTCGCCTTCGGCAATGGTATTGGTGGTGTCGGCAAGAATTCGCATGACCTCGATCCGGTCGATTTCCACCATCAGCTGAAAACTGCGGGAATACAGGAAATCGCCAACGAGTACCGATGCGGCGTTGCCCCAGATACGATGGGCGGTTTCCTTGCCCCGGCGCCGGCTCGATTCATCCACGACATCGTCGTGTAACAGGGTCGCGGTATGAATGAATTCGATGATGGCGGCCATCTGGATATGGTTCTGGCCACGATAGCCGGCAGCACGTGCTGCCAGCAGGTGAACCAGTGGGCGCAATCGTTTGCCGCCGCCGCCGATGATGTAATGACTGATCTGATTGACCAGGACGATATCCGAGCTCAGTCGATCGGTAATCAGCCGATCGACGGCCTGACGATCCGTTTCGGTCAGGATCAGTACATCGTCTAGCGATTGGGGTAGTTTGGCAGCGACATCATTCATGGGTCCCAATTATACGAGCCGATTTCCTAGGCCATGACAAGAGTTTTACCCATCGGTCGGGCACCGACCCTATGCTAGACTTTCGTTTCCCTATCCAATCCAAGGTAAAAGGCCCGAACCCATGGCCAGAGGAATCAATAAAGTCATCCTGATCGGCAACCTGGGTGCCGACCCGGAAACCCGCCACACCGCTGGCGGCGCCGCCGTCACCAACCTGTCGGTTGCCACGTCTGAAAGCTGGCGCGATCGTCAGAGCGGCGAAATGCAGGAAAAGACCGAGTGGCACAAGGTGGTGATGTTCAGCAAGCTGGCTGAAATTGCCGGTGAATACTTGCGCAAGGGCTCCAAGATCTATGTCGAAGGTCGCCTGCAGACGCGCAAGTGGCAGGATCGTGATGGCAACGACCGCTGGACGACCGAGATCGTTGCCAACGAGATGCAGATGCTCGACGGTCGCGGTGGCAGCGAGCCGCTGGAAGACCGCGGCGGCGGCTACGGAAACGATCAGGATCGCTCGGACCAGGATCGATCCGATCAGAATCGCCCGGGACCGTCTGGTGGCGGCAATATCGAAGACGATATTCCGTTCTGACCAGATCCGGCAATGAAAACCCTACTTGTAACCGGTGGTGCCGGCTTTATCGGCAGCAATTTCGTGCGTCATGCGCTGGCCGATCCCTCCTGCCGGGTCGTCAATCTAGACAGTCTGACCTATGCCGGCAATCGGGAATCCCTGGCCGGCCTGGATGAGGCTCGCCATCACTTTGTCCATGGCGATATCAATGATCGGCGGCTGATTGGTCGTTTGTTGTCCGAGCATCATCCCGACGCAGTGGTCCATTTTGCCGCCGAAAGTCACGTCGATCGATCGATCGATGATCCCGGTGCGTTCATACGGACCAATGTCAACGGCACCCAGACCCTGCTGGATGCGGCGCTGGACTATTGGCGGGCGGGTGCGCCGGAGGCGTTCCGGTTTGTCCATGTATCGACTGACGAAGTGTATGGCACGCTGGGCCCGAACGACCCGCCATTCGATGAAAACCATCGCTACGCGCCCAACTCACCCTATGCTGCTTCAAAAGCCGCTGCCGACCACCTGGCGCGCGCCTGGCACCGTACCTATGGCCTGCCGGTGCTGATCACCAATTGCTCCAACAACTACGGCCCGAACCAGTTTCCGGAAAAACTGATCCCGCTGATGCTGATCAATGCGCTCCACGGCGAGTCATTGCCGGTTTACGGTGACGGTCAGCAACGGCGCGACTGGTTGTTTGTCGCTGACCATTGCCGTGCGATCGAGCGGGTACTGGAGTCGGGCCAGCCCGGACGCGTCTACAACATCGGCGGCAACGCCGAAATGACCAACCTCGATGTCGTTCACCTGCTGTGCGATCTGCTCGATGATCGCGTACCCGGGTCCAGCCCCAGGCGCGAGCAGCTAAAGTTCGTCGAGGATCGTCCGGGTCATGATCGTCGCTACGCTATCAATGCCAGTCGCATTCGCGACGAACTGGGCTGGACGCCGAGCGTCGATTTCGCCGGCGGTCTGGCCACGACAGTGGATTGGTACCTGGCCAATCGTGACTGGTGGCAGCGCATAAGGGACGGTCGCTATCGTTCCGAACGCCTGGGCATGGCGCGTGTTCGCGGGAGCCAGGCATGAACCGGCGCGGCATCATCCTGGCCGGTGGGGCCGGCACCCGTTTGTACCCGCTGACCCAGGTCATCTCCAAGCAGTTGCTGCCGGTCTATGACAAGCCGATGATCTACTACCCGCTGAGCACCATGATGCAGGCGGGGATTCGCGAGATTTTGCTGATCACCACGCCGCATGAGCAGGCCCTGTTCCGCAATCTGCTGGCGGATGGCCGACAGTGGGGGATCGAGCTGACCTACGCGGTCCAGGACCATCCGCGCGGACTGGCCGATGCCTTCATCATCGGGCGTGACTTTGTCGCCGGACGCCACTCCTGCCTGATTCTCGGCGACAACATTTTCCACGGCGGCGGCATGCGCGAGCTGCTTTCCCGGGCGGCCAAGCGTGAGCATGGTGCGACCGTATTCGGCTACTGGGTCAGCGATCCGGAACGCTACGGCGTGGTTGAAATGGATCAGGAAGGGCAGGTGCTGTCGCTGGAGGAAAAGCCGGACACGCCGCGCTCCAACTACGCGGTGACCGGTCTGTATTTCTACGATCAGCGGGCCTGCGATTTCGCCGCCGGTCTGAAGCCGTCTGCCCGCGGCGAACTGGAGATTACCGATCTGAATCGCTGCTATCTTGAAGCGGGCGATCTGACCGTCGAATCGATGGGGCGGGGATATGCCTGGCTGGATACCGGAACTCATGCCTCGCTGCAGCAGGCCGCCAGCTACATCGAAACGCTGGAATCCCGCCAGGGTCTGCGGGTAGCCTGTCCCGAGGAGATCGCCTATCGTCAGGGCTGGATTTCCGAGGATGATCTGTTGCGCCTGGCCGAACCGCTGGTTTCCAGTGGCTATGGGGATTATCTGCGGATGGTCGCGCGAACCGCCCGGCGCCCATGAAGGTCGAGACCACCGAACTGCCCGGCGTAATCGAAATCGTTCCGCGCGTCTTCGGTGACGAGCGTGGCTGGTTCCTGGAAACCTGGCAGCGCGGTCGCTATGCCGATCACGGTATCGGTCCGGATTTCGTTCAGGCCAATGCCTCGAGTTCACGCCAGGGTGTACTGCGCGGTCTTCACTATCAGTGGCCGGAGCCCCAGGGCAAGCTGGTCTGGGTGTCGAGTGGTCGGGTGCTGGATATCGCGGTTGATATTCGCCCGGACTCACCGCGGTTTCGTCAATGGATGGCGCGCGAACTGGATGCCGAGCGCCACAATCAGTTATGGATACCTGAAGGATTTGCTCACGGCTTTCTGGTGCTGAGCGAGCAGGCCACGTTTCATTACCTGTGTACCCGGCCTTACCGCGCCGAGTACGACTCGGCCATCGCCTGGGATGATCCAGACCTGGGCATCGAATGGCCGATCAGTAATCCGGATCTTTCGCCCAAGGATGGCCAGGCGCCGCGCCTGTCCGATATTCCAGTCGACCGATTACCGCCATGCGTGTCCTGTTAACGGGTGCCGACGGTCAGCTCGGACAGCATCTGCGACGATGCTGTCCGGACACGGTCGAACTGATCAGCTCAGGGCGGGTGACGGGAGATCGGCCCTGCGATCTGACCGATCAGGCGGCGGTACGGCGCATGCTCGACCAGGTTCGGCCAGAGCTGGTGCTCAACGCCGCCGCCTGGACGGCCGTCGATGCAGCAGAAGATCATCCGGCTGAGGCCTTCGCTCTGAACGCGGAATTGCCGGATGGCTTGGCCGACTGGTGTCATCAAAACGATGCGGCGCTGATCACCTATTCGACAGACTACGTGTTCGGCGGCTCGCCGGGGCGTCCCTGGCGTGAGGACGACGCCTGCCAGCCCGATTCGGTGTATGGTCGCAGCAAGCGTGCCGGCGAGCTGTCGATCCTGAACAGCGCGGCCAGGGCACTGATCATTCGCACCGCCTGGGTCTACAGCGCGCTGCCCGGCAATTTTCTGAGTGCCATACTGGCCCGGGCGGCCGCCGGTCAGTCGCTCCGGGTGGTTGATGATCAGACCGGATCACCGACCTGGGCCGGTACACTGGCCGAGGCAAGCTGGCAACTGGCGAAACTTGGCCCGGAAAAATGGTCGGGGCCGGAACTGGTTCACGTCGCCGGTACCCAGGCCATGAGCTGGCATCGATTTGCCGAACTGGCATTGAAACAGGCGGTTTCCGCCGACTTGATTGATCAGGCCGTTCCAGTCGAGGCAATCAGCTCGGATGAGTGGCCGCAAAAGGCTCGTCGTCCGAACTGGTCGGTTCTGGATTGTTCACGTTACAGTGACTGGACTGGTCAAGTATTGGCCAGCGTGGAACAGGCGCTCGAGGATTGCACCGCACAATGGACAACATGGACGACAAGTCAATACTGATTCCGGTCATCCTGTCGGGGGGTGCCGGAACTCGCCTGTGGCCGGTTTCACGCAAGGCTCACCCCAAGCCCTTCATGCGGCTGGCCAGTGGCCTGACCCTGGCCGAGAGCACGGTTGATCGAGCGCTTCGCGTGGCCGGATCATCGGTCACCCTGACGGTGACCGGTCGAGATTACTATTTCCTGACCCGCGACCTTTACCAGCAGGGCGGCCCGGATGGCGATCATCATTTCCTGCTCGAGCCCGAAGGTCGAAACACTGCTCCGGCGATAGCGGCTGCGGCACTTTGGGTTGCCGATCGCTTCGGTCCTGAAGCCTGCCTGCTGGTGTTGCCCGCCGATCACCTGGTACGTGAGATGGCTCCGTTCGAACAGGCCGTAGAGGAAGCCCATCGTCTCGCCCTCGACGGCTGGCTGACCTGCCTGGGTGTTCAACCCACTCACGCCGAGACCGGGTTCGGCTACATCCGTGCCGGAAAGACGGTTGGATCTCGCGGGCAGGCGATTGAAGCGTTTGTCGAAAAACCTGATCTGGAAACCGCCCGGCGGTACTACGAATCCGGTCAGTACCTGTGGAACGGCGGGATGTTCTGCTTCCAGGCCCAGGCAATCCTGGCGGCGCTGGAGGTGCACGCGCCTGATATTCTCAGCGATGTGCGCAAAGCCTGGGAATCATCCGCGACCGACCAGGAGCCGCTGGAGCTCGATCCGGCCGGATTTGCCCGAGTTCGCTCCGAGTCGATCGACTTTGCGGTCATGGAGAAGGCCGAGCGCCGGGCCGTGGTACCGGTCAGCTGCGGCTGGAGCGATATCGGATCCTGGCAGGCCATCAGCGATCTGTACGAGACTGATGCACTGGGTAACCGGGTTCAGGGTGAAGGGGTGCTGATCGACAGCCGCAACACCTTCGTCCAGGGCGACAAGCGCCTGGTGGCGGCGGTCGGCGTGGACAATCTGCTGATTATCGATACCGGCGATGCGGTCCTGGTGGCCAGTCGCGACCGGGCCCAGGAAGTCAAGGCGGTGGTCGACGAGTTGACCCGCCAGGACCATGACTCGGCGGTTCACCATCGCACCGTTCACCGGCCCTGGGGAAGCTACACCGTGCTCGAGGATGGTGATGACTGCAAGGTCAAGCGATTGGTGGTCCGACCGGGTGGCGTGTTGTCACTGCAGCGACATCAACAGCGCAGCGAGCACTGGACGGTCGTCGCTGGCACGGCCAGCGTGCGGGTCGATGACGACGAGCTGGAGTTGAACAGCGGACAAACCGTCGAGATTCCGGTTGGCAGCCTGCACCGTCTGGAAAATCGTGGCACAGTACCGGTTCATATCATCGAAGTCCAGACCGGAGACTACTTCGGTGAGGACGATATCGAGCGGCTGGAGGATATTTATGGTCGGGCCAAGGCAAAGTAATCGTGTGCGCCAGAATGGACGGCGGATTGCGCCAGCGATCCGGATCGGCAATCTTGCCGGACTGCTGTTGCTGGTTGTTGGCCTGAGCGGCTGCGCCGGTCCCGCGCCGCGCGATCAGGTCATGGATTCGGCCGACGAGATCCGGCAGTGGGAAGCGGATGCGGCCGACTGGCGCGCCCGTCGGCTGGCCCGGCTGACCGAACCGTTCGGCTGGCTCAGCCTGGTCGCGCTGGAATACCTGGAAGACGGCCGCTGGCATCTGGGATCGGCCGAGGACAACGATTTCGTGCTGCCGTCCGGGCCCGAGCACTGGGGCACGTTGACGATACTCGGAGACCAGGCCTGGTTTGAAGTCGAGCCCGGCAGTGCCGTCTCAATCGATGGCAACCAGGTCAGTGAGTCTGAACTGCTGACGGACGGACCGGACGGGCCGACCCTGGTAGAAGCCGGTACGATTCAGTTTCAATTGCTGGATCGAGCCGGACAGTTTGCGCTACGGGTGCGTGATCACCAGGCACCGACCCGGACCGGCTTTGCCGGGCTGGACTACTTTCCGTTCAATCCCGATTGGCGCATCACGGCACGCTGGGTGCCTCATCCGCCGGGCAGCACGCTGCTGGTTGCCAATGTGCTTGGCGAACTGATCAATGAACCCAATCCCGGTGCGGCCGAGTTTCAGGTCAATGGCCGCGATTTCGGCCTGGAAGCGGTAGCCAGCGACGATCAGCTGTTCTTCATCCTGGCCGATCGCACCTCGGGTCGGGAAACCTACGGACTGGGCCGGTTTCTCTACAGCGACCTGCCCGAAAACGGCCAGGTCGTGCTGGACTTCAACCGCACCTACAACCCGCCATGCGCGTTTACCGAGTTCTCCACCTGCCCATTACCACCCCCGGAAAATCGCCTCGATATCCGCATCGAAGCCGGTGAACTGGCACCGCTGTCAAAATAGAGCTCAGTTTGAAATATCAGTAGCTTTTCCCTAAAACTCAGCTGGTCGCTTTGTGGCCAGCGGCGAGTGGTGCCGCCATCAGACAACATCACTCCCCGTTGTCAGATAGCTGCAAGGGGCAGGGTTTTGCCTTTACCAAACCCTCAAACCGCTGCATTGGGTGCTGTCGGGAGGGGCGGGCTGGCCGGGGCGCGGAAGCGGCTTCATGGCTGACCGCATCTTTCGGATTGCAAGGGTCACTCAGGAAGCCAGAGAAGTTGCCAACTCCATCAGAGTCAAATTGCTGGCACCCAGCGCCAGAAAGCTCGCCAAATCGCCCAAGTCGATCGTCCCGGCCAGCCCGAACCGCCCGGCAGTACCCGATGCTCGAAGCCTTCTACATCTCAAGCTCCAAAGGCCTGGAAAGCCTTTTCTATCATTGGTGTGGAAATCGTCCTCAGATCACACACCTAAGCGCCGACGGGTGTTACTGACCCTTGAACTCCGGCGTGCGTTTTTCGAGGAACGCGCTGGTGCCTTCCTGCATGTCTTCGGTGGCGCAGCACAAGGCGAAACGGGCGGTTTCCAGGGTCAGTCCGGCTTCCAGGTGAATATCGCCGCCCTGCAGGGTGGCTTGCAGAATGCCGCGAACCGCCTCCGGCGCCGCCTTGACCAGCGGGCCGGCCATGGCCTGCACAGCCTCGTCGAGCTGATCGGCGCTGACGACCCGGTTGACCAGACCCAGTTCGTAGGCTCGCTGAGCGGTGATCGGTTCGCCGGACAGAGTCATTTCCAGGGCGCGGGTGCTGCCAACCAGTCGAACCAGGCGCTGGGTGCCGCCAAAGCCGGGCATGATGCCGAGCTTGATTTCCGGCAGTCCGAGCCGCGCGTTGTCGCTGGCGATGCGCAGGTGGCAGGCCAGCGCGAGCTCCATGCCGCCGCCCAGGGCAAAGCCGTTGATGGCCGCGATTACCGGCTTGTCCAGGCCCTGGATCATGCTCATCAGGTTCTGCCCGAACTGCGAAAACGAGCGTGCCTCGTTCGCGCTCTGCTCACGAATTTCCGTGATATCCGCGCCGGCCACGAAAGCCTTGTCGCCCGAGCCGGTCAGGACGATGACCCGAACCTTGTCATCCCCACTGGCGTCGATCACGGCCCCGTAGAGCTCTTGCAGGGTCTGGCGGTTGAGGGCGTTGAGCTTGGTCGGACGCTTGATGGTGATGGTATGAATGCCGCCGCGGGTTACCACGGAGAGATTGTCGTAGGCCATGAAAGTCAATCCTGTGTCGGTCAGGCGCTGGATTGTAAACCACGGATCAGCAGCGCGCCGGCCAGACCGAGAAGAAAGCCGCCCATGGTCAGGCAGAGAATGCCTCGGCACCATGGCCAGAAATCGCTACCCAGGTTGATCAGCTGATCAACCAGCAGCCGAATTTCGTCGGCTGCCTGGACCAGTTCCGCCAGTCCGACCCCGATTCCGGCCAGGCCGGCCGGAATCAGGATTGCACCTAGCAGACTGCTGGTAATGCTCATTCAGTGCTCCCTCAAGCCTTCAGTCAATGGATCAGTCGCGCAATTCGCGATCGATGCGATATTCACTGGAGGTCAGCCAGGTCTCCATCCGCTGGAGGCGTCCATCGAGCTCGCGGAAACGGCGGTTGAGGCCGGAAACGGTGTCAGTGGGCGAGCGTCGTACTTCCTTCCAGAATGCTTCTTCCTTCGGATCCCGATACAGATTGACCGGGCGCTTGGGCAGAAGTATCCACAGCAGCACATAACCGATCAGAATGACCGGGGTGAACGGTATTGCCAGAACGACCACAATGACCCGCAGGGCGGTCAGGTTGAGACCCAGCCAGTCGCTGATCCCGGCACAGACCCCACCGATCAGGCCGCGATCCTTGTTGCGATACAAGCGGTTGCGGCTCGGAATTTCGGTTGCGTAGTGAGTCATGACGTTCGATTCCTCCATTCGGGACTGTCGGCATCCAGGATGCGCTCCAGCGTGTGTATGCGGTCTTCCAGGCGGCGCGCGCTGTCGTGCAGATCTTCCAGCAGCGACTCATCCCTGGAACTGATCTTGCGACTGGCCGAGTTGCGTGTGGCGTAGTGCAGAATCAGCCAGATCGGTGCGACGATCGTCAGAAATACAACAATCGGTACGAATAGCAGTTCATTCATGGCGGATTACTCCGATTTGCGACGGGCTTTCAACTCGGCCAGTTCGGCTTCAACGCGCTCATCACGTTCCAGGCTGCGGAATTCGTCGTCCAGGGATTTGCCCTTGCGACCCATGTCGAGCGCTTCGGCCTCGGATTCGATGTGTTCGATACGCTGCTCGGCACTGTCGAACCGGTTGAGCATTTCGTCGATCTTGTCGTTGTACAGATGCTTGCGGGTCTTGAGCTGATGAGTGGCGGAGCGATGACGCATCACCAGCGCACGCTGGCGTCCACGTGCATCGGTCAACTTGGCCTGCAGCTTGCCGATATCGCTGTCGTACTTGGCCAGTTGATCTTCGTACTCCTTCAACTCCTCGGTCAGATAGCCGATTCGATCAGCCAGCGCAGTTTTCTCGGCCAACGCACCGCGCGCCAGATCTTCGCGATCTTTTTCCAAAGCGATCTCAGCCTTGCGGGCCCAGTCGATCTGCTGGCCTTCCAGTCGCTTGAGTAACCGGGTCCGTTCCTTCTTCTCGGCGATGCACTTGGCAGTGGCGGATCGAACCTCGACCAGCGTGTCTTCCATTTCCTGAATCATCAGGCGAATCATCTTTTCCGGATCTTCCGCCTTTTCCAGCGCGGCATTGAGGTTGGCGTTGATGATGTCGCCCATTCGCGAAAAAATGCCCATGTCGTTTCTCCTTGTTGATGCGAGCAATAAAAAAAGGGACTGCTGGCAAGGAGTAAGCAATTTTCATGCCATTAATGTAAAGCCTATAAAAACAGATGGTTATGGGTTTTCAGGCAGACAAGAATAGTGAAAATAACCGATATGGTGGGAATTTGACCAGAAGATGGCGGAGGGTTGCAGGGAACCGGCCAAGCCGGCCAATGTCCATTGAACGGTGCGCGGTGATCATATCGCGACATGATCACCGCCAATTCCAATGACAGTTTGATGATATCTCTGGCGGTAGTGGGTTTCAAAGTGGTCGCTGGCCAAGTCCTCAGGTAGAATGGCCGGCTTGATAACGTTCTTAATCTCTTCTCCCAATTTCGGAGGCAGCATGCAAAAGGTAGTTCAGGTCATGGCAATCGCCATGGTGATGTCAGCGCCACTGATGGCGCAGGATCTCGAATCCGATCCGGGCAAGCTGGGTTATTCGATCGGCTATGAGTTCGGTGCCGAATTGAACAGCTACGATATCGATATCGATCTGGATTCCGTATTCCAGGCGGTGCGCGATGCCTACGGTGAGCAGGAGCCCCGGATGGAAGTCGCCGAAATGCGCGACCTGATGGTGCAGCTCCAGGAAAAAATTCGCCAGGAGCGCATGGCGGCCTTTCAGCAGCTGGCCGAGGAAAATCAGGTGCGAGCCGAGGAATTCCTGACCAGCAATCGCTCAAAGAACGGCATTGTGGCCCTGCCCAGTGGCGTCCAGTACCGGATCATCGAGGAAGGTGAGGGCAGTCGCCCTGCGCTGGACGACACAGTCACGGTTCACTATCGCGGTTCCAAGATCGACGGTCGCGAATTCGACAGCTCATTCCGCCGCGGTGTGCCGGCGGTATTCCAGGTCAACGGTGTCATCGAAGGTTGGCAGGAAGTGCTGCCGTTGATGCGGGAAGGAGCTATGTGGCAGGTCTTTCTCCCGCCTGAGCTGGCCTTCGGCGTTCGCGGTGATCCGCCGATGATTGGACCCAACGAAGCGCTGCAGTTTGACCTGCGCCTGGTCCAGATTGGGGTGCCGGAAGGCTACGAGGGTGACCCGGGCGAGGTCCCCGGCGGCTGATCAGATGGCTGCCCCGGCGGCTTCCGAGCCGGACATCGAAACACCTTGCATCGGGACCTGCACATTGGGTTCCGATGCGCTTTGTGTCGGCTGCTTCCGCTCGGCTGATGAAATCACAGCCTGGCTGAGCCTGAGCTCGGCTCAGCGTCGGGCCGTGATGGAATCGCTGCCCGAGCGCGCTCGACGCCAAACCGATGGATCTGCTCAGTCCTGAACGACTGGCCAGGCTGGCCAGTTTGCTCCACGCACCAGCGACACCGGTCGACGATCTTCCGGTCCTCGGATATCGTGCGTCAAACCCCGAAGGAGAGCCGGACACGGCAGCGGTACTTCTGCTGATGGTCAGATACCCCGAACCCGGTGTTGTCATGACGGTTCGCAGTCGCGACCTGACCAAGCACGCCGGCCAGGTAGCCCTCCCGGGTGGACGTCGGGAAATCGGCGAGCATTTTCCGCTGGCTACCGCGCTGCGCGAGGCGAAAGAGGAAATCGGCATCGGTCCTGAGCAGGTCCGGATTCTCGGCTTGCTCGACCAGGTCGACACCATCAGCAATTTTCGGATCACCCCGGTCGTCGGAGTGGCCGATTCCTCCGCCGATCTGATGGCCTGTCCGGACGAAGTGCGGGAAGTATTTACCTTGCCCCTGGAATGGGTGCTGGATCCGGACCGCTATCGCCGTCACCAGGTCGTCCGCGGAGGCCGATCTTTCGACATGTGGTCGATGGCCGGTGGTCACTGGCCCATCTGGGGCGCGACCGCCACCATCCTCCAGCATCTCGCCCGACTGTCCCGCGAACCTTAGCTTAGGTGTGATCCCTCAGTGGGTTGTTCGCACTGGTAGATGGATTGTTTGTGGCCGGCGGTGAGTGGTGCCGCCTGCTGGCGAGCCGAGGGTCAGATCGCCAAAGTTGATTGATTCGGCTTCTATGGAGCTTGGGTGCTCGCGACTCGTAGTCCGAATGCTGAAGCTGCGAAGACCTCTTCTCGAAGATGTGGTTCAGCAAAGATGCTGAAGCTTTCCTGCCTGCCTCCGTGACCCTCGGCTCGCCACCAGACAACACCACTCCCCGTTGTCAGAGGATTGCAAGGGGTCGGTTTTGTGCCTTTACCAAACCCTCAATCTGCTGCATTGGGTGCTGTCGGGAGGGGCGGGCTGGCCGGGACGCGAAAGTTGCTTCGGTCCCAACAGCATCTTTCGGACCCTCGGGTCGTTCGAGAAAACCAAGAAGTGGCCAAACTCCGCCAGAACCTATTCGCTGGCACCCAGCTGCAGGAAACTCGCAGCCTCTCCCAAAGCCGATCGTTCCGGCCAGCCCGAACCGCCCGGCAGTACCCGATGCTCGATTCCCGCTACATCTCAACCGCAAAGGTTGGAGGAATTTTTCATTTTTATTTTGAACAATCTCTGAGAAATCACACTTAGTCTTCTTCGCGCAAGCCGAACAGCAACTCCACGGCGCGTTTGTCGTCGGGGCGGACCATGACGTGGACATGATCATTGGCCATCAGGACGGTGTCGGGTCCGACCGGCAGCGCCTGTTGTCCGCGAACCAGCAGAATGACATCGGATCCTTCCGGCATTGGAAGATCGCCGGCCCGATTACCGGTGACCAGGGCGGCCGGTTCCAGCCGAAAGGAAATGATCTGTACCGGTAGGGAATCGATAGCGTTGATTTCGAGGACCGGCGGGGGGCGTTCATGACCGGCCCGTTCGACGTCGAACAGACTTACCGCCCAGCGGATTGTGGCCCCCGGAATCAGCGCATTGAGTACCACCACGAAAAACACCAGGTGAAACAACTCCGATGCACCGGCCACACCGGCAAGTACCGGATAGGTGGCCAGTAGAATCGGTACCGCTCCGCGCAGCCCCACCCAGGAAATGAAACCGGATTCGGCCAGACGGTAGCGAAACGGCAGCAGGCAGAGCAATACCATCACCGGGCGGGCGATCAAAGCCAGTACCAGGGCAAGAACCAGGCCGCGCCAGCCCGATGCAGTCAGCAATTCCGGCACGGCCAGCAGCCCGAGTACCAGGAACATCGAGATCTGGGCCAGCCAGGCCATGGCATCGTGGACGCGCAATATCCCGGATCGGTAGGGCAAACGCTGATTGCCCAACATCAGGGCCGACACGTATACGGCCAGGAAGCCGGAACCCAGGAACATCGTCGGCAAGCCGAAAGCCAGCAGAGCAAAGGCCAGGGTCAGGGCCGGGTACAGGCCGGCCGCGGGTACCCGGATGCGTCCGAGCATCTGGCTTCCCAGCCAGCCTACCGCCAGCCCGGCTATCAATCCGATGACCAGCTGGAGAGCGACCTGGCCGATGAACGGCAGCCAGGCGAACGGCGTGTCGCCTACCAGCTGGGTGGTCAGCGTCAGAGTGAGAATCACCGCCATCGGGTCATTGAGGCCCGACTCCAGTTCCAGTGTGGCTCCGACCCGGCGCCTGAGTTGAACTCCGGAGCCTCGCAGTGACGAAAACACCGCGGCCGCATCGGTCGATGACACGATCGCACCGACCAGTAGTGCCTCGGTCCATCCCAGCCCCAGCCAGTGGGCAGCCAGCGCGACCAGCAAGGCGGTACCGATCACTGCAACCGTGGCCAGGATGGAGGCAGGAAGCAGATACTGTCGCACCTGTCGATACGGCGTATTCAGCCCACCATCGAACAGAATCAGGACCAGGCCAATGGTGCCGATCCGGAAAGCCAGTTCAAAATCGACGAAGTCTTCGGGCAGGCGCGAGCCGACGGCCAGTCCGATCAACAGAAAAACCAGAACCACCGGAACCCCGATGCGTTCCGAGGGACGACTGAACAACACACTCATGATCAGCAGCAGACCAATGGCGGTCAGCAGCAGGGCAGTGGTGGTCGGCTCCGTTTCAAACATGATTCGCAAGATCCTGACGTTGCGAACTCATCATACGGCAAGCCCCGGAACTGGGTGCGCGGGAAGCCCGGAGCGCTTAGTTCCTGGCTTGACGGGGCCTTACATCGACCTTGATTGTCCAGGATTGGCGATTGCGACCGATCAACTCGACCAAAAATTCGTCGCCGGCACGATATTGCTGACGGGGACCAAACAGCATCAGGTGGTAGCCTCCTGAACGCAGTTCGACGGTTTGATCCGGTTCGATGCGCAGTTCCTCGAGCTGCCGCATCCGCATCACGCCATCGTCCATGCTCATCTGATGAATTTCTACCCGGTCGAACTGCTCGCTGGACGCTTCGGTCAGTACCACCGCTTCGGTGCCCTGGTTGGTCAGCTGCATGAAACCCGCCATGGTTCGCCCGGGTGGTGCTTCGGGTGACCACGGGTCGGTGATTACCAGCTGATCGTCAGCATGGGCGGGATGCGCCAGCAGGGCCAGTGCAAGAACCAGGATGATAAAAAAGCGGACCATGAATCGACTCCATTCCATAATCGGTATTATCGCCGATCATTGCTGGCATAAAGTGATCAAAATACCTGGCAGCCTGTAGTAACCTGTATTCAATCCTATTCCCGCCACGCAAGCCATGATGATCGAGAAAATCCAGCACCCGGACCAGATTGTTGAGCTGCGTCTGAGCCGTCCCCCGGTCAATGCCCTGAACCCTGAGTTGGTTGCCGAGCTCGATCAAGCGATTGTTGCGGCAACTCAAAGCGGTGCCTCGGCATTGATTCTGTCCGGCAGCCCCGGCCTGTTCTCGGCTGGCCTGGACGTGCCCGAATTGCTGATGCTGGATGAGTCGGGCATGCGCGAATTCTGGAAGTCATTCTTCGGCTTGCTGGGCCGGATTGCGCAGTCGGATGTTCTGGTTGTCGCCGCTTTGACCGGTCACAGTCCGGCCGGCGGCACGGTGCTGGCATTGTTCGCCGACTATCGTGTCCAGGCCCGGGGTGATTTCCGTCTCGGCCTCAATGAAGTCCAGGTCGGCCTGGTCGTTCCGCCCGCCATTCACCAGGCGCTGGTTCGCCTGGTAGGCCCTTATCGCGCTGAACGCCACCTGGTGGCCGGACAGATGATTCCGGCCACACAGGCGCTTTCCATCGGACTGGTGGACGAGATCGTTCCTGCCGACCAGGTGGTTGAGCGTTCGGTCAGCTGGTTGCAGACTCACCTGGCAATGCCGGACCATGCACTGAAAGCTACCCGGCAGCTGTGTCGCTCCGATCTGGCGAGTTTGTTCGACGATCCTGAAGCACTGGATCTGGATGCATTCGTCAAAGGCTGGTTCGAGCCGCAAACCCAGAAAACGCTCAAGGGCCTGGTCGAAAGGCTGAAGCGCTCGTGAATTGAAAATCGGGCGCGTTTCGGGGAAATTGCCAGCGCCTGTCAACTCCGATATGCTTTAAGGCAGGTTCGCTTGGCGAACAGCTACCGAACCGGCGACGATTCAATCGAGCGTCGCGGCAAGGCCACTGGAGGGTTTCAGCCATGAGCAGCCAGCCGTCAGACCAGCGCCGATACCTGCGTTTTCCGCCGCAGGAATGGGAAATTGCCCTGATTCAGTGTTCCGATGCGGCCACCGACGAGGAAAATTTCCATCCGGAAATTGCGGGACTGGTGATGGAGGAATCGCGGGCCGGCTGTGGTCTGGTTGTTCTTGAACGCCAGCTCAAGGAAAAGCTGACCGAAGGTGACCATTGCCAGGTCAAGGTCGCCAGCCTGGGTGTCGTTCTGGCTGAAGTGATGTGGATAAGGTCGGTCGAAGACGGTATTTCGCGCGTTGGTCTTCGTTATGTTGAGTGATAGCGCCTGACCTCATCAGCAAGTTCGTGCGCGACCAAGCTGAATCTCGTCAACAATCAGTTTCCGGACAGTTCGCGGATACTGACCGGCAGGGGGACGGATTCACCTTTTTTCTTGTCAATCCAGACCAGGGTCGTGGTGGCATCGGCAAACAAGGTGCCTGACTTGCCGTCGTCGGATTCGGCGCGGATTTCATGTTCGAGCTTGATGCTCGATCGACCGGGCGACAGTGGTTTCAACGTGATTTCAATCCTGGCAGGCCAGAGAATCGGCTGACGGTAGTTGATGGTGATATTGGCCACCACCGGTCCAGCCTCGCTGCCTTGCCAGTGACTCGGCACCGAATCCATCCAGCGTGCCCGGCATTCCTCGATGTAGCGCAGATACGCGACATTGCTGACATGATTGAAAGCGTCCAGATCACCCCAGCGAATGGGTAGCGAAATTCGAAAAATGGCAGACATGACAGCGCAGCGCGAAAAGACCAGCCCAGATGATAGCGGATACTCCGATAGCAAGACACCAGGACAGAACAGTAGTGGTTTGAGTCCTTCGGCTTCGTCTCGCACGCTTCGGTGGATGCTGACCTTTGAACTGGGGCTGGGGATTCTGGCCCTGACATTGGCCTGGCTGTTCGACCTTCAGCCCTGGTTGGAACTTCGTCCGGATATCAAGGCCCTGCTGCTCGGCCTGCTGACCCTGTTTCCCATGTTGTTGGGGTTCTACTGGATGACCGTCAGCCAGGCCGCCTGGGTCACCGAGCTGAAGGCATTTGTCGAACGTCTGATCGTGCCGGTGTTCAGCAGGATTGGACCGTTCGGAATCTTCCTGGTCTCGCTGGGCGCCGGTGTGTTCGAAGAACTACTGTTCCGCGGTGTCATCCAGGCCGGCCTGACCAGTCCGCTGGGATTGTGGGGCGCGCTGATTGTCGCTTCGCTGCTATTTGGCCTTGCCCATGCGATGACTGTCACCTATTTTGTTATCACTTTTTTCATGGGCATCTACCTGGGCCTGGCCTACCACTGGTCCGGCAGCCTGCTGGTACCCATGCTGGCCCACTTCCTCTACGACTGGCTGGTGCTTCACTACTATCTACGCAAGCGCTGATCGGAAAGTGGTTCATTCCCGGTTTTAAATCTTTTGGTCGCGAAGCAGCGAAGCAGCAAAGCAAGAAAGTTATGAAGTTCAAGGAAAAACACAGATAACAGGAGATTGGCAGCCCTGCTCAATAGAATTTAACCTTTGATTATTTTCTTTCTTTTCTGCTTCGCTGCTTCGCGACATAAAGATTTAAGAATCAGGCCCGTTTGCGGCGTTTCTTCTTCACCCCCAGCATCGGGGCGAGGTACTGGCCGGTCCAGGAGTTTTTGTTGGCAGCGACTTGTTCCGGGGTGCCGGTGGCGATGATCTGGCCGCCGCCGTCGCCGCCTTCGGGTCCCAAGTCGATGATCCAGTCAGCGGTCTTGATCACATCCAGGTTGTGTTCGATGACAACCACGGTATTGCCCTCATCGCGCAGACGATGGAGTACGGCCAGCAGGTGCTTGATGTCGTGGAAGTGCAGTCCGGTGGTCGGCTCATCGAGGATGTAGAGCGTATTGCCGGTATCGCGTTTGGACAGCTCGCGCGACAGCTTGATGCGCTGTGCTTCACCACCGGACAGCGTGGTCGCGCTCTGGCCAAGCTGAATGTAGCTCAATCCCACGTCCATCATGGTCTGCAGTTTGCGCGCCACGGTCGGTACTGCCTCGAAAAAGGGCAGCGCGTCTTCGACCGTCATTTCCAGCACTTCGTGAATGTTCTTGCCCTTGTAATGCACGGTCAGGGTTTCACGGTTGTAGCGCTTGCCATGACAGACATCGCAGGGCACGAAGATATCGGGTAAAAAGTGCATTTCGACCCGGATCAGCCCATCGCCCTGGCACGCTTCGCAGCGACCCCCTTTGACATTGAATGAAAAGCGGCCCGGCTTGTAGCCACGCGAGCGTGATTCCTGGGTGCCGGAAAACAGCTCGCGAATCGGGGTAAACAGGCCGGTATAGGTGGCCGGATTGGAGCGCGGCGTGCGCCCGATCGGACTCTGGTCGATATCGACCACCTTGTCGAACAGATCCAGACCGCTGTATCGCTCGAAGGGAGCCGGGTTTTCCGACGCGCCGTTGAGTTCGCGCGCCAGCAGGCGATACAGGGTGTCGTTGATCAGGGTGGACTTGCCGGATCCGGACACCCCGGTCACGCAGATGAACTGGCCGGCTGTAATATCCAGGCTGACGTTCTGGAGATTGTTGCCCGTCGCCCCTTCGAGATGAAAGGTTCGCTTCGGATCGCCCTTGTGCCGCTTCTTCGGAATCTCGATCGCCTTGCGACCCGACAAGTAGTCACCGGTCAGCGAACCCTCACATTTGATCAGGCCCGCGGGCGTTCCGCTGTAGACAATCTTTCCACCGTGCACGCCCGGTCCCGGGCCGATATCGACCACATGGTCAGCCGAGCGGATGGCATCTTCGTCGTGCTCTACCACAATGACAGTGTTGCCCAGATCGCGTAGCCGGGTCAGGGTTTCCAGCAGGCGGGCGTTGTCGCGCTGGTGCAGGCCGATTGAGGGTTCGTCAAGCACATACATCACGCCGACCAGGCCGGCACCGATCTGGCTGGCCAGGCGAATGCGCTGGGCTTCACCACCGGAAAGCGTGTCGGCCTGGCGATCCAGGGTCAGGTAATCGAGACCCACATTGACCAGGAAGCGCAGCCGCTCACGAACCTCCTTCAATATCTTGCCGGCAATCTCGCCGCGCCAGCCGCCGAGCTTGAGCTGCTCGAAGAACTCCAGGCAGCGGACGACCGACCAGCTCGAAATTTCCGGCAGGTTGTGCCTGGCAATGAAAACGTGGCGAGCCGCCCGATTCAGGCGCTGACCATTGCAGGTCGGGCAGGGCTGCGACGAGATATACCGCGACAATTCTTCACGCACGATGCGCGAATCGGTTTCGCGATAGCGCTTTTCAAGGTTGGGGATGATGCCGACAAACGGATGCTTGCGGGTCTGGCTGCCGCGCTCGGACAGATAGCGAAAAGCAATCTTTTCCTTGCCGCTACCGTGCAGTATCGTCTTCTGGATCGCTGCCGGGAGCTGCTCGAACGGGGTCTCGACATCGAACTCGTAGTGTCGGGCCAGCGACTGGATCAGCTGAAAATAATAGGCATTGCGGCGGTCCCAGCCGCGGACAGCGCCCCCAGCCAGCGACAGCGAGCGATTGGCGATTACCCGGTCGGGGTCGAAATACTGGCTCACACCCAGTCCGTCACAGGCCTCGCAGGCACCGTTCGGGTTGTTGAACGAAAACATTCGCGGCTCCAGCTCCGACAGGCTGTAGTCGCAAACCGGGCAGGCGAAGCGCGAGGAGAACAGAATCTCGCCGGTTTTTGCGTCCTCGTCCATCGGAGCCACCAAGGCAATGCCGCTGGCCAGCCGCAACGCGGTTTCGAAGCTTTCGGCCAGGCGCTGGGCCAGGTCACCGCGCACCCGGAAGCGATCGATCACGGCCTCGATGGTGTGCTTGCGTCTGAGTTCCAGGGTAGGCAGTTCATCGTCCAGATCAATGACCTGGCCGTTGACCCGGGCGCGAACAAATCCCTGGGCGCGCAGGTTCTCCAGCAACTGGACATGTTCACCCTTGCGATTCCGGACCACCGGGGCCAGCAACATCAGTTTGCTGCCTTCGGGCATTGCCAGCACGGTGTCGACCATCTGCGACACCGTCTGGGCATCGAGAACTTCATCATGCTCGGGACAGCGGGGTGTACCCACCCGGGCGTACATCAGGCGCAGGTAGTCGTGAATCTCGGTCACCGTCCCGACGGTGGAGCGCGGGTTGTGGCTGGCCGCTTTCTGTTCGATGGAAATCGCCGGCGACAGACCTTCGATATGGTCGACGTCGGGCTTTTCCATCATCGACAGGAACTGGCGGGCATACGCCGACAGGGATTCGACATAGCGCCGCTGGCCCTCGGCATAAATCGTATCGAAGGCCAGTGATGACTTGCCCGACCCCGAAAGCCCGGTAAACACGATCAGCTTGTCGCGCGGAAGATCCAGGTCGACATTGGCCAGATTGTGGGTGCGGGCTCCTCGAATGGAGATTGATTTCATGCCGGGCCAGTAAATTAAAGTCAAGCCGAGTAATATAGCGTGCCGGGTGAACACGAAGCAAAGAAGATACGAAAAAGGGAAAAGGGAAAAGGGAAAGGGGGGGAACGGAAAGGGAAATGAAGCGATCCGGACTTTCTTTCCCTTTTTCCTTTTCCCTTTCCCCTTTTCCGCCCTACCCATTGACCCGGCAGGCGGGAACCGGTAAAATTCCCGCTCTTTACAGCAGCACTTTCTGGAGTACACAAAATGTACGCGGTATTTTCCACCGGCGGCAAACAGTACCGGGCCTCTGAAGGCGACGTTCTTCGGGTCGAAAAGCTGGACGTCGAAAAAGGCGCCACGCTTGAGCTGGACCACGTTTTGATGGTTGGCGAAGGCGACGATGTTCGTATCGGTTCGCCGATCGTTGACGGCGGCAAGGTCACGGCAGAAGTCATCGACCATGGTCGCGGTGAAAAAATCCGGATCATCAAGTTCCGTCGCCGCAAGCACCATATGAAGCAGATGGGTCATCGCCAGTATTACACTGAAATCAAAATCACCGGAATCGAGGGCTAAGTAAAATGGCTCATAAGAAAGCAGGCGGCTCGACACGCAACGGCCGCGACTCAAACCCGAAATACCTGGGCGTCAAGCGTTTTGGCGGTGAGCAGGTTCTGGCCGGCAACATCCTGGTTCGCCAGCGCGGAACTCGTTTCCACGCAGGCACCAACGTCAAGGTCGGCCGCGATCACACCCTGTTCGCGCTGTCCGATGGCAAGGTCGTTTTTGAACAACGCGGCAAGCCCCTGCGCAAGTTCGTGTCGGTTCAGCCGACCGAATAAGCCCGGCGCTTATTGCTCGTTCCGAAAAGCCCCGCCATCGCGGGGCTTTTTTGTAATTCTGCCTGATTTTCTTTATGCACCCTGATCCCGGAGCACGAACGTGAAATTTGTTGATGAAGCCAGCATCACCGTGGTCGCCGGCAAGGGTGGGCCGGGCAGCGCCAGCTTTCGGCGCGAGAAGTACATCCCGAAAGGTGGCCCCGATGGCGGCAATGGCGGCGACGGCGGCAGTGTCTGGCTGGAAGGCAATTCCGGGCTCAATACGCTGGCCGACTTCCGTCATGCCCGTCATTTCAAGGCGCGCAACGGTGAACCGGGTGCCGGCAAGGATCGAACCGGCAAGTCGGCCGACGATATCGTTATCCGGGTGCCTCTGGGTACGATTGTCATTGCCCAGGAGACCGGCGAGAAGATCGGTGAAGTGACCGCGCATGAGCAGCGCATGCTGGTCGCACGCGGCGGCGAAGGCGGCCGCGGCAATATCAACTTCAAATCTTCGGTCAACCGGGCGCCCCGACAGTTCACGCCCGGAACGCCCGGCGAGGAGCGCAAGCTGTTTCTTGAGTTGAAAGTGTTGGCCGATGTCGGTTTGCTGGGATTTCCCAATGCCGGCAAATCGACCCTGATCAGCGCAGTCTCGGCTGCCCGGCCCAAGGTGGCCGACTATCCGTTCACCACGCTTCATCCCAACCTGGGCGTGGTCAGCATCGAACCGGGCCGCAGTTTCGTCATCGCCGACATCCCCGGCATCATCGAAGGGGCGGCTGGCGGAGCGGGCCTGGGAATCCAGTTTCTCAAGCATCTGCAACGGACCCGTCTGTTGCTGCACCTGGTCGACATAGCACCGCTGGAAGGCGGCAATCCGGCCGAGCAGGTGCGCAAGCTGGAGCGTGAGCTGGAACGGTTCGACGCCGAGCTGGCCCAACGTGAACGCTGGCTGGTGATCACCAAGACCGATCAACTGGACCCCGAAGCCGCGGATGCGGCCTGCCAGGAGATCATTGCCGATCTGGACTGGCAGGGACCGTGGTTTGCGATCTCCGCTGTGGCCCGCCAGGGTCTGGACGAACTGGTCGGAAGAATCATGACTCATATGGAACACCACCAGCGCGAGCTGGAGGAAGATGGTGATGATTCGGAAGTCCAGACATCGGAAGACAACAAGGGCAGTACACCGGAAAACGAGTAGTCATGTGTAATTTCTCTATAGGTTGTCCGCACCAAAAAATGAAAGTTCTGTTCGTTCTGTGAAGCTTGCGATGTAGTCGGCATCGAGCATTGGGTACTGCCGGGCGGTTCGGGCTGGACGGGACGATCGGCTCTGATGAGTCGGCCAGTTTCGTGGAGCCAGGTGCCCACGAACAGGCAGCGCTGAAGATGGCCCTGTTTCCAGGCTTCCTGAAAAGTACGTGGAGTCTGAAAAATGCTGCTGGTTCTGAAGTCGCCTCCGCGTCCCGGCCAGCCCGCCCCTCCCGACAGCACCCAATGCAGCAAAGTGAGAGTTTGGTAAAGACGAAAAACCATCACCTTGCAACCCTCTGACAACGGGGAGTGGTGTTGTCTGATGGCGAGCCGAGGGTCACGGCGGCAGGGCACAAAGCTTCAGCATATTTGGTGAACCACAACTTCAGGAAGAGGCCTTTGCAGCGTCAGTATTCAGATGACGAGTCGCGGGCACCCAAGCTCCATTGAAGCTGAATCCATCAACTTTGGCGGTCTGACCCTCGGATCGCCAGCAGGCGGCACCACTCGCCGCTGGCCACCAAATACCCCGCCGAGTTCCTGCGGGCAACCTATTGAGAGATCACCGCTAAACGACTGATTGTCAGATTGCCTGCGGTCGAAGTGCTACATTAGTTAGCTGTCCAATTCTGGGAGTAGTTTCATGAAACAGTTGATCGTTGTGATTACCGCCCTGCTGCTGGCCGCTTGCGCCGACAGCTCCAACGGCGACAGCCGTTCGAATGATGAAACTCGCAGTACGACCGAAGCGAGCAGCTCGTCGCCGGCCGAAACCGCGCCGGATACCAGTGATTCCAATGACAATGCCGGGGATGCCGAGCAGCCGGCCGAGTCCGAGGTCCGGGAGCCCGAGGAGACGCGGGAGCCTAATGCGCCGCAGCTGGAGCCGGCTTTTCCGGAACAGACGCGGGCACCCAAGCCGGCAGACACCGAATCCTGGAATCTCGAAACCCTGGCCGAGCGCCTGGATCATCCCTGGGCGCTGGAGTTTCTGCCCGATGGCCACTTGCTGATCACGGAACGCTCCGGCGCGCTGCGCCACGTGACCCTGGACGGTGAGGTTTCCGAGCCAATCGAAGGCGTTCCGACAGTCCATGCCCAGAACCAGGGTGGATTGCTTGATGTTGTGCTCTCGCCGGATTTTGCCGAATCGCGCCTGGTGTATCTGAGCTACGCCGAGCCGGTTGACAACGCCAGTCGTACAGCCGTTGCCCGCGGCCGCCTGAGCGACGATGCGCGCTCGCTGGAAAACGTCGAAGTCATTTTCCGTCAGGACCCATCGTGGGATTCTCGCGGTCATTTCGGCTCCCGACTGGTCTTCCATGCCGACGGCACCTTGTTTGTCACCCTCGGCGATCGCATGAATGCCGATATCCGGACCGAAGCGCAGAATCCGATGAACCATATCGGCACCGTGGTCAGGATCAATACCGACGGAACCGTGCCGGATGACAATCCGTTTGCCGACGGGGAGGAAGGTGCTCCGGAAGTCTGGTCCTATGGTCATCGCAATATCCAGTCGGCCGCGATGCGGCCTGGCAGCGACCAGCTCTGGACCGTCGAGCACGGTCCGCGCGGTGGCGACGAATTGAACAACCCGCAGGCTGGTCTGAACTACGGTTGGCCGACGATCACCCACGGCATTGAATACAGTGGTGAAGAAGTGGGCGAGGGGATTGCAACCAAGGACAGCATGGAGCAGCCGGTTTATTACTGGGATCCGGTTATCGCACCCTCGGGCATGATTTTCTACACTGGCGATGCCTTTCCGGGCTGGCAGGGTGACGCCTTTGTCGGAGGCCTGGCCACCCGTCGGGTGTCTCGCCTTGTGCTTGACGGTGACCTGGTGGCCGGAGAAGAGTGGTTGACCATCGGCGAACGGGTGCGCGATGTGACCCAGGGCCCTGATGGGGCCATTTACCTGGTCACCGACGAAGACAACGGCAAATTGATGCGGATCGTGCCGACTACGGACTGAAAACGTCGCTAACTTCAACGCCGGCGGCCGTCAGGGCCGTCGGCACGGTATCATGGGCGCCCTGATTGAACCTGTACGCCGAGATTGCCCATGAGCTCTGACAAACCCGCCGGCACCGCCGACGCTTCAAACGACAACGGCCCCGATTTTGCCGAACTGGGATTGCCCGAGGTGCTGCTTCGCACGCTCAGAGAACTGGGTTATGAAGCGCCGACGCCGATTCAGGCGGCCACCATTCCGGCCCTGCTGAGCGGGCGGGACCTGGTTGGCCAGGCCCAGACCGGTACCGGCAAGACCGCGGCCTTCGCGCTGCCGGTGCTCGCCGGTCTGAAACCCGACTCCCCCAAGCCGTCGGCTCTGGTTTTGGCGCCCACCCGCGAACTGGCGATCCAGGTCGCCGAGGCGTTCCATCGCTACGCCCAGCATCTGCCGAATTTCCACGTACTGCCGATCTACGGTGGTCAGTCCTATGGTCCTCAGCTGGCCGGGCTCCGGCGCGGTGCCGACATTGTGGTAGGCACGCCAGGCCGGGTGATCGACCACCTCGACAAGGGCACGCTGGACTTGAGCAAGCTGCAGACCCTGGTGCTCGATGAAGCCGATGAAATGCTACGTATGGGCTTTATTGATGATGTCGAGCAGGTGCTGTCAAAAATGCCGGAAGGCGCGCGGATTGCGCTGTTTTCGGCCACCATGCCGGATCCGATCCGGCGCATCGCCCAGCATCACCTGAAAAATCCGGTCGAAGTCACGATTCGCTCGACAACCACGACGGCCGCAACCATCCGGCAGCGCTACTGGCTGGTCGGCGGCATGCACAAGCTTGATGCGTTGACCCGAATCCTGGAAGTCGAGCCGTTCGAGGCGATGCTGGTGTTTGCCCGCACCCGGGTTGCCACCGAAGAGCTGGCCCAGCGCCTGAGCGCGCGCGGCTTTGCCGCTTCGGCATTGAATGGCGATGTGCCGCAGCAGCAGCGTGAGCAGCTGGTCGAGCGGCTCAAGAAGGGCGACATCGATATCCTGGTCGCCACCGATGTGGCTGCCCGCGGCCTTGATGTCGAGCGCATCACCCATGTCGTCAACTACGACATCCCTTACGATACCGAAGCCTATGTGCACCGGATCGGACGTACCGGCCGGGCCGGTCGCTCCGGCCAGGCCATCCTGTTTGTCGCTCCGCGCGAGCGCGGCATGCTGCGCGCGATCGAAAAAGCCACGCGCCAGCCGATCGAAGCGATGGGCCTGCCCACCGTGGACGATGTCAATGCAAAACGGGTGGATCGATTCAAGGCAGCCGTCGCCCACGCGCTGGAAAACGAGAATCTGGATGTCTACCGCGAGGTGGCGGCGGCCTGTCAGGAGGATACCGGGGCCGAGATGATCGACATTGCTGCGGCACTCGCCCGCCTGTTCCGGGGCGGCGACGACCTGTTGCTATCCGAACCGGAGCCGCGCCCGGCCGCGCGCGAGCGCGAGTATCGCGACCGTCCGGAGCGTTCCGGTCGTCCGGACCGCGGACCGCGCCCGCCGCGCTCGTCCAAGGGTGATGACAGCGACAAGCGTGCCTACCGGATCGAAGTGGGCAATGTTCACGGGGTCCGGACCGGCAATATCGTGGGCGCGATTGCCAACGAAGCCAATCTGGATGCCGCGGTGATTGGCCGGATTCGTATCCAACAGAATTTCAGCCTGGTTGATCTGCCCGCCGACCTGAGTCCGGAAGTGCTCGATCACCTGGCCAAGGTGCGGGTCGCCGGTCAGGCACTGCGTATTCGTCCCGATCAGGGTGGCGGTGGTGGTTACGGCAATCGTCAAGACAATCGTCAAGAAAATCGTCACGACAATCGTCACGACAATCGCCATGGCAACCGCCAGGGTGAAAGTGAGCAACGTCCGCGTCGCAGCGGCCCGCCCCGTCTGGGTGATCCAAAACCCGGCCTGGTGCGCGAAACCCATCGCCCGACTTCACGCCCCGGCAAGAAATCTGCAGATGACCAGCCGCGCAAAGGCAAGCCGCCGACCAGCGACGGCGACAAGCCACCCCGGAAGCGCCCCGTCCAGACCCGGGCCGCCCGCAAGGCCGGCCATACCGCGCCGCGCTTCAAGCCCAAAGACGACAAGTAGTTGGCCCGTCGCATCAAAAAATCTTTATGTCGCGAAGCAGCGAAGCAGCAAAGAAACAAAGAAGTACATAGGTTTTTTAATAGCGTTTCTTGCTTGCTTTGCTGCTTTGCTGCTTCGCGTCCAAAAGATTTTCTTCGATTGGCAACGTGATCTGAACCGCGACGCCACCGTTGCAATTTACTGCCCGTATTCGCCAGACGTGATGGTCGGCGATCAGGCGGGCAATGGTCAGCCCCAGTCCCAGGTGTACGGTTGGTCCACGCTGTTTTCTGATCGACACCATAGAATCGAACACGGTATCGCCACTGTCGGGCAATGATGGCCCGTCATTTTCAATCGACAGTAGCAACCTGGTGCTACCCGAACGGTCGAGCCGGACCCGGATCGTGCTGTCGATCGGGCTGAAATCTACCGCGTTGTCGATCAACTTGTCGACAAGCTGGGCAAGCAGGTCCGGGGCAGCCATGACGATCGCCGGTTGATCGGGAACGATCAGATCGAAGCGACGCCTTGGATAAGTGTCGCGGCAGGCCTGGACATAATTGTCGAGAAATTCCTTCAAATCCAGCCGAATTATGGGTTCATCAGCCAGGCTTTCTTCGATCCGCGAGGCCTGGCTCATCGCCTGGAATATCCGGTTGAGCCGGTCACTGCCTTCCTTGGCGCGCTCGCGATAACGTTCGACCGAGGCCGGATCCTGCGCATGCTCCAGGTTGTCCAGTGATGAGCGGATCATAGCCAGCGGTGTGCGCAGTTCATGGGCCAGCTTGTCGGCCAGGGTGCGCAGGTAGCGTTGATGCTCGCCCAGGCCGGACAGCAGACGGGCCATGCTCCGTCCCAGATCACCCAGCTCATCACCGGCTTGCGGTGGTGAAATCAGCTGGCGGACCTGTCCATCCTCGCTGACTGCAGCTTCCGCCGCGTTGCGCAACTTGCGGATGCGCACGGACAGCCAGGTGGCGTAGGCCAGCAGAATCATCGCAACCACGACAAACACGATCAGGCTGATGGCGAGCAGGCGCAACACGGCGCGGTTGCTGTCGAGCAGCAGGCGGTCGGCATCGCGCTCGAGTACCAGGTGGCCAACAATCTGATCGTCCAGCCGGATCGGCGCGCTCGCGCTGAGCACGACGCCGGGTTGATCGGGACGGGTTGTCCAGGCAGCGCTGGCTTCGTTCAGTCCTTCTTGATTTGTCGCCAGCCGGGTGGTGTTCTCATCGCGCTGCGGCCCGACCGGAATGGAATCACTGGCCAGACGCTCGAACAGAAAAGTATCCAGCCAGGTCGGCTGGACCAAAGCCGAATCTGCTCGCTCATCGCGACTGGCCCGGGCAATGACCCAACCTTCAGGCAACGCCGCCCAGGCGCGGGTGCCATCGGGAAGAATTTCCGTCAAGCGGGTTTCAAGTTCTGGCTGGGGACGAACCAGAGTTGCGGCTGGACTCAGCGTGCCGTGGATTCGAGTCGGGGCTTGCGGGCTATTGCTGTCGACGTCGATGACCTGCCAGCCAACAGCAACCGGCGCGGGATGATCGGGAATCTGCAGTTCCACCGTCCAGCCACGTGCGCGCGGCTGCCAGTAGCCCTGAACCCGGGGCCAGCCAGAAGGGTTGCGTCCGCGCGATTCGATCCAGCCCGGTGCCAGCGGCGCGAGTTCGACCCGGCTTCGCCGACCGTCGGCATGCAGAAATTCGAGCATCAGCCGATCACCGTCGGCCAGGCCCGGGCGGCTGTAGACCTGGTTTGAGCTGGTCACCTGAACCAGCAGATACAGATTCTGATCGCGTTCGGCAATAGTCAGACGAGCTGAGGACTCGTCCTCCAGAGGTTCCTCGCCTGAGGTGCCGATCCAGTCATCGGCGTAGCCGTCCAGAAACAGGCTGGTGGCTGGTTGGTGAACGTACCGTACAGGTCCGTTAGTCGCGGGCCAGAATTCGCCGGCCTGGTTGGCCAACAGGCGGGAAGTGGTGCGGGCAATGTCGATCAGGGCATCTGCATGGCCGGCCCGCAGGGTCTGCTCGACCTGGCGCGCAAACTGCCAGCCGGCAATCGGCAGGGCCAGCACCAGCAGGGTGATCAGCAGCAGCTGAGAACGAAGTGTCACCGCGCAGCGTGCCAGCGATATCCGGCACCATGAACGGTTTTCAGTTGGTCGAAGTCGGCGTCCACAGCCTGAAACTTACGTCGAATCCGCTTGATGTGCGAAGTGATGGTGGTGTCGTCAACTACCAGGCTGGCCGCGTCCATCAGCTGTGAGCGTGACTTGACGTGACCGGGATGTCGAGTCAGACAATGAATCATCCAGAACTCGGTCACTGTCAGTGCCACGGGCTGGTCCTTCCAGCGCACGTTCAATTCGTCCGGATCCAGCGCCAGTGAACCGTGTGCAATCAACCGGCCCGGATCGCGGGATGGGCGGGAAAGCGCGTCGATCCGCCGGAACAGCGCGACGATGCGGGCCAGCAGATGACTGGTGCTGATATCCTTGGTCAGATAATCATCGGCCCCCAGGCGCAGTCCGGAAACCGCGTCCAGGTCACTGTCCCGCGCGGTCAGAAAAATGATCGGCAGCTCCGCCGAACGATTCCGCAACCAGCGACACAACTCGAACCCGCCCTCCGGCTCGTCACCCAGTCCGATATCAATCACCACCAGATCCGGCAAGCGTTCAGCAAAAGCCGCCTCGGCTCCGGACCGATCCGCCAACCCCAATGTCTGAAACCCGTACCGTTCCAGCGCCTCGCGGTAATTATCCCGAATCGGCCCTTCGTCCTCGACAATTGCTATCGTTCTTGCAGTCATGACCGATATTGTCGGGATTCCCGGGCAAAGGTACAACTGTTGTAGCTCCCAATATTGGTTGTCCGCACAAACTCAGCGGGTCATTTGGTGGCCTGCGGCACCACTCCCCGTTGACGGTTGGGTGCGAATGGCTGGAAGTCAAAGAAAAAGGGCGCGGCAATTTATCCGCGCCCTTTCCGTAGCCAGGTTCGAGGTTTGAGACAGTTTCCGACCGCCTCAGTCCTCGGGAAGGTCAGAACATGAAGCGCAGACCGACGCGGCCGAGGTTGATGTCGAATTCGTAGGTTTCGAATTGAACGGTCAGTCCGATGTTGTCGGTAAACAGCAGGCTGCCTTCCACGCCGAGAACATACGAGCCGTTGTCGCTGTCGGCCACGTAACCGGCATAGGCGCGGGTTTCGAAGTTTGAAGTGCTGCGGCTGCGAACTCCCACCGTTCCGCGTATGCCGTCGGTGTCGGCCACTTCGACATCGAGTTCGTTGTAGGCGAGTTCGAAGTTCATATCGGTGCGGTCATTCATGGGGAGGCGATAGCCGATTCCCGCCTTGATGATCTGCAGATCGAAAAAATCGAAGTCGTATTCCTCGAAGCTGGCAGAGGCATAAATATTGTCGGTGAACTCGGCTGAAAAACCGCCAAAATAGCCGCTTTTCGTTGACACGCCGGAAACATCAAGGTCGACCCAGCCTGGGCCCACTTCAGCGTAGGTGTAGGACGGCCCGTCTGCCAGCACTGCCAGTGAACTGCTGGCCAACAGGGCAGCACAGGCCACCCGCATCACGGAAAAAGTATTCATTAGTGTCTCCAGTACATTGAATAATGAGGGTCGGCCCGAACCGGCCTCGCCCACGAATAGCCCGGCGAGCGCGAATGCGTTTCTACGATTGATTCCACCAACTAAGCCGTGAACAATTATATTCTAGACCCAAATGGAAGGCAGTCAGGTCGAGATTTGGCTGAAGACTGGTTCAAAAGAGCAGCTTGACGGTAATGGTATCGAAGTGATTCATTTCGACGATGTCTCGAAGCGGTCTTTGAAGATCAGGTCTGCGAAGCCGTTCAGTCGGGCGGCGGCAATGGTCCAGTCTCTATCGCCATCGGTGGTGTCGCCAGAGTAACCGGCCACGGCAATCCGGCCTGATTCGGTATCCACGTCCATGGCGCTGGCCTGGTTCTCGAGACCATGGCCGAAGCCGAAACTGATGATGCCGTCAGGTGCGAAGGCACTGTCAGGACTGCCGTCGTTGTCGAGCACTGCGACAAATCCCTCGCTGATGTTGGTTTCGGGATCGGGGTTGTCGATCTGGCGTTGGCCACTGACGTGCAAGCGCTGACCTTCGGCGACATAAACGCCGGTGGCCAGGCTGATCGATGCGCCGGTATCGACAATGGCCAGGCCACCGTTTCCAAATCCGCTGTCCAGCGTTCCATCGGCATCCAATCGCAGGACGACCGCGTGCTCGTCGGTGCCGTTGCCGGCGGTGACTCGGCCGGCCAGAACCAGCTTGCCGTCGGGCTGGATATCCAGCCCCAGCGCGCGGTCATCAAACCCGGCGTGGTCATAGGTAAAGACACCGTTGTTGCCAAAGCCCTGGTCGATTGTGCCGTCGGCATTGAAAGTGACGGCCAGAACATCCCGACCGGTCGATGTGATGGCATGACCGGCGACGTGGATACGACCATTCTCACCCACGACAACACCGCGCAACTGATCTTCGTCGCCGTTTATATCGAGCATGACTTCTCCGTTGGTGCCGAATCCCGTATCGAGCGTGCCATCGGACAGATACCTGGCCAACGCAATATCGTCCGTACTGTGATTCAGTCCTGAGCTGGAGGCGTGGCCAGCGGCCAGAATCTTTCCATTGGACAGCTCGATCAAGGCGTAAATGATGGCGGCTTCATCATTGAACTCAGCTTGTTCAAAGGTCTGCAGCAGATTGCCGTCGCTGTCAATGCGCAAAACATGAAAGTGCCTGGGAAGGCCGCCAGCCTGACAGCCGTCGACCTGGGCGTAGCCCGCGCCAAGATAATCGCCATCAACCAGACCAAGGCCGGTATTGAAAGCCAGCGGGGGAAACCCATCCCCGGTGCAGCCGAATGCGGGTGGTTGATCATACATATCCGATTGGATGACCGTACCGTCTGCCTCGAATCGAGTCAGGGTGGCGTAGCGGGTATTGGCGACTCCATTGCGTTCAGAGGCACCGAAAACCATCATGGAACCATCTTGCAAAAGAACCAGGTCGGTTGCCCGGTCGAACTCCTGGACGGCATGGGTTGCCGTGCCGTCACCGGCAAAATCGACATCGAGTTCACCAACCTGTGCCTGCAGGCTGAATGAAAACTGACAGACCACAAACATTGTGGTCGCGAGTACATTGGATAGTCTTGAATCCATCGATTTGATCCTCCTCACTGAAATCGATCCGCTGACAAACGCAGGTGTTGCGGCTACTAGACCAGATCGGTTCGTGAGTTGCTTCTCGCGAACTTGATTTTTCGTTGAACGATGGCCTTTGAGGATCAGGAAGGGGGAGGCAGGCAGTGCTCGATCCGTGGCAAATCATCCTGCCAGCGTTCACCGCGTAGCTGCCGGAGGGCGCGCATGGCACGATCGCATTCCTGCCGGGATTGTGCGCTGATGTAAAGCAGTCGAGCGGCGGGAAAGTAGCGCGGCGCCCACGCCGAGGCGATGTCCTTGAGATAAGGCAGCGTTGGGTGGTTACTTTCCTGGTCAAACAGGCCCTGGCCCAATTCTGCGGCCAGTTCGGCAATTCGCAGGCTGTCTGGATCAAGGTCCCCGAACAGGGCTTCGATCTCATTTCCGAAAGCGGGATCAAGGACTTCCTCGTCGGTCATACGCAAGCGCAGCTCAAGAGCCTCGCCGATCGGCTTGAAACTGGATACTCCGGCAGTATCGGCAATGTGCTTGAATTCCGACAGCCGTTGGCGAGCCTGCGAGGCATCATGGCGATCCAGTTCCAGCCGGGTCTGCTCGGCCAGGCAGCTCAGTTGGGCACGCGGGTTGTCGTAGTCTCGCCAGATGTCGAGCGCCTCGCCATAATGCCTTTCGGCACCACCCAGATCGCCCTTGGCGTGCAGTACCCGCCCCAGCGTCAGGGACGCAACGGCAATGGCTGCTGGCTCCGATCGTTCGCGCGCGCCGGTGATGGACTCAACCGCCCGCTCATGCGCCTGATCCAGTAAGCCCTGCATCAGCGCGATGCTGGCCAGGTCGTTGAGTGCCTGGTCGCGTCCACGCCGATTACCCGTTGCCTGGTAGCTGGCGTGGATTCTTTCATACAGTAGTCCAGCCTCGTCCAGACGGCCTTTCCGGACCGCGATATCGGCCAGCACCGAGCGGGTATTGGCGGTGGCGTCGGTCAGCGCCAGCGCGTCACGAATCCTGAGTGCCTGCTGCAGAGCGCTGCGCGCCCGATCCAGTTCACCCGCCTGGAAACGCGCCAGGCCGATATTGTGCAGTACGGTGGCCTGGGCAGGCCGGTTGCCCTGACGCTGGTAGATCTGCATTGCCTCGAACTGAAGCCGGTGGCCACGTTCGAATTGCGCCCTGGAATTGGCAATCATTCCGAGATTGGCGAGCATGGAGGCGGTGCCGTCATCAAAGCCATGATCGTCAAAAATCGCCTGGCCGGCTTGGTAGTGCTGTTCGGCCTGGTCCAGGTCGCCGGCATACCAGGCCATGGTACCGAGTTGTGATTGAATGCTGGCCTGGAGCCACGGGTCTTCCGGCTCAAGCGATTGCAGATGTGCCAGGTGCGCTCGAGCCTGTTCCATGTCGCCGCTGTGGCGCATCAGAATGCCCAGCCGATAGAGCGCCCAGGGGTTGTCGGGACTCTGGTTGAGAATGTAATGGTAGAGCTGGCGGGCGTTGTCGTGCTCGCTGCGATGAAAGTGATCGAAGGCGCGCGCATAGGCCTCCTGCAGAAACGGGTTGTCAAGATCTTGGGCACCGGCGGGCAGTCGGTTGGGCGCGTTGAGCTTTGCGGCCAGCAGATCAGCCAGTGCGCCGGACAGGTTTGCGGCATCGCTGCCGGTTAACTCCAGGTTGTCGACTGCATCGCCGGCCAGGTGGCTCAGTTGAAGCCGATAGCCATCGGCCGATGGTTGCAGACGAGGTTGCAATACGCTGCTGACGCCGGTGGCCTGCAGGAGTTCGGACAGGTCATGGTTGGCCTGGTTGTTTGGCCTGGACGATTCCGGCCATCGATCTTCTGAGATGACTTCCACGCCCTGGCGTCTTAGCCGTTCGGTCATCAGTTCCGTGATCCCGCGACGTGTCCAGTCGAGCCCGCGATCGCCGGTCGCATTGTCCAACGGCATCAGGGCGATACGCGGTTGGGCCGCGGCGCTGCCTCGCCAGAGTTGCGCACCAACCAGGCTCAGAAGCAGGATCAAGCCGGCAAAACCAACCACCAATCCAGGCAGCCATCGAGAGGGATTCTTTCGGACTTGTTCTGCATCCGGCGGCGGATCAATCCGTGCGTCGAAACGATAGCCAACACCACGCACAGTGACAACGGCCTTGTCGGTTCCAGCAAACTCGCGCAGGACCTGGCGCAGCTTGTAAATGGCTCGTGCAACCACCGTGTCGCTGGCCACACTGCGGCCCCACACGGCGGCCAGCAACTCAGTCTGGCTCAATACCTGGCCCGGATGCTGGGCAAAATGAACCAGCAGATCGAATACCTTGGGTTCGATCGGGATATCGTCCCCGTTGGCGACCAGCCGATGGGAGTGGGTGTCAATCGTCAGACGGCCGATGCGAAAGCGGGAAGGATGAGCCAAATGGTGACCTGTTTCAGTCATCTGTGCCCCTATCTTAGCGAAAACGAAGGATGGGAGCCTGGTTGTTGAACGCCTTTGCCGTTGCCACACCATTGCCATATCTGATCACCGAAATGCCACAAGCCTGACCGCCTGGCGTCAGCTCGGCGGGTTGAAATGGCTCCGTTGCATCAACTTATTCAACGGAGACCTCAAATGTACGCACTGGATCGCCTGCTTTTCAAATTCGTTCTGCTTGTTCTGTTGTCGGGGCTGGTTCAGGCCCAGGGCAACGAGGAGGAATCGGCCACGCTATGGCTTGATCATGCCGGCCAGTCCAGCCAGTCGCTGGCGCTGGTGACCGATATCGAGATCGACGTCACCGGATTGCTTGGCTATACCCTGGTGCGCCAGCAGTTTCTCAACGACACGTCCGACTGGGCCGAGGGTCGCTATGTGTTTCCGCTGCCGGATGACGCGGCGGTGGAAAGCTTGCGGGTGGTGGTTGGGGATCGACTGATCGAAGGCGAGATCCAGGAGCGGGGCGAGGCACGCCGGACTTACGAGACGGCACGTGCCGAGGGCCGTATTGCCAGCCTGGTCGAGCAGGACCGGGCCAACTGGTTTTCGACCCGGATCGCCAATATCGCGCCGGGCGAGGTCATCGAGGTACAGATTGGCTTTCGCCAGCAGGTAGAGTTCGAGCATGGCGAATTTCGTCTGCGCTTTCCGATGAGTATTGCACCGCCTTATGAGCCGGGTGGGTCGATGGATGTCGATCTCGAATCGGATAATTCTGCTCAGGTTCCGCCGATGGTGGGTCCTCTGCAGTCAACCAACCCGGTCTCGCTGCGTGTCGATTTGTCGGCCGGCATGCCACTGGCGATGCTGGAGTCCAGCCATCATCTGATCGACAAGACGATGGAGCAGAGTCGCTGGATCGTGACCCTGGACGGACCGTTCGCCGATCCACACAAGGATTTCGAACTGGTCTGGCGACCGGTTGTGCGCGAACATGCCGAATCGGCGGTGTTCGTTCAGCGCCTGGGCGGGCAGGATCATGCGCTGCTGATGCTGACACCGCCGGAGCAGTTTTCGGCACTGCAGACGCAGCGCGAAGTGACCCTGATCATCGATACATCGGGCTCCATGCAGGGGCAGTCGATCGAACAGGCGCGCGAGGCGCTGCTGTTCGCGCTGGACCGGCTGGCACGGCATGACCGATTCAACCTGATTGAATTCAACAGCGGAGCACGGGCGCTGTTCGATGCACCGGTGGACGTGACCCCCGGCCATTTGCGTGAAGCTCGCGACTTTGTTCGCTCGCTGGAGGCCGATGGGGGTACGGAAATGCTGATGCCGCTGGACATGGCGCTAACGCAAGTGCCGATGCCGGGCTATTTGCCGCAGGTGGTGTTCGTGACCGATGGTCAGGTTGGCAATACGCAACAAATCATCGACCAGGTGCGGCACCAGATCGGCCAGTCGCGCCTGTTCACCGTTGGCATCGGTCATGGTGTCAATAGTCAGTTTCTTGCCGACCTGGCCCGATTCGGGCGAGGAAGCAATGTCCTGATCGGCGATTTGTGGCAAGTGCAGCAGCGCATGAGCGAACTGGTTGCCCAGCTGACCAGCCCGGTGCTGCATGACATCGAGCTGCACTGGCCGGCCGATGTCGAGGCGCTGCCGGCGCAGATTCCCGACCTGTACACCGGGCAGCCGCTGCTGGTCACGGCCCGCGCGGATCGTCTGAGTGGCGATCTGCTGGTGACCGGGCAGAGTGACGGTCAACCCTGGCAGCAGGTGATTCCGCTGGAGACCTTTCAGCTCTCACCCGGCGTGGCGGCCCACTGGGGCCGGCAGGCGATCCAGCGTGAACTTGATCGGCGCGGTCGCGATCTGGACGATACCGAGGTTCGCCAGAGAGTGCTCGATCTGGCCATCGAATACCAGCTGCTCAGTCCCTACACCAGCCTGGTGGCGGTGGACAAGACGCCGCAGCGCTCACGCCAGGCTGCGCTGCGTCGCCATGAAGTGCCGAGTTTCATGGCCGACAACGGTGGTGCCGATGCAATGCTGGCTCGTGCCATGCCGGGCACCGATGCCGGCAGCGTTCCGGCATTGATTCGCGGGCTGCTGGCCTTGCTGTTGATCGGCTTCCTGCTGGGCCATCGCCGCCTGGCGGCGGAACCGGTCATTATTCCGGCGGATCACGAGGATGGAGAGCATGGAGAGCACTCATGATCCGGTCGATCGTGCTTGCGTCACTGGTTGCCGTGGCAGCCTGGCAGCTTGGCGCCGGGGTCAGTGTTCAGGCCAAGGCCTGGCTGGGCCAGATCCTGCTGGAGCGCGCCTGGGATAGGGCCGACGACCAGTCTGACGAAAACAGCGAACCGGTCATGCCATGGCCCGGTGCAGTGAGCCATCCCATTGCCCGGCTGCGCGTTCCGGCACTGGCCATCGATCACCTGGTGCTGGAAGGCGCGGATACCCCGGTGCTGGCCTGGGGACCCGGTATGGAAACCGGGCCGAACGGCCATCGAATGATTGCGGCGCACCGGGATACCCATTTCCGTTTCTTGCAACATGTTCAAGACGGTGAACGTTTCGAACTGGAGCTGGAGGGTGGACAGACCGAGCAGTGGGAAGTGGTTGATCAAAGCATCGTCGACGCGCGAATCACGCAGCTTGATCTGGGGCTCGATGCGGAAGTTTTGACCCTGGTGACCTGCTATCCCTTCGATAGCCTGGAAGCGGGTGGGCCGTTGCGGTTGGTGACGTCGTTGGTGCCGGTTAATGATGAAAGATTGTTGGATCCTGGTCACGAATCCGGCCTTGCGGTGGAGGAATCCACATGGACCGTCGGGCGTGTCACCCCGACCTACTCGACAGTGGTTTCCTTCAACCACCGTAAAGATTTTTACCTTGAGCCTTGAGCCTTGAACCTTGAGCCTTCTTTTCAATTCTCTGGAGCTGTCATGACCACACTATCCCTCAACGAACTCAGCCAATCCGAACGGCGCCGCCTTGGTCTGCCCGACAAGCTCGATCGTTTCGTTCCTTCCAAGGCCGTCAAACCCGTTACCGACCTGAGTTTCAAATTTGCCCGTCGGCCCGCGCCGGTACTTCGTGGGTGGTGGAGTGTGCGTTCCGACGACAAAGAGCAACTGGACAAAGTCGCTAGCGGATAAGCTGGCGGTAGAGTTGGGGCAGGGCGGCGGCCAGACCGGAGGGGCGGGCGACGATGGCGTAGCCGGCGCGGCCGAAGATGGCAGGGAAGTACTGGCGGGCTTCGGCATCGATGGTAATACCGAACACGGTCAGGCCCTGACGACGAGCCTCCCTGACCGCCATGCGCGTATCTTCGATCGCGAAACGGCCTTCGTAATGGTCGGTGTCGTTGGGTTTGCCGTCGGTCAGCATCAGCAGCAAGCGATGGCGATTCGGCCGCTGGGCCAGGGCCGTGGTCACGTGTCGAATGGCGGCTCCCATGCGCGTGTACAGGCCCGGTTCCAGCGCACCGATGCGGCGTTCGGTAGCGGTGTCAACGGCCTGCTCAAAGGTCTTGATGGTTCGGACATTGACCCGATGGCGCCGGCGCGAGGTAAAGGAGTAAATCGCGTGGTCATCACCGCAGGCCTGGATACCGTGGGCCAGTACCAGCAGCGCTTCTTTTTCGACATCAAGCACGCGCCGGTCATCGATCCAGGAATCGGTCGACAGTGATACATCAACCAGGGTGGCAACGGCCAGGTCGCGCGCCTGCTCGCGCCAGCTCATATAGATATTCTCAGAGCCATGACCGCCGGCGGCGCGTTCGGCAATCGAGCTGATCATCGCATCCAGGTCCAGTTCATCGCCATCGATCTGGCGACGCAGCAATTCACGCCGTGGTCGCAGTGCTTCGAACTGCCGCCGAATCTTGCGTATGCGTTGACGGGTCTGTTCATCCGGCTCCCACGGCGGCTTCAATCCTGCGGTGACCTCGGCGGCCGGCTCGGCGAAGACGGCGCAATAGTCGGGCAGATAGCGCTGTTTGCGGTAGTGCCACTCCGGGTAGGTCAGGGCAGCTTCAATCCGGCTTTCGTCAACATCCTCGGCGGCAATCTCCAGATCCATGCGAAGGCGGGTTGCTGCCTGCCTTTTGTGTTGGGTCAGGGTCAGTTGTTCGAGCTGGTCGGCGGCCTGGCGGGCATCGTCCTCCTCATCGTCCTCGACTGCCCGGTTGACGTTGACCATCTCCGACCACGACAGCATCTTTTCGAACGGGTTGAGCATCAGTGGATCGTCGCGCTCAGTCTGATCGAGGTGGCGGCGTTCGGCGGCCCGACGCACGTCGTCCGACGGGCTGGCATCAACGCCGGGATCCGGGTCGGATTCGTCCACCGGGACCGACGATGGCGATAGATTCAATGCCTGGCCCCAGACCGGAACGGGCAATGGGGGACGATACCCTCTGGGCGCTCGAAGGGTTTCGATGGGACCCGAGCCATGAATGCCGTTCAGAAGCTGTTGCGATGCCGGGGTCAACGATTCTTCGTGACCGAGAAGATGAAGGATGACCGACTCCAGCTGAGCTTCGACCGGCGGCAGCCGCCGTTCCGGACGCAGCTGCCGTAGTTCCTGGCATAGATGGACATAGCGTTTATTCAGGCCGGGGAATCGTTTTCCCAACGACTGCGTGGCCTGAACGGCCGCCCTTAATTCGAGCAGATCGCGCTGCAGCGGATCGTCGGCCGGTTCGGCCGGCTGCACTTCGGCCAGAAAGCCGGTCAGCCAGAAATACAGATCTCGATTCAACGAACGATCGGGAAAACAGGCCAGCCTGGCCGGCAGCACGACATTGTCGCTGTCGCGCCTGGCCGGTTCATGCGGCTCCTGCTGCAGGCCCAGGCGCTGGCGCAGAGTGAGCCGGTGGCTGGAGTCGATCGCGGCAGCGCAGGTCAGGGTCAGGGAGAGTCCACCGCCATGAGCGCGAAAGTAGACAGCCAGGGTGTCGCGCAAGGAATCCAGCCGGACTTCAGCCTCGGGAAATGTCGGATAGCTGGTTGCTGAGGCGGCCCAGCGATGCCAGCGCCAGCCGACCAGTTCCTCGAATTCGTACCAGGCGGTCATTGACCGGGCAGTCAGCCGAACGCGTGGCCGGCCAGCTCTTCCAGCGCGGCGATGACGTCGGCATCATCGCTCAGGGGTTCGATCAGGGTATGGCGGACGGCCTGCTTGATCGACATGCCGTCGGTTACCAGGCTGGCGCAATAGACCAGCAGCCGGGTCGAAACGCCTTCTTCGAGGTCCTGACCTTTCAACGCGCGGATGCGCTGGGCCAGGTTGACCAGACCGGCGCACAGGTCTTTGGACAGGCCGCTTTCGCTGGCGACGATCTCGATCTCGACCTCGGCCGGCGGAAAGTCGAAGGTCAGCGCGGCAAAGCGCTGGCGGGTGCTGGGTTTGAGTGACTTGAGAATATGCTGATAGCCGGGGTTGTAAGAGACCACCAGCATGAAGGTTGAGGGTGCCTGCAATACCTCACCGGTGCGCTCCAGCGGCAGGACGCGGCGATCATCGGTCAGCGGGTGCAGAACCACGGTAACGTCCTTGCGTGCTTCGACCACTTCATCCAGATAACAGATGCCACCTTCGCGCACGGCCCGGGTGAGCGGGCCGTCGCACCAGCGGGTCTCGCCATCGATCAGCAAGTGACGACCGGTCAGGTCGGCAGCGGTCAGGTCATCATGACAGGCCACGGTAAAGAGCTTGCGGCCCAGGCGTGCTGCCATATGAGCGACAAAACGGGTCTTGCCGCAGCCGGTCGGACCCTTCAGCAGCAACGGCAGATGACAGCGATAGGCGGCCTCGAACAGCGCGCATTCCGAGCCGGTTTCCCGGTAGTACGGAATCTCGTCGCTGGACTGAGTCGGCAGGGGATCGGCGCTCACTGGTTCTGGGTCTTGCCGCCAGCCGCTACGTGCGGTGCGCCGGCAGGAATCTGTTCACGCGCCTTGCCGAGCATCGCATAGACGTACATCAGCACCGCGATACTGACGATAACGCCGGCACCCAGGCGCATCGCATAGAACAGCCCGAGATGTTCCTGCACATCCATGTAGCGGTCGCCAACCACGCGCTGCATATGGGTCTGGATGACCCCGGCAAAGGTCAGAGTGAAGGTCATGAACGCCATTCCGCCGGTCATTATCCAGAAGCTCCACATATTGAGGATCTGGTTATAGGGTTGCTTGCCGCGCAATTGCGGCATCGCATAGGTAAAGATGGCCAGATTGAGCATCACGTAGGCCCCAAAGAAGGCCAGGTGACCGTGGGCGGCCGTGATCTGCGTGCCGTGACTGTAGTAGTTGACCCATGACAGCGTGTGCATGAAGCCCCAGACTCCGGCACCGAAAAATGCCATCACCGTACAGCCCAGCGTCCACAGGATTGCGGCCTTGTTGGGGTGATTGCGACTGCCGCGCCAGAACATGTAAAAGGCGAACAGCACCATCGTGAACAGCGGCAGGACCTCCAGTGCCGAGAAGAAGCTGCCGATCGGTTGCCAGTAGCCCGGAAGCCCGATCCAGTAGTAGTGGTGACCGGTTCCCAGCAGACCGGAGAACAGTACCAGCCCGACGATGACATACAGCCATTTTTCGATGATTTCGCGATCGACACCGGTCATCTTGATCAACAGGTAGGCCAGCAGCGAGGCCATGATCAGACCCCAGACGCCTTCGACCCACAGATGGATTACATACCACCAGTACATCTTGTCCAGCGACAGGTTGGCCGGATTGTAGAAGGCGAATAGCCAGAAGATCGCCGCCAGCCACAGACCCATCATCAACACCACGGAAATGGCCGTGCGTCGACCCTTGATCAGGGTCATGGTGCCGTTGTAGAGAAACATCAAAAACGCGATGGTCAGGATGATCTTGGTCCACAAGGGTTGTTCGAGAAACTCGCGTCCTTCATGGATGCCGAATTGATAGCTGATCAGTGCCGCCGCGCCGGCGAATACGAAAAGGCCCAATTGCCAGTAGGCCAGCTTCGGACTGTAGATTTCGGTCTCAGCCTCTTCCGGCAGCAGGTAATAGGTCGCGCCGAAAAACCCGATCAACAGCCAGACGATCAGCAGGTTGGTATGACTCATGCGCACGATGTGAAACGGCATGACATCGGTGAGCAGGTTGGGCCAGAGGTAGATGGCTCCGGCAACCACGCCGAACAGAACCTGGGCGGTAAACAGGATCAGCGCGATGACAAAGAACGGGTAGGCGACTTTTTGCGTTTGATAATTCATTGCTTCGGGTTCTCCTTTGTCCCTCAACCGGAAATATTGGGCGGCCAGCCCTGAGTGTCGATGCGGCTGGTCCACTCGAGAAAGTCGATCAACGCATCCAGCTCTTCCTCAGTGAAATCGTAGGCCGGCATCTGGCGCCGGCCGGGGGCACCGGTGGGCTGAATTCGTATCCAGGCCTTCAGCGCGTTACGCGCACCCTCGGGACTGGACTCCCCTCCGAAGCGCTGCCACACATTGCCGAGCTCAGGCGCGAAATAGGCCCCTTCGCCGAGCAGGCTGTGGCAGTTGATACAGGAGTTTTCCTCCCATATGTGCTTGCCCTGCTTGACCGAGTCGGTCAGTCCGGCATGGTCGGTCGACGTGGTGATCACGTAATAATGACTGTGGGCGGTCAGGCCCAGAAAAACCAGAAAGAAGAAGATGGAACCGCCGAAAAATATATTGCGAGCGGCATTGCGAGTAAGGCCTTCGATCATGTCGATCTCCCAAGGATGGCTGAACTCAGATTACCTGCCGGATCATATCATTCTTTTGATTTGCATCAATTGAAGTCGGTCGATTTCGGCAGGAAAGCGAATCTGCAGCGATTCTTGGAACCTGGATGGAGAGCATGGGATAATACGTGCTCAATCGAATGACCCGATGACCCGCTGATGTCTGATAGCCCCCGTATTCCCAGCCCTCGAATACCGATCGCCGTCAAGAGTGGCGAGAAAATGCTCAAGCCGCAGGGCTTTACCGCGATTCGCGACGGGATCAAGGCGCGCGCGAATGTTCAGCCCGAGCCGGTCGGGCGCAAACCGACCTGGCTGCGGGCCAAGCTGCCGTCCGGCGGCAAGTACGAGGCGGTTAAGCGCAACGTCAATGAGCATCGACTGGCCACGGTCTGCCAGGAGTCCAAGTGCCCGAATATCGGCGAGTGCTGGTCCAACGGGGTCGCGACGATCATGCTGATGGGCGATGTCTGCACCCGCGCCTGTCGCTTCTGTTCGGTTGATACCGGCAACCCGCGCGGCTGGCTGGACCCGGAAGAGCCGGCCAACTCTGCCGAGTCGGTGCGCCTGATGGACCTGAAATACGTGGTATTGACCTCGGTCGACCGCGATGATCTGGCCGACGGCGGGGCCGGGCACTATGCCAGCTGCGTCCGCGAAATCAAGAAGCTCAATCCCCAGACGGCGGTCGAAGCGCTGACCCCGGATTTCCAGGGACGTTTGCATGACGTCGAGACCGTGGTCGACTCCGGGCTCGAAGTATTTGCCCAGAACGTCGAGACGGTGCGCCGCCTGACCCACCCGGTGCGTGATCCGCGCGCCGGCTATGATCAGACTCTGAAGGTGCTCGAACATGCCAAGCAGCATCGGCCGTCGGTGCTGACCAAGACCAGTCTGATGCTCGGACTGGGCGAAACCCTGGAAGAAGTCATCGAGACGCTGCGCGACCTGCGCGCCATCAACGTCGATATTGTCACCTTCGGCCAGTATCTGCGACCGACCATCAATCATCTGCCGGTAGATCGTTTCGTCACCCCCGAAGAATTCCGCCAGATCCGTGAAATCGGCCTGGAGATGGGATTCATGGAAGTGGTCTCGGGCCCGCTGGTCCGTTCCAGCTACCGCGCCGACCGGGTATTTGAAAAAAACAATTGCGGAATTGATGAGTCCGCTCCCTGACCGGGAGGTCTGGCTGCAGAAACTGGCCGGAGTGCTGGATCAGGCGCGGCGGGAGCGCAAGACGCTGACCTACCTGCAGGTGGCCGACGCGTTGGCCATGCCCGGACCGCATCGCATTCACAAGACCACCCGCCTGATTGAAATTCTGCTGAAGCGCGATGTCGAAGAGGGCCGCACCCCGCGCTCGGCGCTGGCCGTCAGCCGCGCCCGGTCAGGCCGACCCGCCCCCGGCTTCTTCGACCGTGCCCGGCGCCTGAAACTCTTCGATGGCAGCGACCCAGAAGCCTTTCATGACCGTCTGCTCGAAGAACTATTTTCAAAAACCGATCTTTGATCGGTGACCGAGACGAAAAACCTTTTGGACGCGAAGCAGCGAAGCAACCAGGCAAAACTTGAAATGGTTTTTCCTTATTTTCCGTCTTGGCTGCTTCGCTGCTTTGCTGCTTTGCGACATAAGGATTTTTTCTTTTGAACTCAAGTCGGCGAATCTACGAAGACGTGTTTCAGTTCATTGAACCGGCTGCCTCGGTGTAATATTCGCGTTCTGTGTTGAATTCATACGAGCTTATTTCATGTCCTATTCCCTGTTTTCTGTCCGGCTGGTCCGGGCGTGCTGGCTGGCTGCGTGCCTGGCCCTTGTTGCCGGTTGCAGTTCCGACGAGCCGGAATCGCGGGTTGATGTGCCGGTTGCCGAGCCGGTCAGCATCGACACGGTCGACGTCCCCGAGGCGCCGCTTGCCGAAGCGCGCGAGCATTTCGTGACCGCCCCGGCCGGCGAGCGACAGGATCCCTGGTACTGGCTGCGCGACGATGAGCGCGAGGATGCCGATGTTCTGGCTTACCTGAACGCCGAAAATGAATACAAGGAAGCGATGCTGTCGCACGTGTCGGCTTTTCAGGACGAGTTGTTCGAGGAGCTGCGCGGACGGATTGTCGAAGATGATTCCAGCGTGCCGGTGTTCGACCGCGGTTACTGGTATTACACCCGCTACGAGACCGGTCGCGAGTATCCGATCCATGCCCGCCGCGAAGGCAGCATGGAAGCCCAGGAAGAGATCCTGCTGGATGTCAACGTGCTGGCAGAAGATCACGATTACTTTCAGATTGGAAGCCGTGATATCAGCCTGGACAACCAGCGCCTGGCCTACCTGGAAGATACCGTCGGCCGGCGACAGTACCGCATCATGATCAAGAACCTGGATACCGGCGAGACGATTGATACCGGCATTACCGGTGTTTCCAGCCTCTCCTGGAGTGCCGATAACCGGCACCTGTTCTATGTCTCCAATCATCCGGAAACCCTGCGCTCATGGCAGGTCCGGCGCCTGGATACCGCTGCTGACGCGGCCGGTGAGGGTGAGGTGGTGTACCAGGAAGACGATACGTCGTTTTATATGGGTGTCGGACGGTCGAGCTCGAACGCCTGGAATCTGATTTACCTGGCATCGACCGTCTCCAGCGAAATGCATGTACTGCCCAGCGATCAGCCTGAGGGCGAATTCCGGCTGTTCTATCCGCGCGAGCGCGATCACGAGTACATGGCCGATCATCTGGGTGATCGCTGGATCATCCGGACGAATTACCAGGCACCGAATTTCCGCATCATGGAGGTTGGCCTTGATCAGCATGCCGACCGGGATCAATGGCAGGATGTTATCGCTCATTCCGACGAGGTCTTTATCCACGGAATGGACGTCATGGAAAACTTTCTCGCCATCAGTGAGCGGTCCGATGGTTTGCGCCGGATCCGGATTCATGACTGGGAGAGCGAAGAGTCCACCCTGTTGGAGTTTGATGAGCCGGCCTATGCGGCCTACCTCGGTTCAAATCCGGACCAGGGCAGCCAGGTGTTGCGTTACGTCTATACTTCAATGACCACCCCTTCTCAGACCTGGGACCTGGATGTTGATAGCGGTGAACGCACGCTGATGAAGCAGGAATCCGTGGCCGGTGATTTTGATGCCTCGAACTATGTCACTGAACGACTGATGGTGCCAGCCCGTGACGGTGTTCTGGTGCCGGTCTCGCTGATGCATCATCGATCAACGCCGCTGGATGGCAGTGCCCCGCTGTACCAGTATGCTTACGGCTCCTATGGATCGAGTTCAGAGCCAACCTTCAGTGCCAATCGACTGAGCCTGGTGGATCGCGGTTTCGTGTTTGCCATCGCCCATGTACGCGGCGGCCAGGAGATGGGTCGTGACTGGTACGACCAGGGACGCATGCTCAACAAGAAAAATACCTTCCATGACTTTATTGACGTGACCGCGCACCTGGTCGAACAAAATCTGGTCGATCCTGAGCGGGTGTTCGCGATGGGCGGCAGTGCCGGTGGCTTGTTGATGGGCGCGGTGGCCAATATGGCGCCGGACCAGTACACCGGGATCGTTGCTCACGTGCCGTTTGTCGACGTGGTCACGACCATGCTGGATGAGTCCATACCGCTGACTACCAACGAGTTCGACGAGTGGGGCAATCCGATGGATCCGGAGTACTACGAATACATGCTGTCCTATTCACCGTACGACAACGTGATGGCCCAGGACTATCCGGCCATTCTGGTCACTACCGGCCTGTGGGATTCGCAGGTCCAGTACTGGGAGCCAGCCAAGTGGGTGGCACGCCTGAGAGCGACCCGAACGGACGACAGCCCGCTGCTGCTGCATACCAATATGGAAGCCGGGCATGGCGGTGCTTCCGGGCGTTTCCGGCGTCTTGAGCAGACCGCCCTGGAATACGCTTTCGTGCTGGATCTTGCCGGATTGGCCGATTCCAATCGGTGACGGGGGCAGACAGAATGAATGGTGTCAACTCGACGGGATTCAGGTTGCCGGCATTGGCTGCGTTGATCAGTCTGGATCTGATCGGCTGGATCGCCAGGTGCGCGCCGACGAAGTGGAGCTGGCGACCTTGCGCGGGGTAGCCATGGGCCGTGGTTTTGTGTTGCCGCGATAGTGTCGTGACGGTCGTCAACGATACCCATTCATGAGCCAGCGTTTCGAGCGTCAGCTGTTGACCCTGGCGGCCCGTGTGGGTCGCCTGCCAGTCGCTGAACGCCAGGCATTTCTGGAGCGACAGCTGGGAGACGACCCGGATCGAATCGAGCAAGCCCGGGCGCTCGTTCAATTGCTGGAGGAGGCCACCAGCGCAGCGGACTCAACGACCGCCTCGCCTTCGGGATTGATCGGGCCGCCGAAACTGCCAGGCTTTGAACTGCTCGAACTGATTGGTCATGGTGGCATGGGTTGCGTGTTTCGCGCCCGTCAGCTCAAGCCTGAGCGAGATGTTGCCATCAAGCTGATCCGGGCTGACCTGATGTCCCCCGAGGCGCGAACGAGACTGGCCCGGGAAGCCGATCTGCTGGGCCGTCTCAATCATCCGGCCATCGCCCGGGTATTTGCCGCCGGAACTGCAGACGACGGTCAGCCGTGGCTTGCAATGGAGCTGATAGAAGGACAAATGCTCCAGCTCTACCTGGCCGATGGTCAGCACCCGGACCGCGACATCGTGTCACTGATCGCCCGCATCGCTGATGGTGTGGCTCACGCTCACCAGCAGGGTGTGATTCATCGCGACCTGAAGCCGGCCAACGTCTTGGTGGATGCCTCCGGGCAGCCGCATATCCTAGACTTTGGCGTGGCCCGTTTGACCGAGATCGATGCGGCTCAGGCCTCCACCCTGGTCCAGGCCGGCGAACTGGTGGGAACGCTCGGCTACATGGCACCTGAGCAGATTGACGGCCGGGCAGACACCCGCAGTGATGTCTATGCCCTGGGTGTGATGCTTTACCGTGCGCTGGCCAGAACCATGCCGATCGACCTGAAGGGTCTGAGCCTGATCGATGCCATTGGTCGATTGACCCGTGAACAGCCGGTGCCCCTGAAACGCTACCGTGCCGATCTGGATCCCGAACTGGAAGCGCTGGTGATGCATGCGCTGGCTCCAAATCCTGATGATCGCTACGGGTCGATGGCCCAGTTTCGCGAGGACCTCGAGCGCTACCTGACCAACCGTCCGATTCTTGCCCGTGCGCCGGGTCGATGGCGAGCGTTTGGTCTGTTCGTGCGCCGGCATCGGCTCGGCGTGGCCAGTGCGGCACTGCTTAGCCTGGCCATTCTGACCGGAACCGCCGTCTCCCTGCACTTTGGTTACCGCGAAGCCCAGGCCAGGAGTCAGGCCGAGCTGCGCAGCGAGCAACTGGCCGCGGTCAATCAGTTCATTCGCGACACCTTGACCGCCGCCGATCCGGACAACACCCTGGGTGAGCAGGTGACGCTGGTCGAAACACTGACCGAGGCGGCCCGCCTGTTGCCGCTGGATCAGGGCATGGACCCGCCGGTCCGGGCCGAGCTGCATCGCCTGATCGGTTCCATCCTCCTTAATCTCGGACGTAGCGAGGAGGGGAGCGTGCAGCTTTCCCATGCTGCCGATCTGTACGGCCAAGTGTCCGATCCGACCCTCGATGATGTCTGGCTGACCCGAATCGAGCAGGCCAGGGCGGCGCTGGAGTCCGGCCACATTGATGAGGCGCTGGATATCACCGATTCACTGTCGCCTGATATCGGACAACTGGCGGCAGGTGCTCATGTGCGCAACTACTGGGCGGCCATTCGTGGTCGTGCGTTGCTTGAGTCGGGTCGACTGGATGATGCGGAAGTGCTGGTCGAGCATCACTTGAGCGAGGCTGAAGACGAATTGGGGCCCAATGCCGAGGACACCCTGGTGCTCAAGAATCATCTGGCCATCATTGCCGGCCGACGCGGAGATCCCGCACGGGAACTGGCATTGAGCGAGGAACTGCTGGCCGGGCGAATCGCGCAGTTTGGTCCGGATCATCCGCAGACCTTGTCAGCGATGAACAATCTGGCCTCAGCGCTTTCCAATAGCGGCCAGACCGAATCCGCCGAGGCGCTGGCCCGCGAGACGCTGGCCAAGCGGCGGCGGGTGCTGGGCGATGATCATCCCAGTACCATCGTTACCCGCAACAACCTGGCGGCGTTGTTGATCATGCTGGGTCAGCCGGCTGTCGCCGAACCGGAAGTGCGCCATGTGCTGTCCTGGAATGAACGTCGGCTGGGTTCACGCCACCCGAATACCCTGGCTGCCCGAAATATTCTGGCCTACCTGCTGGAAGACCAGGGCGAGCTGGATGAGGCTGAAACACTGTATCGCCAGATCATCGCCGAGGTTCGAGAATCCGGCGATGACGGTCTAAGGGCGCAAATGCTGGCTGTTGGCAACAATCTGGGGATGTTGTTGCTCAACCGCGGTCAGGCTGCCGCAGCGGTCAAAGAGTTTGAAGCGTTGTTGTCGGAAACTGAAGTGCTGTTGGGGCGTGATCACCTGAGCTATGCGGTGTTTGGGGCCAACTATGCCTGGTGTCTGGCCAGCGCCGGTCGGGCGGGTGAAGCGGCACCGATGATGCAACGCAGCCTGGAACAGCTTGAAGCGGCGCTTGGGCCGGATCATCCGCGGGTAGTGCAGGTCCGGGAGCGACTGGCGTCGGTGATTAATGGGGGCGGCGCAATGCTGAACGCCGCCCCCGACTCCGACTCGTAAAGTCTCGATCAACCGGCCATCAGGGCAAACTGGGTGACTCGTTGCAGGTGGTCTGGCCCAACTGATAGAGACGTTGCATCGCCACCGAACCGGTGCCGAAGGCCGGGTCTGCCGACGCGTAATTGATGCGAAGCTGGTCGCAGCCGGTGTAGTCAATGCGCACCTGGCCCCATTCCGTTCCCTGAACATCCTCACTGTCAAACAGCTCGCCGAAGTTGGCTCCGTCAAACCGCATCATGTTGTCGATGACGATGCTGTCGCCGTCGGTATGACCCATGCCGTAAAGCCACAGCTGGTTACCCTGGCTGTCGTAAGTCGGCCAGTAAACCACCGGCGTATGTTCGCCATCCAGATCGGTAATGTGAACCTGCAGGCCTTCCCCGTTTCGCTCCGGGTTGAAGAAGCCGCCGGAAAAGCCATTGGAAACCAGGCCTTCAGTCTCGCCGCAGCGAATGCCGGCGATGTTCGACAGGCGCGTCAGTTCGATGGTGCCGTCAGCGAAACCCAGGTCGCTGAAGTAGTGGACACGCCCACTATCGCAGTCATCGAACTCGAACACCATGCTTCCCCAGTTGACCAGTTCCAGTTCATCGGGATCAAAGGCGTCGAAGCGCGGGCCGCTGGTGACGAAGACTTCGTTGAGCAGCATGGTGTTGTCTTCGATCGGGCCGATGGCCAGCAACCACATCGGTTCTCCCTGGTCGAAGGTGAACCAGAACATCAGTCCGCGACCGTCGGGCAGGGTATCGACCAGGAAACCTTCACCGTCGCGACTCGGATCGTAGAACAGTCCGCTATGGCCGAGGCTGATCGAGAACGGCTCGCCGGTGTCAGGAGTCGACTCGCGCTGGAAGTGATAGAACGCGGTAAATCCGCCGGCCGGACTGCCGAATGCCTTGACCAGCAGATCCGTTCCATTGGTGACCAGTGCGCCGCCAAACACATCGCTGGCATTGCTGGCAACCGGTGCGACCAGTTCCTGGATCAACTCGAAATCGTCGCCGGTTTGCCGATAGACGAAGACCTTGCCGGCGGCCGGTTCACTCTGGCGCACCCCGTTTTCGGCACCGATGATCAGCAAGTCATCGGCAAAACGACCGGCAACGCCGAAGATGTCGTTGTCGGCTCTGGTTGGCGGCGTCAGCTTTCCGGCCGGTTCCCAGTCGCCGTTGGCGGCCCGGTCAAACAGAAATACCGCTCCGGGCTGGGCCAGGTTGACGGCGCCGACAGCGAGGCGGTCGCCGCTGGTATCGAGAAAATAGCCGAAGTTGCTTTCCGGGCCGGCGGTCAGGGTCTGGCGCAGGGTGAAATCGTCACCATTGCGGTCGTAGACCACCACTTTCCCTGCGCCACCGAAGCTCTGCGCTTCCGGGGCGCCGACAATCAGCTGGTCGGGCGTCAGTCGGAAGTCCAGCCCGAAAAAGTCGGTCGGTTCGGTGATCCGGGTAATTTCCGACCAGCTTTCTCCATTGCGACGGAATATGTAGACGCCGTCGGCGCGGACAAAGCTGAAACCGAACACGGTTTCAATCACGTGCGATTGCACGGCCAGCGTGTCACCTTCGATGTCGACTTTGCCGCCGATGGCGCGGTTGCTGCCGACGCTCGAACCGACCAGGTCGGTAACCGGTCGCCACCCGGCATTGACGCCACCCGGATTGTGGCTGGCATCACGCTCGAAAATCCAGACGCGCGAGTCCGCCGGATCGCCCTGACCGTCGCCTCTCAAGCCGGCCAGGGCGGGGATGATGAGGGTGTCCTCCTGCAGCGCCATCGTCGAGGCGCCGAACATGTCGCCAGGCGTGCAAACCGGAGCCTGGAGTATGGACAGCAGTTCGAATCGATCCTGGTCATTTTTCTTGTAGTAGTAAACCTCGCCGCAAGCCGGGGCCGGGTCAGGATTGCCAAAGCCGTGCGGCCAGGCGACGAACAGTTCATCGCCAAAGATCTCGGCACCCAGGCCGAAATCCTCGACGTCACCGCCTTCCGGTGTCAGGTCTTCAATAAATTCAAACTGGGCGCTGGTTAGCGCCGGCAGCAAACACAGAACCACCAGCAGTACTCGAAAACTCGTCATTGGACTTTCCCCTTGGTCAAGAGCGGATTGAATGAAATCACGTTGCGGGGACTAGCTTAAGCAGCGGTCTGCTGGTCGCCTATCCCCTGAACAGGGGGGTAGAGTGGGGGAGCTAGGGAACCTAGCGCAGCAGTCCGAATTCTGCGGCCTTCAATGCCGCCTCGGCGCGCGAGTTGATGCCCAGCTTGCGATAGATGTCCTTGATGTAGCCGGCCGCCGTATTTTTGGTGATTCCCAACAGGCGGGCGACCTCGGCGACGGAAAATCCCTTGCCGATCAGCTGCAGAACATCGGTCTCGCGCGGAGTCAGCGGCGTTTCGGGTGGCTCGGGCTCCTGAAAGAAGGCGAGCAGGCGGCGGGCAATGCCAGGTGACAGTGGAGGTTTGCCGGCGCTGATATCAACCAGGATTCGAACCAGTTCGGTCTGGCCCTGATCCTTGGTGAAATAGCCGTCCGCGCCGGCTCGAAGCGCGGGAAACAAGTGGACATCATCAGCGAAGGTGCTGGCCACGATACACAGGGTTTTCGGATGGCGAGCCTTGATCGCAGCGATCAAGGCAGTTCCGTCGCCATCGGGCAGGCCAAGATCCACCAGGGCCAGGTCCGGCGTGCTCGATTCGAGATGCTTACGCGCTTCGCCGCAGTCGGCAGCGAGGTGAATCTGCATGCCGGGAAAGGCCTGCTCAAGCGCGGCTGCCAGCCATGTGCGTGCGGCAGGCAGGTCTTCGATGATCAATCCGACCTTCATGGTTCAGGGCTGACGGCGGCGCTCAGCCGGGTCACCAGAGTTGCATCATCCAGGCTCCAATGAGCCACTCCGCCCAGTTCGAGGCAGCGGTGCTTCAGGCTCCGGGTGCCGCGGCCGGCTGTCCATTGATCCGGTGGACTGAATTCACCGTCATGGCCGAGTGAAATAATCAACTGCCGGTTTTTGCAGATTACCTCGATACTCAGACGAGACGGTCGGGCATGCGCAATGGCGTTGCTGATGGCCTCACGCAGGCAACGGGACAGCTTTGTCGCCCGGGCAATGTCCCAATCAATCCCCGGAAGCGATTCGGGCTGGCGCCAGTCCAGACGGATGGCAGCGGCTTCGCAGCGGGCTGCCGCTTCGCTGCGCATACCGGCCAGCATTTCGCTGATCGTCTGCCGTCCCGACAGCGGGCGCGAGACGACATCGCGCAGATCCTGAAGCATGGCCCGGGCTTCGTCGGCCTGGACCGGATCGTTCGCTCGATAAATCTGATTGAGCAGGCGTGCGCCCAGATCATCATGCAGGTCGGCGTAAATCTGCTCGCGCTGTTGCCACAGTTGGCGTTGGTGCGCAAGCCTGGCCAGACCCAGTGCTCCAATTCGCAGCAACGCCTGACAATACCGGGCCGTATCCGGTTGCTCGGCTGACTCACCGACTCTTGAGTCGAGATAAAGGCAAAGCGTTCCCAACCCGTCGACATCGATCGAGACCGCAATCGCGCTGGTCAGCTGCAGTGCAACGACACTGGCGCTGCGATCCGGAGTGGCAATGTGCTTGAGCTGCATCAACTGACCGGACCGGCAGCCATCAACCAGCTGACGGCTGACATGCCGGTCGTCCAGTCCCGGAGGGTCGCTGGCCAGTATCGCGAGCTCGGGCTCGCTCACATCGATCAAGAGAGCCCGTCGAAAACCACTGCCGCGCAGGGCGACTTCGAGCAGGGATCGAATCAGAGCATCGTCATTTTGCGATTGATTGATCTGGCGGCAGAAGTCGAGCAGCAAGTCGAGGCGGGGCGCGGCAAGTGCGGCAGAACTGACGGCTTCGACCAGCGTTTCGGCCGGTTCATCCGTGGCCTTGTTTCTGACCAGGAACTGCCAGGGCCCCAGTTCAAGCCGGTCACCGGCGGCCAGCGTGGCCGAGCGGCTGGGACGGCCGTTGATGCGCACGCCCGCTGCTGAGCCCAGATCGGTCAGGCTGGCCGGCTCCGACCAGTCGATTCGAGCGTGATGGCGGGAAATCGCTGCATCGGGCAGGATCAGATCGCAATCGACACCGCGGCCGATCAGCCAGCTTTCAAGTGGGAGATCGGGCCAGCGGATTTCAGGTCCGGCCAGGAGTGTCAGCGGCGATGAATCAGTTTTCGACAACGGATAAGGCTGGAGAATGGCTGCAGGTCAAGAGTTTGCCACAATCCGTTCATTGAAGACCGTTCAGGGTTTCGCGTCAGTAGGACCAGGTCACTCTAAGCCGCGCCGACCTGCCAGGTTCTGCCAGCAGCGGCAACAGCCGATCGTCAGGCGGGCGTCCGATCACATTCGAGCTTTGCCAGTAGTGCCGGTCGGCCAGATTGAACAGACCGAATCCGACTTCTACGCCCTGGCGCGGGAACCAGCGGGTCAGCCAGTCCACGGTCAGGTAGCCCGGTGCCGAGAACAGCGGGTCGCCGGCTTCGTCTTCCAGGCGCCTCTGGGAACGGGCAGCCACGGCAACGAGGCGTGTTTCCCAACGAGCGTCGGGAGAGATCCAATTGAGTTCGGCCACGGCCTTGGGCGGTGATATGCCGGACAGCGAGCGCCCGTCGGATCGGTCTTCGCCGCGGGTCCATTCGGCAGCCAGTTCGGCGCTCAAGCCGCGCCCCAGGTCCTGGCGCAGGCGCAGTTCGCCACCCTCGATGCGGACCCGATCCCGGTTGATCGACTGAAACAGGACAAAGCCGCTGACCGGATCAAAACCCAGCGGGGCGCGTGACTGGATGAAGTCGTCATAGCGATTGCGAAAAGCGACCAGTTCGAGCCGGGTCGTTGGTCCGCGCCAGCGAAGACCCGCTTCCAGGGTTCGGCCGCGTTCGGGTTTCAGGTCGGGGTTGGCAATCGCGCGCACACCGAACTGGGCCAGTTCGAGGCCGATATTGACATCATCGAACGGCGGCGACCGGAAGCCGCGGGCGTATTGGGCAAACGCTTCCACGTTCGGTCCCAGCGGCCAGAGCAGACCGAGGCGCGGCATCCAGGCGGTGGTATCGAGCTCGGTCGTTTGCGCCTCCGGAAAAGATTGATCGAACAAGGCGTCCTGCCCGAGACCCAGATCGTAATACTCGAAACGCAGACCAGGACTGAGCGTCGGGCCGCCACTCCACAGCGGTACTTCACCTTGCAGATAGATACCCAGCTCGGTAATCCGGCTGTTGGGAAAATCGCGCAGCGGGAAGGACTCGCCCAGAACCGTGGTCGTCGTCTCGCCGGTCGTCAGACTGGTTTGCAGACCATCGCGCTGACTTTCTACCTGCGTCTGGCTGAGTTCCAGTCCGTAACCGAGACGTGAGACGGGATCAAACAGCGACAGATCGGATTCCAGATCGATACCCAGCCCGGTGCTTTCCTGGCGCAGTTCGAAACGCCGAAATACCTCGATCGGGGAAGGGGCGATCGGGCGCTCGTCCAGGGTCAGCTGCAAGGTGTCGCTGCGCTGGTGCCAGGCTCGCCAATGGCCCTGGCTTATTGGTCCGATTGGTTCGAGCTGTTGATCGAGCAATACACGCCATTGATAGCGGCGATCATCCCCGGTCAGCCGGGTGGTGTTGGCCAGGCGGCCACTTCCCAGCAGGGCGCGCAGGTCGGCATCGCGGGTTTCGCGCAGGCCGTCCAGGCTCAGGCGTAGCTTGCCCGCCGTGGTGTCGTGGCCGGCGCGGATCAGGACAGCTGACTGCTGCTGTTCGACCAGGTCCAGGGGAATATCTGCTGGCCGCGCAGCGACATCGACCTGATCCGAACGCTGGGCCGCGCCAGCCAGCAGCAGGCTGTTGCGATCACGCTGCAGGGCGGTCGCTGCCGTAAGCCGATAGCGGTCGGCATCGTTGCTTCCTTCCAGGGCATACCGTGTTCCCGAGTCGTGATCGGTCAGGAGATCATCCACGTCGATCAGGTCGATCGCGACGACGCCCCCCAGGGCCTTGCTGCCATACAGGGTGGAAGCCGGGCCGCGCAGGATTTCGATGCGCCCGGCCAGACCCAGATTGATCAGGCCGCGTCCGCTGTCGGAGAAGTTGCCGACTGCAAATCGATCCGGAACCGGCACGCCATCGATCAGAACCGCGGTGCGGTTTCCGCCTACACCGCGAATTCGAAATCCGCTGAAGCCGAAGCGTGTGCTGCCGTTGTCAATCTCCACTCCCGGCTCATAGCGGACCAGATCATCGACTTCGAATGCCATGTCGCGTGCCAGGCGTTCAGGGCCGATCACGGTTACCGTGCCGGCAACTTCCGACAGCCGGCGTGGCTGACGGTGCGCGACAACCGTGATGCGATCCAGTTCGGCGTTGGTCTCGGGCTCGGGGTCCGTCGATTCGGATTCAGGCTGGGCAAGAGCCAGGCTGCTGAGCAGAACAAGTCCGACCAGACCGCGAACAAGCCAGTAGTGAAGCGGGGCGAGGCCGCAGCCTCGCCCCGTGAGTTCCCGCTCTGGCATCAATAGATCTCGTTGCGGGTGTTGTAGTTGTTGAACTTGCCGGTCGGGGTCACGATCCGCTCACCCTTGATCACGTGCTTGAGCGTACGGGTGCGATCATCGACGATCACGATGGCAGATTCTTCTTCCATCCCGCTCCAGACCGAGAACCAGACTTCATCGCCGGCCTTGTTGTACTCGGGCTGAACGATGCGCTTCGGACCGGGCCCCAGATCAGCCCACTCGGCGATCGGCAATACCTCGAATCCGGCATCCAGATCATTGATGTCGAACACCGCCACTGACTGACTGATGGCTTCATCCGGATGGAGCGGGGTATCCACCCACAGGTTGGTCGATTCCGGGTGGGTCTTGATGAACAGCGAGCCGCCACCCTGGCCATTGAGGATATCAACCACCTTGAAGGCTTGTTCCGGATGGTTGTCGGGATCGGTTCCGATCAGGGTGATGTGATCATTGCCCAGTGCGCTGGTGCCCCACACCGGTCCGAACTCGGGGTGGACGAAATTCGCGCCACGGCCGGGGTGCGGGATGCGCTCGACCGGGATCAGCGCTTCAAGCTGGCGATCCTGGGCATCGACCACGGCAATCCGGTCGGATTCGTTGGCGGCCGTCAGGAAATAGCGCCCCGAAGCATCCCAGCCTCCATCGTGCAGGAACGGTGCTGCGCCGATAGTGGTCACCATCAGGTTGTCAATATCTTCATAGTTGACCAGCAGAATCTGGCCGGTCTCTTTGACGTTGACGATGAACTCGGGATGCTGATGCGAGCCAACAATCGCAGCCACTCGAGGTTCCGGGTGATATTCCTGGGTGTCGACCGTCATGCCGCGGGTCGATACGATGCGTTTCGGCTCCAGGGTTTGACCATCCATCAGCACATAGTGCGGCGGCCAGTAGGCTCCGGCGATCGTGATCTGGTCCTCGTAGCCCTTGTAGCGTGAGTTTTCGACCGAGCGTGCTTCGAGTCCGATCTTGATCTCGGCGACCACCTGTGGCGGGTTCATGTAGAGATCGATCAGGTCGATCTTGCCGTCGCGGCCAATGGTGCTGAAGTAGCGGCCCGAACTGGAGGCGCGCGAAATATGCACCGCATAGCCGGTCTCCACGTAGGACACGACCTCATGACTGTCGCCATCGATGATCGCGACCTGGCCGGCATCACGCAGGGTGACGGCAAAGAAGTTGTCGACATCATAGTCATGCTGCGGACTATCCGGGCGATCTTCCGGGGCCACGTGAACGACCCAGGAGTCCATCATTTCGGGCATGCCCCATTCGGGCGGCTCCGGCGGCTCATGTTGCAGGAAGCGCGCCATCGCGTCGATTTCATCATCGGTCAGCTCGCCGGATGTTCCCCAGTTGGGCATTCCGGCGGGCGATCCAAAGCTGATCAGTGCCTTGAGGTAGTCGGTGCCTTTTTCCTGGGTGATATCGGTGGTCAGTGGTTTACCCGTCGCGCCCTTGCGCAACACCCCATGGCAACCGGCGCAGCGCTCGAAATAGATCTGCTGGGAGCGGTTGAATTCGACTTCGCTGAGATCAGGTGCTCCGGGAGTCACGATCTGGCGTCCGCCCTCGATGGGCGAGGGCGTGCCCCGATAAGCCATTTCGCCCTCAGTTGCTCCGGCGTGCCGTTCGCCGGCTGCCCGGTCGACCAGGCCCAGTTCGACGCGCTGATCCTGAACATCGGCAGCCTGAATGGTGCTTTGTCCGGCAGTAAAAGTATTGACGACGTGAGCCGCAATGTTGACGATATCGTCATCGCTGAGATAGTGCATCGGCGGCATGACGCCGTTGTACTGGACGCCAGCGACTTCCAGCGGTCCGGATTGGCCGCCGAGAATGACTTCGACCACATAGCTGCCATCGCCACCGACGCGCGGATTGTCCTTCAGTGGCGGAAAGGCGCCCCGCAAGCCGGATCCATCCGCCTGGTGACAAGCCTGGCAATGAGTCTGGTAAGCGCTGGCACCAGCGTCCAGGTCAGCCGAGGCCGCCTTGGCCACTTCGGCCTCATGCACTTGAGCATCCGGGCTCTGTGCATTACAGGCCGTCATGGCGAACAGACTGACAAATGTTGCTACCAGTAACGAGTTGGAGCTTCGATGGGTTGTCATTGCTCTATCTCCAGAGGTCGTTCAAGACCGGGTTGATTCATGGCTGCAGCATAAAGCAGTACCAGATCTGCATTTATTGCGCTGGATCAAATTACCATATTCCAGATACATCTTTACAGATCGGGCGGAAATAACTTCCCGTGACCCTTGACAGCATCGCCACCATTTTCGATAATGCGCGGCTTGCAGTTCAAAGCGCCCGTAGCTCAGCTGGATAGAGTACCTGGCTACGAACCAGGCGGTCGGAGGTTCGAATCCTTCCGGGCGCGCCACCAATAAAAAAGCCTCGCAATTGCGGGGCTTTTTTATTGGTGGCGCACCCGGAAGCCACCTCGAACCCCTGAACAGCCAGGATCCCCGGGGTAATGGCAAGTAGAGTAGGTCGGGCCGACGCGCCCGACGGTCCATGTGGCGGGATCGACCGGATGTCGGGTTTCTGCTGACGAACCGTGGAATTTCCAAATAAATGTCAAAAAGTCATTCTTGTGGTGGAAACGGGTTGCCATGACCGTCGGCCACATCGGGCCGACCTACTCGTATGAGCAAGCCACCTGATCTTGTGCAGGTCCGAGCTCGAAGATTTCCGCAATATCACCCCTCAGGCATTGACCCGGGCCGGCGTAGTCCGTAACATTGGCCGGCTTGAACGCGGGGCGTAGCGCAGCCTGGTAGCGCAACTGCTTTGGGAGCAGTAGGTCGCAGGTTCAAATCCTGCCGCCCCGACCATGAATTATGCGCCTGTAGCTCAACCGGATAGAGCATCGGCCTTCTAAGCCGGCGGTTGCAGGTTCGAGTCCTGCCGGGCGCGCCAATGCGGCAATCGCGTTACAATAGCGACTGTGCTGGTGCTGGACCTTTTGCAGCGCTTGACAATTTGATGAATGGTGGGCGTAGCTCAGTTGGTAGAGCACTGGATTGTGACTCCAGAGGTCGCGGGTTCAACCCCCGTCGCTCACCCCAGTTTTCAACAGTGAGGGCCGTTAGCTCAATGGTAGAGCAGCTGACTCTTAATCAGTAGGTTCGGGGTTCGAGTCCCTGACGGCCCACCAATTCAACAGGCTGCCATTACCCGTTGGGGTTCTGGCGTTTTTACCACCACTACTGACTCAATCGATCAAGAGAAACCATGCAGGTATCCGTGGAAAAGACCGGGGATCTGGAGCGGCGCATGACCGTTCAGATTCCGGGCGAAGAAATCGACACCCAGGTCGCTGACCGGCTCAATCAACTGCGTCGCGAAGTGCGCCTGAAGGGCTTTCGTCCGGGCAAGGTTCCGCTGAACGTGATTCGTCAGCGTTACGGCAAGCAGGTTCGCGAGGAAGTCCTCAACCAGGTCATGCAGTCGCGACTGCAGGAAGCCATTGGCGAGCAGAAACTGCGTCTGGCCGGTGTCACCCGACTGGAACCGAAGCCCGAATCCGATGAAGGTCAGTTCGAATTCACGGCCGAGCTGGAAGTCTTTCCGGACGTGCCCGAGCTGAATGTCGACGACATGGAGATCGAACGCCCCGAGGCCGAGGTCGCCGATTCGGACGTTGACGACATGATCGATACCCTGCGCGAGCAGCGCCGGCAGTGGCACGATGCCGAACGCGCGGCGCAGAGCGGAGATCGGGTGCGGGTGTCCTACGTGGCCGACGTTGATGGTGAGCGGGTTCCGGATACCGGCCGGCATGAAATTGCCCCCACTCTGGGCAATATGGAAAGTTTTCCCGAGCTGGAGCAGGCCCTGACCGGCGTCAGTGCCGGAGACGAAAAAACACTCGAACTGACCTTTCCCGAAACATTTCGGCACCAGGCCCTGGCCGGAAAGCAGGCCAGTGTGGAAATGAAGATCCAGGCCGTTGAAGCGTCCGAGTTGCCGGAAGTCGATGACGAATTTGCCGCATCGTTCGGCGTCGAGGGTGGCGTCGACAAGCTGCGCGAAGACGTCAGGCGCAACCTGAATCGCGAGCTGAGGCAGGCGGTGTCGAATCGGGTCAAGCAGGCCGTCACCCAGGGTCTGTTGAGCCGGTTCGGAGAATTGCCGCTGCCGGCCAGCAGCATCGAGCAGGAAACCCGGCAGATGCTGGCCCAGATGCAGCAGCAGGCCGGCGGACAGGGTGGTCATCTATCGCCCGACATGTTCCGCGAGCCGGCCGAGCGTCGCCTGCGACTGGGCTTGCTGTTTGGTGAATTTGCCCGTCAGAACGAAATTGCCATCGACCCTGCCCGGGTCAACGCCAAGCTCGAGGAAGTGGCCGAGACCTATGAAAATCCGGCCCAGATCATGGAAATCTACCGTTCCGATGAGCGATTGATGGATCAGCTGGAAAACATGGCACTTGAGGAGCAGGTGGTTGATGCCATCCTTGAAAAGGCCAAGGTCAGCAACAAGACGATGAGTTTCAAGCAAGCGCTGGAGCAGGAATGAACGAACAAGCGTTGAATCTGGTGCCGATGGTTGTCGAGCAGTCCGCTCGCGGCGAACGCGCCTACGACATCTACTCACGCCTGCTCAAGGAGCGGGTGATCTTTATTGTCGGGCCGATCGAAGACCATATGGCGAACCTGATCGTGGCCCAGTTGCTGTACCTGGAGTCCGAGAATCCGGACAAGGATATCAATATCTACATCAATTCGCCGGGCGGTGTGGTCACGGCGGGCATGGCGATCTATGACACCATGCAGTTCATCAAGCCGGATGTTGCGACCATGTGCGTCGGCCAGGCCGCCAGCATGGGCGCACTGCTGCTGGCTGCCGGTGCCAAGGGCAAGCGCTATGCGCTGACCCATTCACGCATCATGATTCACCAGCCGCTGGGCGGTTTCCAGGGCCAGGCCTCGGATATCGATATCCACGCCCGCGAAATCCTGAAGATGAAGGACACCCTCAACCGCATACTTCAGCACCACACCGGCCAGGATCTTGAAGTGATCGAGAACGATACCGATCGCGACAAATTCCTGTCGGCCAAAGAGGCAGCCGACTACGGTCTGGTCGATGAAGTACTGTCGACCCGGGTGACGACATAGCCTTGGGTCAATTCGGGTAAACTAGGGCCATGTGTTCAAGCGCAGGTATTTGCAACGCCCATGAGTGAGTCGACCAGCGACGGCAAAATTCTGTATTGCTCGTTTTGCGGGAAGAGCCAGCATGAGGTCCGCAAGCTGATTGCCGGACCCAGCGTCTATATCTGTGACGAGTGCGTGGAGCTGTGCAATGACATCATTCGCGAAGAGCTGGAAGAATCCAGCCTGGCCGAGCGCGAACAGCTGCCGACACCGCGTGAGATCCACGCCTTCCTCGACAATTACGTCATCGGGCAGCAGGATGCCAAAAAGGTCCTGTCGGTAGCGGTTTATAACCACTACAAACGCCTCGAATCGCACAAGCATCGCGACGATGTCGAACTGGCCAAGTCCAACATCCTGCTGATCGGACCGACTGGTTCCGGCAAGACGCTGCTGGCCGAGACGCTGGCACGCATGCTCAACGTGCCGTTCACCATTGCCGATGCCACCACGCTGACCGAAGCAGGCTACGTCGGCGAAGACGTCGAGAACATCATCCAGAAGCTGCTGCAGAAATGCGATTACGATGTGGAAAAGGCCCAGAGCGGCATTGTCTACATTGATGAAATCGACAAGATTTCACGCAAGGCAGAGAATCCGTCGATCACCCGCGATGTATCGGGCGAGGGCGTGCAGCAGGCATTGCTGAAGCTGATTGAGGGCACCATGGCCTCGGTGCCGCCCCAGGGTGGCCGCAAGCATCCCCAGCAGGAGTTCTTGCAAGTCGATACTCGCAATATCCTGTTTGTCTGCGGCGGGGCGTTTGCCGGCCTGGACAAGGTCATCCAGGAGCGATCGCAATCTGCCGGAATCGGTTTCAAGGCCCAGGTTCGCAGCAAGGAGTCCATGGACCTGTCCGCGCTGCTGGCCGAAGTCGAACCGGAAGACCTGATTCGTTTCGGTCTGATCCCCGAGTTCGTAGGCCGCATGCCGGTGATCGCAACCCTGCGCGAGCTGGATGAAGACGCCCTGGTCAGAATCCTGATCGAGCCGAAGAATGCAGTAGTCAAACAGTTCCGCAAGTTGTTCGAGATGGATCACTGCGAGCTCGAAGTTCGTGAAGACGCCCTGCATGCGATCGCTCGTCGGGCAATGGCGCGCAAGACCGGTGCGCGTGGTTTGCGGACCATCCTGGAAAACGTCCTGCTCGAAAGCATGTACGACCTGCCTTCGATGGAAAACGTCAGCAAGGTCGTTGTCGACGAGGCTGTGATCAAGGGCGAAGCCCAACCCTATCTGATCTACGACGGCAATCAGCCGCAACGCGCCGGCGCCGAAAACTGAGCCGGCGGCGGTTCCTTCAATGACGGCTTGAGGCCGTTGTTGCGCTTGAATCCGGCCCTGTGCGGGTCAATATACTTTCCATCGTTTCCTTATTCACTGCAGGCATCAAATGCCTGCGCCAGACAGGATATCCAGAATCATGGACAGCAACGCTCTGAGCGATGCCTCAACCAGTCCTCCCCGCCAGCCCACGCCGGTCCTGAGCCTGCGTGATGTGGTGGTTTTCCCGCATATGGTGATTCCGCTGTTCGTCGGGCGCGAGCGCTCGGTTCGGGCGCTGGAAGAGACCATGAACGTCGACAAGCAGATTCTGCTGATCACCCAGCGCAACCCGGAAGTCGAGTCGCCGGAGCCGGATGACCTTTTTGATTGCGGCACGATTGCCAGCATTCTTCAGATGTTGCGCCTGCCGGATGGCACCACCAAGGTGCTGGTCGAAGGTGTCGATCGGGTCAGGATCAATTCGCTCGAGGACACTGAGGGCTACCTGGCCGGCCACTGGGAATATCTCAAGGGCGCCGACGATGACGACCGTTCCGTCGAGGTGACCACGCGTAGTCTGATGGGCCTGTTCGAGCAGTACGTCAAGCTCAGTCGCAAGATTCCGCCGGAACTGCTGACCACACTGGCCGGTATTGAAGACGCCAGCCGCCTGGCAGATACCATTGCCGCGCACCTCGGAATCCGCAACGAAGACAAGCAGCAGATCCTGGAAACGGCGCCGGTACTGGAACGCATGGAGCGATTGATGGCCCTGATCGAGGGCGAGATCGATGTGCTCAAACTGGAGAAGCGGATTCGGGGTCGGGTCAAGACCCAGATGGAAAAAAGCCAGCGCGAGTACTACTTGAATGAGCAGATGAAGGCCATTCAGAAAGAACTCGGGGATCTGGACGAGTCGGGCAATGACCTCGGTGATCTCGAGACCCGGATCGAAAAAGCCGGCATGCCCAAGGAAGCACTGGAAAAGGCCCGCAACGAGTTCAACAAGCTCAAGATGATGTCACCGATGTCAGCCGAAGCCACGGTAGTGCGCAACTATCTGGACTGGATGCTGATGATGCCGTGGAAAAAGCGCAGCAAGATTCGCAACGATCTCAAGGCGGCCGAAGAAATTCTCGAGGCCGATCACTTCGGTCTGGAGCGGGTAAAGGAACGCATTCTCGAATACCTCGCGGTGCAGCAGCGAGTCAAGAAGCTGAAAGGACCGATTCTTTGCCTGGTCGGTCCCCCGGGTGTCGGAAAAACCTCGCTGGGCAAATCGATCGCGCGGGCCACGGGTCGTGAGTTCGTCCGCATGAGCCTGGGTGGCGTACGCGACGAGGCCGAAATTCGCGGCCACCGTCGAACCTACATCGGCTCCATGCCGGGCCGGGTTTTGCAGAACATGGGCAAGAACGGCACCCGAAATCCGTTGTTCATGCTTGATGAACTGGACAAGATGTCGATGGATTTCCGTGGCGATCCGTCCTCGGCGCTTCTGGAAGTGCTGGATCCCGAGCAGAACAACACCTTCGGTGATCACTACCTCGAGGTCGATTTCGATCTGTCCGAGGTGATGTTCCTGGCGACCGCCAATTCGCTCAATATTCCGCCGCCGCTGCTGGACCGGATGGAAATCATCCGCATTCCGGGTTATACCGAGGATGAAAAGCTCAATATCGCGGTTCGCTATTTGCTGGGCAAGCAGCGCGAGCAACATGGTCTGAGCGAAACCGAGCTGTCGATCAGTGAAACCGCGATTACCGATATCGTGCGTTACTACACTCGCGAGGCCGGGGTGCGCAACCTCGAACGTGAGCTGGCCAAGATCTGCCGCAAGGTGGTCAAGGAATTGAGTCTTGACAGCAAGCTTGAGAAACGCCAGGTAACCACTCGGAATCTTGACAAATACCTGGGCGTTCGACGCTTCCGTTTCGGTCGCGCCGAAGAGCAGAGCGAAATCGGGCAAGTGACCGGCCTGGCCTGGACCGAGGTCGGCGGTGAGCTGCTGCAGATCGAAGCGGCTGCGGTGCCGGGCAAGGGCAAGTTGACCCATACCGGCCAGCTCGGCAGCGTCATGCAGGAGTCCGTACAGGCGGCCCTGTCGGTGGTACGTTCGCGTGCCCGGGCGCTGGGTATTGCCGAGGACTTCCATCAGAACCGCGACATCCATATCCATGTGCCGGAAGGTGCCACGCCCAAGGATGGTCCGAGCGCCGGTATCGCCATGGTCACGGCCCTGGTGTCGGTATTGACCAGCGTTCCGGTTCGGGCCGATGTCGCGATGACCGGAGAAATCACGCTGCGCGGCAAGGTCCTGCCGATAGGTGGGCTCAAGGAGAAGTTGCTGGCCGCACTTCGAGGCGGCATTCGCCTGGTCCTGATTCCGGAAGAGAATGAAAAGGATCTGGCCGAGATTCCGGAACGTATCAAGAAGGATCTGGAGATCAAGCCGGTCAAATGGATTGATGAGGTGCTGGAATTGGCCCTGGTCGAGGTGCCTCACACCGCGCCGGATGACGGCGATGCCTCGGTCAGCGACTCACAAAAGTCCTCTTCGTCCGAGGTTCGAGCGCACTGAATTGCCGATAAACCGCTTTTTTTCGTGTTTCGGCCCTGTTTCAGTGCGATTGCAGTTGATGAGGCAGGGTGGGTGAGATAACATCTTCGGCCAACAGATGGCTGGCTGCTGCCGTAGGGATTGTCCAGCAGCAACGCGGGGGCTGGCCGCTGCGCATCCCACAAGAAACTGATTTGGAGTACTACTCAATGAATAAAGCAGAACTGGTTGACAGCATTGCCAACGGAGCTGGCCTTTCGAAGGCTGACGCTCAGCGCGCCCTGGATTCCATGGTCGAGTCCGTTACCAAGGCTCTGAAGAAGGGAGATACCGTGTCACTGATTGGTTTCGGTACCTTTTCAGTGAAGAAGCGTGCCGCTCGCATGGGTCGCAATCCGGCGACTGGCGAGACGATCAAGATCAAGGCATCGAAAACACCTTCATTTAAGGCTGGTAAAGGTTTCAAAGACGCGATAAAATAACGGGCTTGCCCGGGGTGCTTAGCTCAGCTGGGAGAGCATCGCCCTTACAAGGCGAGGGTCGGAGGTTCGAGCCCTCCAGCACCCACCAGGTTTAGGAGTGGTAGTTCAGTTGGTTAGAATACCGGCCTGTCACGCCGGGGGTCGCGGGTTCGAGTCCCGTCCACTCCGCCATACCTAAGCAGGGCGCCCATGTGGCGCCCTGTTTTTTTATAACAGGGTCGATTAGACAAGCCCTCACGTCATTTTCTTCAGGACTCCAGAGACATCATGCTCCAGGCCATTCGTGACCGCGTAACCGGACTAGTCGCCATCTTCGTTCTGGGCCTTCTGGCCATTCCGTTCCTGTTCTTCGGGCTGGATAGCTATATTCAGTCCGTTCCGCAGGATGCGGTTGCAACGGTGGGTGACGACAAGATCACCAGTTCGGAATTCCAGACCAGCTTTGCCCAGTACCGGGCCAATCTTCGCGAGCGTCAGGGCGATGCCTATGACGAGATCGCCTCCAATCAGCCCATCGCGCGACGTGAACACCTGGAAGGCATGATCGACCAGTTGCTTCTGCGTCAACACGCCGAGCAGATGGGGTTGACCGTCAGCGAGCAGGCCATGCTGGACGTCATTCGGGATATTCCGGGTTTCCAGGTCAATGGACGGTTTGATCCCGAGCAGTATCGACTGATGCTGCAGTCAGCTGGCCGTACCCCCCGCGGATTCGAGCAGGAATTGCGCGACGACCTGCTGGTCAACGTGTTGCCGTCTTCACTGACCTCATCGATTGTTGCGACCGAGGCCGAGATCGATCAGTTGATCGAGCTTCAACAGCAGACACGCCAGGTTGCGCTAATCGAAATATCGCCAGAGGCGTTTGAGGATCAAGTGGAGGTCACCACCGAGGATGTCGAGACCTTCTACGCCGATAACCAGGATCAGTTCATGACCATCGAGCAGGTTCGGGTGTCCTGGATCGAACTCAATGCCGAGGATCTGCGCGAAGGGCTGACACTGGATGAGGAAGAATTGCGTGTTCGCTATGAGGCCGCGCAACAGCGCTACCTGACCCCCGAAGCCCGCGAGGCTTCGCATATTCTGATCGTGGCTGACGATGACCGTAATCGCGAGCAGGCCGAGGCGCTGGCAGCTGAAATTCGGCAGCGCCTGCTCGATGGCGAGGACTTCGCCGAGCTGGCCGAAACCTACTCCGATGATCCGGGTTCAAGTTCCGAAGGCGGCAGCCTCGGCCTGGTCGAGCCGGGTCAGATGGTCGAGCCCTTTGAAGAGGCCTTGTATGCCCTGGAGACGGTTGGTGACTTGTCCGACGTGGTGGAATCCCGTTTTGGCTGGCATATCATCCGCCTGGACGACGTTCGCCCGCCTCAGGGCATGAGTTTCGAACAAGCCCGTGACGAGATCCTCACCGAGTACGTCGAAATCGAGAGCGAGACACTTTTCATCGAGCAGTCCGAGCGGCTGGTGGATATGGTGTTTGCTGATGACTCGACCCTGACACCGGTTGCCGATGAGCTGGGTCTCGAGATACAAACCAGCGAGCCATTTTCGCGCATGGGCGGGGAGGGTGTCCTGTCCAATCCGCAAGTGGTCGAGGCGGCGTTTTCCGACCTGGTGTTGCTCGACGGTGCGGTTTCCGATCCGATTGATGTGGGCGAGAACCACCTGGTTGTGATCAAGCTCGAAGAGCATTTGCCGGCCGAGGTCAAACCATTCGATGAGGTGGCTGACAGTATCCGCGAGCGACTGATGCTCGAGCGGGCGGCGGATCTGGCCCGTGATCAGGCCGAGGCGCTGGCCGCCACGTTGCGTGACGACGAATCAGCCACTCTGGAATCGGTGGCTGCCGAGCAGGAGCTGGAGGTACAGGTCATCGACGCCCTGGAGCGCTACAGTTTCGAACATGGTGGCGATTTTGTGCAGAGCGTGTTTCGCCTGCCGGCACCTGGTAACGAACCATCGGTACATGTTCTGGATAAAGGTCGAAACTTCGCTGTCGTTCGTCTTGATTCGGTGACTCCGGGCAATCCGGGCGAAGCGAGCGAGGCAGAGCGTGCCAGCGCTCGTCAACAGCTGCGGTTTGCCCGCTCTGACTATGAGATTGCCGGTCTGGTGGAGTATCTGCGTGACAACACCGAGATCTCGGTGGTCGAAGAACGACTTTAATCGCTATCGCCACGGGCTGACTGGCCCAAAAAAAAACCCGGCATCTCGCCGGGTTTTTTTTACGCTCAGTTGGGGCATGTCGGGCCTCAGTCGAGCCCGGCCATGCCCACGATGTTGTAGCCGGCATCGACATAGGTGATTTCCCCGGTGACACCGGAGGCCAGGTCAGAGCACAGGAATGCCGCGACATTGCCGACGTCTTCCGGGGTGACGCTGCGGCGCAGCGGAGCGGTAGTCTCGACATGATCCAGCATGGATCGGAACTTGGAAATGCCGGCAGCTGCCAGTGTCTTGATCGGTCCGGCCGAGATCGCGTTGACCCGCGTTCCTTCCGGACCCAGTCCATGAGCCAGATAGCGCACCGACGCTTCCAGTGATGCCTTGGCCATCCCCATCACGTTGTAACTCGGCATTGCACGTACCGCACCCAGGTAAGACAGGGTCAGCAGCGCACCATTGCGTCCCCGCATCAACTCGCGACCGGCCCGTGCCAGCGCCGCAAAGCTGTAGCTGGAGATGTCGTGGGCAATCCGGAAGCCTTCGCGATCGATGACATCGATGAACTCGCCATCGAGCTGCTCGCGCGGGGCGAAGCCGACCGCGTGAATGATAATGTCGAGGCCGTCCCATTCCTGCCCGATCTGCTTGAATACGGCGTCGATCTGATCGTCTTCGGCCACATCCAGCGGCATCACCAGACTCGACCCGGTCTGTTCGGCGATCTTTTCGACCCGGGACTTGAGTTTCTCGGTCTGGTAAGTGAATGCCAGCTCGGCACCTTCTCGATGCATCGCTTCGGCAATTCCCCAGGCGATGGAGCGAGGACTGGCAACCCCGACGATCAGGGCCTTTTTTCCTGAAAGCATGCCCATGGTAGGTGGGACTCCTGTGTGATTTGAGTGTAAGGTTCAGGGCCGCATTGTAACCTTCACCTCAGGTTTCTGTTGGCGGCAGTTCAGGCCTTGACCTGACCTGGTCAACTGTCCTGTATTGTCAACGGTTGAGCTGCGAATTGATCAGGAGAACCCACCATGAAGTTGATAATCATTTCCGGAAGCCTTCGCGGGCCGTCTCTGAATACCCGGCTGTGCCGGTTGCTTGAACAGGTGGCGCCATCCGGTGCCGAGCTGGAACTGGCAACCCTGCATGGGATACCGCTCTATGACGGCGACCTGGAGGCCGAGTCAGGTATTCCGGAGGCCGTCGAAACGCTGCGTCAGAGAATCAAGGCCAGCGACGGTCTGATCCTGGTCACCCCCGAATACAATGCCGGGATGCCGGGTGTGCTGAAGAACGCGCTGGACTGGCTGACTCGACCGGGCGAGGAAATGAAGCCGACCTTCGGCAAGCGTCCCACCGCGCTGGCCGGTGCCACGCCGGGGGCCTGGGGAACGGCGCTGGCCCAGGCCGGTTCGCTGATCAGCTTGCGCCAGCTTGGTGTCAATCTGTTTCCGGACTACTTGCGGGTGTCCAAAGCCAACGAGCTGCTGACCGACGACCAGACAGACCCGAAGCTTCGAGACCAGGCCGAGCGGTGGCTGAAAGGTTTCGTCGAGTTCATTGATGATTGATCAAATGGATGATTGATCAGATGGCAACTTGGTGGTGCCCCGAGCAGGATTCGAACCTGCGACCTGCCGCTTAGGAGGCGGCTGCTCTATCCTGCTGAGCTACCGGGGCGCTATGGACCGCATGCGGGCGAAGTTTATCAGATACCTGCAAGGTGACCGATCAGTTCGCCACGCCATCCATTGAGCCAGTCCGGGGTCTGGCCGCTGATCAAGCGGGCCAACTCGCGTTTGCTGGCGATCAGGGCCGGGTCTACATTCGCCTGTTCGGCGATTCGGCGCACTTCCTGCTGGGCCTGTTTGAGAGCCTGACGCTCCTCGTTGCTCATCCTGGCCAGTTCCAGCGGGCGTTCAACCGGTTCCGGCGGAGGAGTCTGCAACAATGCTGCCAGACTATCGCCATGTCGCCGCCGTTCTCTCGGCGGCAGCAAATTCACCAGTTGATTCGCTGACTGCCCGCCGGTCGCACCTTCAGCAATGCACATCAACACATCGTCGCGCACGACAAATCCACGCGGCAGGTCATGGGTTCGGGCTTGTTCCTCGCGCCAACCGGACAGCCGTTCGAGCCAGGCCAGTGCCTCGGTTTCCAGACGACCCGCTCCCTTGACCCGCAGCAGCAGAGGTTTGCCATCGCCGTCTCTGGCGCGATCGACCAGTCGCTGGCAATCCTCTTCCAGCCAGGCCAGTCGTCCGCAGTCTTTCAGCGCACTGCGCAATAATTGTTCAAGCCGTGGCAGCCAGATGACGTCCTGGGCGGCGTAGGTGAGCAGTCCGGCGCCGAGCGGACGTTGGCACCAGTCCGAGCGGGCTTGCCCCCCGGGCAGCTCAACCCCGAAACATTCCAGCACCAGGCTTTCGTAGCGGCATTGCAACGGCATGCCCAGCATGGCAGCGGCAATCTGGGTGTCGAACAGTGGCGTCGGCAAGGCATTCGCCACCAGGCTGAAGATTTCCAGATCCTCGCCCACACTGTGCAAAACCTTGGTAACATCCGGATTTTGCAATACTTGACTCAGGATTTCCGAATCCTCACGTCCGATGGGGTCAAGCAGCCAGACCTTTTTACCGTCGGACAGCTGAAGCAGGCCCGGTCGCGGATAAAACGTGCGTTCGCGAACGAATTCAGTATCGAGTCCCAGCACGGATGAAGTGTGCCAGCATTGTCCCGGCGTGCTAAGGTCATCGCCCGGATGGAGGTATTCGGCCTGTTCGACGGCCGTTTGTGCCGCCTGGACAATCGGGTCGGAAAGCGGCTGTTTTGGACAATGTTGTGACATGGGTCGCGCCAGTTGTATGGATTTAGAGTTGTTCGCCGTGGCTGAATCGGCTATTTTTGCGAAGTGGATGCCGAGTCAGCGGCCCAGTTTAACGAGAAACGGAAGGTCAAACTCACCGTATTGGAGTAAGGGGTTTTGATGAAGACGATTGGATATTTACTGCTCATGACATTGTTCGTGATCAGTCCGGGCCTGATGGCCCAGGAGCCGGAGCAAGCCGAGGAAGGCAGCGAGGCTGCTCAGGAAGAAGAGCGCGAAGGTCGCAGCGTTCGCCGCCTGGGTGACATGGTCGGGCGGGGCGAAGACGAATGGTCGATGGATATTCCGACCATGAACACGCCGCCAGCCGAGCTGGAACCACAACCGTCAGTTCGCTTGCCGGATGCGCAGCAGGATGCCGAGTTGCAGAGTCTGCTGACCCGGCGGGCTTTCGTGCCGGAAGATCCGGACATCCAGGAAGCCCTTGAGGCACTGATGGAGGAAGTGGCGGCAGATGCTGAGGCGGCATTGAGTGCCGGCAACGTCAACCTTGCCCAGCAACTGGTCAACGTGATTGTGGAATTCAGTCCCAACCTGCCGGTGGTCGGGCGAGTTCAGGCAGAAGCGTCGCGTCGGGCGACCCTGGCCACCGCCATGGCCAACGCCGATGCGGCCTTGGCGGGCGGCAATCTGGTGACGCCGGAAGGCGAGAGCGCCAATGATCTGTATCGTCGGGTGCTTGAACTTGACGCAGGCAATCAGCAGGCCGAGGCTGGCCTGGATGCTACCTTCGATGCTTTGCTGGCCAGAGCGCTGGAGCAGGCGCAAGACCTGGATTTCGAGGCCGCCGAGGCGTCCCTGGCTGCTGCCGGAACGGTACGGGAAAACCCGGATGCCGTCGCCGAGACACGCACCAGCATCGCGGATTTTCGCGAGCGCCATCTTGAAGAGCTCGATCAGTCGGTCACCGCCGCTATCGATTCGGGAGATTTCGACCAGGCCGAGGCTGGAATAACGCGTCTGGTAGCACTGGATTACCCACGTTCCCGGATCGACGCGCTCCAGGTATCGCTGTCCGATGCCCGTTTGTATGGCAGTCTTGAACCCGGCCAGGTTTTTTCCGACACGATTGAGGCATTGGACGGTCCGGGGCCTGATCTTGTTGTCATTCCGGCAGGCAGCTTCATGATGGGCTCGCCGGACAATGAATCCGATCGGTTCACCAATGAAGGCCCGCGTCACCGGGTGACCTTCGATCGCGGTTTTGCCCTGAGTCGAACCGAGGTTACGGTGGGTCAATTTGCCGATTTCATCAATTCGACCGGCTATCGCACGGATGCCGAGCGGGAAGGTCAGTCGCGCATCTACGATCCTCGCACCGGTCGGATGGACAGCAAGATCCAGATCACCTGGCGCAACGATTACGTGGGTGAAGAGGCCGACCCTGGCTTGCCGGTGGTTCACGTCTCCTGGAATGACGCTCAGGCCTATGCGCGCTGGCTGGGACAGCAAACCGGACGGATGTACCGTCTGCCGTCCGAGGCCGAATTCGAATACGCACTGCGTGCGGGCAGCCAGTCGCCTTACTGGTGGGGAGAGGAATCGCCGGAAGACAACACCGAAAACCTGACCGGCGACGGCGATTCCTCACCGACCAATGCGCGCTGGAACGTTGCTTTCCGTCGCTATACCGACGGGTTCTGGGGGCCGGCCCCGGCGGCCAGCCTGCGAGCCAACCCCTTCGGCCTGTATGACATGGGCGGTAACGTGATGGAATGGATGGCCGATTGCTGGCACGACAGCTTCGTGCGAGCACCGGATGATGGCTCGGCCTGGGTAAACCCTGGTTGCGAACGACGGGTCATCAAGGGTGGAGCCTGGTCCAGCACCCCGCCGATGTCACGCTCGGCGTTTCGGCTCTCCAGTACGTCGGCAAGCACCGATATGCGGGTAGGATTCCGGATCGCCAGAGATCTCTGACGCCGCCATAGTCGTACGTGATTCGCACAGGGCGGGCCGAAAGGTCCGCCCTTTCTCGTTCTAGAGCTTAGGTGTGATCTCTCAGTAGGTTGTCCACACCAAAGATAGTAGGTTGTCCACACCAAAGATAAATACGTTCAAGTGTGTGGAATTGGAGATGTAGATGGCATTGAGCATCGGGTACTGCCGGGCGGTTCGGGCTGGCCGGTACGATCGGCTCTGTTGAGTAGGCAAATATTGTGGAGCCATGTGCCAACGAATAGGCAGCGGTGAAGATAGCTCCGCTTCAGGGCTTCCTGAAAATTTCGTGGAGTCTGAAATATGCTGTTGGCATGCAAGCCGCTTCCGCGCCCCGGCCAGCCCGCCCCTCCCGACAGCACCCAATGCAGCAGTTTGAGGGTTTGGTAAAGTCAAAAACCGGGCCCTTGCAAACATCTGACAACGGGGAGTGGTGTTGTCTGATGGCGAGCCGAGGGTCACGGAGGCAGGCAAGAAAGCTTCAGCATCTTTCCTTAACCACCTTTTCAGGAAGAGAACTTTGCCGTTCCTGTATTCGGAAAACGAGTCGCGGGCACCCAAGCTCCTTTGGTGCCGAATCAATCAACTTTGGCGTTCTGGCCCTCGGCTCGCCAGCAGATGGCACCACTCGCCGCTTGCCACCAAGTATCCAGCCTGCTCATGTGGACAACCTACTGAGATTGCACACCTAGAAAGCGACCGTTCAGCCAGGCTTCAGGTGGTTTGGGGTAAAAAGGTGCTGTCGTGATCACATTGGATCGCTAGGAGAACCGCCAATGAACAGATTTCAGCAATTGATTATCGTCGCCCTGACCGCCGTGGTAGCCAGCGCCTGCGCCTCGGTGCCGGCTTCGTCGTCACAGGAACCCTGGTTCAGTCAGGCCGAAATTGACCAGATGCTCGCACCGGTTGCATTGTACCCGGACAGCGTGCTTTCGCATGTGCTGATTGCGGCGACCTATCCGCTGGAAGTTGTCCAGGCCGCGCGCTGGTCGCGAGAAAATCCGGGACTGGACGGTGAAGTTGCCGTTGCGGCCGTCGAGTACCAGGATTGGGATCCCAGCGTCAAAGCGCTGGTCGCGTTTCCTGAGCTGCTGAGGCGAATGGATGACGATATCGCCTGGACCCAGCGTCTTGGCGACGCCTTTCTGGTCCAGGAAGCTGACGTTGTCGCCTCCATCCAGCACCTGCGGGATCAGGCGTATGCCAGCGGTCATCTGCGCAGCAATGAGCACGTTCGCGTGGTTCGCGAAACCAAAGTGATCTACATCGAGCCGGTCCGTACCCGGACCGTCTATGTGCCGTATTACGACCCGCGAGTGGTTTATGGCAGCTGGCACTGGTCGGCCTACCCGCCGGTCTACTGGCACCATCCTCCGCGCTACGTCAGCGGCGTGAGCTTCTATTGGGGCCCTGCCTATCGCATCGCGCCCACGTTCTACTTCAGCTCGTTCCACTGGTCGCGCAAGCAGGTTGTGGTCGTCAATCATCACCATCATTACCATCGCGATCGCCATTTTCACTCCGGCCGAGACGTGGCGAACTATCGCGAGGCGCGTCACTGGCAGCACAATCCGCATCATCGTCGCGGTGTGAACTACCATCGTGGAGTGTCTGAGAACCGCTTTGTTGAACGCTCGACGAACTCGACCCGCGCTCAGGCCAGTGCACCTCGGGCGATGCGCCAGCGTGGTCAGCAGCGCGAATGGGCAGCCGATCAGCGCCGCAGCCTGAATCTGCGCGAGCAATCCGCGTCGCAAGCGAACCAGCAGCGCTCCAGAGTGGCTACACAACGTCGGAGTCAGGCCGCTTCAACCGCCCGAAATAGCGCTCCTGAAGCCCGGTCTGCCTCGCGTCGTGCCACTCAGGCCCGCCAGAGCGCCCCGGCGCAAGGTTCAACCTCAACCCGGGCGCAGGGCAGGGTATCAACGCAACCGACGCTCAATAGCCGCGAACGCGTTCAGCGCAGTCAGCCCCAGCTGCGGGAGCGCCTGAGCCGCGAAAGCTCACCTGAGCGCTCTCAGCGCGTTTCACCCTCATCCTCATCGAGATCGGCACCAACTCGTCGAGCCGGGATCAAAATTCCGGACTCAATGAGTGCCTCCCGCGAGACGCCGCGTGCGCGTTCATCAGCCCCGACCCGGAGCACCCGCGCACCTGCGCCGGCCGCGTCCCGGCCGGTCAGGCCGTCTCGATCGGCCCCGGTACGGTCGGCACCCATTCAGTCCGCTCCATCACGCTCGGCTCCGATCCGCTCAGCGCCATCACGCTCAGCCCCGGCACCGCGCAGCATGCCGAGCGCTCCGCCACCACAGCGTTCCGCACCAGCACCACGCTCACGCGGATCAGCGCCCAGCCGCAATGAAACCCGCTCACGCGTGCGCTCTCGCGACGGCGGCGAGCGGCGTCGGCAACAATAAGAACAGCAGATGAAAAAACGATGGTGCCGGGGGGGGAATCGAACCCCCACTCTGTTGCCAGAACCGGATTTTGAGTCCGATTCGTAAGGCTACGATGGGGTTACATGGAGTTATATAAACCTTGATTTGACTAGGTTTCTGAGGTATTCTGAATCCGATGCGCTTGTATGGAATCCGACAGAATAGGGTTACATATGGGTTACACGCCAAAACAACGGAGTCGGAATCCGATGAAACTGAACGCCACCGAGATCAAGAAAATCACGCTGCCCGAAAAGGGCTATCTACTGCACTGGGACGATGATCTAAAAGGCTTCGGTCTTCGGGTCACTGCCGCCGGTGCCAAGTCCTACATTGCTCAGGCGAAGATCAGCGGTAAGGCCCGCCGGGTCACCATAGGGAAGCACGGCGTCCTGACCGCCGACCAGGCCCGCAAAAAGGCCAGAACGATTCTGGGGGATATGGCCGGGGGAGTGGACCCGGTAGCAGAGAAACGCCACCAGATAGCTCTGAGCACGTCTCTGGAGGCCGTCACCGAGGAATATCTGGATAAGCACCAGCGCAAGGATGGGAAACCCCTCAAGCCGCGCACTAAATCGGACATCCGGTATCACCTGAAAAGCAGTTTCGCAGACTGGCGCAAGCGCCCGGTTGCAAAGATCAGCCGGGACATGATCGAGCGCCGGTATCTGGCCTTGTGCGAAAAGTCGGTTGCTCAGGCAAATCAGGCCATGCGGAATCTGAGGGCGATTATTACCTTCGCCGCCGCCAATCGCACCGCTGATGGGGAAAAGATCATCACCGAGAACCCCGTGCTGGTCCTGTCCGAAAAATCCATGTGGCGTGAAGTCCCGGCCCGGAAAACGAAGGTCGATAAGGACAAACTCGGATGCTGGTGGTCTGCCGTCCAGACCATGCGAGCCGACCCGGCGCTGCATGTCGTCGGGAAGACCGCTATCGACCTCGTGGCGCTGCTGGCACTTACCGGGCTGCGGCTAGGTGAGGCCCGTTCACTGCGCTGGTCTCAGGTCAATCTGGAAGCGTCCAGTTTGGCCCTGACCGACACCAAAAACGGGACCGACGTTACCTTGCCGCTTTCCGATCCGGCCAGAGAAATCCTTGAACAGCGACAAGGTAAATCCGAGTGGGTATTTCCAGCCCGGTCCGGTAAAGGATGCATCAAGGGGAGTCGCGAGACGCTGGCCATGATCGCAGAGAAAACAGGCGTCGAGGTCAGTCATCATGATCTGCGCCGGACCTTCATTCAGACTGGTCTGTACTACCTGCCGAAAAAGGAGCGAATCGAGTTTTACCGGGTCAAGTTGCTGACCAATCACAAGATCCCGAAAAACGACGTAACGCTATCCTCCTACGCCGATGATCCTGATCGGTCGTTTCTGAAAGATGAAGCCGACCGAATCGCCAAATACTTCGAGGATCAGCGCCGGGTATTTGAGTCCGACAACGTGGTCAGCATGGAGCGTCGGGCATGAGGGTACAGAAGATGCTCAGTCCCAGAGACGCGATTGCAGTGTATCGCGCAAAACTGGAAGCCCTCAAGAACGGTGAAGGCATACCCGATTGCAACCGGGCCGACCCGGAGACAATGCGCGGTCACTTCCACGCCATCAAGAGGTATATCGACCGAGCCGAGCAGGAACTAGACCGCCTCACTCCGGAGAATCTGGACTTCTTCCACTGCCTAATGCACGCCGCCGAGTACCGCACACTGATCGCCTTTAATCTGCCGATGATCATGCGGGATGAGGTCAAAATTGCCGGAACTAGAAAAAACCGCCGTGGCCGATGGCCGATCCTTGATGATTGGGTTTCTGAACAAGGGGACATGACCGCCAAACAACTTTGGGAACGGCTCCCTGATTCCTATGATGGTGATACGTTCTATCGTGATGGCGACAAACTGATAGAGCGAGACACCGAACGAACGCTAACATTTAGCGGCTTTGAAAAGCGGGTTGGAAAAGTAAAGAAAAAAGCGACGCCCGTTAATAATTAGCTGGCATCAACGCCATTTAGCTTAGTCCATGAACCCACAACATGGACAAGCTAGATGGCAAATCAACCCCTCCTCAATACCGAGCAAGCAGCAACTTACATAAATCACCAACGGACTACGCTGGAAGCATGGCGTTGCCGTGGTGGTGGCCCTCGTTTTGTAAAACTCGGACGTTCCGTTCGGTACCGGCAAGCTGACCTAGATGCATGGATCGAGTCGCGACTGTGCGACAACACGATTCAATCAGAGGTAGCGTGAATGAGGTGGCCGGAGAGTAGCCCGCCGGGGCGAACGGCGGGTTACAGGACTTTCAAAACGCATCGCGGGCAGCGACAGGAAAATCATACCACCGATTGGTATCGGGGGCGCGTATGAACTGGCAATTTTTCGAGCGCCTGGCCGAGGCACCTCGAACAACTCCCACGGTCCACGCTGTCGGGTTACTGCTGGCGATCAGAGCCAAGCGTGATGACCCGACCTGTAATCCATCAATCAGGAATATCTGCAAATACGCTGGCGTCGGTATGACCGGAGCGGTGCAGGCGGTGCGAAAGCTAGAGGAGCTGGGGCTAGTCCGTCGCGAAAAACGCAAGGGTCAATCGACAATCTACCACCTGCACACTGTTCGGGAGAGCGTAACACCTACTGTTCGGGAGCCAATAACAGTTACCGAACCGGGGAACTGTTCGGGAGAGCGTAACAGTAAGGCCCGAAGTGTTCGGGAGAGCGTAACAGAGGTGTTCGGGAGAGCGACACCTGAAAGGGAAAAGCCTTCTAAAGGCTCCCTTGTGCAGGAAGATGATGTACAGGCGGGCATGTCCGATTCGGAGGTGCCCTACTGATGGAACTTCGCGACTACCAAACCAAATCAGTAGACGACTGCCGATCATCTCTTGCCCAAGGAAACCGACGCCCGGTTTTGGTACTGCCGACTGGAGCCGGTAAGACGGTTATCGCTGCCCACATGATCAAGGCCACGGACGCCAAGGGAAATAAAGCGCTGTTTCTGGCACCCCGGCGGGAGCTGGTCTACCAAACAAGTGAAAAGCTGACCGCCTTCGGTGTCGAGCATGGCGTGATGATGGCCGGCGAACCCAGCACAATGTTTCCAGACGTTCAGGTCGGCTGCATTCCGACCCTGCACAGGCGGTGTATTCAGGGCGACAAGCCATTGCCGAGAGCCGACCTTGTTCTGGTTGATGAGGCGCATCTCAGCGTAGCCAAGACTACCCGCACACTGATCGACAGATATATCGACGAAGGTGCTGTCGTCGTCGGCCTGACCGCCACACCCTGCCGATCAGACGGTGCTGGTCTGGGCCAGATCTACGACTGCCTGGTCGAAGGCCCGACCATCGCAGAACTGATTGATCAGGGTTATCTGGTGCGGCCTCGATACTTCAGCGGCAAAGCGCCGGATCTGAAAGGTGTCAGAGTCCAAGCCGGCGATTACAACCAGCGCCAACTCGGTGAGCGGACGAATACCGTCGAACTGGTCGGAGACGTTGTAGAAAATTGGGCCAGACTTGCCCAGGGCCGCCCGACCATCGTTTTCTCGGTGAACGTCGCGCACAGCATGGCGCTGGCTGAAAACTTCCAGGCGGTCGGTATCCGGGCCGAGCACGTTGATGGACGGACCGACAATCACGAACGTGCCGAGATCCTGCAACGGCTCCAGAGCGGTGAAACCGAGGTGCTTTGCAATTGCCAAGTTGCGACCTACGGGTTAGATATCCCGCCGGTCTCGTGCATCGTCCTTGCCAGACCGACGAAATCAATCGCGGCCTATTGCCAGATGATCGGTCGAGGTTTGCGTACCCACCCCGGAAAATCCGATTGCCTTGTGCTGGATCACGCCGGGTCCGTCGCCAATCTCGGATTTGTCGACCAGCCGATGCCGTGGAGCTTGGACGGCAAAGAAAAGGTTCAGGACCGCATCAGCTCGAAGCGCACTGACCCGGAGCCGATCACCTGCGGGGATTGCGGGCACACCTTCCAGCCTGAACGCACCTGTCCGAATTGCGGTGCCGATCAGGGCCAGCGATATTCAAAAGCCATCGAAGCTCATGAAGCCCAACTTCAGGAAATCGGCAAGGGCGAAAAACCCGCCACGATGGAGGACAAGCGCGAATTTTTCGGAGAGCTGAAAGCCATCGCTGATCAGTATGGGTACGCACACGGATGGACAGCCCACAAGTATCGTGAACGGTTCGGAGTTTGGCCGAATGGTCTGAAAGATGAACCACCCAGACCGCCATCGGTCGCAACGCGGGCATGGGTCCGGTCTCAGAACATCCGGTATGCGAAAAGTCGGAGGGCCGCCGCATGAAAGCATCGGAATGGACCGCCGGCCGCTGGCCTGAAATCGTCGAAGCCCTGGTCGGTGCCGATTACGCTGATGGAAAACATCATGCTTGTCCCAAGGGTGACGGAAAGGACTGTTTCAGGTTCAGCGACGTGAACGATAAGGGCAATTTTTTCTGCCGATGTTCGGATGGTTCGTCCGATGGTTTCGATCTGATTCAGTGTGTCCATAACACTGACTTTGCTGGCGCTGCAAAGATGGTCGAAGAGGTGATCGGCCCACGTGATCGTGGTAAAATAGAACGTACTGAAACATACGCCGAAAGGCTATTTTCAGAAGCCGTAACGGCTCCCCGGTCAAGGTACCTGGAATCACGCGGATTGATCGTTGCCCCAGGACTGAGATGGCACCCAGAGGTCGAATACTGGACTGATGGGCAACGGGTCGGAACCTACCCGGCCATGCTCGCCCCGGTCACTCGTAACGGAAAGTTCCTGACCTTCCATGTGACGTACCTCCAGGATGGCCACAAGGCACCTGTAGAGACGCCCAGGAAGCTGCTACCCGGCCCCAGCCTCAAGGGCGCATCGGTAGAGCTGTACCCGGCTGATACGACGCTGGGTGTCGCTGAAGGCATAGAGACGGCCATTGCCGCACACCTGCTGTCCGACCTCCCGGTCTGGGCTGCGCTGAATACCTCCCTACTCAAGTCATGGCAACCACCCGAGGGTGTCGAGCGGGTCATCATCTTCGGTGACCATGATGCCAACTGCGCCGGGCAGGCAGCGGCCTATCACCTGGCGCATCGGCTCCACGGCTCCCACGAGATTGAAATCAGGTTCCCGGATCAGGTAGGGGACTGGAATGACGTGCTCAGGGGGAAGGGATGAGTCGAAAAAACCAGCACCTCGAAACCAGGTACCCGGTCCGGTGCCAAATCCAGCCCATTCAATCAAAATCGGACATTGTATCCGGTGTGTATAGGGCTGAAAATATGCTAATATCAGGCATATACGAATCCACTACTCGCAAATGTAACCGAGGTGTAACCCATAAATGACCTGTGACACGCTACCAGACCGATTCACTCCACGGTTTCTAGACCGATTGGACGGAAGGACTCAGGCAGCCAGAGCGCTCCGACAGCGCCTTGCTGAACTGGAGTCTGACCTTGGGGGTGAATTGAGCTATCAGCAGAGCAGTCTGGCCCGTCGCGTGATCTGGCTCGAATCCTGGCTTGAAACCCAGGAGGCCAAAGCAGCCGAGGGCGAAGACGTGGCCATCGGTCAGCAGGTTCAAGCCATTAACTCACTGATCGGCCTGTACCGCATTCTGGGTATCGAGCGCCGTGCCCGAGACGTACCCGACTTGCAGACCTGGATGAAAAACAGGGAGGTCGCGCAATGACTCCCAATATCCGCGAATTGATGACTTTGCCTGACTTGTTCAGCAGTCAGTTCGCCGGTAATTCCTGGTCAACATGGAGAGCGCTGCTGTCGGGCTTCTACGGACTTGAACTGACCAATGATGAACTAGCCGACTTCAGGGCTGTCACCGGCTTACAGGAGGCTCCCAGCGCCGCATTGGATGAGCTTTGGCTCGTGGTCGGAAGACGTGGCGGCAAGTCGCAAATGGCGGCATTGTTGGCCATCCTAGAATCCGCGTTCAGAGACTACAGCGACAAGCTGAGTCCGGGCGAGCTGGCGACCGTGTTTTGCATCGCTGCCGACAGAAAGCAAAGCCGGGTCATCATGCGTTACGTCTCCGGTCTCCTGCACAGCAATCCAATGTTAGAGCGGATGATTGTTCGAGAGGATAAGGAATCAATCGAGCTGAGCAATCGAACGATTGTCGAAGTCGGCACCGCATCGTTCCGATCAGTCCGGGGCTACACCATCGCCGCCGTGATCTGCGACGAACTGGCGTTCTGGAGATCCGACGAATCAGCGAATCCCGATACCGAGATCATCGGCGCACTTCGGCCAGCCATGGCAACCCTTGAGGGCAAGCTGATTGCCCTTTCAAGCCCCTACGCCAAGCGTGGAGAGCTTTGGAACACATACCGCAGATACTACGGCAAACCCGGCCCGATCCTAGTCGCACAGGCTCCCAGCCGGACGATGAACCCGGAGCTGCCCGAGCGCGTTGTCAAGCAGGCGATGGAACGCGACGCAAGCGCAGCCCAAGCCGAGTACGGCGCACAGTTCCGGTCTGACCTTGAGACCTTCATTCAGCGCGAAGTTATCGACAGCGCGGTCAGAACGTCACCGCTAGAACTGCCTTTCGACAGCGCCAACGAATACCACGCCTTCACTGACCCGGCTGGTGGCGGTCAAGATGAGTATTGCCTGGCCATTGCCCATCATGAGGATGACAGGACCGTTATTGACCTACTGCGTGCCCGCCGTGGTGTTCCCGCCGAAATCACTGCCGGTTATGCCGACCTGCTCAAGAGCTACGGCATCAAGACGGTGACCGGCGACAAGTACGCCGGAAGCTGGCCTGCCGACGAATTCCAGAAACACGGCATTAAGTACGTCCCCGCCGGCAAGCCCAAGTCTGACCTGTACGTCGATTCACTTGCAGCATTCAATTCGGGTCGGGTTGAACTGCCACCGGATGACAAGCTGGTCAATCAGTTGATCAACCTTGAGCGCCGTACCAGCCGGGCGGGTAAGGATTCAATCGACCACGCGGTCGGCTCGCACGATGACAGAGCAAACGTTGTCTGCGGAGCAGTGGCCACCAAAGCCGATGAACCCGTGGTGCAGATGTTTCTGAGCGCTCGCAATCGACCCAAGCAAAAACCCCCGGCGATCCGCTGGGATCAACCCATACAAACGAGGTAACAAGTCATGACTGTAAATCTAGCATCATTCCAGCGCCACAACGGACGGCAGTTCGTCGCCACCGCCAAAAGTGGTTCAGGCCCGGACAAGCTGAACGCTGCCCTTGACCGCGCACAGGCGGCAGCCGATGCCGTAGACGGCGACACCATTCGCGATGCCGTAGCCAAGGCCATCAAGCCTCACGTGGAGGCAATCGCACAAGCGGAAAAGGATCAGCACGAGGATGTGATCGTTCACAAGCTGTTCAAGCTGCCGACCGAAACCCCGGACAAGCCAGAGCAAAATCCCTGCACTCGCGGCTATGCACTGCCGAAGGGGGCCGATGATGAGTAATCCCGACCTGACTCAAGTTCTGGACGTGGCCGAACTCTGGCCGGAGCCTGCCGACTGCCCGGCCTGGCCGTTGAACGCCAATCAGCAATCAGCGGCCATGAACCCACCGGCTCCCCGCAGCGCTGCCGAGCAACGGCTTACCACGCTGAACCGTGCCCTGAATGGTGAAAATCCTGTTCGCGAGCCTACGGATGATGAGCGGCAAAGGCTGATTGAAAAGCACTTCACCGACGAACCATTGAACGCCGCATACCCTGGCGCTGATTGGCGATATTCGGCCCTTGGGCTTCCGTTCATCCGGGATCGTGTTCCCAGCGATAAGACCCCCGGCATGATCGTCGAAGCGGCTCACCTTCGCGGCTATCTCCGCAAAATGGACGCCAAGGCAGAACGCGACGCCAAGGCCCAGGCCGAAGCCGAACAGCGACGATTGCAGCACAAGGTCGAGGGCTTCCCGGAGCGTCGGCAGGCGTTGATAGACGAGCTTGAATCACTGGCCGAAGCCGAGGCCCGCCATCAGCAGATGCTCGAAGACGAAAAAGCCGCACAGCGCTGCCGAGACCTTCGACAGCGTATCGAGGGCATGGCCCGACAGGCCAGAGAGGCAGCCGACCAGCTTGGCGTCGAGCTGGTCGCGTAAGTTCACACCTAGGGGTTCTTACTGCTGGCCCCATGGTGCCCGCTACCGGTCCTAGCAGTGCCGGTAGCGGGGTTTTTAATCGAAGGAGCATGACATGCAAATAATGTGGAATCGACAGCCGTCCGAAATCGTGTCGGTTGAAAGCAGCATCATTGATACCAGCCAAGCAAACAACATCGTTCAGCAACCCCGGGGAAGGTTTGCCCGGTTCAAGGTTAGTGATTTAACTGGACTGTTCACGATCCGGCCATTAGGTGGATCTTCGTCAAGCACAGATGACCGGGCTGGTTTTCTGGTCACGTTCAGGACGCCCAGAATCGAGCGCGATGGCAGCGGCGATCCGGTCATTGTCGATATCACCATTTCAGGCCCGAGCGCTGCCGACGCGTTCGTGTCCGTTTCAGGCTCTGGTGGTTTTGCAGACGTAAGCCTTCAAACTTCCGGGCCATTAGTAACCACGTTCAGGATGACCCACTTTGATAGCCCGTTCACCGGCTGGGTAACCTTGGGATTCCGGACAACGAACAACAGCGCTAGCGCAGCCGTGGCGATGAATGGCGTCCAAGGTGTATCAGCCGCGTCGGATGCGATCCTGGCCGATATCGGGTACTGCCAAATCACCCGCCTATGGTCCCCGCCAAACTTCATCAGCAGCCGTCAGTTCTACGTGGACCCGGTAGACCCTTCCGTGACCCAGCGGTCAGACGGCGGCCAGCAGTTCGCTACCCGTATCGACAAGCGCCGGTCGGTGGGCTTTGACTTCGTGCCCAGTGATGAGGAACAGTTCGTTATCAGCGACGATCCCGAGACCGGGGGAATCATGACCATTGCCGACCAAATTGGAATCACTCAGCCCGTGATGCTGGTTCCGTCCCTTGAGCGTCCGTTGTCGCAGAGCATGAATATTTTGGGAACTGTCCGGGAATGGCCCGCGCTGGTCCATCTGGAAAACGGATTGTGGGAGATGCGCGGGCTGATCGTGGATGAACTGCTATGAGAGCTATCCGCAGAATCTGGCGAGCGCTGGATGAATATTTTTCGCAGCCCTTCGTCATCATCCGGTACCACAACCCCGAACTGGAGCGCCTACGGGTTCGACTCACTGAGCTGGAGTCCTGTCTACGATCACACACCAGGCAATCAACCCGGCATGAACGAACCGCTGAATAAGCCGCTACGTGAGCCACTGAGGCCACCGACAAGGCCGGTATTCGACAGGCCAATCGAGGACGAACCGGAAAGCCCGGAAGATGACCAGGAGGACAGTCTGTGAAACAAGCCACGGCGATCAAGTCGGCCATCTCGAAACATGGGGCCATCACCGTCCTGATTGATGAGCGTGGCGAATGCCTGGTGGTGCCCGGTCACTGCGAGGTCATGGCCGTATATGACGAACAAGCCCAGCGCGCCGATATTGTCGAGGATCTGCAATTCTGCGCCCGAGTCTCTGCTGAACCGGTTTGACCGCAGCCGAGCGCGCTGAACAGATTGCTCTATGGGTTCAGTTGACAGAGGAAAAGCAGGAAAGGGAGAGACAGGAGGTTTCGCGTCAAGTTGACGCAAAACCCGAAGGCGGCCGCCCAGAGTCAGGAACCCGCGCGGCCGCCCGTGAACTCGGGGTGTCAGAACCAGCCGCCCGACGCGCTAAGAGAATCGCCAGCATATCCGACGAAGCCAAGGCCATGCGCTTCGTTGACAAGCGTCGTGGCGAGCTATTGGGACCGGCTGAGCAGGGTAAGCGGTCGGATTGTGCCTAAGTGTGAAAGTGTGTTATTGTGTGATTATGTAATCAACCAATAAGGCAGGAACATGACGAATATCAGCAAAGCCCCCGTTTCCGAGCGTGCCCTAGAGGCCCGAGTCCGTAGAGCACTGGCCAAAGAAGGGCAGCAACTGAAACGGAACAACAGCCAGCAATGGGCCGAAGACTTGGGGAGTATCTACATTGTGGACAGCTCCACGAACAGCGTTATTGCAACCCACTGTGAACTGGCAAAGCTGGCCGATGAACTGGGAGTCCTGAAAGCCCACGAGCGGCTGGCAAAAGCGAAGCCGGCATGAGCGCCACCCGTGAGCGCCTGGATATTCAGTGCCAGATAACTGAAAGCCTACGCCGGTTCTCGGAGGCTATCGAGCGCAAGGATTCGCGTATCACTCGCCAGAAAATCCTTGCCCGCCTTCACGGGCTTCGTGTAGAGCGTGACCGTCTGGAGAAGATCCAGGCCGATGAACTCCTGAGCTGAAAAGAAAAAAGGCCCGAGCCGTAGCCCGGCCACTGCGCCGGGTTTTGCCGTCTGAGGGTTACATATGGCTTACATGGGGTTTTCGGTTTCTGGTTTTCAGGGAAGTGCAAAACCGCTGAAAAGCCCGTGGTTATTGTGGTGCCGGGGGGGGGAATCGAACCCCCACTCTGTTGCCAGAACCGGATTTTGAGTCCGGCGCGTCTACCAGTTCCGCCACCCCGGCAAGAGGTGAGTTGGGTATTTTCGTCGCTAGGCCGCGGGATGTAAAGCGGCCTGGTGGTTAATTCGTGAATTCTCAGGCGGTGTCGAGACTCAGCTTGCGCGACTGGCGTTGATACCAGTCGCTGCTGACCGGCTCGAAGACGCAGCACTGGTCCATTTCGCCGGCGTAGATGTGAATCGTTACGGCCGGTTTGTTGGGGTCCGGGTTGGCAATGGTGTGGTATTCATGCGGCGGAATCAGGCTGCCGGCACTGCCGACGCCGGTCCGCATGGTGGTCCGTGGCTCCAGGTGGAAGCGATCCTGCTCGCGCTCGATCAGTTCGTATTGAACCACTTCGATTTCGCCGTGCCAGACGGCCTCCACGCACCACATTCCGGCATGGTCGTGAACCGGGGTCGATTGCCCGGGACCCCAGGTCATGGCCATGATGGTAAAGCCCAGTGCCTCGTCCTGGTGGATCAGGCGGCGGCTGTAGTGATCGGTGTCGTAATCGAATACGCAGGCTGGCAGCTGGACGCGATCGTCCTGCATCAGTTCGCACAGCGCATCCCTGAGACAGGCGGTGATGGCTCTGGGGCAATCGCCGCGCACGGCGGCGCTGATCTTTTCGACCATGATCGATTTGCCGGTGAATTCGAGATTCATGACAGCCACTCCCTGATTGGTGGACCAAATCGTTCAAAGTCTACCAGAAAGGCATCATGTCCCTGGACCGAAGGCAGGGCGTGGAAGCTGACTTCGGAGCCGGTGGCTTCGAGGGCGGCGGCCAGTTCCTGCTGCTGGTCCAGCGGGAACAGGAAATCGGTTTCCACGCCCAGGACCAGCGCGTGACCGCTGAAACTGCGGGCGAACAGGGCGCGGATGCTTTCGTCACTGTCGCAGGCATCGAATCCGTCCATCGCGCGCGACAGATACAGGTAGCAGCACGGATCGAACTGGCCGACAAATTTGCGCGCGTGGGTTTCCAGGTACGACTCGACCTCGAAACGCATGCCGAACAGGGTCTGGGGAAAGTAATCCTGGCGCTTGCGACCGAAACGCTGGCGCCATTCGGTGGCCGAGCGGTAGGTGATCATGCCCAGCTTGCGGGCCAGGCGCATGCCGACTTCCGGCCAGTCATCCTCGGTGTAGGTGCCGTCGCGGAAATTGCGGTCAGTGACGATGGCTTCCCGCTGCAGGGAACGGATCGCGATCGCGAACGGGGTGGCCGAGCAGGCGGTCGATATCAGTGCGACATGCCGGGTGGTCTGAGGAAACAGCTTCAGCCAGGCCATCGCGGTCAATCCGCCCATCGACGGCCCGACGATGGCGTGAAGCTGACCGATGCCCAGGTGTTCGACCACCTTGCGGGTGGTGCGGGCGATGTCCTCGATCGACAGCTCCGGAAAATGCAGTCGCCACGGCTTGCCGGTTTCCGGGTTGATGCTGGCCGGGCCGGTCGACCCCTTGCACGATCCCAGCGAGTTGACGCACAGTACGAAGTAGCGATCGGTATCGATGGGTTTGCCGGGGCCGATCATCTCTTCCCACCAGCCCGGCTCCGGGTCCTGGCGGCTGGAGGCGGCGTGGGCGCCCGGTGACAGGCCGGTAAAGATCAGAATCGCATTGGATTTGTTGTCATCAAGCTTGCCCCAGCTTTCCCAGGCCAGGCGCAGGCTGGGCAATTTGTCACCACGGTACAGGGTGTAGGGTTCATCGAGATCGAGATAGCGTGTTGCCGGTCCCATGCCAGAATGTCGTGTCCATCGAAGTGGAGACGAATTCTATACCCCGGGGCCGGTTGACACAAAGAAGGGCGAGCGACAGCAGGCGGCGCAGATTGCCGCCTGCCTGGGACAGTCTCTCTTTAGAAGCGCATTCCGAACGTGGTCGAGAAAACCAGTGGGTCGATATCCGCCTTGATCCGGCTGTGGAGGACGGATTCAAAACCCTGGGCATCCTCGGTCCGTGTGGTCAGCCGGGCGTCGGCTTCGATATCGATCCAGCGCAGGTCGACATTGAGAAAGAACGCCTTGCTGATCTGGATATCGGCACCAAGCTGCAGCGCAAGACCGTAGGAGTCGTCGATGCGAAGGCCGGTTTCACCGCCGCTGTAGGTCGTACCCAGTGCGGCATTGGAAGTACCAATGATGCCCTGATGCAGCGAATCGGTCGTGTCTTCATCGAAAAACAGGGTGTAGTTCACGCCGATACCGGCGTAGGGACGAAAGGTCTGGTTGGGCCGAAAGTGATATTGCAGGCTCAGCGTTGGTGGCAGGTGCTTGGTGCTGCCAAGCTTGCCCAGTGCACTCAGCGCCTGGTCGCCATCGATGTCGTGCTTGAATGGCCAGCTTGCCAGCAGTTCCACGCCCAGTCTGTCGCTTGCCATCCAGGTCAGATTGACAACCGGACGGGTATTTCCCTGGGCCTCGATGCGATATCCGTCAAGCTCGATGCCTTCGAAGACCAGGTTGTTGCTGTCACCCTGAGGATCGACATAACCGAGTCCGACGCGCAGGATCCAGTCGCCCTGGTCTTGTGCCAGAGCAGTGGTAGACATCAGGCTCAGGGCCGCCAGGGTCGTTGCAATGCGTAACATGAATCAACTCCATTTGGTTCAGTGGTTGAGGAAGTGCTGACAGTCTAGGGGCCGGTTGCCACGAACGATTTGACCCGCGTCAATTCCTGCTTCGCTCTCGACATTCATTTCTTGATCAAGGTGGTAACTTCACTGCTCGATTACTGGAAATGACAACGTATGGCCAGGCTTGGACTGATTCTGGGTGACCAGCTCAACGAAAATAATGCGGTGCTCGAAGCGCTGGACCGCGAACATGACTGCCTGTTGATGGGAGAGCTGGTCGAAGAAGCCAGCTACGTGCAACACCATATCCAGAAGATCATTCTGGTTTTCTCGGCCATGCGGCATTACGCATCCGAGCGACGGGAGCAGGGCTGGACCGTCCACTATCACGAGTTCAGTCCCAGGGCCAATGTTCTCTCGTTTACCGATCTGGTCCGGTCGTACGTCAGGCAACATCCTGTTGACGAAATCGTGGTTGCCTGGCCAGGGGAGTGGCGTGTGCTGGAGCAGATTCGGGGCTGGGAGCGCGAGCTGGGTGTGCCGGTGACGGTGTTGCCCGATACCCGGTTTCTGTGCTCGCTGGAAGAATTTGATTCATGGGCCGAGGGGCGCAAGCAACTGCGGATGGAGTTCTTCTATCGGCAGATGCGTCGTAAAACCGCCTATTTGATGAACGGCGAGCAGCCGGTGGGCGGCCAGTGGAACTATGACAAGGCCAATCGCAAGCCCTGGCGCGGTGAGCCACCCAGTGCATCACCCATGCGTTTTACGCCGGATGAGGTCGTGGCCGAAGTCCGTGATCGGGTTGCGGGTTGTCTGGATGCCTTCGGATCGGCCACGGATTTTGACTACCCGGTGACCCGGGCCCAGGCAAGACGCGCCCTGGGTCACTTCATCCGCACCGGTCTGCCAAATTTCGGTGATTTCCAGGATGCCCTCCACGACGATGAGGATTACCTGTTTCACAGTCGCCTGTCAGCGAGCCTGAATCTCGGTCTGCTCGGATACCAGGAAGTCTGTCAGGCGGCAGAACAGGCCTGGCGCGACGGCCAGGCGCCGCTCAATGCCGTCGAGGGTTTTATCCGCCAGATCATCGGCTGGCGTGAATTCGTTCGCGGCATTTACTGGCGAGAAATGCCGGACTATGCCGAGGGCAATGCACTGAATAACAAGCAGCCTTTGCCGTCCTGGTACTGGACCGGCAAGACCCAGATGCGCTGTCTGCACAAGACCATCGATGCCACGCGTCGCAACGCCTATGCCCACCATATTCAGCGCCTGATGGTGACCGGGAATTTCGCCTTGCTGCTGGGCGTGGTGCCAAAGGAAATCTGCGACTGGTACCTGGCGGTTTATGCCGATGCCTATGACTGGGTCGAGTTGCCCAATACCCTGGGCATGGTCATGCATGCGGATGATGGGCAGCTGGCTTCAAAGCCGTATGCTGCCAGCGGCAAGTACATTGACCGGATGAGTAACTATTGCAAGGCCTGTCCCTATTCGGTCAAGGAGACGCTGGGTGACAAGGCCTGTCCGTTCAATGCCCTGTACTGGGATTTCCTGGTGCGCCATCGCGACCGCTTCGAAGCCAACCCGCGAATGAAAATGATGTATCGCAACGTCGATCGCAAGGGCGACGAAGAGATCAATCAAATCCAGAAGCGCGCAAGGTGGATTCGTGATTCCATCGAATCCGTTTGAAGGTCGAGTAGGTCGGCCCGACGCGGCCGACGGTCCATGTGCCAGGGTCCACCAGATGTTGGATTGACGGCCGGTTCAGTTGGCAAAGCGCAGCGACAGATCCAGCGGTTCGATCGACTTGGTCAGATCGCCGACGGATATGTCGTCGACGCCGGTTTCGGCAATGGCTCGAATGGTCGAGAGGGTAATGCCTCCGGACGCTTCCAGCACAGCTCGCTGGCGACAGGTACGAACTCCGGTGACCAGATCATCACGACTGAAATTATCGAGCATGATGCGGTCGGCACCGGCGTCAAGCGCTTCATCGAGTTGTTGCAGCGCTTCCACTTCCACCTCGACGGGCAGGTCGGGAAAGCTTGCCCGGGCGCGCTCGACCGCCAGTCCGATGCCGCCGGCTGCGGCAATATGGTTTTCCTTGAGCATGATCATGTCGTAGAGCCCGAGGCGATGATTGTGACCGCCTCCGACGGTAACGGCATACTTCTGGGCCAGGCGCAGGCCGGGCAGGGTCTTGCGGGTATCCAGAATGCGCGCGCCGGTGCCGGCGACGGCGTCCACATAGGCGGCGGTCCGGGTCGCGATGCCCGACAGCAACTGAAGAAAATTCAGCGCGGTGCGTTCGGCGCTGAGCAGGGCGCGTGCCGGACCTTGAATCTCCAGAAGTGTCTGTCCGGGCGACAGGCGGTCGCCGTCGTCGGCCCGCCAGTGACAAGTTATCTGGTCGGAGCAAAGCGAAAATGCCGTGTCAGCCCATTCCCGGCCGGCCAGAATGCCAGCCTGGCGCGTGATCAACGTCGCCCGGGCCTGGGCTGCGGAGTCGATCAGCGCGGCACTGGCGTCGCCAGTACCGATATCTTCTTCAAGAGCGGCCTGGACCTGGCGCCGGATGCTCGCTGAGTCGGGCCTCAAAGGGCCTCGGCTAGCTGGGTGGTTCCAATTCCCCGCTCGGCCAGCAAGACGGGAATGCCGTCAATGATCGGATAGACGACCTTGTGATTGCGGGTAATCAGCGCGGCCTTGAGCGGCTCGGTGACCGGTTCGTGGTCAACCGTCTGGATGTCGCCCTCGGCAATTGCCTGGTTGAGCTTTTTCAGCTTTTCCTTCGACAACGGCAGCAGCGGTTCATGGCTGACCGGGCAGCACAGGATATCGAGCAGATGATCTGGAATAGTCATGCCCTGAATTCTACTGCAAGCGGTGGGCTGGCGGCCACCTTCTGGATGATGCAAAACGTTTCGCTTCTAGGCCGGGCCTGCTACCATTGCTGACTTTTCCCCTTACGCGGAGAAGCAGCGATGGACAGTTCGCCGCTGGTTGGCATCATCATGGGTTCCCAGAGTGACTGGGACACCCTTCAACATACGGCCGAGACCCTGGATGCGCTGGAAATTGCGCATGAAACACGCGTGGTTTCGGCCCATCGCACGCCCGACCGGATGTTCGACTATGCCGAGGCCGCTGCCGGACGAGGTCTGAAGATCATCATTGCCGGTGCCGGTGGCGCGGCTCATCTGCCGGGTATGGTGGCGTCCAAGACGGTTTTGCCGGTGATCGGGGTTCCGGTCCAGTCCCGGACGCTCAACGGTATCGACTCGCTATTGTCGATTGTCCAGATGCCGGCTGGCGTGCCGGTCGGCACGATGGCAATTGGCCGGGCGGGCGCGATCAATGCAGCGCTGTGGGCCGCGGCGGTACTTGGAACGCAGGATGGCGCAATCCAGCAGCGCTACCAGGCCTGGCGGCAGCGCCAGACCGACTCGGTGCTGGACAACGATCAGCCCGGACTGCAATGACCGCCGGCATGCGGGTCGGAATCCTCGGTGGCGGGCAGCTCGCGGCGATGATGGCCGAGGCCGGAATGCCGATGGGGCTGGAGTTTACCGTGCTGGATCCGGCGGCCGATGCCTGCGCCGGCCGCTACGCGGAGCTGGTTGTCGCTGACTGGTCCGACGCCAGCCATCTGGCGGCTCTGCTGGATTGCGATTTTATCACCTGTGATTTTGAAAACGTGCCGGCCGATGTGCTCGATGCTCTGGCGACGGTTCGACCGGTCCGGCCGGGTCCGGCGGCGTTTGCGGCGGCCCAGGATCGCCTGGTCGAAAAGCGGCTGTTCACGGAACTCGACATCAGCGTAGGACCATTCGTCGCGGTGGAATCGCGGCCTGATCTGCTGGCAGCCATCGAAAAGCTCGGTTTGCCCGCCGTACTCAAGACCCGACGCCTGGGCTATGACGGCAAGGGCCAGGTGGTGCTGCGTTCGATGGAAGACCTGGAGCCGGCCTGGGCCGAGCTCGGCGGCAAGGCGCTGATTCTGGAGAGCTGGATCGAGTTCCGGCATGAATGCGCGCTGACCGCAGTGCGATCGGCTGACGGCGAAATCCGTTTTTATCCGCCCAGCTGGACGGTTCACGACCAGGGCATCCTCAAGCTGGCGCTGGCACCGGCTCCGATCAGCGAGCAAATGGAAGCCAGGGCACGCGGCATGGTCGACCGGCTGATGACCCATCTGGACTACGTGGGATGTCTGACCCTTGAGCTGTTCGTCACTGACGATGACCTGCTGGCCAACGAGTTTGCGCCGCGACCGCACAACTCCGCGCACTGGACCATCGAAGGCGCGGTGACATCGCAGTTCGAAAACCATCTGCGCGCGGTAATCGGCTGGCCGCTGGGCGACACCGCGATGCGCGGCCAGGCCCTGATGCTGAACTGGATCGGCTCGGTTCCTGCGGCCGAACAGTTACTCACCATTCCCGGACTGGCCTGGCACGATTATGCAAAGAAGCCGCGCCCCGGACGCAAGGTTGGCCATGCGACGCTGATTGCCGGCGATCGGAGCGAACTGGACCAGGCCGTGACTCGCCTGGAGCCACTGCTTGATGCTCAGATGGCCGGCTTGGTGAGAACCGGACTGCCTGCGCCGGGTTGATCGGCCGGGAACAGCACCAGATGCTGGGCGTCGAGTTCGACGCCGATCGCCGAGTCGACGTCGAAATCGTCATGACTGGGGAATAGCGCAGTCACTTCTTCACCGCTTTCCAGCCGCAGCCGGTAGAGGATATCGGCGCCCTGAAACTGGCGCGCTATCACCTGCGCCTGGCGCCCGCCGGGATGGGGACGGATATCGTCGGGCCGGATCAACAGCGCCACTTCGCTGCCACCCGGTCGTTCGGCCGGCAATGGTGACTGACCCAGCGCATGAATGAGCAGATCATCCCGCACTTGGGCGCGCAGATAGCTTCCGCGCCCGGTAAACGCGGCGACATAGCGGCTGTTGGGGCGATGGTAGATCTGGTAGGGCGGATCCCACTGCAGCATCCGTCCATCCTTGAGCAGGCCGATCCGGTCGGCCAGCGCAAAGGCTTCCTGTTGGTCATGGGTCACCAGCAGCGTGGTCGTGCCGCGGGCCTTGAGCATACCGCGGATTTCTTCGCCCATGCGTCGTCTCAGCCGCGTGTCCAGATTGGAAAACGGCTCGTCCATCAGCAGCACCGACGGTTCCGGAGCCAGTGCCCGGGCCAGGGCCACGCGCTGTTGCTGGCCACCGGACAGTTCATGCGGATAGCGCTGATCGAGACCGGTCAGGCCGGTCAGGTCGAGCAGACTGCGAACCTTTTCCTGGCGCTCGGCGCTGGAGAGCTTGCCCAGGCCAAAGGCGATATTGCGGCTGACATTGAGATGGGGAAACAGCGCATTGTCCTGGAACACCATGCCGACGCTGCGTTTTTCCGGCGCCACTCGCACGCTCGGCGAGCTGACCAGCTTGCCGTCGATATGAATCTCGCCCTGGTCGATGGCCTCGAAACCGGCAATCGCCCTGAGGGCCGTGGTCTTGCCGCAGCCGGATGCGCCGAGCAGGCAACCGATCTCGCCTTCGGCCAGCTTGAAGCTCAGGCCGCGGATTACCGGGGTGGCTTCATAGCCCAGGTGGATGTCTTTGACTGACAGCGTCATGCGGCAAACCGTTGGCGCACCAGATCGATCACGGTATCGGCAATCTCGGCGACCTGCTGATCGTCGATGATCAGGGGCGGCAACAGGCGAATGGTATTGCCGCGGGTCACGTTGATGATCAGGCCGCGGGCCATGGCCTGGTCCTTCAATTCCGGAACCGGTTCGGCAAGTTCGATCCCGATCATCAGCCCCCGGCCGCGAACCTCGACGACGCCAGGCTGACCGTCGAGACCGGCTTTCAGTCGCTCGATCAATTGCTTGCCGACTGCTTCGGCACGCGCCGGAATATTCTGCTCGGTCATGATCGCAATGACTTCCAGTCCGACCCGGCAGGCCAGCGGATTGCCGCCGAAGGTCGTTCCATGCGAACCCGGCGCCAGCAGGCTGGCCACGCTGGCGCGCGCCAGGCAGGCACCGATCGGTATGCCGTTGCCCAGGGCCTTGGCGATCGTCAGTACATCGGGCAGCAGATCGGGTTCGTGCTGGAAGGCGAACCAGCGCCCGGTGCGGGCCATGCCGGTCTGGATCTCATCCAGCATCAATAACGCTTCATGGCGGTCGCACAGCGAACGCAGTCCCTGGAGGTAACCGGGAGGGGCAGGGCGAACACCGCCTTCGCCCTGGATCGGTTCGACGAGTACGGCGACCAGCTCGGGATGGTTGGCAAACGCTTCGGCTGCGGCGTCGAGATCCCCGAACGGTACCCGGATGAAGCCAGCGACCAGCGGCCCGAAACCTGCCTGGATGGCGCTATTGCCGGAAGCACTGAGAGCAGCCAGCGTACGACCATGAAAGCTGTCGCTGGCAACCAGGACGGCCGGGTGATCGATGCCGCGCTCGTGGGCGTAGCGGCGTGCCAGCTTGAGCGCGCATTCGATCGCCTCGGCCCCGGAATTGGCAATGAAAGCCTGGTCCAGGCCGCTGATGTCACACAGTGCATCGGCCAGCGCTTCCTGCTGGGGAATCCGCACGATGTTGGCGGTATGTACCAGGGTGCGGGCCTGGTCGGCGATGACATCGGCCAGGCGCGGATGGGCGTGACCCAGGCTGCATACGGCGATACCGCTGAGTGCGTCCAGGTAGCGCCGGTCCTGGTCGTCATACAGCCAGGCCCCGTCGCCGCGCACCAGGGAGACCGGCATACGGGCATAGGTGTTGAACAGATGCGACATGATGCCGGCTCTCCGCTGCGCTCGATCGATCCGGGTCAGCTCAGTTGCGAGCCGATGTAATCCCAGTTGACCAGGTTCCAGAACGCTTCCATGTACTTCGGTCGCGCATTGCGGTAATCGATGTAGTAGGCGTGTTCCCACACATCGCAGGTCATCAGCGGTTTGGCCGATCCGGTCAGCGGCGTCTGGGCGTTGCTGGTCGAGGTGATTTCCAGCTTGCCGTCGGTGGTCTGGACCAGCCAGGCCCAGCCGGAACCGAAGGTGGCGATGGCGGTTTCAGTGAACTTGGATTTGAAATCGTCGAAGCTGCCGAAATCCCGTGCGATCAGATCAGCCAGCTTGCCGCTGGGCTGGCCGCCGCCGGTCGGTGACAGGCAATGCCAGTAAAATGTGTGATTCCAGACCTGGGCGGCGTTGTTGAACAGCCCGCCGTCGGACGATCGGATGATGTCTTCGAGCGACTTGTCGGCGTGGTCGGTGTTTTCGATCATGCCGTTGAGTTTGTCGACATAGGTCTGGTGATGCTTGCCGTAGTGGTATTCCAGCGTTTCGGCTGAAATATGCGGCTCGAGCGCGTCTTTGGCGTAGGGTAGATCGGGGAGGGAAAAAGCCATGGTTCAACTCCTTGGTTGATGTTGAATCGAAAGTGTGCTTGAAAGCACATTGCAACCAGCATTATGCAACATCGTAGTTGCAGGCCGCGTGTTCAAGTCTTGCAACGACATTCGTTCGGGCAATGAATGTCAACCCAGACTCAGCCCTCTTCGAGTTCCTGCAGGTGTCGCCAGCGATTGACGATGTTGCAGAACAGGGCTGCGGTTCGTTCGGTGTCATAGGCGGCCGAGTGGGCCTGCGCGGTATCCCATTCCAGGCCGGCGGCATCGACCGCACGGGCCAGCACGGTCTGTCCGTAGGCCAGGCCGCCAAGCGTGGCCGTATCAAAACAGCTGAACGGATGGAAGGGATTGCGCTTGTAACCGACCCGTTCAATGGCCGCATTGAGAAACGACAGGTCGAAATGGGCATTGTGTCCGACCAGCACCGCGCGCTTGCAGCCGGTATCGCGCAGGGCCTGGCGCACTGGCGTCATCAGGCTGCGCAAACCTTCGTCCTCCTTGACTGAAGGCCGCAATGGATGGTCCGGGCGGATACCGTTGAATTCGAGCGCAGCCTGTTCGATATTGGCGCCCTCGAACGGAGCAAGGTGTTTGACCTGGACCTCGCCCGGATGCAGCCAGCCGTCGTCATCCATTTCGACGATGCACATGGCCAGCTCGAGCAGAGCATCGGTGGCAGCATTGAAACCGCCGGTTTCAACATCCACGACGACCGGCAGGAAACCGCGAAATCGTTTGGCAATGGGCATCATCTGGATGGCTACAGCGTGGTGGTAGAGTGCAGGAGTCGTTCATGATAACGGTTCGGGACCGGACCGAGGTGATATCCATGATATTTCGTTGCTGTCTCTGGCTGCTGACTGCGAGCTGGTTGTCGGGCGTCCAGGCAAATATGCTGTGGGCGGTCGAAGATGAGCAGGGCAATCAGAGCTGGTTGCTGGGGACCATGCACAGCGAAGCGGCCGAATTGCTGGAGATTCCGCCCGAGCTGAGAACCGTGCTGGAGAGCGCCGACACCCTGGCCCTGGAGCTGGTGCCGGATGGCATCATGCTGGCCGAGCTGAACCAGGCAATGCACCTCGATGGAAGTGAGCGACTTGGTGATCGCCTTCGGCCGGCGCTGTACCGTCAGGTAGTCGATTTGCTGGAGCGCGAATATGGGCTTTCAGAGAACGGTATTGCCCGAATGCGGCCCTGGGCCGTCGCGATGACCCTGTCACTGCCGCCACCCCAGACCGGCCTGTTCATGGACTTGAGTCTGTCGTTTCGGGCCAGTGCCATGGGGCTCGATGTCGTCGGGCTGGAAACGCTGGACGAGCAGCTGGATTTCCTTCAGGGCATGGATACCGACATGCAGATCCGCCTGATCGAATCTGCAGTGAATGACTTCGAGGTCATGCCCGAGGTTTTCGAGGAACTGATCGAGGCCTACCTGGCCGATGATCTGGACCGGGTCAGGCGCCTGTCGAATCGCCAGCTGGCTGACCTGGGACCCGAGGTCGTCGACTATTTTCAGCAGGCCGGCCTGATTGAGCGCAACCACCGGATGCTGGAACGGGCCGAACCCTGGTTGGCGGATGGCGGCTTGATCATCGCCGTCGGGGCGTTGCATCTGCCGGGCACCGGCGGATTGATCGCGTTGTTGCGTGAAAACGGCTACACCGTCAGTCCGGTGCCGATGACCCGATAATGGATGTCCCGGAAATGCCGGCTTGATCATCGCCGTCGGGGCGCTGCATCTGCCGGGCGCCGATGGATTGATCGAGTTGTTGCGTGAAAACGGATACACCGTCAGTCCGGTGCCGATGTCCCGATAAAGGATGTCCCGATAGTGGCGATAATGATCGAACGTTCTGCCAGGTTTGACAGCAGGGTCTTTCCGGCGCTCAACACTTCCTGAGCAGGGCGACCCAGTTCAGCCGCGATTGATTCGAACAGCGCTTTGCCGCTGCGTCCCGGCGATTGCTGCAGTTCGGCCAGTACGCGCGCCGTCATCGCATTGATTTTCATGAACGCCACCTTGTCGTCCGGGTGACGGTAGACCGCCAACAGCACCGGCTCGGGTTGCTCCGGTTGAAAAGCCGGGCCGATCCGATGAACCGGCCACTGGTACTCGGCCAGTTTCAGGGTCGGGTTGACTCGTGGGACCTGATCCATCAACGCGTCGGGTTCGGGTGCTTCGCTCTGATTCACGTCCTGGTCGTCAAGACGGACACAGGTCTCGAGAAATTCCCAGTGAGCCAGTTCAACCAACCAGCCGGGCTGGTCGAGTTCACTGTCTGCCCGTTCGGCGAGAAATTCGACAAACTCGCCACCGATCTCGGTAAACATCGGCGTATGGGAGCGATGATCCGTCATGAATTCCCGGATCAGCGCATCCCACTGCTGATCGCTTGTGAGCTTGCGGATAACCGGAAAGTTGCGCGCAAACAGATTCTTCAGATTGTTGAAGAACAGTCGCCGGTAAATCGCCAGGCGACGGTCCTCCAGCCCCTCCGGCGCCGGCACGCCCTCCGGATCACGCAGGTGACCGGCAAAGCGTTGCTGCAGTGCAAACATCCGTTCAGGTGGCTTTTCAGTCATTCGAGATATACCTCAAACAAAAAAGCATCACGCAGAGGCGCAGAGGCGCAAAGGTCGCAGAGGAAAAATTTTTAATATTTTCTCTGCGCACTCTGCGTCTCAGCACAGGTTGTATTGAAAGGGCGGTTTTCCGCAGGAAAGAAGCCCTTGAATGAAGACCGCCCGCGCGTGGCTCTGCGTGAGACTTTCGAGCAGCAGTAAGGCCTGGAGGGTAAATTTGGTTGATAGGATTCACTGACCTAGCAGACCGGTAGATGGTGGAAAGTCTTGCAATCGATGGGTATCTTTCCATCGGCATCATTCGCTTTCGGGTGGGTTCAGCCAGTGTCTTTTCTGTCGCCAGCGGCACAGGTCGACGACCGGGCATTCGCCGCATTTGGGTGAGCGGGCCCGGCAGGTGTAGCGGCCGTGCAGGATCAGCCAGTGATGGGCGTCGTGAAGATATTGCTTAGGGACGCGCTTGAGCAGGGCTTTCTCGACCGCCAGCGGGGTTTTTCCCGGGGCCAGTCCGGTCCGGTTGCTGACCCGGAAAATATGGGTATCAACGGCCATGGTCGGTTGGCCGAACGCGGTGTTGAGTACCACGTTGGCCGTTTTGCGCCCGACGCCGGGCAGGGCTTCGAGGTCCTTGAGATTGTCAGGCACCTTGCCGTCGTGTTTCTCCAGCAGCATACGGCAGGCCGCGATGATGTTCTTGGCCTTGTTGTTGAACAACCCGATCGTGCGGATGTAATTCTTCAGTCCGTCCTCGCCCAGGGCCAGAATGGCTTCCGGCGTATTGGCGACCGGGAACAGCCGGGCGGTGGCCTTGTTGACGCCCACGTCGGTGGCCTGGGCGGACAGGGTCACGGCGACCAGCAGTTCGAAGGGTGTCGAGTAGTTCAGCTCGGTGACCGGCTTCGGGTTGATCTCGGCCAGGCGCTGGAAAAATGCTTCCCGTTCGGCCGCGTTCATGGGTTGGTCGCCGGTTCAGTGGCCCGAGGAGCCGAGACGGTTCTCGGACGTGCCATCAGGTACTGGCGCAAAGCAACCATCAGCCCCAGCCCAATGAACGCGCCGGGCGGCAGAATGGCCAGTAGCAGACCCTGGTCACGGGGCAGCAAATGAATGGTCAGACCCTCGGCCCAGGCACCGAGCAGCAGCCCCGCATCGGCCAGGATGGTGCCCTGGCCCAGCAATTCGCGCCCGGCACCCAGCAGGATCAAGACCAGGGCGAAGCCGATACCTTGAGCCAGCCCATCGAGCATGGATGGCAACAAGGGCTGACGCGAGGCAAAGGCCTCGGCGCGCGCCAGGATGGTGCAGTTGGTGACGATCAGTGGAACAAAAATGCCGAGGATCTGGCTGAGCTCGAAAAACCAGGCCTGAAGACTCAGGTCGATGGCGGTGACCAGCGTGGCGATGATCAGGACAAAGGCCGGAATCCGGATTTCCGGCCGCAGGCCGCCCCGAATCAGCGACACGATGGCATTGGAACCGACCAGGACCATGATGGTTGCCAGACCCAGCCCGAAACCGTTGACCGCCGTATTGGTCACGGCGAGCAGCGGACACAACCCGAGCAGCTGCACCAGGCCGGGGTTGTTGTGCCACAGGCCGTTGGTCCAGATTGTGCGTGTTGGCGTCAGCAAAACCGGTCGAACCTTTGCGGGCGGATGCGTCCGCGCTTGCCGGTCAGCAGTTTGCGCTTGGTCCAGCCGGCCAGAAAGCAAAGATGGACGTAATCCAGCTGGGTCCTGAAGTCCGGCGCGCCGCGTTCGATCAGCAGATCGGCGAAGCGGTCACGACCATCCTCCAGCCAGTGCAGCGTGCTCTTGGCAATCCCGGTGCCCAGTGGCTGGTCGCGCCCGATGCTTTCGATATCGATGGCAACAATTCGGTCATCGTTGATGACAAAGTTTTTCAGTACCGGGTCGATGTAGTCGTAACCCAGCCAGATCGACGACGGCTTGAGCGCTTCGGCGCGCGCCAGCAGCGCGCTGCTTCGCGCTGCATCGAGAATTCCGGCATCGGTGAGAAACGTCAGATCCGTCAGCAGGCGGGCATGAATGGCGGTCTGGTCCAGGTCCAGCTGGCGCGGCGCGATCCGGTAGAGCCCGGCAAAAAAATCAGCCAGGGCGATTCGATCCTTGTCGGAATCCGGATCCACCTTGCGGCCTTCGACAAAGCTGACCCAGAGCTCGTTTTCGTGATGCAGAATGACGGCCGGCAGGCCCACGTGAGAGCTGCAGGCGGTCAGGCCGGCCTCGGCCTCGGCAGCCAGAGCGCTGTCGCCAAAGACCACGCGCTTGTAGCGGGTGCCGTTGACGTTGACGAAATACACCCGCTGGGATTTGCCGACGCCGCCGACAAACAGGCCACGCAGGAAGTCGACCAGGCGACGGCCGGGAGAGTGAGCGTGGCGATGAGCAATACGCGCGATCATGCCGGTGACGTACCGAACCTTGGGCCGGGAGCGCGTATACTGCCGCGCCTGAGCTTCAACTGCATTGCCTGAATCGTCGTCATGAGTCGAAACCCCAGAGTCACTGTTTTCATCCCTGCCTACAACCGCGAGAATTATATCTGTACGGCGATCAACAGCATGCTGGCTCAGCAGTATACGGATTTTGAAATTCTGGTAGTGGATGACGGCTCGACCGATCGCACGGCCGAGCTCGTTTCGGGCTACCGCGATGATCGCGTTCGGCTGGAGAGCAATCCGGGTAACCTCGGTATTCCGGCCAGCCGCAATCGCGGCCTGGAGCTGGCGCGTGGTGACTATATTGCACTGCTTGACAGCGACGATTATTCCTATCCCGAGCGTTTGGGGGTCCAGGTGGATTATCTTGATCGGCATCCGGAGCTGGTGCAGATCGGCAGCGGCTGCAGCCTGATGGATGCCGACGGTGAGCTGCTCAAGCGCGTGCGTCGCCATCCGATGCGGCCCGAGGATGTCGACGCCCATCTGTTGTTCCATTGTTCGCTGATCAATCGCACGATCATGGCGCGCACGGCGGTGCTGCGGGAATTTCGTTACGACGAGGCCTTTCCGCGCTGCCAGGATTACGATCTGCATGTGCGCCTGGCGCGAGAGCACCGGATGGCCAACCTGCCGAATCTGCTGGTCTGCGGGCGCGAGCATGCCGGGCGCATCACCAAGAACACGCGCGGCCTGGGCCGTGATCGCAAGATGGCCATTCAGGGCTCAGTGCTTGACCAGCTGGACATCAGTTACAGCGATCAGGATCTGCTGTGGCATTACCTGTTGACCCAGAAACCTGACCCGGAAGTCAGCGACGCGAGCGAGTACCTGGACTGGGCAGAAGATTGGCTGTGTTCACTCGCCAAGGCCAACGAACGTTGCGGCCGGTTCGAGCGGGCGGCCTTTCGCCGCGTGCTTGCAGCCATGTGGGCGGTCGCCTGCTGGCACTATTCCGGAGGCCGGAAAAATGGACTGTGGTTCCGCCTACTGGGCTCATCCCTCAGCCGCGGCATCCCAGCCAACCTGAACCCCGGCCAACTCCTGCCAATGCTACGCCACCGCCCCCGCACCCCCGAACTCGACAACTCGCCTCCTTGAAATGATGTCACCCCGACAAATGCCATTGTTTTTGGTCTTGCTTTTCCTTGAGCCTTGAGCCTTGAACCTTGAGCCTTGTTTTAGTAATAAAGCGCCGCTTCAAACCGCGGGGTCGCAATCAGAAACTGGCTGTTGATCGAACGGGTCAGGTGGACGCCGTACTTCACGCCGCGGGCGTCGAGCAGTTTCAGGGCTTTTGAAATGGTCTGGATTTCGCCGCGGCGTTCAGCGTCATCGAAAATGACCACAAATTCGTCGTCCATCACCGATTCAAGAAACTCCAGCCCGGTCCAGCGGGAGCGTCGGCGGCTACGCCGGGGGCCATCGACCAGCAGCAGGTTGAAGCCGCTGGCACCCTCCAGTACTGCAGGATCGTAACCGTCAAAGCGGTGATCAGCGAACCGGCGTTCGGCCAGCGGGGCATGATGGATCGTGCTCGACACCTGTTCACCGATCCGATCGGCCCAGCCGGCGTCGTGTTCCAGAGAGGTCAGGTTCAGATCGCGCGAGGCGGCAAGCTGGTCGAGCAGGATGGTCGACTGGCCGGCACCCAGTTCGAGCACGTTCAGACCATCGTGATCCTGCACCAGGCGCAACAGCAGGTACAGGTAGCTGTAGCTGGCGGCACTGCGCAACGGGTAGAACGGCGTGGCTATGCCCAGGCGGTCGAGATCGCGGTGGACCAGATTCTGGTAGAGCAATTCCCGACCCTGCAGCCAGGCTGTGGGGGCCAGCCAGCGTGAACCGCGCTCCAGCAGGGGATTGAGCCAGCGGCGAACGAGCAGGCGAGATGCCTGGGCGGAATACTGGGTGGTCTTCACGGTTCTGGAAACGGTCTCGGCAATGGCCGGCGGATCATAACCCATCCGCCATCGAGGGCGCTTGCCAGACCTGCTCGCGCGCGTTTTCATAAGCATGCAGACTGCGCTCCACGGCATCGATCACGGCGTTGCTGGTAATGGTCGCGCTTGTCAGCGTATCGAATGCGCCGCCGCGCCGGCTGCTGGCCCAGTCTTCGGGTGGAGGATCGGTCAATGACTTGCCGCTGAATTGCTCGATCCAGTCGCTGCGTCGCGCTTCGATCCGGTCGCCCAGGCCGGGCGTTTCCCGGTGCTCCAGTACGCGTACGCTGATGACCTCCGCCTCGGGGGTGAGGGCCACCAGCAGGCGAATGTCGCCGCTGTAGCCTTGCGGCGTCGTCAGGTCAATGATCGCAGCGCTGGGCTGGCCATCCAGGCGTGCCCGGTAGATCCTGGCGGGCCGATCCAATCCATTGATGGTCAATTCCGTCCAGTCGCTGGCCAGAAGGTTGTTGAAGCGCTCCGGCGGCAGAACCCGAGTGAGCGTCTCAAGCGCACGCTGATCCTGGGCCCGGCTGATGCGATCGCTGGTCAGGGCATTGAGGCCGGCCAGCAGCACCGCGGCAGCCAACCCGATCAGGGCCAGCGTGAGCGCGGGTTTGACGGGAAAGTTGCCGACTCTCATCGCAAGTGCCCATAAGTACGCGGGCGGGTGTAGCGGTCGATCAGCGGGACCATCATGTTCATCAGCAACACCGCGAAGGCGACACCGTCGGGAAAGCCGCCATAACGGCGGATTGCCAGGGTGATGATGGCCACGCCGGCTCCGAATACCAGTCTGCCCTTGAGCGTGCTGGCCCCGGAAACCGGATCGGTGGCAATGAAGAAGGCCGCCAGGACCAGCGCGCCGGAAAAGATATGCTGCAGTGGCGAGGGATGGGTGTCCGGACCGAACAGCCACAACGGGGTTGCGACCACGATAACCGTGGCCAGGACGGCCACCGGAACATGCCACGAGATCACGCGCCTGTAGATCAGCCACAGTCCGCCGAGTGCATACCAGTTGGCGATCCATTCCCAGCCCAGGCCGCCAAAGTCACCAAAAATCGGCTGATTACGGATCTCCGTGATCACCAGTCCGTCTTGCACCCCGGTACGCAGGATGTCCAGCGGAGTAGCCTGGGAGACGGCATCCCAGGCCACCGACTCCGGCAGTGCGCCGGTGGCGATCGCTGTCATCGTTTCCAGCAGGTTCGGCAGACCCGGTGAGAGTGACCGCGGGGCCAGCCACTGGCTCAGTTCGATCGGAAAGGCGACGATGACGGCGGCGAAGCCGACCATCGCAGGATTGAACAGGTTGTAGCCCAGGCCACCGTAGAGATGCTTGGCGACCACGATCGCAAACAGCATGCCGGTGGCTGCCACCCACCAGGGACTCAGCGGCGGCACGCACAGGGCAAACAGTACGCCGGTAACGATGGCGCTGTAGTCACCCAGAAACAGGCGAACCGGCCGTTGCCGGGCGCGCAGCATGGCGGCTTCGAACAACACGGCAAAGCCGCAGGCCAGTGCGATCTGGAAAAAAATGCCCGGTCCGAAGTACCACCAGTGGGCCAGGATCGCGGGAACCAGTGCCAGCAGGACCTGGCGCATGATGCCGCCGACCGTGACCGTCGGTGGAAGGTGCGGCGCACCGGCTATGTCGAACTGGGTCTCCCTGGCCATGGGTCGCGTTGCTTAGTCGTTGCGCTTCAGTGATTGCTCGATTCGGGCGAGACTGTCCCTGATCGCGGCAAGGAGTTCGATGCTGGCCGGGTCGCCGACACTGGCACTCGTGACACCGGAGCCCAAGTCAGCGGCGTCCTCCTCGTCCCGATCACTGATCCGGTCGCGTTGTTCAAGCACGGCGTCGCGGAAATCTTCCACCTGCTCGATACCCACGACCGTTACCAGCGCGCCGCCACTGGTCTGTCCCGCGGTTTCGACCCGGATCCCCTTCAGATCGAACAGACGCATGATCGGACCCTGGTAGATGGCCAGATCGGTGATCTTTTCCAGCGGGATGGTTTTTTCTTCATGGTTGAGGATGCCGCGCGTGACCTTGAGGTCTCGCCGGGTCAGTTCGATATGCAGGCGCTCGTAGTAGCGCTTCAGCAGCACCCAGGCCAGCGGCAGGACCAGCGGCAACAGCGGGATGCCGAACAGCGTCAGCGTCATCAGCAGGGCAATCCCCCACAGATGGTAGCGAATCACCTTCGGGTTGATGCTGGCTTCGCGCAGGGTTACGGTTTTTCGGCTCATGTCTGCTCCGGCGTATTGATTGGTCGGGAAATCAGTTGTCTGACTTGCGTTGTTTGGCTCGCTCGATCGCGGCCTGGATCTCGCTTTGCGCCTGGCCGGCCTGATCGAGCTTCTCGCGCCGCCGCTCGCGCCTGGCCTGGCGCTCGGCCTGCTCGCTTGCCAGGCGCTGTTCGCGTGCCTCGAAGCGACGACGTGACAGTGCCGCACGGCGCGCGTCGAGCTGTTGCAGACGTCGCTCGGCCTTGCCGTGACGATACCAGTCGACCAGCGGAATGTGGCTGGGACAGATCTGGGCGCAGCAACCGCACTCGATACAGTCGAACAGGTTCAGCTCGGCGGCCTGCTCATTCTGCTCGCCGGCAATGGCCTTGTACAACAGCTGCGGCAGCAGACTGGCCGGACAGACCCGAACACACTCCCCGCAGTTGATGCACGGCAGGGTGGGCTGCTGATCCATCAGCTGGACGGCGGTCAGTGCCAGCAGTGAGTTGGTCCCCTTGGTGACCGCAATCTGATCGCTGGCCAGCGCGGTCCCGGACATCGGCCCGCCCAGAACCAGGCGCCGAACATTGTCTTCCAGGCCACCCGCCGCTGCGATCAGGTCGGCGATCGGCGTGCCGATGCGGGCGATCAGATTGCGCGGCTGGCGAATGCCGGGGCCGGAGACGGTCACGATGCGCTCGATCAGGGGCTGGCCGTCAATAACCGCATCATGGGCGGCCGCCGCCGTGGCGACGTTGTGACATAGCAGCCCCAGGTCCTGCGGCAGGCCATCGTGCGGAACTTCCCGGCCGGTCAGGACCTGGATCAGCTGCCGCTCGCCGCCTTCCGGATAGATCGTCGTGACCTTGACGACCCGAATCTCGATCGGACCGCTTGCGGCCTGGCAGGCAGCGGTCAGGCGTTTCTCGACAACCCCCATCTGATCTTCAATGGCAATGACAATCGTTTTTGCCCCGGCCGCCCGGGCCAGAACCTGCGCTCCGCTGACAACCCGGGCAGGATCGCTTCGCATCAGCATTTCATCGCAGGCAATCCAGGGCTCGCACTCGGCCCCGTTGAGAATCAGCGTCTCGATCTCGGGCCAGTCTCCGCGAAGCTTTGCCGCGGTGGGAAATATCGCGCCGCCAAGGCCGGCCAGTCCGCTGGCACGGAGATGATCGACCAGGCGGTCTTGATCAACCGTCTGCCAGTTCTCCAGCGGTGCAAGTGCTGCAGCCTCATCCTGTCCGTCGGCAACCAGTTCAAGGCAGCGGACAGTCTCGCCCGGGGGCCAGGCAGCTGGCCGTTCGACCCAGTCGCCGATGTGCCCGGAGGTCGGGGCGTGGACCGCGATTTCAAAGTCATTGTCAGGCCGGGTCAGCGGCTGGCCGCGCAACACCCGTTCGCCGGGTTCGACCAGCAGCTCTCCGGCCTGGGCCCGCCCGGCTGACCAGGGCAGATACAGATGTGATGGCAGCGGAACCGGGGCCAGCGGTTCGCTGCAGGCAATTTTCTTGTGGTGGCGCAACTTGAGCCCACCGGGAAAGCGATACAAACGCTCACCGATCTGATCGTCGCTCATCGGGTCACCAGCTCGATACGCTGATTGGATGGACGCGGCGGCACATAGGGTGTTTTGCTGGCAACAAGATCGATGCAATCGACCGGGCAGGGTGCCAGGCACAATTCGCAGCCGGTGCACTCGGAAGCGACCACGGTGTGCATCAGGCGGGCAGCGCCGAAAATGGCATCGACCGGGCAGGCCTGAATACAAAGCGTGCAGCCGATACAGCGATCCTCATCGATCAGCGCTACCAGGGCCGGCTTGTGCTCGCCGCGGCTTTCGTCCAGAGGTTTGGGCTCGATATTGAGCAGATCGGCCAGCGCCCGAATACCGGCGTCCCCGCCGGGCGGACATTGATTGATATCCGCTTCACCATCGGCAATCGCCCTGGCGTAGGGTCGGCATCCGGGGTAGCCGCACTGGGCGCACTGGGTCTGCGGCAGAACCTGATTGATCTGTTCGACCAGATCATCGTCATCGGGCTGCAACCGCTGGCCCAGCCACAGCAGAAGAAATCCGATCAGAATGACCAGTGCCGAAATAGTGACGATGGCAGCCAGCATGTAATGTCCCGTGTTCGTTTATTCATTGCTGCGATCCGACCACCGTCATGATACCTGCGCTGTCGGTCGACAATGTTAGGATTCGGCCAATATGTCGCTGCAAACATAACAGGGTATGGACGTCGAGCTGATCGAGATCCACGAACACTTGAAGCTGCATCCGCCGTTCAGCCTGATTGATGCCGAACGGCTGAAGGCTGTCGCTGACTCGGTCGAGGTGTCCTATTTTCGTGCTGGCGACACCATCGTGTCGCTGGGCGACCCGGTGCGCGACCTCCATTTCATTCGCAGTGGCGCGGTCGAGATTTTCCGCCGGGATGGTGCGCTGTACAACCGTCTGGGCGCCGGCGAGATCTTTGGCCAGATTGCCCTGATGACGGCACGTCCGGCGCGCTTTCCGGTGCGGGCGCTGGAGGACACACTGGTCTACCTGATTCCCGATGAAGTCTTTCGGGAGTTGTTCGATGAGGAAGAGGCCTTCGCCGATTATGTCGAAGTCGAGGATCGTTCACGCCTGCGCCGCAGCGCATCGCAACAAACCGGTGGCAGTCCGCTGCTGGTTACCCGCGTCCGCCAACTGGTGCATCTGAAGCCGGCGGTTGTTACCGTCGAAACGACCGTGCGCGAGGCTGCCGGAAAAATGGATGAAGAACGGGTGTCGGCCCTGCTGGTTTGCGATGAACAGGAAGGTTGCGAGCAGGAACAGGCATTCAGCGTGATCGGCATTCTGACCGAAAACGATCTGACCCGCCGGATCGTTGCGGCCGGACGGGACCATCAGACACCAGTGGGTGAGATCATGTCACCCGATCCGGTGCCGGTGGACGCCGATGCGTTCGTCTTCGAAGCAGTGCTGTTGATGATGCGACACAATGTTCACCATCTGCCCGTGCTGGATCGGCAGCGCCCGGTGGGCATGATCAACCTGTCCGACGTGATCAGCCTGGAGACTCAGAACAGCCTGTTCGTTGCGCGCAGCATCCTGGCGCGCGACAGTCTTGAAGGCTTGAAGACCTTACTGCCGGACGTCCAGGCGAGCTTTGTGCGGATGGTGAATGAAGACGCCAATTCGCACATGATCGGCAGCGCCATGGCAACCATCGGCCGCACATTCAAACAGCGCCTGATTGAACTCGCCGAAGCGGAGCTGGGCCCGCCGCCGGTTCCCTACTGCCTGCTGGCACTGGGCTCCATGGCCAGGGATGAGCAGGTGTTGTTGACCGACCAGGACAATGCCCTGATTCTGGATGATCAGTATGACCCGCGACATCATGGCGAGTACTTCATGGCGTTGGCCAATCGGGTCTGCGATGGTCTGGCGGAATTGGGGTATCCGTACTGCACCGGCGGGATCATGGCGACCAATCCGAAGTGGCGAATAACCCTGTCACAATGGCGCCGGCAATTCGACGACTGGATCGGCAAACCCGACGCCGAAGCCTTGCTGCACAGCTCGATTTTCTTCGATCTTGACGGCGTGGCCGGTGAGATCTCGATGGCCGATCAGCTGCAGCGCCGGATTGCGGAGCGGGCCAGCAAGGCACCGCGTTTTCTCGGCTGCCTGGCCCAGAATGCGCTGAACCGAACGCCTCCGCTGGGGTTTTTTCGTGATTTCGTGCTCGAGACGAGCGGGCGACACCAGAACTCGCTCAATCTCAAGCGTCGTGGAACCGGTCCGCTGGGTGATGTGATTCGAGTTCATGCGCTGGCTGCCGGTTCGCGTTCGCAGAACAGCTTTCGGCGGCTCGACGATACGGTGGCCGCGGGCTTCCTGACCAGCGGCATGGCGACCGACCTGCGCGATGCGTTGGAATTCATCGCGATTGTCAGGATACGCCACCAGGCCGCAGCGATCGAAGCAGGTCGCCAACTCAACAACAACATCAACCCGGAAGACCTGTCCACGCTCGATCGGCGCAGTCTCAAAGACGCGTTCAGGGTGTTGAGTGATGCCCAGAAATTCGTCAAGTTCCGTTTTCGCCCGTGAATGGTACCGACGGACATCCGGACTGGCCCGAACGCTACAGGTCGCTGGCGACAGCGACCCGGCATGCCGCGTTGCGACACTTTTATGCCTGCGGCACCGTCGGTCCGGACACCCCGGTTGGCGACGCGCCGCTGGTGGCGCTGGACCTGGAAACCACCGGGCTCGATCCGGCGCATCACGGCATCGTCAGCATTGGCCTGATTCCATTTGATTCGCGGCGAATCCGGGCCCGTCAGAGCCGTTACTGGGTGGTTCGCCCGCGGCGGACGCTGGATTCGGAATCGATCACGATTCATCACTTGACCCATGACCAAGTCGAGCAGGCACCCGATCTGGAAGACATTCTGCCGGAGTTGTTATCCGAGCTGTCCGGCCGGATCGTGGTGGTTCATTATCGAAACATCGAACGTCCGTTTTTGCTGCGCGCGGTGGCCGAGCGGCTGGGCGAGGGTCTGATCTTCCCGCTGATCGATACGATGCAGATCGAAGCGCGACTGCATCGAGCCAGACCAGCGGGTTGGCGTGGATTGATCAGCCGACTGCTGCCGCAAAAACCAGCGGAATCGCTGCGCCTGGCAGCCAGCCGGGAGCGCTACCATCTGCCGCGCTACCTGGCGCATCATGCCCTGGTCGATGCCCTGGCCACGGCCGAACTGCTGCAGGCCCAGATCGCGCATCATTATCATCCGGATACCCCTGTTTCCGAGCTATGGTGCTGACCTGAAATCCGGCATTAGAATCTTTTTGTCGCAAAGCAGTGAAGCAGCAAAGATGTAAAGAAGGGAAAAGATCTTTGGCTCCTCCGCAGAATTTGTGGGTGATTTTGCCCTGAACCCGGCCCCGAGTATCTGGTTGGAGCCCAGCCTGTCGTTGAATTGAGCATCCCGGCTCACTCTGAGAAGATGGAAGTGTCAAGCAACCA
>Ga0208979_100070_pt1 | contig 200359 bp, 185 predicted proteins | sample HotLakConsUCCSLE_FD_184738 | JGI IMG/M metagenome (GOLD analysis project Ga0208979, IMG submission 184738) | Hypersaline microbial mat communities from Hot Lake, Washington, USA - Hot Lake Consortium UCC-SLE (SPAdes) | ecosystem: Environmental > Aquatic > Non-marine Saline and Alkaline >... | reverse complement strand
GCGCCATTACAATGAGGAAAGACCTCACAGTTCACTGAATTATTTACCGCCAGCTGAATATGCAAAACAGGTGGCATAAAAACTGAAATCTCATTGAAAATGTGGTGTTATTTCAGGGGAAAGGTCATAATCAGTAGTTTCTTTTTATTATTATCAATCGACCTCTTTATTCCCAAGTTCGGTAACGTTTTATTAATTACAGATTTGACTATACTTTGAAGATCCTCAGAATCCCTGCTAACCGATTGCAGTATTTCTTTCGCAGCATCAGCTGAAGCATCGCTTTTGAACTTTTCAATTTGCTCCTTAAATTTCTTCTCTCTTTCTTTATTCTTTTTATGATTCTCTTCATCTTTCTTGCTTTTCTTATAAGCTGAATACTTAGCCCTCAAAGAAATAACGAGAGGAAGAAGCTCTTCTCTAATGTACTTAGTTGCAACTTCATACCTTTTGTCATCACTCTTATACCCTTGGCGATTGCTTAAAGCCATATCTGGAAGCATCGTCTCTTCAAACAAATCTATATGCAGCTGGCCTACAACGTAAACCTCATTGAGGGCGTTTTTACCAACTAGGGGAAGAATGTTAAACTCTCCCATTTTATTGTTTGCCAAAATAGATATAAAATTATCAGGGAAGTCCGTTTGATCTAGTTTTTTTCCTCGTGATGATCTATAAGCCCCTATCCAGCCCTTTATTTCTAGCTCAAAAGTCCTTTTCTCTCCATCTCTATCAACTAACTTTAGCTTCTCTAAAAACGGCTGCTTCCTCAAGTGCAATTTATCTTCATCATCAGCTGGCAATTTAAGTTGGCTATCGAAGTTGTCATGTAAAAATGAGAATTTCTCACCAAGGGTTACTAGACCTCCTAGCCCTTGAATTATTTCTCTTTCAAATGAGTCAATAACTTCTGTTTTATTACCGATTTGTAGATGAATACGGAAATCTTCATTTACTAGAGGAAATATTTTTAAAAGATTGTTCTTTGCAGCCTTCAAAGTTTTGTGAAGTTTGTATTGAGGAGCCTTCATTACAATAGAGGTTCCTTGTTCTCTCACGCGCAAAAAATTAATATTATCTTCATCTATGGCTTTCAGCTTATGGTCATCATTGACCCTTCTTGACAGAATAAATCCGGATCTATCCCCATCTTTTATTGTTTTTACTTCAACATTTTCCGATACGGACAAGGCAGCTAATTTACCTACCCCTTTTCGTCCCATTTTCCTCCGTTTCCTATCGCTACCAGAAACGAAAGATTCTTCATCATTAGTTCGGCTTTCTTGAGCAATATTGAGGAATTTTTTAACTCCAACTTCATATGACATGCCGTGGCCATCATCTTCTACGGTAATGGAGTTATTGTCCGAAATTATGTAGACGTTCTTTGCATTAGCATCGTATGCGTTAGCCACTAGTTCAGCTAAAACGTAGTAGATATTCGTATAAAGATTAGGACCAAGCAGTTCAAGAATTCTTGGGTCAATGTTAATTTCATATTCTTTGTGAGCCATTCTAGCTTCTCGCAGTCTAGTTTACTCTGTAAAATAAACGATTTAACCAACAAATAAAACCTACTTTCAATGTCAGTTGCTTAAGCTATGCGCCGCATGGCAAAATTCAGACAAAAAACTAGCTAAACCTCTGTTTCACACAGTGTAAAACCTACGTCATGCTCGCTTCACAAGATTTCGATGAGAGTTCACAGTCCATCGCTTAATATCATCCATCGCGATTTCCCCTGCTTTCTTCGTCTAGGGGTGAACTGTAAAAAAAGTGGTTAGCCGCGCCACAGACTTCATCTAGGTATGCCTTTGGCCAATTTAACGAGTTCTTCAGCAGACGTGCTTCAAACTCACCTCTCTGCTCAATGAGCGTTTCGCCAGAAAGTCCTTTTATCACCTTAATAGATAGCGGCTTTGCTGCATCTGACATGTCTACCTCTAACAAGTAGAAGCTTGCTCTGTCAAAACTGACTTTCACGGCGGTCCAAACTCTAGGGGTAATATCAATTGAAATTTACAGTCGTGTAGATTTATTTTAGGTTTATCCTTGTTGTCTCTAATTATTGCTAACGTATTGAGTTCTGGTAGACTCTGTCCTTTTATTGATTTACGAACTCCTTTCAACAGTATTGACTTTCTTCCATTCAGATAGATTAAGTATAAAGATATGTGGATGAATATTCCGTATTACTCTAAATGAAATTTGGTTTTCAAATGATTCACTTGAGAAATTATGATCGATAAAGTATTTAAATATTTTGCATTACGTATGCTGTGCGGTTCAGAGAGTTTGACTATTGCCCGAGTTATACCATGGGAAGTTTATTTCTCGGCAAGAAATGGGAGTCATCGAAACGGGCTCCTAACAAAACAGTTTGCATTGGAAGATAGATTTAGCGCCACTGTCAACTTTTTAGGTGAATCCTCCAACTTAAGCATACCAGTGCTTGAGAGAGCCATGTCAATATTAACGGGCGAGAATACCCAGATACGTGATAGTGAAGTATTAGTAAATTATTTTGGACAGAAAGTGAAGAAGCCTGAACCGAGTTCTTTAAAAGGTCTTTTGGCTTACGTAGGAGAGTTGGACAAAAGTGCAAGTAGTCTTATAGGTTATCTCAAAGTATACCGAGCATTGAACCTTGCACATGCCTTTAAAGACAAAAATGGTACGCTAGCAAGAGCCTATTTTCTATCACGTGCAGGCTATATTAACACTTTTGTTTTGCTGTATAGATCAGGCAGAAATAAGGACTATGCAGACTCTAACTATCTAAATATTGAGCCCCAAACTACAGATAAGTTTTTCGATAAATATTGGAACCGCGCGATTGAATACAGCAACGAAATTCAAGAACTTTGTGAACGTCAGATAAAATTAATCAATAAGGAATTATCCAGCAGTGGGGTAATGTTCCAGCTTGATAAGAGTCAAGCAACTATATTGAATGCGCCGTTCGACTGTCCAAGTATCCCTCTTGGAAATACGTCTCTCAATCTCAATAGTAACCTTTTTAAGGTTTCTCAATCGGGGGACTTCGAATATATCCTGTCTCTTCGGCCTGCTATAAGACTATATATCAAGTTAACCGAAACTCTAAGTTAAGCCTATAGCTCTCTCAACAAAAAGGCTTAAGGGCATAAACGCCCGAAAGCCTTTATACTAGATGTAAAGAGCGACCTCTTTGCACCTATATTTTTAGATTATACATGACCTTCTAATACCTAAAAATGAACCACACAAAACACACCGAAACCACGCGAAGATATGAGTAGACTAAAATACTGTCAACCTTTATTAGGCGTAGTAGTGATTTGTAGTGAATCCATTTTAGATAACCTTAGTTCACTACTTTTGCTCTAATGCCATACAGCCAGCCAGTGCGACTCTCTTGGGTGTCGAGCGATATAAACTCAATTGGCGCCTTGAAGTCGACTCTAACCCCACCATAGTTTGCACTAAGCTCTTCAGCTTGGCTGAGGTCAATGCTAACTCTGTAGTCCTGTGTGGAGATAAGCTCATTCGTCTCGCAGTCAAAGGTATTGCCAGGCTGCGCAAAACGTAACTGACTGTAAGCCGGGTCTTCCTCGTTAATCTGGCCATTTCTACTTTCGAAACTATTTCCATCAAGGACTTTCAAAGCATCTAAGCTAGACATCGGGCGTGAAAAGACTCTCGGAAGTGACGCCATCTCAGACTCGACCAAACATTCGCCAGCCATCCCCGTCAAATATAGAATCGGTAAATCAGGCGTACGAAGCACTTCAGTCTCTCCTGTTGTACGACTCACCAATTCAATTGACTCCGTAGGCGCAAAGAGAGAAGCACTCAATTCGCTATTTGCATTCATGTCCACTACATACAGCGTGGATAAGGAAAATATTGCACTTAATAACATTCTTTAATCCTTTTTAATTAGTTTTCATTACTTGATTATACAGCCCGGCTGTGGAACTCCAATCCAACCAGCTAAATCGCAGTACGGGTCTTCATCTTTGGGGTCTATAAATTCTGGTGGTGTCAAGTCAACGTACCAACCATAAAGATCACTGTATAAGTTTTCAAAATACGCCGCGATACTATCGTTCCAACCATAATAATCCATGACAATCAGTGACATTTCAGCAATCGCAAACCCAGCTATAACAGCGGGTAGCGCAGCTGTACTTGTGCCTATAGCTGCCGCAATCGCTGCGGCGCTTACTGTCGTGATTGCAACACCTAAAATAATAGAGACCGTATGCGCACTCATATGAGATAAAAGACTCACTAAATCTTCGCCTGATAGCTCATCAACGAGTGAGAGTGTGTCGACTAGCTGACTCAATTCAGAGATCATATTTAAAATCTTATTTCTCTCTTCAACTTTAAACGTACCACGCTCTAAACTTTCGTTTAGTATCGCTAGCATGTGACCGTAGTATTCAGACATTTCGGCAATTTCTGATGCCGTCAACGGATCATTGGAGCCGGTGGATGAGCTCGGACCGCCTCCTCCGCCGCCACCACTGCAGTTTGGGTAGCAGTCTGGATAGCCATAATTGGGATCTGGATACCAAAACTCCGGAGGTGGCTCGTAGATAATGGTTATGTTTTCGCATTCACCGCCCAATTCCGTGTAGCATTGCTCGCTTGCGTTAGCCGTTTTTCCCCAAGATATTCCTGATAAGAACGATGCGGGATTATTGTCCAAGTCCTCAACAGGCGTATAATTCACGCCAAGAGCAATTGTACCCACGATTACTGATAAGGCTGTCCTTTTGAAGTTCATCCTAATTTCCTTTGATTATTGATTAAATTACATATACAAAAATCCAGTGATAGAAGACGCTGGAGAATTACATCTTAGCAACAGATGCAGGCGATATTAATATGATTTTTGTTATTTATTCTTAGGTTTTAGAACAAGTAGTTTACTATTGGACGTTAGGAGGGTTGATTAATAGACTAGCGCTTGCTGCTTAAGGCAGTGACCACCACACAGATTTTAGAAGGAACATCTAATGATGCTGCATGACCGTTGCTATCAGTGTCAGCAGCCCGGTACGTTCCATCGAGTTGAATTAAGAAAAGCTAACCTGCTTCAGGCCGGCAATATGAACCACTGCTGGAATTGCAACGCTTTGCTTAGCGAAGCGCAGAAATTACCTATCATTAAGTTGCACAAACTGCCATTCACCCAATGGGAAACTTTACTCAAAGTTGTTGACCGGCAGTTTAAGGATAGCGGTCCGTTTAATCTGCCCCCTCACCAATAAGAGAACCACAAGCTTTCCTGCCCCTCATTCAGAGCGCTTATTTGGGGAATTGACAAATGCAGTGAAAGCATGCTCGTTATCACTTTAAGTCTAAAAAACAAAAGATTCTCTTCTACACATTCGTATTAACACTTAACTCGCAATTACAAACAAATTGTTGCTTACCTCAAAAGAACAGCTGTGTATTAAGTACAAAAAGCCAGCATAATGCCGACTTAATCAGCGTTTATCAAATATCATCTAACTGGGAGACGAATCTTAGCGTGGCCCCTGCATTCTTTCTTAGCTTTTTCTGTAGCTATATGAAGCATGTGCAACCCGAAGACTTTCCTCTCAGAAGCTCTACAATTCTGGTTTGAGTACATAAAAATCTCCCGAGTCACTTTTGTCGGGGGCTTCCTAACCTCTACGCCTATCTTAAAAACTATATTTATAATTATCAAGCACTTGCAGTCTTAATCAGACTGCGATATACGTCCTAATATAGCCGAGAGTACAAAATCGCCGCTGCGACAGCTACTACCACACTTGACACAGCTCTATTAATATATTTCCTGCCGTCATAAAGAGCTTCGGATTTCGCAGGGTCATCAACAACTTTGTAATACTCAATATTGGCTCTATAAATTGCTGCACAAGTTACAATAATCAATATAGGTAAACTATAACCAAAGCTCTTACCAATTTCGAATTTATGCTCATCAGGAAATGTCATCAATAGCCTCGGAACTCCGAAAATGAAAGCAAGAATCAGACCTATCCAGATTTTAGATTTGGACTTTGCTTGGTTGATTAATTCCTGACGCTTCCTAATTTCGGAGGACTGAGAGTTAAAAGATTCTTTTATATTATCTAACAGAAATACCTGGGTTTCGAATTCCTTTTCCGTTAAATAATCACTGTTTCTCAGAGCAATCAAGAGTGATTTAGAGTAAGCCAATATTCCGCTAGTATTATTTGTGGGATGTTCTTTCTTATCTACTTTCTGTATACGTCCAAGATTCGTCAATTCCCTCTTTAGCTGGCAAACCAATTTTAGAGCAATTTCTTTCTTAGCTGCGTTTTCAAGATTAACGATAGTCGTGAGAGAGTCTTGAGTATCTTCATGATGGCGGTGATTATGCACACTGTATTTTAAATAATAGAAAGCTTGTCTCGCAAAAACAAATTTCGTTCTAGCATCTATTGGCGAGCAGCTTTCTAGTAATTTCAGAAAAGTTAAGCCATTTGGCTCCATTTTAAACTTAAGGCTGCAAGTTAAATTTTTCTTCTCAAGACCATCTATTTTAGAGGGCGCACTCACCAGTTCATGCAGCCGAACAAAGCTATTTTTGGATTTTTCCTTCTGAATCTGGTGCGAAAACTCGTGGATGGGCATGCTTCTGACTGCTTCAATATCGCTAGGCTCATTCTCAAGTGGGTATATTAATATACTCCCACTTAGAAATCTCTCATCCATATCATCAGAGTTATTAACTGTGGCTGTTACAAATACGCGGAAGAAGCCGTCAATTTTTTCGTATTCTAAACTGTCTCTCCAATCAACTTTAGATTGGAGAACAATCAAACGGGCATGGTGATCAACTAATTCACAGCTAGAAAAGTTTTCTTCAATTGTTTTTAGATCGGGTAATGTATTTCCACCATTAAATGTCCCCTTGATCCCAACACGAGTCAAACCGAAGTCAAGATGTCCATTTAGGCAGGGCGTCCAGCCAATATATTCAAATTTTTCCATAGAAATAAAAATCCCGCTTTTAGCGGGATTCTATATTAGTTAACAGCTAAAATAAACAACTCTAGACGAGTCTCGCATACCAAGCCTGACTTTTCTTGCTATCAGGTATCACCTTATTAACATCTTGTCTATCGATAACCATGCCATGACACAAACCTGAACCGTAGGCAGTAACGCCATTTCTTTGCAACTCTGTTTCTCTTTTTCTCATACTTCGGCCTTTCGCAATCAAGGCTACATTAAGAACGAAAAAAATCGCAATCAAAATCATTGTTGCGACAAATAATAGACCCATAATATTCTCCCCACAGATAGAATTGTCTGTATAAACACACTCTACTGCTTTGTTTGGCCAATTCCCTACTAGCCTAGCGCCGAGATCTTAGTTCAAAGCGATCTAAATCGCAAGCACCTCTTAACTGTTGTATACTGAGCGCTTAATGTCAAGTGGTTTTAAGAACTCAAATACATACGGGAAATCTTTGCGGTTTGTGAGAGAATAATCAGGTAAATGCCAAGACGGTCAAAGGGGCGGGAATGGTTAAACTCATACTTAATGAAAGCCACGACACATGGGAGGTGCAGCGAGTTTTAATGTGTCTTAGAACTATTGTGGATGCTTATGCCTTGCTTAGAATACCTCGGTATCTGATATTATTCTTAAAATATTCTTCATATAGGCTTGATGCAGCACGTTCTTGCACAATTATCTTAAGCCCGCGGGTAAACACCATTACTTTTTAGTTATCTGTGCATTGAAGGCTAGGGATTTAGATTGGGCGAAACGATCTCTAGGCATTACCTACGTGTAGTTACGAAACTGGCGTTTATCGGGCGAGCGTTTGTGCTGATTTCGGACGCTTTTAATTTCCTCAAGCAAAGAGTCTTCACCGGCAAACTCTCGCTTCTCTTCATAGGGAGCCCATTCGGTTACAAATAGCGCTCGAATACCAAGGGAAGATGGTTTACAAATACAATTGCATCCTCTAATTTGAGTCGCCTTCTAAAAGATTCTAGAACCCCTACAACCATATTCCAAGCCATATTTGTGGTTTGTAGATCTGCCGCATCTCTTGCATCAATCATGAAATTTTCGAATTGCTCAGTCGCATGATAGTAATTTCTCGGTACCGGCACTTACGTCACCACTTCACTGAAGCTGCTACTGTTAAAACCAATCTCTGAACTGCAAGTTCTTGTTAATGATAATAGATTATTCACCCAAGACTAACTGGGGTAAGGCTGCTAGAAAAAGCCTTAATGATAGCGACGTTATAGCACTGTTGTTGCCGTTCCAGCATAATAGTTCTAAGGTATCAGTGTGTTTTCTTGGGGAATAGACGAATGAGTTACGCTATGAGTATAAATCCGATAGTGTTCAATGAGCGCAACAACGCTTACACATTGAACGATGACCAAGTGGCAATTTCCCAGTTTAAACACATTCTTGAGGAGTGGAACGTTGAGTCTGAGCTTTGGGCAAACATCCTAGAAGGCATTTCAATTCAAACGATAGAAGCTCCAGAGCAAGAGCTCGACCAACGGTTAACGCCAGACCAACGAGAGCGTCTCTTTCTAGTTGCAAGTTACGATGACGCATTAAAAGCTCTTTTTCTCCAAGAGCAGCACCGCAGAGAATGGATACATAACAAGCACAAATCACTTGATGGTTATTCGCCTTTAGACATTTTGACGTGCGGCTCGCTACTTGCGATGTATGAACTCAATGACTATCTACAAGGACTTGTTCGTTCTTGATTTGCCCAATTCAACCTAAGGCATTTGTATGAAGAAGGAAATGAACCAGGCAACAACCGTTGTAGAAGATATTATTTGCGATATCTGCGGCGAAAGCGTCATACCTAGTGAAATAAAGAAGCATATTAAGAACGCCAACAACTTTTCTGACTATGCCAAGCTCACGGCATCGTTTGGCTACGGCTCAAAACGTGACGGTGGGATCTTCAATTTCGATTTCTGTGAGCCATGTTTCGAAGTGATTGAGACGAAAGTGAGAGAGTCACAAGGTAAATGAATGGGGATACAAAAGCTAAGCAAAAAAGAAAGAGGTATAAATCAGCGATAGCTTACACGTTATCCTGTTGAGCGACGTCTGCATTTGCAATAGGCTTTAATAGCCACCGATGCCGCGCACGTTAATTCGCTGGCAGACGAACCCAAATTTAAGCAATGGAGGCTGTATGTTAATTCTAACAAGACGAATCGGCGAAACATTAATCGTGGGTGATGACATCACCGTCACTATTCTGGGTATTAAAGGAAATCAAGTGCGCGTAGGCATTAATGCACCAAACGATGTGTCTGTGCATCGTGAAGAGATATACACCCAAATTAGCAACGAAGAGTCTGAAAAGGCAGGTTAGATTGTATTGAGCTTCAAATCAAAAAACCCGTTGAAACTTATTTAATAGAAAATCCCTTTCTAATCGAAGACTTAGAAGTTGCATATTGGGGCGGATTTTAGTCAGAGAAGTTGGCTAGAGCCTGCTAGTAATCGCTTTATCCGTGTTGATGTGGTTTCGTGGTTATATCTGACTTTGACTAACGACAAATTTCTTGAGTAAGTGGCGCACTAAAGCTTGATGCGAAACCTGATTACAATCAGCAATAAATCTCAGTTCTGATAGCAATTCATCTTCGAGGCGAAGAGAAACAGTTGTGAGCCGACAAGCTTCATTCAGCGCATCTTCAATCTCGTCTGATGCTTCAACCACCCCGACATATTCTTCGGACGCCCCAAGCTCTCGATTATCCCACTTAATGCTCGAGCTACCTGATTTTCTTTTCATCACGCAATCTCCACAAAAAAGCCTTCTCAATTAGCCTTATTCAGAAAGTATAGCTCTCCACTAGTTAAGCATGAAGATTTTTGTTGTCGCGTTCCAGCTAGTTCTTATTCCTTTTATTGGGCATGGCGAACCTGATCATGATTAGTTGATACACTACCGGTCATCGAACCGAAATAAATATTCAACGTAAACATAACGGCCACTAACATTTTATTTAGTTCTAATCTTTCACAATAATTGAGGCATTAGTAATGTTTTAGTTTTTAGTTCCATCATTCAGCTCGGGAAAAAACAGAAAGAATGATTGATTTTCGGAGTCAAGAGTCGCGATCGTATGCGGCGGTATGTCTCTGACCAATCCACACATCATTTCTTGACCACTGCACTCGCGCGATCAGTTTTAGAAAGCGGAAAATTAAAGGACACATCATGCAATTCCAATTGATGCTGAACACTCTCAATAATTGCAACTTGCAACGAATCAATATCTAGCTCCAAAATACCTTGCTCTACCTCTGTGTTTAGGCCTAATGAAGAAACAATATTTGAAGGTATTGAAGTTTCATCTTGTTCAGGATCTCGGTCAACCTTAGAGTCTCTGAAAACAGAATAATCCTGCTCCCAATCGTCATGTACTTGATAAACTGAAGCCCATAAAGAATAGTCTTGAAGCGCTCTAAGTTTTTTTACCACTGAAACCTTGTGAAATAATACGACATTTACTCCTTTGTGAGAAGATTGTGCAGAAGGAAACATAATGCCATCAATAAAGGGCTCGAACTGTTCAGCTAGATAATCTCCTATAACTTGTGTTGGAATGTAATCGATTTCTTCGTCATCAGGCATTATAGGTCTAGTCAAACGCCCAGCAAGGGTTTTAAGAAACTCAGCGCGCTCTAACCTATTTGCGAAATCCGAGTCAAATACGCTACCGGTCTCGTGGATAGTCTCAAGAGCAGTCAAATCAAGTAACTTAAGATTTCGCGAAATGGTAAATTTACCGACTAACACTTGAGCTCTGACGGGAGGACGAACTTCATCAATTGCCACATTCAGGTTGGTCGCACCATAAAATACGGTTATTCCTCTCGCATTCATCCTTCCAGCTCTCGCTATAGGGGAAGGTGGGGGGCCGAGGTGAATGTCTGGACGACACATCGCTTCCTTTAATGCTTCCTCAGATTGGAACACTCTGGCTCTGAATAGTGATTCACAATTAGTTTCAGGACCGACATCAATAATAAGCGATCTACCTTTAAGCGTATCTAGGCGATGAATATCCTTGAACGTATCTTTTAAAAGATTCTCAGCACTTTTATTAAAAAATCTAGACTTAGTTTTTAATAAAGATTCGAACTTTTCCCAATCATGTTTCCAATGTGCCCCAGTAATCTTTTTCTCGATGTACCGCGAATCCTCACTGAACTCAAGCTCTTCACCGATTTGAGCTTGTGAATGGTCGTAATTCCTTTCCTCTAGTATCTGTTGAAGAGTCAATGCGGCCTCCGGAGGCATCATCGCATATTCTTCTATTAACTCCTCAACAGACTGTCCCTCTCTCTCCCATTCATAGGCACTATCTCGATCCGCCATAAGCGCAGCTTCATATGCATCTGGTTGATCCGGCGTGCGGATGAAATGCCTCTCAAACGCGGCCTGGATGATGGCACTAAGATAGTATAAATCAATACATCGTTGCTTAGCTCCACAAAAGGAACACTCTCCATCGACTCCGCCTGATTGGATTACCGAACTCAAGTAATTTTCCTCTACACAAGCTAAACATATTTTTTTGTCTTGAATCTCTTCGGGGTCAAGCATCGCATTTCCTTTAAATTGAACATGAAGCCTGCAAACAACTGCGTTGTCTACTGTAAAAAAGTCTACGTTTCAAATTGGAACTCTACCACAATGAAACTCCACGCTTGTGCTAACTATATAACGGGCACTAGCTCTGAAATGTTCGAAATGCAGTTGATATTCGTTGGCATTTAACGTGTAAAGTTTAAACGGCTTGCATACTTGGTCGTTCAGAATGATTTGTTACATCTTATTGTGGGAACTGACACCTTAAGTTCGACAAACGTTAATGTACACTTCCCCTAAACTGAGACAGATTTAATTAGCGCTTTCTGCGATAGAAACAGCAGGAGTCTACTATGAAAAAATCACGATTTGCTGAAACACAGATAATCTCGAACTTTAAAGAATCTGATGCTGGCATTAAGGTTGAACAAATCAATTCAGGATTAGAAATTCCGAGCGTAACTTGCACGCCGTAATTAAAAAGTTTACGTTTAGTGCTATCGAGATAATGGAGCAAAGATTATGTTGCCTTACTTAATTTCTAAAGCCACACCGTTGAAACAGGTAGCCAAGTTCCCAACGAGCGCTCGTTATGATTCTCAAAAGCAGCTTTGGATTGATTTGAAGTCTGGTCGAGCGTTAGTTGATGTAGTACTCGAAAACCGAACAAAACAGATTTCCGCATCAGATTTTGGAGAAACAGTTTGTACTAAGTCAGGTGAAGGTACAGATCAATCGGAGGTGATACAAGCATCTGATTTCGGTGAAACATTAATCACTGAAACGGGAGAGGGTACAGATCAATCAGAGATCTTATGTTCTTCAGACTTTGGCGAGACTATACAAACCAATACAGGCGAAGGTTCAGATGTCCTCTCATAAGTTGACGCATGCATGCTACTGATAATAACAAATTCAGATGACGTTTCAGTCGATTACTTGATACGACATCTAGATGAGAGAAATTTACCATTTTTTCGCTTTAACTCGGATTTTGCTAGCGATTATCAGATAAACGTGAGTATTGCCGGAAACGAATTTGGAGGTACGATTAGGAATAACTCTCATGAGGTAGATTTTTTGAGTGTCACCTCGGTTCTATACCGTCGGGCTATTAGGCCAGTGTTTAATGGTCCTTATAGAAATTTTCGAGCCAGAGAGTTTCGACACGCTTTCGAAGGCCTTTTATTAGCTTTGGGAGAGCGAGTTAGGTGGGTTAATCCGCTCCACGAGACCGAGTTAGCTGAAAGAAAGGTGTTGCAGCTGAGAGCTGCTCAGAAAGAAGGGTTCAATGTACTGCCTTCTGTGATATCTAATAACTTTCAAGCAGTAGAATCCTTTCTCTCCAGGTTAGGTGAAGAAGCTGTAGCTAAGCCAGTTTCGCATGGTTTAGTATTAGAGAATCAACGGGCTCATTCAGTTTATGCAACGTTGGTGGATAGTCACAAAGGCTTAGAGAGAGAGGCGGTGGAGTTATCACCAGTGATCTACCAGAAAGCTGTAGTCGATAAGAAAGACGTTCGCTTGACTGTAATAGGTTCTTCTATTTTTACGGTAAGTATAGAACAGGAAGCTGAAGCTCAGCTTGATTGGAGGAAAGAGTCTTGCCATTGTAAGTATCTGTCGATACAAGCACCTGTAGGAATTGAAAAAAAATGTCTTAGGTTAATGAAGCGTCTTGGACTGAATTACGGCGCATTTGATTTTGTAATTGATACTAAGGGCGTTTGGTATTTTTTGGAGGTAAATCCGGCTGGAGAATGGGCTTGGTTAGACGTCGCACTAGGTTTGTCGATGCGGGACGCTTTTGAGCAGGTTCTATATGAACATTAGTAGATATTTGTCGCCCAAACCCTCACGAATCCAATTTAGAGCCTTCTTATGTGGCTTCTATTCACTTTTAAAACGAGCGTTAAAAGTATTATGGTTCCTTTTTTGCCATACCTTTAGTATTTATGATTTTAAAAATAAAGCGGAGAGTGGCATTAGCTCCAAGAATCCGAAGGGGAAGTTTGGTAAGAAACACTTGGAGTTTGCTCAATGGACTTATCAAGACTCTCTAGAGAGAATGGAGCGGGTAGAAAGGAAAGCTTCATTGATGCTCGCTACTTTAGGCGTTTTCAGTCCATTGCTTATTTTAATGTGGACGCAGCCATTAGAAAAAGTATCTGTAAACGGCGTTTATGAGGGGCTGTTCCAAGTACTTTTTACAGCTATTGCCTTTTTAATCGCGTTTGCGTTTATAGCATGCTTTCGTGCTCTCAGCTTTCATTCTTATAAAAAGATTGGACCAAATTTTTTGATTGATGAAGACTCAGAGAAAGTAATTCATAGAGATTTGGACTCGTTAGTTCGCATTAGACTTTATGAGGCGCTTGAGAAAAATGCAGTTGTTGATCATATTGCAGATTTTGTTCGAGCAGCTCAATTATATCTAGTGTTGAGCGCCTTATGTCTACTTGTACTGTCTGTAATAGGTGTTTTTGGTATGTTCTCAGGCGAAGTTCATGAGGATGTCTCTAGTCCAACAGTTATAATAGTCCCCGTGACGAAAATTTAAGTTCAGCGCCTTCCCGCCGAAGTTTTTTTAAATATCTAACTTTTCATACATAAGCACTCAATAACATAATTTTCCGTTTTCATATTCTTAAAACACTCATCTATATATCGCCTTGCAGGATTGTTCATTCAAAATAATTCATTAGCATCTATTGTGGGAATTTTGCATTTATTATAGAAATTGACACCTTTGGTAAACATCCTCTAGAAAGCTTGCGGTTATGCGAGAGCGTGTTATAGATATATTTTATAGCACAAGATGAGAAAAATATGTTTGAACTAGACTCTCATGCAAATGCGCTAGCTGCAAAAATCCAATTTAGAGTTTTAATGGGTGTTGTAGTTTTATTTGTTGCTGCATACGGAATTGATTTTTTCATTCATCCAATACCAGCTGCAATCGCTTCTTTAGCACTTTTAGCTCTTGCTCTAATGAATTTTAACGCCAAGTTTTTAATGGGAAGATTCTTTGATAAAGCTTGGAGAAGCGCCATTCCTAAACGCATATTTATTCTGATTGTAACGGCTGCTTGCGTTATATGTGTCGAGGTGCTGTTACTTTATCCAGTGTTGGCGGAACTACAATCATATGAAGACTTGCTCTTTCCTGCCGCGATATCGACTGCGTTTTATTTGTACATTGACGCTTGTAGCCGCACATACGAACAATACAAGACTAACAATGAGTAACGTCACATCTACAGACAATTCCGTTATGTCCATCTTTGGAAACCTTCTGCTGACACTAACAACGCCTTATAACATCATAGATGTAGTTTACGAGTTTTAGTCTTACATCCTTTTTGAGAGCTAGGTCATGTATTACCCGATACTATTGGAGAAAAATATTCAGAATATTTTTCTTAAGAAATCAAGACTACGTATAAACAGCGGATTGCTCACCCTTATCAGTTTGCGAAATTATTGGTTCCACTAATTCTTTCGCAATAAGCACTTCGCTCAGCAAGCATCTCGATTATCCTATCCATACAATTCGTTAAAGTCTGTTTTCAAACTACTATGGACTTTAAAGTATATAATCTACTACATAATCAAACCTCCCAACATTAGATGCAACATACCCTGCCACCAAGACGATGTCTAACTCACCTTTACTTCTTGAATCGTATGAGTGTAAAAAACAACCAAATAGGTTGCAATCATTATTCGAGTAGTGGTATATTCCACATTGTCGAATCGCCAGTCCAAATCAGGGCTGGTTTTTGGTCTCTAATAAAGAGATTAAGGCACTGGGAATCGATTCGCTCCCTAAGCTAGAAAATGGAGAGGAACCATGAAAGATGCCAACAATGTAGCAAGTCTTGATATTGCGCGAGCTAAGCACATTAGTACCGCTACTCGTATTACAGAACTGAACATTGATCATCTTGAATACTATAAAGCGGACCTAAAAAGCCGATTAATGATTTTCATTCATGATAAAATAAAACATCTAAAGCAAGAAGAAGCAGCCAAACTTCTTGACATAACGCAAGCGCGCGTCAGCCTGATTAAAAATCAACGACTAAGCCAATTTAGTGTTGACCGCTTAATCGAGCTTACATATAAAGTTGGCTATGTGTTGGATGTAACACCGATTGCTTTACCGCATCTCAAAGCACTGAAATGATAAAAAGGCCGCTACGCCCCACAACGTAACGGCTTTATCCAGGGCTAATTACCCTTTTAGTGCGTGATACCTTGATTCAATGATACTAAGTGCAGCGCAAGGCTTTCTGTTACAAGCCTTGCCTGCATCATCACTTTCATTGAAAGGCCAAGTGTAGAGAATAACAACCTCACCACTCATCTTGACCGTTACCGCAACATGAACACGATTTGATTTTTCATGTAAAATAAACAAATCATTCGAACGAGAAACTAGTTCACATTCATTGCCATATTCGTTGTCGTATTTTGCTCCGTACTGAGTTATGGCATCCAGCACGTCGATATCAAAATCACTCAACTTACTAGGATCATGCATTAAAGCTAAAAGCACCCCCATGACATCAAGTTGAGCTTTCAGTGATAAATTATTTTCCCATTGCTGCTTGACATAGGGATCGTCTACCACTAAAATCCGCCGCACTCCGCATAAACAAGGAAAATTGAGTTGCTCCCCTGATAAAAGCGACTTCAATTCATTTTGTGAAGTATTTTGGTTGTCATTACAATCGTTTCCTGACATATTGATATTCTCCTGCTTGGTTATGGTTAAATTGAGGACTTTCGTATTTCATAACGTTATTCCTTGTTTCTATTGTAATTAATATAGAATCAGTAGATTCCATACACTAGTGTAATTCGGCACTTGCCGAACCTGCATAATGTCTCATAAATTAGCTATTTTGTCAATCTAAATATTCGTTATTTCGAATGATTTTATTCGATTAATCCTATCTCACAACTGGTCTTTCGACCGTCGATTGAAATTTTGGCATCAACCAGCCTTCCGAAGAGTAGAGCTAATTTAGCTCCAAAAATTTATGTGAATTCGCAGTCAAGAGTTATTATTCAACCCAAAGCTTTTAACAGTAGACCTAGCCACCTAAATAAATTTGGCGCATGTCACTTAGATGACTGGATCGGAATCTAAAATCGCATCTACGGAATTGGTTCAATTTTACATCTACTCCATTCACACAAAGGTGCAGTGATGTGTTGAGTTTTGCATATCCAGTTGAGAACTTTGCATACATGTTTACATTTGTATTTACCTAGGGAATGCTCGGAGCACCACTCTAAGGCCAGCAATGCGGCTAAGGAGTCTTTCCCGTCTTAGCCCCTCCTAGAGGAGCACCAATAGCTAAATGCGGGTATTCAAGAAGAGTTTCGTACCAAAATTCGCGGGAGCAGTGTAATGCTCACGCAATCCTTATGGAGAGAGAAATTGTACTGGTCGTAAGTATACCTTCTGTTTCAGTATCATTTTATTCTATAAATTATCATTTATTTCTGTATCTCACAGCCCCCTCCCACCAAAGCGGTTCCCGAACAACTATGATGAGGCGCACGAAAGGGGCGTTGCCGCCAGTTTGCTTCCTCGAAAGGAATGCCACTTAGCGACTGGATTGAAGCCACCTCAAGCGCTTCCTGCTCGGAAAGAAGCGGTAACAGCCCAGAAAGCCGTTTGGCCAGCATAGTTTTTCCGGTGCCCGGTGGCCCCACAAACAGCACATGATGCCCACCTGCGGCTGCAATCACCAACGCCCGCTTTGCCAAGCTTTGCCCCTGCACGTCAGCGAGCTCGGCTTGCTTATTGGGCTTATGCACCAGTGCTTGTGGCTTTAAAATAGCAACTTGGTGCTCCCCGCTCATATGGTGAATAGCTTCACTTAAATGGGAGACTGGGTGTACAAATTCATCCCGTAACAACGAGGCATCCGCTATATTCTGCGCCGACACCAAAGCACGCCGATTTGCTTGCTGACAACGCACCAATGCAGGCAACAAACCAACAACAGCCCGAATAGAGCCATCGAGCGCCAACTCACCATAACATTCGATGGGTGTTTGCGGGGGCGTCCGCGCTTCTTCTGCAGCCAATATACCCAACGCAATCGCTAAATCGAACCTCGCCCCCTGTTTGGGAAGCTCCGCTGGCGACAAATTCACTGTAATTTTCGCCACCGGAAATTTAATGCCGCTATTTTGAATGGCGGTACGCACACGGTCTTTTGCTTCCCGCACGGTTGTTTCCGGCATACCGATAATCTGAAAACTCGGCAAACCATTCCCGGTATTCACCTCCACTCGCACTTCAGGCGCCTCCATGCCCTGCTGCGCCCGACACAGCATCATTGCAAATCCCATAAACACTCCCTGTAATTGGAATTTTGAGTGTAGTTAAATCATCGGCTGGTTTCAGATAAAAAGGAGTGGGTAATCGCGGAAGTTATCGTTCAAAGTCAGGCCGCGCTTTCTCAGGCTAAAAAAATACTGCTGGGTTCACGCCGAAACGCTGCGCCAACTTGGTAATGTGTTCTCAGGTAAGATTCTTTTTGCCAATCTCGTTTTCAAAGTCAGTGGTGTTCAGGCCATAATATGACGCCAAGTTTTGCCTGCTAGAGGTTTCAATACACGCCTCTATTTAACCAAGACTTGGCAGCCAAATATTCTAGTTTGCGCATGGGCATTATCAGCTTGCTAGAAATTACCGGCAAACAGCTAATGCTACAAATCCCATTTAATCAGCCATAGATTTGCGCATATCAGGAATCCCCAAAACGCAATATTCAGGTTCATTTTTCTCTGTCCTGCCACCAATTTTTCTAAAAGTTCTTTTTCATTTGAATGATTCATTCGACACTCTCACTAATCTACTGTTCTTCATAAATACTCCCTTTCATCAAGATTTTCAGTGTATTGCACGGGTTTGGCGCGCCACTCTGCCATTGCAGAGGACTGTTAACGCCTTTTCCCGAAACTACTAAGAAAATATGCCGATGGCTTAACAAACTCGATAACGCCATATTTGTTTGCTAATGTCTTGATAGACTTATTCGACTTATACATTTGCTGAAGCATTAAAAGTCGTCGGTCTAAACCATGAAACTCGATTAGAAAATACTCACTTTCTTTCGAGAAACCAACCACTTTGGCTCGGATAAAACTTTTTAATAGGAGCTTTCCTCTCCATCGATAACTTGTCGCTTTTCAAAATCCACAATTATTTTGTGTGGTAACTGAAAGTATCTAATTACGTAGCTCACGAACATATAAGAAAGAGCTAGCACTAAAATAGCGAAGGAGAAATAAATGGGCGGTAATCCCTCTATGGCTTCGACATTCAGTGAGAAAATTAGCATTCCGTTAACGTGCATTACGTAAAGTAAAAAAACCAATAGAGCTATCATAATCACACTTACACGAGTCAACGACAGCTTTGATTTCGTTAAAATCATTTCAATTTTAGTCCAGCATTAAATGCTTTTAAGGGAAAAGGACGCCGCAAAACGGCGCCTGCATATCTTGCTAGCAAGCCATTAAAACCGATAGCGGATGTAATAGGAGCCTGTATCAAACGCATCATTCGTTGAGCGCATGATAAATTTATACCCAGCGTAAAAACTCTCTGAGAAGTCGTAATTTAAGTCAAATCCAAACAACGTAGCCCCTGTAAACGTATCTTCATATCCAAATTCAACGCCGAAATTGAAGCTCTCACCAAACCTTGTGAAATAACCGATGGTTGCGTACGTCCCTGTTTCAGTGAAATCTGCCGCGTCAATATGAAAGCTTGAGACACCCACAGATGCGATGAAGTGCTCTGACAAATGGTAATCTACCGAGCCTCTAAAAACGGCGCCATAAAGCGGAGAGGCTGAAATACGAGCGCCAATCTTGTCATTTGCTTTGAAACCCGCATGAAAACCGACATCATTCGTATTTGTGCCGTGGTAACTACCCACAGCAATATAGTTTTCGGGGGTAAATGATTCTGCATGAGCTGATAAACTTAAAATCCCTGTTAAAACGAGCCCTATTTTCGAAACTAATCTCATAATCATCCTTATTTAAGTAACGCTGCTTTCCCTAGGAATGCAATTAATTAAAGCGCGTTGGGGAATTGAGGTATTCAACACCCCAACAACTTCCACACGCTAACAGCGCAAGGCAAGGCAAGGCAAGGCAAGGCAAGGCAAGGCAAGGCAAGGCAAGGCAAGGCAAGGCAAAATAGAATAATATCTTGCAATGAGCAACAATCATAACAAATATCATATCTCAAGTTGGGTCGTTCGCTTATAAATCGCCATCTTTTGCAGCAATTGTTCGTTACGCTAGCGCTCATTTTTATAAACACCACGGAACTATAATAATGAAATATATAATTGCTCTCGTGGGCTCGTTGCTACTGTCTTTTAACGCATTTGCGCAAGACACTTTGGCATATTGGGCTCAAAATAATAATGCACTTCCTACCGGAGGTAACGGCTTTACCTCTGGCTCATTCCCAATGCCGGCCGACGAAGGTGAAGGACTTCTCTATCTTGAGAACTTCAACACTCAAACAGATAGCAACGGTGCGTATAGCTATCTGAAAAGCTTTGCGGGCACGACTACAAACCGGATTGGCGCGTACCCTTCAGGTGGTTCTTTGGCTCCTCATGGCGGCAGCGGCAATAGTAACAACGGTATGCATGTGGTATTCGAAGTTAATACCAAGGGATACCAACAAATTAATGTAAGCTGGGCCCAACGTGGCACGAGTACAGGCTTCAACTCACGCGTGTTTGCCTACTCGACCGATGGCGTGAATTACACCACCGTAAATATTGACAGTGGCACGCACGGGCGCAGATGCCGATGCGGTGCTTGCGGCCAACGCGCTTAACAATTGGTGATTGATAATGCACGCGGTGGTAGCTACCGTCAGCCTTATTTAATCGGTGCGGATGGCATGAATGAGGCGAGCGCAAGTGCTGATTGGAGCTATGTGGCGACAGGCTATGTGGGTACCGATGCGATTAAACCAACGTTTATTTTCCGCAGTAGCCGCGTGACTCCAAAAGGCGACTTCGCGGTACTAGATTCAAGCGTAGATCCTGAGTTCGTGGTTCAAAACACCGGCGCTGTTTAATGAAGACGCGTATCGCTCAGCCGATCACGACCCAATTGTGATTGATTTGAACTTATCGCGTACGTGTGGGTTTGGTGTAGGTAATCGCCCGTCGCATCCGCGCGGCAAGCAATTACCGCAGCCAAACTGCGCTCGCTAGTATAGTAGAACGTTGAAAAGAAGGGCGATCTCCGCAAGGTGATCGCCCTTTTCTTTTAACCACCCGCGATGGTATTTTCAGCGAGCAAATATTCATCTAATGCGTCTTTTAATTGCTCATCGTCTGCAGCCAATTGCTGCGCCTTTTCAAGATGAAGTTCGCGCGCCTGCGTCAGGTTCATGTGAGTAAATACTTGTGCAAGGCGAAAGTGCACAAACCCCTCATTAATTGCTGCAGGGTAGGCTTCCAAGTCCACTAAAGTTAGTAAACGATCTCGACCCACTTCTAATGACTGACCCGAAGTAGCGGCAAATTTACCCCACTGATAGCTAATCATATTTCGATCTTCAGTTTCAATTTCTTCATTACGTTCAGCCAATGCATCAGCCTGCGTCAAATAATCCTCCGCAGCCTCCCAGTCTTTCTCATTGATGAGTAAAGAAGCCGCAGACAGGCGTGGTGTTAACGCGTCTGGTTGTGCTTCTGCCCAGCCACCGAAGGCTGCTTTCAGCTCTTCTGTGCGCTGTACTTGTGCTTCTTCGGTTTCCGCTTGCTTCATACCAATTAATGAAACTTTTAATGGGTATTGCCATTCACTTTCTAATTCAACAAGGCGCTGTTGCAATCTCTGCGCTTCGTCTTTGTCACCCCCCACTATGCCAGGTGCCGCGGCATAGAACATGGCCAAACTGAAATTTGCTAACTCGTGACTGGGGTCAATCTCAAGTGCCTTTTCCCAGTTCTTACGCATGCTTCTGGCTATAAAGGGCGCTCGTAATGCGGAGGCTTCATTCACTTTCATGACATCTATTTGGCCCGCCATGAAATAGTATTCTGCAGTATTTCGAGAATCTCTGTCCAAGCGCTCCATTGCGCTTACGGCGCCGTCTAAGTCACCGTCTTCTACCATTTCCATAATCGGCTGAAACTGCGGTGAGAGATCCCATTTCATGGTAATGGATTGCGCCTGAGCTTGCACACTCAACGCCAATACAAATAAACTGGTAATAATTAACCTAACCGAACGATTCATTTCCGTGTCCTTGTTTTATTTTCAATTAGCATAGCGCTATAAAGACACAAAAGCAGCGCTCCCGTTCCCAAAAGCGCTGCTCTAAATTGTATGAAAATGTATTTCGAAGCAGCTTAATTACCACCCTCTTCTTCGGTTTCCTCAATGACTTCTACTTCCACCGCACTGCGTGGCTGGATAATTCGCTCTTCTATGATTTCTCCATTTTCCCCGCGGATAATGATCTCAATTTCTCTCTCTGCATTGCCAAGCTCCTTGCGTGCGCGACGCAGGCCACGATGAATCGCTTCCATTTCAGCACCAAACGCGTGTGGTCCAACGCGTCTTTCCTCGACAATCTCACCATTTTCATCACGGATAATAATCTCGAATTCACGCATGGCTTCACCGTGTAGCTCACGCGCTCGCTCCGCTCTCGCTCTGGCTTCTTCAATGATCACCATACGGTTACCGCGAATAACTTGTGAGAAAGCTTCCTGATCGACCATGCCGGTCCCGTCTTTGTCCAAGCGACTAAAAAGTGATTCCGCGCGCTCACGGGCCTGACGCTCCATAACTTCGGTGAGTTCATTCAAATTCACATAGCCGTCGTTATCTAAATCGAACTCTTGAAATTGCTCCGCTAACACTTCCATGCGTAGGCCACGAATTCTCGGTGCAGGTGGCGCACCAGGTGCTGGCGGTACGTCGGCCTCACTTAAATGCTCAAACCAAACAGCTCGACGAGCTTCTCGCTCGGGCTGTGGATCCGCCTCTGCAGCGGGCGCTTGCGCACAAGCTGGCAAAACTACCACACCGAATAAAAGCAGAGGAACTAAGCCTGTTGTTAATTTTTTCATGTTCTTTCTCCTGTAAAAACGGGCATTCAGTTATGCTCACGTTTTCCAGTATGGGTATTAATTGTGTAGCTAATTTGCTGACAATGTGGAGAAACTGTGGAGATTGCCTCATTTTTCCTGCCACTTGTACCCCACACCATAAATGGATTGAATCGGATCAAGCGTGACGGCCACCCGTTGAATTTTGGCGCGAATATTCTTGATGTGACTATCAATGGTTCGATCACTCACCACGCGGTAATCGTCATAAGCCGCCTCTACCAGTGCCTCTCGTGGAAAAACTCGACCCGGTTGTTTCATGAGCAACGCGACCAAGCGGAACTCCACGCGTGTCAGCTCCATCGCTTGCCCCTGTATGGATAGCTCCATGCCTTGTTCGTCTAAAGAGAACTGTGATCGCGCGGTATCGCTTGCTTGAGCTTCGCTCGCCGCGCCCCACGCCACTCTTCGCAGCATCGCTTCCACACGGGCAACTACCTCTCGGGGGCTGACCGGTTTCACTAAGTAATCGTCGGCCCCAAGCTTTAACCCCAGCACTTTGTCTAACTCATCGTTACGAGCACTAATAAATAATACTGGTACTTGCGAGAGGGCGCGCAATCGCTGACAGGTCTCAAAACCATCGTGGCCGGGCATCATCACGTCGAGCAGAATCAAATCTGGATGGGGAGCTTGTGCCAGGGCCTCTAGCATGTCATTTCCGGTGGAGAATTCCTGACAGGTATATCCATGATGAACCAGATAATCCTTCAATATCGAGCGAATTTCCGCTTCGTCATCCACAATCCAAATGGTCGTCATGTACTGCGCTCCAAGCTTGGCAGGTTTACTTCCACCTTTAACCCTCCTTTTGAAGAAGGCATAAAGTTCAATGCTCCGCCATGCGCATGCACGATCGCTTTGGTAATCGCTAAACCTAGACCACTCCCACCGGCAGCTCTACTTCGTGAAGCGTCCGGCCGATAAAGGCGCTCTCCCAAAAGCGCACACTGCTCTTTGGTAAGCCCAGGACCCGAATCTTCAATTATTAAACGCCATTGCGAAGGCCCTGACGCTTCAAGAGACACCCAAATCGTTCCTGGAGAAGCAACATAGCGAATGCAATTTGAAAATACGTTCATCAATGCCTGTCGTAACCGATCCTGATCGGCACGAATCGGCGCTGCTGTGGGCACCATTTCAAACTTTACATCCAACCCCGCTTGCTCAAGCGCATAGGCATATTCTTCAACCAAGGCTTGAAGTAGCTCACTGAGGTTTAATACCTGCCACTCGTAACTCAGCGCGCCAGCATCCGCTTGAGCAAGTTGATGCAAATCATTCACTAGGCGAGTCAAATGCGTTACATGGTGGTGTAAACGCTCGAAATGAGCTTTATCTGGCTGCCTTATTCCGTCTTGCACCGATTCCACTTCACCCTGTAACACGGTAAGCGGGGTTCTTAATTCATGCGCAATATCGGCCAACATGCGTTGCCGTTGCTGCTGACCGCGCTGTAAGGCTGCGCCTAATTGGTTCATATCTCGCGCTAACTCAGCAATATCATCTTTCCCTGCCAACGACGAACGAGTTTGGTAGTGACCTCTGGCAAGTGAGTCACTTACCTCAGCCAATTGACGAATACGTCGACGAAAGCCCACACTCACGCCCCAAGCGACCAAGGCACCCAACACAACGGCAAATACCCCTGCATAAAGAGACTCACTCACTTGCTGGCGAGCAAACACTTCATCAATGGGTGCAGTTGCCCCCACAGGCTTTACTGTACTCAGAAGACCTACAATCTGGTTATCATTCAATACGGGCACCGTAATCGGCGCTTCGATTAGTGGGCCAAATACACGTTCGCCATCAGGCGTGTAAAGATTGAGCTCTGTAAAGCTTAATTGCGTGTCGGTACTGAAGCGTTCTGGGTCGAACAACAAATCACGCTGAATGCTGCGTATTGCCTCTCGCCAAATCACTAACTCAGTTGCCTCCTCACTCAACACGCGGCGGCGCTGTGGGTTGCGCAAGGTATTGCGATAATAATCTGACAACACCACAGCCACCTGCGAGAGGCGTTCGCGCTCCTGTGCTTCCATATAGCTTTGAAAATTAAACAGGAAAAGGTTTCTGATACCCCATAAAACCAGCACGATCAGTAGTACGCCAGTGCCTGCAATTGCGAGAAACAATTGCGTTCGTGTTTTAAGATTTACAAACCACTGCATGCAACTAGGTGTCCTGTGGCGTTAATTCACAAATAGGCACTTTGGCAAAATAAATGGCCGGCCGGTAACCACCCGCAATCGGGTTATGCGCTGAGTAATAACTCACATATGCAACCCCCTCACGCACCACGAGTCCCGCATAGCTCGTGTCACCCCCAGAAGGAAGTCGTCCGCACTCGGTCAATGCCCCCGTTTCTTTGTCAACCCAAGCAAAACTGGTTCGTGCCGCAATGAGTTGTTTGTTCTCAATCGTATAAAACCTCACCACCGCGAGTAGCCGATCATCTTCCAGTGCCACCATCACCGGACCGCCAATGCGTACTTTTGAATTCTTCCACTGCCACTTCTCATAAGGTGGTTCAGCAGACCCTAACAGGGCTGGTTGAGGGTCTCGGCGCATTAAACACCACGCAGTGCCGTCGGACGTAAAACAGACACCACTCTCATTACTATATTCAGGTTTTCGCTTGCCTCGTAGCCGATTTACAATGGGTTCGAAGTGAATAGCATCGTCGGTTTTATAAAGCCGCGCATGGTAATCACCCCCTACTTTATAAGCAACGCCAAGCCCTTCTCTAGCCGGCGGTTTTAGAAACGCCACACGCCAAAGCCAAAGGTCTCTCTCGCCTACAGGCACTGGCGCTTTCCAACTTCGGCCTCGCCTTGAAACCCAAGCGTAAACTTGGTGGGAGTAACCATGCTCGGACCGGTTTACCTTTGCTGCGGAAAGCAAAACGAGTTCATTTTGAGGGTTCACCACGAGTGATGGATCACGCAAATCCGCGTGTTCCATTTCGAACACTTTCACAGTTCGCCACGAATCACCGTTTTTTGAGCGCAGCAAACGGACCCTGCCATCGGGTGATACATGATTTTCGCCTTCGCGAAATGCACACCACCAAGCATCTCGAAACCACACTAAATCAGTAAAGGCATTGTGCGGTGCGCGCGCCCAAATACGTTTTGCTGAAAATAAGGGAGGTTGTTGCTTACTCATGAGCTTTCATTGGTTTTTACTTCAGCCAGCTGTTCTCCAAGCGCTTGCAACGCTTCATGCCAAGCGGCACCTAAGGCCACTACAAACTGCGCGTAGTCTTGAGACTGCTCGTTATTAAACTGCACTTCCTCTCGAGCGCTAACGGTACCGCTGTGAACAAAATCTTCTTTGGCGTCACGTAAAAACCACTGCACTTGAACCTCAGCTTCCCCCGCTGCGTTCAAGTGAAATTTATCCACGTGTAAATCGACTCGATAATCCATGCTACGAAGATAGCCTGTACTCAACAAAGGCACCCACTGGCTGGCCGGAAATTGTTGTAACAAACCTTGCCTCATTTGCCGTTCGATTTGTGCTTCAAGAGGATCTCCCCAGCGGTGCAAACGAGTTTGTGTAATTTCCGTTTCACTCGCAGCGACAACCAGTCCTTGGCCTGTGAGAAACTCCGCCATGCGAATTGAGCCCAGTGCGTATTTGCCTTTAAATTCAGCGTCACGCGCAGTGAAATTGGGCTCGGGCAAAACAAAATATTTTACCTCAGGCGGTTTCGCAGCACAGGCCATCAAGCCCAGGCTCAATAGTCCAATTAGAAATATTTGGAAGGACTTCATGGCTCTCTCCTAAGCGGCGGATCTTTAGGAATTCTGGTATCAAAAAAGAGTGCACTCGGCGTGTCTCTCAAAGTTTCACCAACGGGCTCCAGATCACGTAAAATACTATTCAACCGTTCAATCGACAGCGTCAGTTCATTATAGGCGGGCGCGTCTACTGAGTAGCCTGCAAATGTGCGTTCAAGCTCATCAAGCGCTCTCACCAGGGCACCAGGCAGTTCACGAACGTCTTGTTCAGCGAGCAAGGAATTCAGTTGCTCTGATGCATTCGCAATGGCCTCAAGCGTCCGCTCAGAATAAACAAGTGTTTCCGTCGCCGTATCAATGAATTCGTCAAGTTTAATACTGTTCAAACTGTCTAACAGTGCCGTAAGCTTTTGATCAAGTTGTGTAAAACTATTCGTAACTGAGGGGAATACCGGATATTCAGTGTCTAAACTTGCAACTTGGTAAGTTTCATCCGGGTAAAAGTTTAAATCTACAAACAACGCTCCCGTCAGCAAGTTACCCGCGCGTAAACTCGCTCGTAATCCCATTTGAAACATTTGGCTCAGCTCAACCTGCCACCGTAATAGTTGCGCGTCACTCACGCCGTCACTGATTCGCTCTGGCTCAAAACGAATTAATACTGGAATTTTCAGATCAAGAAGCGAAGAGGAGTTACCCACTTGGCCCCGGTATGGTACTTCTTCCACAGTGCCCACACGCACACCTTTGTATTCAACCGGTGAGCCTTTATTCAGGCCTCGAACACTGTCTTCTAGCAGCACCACATAACGCAGTACCGCGGTATAACGGGCCTGCTTTGCTTCCTCTTCGTTTGCAAACAATTGGAATTCAGTCGCCTCTGCAACCGCATCTTCAGACTCATTAGGTTCAAATGCGCCAAAAGTCACACCGCCGCCAATAAGCGACTCAAGGGAGCCTATTTCGACACGAACCCCTTGCGAATCTAAATCTAGCTGCGCCCCAGAGCTCATCCAGAATCGAACACTACTTGTGACAAGACTATTGTAGGGCGCTTGCACAAAAATCTGGTATTCCATCGTTCGTTCTTCGTGATCAAACTCGGCTGCTTCAACGCGTCCTACGCTGTAGCCTCGATAAAGTACCGGATCGCCAACCCCAAGCATCGTGGCATCACTGGCCGTCAGTCGCAGCCGCAAGCCATCCATGTCGGCGGGAGTTACCGGTGGCGAATCAAGCGCAACAAAGCTAGCCTCACGATCGTTTGCATGGCCCGGCTGTAATTGAATATACGCCCCAGAGAGTAAGGTGGTTAACCCGCTAATACCCTGCCGACCGACGCGCGGCTTTACCACCCAAAATTGAGTTTCACTATTGAGCATACGATCGGTGTCTTGATACATCCTCACCTCAACGACTGCATGCTCGAAATCTTCTGAGAGCCGAACTTGCTCAACGCGACCAACCGCTACGTCTTGTGCCTTTACCAAAGTTTTACCCGCTTCAATGCCTTCAGCGCTATCAATCTCGATAGTAATCATCTGGCCACGACTTGATACAGTGTCGTACGCCATCCAAATTCCGATAGCGACAGCCACAATCGGGACGAGCCAAACTGAGCTGAGTTTGCGACTTACGCGCTTTTCTGCTCTTGCAAGGTTGTGGTTTTTCTCTGGCTGATCAGTTGACACGTTGTTGCTCCATTTTTATTTGCGGCTGCCATAATAGCCGTGGATCAAACACCATAGCTGCAATCATGGTCAGTATTACGACGCCTGCAAATGCCACCGCGGCAGCACCTGGGTAGATACTCAAGAGTACTCCCCCTTGAATCAGCGCAACCATAATGGCAACCACGAATACATCGATCATAGACCACCGGCCAATGACTTCCGTCATTCGATACCATCGCATACGTCGCTCGGTCGCCAGTGCCTCCGGCTTCGCTGATAAATAGCACAAATATCCTAAAATCAATAACTTCGCTACAGGTACAACAAAACTAGCAAAAAATATCACAAAAGCAATGAAGTAACTTCCCATCTCGATCATCTGAAGCACACCTCCTAAAATCGTGGAGTAAACGCGTCCTCCTATCGTGTCGGTGTACATCATTGGGTAGATATTTGCCGGCACATAAAGCACCGCAGCCGCGACTAGCAGCGCCCAAGTCGCTTGGGTGCGCAATGGCGTAGGTGTGGCAATGTGACTATGGCAGCGAATACACTGTTTAGCATCTGCTTGATTTAATACGCCGCAACAATCACAACCAATCAGCCCTTGTTCATGCGCGGTCATGCCAACTCGGGCGCCGGCCGGCGGTGCCGGTTCGTTTTTTAATGCAAACCAGAGCCAATCAGCGTCCACCAGGTTCACTGTTTTTGTAAGTAAAATGACATAAAAACAAAACGCGATGAACGACCAACCGATACCAATCTCTGCCATGCCTGAGAGCTTTGCAAGACTTACCAAGACACCAATTAAAAATACATCGGTCATTAACCATGGTTTTAGCCCTGAGAGCATGCGTGCCAGAAATAATACCCCCGGGAGCTGCACGCGCATTGCAACCGAGCCATATAACCAAACCATGGACGCCAAAAACAAGCCCGGTAATACAATAATTGAAAGCGCAATGAGCAATGCCAGTATCGGCCAGTCGTTATCGAACATCGCAAATGCTGCGTCGCTTAACACAATTTCATGCTCAATGCCGCTCATCTGAAAGCTCAGAAAGGGAAAAGGAAGGGTGAGCAACAACATGACCAGCGCCGCACTGGCATTTGAAAGGACCCGTTGCGCCGGTGCATCATGGCGATGCACCAATTCTCGCTGGCAACGAGGGCAATAAGCCGACTCACCGGGTTTTAATACCGGTAATGCACTCACCCAATCGCATTCTGGGCACGCGCGCCAGCGCCGAGAGCTCATTGTAGTCTCAATACCTAAGACTTAGGTTGGCTGAGCTCTTCAATTTTTTTTTCCAGCTCATCGATACGTTGGCGCAAATGAAGCACCATTTGCTGCTGAATTTGTAACTCTTCTCGAGTGACCACATCTAACTTACCTAGTTGCTGCTGCAACGATTGCTTCACTCTCCCCTCAAGATTATCCGCTGCCTCCCGCACGCCTGGGGGAATACTTTCCGTGATTTGTCGTGCGAGTTGTTCGAGTTTTTTACCGTCTATCATATGGAGGTCCTTTTACATCTTTATCTACAGCCTAGTAATCACTATAGCACGGGAAACAGCACATTCTCTTGTTTCAGCGAAGGGTCGAGATCGGGTACAATTCTCTTCTCTCTAATTCCTATTTTCCACAGCCAGCAGAAGGCCGCATGCAACTTAATTCTCAGCAGCAAGAAGCAGTTGAATTCACCTCCGGGCCCCTGCTCGTACTGGCCGGTGCAGGCAGCGGTAAAACACGTGTAATCACCGAGAAAATAGCGCATTTAATTACGCGTTGTAACTACCAGCCGCGGCATATTGCAGCTGTTACCTTTACCAATAAAGCCGCACGAGAAATGCGCGAGCGTATTGGTCAGCGGCTAGGACGTCAGAGCACGCGAGGACTTCGCGTTTCTACATTTCACACCTTGGGCCTTGATATTATCCGTAAGGAAGCAGCCCACCTCGGTTTCAAACCCGGTTTCTCCCTCTTTGACGATCAAGACACTTACAGCTTACTCAATGCGCTCACTGAAAATACCCTTCAAGGCGATAAGAGCCTCATTCAAAAAGTGCAATACCAAATTGGGCAATGGAAAAACGCGATGCTGCTGCCCGCACATGTCAAGATAGAAAACGACCCTGATTTGCAGTTTGCACTGGATATCTATGAAGCCTATCAGCGACACTTAAAAGCATACAATGCACTCGATTTTGATGATCTCATTCTATTACCTACGCTTTTGTTAAAAGGTAACGAAACAGTTCTCAAGAAATGGCAACAACGTATTCAATACCTACTCGTAGATGAGTATCAAGATACGAACACCAGTCAGTATCAGTTAGTTCGACTTCTTGTGGGAAGTCGCGCTCGCTATACGGTGGTTGGCGATGACGACCAAAGTATCTACTCTTGGCGAGGGGCTCAACCACAAAACTTGGCACTACTGCAACGAGACTTTCCGGAGCTGCGGGTGATTAAACTCGAACAAAACTATCGCTCGGTAGGCAGGGTTTTGAAAGCTGCGAACATATTAATTGAAAATAACCCACATGTTTTTGAGAAAAAGCTCTTTTCCCAAATGGAATATGGCGAGCCGCTGAAAGTGATTTTTGGTCGCAATGAGGAGCATGAGGCCGAACGAGTCATCGCGGAAATCGTTCGTGAACGCTTCATGCAACAAACACGTTACGGTGAGTATGCCATTCTCTACCGAGGCAACCACCAGTCTCGACTCTTTGAGAAAGCACTGATGGCGAACCGGATCCCCTATAAGATCACCGGAGGACAATCGTTTTTCGCGCGGGCAGAAATCAAAGATATGATGGCTTATTTGCGCCTTGTAGTGAATGGCGATGATGATAATGCGCTACTACGTATTATTAATGTTCCGCGCCGAGGTATCGGCCCTCAAACACTTGAAAGAATAGGTCAGCTCGCGCATCAGGAAAATATCAGTTTGTTTGAGGCCTGCCAGCATGCCGGGCTGAAAACTATGTTGAACAGCCATAGCTATCAAGATGTGCAAGCATTTGTAGATATTATCCTAAACGCTTCGAGAGCCGCTTCAGGTGATGCGAAGTACGCGATTGAGGCAGTACAGCAGCTCGTTCACCAATCAGGTTATGAAGAGTGGCTCTATGAAACGAGTCCAAGCCCGAGCGCCGCAGAAATGCGCGTAAAGAACATTAATGAACTCTATCGTTGGGTTGTCAACATGTTGGAAGGCGATGCTGAACATGAGGCCATGACACTAGATCAGGTGGTATCACGCCTTATGCTAAGAGATATACTCAGCCGCCAAGACGAAGAGGACGAGAGTGACCAAGTACAATTAATGACCTTGCATGCCTCGAAAGGGCTCGAATTTCCCTACGTGTTTATGGTTGGAATGGAAGAAGGCTTGTTGCCTCACCAAACCAGTATCGACAACGACGATATTGAGGAAGAAAGGCGCCTTGCATACGTAGGAATTACGCGTGCTCAACAGAAGTTAACGTTTACAATGGCCAAAGAACGACGCCAATTCGGTGAAATCACTCGACCTGAGCCGAGTCGCTTTTTAATGGAGCTCCCTCAGGACGACATTCATTGGGAAGACCAACAAAGGAAATTACCGGAAGATGAGCGCAAGAAGCGCAGTAAGGCGAGTGCCGCGAGAATTTTGGCCATGCTAGAAGGAAACGATGAGAGTAAAGATTAGGCGCAAGCGACGAAATTAATCTCGGATTTATCAGATTGAGCTTCTTGCGGCGAGCCCAAGTAATGGCCTTGGCCAAAGTGTACACCGAGATCGGTCAATTGCTTAAGCTGCGCTTTACTCTCAATGCCTTCTGCGGTTAATCGAATTCCGAGTTCTTCACAAAGCGTTACAACATGTCGCACCATGGCCTGCGCCCGCTCTTTCTTCCCAACCTGCGCAACAAACCGATGATCGAGCTTCACGATGTCGAACGGGAAGTTATAAATAAACTGTAACGGCCCTGAGCCTTTGCCAAAATCGTCCAAGGCTAACTGGAAGCCATGCTCTTTCAATCGTCTTAAGCTTGCTACAATTCGACGTGGGTCCTCGTTTTGCAAAGACGCTTCATCGAATTCCAACATCAACGCCGTTGGATTCACTTTAGCCTCGTTCACTGTATGAATAAGACGTTGAACATGGCGGTTACGCAATAAATGCTGGATCGATAAATTAATGTGTACTGGCGCAGTTTGCTGCCCCGAGGCTTCACGCTGCCCTAATAATTGACAGGCTTGATTGAGCATCCATACGTCGATATCTAAAATGGCGCCCGAGCGTTCAGCAAGCCCAAGGAAGTCCTCTGGCTGCACAAGTTCATCGCCTTTTCTCCAGCGCAGTAGTAATTCATATCCAGCCACGGTGCGAGTTTCAATATCCTGTATTGGTTGATACCAAAGTACAAAGTCTTCGTCCACCTGCGCATGGCGTAACGCAGTTTCTTGATTAATTGCGGCAACCAAACCACTTCGAATTGTCTCGTCGAATACCACGTAGCGGCCACGCCCCATGCTTTTTGCTTCGTACATAGCCGCATCGGCATCACGCAACAAACGCTCGACGGTATCGTTCCCATCTCGATATGTGGCAATACCAATACTGGCACCAGAAAAATGCTCTTGGCTTTCTAGTACAAATGGTTCACGCATGGTTTCTATAATACGTGCTGCCACGTCTTTTACGTCATCTAAATGCACAACACGATCAAGTAAAATTACGAACTCATCGCCACCCAAACGAGCGAGTAAATCGTGCTCACGAATTGCACTGCCGAGACGTTCACTCACTTCAAGAAGGAATTTATCGCCGGCGGAATGCCCGAGTGTATCGTTGATGTTTTTGAACCGGTCCAAATCGACGAATAAAATTGCAAAATATTCTTTTGTACGGCGTTTCTGCGTTGCTAACGCTTGCTTCACACGGTCAGTAAACATCGCCCGATTGGGTAAACCCGTGAGGTTATCGTGGTGCGCATCGTGATATAAGCGTGCTTCGATTTTCTTACGGCGCTCAATCTCTTCAACGAGTTCCTCGGTTCTCTCAGCAATTCGTTTTTCCAAGAATACATTGGCTCGCGCGAGCTTCTCAGCCGAACGGCGTCGCTCAATGGCAACCGCGACGTGTTGGGATACGAAATTCAACAGCTCCAAATCATCTCTGGCATAGCGGTGATCTTCACTGTAGGTCTGCACGGCTAATACACCGAACACTTCTCCGTCCATTGTCAATGGAGAGCCTAACCACTCATGTGCAAGCTTACCGTGATCACTTGCTTTTACGACTTCACCCCGACGCACTAACTCTTCTCGTTTCTGAGCATTCACGAAAGCCGGTCGCCCCGTGCGTAATACGTATTCAGTAAGGCCCTTTTGTAAACGCCGTTGCCGCGCCTCATAGCCACTTTCATCTACATAATACGGAAAGTATACCTGCTGACCATTCTCGGTGAGCAACGCCACGTAGAAGTTATCGGCATTTAAAAGCTTATCTATTTGCACGTGTAAGTCGCTGTAAAAGCTGCGCATATCTTCCGCGGTATTGGTCAGTTCGGAAATAGCGTAGAGCACACTGGTTTGTAATTCAGCTTTCTCGCGCTCTGTTACCTCTTTTAACAAACTCTCATTGGCGAAGCGCAATTCAGAAGTTTGATGTTCGATTTCCTTTTCCATCCACTCACGCTGGCGAAAACGCTCAAGGGCTGTAGCCACGTGTTGGGAAACGAAGGTTAATAACTCGAGGTCTTCATGCTGATAGCGGACTTCATCTACATAACTTTGTACCACCATCGCGCCAATCACTTCATCGCCGAGAATAAGTGGGGCGCCCATCCAGTCGACGGGTAATGAGCCCATTGTTTTCACATCACCACTTTCATTGAGCGCTTCTATATCTTCTCGGGTACATAAAATAGGCTCCCCTGAACGAAGGATATAACCTGTCATACCTCGCATCAGGGCTTCAACTGGCACTTCTGCAACAAACTCTACGCTATCGTATTCGTCTGCAAAGTAGGGAAAACTGAAGGTTGTACGATCTTCGTTATAGAGGCAAATATAGAAATTGCGGGCTTCCATAAGTTGCCCGACAATTTTGTGAACAGAGGCATAGAGCTGGTCCATGCTTTGGGCCGACGAAGCCAATTCAGAAATACGAAAAAGTGCCTGCTGAACAACTTCAGCCTGCCTATACTTCTCGGTTAACGCTTTTAGCCTTTCAACAACCTTTTCTAGTCGCTTTATTTTTTCGGCCGCATCAACCCGCTCGATCGGTGTCTTTGCTGTCTTCGTCACAGACTCTCTCGTCTACCATGAATAGCGCACTAGCACGCCCGTCCTTTTTATTTTAACAACCCCATTATTATTGTTATATAGTTGTAAATCTCTACCACCAAAGTCTGAGTATAACTTGCACACATGAGTTTGAAAAGACATGAGGTCGGACTAGATGTAACAAAAAACCGCCACATGGGCGGTTTTTGTTATAACACGTTGAAACTGGTAAAAATTAGATACCTTCAATCATGTATTCGATTGCAGCTTGTATTTCCTCGTCTGAACAATTCGTACACGTACCGCGAGGTGGCATTGCGTTAAAGCCGTCTATTGAGTGCTCAAGTAACACATCCATGCCCTGTGCAATGCGCTCTTCCCAATCACCTGCGTCGCCTTTCTTTGGTGCATCAAGTACGCCGCTTGCGTGACAAGCCGCACATGCTTGGTTATATACTTGCTCGCCTGAACGCGCACCTTGTGATTCGCCAGAACTTTCATTAGACGCTTGGGCTTCGTCACCTGCTAATCGAACCTTTGCCACCGGCTTGATGCGCTCGATAATGGCCTCACGGCTCATATCTTCACCCGCAGCCCAAACACTCCCTGCAACCGCAACACCTGCGATTACTGCTAAAATATGTTTCCACTTCATTTGCGCTAATACTTTCACATCTCGCTCCTAGGGACTCGTACTACTCAATTCCGAATACGTTCTCTTTGCTTCTACTGCCGATTATATGACTTTCGTCGTCGAAGGTAAATGCACTGGCGAAAATGTATCCGAACTCACCTTACGTACACCTTTTTATACTCGTTTTTCGGCGAAACGATCAATACACTGCGTAAGAACAATGTAAACATGAGCAACGCATATTGAGTGAATCTGACGAAAGCACCGCCATAAGAAAAATTGCATTACTCGATCTAGATGCATTTTTCGCAGCGGTAGAAGTGACTAAAAATCCCGCGCTAAAAAGCATTCCTTTTGCTGTGGGTGGCGGTGGTGAACGTGGCGTAGTGGCTACCTGCAACTACGAAGCTCGCAAATTTGGTGTACGAAGCGCCATGTCAGGATTCAAAGCTCGCCAACTCTGTCCACATCTCACCTTTGTTAAGCCCGACATGGCAAGCTATAAAGCCATGTCAAAAAAAGTACTAGCATTGTTAACTGGCTATACCGACATTATCGAGCCTGCGTCCATAGACGAGTTTTATTTAGATTTAACGCATGTAACCACACATCGGGGTTCTGCAACCCTCATTATGGAAGAAATCAGAGCGGAACTTCGTAAACTAGGAATTACAGGCTCCGCAGGCATTTCGAATCAAAAAATGGTCGCTAAGATTGCCTCGGACGAGAACAAGCCCGATGGACAATTTGTGGTTCCCCCTGAGCAAGTGGTCGAATTCATTGCGCAACTCTCGCTGGCTCGCATACCTGGTGTTGGCCCCAAAAGCCAAGAGCGACTCGCAAATGCGGGGTTCCGCTACGGCCGAGACGTTCAACAAGCCTCGATGGAAGCGATTCAGCAGCTACTTGGTGAACGTAGCGGATTTATTTTGCATCAACGTTGCCTTGGCCATGATCCGCGCGCAGTCGCCGTCACACGCACGCGTAAACAAATCAGTGTTGAAGACACGCTCGTAAAAGACTTCACACAACTCAAACAGGCGGAGCAGTTTCTTGAGCGACATTTGCTCGCGTCGTTACGCAAGCGACTTCCGAACGGACCGTGGCAAGCCACTCGAATTCGCAACCAAACAGTAAAGCTGAAATTTCACGACTTCCAACAAACAACCGTTTCACGAAGTGCAAATAAGGTGTCGCCTTCTCTTTTCTACCAACTGTTGAAAGAGGCATGGACAAGAGCAAACCATCGACGGGTTCGACTCATTGGTATCGGGGTGACACTGCCCGATCCCGATGAAGACCGGCAAATGGAACTCGATCTTGAATAACAGCGCGTTATTGCATTTCCTCGACCTGATAGAGGTTCAACGCAGTTAAACGACATGAGGGCCGCGCGGCATTACCTCGATGACTAAATCCGAGTTCAGCCAATAACTCATCGGCATCTTCATAGTAGCCAAGAATCCAAAGTACATAGCGTATATCGAGGTGAATTGTCCGGTGATGTGCACGGTCATAAAGCCAATCACTCATGGTTGACTCTTCCATAAGATCAAACACCAACCCGATTAAACGACCGTCTTTATCGAAGGTAGGCGAGCCAGAACTTCCCGGCGTACTGTCTGCCGTACTGATAAAGTTAACCGGTACCGACTCACGTTCCTGATTTATAAAACATTGACGATTATGGCGCGTCAGCATACCTCTAAAACGGTCAGGTACACTTTGATCATTGACCTCGCGAAGATGGTCTCGAAATACATCAAGATAAGTTAACGCGAGCTTATATTGATTAGGGTCTTTGTCTGCACTTGGATTGTAACCTAAAACAATTCCTTCACTAATGCGTAAAGTTCGGTTTGCGTTCGCGGCTAACCGACGACCATTTTCTAAGTCGAGTTGCTGCTGCGCAGAGAGAAGCTTCGGCCTCGCAAATGCGAGCCTTCCGCGACTAGCTATTTCTCTTTGATCAATTTCTAGTCTCGCGTTGGCTGTCTCGGTCGCAAACTGTAGCCATGGATCATTCGATGCTTCTACTTCAACTAGAGATTTAGAAAACCAACCTGCACGTACTTCATCATTCAATAACCCGGGTGCCTCATAAAGCGCCGCAATTCTCGTTTTGAGTTGCTCATCGGTAGTACTCTCAGATAACTCAAAGAATTGATCTATTGCAGGAATGCGCTGAGTTTCTGGAAGCCGCCGATACCGCTGCATTAGGTAAAACATAACTTCCTGTTCAAACTCAGGCCACAAGCGGTGCGCATAGGTTTCGAGCTGCGCTTCAAGTGCGGGTAAATCTCGCTCCTGAAAACCGCGACTCCGAATGTCTGCCGGTAACGTTTGTTCATAAGCATAACGGTGCACGATTAATGCGGCACCTGGTAAGCTTAGTCGACGCAAAAATTGCCACCACAAGGCTTGCGAGCTCCACGCGCGATCTGCCTCTATTTGTTCTTGTAACATCCACCATGCATTGCGATATTCAGGTTCTCGCTCAGAGCTAGATATCCAATTCAGCAATCGCTGTTGACGGCTTTCGCTGTGCAACTGCACACCAAACTCTTGATAGTGTTCAAGTTGTGCTTCAAGAAAAGTAATTTGGTTTTTCAAAGTAAACAGTGAAGGTTGAAACCTAAGTTTCGCGCGTTCACTCTGCTCAACTTGCGCTTCTACGCGTGCCTTGAAGTCGTGCAAATAGGTCAATAATTCAGGATATTGCTCAGTAAATACCCATTGCATTTCTGCTGCCAACCGGAACCGCTGTGTTTGGCCGGGAAACCCAGCAACGCGAAGTGAGTCAAAGAAGGTAAGGTGCGAGTCGCCAACCTGAGCATACTGAGGTGGTGAGAAAGGAATGTTCTCATCTGCATAATCGGCGGCCGCCCCGTTCGGCGCGCTGTAAACCCTAAGAATTGCCACGTCGGCTGCGTAGCGAGGCCACTGCCAATTCGCAGTATCCCCCCCATATAAAGCGAGCGATGTAGGAGGCACATAGACTAGGCGTACGTCGCGGAACTCTCGTTCTTTTACGAGTAAATAGTGCAAACCATCTTGATGCGTTTGCACATTACAGCGCAGTGTTTCTTCACTTTCACAAGCGCTAATTAAGCTATTCCGATTTCGAGTGAGACTTAAATGTCTTTGAGTGGGGGACATTTGTTCAGTCACACCTGCGAGCATCTGCTCAGTTACATCGGTTTGAGCAAGCGTAATCGACGCAAACAAACCAGGTGCCGAGGGCAATTCTGCTGAACGCTCTCGCGCTAAGAATCCTTGGTTGCGAATCACATTTTCTTCTGTACTACTCGTTTCTAGGGTGTCTTCGATACAATGAGCATTGGTCATCAGTAACCCTTCCGCAGAGACCAATACACCGCTACACCCACCAATTCTGACCACCGCTTGCAGTGGAATATTCTCGGCTAATTCGGGCTGTTCAGTCGGTAACCATAGCCCTTCTGAGGCGTTAACAGACTTCCCGGAAATCGTAAACAAGAAAGATAGACACCCAGTGAAAAACCAAATCACGACTCGAGTCATGGCAACGCCCTTTTACTCATGCTTAAAAATATTTCGGTTACTATGAATAACATCTTAGGGTTAAAACAGCCGATTTACATCCAATTTACGAATCATACCTGAACCTTTCCCAGAAGGGCTGAAACGTGCCTGCCAACGATTAATTTTTCTGCTATAATCCGCGCCTTTCTGACCTCAATACTACGTGTGTTGAGGATCAGTTGCGAGCATTTCAAACGAATTAACAATTATTGCAAACACAAGGGAGCTTTACATGGCATCCGTACTTATTTTAATGGGTTCTCAATCTGATTGGCCAGTCATGCAGCACACCGCCATGATGCTGCGCGATTTAGGTGTCGACTGGGAAGCTCGCGTTGTGTCTGCGCATAGAACCCCCGATTTATTGCAAACGACCATGGCAGAAGCTGAACAAAATGGCGTGAAAGTTATTATTGCAGGCGCGGGAGGTGCCGCTCACTTACCCGGTATGCTTGCTGCATTTACTTGTTTACCCGTTTTCGGTGTGCCCGTTCCTTCGAAGCAATTGAAAGGGTTAGACAGTCTGTTGTCTATTGTGCAAATGCCTAAAGGCGTTGCCGTCGGTACCCTCGCAGTAGGTCAAGCGGGCGCCGCAAATGCAGGACTGTTAGCAGCACAAGTATTAGGTCTCGAGAATGCAAAAATACAAGCTGCTGTAAAAGAATTTCGTCAGCAGCAACGTGAAAAGGTAATTCATAATAGTCGCTTGGAGCTTGATTCATGAAAGTTCTGATCCTTGGGAATGGTCAACTTGGGCAAATGCTTGGGCAAGCGGCGATTCAGTTGGGCGACGAAGTTTTATTAGTCAACACTCGCAGCGAGCAAGTGATGCCGGTTGGCGCGCACTTATCACTGGGCCTCTCCGTTGAAGACGCGGTTGCATGGGCCGATGTGGTCACTTGGGAGCATGAACAAATTTCTGCGGCGCATATCAAATTCGCGCAGCATAAATTTCTAACCGACCCAAATGCAATTCAACCCCTGACCCATCGCATGCATGAAAAGCAAATGTGCGACTCACTTGCGCTTGCAACTTCGCCTTGGCGTTCCTTCCAAACTGCAAATGAGTTAGAAGAGATTCTCAACTCTTGGCAAGAGGGTGCGGTGATTAAAGCCTCCGAAGGTGGCTATGACGGGAAGGGGCAATGGCGCTGGCAGCCAGGGCAACCGATCGCGCCGCTCTTGCAAACCGCTGGCCAGCAACCGGGTATTGTTGAAGCACTGATACCTTTTAGTTGTGAAGTGTCTATTGTTGGCGCGCGCACTCAAACCGGCGAAACATATTGTTATCCATTGGTCGAAAATGTGCATCGGAAAGGCATTCTTAGCTATACATTCGCGGGTATCACGCACATTCCTACCCATCTACAAACTGTTGCTGAAAATTGGTTTCGAACACTAACCGAACACTTGAGTTACGTGGGTACACTTGCCATCGAGTTTTTTGTTGTGGGCGAGGGGAACGAAGCACAGTTGTTGATCAATGAGATCGCACCACGTGTTCATAATTCAGGGCACTGGTCATTAACTGGAAGCAATTGCAGCCAATTCAGTTTACATATGCGCAGCATGAGCCAGCACCCGATTCCTAAGCTCACTTGCCAACCCACGCTCATGCTAAATGTGATTGGCGTTGAGCAAATCCCCCATGAATTGTGGGGTCAGTTTCAAGTACAGCCCTTTTGGTACGGAAAAGATGCGAAACCTGGCAGAAAAGTAGGTCATATCAATTTTGAGATAGGCTCAATCGATGAAGCAAATGAGTGGATTGAGCAGTATAGGGAAAAGATTCAAACACTTGATATATAGATAGATTTAAAGCTTTCGTAACAATCGTTGCATGATAAGTATTTCTATCTTCATAAACTGTGTTGAACCAAAACCCTAAGGTATCCGTTTTTAAGAAGCACTTTTCACAAAACGGAATCACATGCAGCTTCACACTTCACCCTACAAGAGCCAGCCGTCGCTGGCGCGTAACCAGCTCGCCAAATATGTGGTTCTCGGCGTTCTTCTAATCGTTTTAGCGCAAGCATCGCGCTGGTTTACCATTAATGGTAATGAGCTGTCTGCAATTTGGCCTCCTGCAGGCATTTTCCTCGGCGCTGTGCTCGCACTTGGATATCGTGCGCTCTGGGTGCTGGTTCCTTCTATGCTGGTTTGGTCTTTATGGGCACAAGACTTGCCATGGTTTATGTCGGTAACAGGAACGCTCGGCCTTGCGTTGGGAAGTTCGCTCGCATCGTTTCTCATTCAAAGAACCAAGAAAACAACGGACCCACTACAACGCTTGAATTACCTGCCGAATTTATACTTAAAAGGTGCGGTGATTGGTGCTGGGGTTTCGTCTTTCATCGGTGCCATTGGATATGGTATTAGTATGCCCGACTCTGCGGCGTTTCGAGTTCAAGACATTTGGTTGGTATATTGGCTATTTGAAGCTTTAGGTGTGATTTTATTTGCACCTATTTATTCGATGCTGTTTCGAGAGCCTCGCTGGTATGTGAGCGAATTTTTTGCCGATTTGAAAAGTAAGCCCGTAGCCATTTGGTTAGTGCTTACGGCGTCGGCAATTTATGCCTCTATTCACTTCGGTTCAATCGGTGACGCACGTTATGCACCTGTCTTTGCCTTTGCTCTATTCCCCCTTATCTGTTGGTACGCAGTAGAAGGGCGCGCAAGCAACTTACACTTTTGGATCCCTTTATTCGCAGCCATTTTCGTTTACTTCTCAATATACAATATCGGGGGCCTGCCACCCGTTAATGACTTCACAGATTTACTCAGGGTACTCTTGCAGGTAGGAATACTCTCAGTAATGGCACAACTGGTAGGCTCAATCAATCGCCAACGAAATAAGCTGCTGCAACGCTTCCAAGATCAAGCACAGCAAGATTTTCTCACCGGCTTAGCAAACGACCGCGGCCTTCATCATGGGCTTACCAGCGTGTTGCAAAAACCTCCCTCTGCTGCAACACCTTGGCTCATGTTTATTCAAGTACCCGATATTCAAGTAATCAAGGAACTGCTAGGTTTAGATGGCGCGTCTCGCGTTGAGTTAACCTTGAGTGCACAATTACAAAATGCATGCCCGCATGCCATTGTTGCTCGTATCAATGAAGGAAAGTATGCAGTGCTACACTTGGCAGATGCTCCGGAATCTATTGAAATGTTAGCTGCAGATATCTACGAACGCCTGACGGATCCTACTGACAAGATAGACCTCTCAGATAGGCTCCGTGTCGCGATGGGTGTAGTTCCGATTGATGGCAAATTGTCGACAGCTGAACAGTATTTAAGTGCAGCAATCCAAGCAGCAACTACAGCTCAAAGAAAGGCCTACAGCCTACATTGGCTCGCTGATCCGAGTGACGTTGCGACGACCCAGCGTAAACTCGCTCAACGATTCGAAGGTCTTAAAGGTGCGATTGAGCGCGATGAGTTAGTTCTTTTCGCACAAGAAATTCGAGCATTGAAACCGACCGATGGCGGACAATCATTCGAAATACTGGTGCGCATGAGAGATAATGACGGCAGTGTTCTATCGCCTGCAGAATTCCTTCCTGCTGCAGAAGCATTTGGACTCATGCCCGTTCTTGACCGCTGGGTGATTCTGAATACCATGAAATACTTGGCGACCCACACAAAATGCATTCACGAAGTAAGTAAATGTGCCATTAACCTAAGTGGTGCTTCTCTCTCCGATCCAGAACTTGCCGATTTCATTGAGGATGGATTGGAAGAATATGGACTACCCGCAAGCATCTTCACGTTTGAAATTACCGAGACTGAGGCGATTCGAAGCCCCACCGAAGCACTTCAATTTATTCACGCGGTGCATCGTTTAGGTTGTCGCGTGGCACTCGACGACTTTGGTACTGGCCTTGCGTCATTTGATTACTTGCGCCAATACCCGTTCGACGAATTGAAGATAGATGGTGTCTTCATTCGCGAAATAACAAAAAACAAAGTGGATGAGAGTATTGTAAGTGCGATTTGCCAAGTCGCTGCCACCATGCAATTACAAACTGTAGCCGAGTTTGTGGAAGACGAGATTTATTCGAGCACACTAGCTGGGCTTGGCGTAGATTTCGCACAAGGGTATGGTATTGGAAAGCCACAGCCATTGGAACAACTCATTCATGAATACCAACAAAGACAAACACCCATCTCTGATACTGGGGATCGACCAGGGCACAACTTCGAGCAGAGCACTCCTGTTTGATTCTCAGTTAGAGATCGTTGGCAAAGGGCAGCACGAGTTCGCGCAACATTTTCCGCAAAGCGGCTGGGTTGAACACGACCCAGAAGACATTTGGGAAACAACTCTAAATTCTTGCAGAAACGCCATTAACGACGCAGGTTGTAGAGCCGAAGATATTGCGAGCATCGGTATCACGAATCAACGTGAAACCACCGTGGTTTGGGAGCGAGAAACAGGGAAACCTATTTATAATGCCATCGTTTGGCAAGACCGAAGAACGGCTGATCACTGCGCAGAATTGAAGGCCTCTGGGCATGAGCCTCTCATTCAAGAAAAGACAGGGCTGTTACTTGACCCTTATTTCTCAGGCACCAAACTACAATGGATTCTAAACGAAGTACCCGATGCTCGCGCGCGCGCCGAGCGCGGCGAGCTGTGCTTTGGCACGATCGATAGTTTCCTTCTGTGGCGCCTTACCCAAGGAAAGTCGCACGCAACCGACGCAACCAATGCTTCTCGCACGCTTCTCATGAATTTAAGAACAAGCAGCTGGGATCCTGAGTTACTGGCACTCTTTGAAGTTCCCGAGCAGGTGTTACCGGAGATTAAGGACAATGCAGCAGAGTTTGGCATTGCTGATGCGCATTGGTTTGGTGCTCCCATTCCGATTCATGGCATGATTGGAGATCAACAAGGCGCCTTATTGGGGCAAGCTTGTATAGAAAAGGGGAACGCAAAGAGCACTTATGGTACCGGTTGCTTTGTGCTGCTGAATGCCGGCGAGGAGCCACTGCAATCAAAGAATAGATTGCTGTCGACTTTGGCATGGAGAATTGACGGCCAAGCAAGCTATGCGCTTGAAGGAAGTATTTTCATGGCAGGGGCCATTGTACAGTGGTTACGAGATAAACTGGGTATCATTAAAACCGCTTCAGAGTCGGAGTCTTTAGCTCAAAATGTGCCTTGGTCTCAAAGTGAAATACTCGTTCCAGCATTCACTGGGTTGGGCGCTCCTTATTGGGACCCCCATGCCCGTGCCGCTATTCTTGGTATGACAAGAGATACGGGTAAGCCCCAGCTTGCCGCTGCCGCACTTCGCAGTGTGGCTTATCAAACTCAAGACTTACTCCTCGCCATGCGCGAAGATGGACAGCCCCTAGAAGGCTTAAATGTGGACGGCGGCATGACCGAGAATGCTTGGTTTCTGCAGGCACTCGCAGACATAACTGCAACACCAGTTCGCCGTGCCGTGAGTGCGGAAATTAGCATTCGTGGGGCTGTATTCTTGGCAGGTTTACAAGCGGGTATTTTTAGCGCATTTACAGACATTAAAACACTCGTGGCGCACGACAAATCCTTTTCTGGTGAGTTGTCTCAGGCAGACCGCGAGAGTTATTACCAACGATGGTTGGAAGCGGTGGCAAAAGTTCGCTAGAATATCTCCCCTTTTGCTGTTGGAAATTTGACTGTATATGAGTCAGCAACCGAACCAAGAAAATATGTTTCGTCTCGCACTTAGTGCGATGGAGAAGTCTTACTCGCCATACTCCAAGTTTCCGGTGGGTGCGGCCATTCTGACCGAGAATGGTCACACTTTCCTGGGATGTAATGTCGAGAATGCCTCGTATCCTGAGGGGACGTGTGCTGAGGCTGGTGCCATTTCTGCAATGATCATGGCGGGCGAGCATCAGATTAAAGATATTTATGTTGTGGGGAATGGCGACGGTTTGGTGTCTCCATGTGGGGGCTGCCGGCAACGAATCCGTGAGTTTTCAAATCAGCACACGCAGGTGCATATTTGTGGCCCTGAAGGCATTCGCCAGAGCTTCTCTTTAAACGAACTTCTCCCTCACTCTTTTGGCCCCGAGCACTTCGAATAGGATTCTCTTTTATGAATTTATCTCGCACAGAACTCGCTGCGAAAGCTTTCTCGTTCCTTGATCTCACCAGTTTAACGGACCAAGAAGCCATTGCCGACATTGAGCAACTTGCTGAGAATGCGCGCTTGGTACTCCCTTCTGGAGAACAAATAGAAGTTGCCGCGCTCTGTGTGTTTCCGCGCTTTGTTCCCTATGCGCGAGCAGCACTCGACGCACGTGATCTCCATGGCGTCAAAATCGCAACGGTAACTAATTTCCCAGCAGGTGGCGACCAGATCGACATCGCTGTTGCGGAAACTGCGGCTGCGGTGGCCTATGGAGCCGACGAAGTTGATGTGGTCATGCCCTACCATGCCTTTTTGGAGGGGCATGAAAATCTTGCCAAGCAACTCATTTTGGCCTGCAAAGCAACTTGCGGAAATAAAGCATTACTCAAAGTAATTCTGGAAACGGGCAAACTGAAAACCCCGGCAGCGATCCAACGAGCGAGTGAGTTAGCCATTGAAGCAGGGGCCGATTTCATCAAAACCTCAACGGGCAAAGTGTCGGTGAATGCCACATTAGAAGCTGCCGACGTGATGCTCAATACAATTGTACAATCAGGCAAAGACCATGTTGGATTTAAGCCAGCGGGCGGTATTAGAACTTTAGAAGACGCCATTGAGTATATGAATTTAGTGGTTCAACATTTAGGAGCCGACCAGTTACATGCTGCACGCTTTAGAATTGGCGCAAGCTCCGTTCGCGGAGATTTAGCAGCAGTCCTCACAGGCATGGAACACCAAGACAAAGGAGGGTATTAAGCATGTTACCCCAAGAAATAATTCGCGATAAACGCGATGGTAAGGAATTAACGCGTGAGCAAATTGCGTACTTCGTGCATGGCATTACCAGTGGCCGTGTCACCGAAGGACAAATTGCAGCTTTCGCAATGGCTGTATTTTTCAAAGGCATGAAAATGTCAGAGCGGGTCGCGCTTACAGAAGAAATGATGCGCTCAGGGCAAGTGTTGAATTGGCAAGATATGGACCTAAATGGTCCGGTTGTAGACAAGCACTCTACCGGCGGCGTAAGTGACTCGGTGAGCCTAATGCTAGGCCCTCTCGTGGCCGCATGCGGCGGTTATATTCCGATGATTTCGGGCCGTGGTTTGGGCCACACGGGTGGCACACTGGATAAATTTGAGAGTATCCCTGGCTACAACACGTCACCAAACGAAAGTGAATTGAAGCGTATTGTGAAGCAAGTCGGTGTGGCCATTATTGGGCAAACAGGTGAAATTGCGCCCGCGGATAAGCGTTTTTATGGTATTCGAGACGTGACTGCAACAGTTGACTCCATCCCACTCATCACCGCGTCGATATTATCGAAAAAATTAGCCGCTGGTTTAGACGCCCTCGCAATGGACGTGAAAACAGGAAGCGGCGCTTTCATGGTGCAAGAGGAAGATGCCCGAGCACTCGCTGAAAGTATTGTAACCGTGGCAAACCAAGCAGGCGTGGCGACCTCTGCCACCATTACCGATATGAATGAGCCGCTCGGTTCAACCGCGGGTAATGCCATTGAAATGCGTGAGGCAATCGATTACCTCACGGGTAAATACCGTCACCCAAGACTGCATGCCGTCACTATGAAGCTTGCTGAACAGATGTTAGTACTCACCAACCTTGTGAGCTCTGAGCAAGACGCAATGGAAAAGCTCAATCATGCGTTAGATAGCGGCAAAGCAGCTGAGAAATTTAGCGAGATGGTGCGAGTGCTCGGAGGTCCTTCTGACCTTGTTGAAAATTACGAGACTCATTTGCCGTTAGCCAAGGTATCGCGCGACATATTTGCGCCTCAAGCAGGCTATGTTCATCGCATCGATACGCGTAAAGTTGGCTTGGCAGTGGTCAGCCTTGGCGGTGGACGCACTGATCCAGCACAGCAAATTGACCATAGTGTAGGATTGAGTGGTTTAGCTGGAATTGGTTCTCAGGTAGACGAGAAGACACCGGTTGCAAGGGTATTTGCAAATTCTGAAGAAGAAGCAAATGCGGCTGCAGAAGCAGTGCAAGCAGCCTACTCTATTGGGGTTCAGCCCGCCGATCTGAACCCTGTGATATACTCTGTGTTAGACCCGAAGTAGAGAATAAGCGAGGCAGTCATGGCACGTGCAATCATATTAATGTTTGACTCGTTCGGTGTGGGCGCATCAGCAGACGCTGATAAATTCGGCGATGTCGGCGCTAATACCTTAGGTCACATTGCGGAAGCATGTGCCAATGGCCAAGCGAATAATGAGAAGCGTGAGGGCGATCTCACGCTACCAGAGCTCTCAAATTTAGGTTTGGCTCAGCTTGGAAAAGAAGCCGCAGGCCAAGCAATTCCGGGGCTTGATTTAAGTGTATTGCCGACTGCCAAATACGGCTTTGCGCAAGAAATGAGTAACGGTAAAGACACGCCAAGCGGTCATTGGGAGATGGCAGGCGTGCCTGTATTATTTGATTGGCACTATTTTCCGGCCACGCAACCGTGTTTTCCTGACTCGCTCACTCAAGCCATTATAAGTGCAGGTAAGCTACCGGGCATTCTCGGCAATTGTCATGCTTCGGGTACCACCATTATTGCTGAACTCGGTGAAGAACACATGCGCACAGGAAAGCCTATTGTGTACACTTCAGCCGATTCCGTATTACAAATTGCCGCACATGAAGAGACCTTTGGGCTAGAGCGATTGCTCAAACTTTGTGAGCAAGCCCGCGCTATCCTTGATGAACAAGGTCTGAATGTAGGGCGTGTCATTGCGCGACCGTTTGTGGGTGACAAGGCAGAGAACTTTAAACGCACAGGGAATCGTCGTGACTACTCGGTGTTACCCCCCGCGCCTACTGTGTTAGTGAAGAATCAGGAAGCCGGTAATGAAGTCGTTAGTATTGGCAAGATAGCAGACATCTATGCCCATCAGGGGATCACTCAAAAAATAAAAGTGAGTGGCAACGACGCTATTTTCGATGCCACACTCGAGGCTATTCAGAGCGCTCCTGAGGGAAGTATCATTTTTCCAAACTTTGTCGACTTTGATATGGAATATGGTCATCGTCGCAATGTCAGTGGTTACGCGCAAGCGCTTGAGTCTATTGACCGCCGATTACCCGAGCTCTATGCGCAACTTCGTGAAGATGACATTGTCATTATTACCGCAGATCATGGTTGTGACCCGACCTGGCCGGGCAGTGATCACACACGCGAATACGTGCCTGTGATTTGTTTTGGCCCGAAAGTACAACCTGAGAATATTGGGCGCAGAGAAAGCTTTGCAGATATTGGCCAATCGATTGCCCAGCACCTCGGCCTTGCTCCCTTAGATTACGGTAAGTCGTTTTTGTAGGCTGCACGTGAGAGCCTATCCCAAATGTCTAACCACTCAGGCTCTTGGGGCGGTGCTTCGACATAAATCGTGTCGCAGCCAAGCTTATCTAGCTCATACAAAGCATAATAAAACTCTTTTCGATAGTGTGAAGCATCCGAGCCAAGGTAGCGCACTCGCTGTGCGATCCCAGTCGAATTTAGTGGTTTTGAACAAAGCACAAAACCCGCACCGTCTTGAGCACATTTAGTCATTTTCTCAGCAGTTGTGAGTACGACGCGTGCATGAGGCCGATAATGAACTTTTTTATTACCAGAGACGGCCTCCGAGTGCTTATTTTCATAACGGATAGGCACAGGTAAGAGCCCGGCTAACATCTCTAGTGTGACAGGCCCTGCTCTCAATACCTGCGCGTAATCTTCTGCTACTTTAAGAATCGTGGACTCAGTACCCACGTTACAACGTCCACCATCTAACACAGCGTCAATTCTTCCTTGCAAACTTTCAAATACCTGCTCCGCACTCGTAGGACTCAAGCGTTGATATAAATTCGCTGAAGGTGCGGCCACGGCGAGGTCAAACTCTCGCAACAAGTTGAGAAACACAGGATGGCTCGGCATTCTTAAACCAATGGTGTCTAACCCACCGGTAGCGACCGAAGAAACATCTGGGCGCTTTGGTAAGAGCACTGTAAGCGGGCCTGGCCAAAGTTTCTCAAGCACCTCAGGAAGCCATACCGGAATAGCGGTTGCCCACCTTTCAAGATGCTCGATACTCGCAATGTGCACGATGAGTGGATGGTTTGTTGGACGCCCTTTCGCAGCAAATATCTTTTCGACCGCTTCTGGCTGTGAGGCATCAGCTGCAAGACCATAAACGGTTTCTGTCGGCAACGCGACAACCCCTCCTGCTTGAAGAAGCTCCCCTGCCGCAACGAAATCGGCTCGATTTTCAGCCACCAACCACTGAGTATTCACGCTGACCACCCTTTTCTCGGTACCTAACTAAGCGAGCACCTTTTGTAACCACTGCGAAATATCCTGAATCTGCGGGCCACACACTTGGTGCGCCATTGGGTAGTTCTGTAATTGCACAGAATACCCGCGCGCTTGCAACCACTCAAACGCTTGCTGGCCAAGTGAAGCAGGAACTATCGGGTCTTGCGAACCATGTTGAACTAAGATGGGCGTTTTCTCTTGTGCACTCGCTGGCACAATTGAGTCTTTGGTGGCTAAGTAAGTAGACAGCGCCATAATGCCCGCAAGCGGCTTATCGAAGGTTAATGCGGCTTCGTAGGCAACGGCACCGCCTTGCGAGAATCCTGCCAAGACGATTCTCTCAGGCTTTACGCCACGCTCTATTTCTCTCTCAATCAAGGCCCGCGCTTGCGCTGCAGAGGCTCGCAATTGCGTTTCATCTACACTTCGTTCTATCGACATTTCGAGAATGTCATACCAAGCAGGCATCGTCATACCCGCATTAATCGTAACCGGAATTTCAGGTGCATGCGGAAATACAAAACGTGCGTGAACGCCCGGCGGTAATTGAATATGCGGTACGATCGGCTCGAAATCGTGGCCATCTGCGCCCAACCCATGTAACCAAATAACAGCCGCATTAGCTTCTGCTTGCGGGTTGACTTCTACACAGGGTAAATACGTTTGACTCATGAGAATCCTTAGCTATTTAAGTTCGGTCGAAATGGCGAGTTCGGGGTTTGAAAGAGTTCGATGCACTGGGCACTTATTCGCAATTTCCAAAAGACGCTCTCGTTGCTCTGCAGAGAGTTCACCGTCAAGCTGAATTTCACGATGGATGGTCTCACCCACAATGCGCTTGTCAGCGCCTGGCTTCCCTTTTTCGTGTCGCAAGTTCACGGTCACCTTTTCTAATGGCCACTCTTTTCGCTTCGCATACATACGCAACGTCATCGAGGTGCATGCGCCGAGTCCCGCCAAGACCATCTCCATGGGGGCTGGCCCTTCGTCGGCACCGCCCAAAGTCTCCGGTTCGTCGGCTAACCAACGGTGGTTAAAAGTGGTAACTTGCTGCGTAAATGGGGCGATTTTTTCCTCGACCCGAACACAGCCTTCTGCAACTTCATGACTCATGGGAACCCTCCTCAGTGAAGCGCTTAATTTACCATAGTGCGAAACACAAAAGAATTTTCTCAGAAAGCCTTGAAATGGAAATGAAGCGTGCCTATTTCTAGTACTGCAGAGGATGGGTCTCAATGAGAACATTCGGACTGCGTAACTTTATATCGCTCATTGGAGGATATTATGAATACGATTGATTTAACACCGTTATACCGCAACAGCATTGGTTTTGACCGTTTGGCTAGCATGCTCGACAACGCACTTCGAGGCGACACGGGCACCGGAGGCTACCCGCCATACAACATTGAAGCTAAAGGTGAGAATCAATACATGATCACCATCGCTGTGGCCGGGTTTGAAGAAAGTGAACTCGACATACAAATTGAGAAAAGTGTGTTGACCGTTCGCGGCAAAAAATCTGAAGACGACAGCGAACGCAAATACCTGTATCAAGGCATTGCGGCGCGTGCCTTTGAACGCAAATTTAATTTAGCCGAACATGTTGAGGTAACCGACGCTGAGTTACGCAATGGCTTACTCAACATATACTTGGTAAAGGAAATTCCTGAAGCCATGAAGCCCCGCTCAATTGCCATCAAAACAAATGAGCGCGTGCTAGAGCACAAAGACAAATAGGTGCACAACGAAGAAGCCCCGGGAAGTGTGTGCCCGGGGCTTTTTTTGTGCGTACTATTTTTTCAAGAATCGCGATTAAGGCTGACGCTTTGCCCATTCGGTAAGTAAACGAACGCCAAAGCCTGTTGCCCCCGCAGGGTGAATCCCCGTCGCACCGTCGACCATCGCATTCCCTGCCATATCGATATGTAACCAAGGTGTGTCGCCTACAAATCTTTGCAAAAGCATGGCGCCAGCAGTCGCGCCAGGAGAGCCTACATTTTTCATATCGGCAATGCGACTTTCTATCGCAGGAGCAAACATTGGATCCATCGGTAATCGCCAAATACGCTCTTCTACTATGTCACTGGCTGACTGCATGGCCGCTAATACTTCACTGTGATCGCTAAATACTGCTGCGTATTCATTACCCACTGCACCAATTTTCGATCCAGTTAAAGTTGCGATATCAACCATTGCGCGTGGTTGATAGTTTTCACGCGCATACCACAATCCGTCGGCTAAAATTAAGCGACCTTCCGCGTCGGTATTAGCAACCTCAATCGTGAGCCCTGATCCAGTTGTAACGACATCACCCGGGAGCAATGCTTCATGCGACACCAGATTATGAGCAAGCGGCGCGACCGCAACCACGTTGACTGCAGCATTCTGCCGCGCGAGCGCAAGTACTGAGCCCATAACGGCCGCTGCACCGGCTTTATCGGTTTGCATACGTAATATGGTTCCGCTACTCGTTTTTAAGTTATAACCGCCAGTATCAAATGTATTCCCTTTGCCCACCATGGCAAGTGGCTGATCGTCGCTGCCGCGCCAGTGTGCAACCAACAAATGCGCTTTATGTTGGCTGCCTTGAGAAACACCATAAAGCGCGCCCATACCCATTGCTTGCACTTGGTCAGGCGTAAGTATTGTGACCTCAACACCTGCTGGTTCGAGTGCTTGGCGCGCATATTCCGCGAAAGCCGCGGGGTAGCCGGCACTTCCAGGTAAGTTGGTTAACTCACGTGCGAGAAAAACGCCTTCGGCAACTGCCTGCAGCTCGGCAAATTCTTGGTTCGCTTGCGACTGGCTAGCAACACGCCAAGTATACCGTTGAGCTGGACGCTCTGTGGGTTCGCTGAAGTAGCGGTCAAATCGATAGTTTCGCAGGTCAGCACCATGTGACATAGCAGCCAAAATACGACCGTTATAAACAGGATTCGTGATTAGACGACCATCGACGCCAACTGTTTCTGCGGTTGTGCTATTCACCGTTGCCGCGAGTGCTGCACCAGCCTTCTCTGCCTCTTTGCGAGCATATTCGCTTGGCTCACCGACACCCACCAGCACTAAACGCTGCGTTTCTAAGCCATGCGGTGCAATAATGATCTGTTGCTGCCCTGCTTTACCGGTAAATTCCGCAATCTCTAAAATACGTTGAACTGCAGACGTCGTTTCTTCGCTCCATTCGGGCAACGTGACTGAAGCCCCCTCTGGCACCGGAACAACTAAAATGTCTGTCGTGCTCAATGCTGCGGTTGTGACGCTGTTTTGAGTGGTTAAATACTGTTCAACCAAAGAGTTTTCAATAGGCACTACATTCGCATGCACATTGACAGCTGAGACACTTAGTGCGCTCACTAGCGCTAACGCAAGCGCAGAAGACTTCATCTTAAATTTCATGGGCAACTCCTTGATAAGAACTCTTAGTAACTACATTGTTGCCCATATCTTTACATATTCACAAGATTTTTGCGGCTAAGTTACCAAATTCAGGTTTAAGCGACCGATGCCCTTCCTTAGCGCGATGAATCTCCGCCTTGGCGATTTCTGCATCGGTCCATTGAATCAAGCGAAGCTCACCATCTGTCGTTTCAATAAGCGCTGTACAATGCTCCACCCAATCTCCATCATTTGCATAAATTAAGCCTTCTTCCTCACGTAAATCAGGCTGATGAATATGCCCGCAAACCACACCGTCTAATCCACGCTTTTTCGCCTCGGCGATGGCTGCCATGCGAAACCGAGTAATCGCTAACTCAGCCTTCGCAAATTGATTCTTCACATAACTTGAGAGCGACCAGTAATATCGGCCTGACATTTTCCGCAATTTATTAATATGGCGATTAAGCCATAAGAGAAAGTAATACAGCTTATCACCGATGAAATGTAACCACCGCCCCAAGTAAACCTGTTCATCAAACTCGTCGCCATGAAGCACCAGTAAACGTTTACCTTTCACAGTGGTATGAATGGCTTTGCGTTGAATGCGTATACTTGCCACATTTGGATGTCGATACTTTCGCATGGCACCATCGTGATTACCGGGTATGTAGATAACTTCGGTACCGGACTGCGCCTTTGCAAGGAGTGTTTGAATCACATTATGGTGAGCCGCTGGCCAAAACATTTGCCTTTTCATCGCCCAGAAATCGACTAAGTCACCTACAATAAATATCTTTTCAGCTTGAACATGCTTTAGTAAGTGCAGAAGGAATTCAACTTTACAGTCTTTTGAACCTAAGTGTACGTCTGAAATGAAGAGTGTACGAACACTCTTGGAGGTGGATGATGTGGTCATGGTCATGCACTCCTGCTTCAATCCGAGAGGTTAAAACTCGTCCCTGAGTTTCGGTGATCTTGAAGCAAGGGCATGACGCTCAGTTGACACTTTTTAGAAGGTTCTATGACAATCGAGCAGAGGTTTAGCCAAAGTACTCGGCTGATAATCGAGAGATAATTCCCGAGAGTTGATCTGCTGGAACGGGTCGATTGATCCAGTACCCTTGAAAGTAATGACAACCCTGCGCCGCCAACAAATCCATTTGACCTTTCGTTTCCACCCCTTCAGCAACTAACTCCAGCCCGAGTGAATCACCAAGCGAAATAATTGTACGAGTTAGAGTTCGAGGCCCTTCATCGTTGTATAAAGACTGCACAAATGACTGGTCTATTTTTAACTTATCGAGCGGAAGTTGATTCAAGTAACTCAAGGAAGAATAGCCGGTACCGAAATCATCAAGGGCAAACTTAACTCCCCTCGCCCGCAACTGTTTCATCTTCTCAATTGCATCTTCTGTTTCAGTGAGTAACATCGATTCTGTTATTTCTAAAATTAGGTACTCAGGATCAACACCGGACGCGTCGATTACTTGGAGTGCGCGCTCTACAAAGTTGGGCGATCGTAATTGACGCACACTAAGGTTCACGGCCATGGTCCAATGGGCTCGAGCAGGGTCTTGGTGCCAACTCACCAGTTGTTCACATGCATGATTGAGAATCCGTTCACCCAGAACAATAATATCGCCCGTTTCTTCCGCCAGCGGAATAAACTCACTCGGCGAAACCATGCCTCGTTCTGGATGCTGCCAACGTACCAGCCCCTCGACCCCGTGAACTTGATGATTTGCGTCAATGATGAGCTGATAATGCAATGCAAACTCTTTGTTTTCGATCGCTCGGTGCAAATCTCTCACCAGTTCAAGGCGACTTTGCAGCAATGCCTGAATTTTTTCATCAAAGAAAATATGGGTATTTCGCCCAGCTGCTTTCGCTTGGTACATGGCTTGGTCTACCTGCTGCAGCAACAACTCAACTGGACGCTCGTCATTATCAAATAAGGTGATTCCCACACTCGTTGTCAGCCGGTATAGCTCCGTACCCAACGCTACGGGTTTCTCAAACTCACGAATTAGCTCTGACGCAAGGGCTCGAGTTTGGTTCGCAGCAGCACTTGCATGCTCTGACAAACGAGACAAGACTACAATAAATTCGTCGCCCGCAATACGGGCCACAAAGTCTTGTTCCCTCACCGAATTTTGCAAACGCTCAGCCAATGTTTTTAACAGCGTATCCCCTGCAGAATGGCCGAGTGAGTCATTTAGCGTTTTGAAATTATCAATATCGAAGCACAAAATCGCGGCGTATTGGGGCTTTGTTTGCATTTGTTTCATGAGCTGCTGAATGCGTTCATGCAACAACCGTCGATTCGGCAGCTGTGTCAATGCGTCATAGAAGGCGAGCTGATTAATTTGCTCTTCGGCGCGTTTAGAGTCGGTTGCATCAATAATGACGCCATTCCAAACAACCCCCTCTTCTTCTTTCAATTGTGGCACCGACTGCAGCTCTACCCAACGCACCTCATTTGCATGCAAAATGCGCCCCTTCCAACGGAATGGTTGCTGGGTGCGCGCTGCCTTCATGCTTGAATGAATATATTCATAGCGATCCGAGGGATGTACTTGCGCTTCAATAAAGCTAAATACGTCTCTTAATGCAACGGTTTCAGGTACGCGTAATATTTCTCGTGCCCGTTCGTTTAAGTAAATCACTTCGCGTTGGCCGTCGGCGTGGATAACGCCTTGGTATACGCCAACGGGCAGCAATTGCGTTAACGAATTATATTGCTTCAAGGACTCTGAAAGTTCGGTATTGAGTTTTTGTAAGTCTTCGTCGGCTACGTCGATTAAACGTTTGGCTCTGCGGTATCCAAACAGCAAAGCGAACACTGCCAGAAGCCAAACGAGAGTAGGTAATGTGAGTGTTTGTAACCATGCATGAATGACAAATCGACGATCTTTCATCGCAACCGCAGTCATGTTGTATTCAGACATCGGCTCGATCCATAAATAATGCTTCCTGAAACCACCTTGCACCGTGTAGGGGCGATCATAAGAAGTCCACCCTGACTCTGCGCGAAGCAAGTTACGCAAGGCATCAGAAGCTTGGGTGCGATAGATACGGTCGTAACGTTCGCGCGTTGCAGGCTCTGGGTACATGTAGTTTAGATAGCCGTCATTTCTAACGAGAACAATCTCAACATTGTCTTCAATACGCATTTGCGACCAAGCCGTATTTTCGGTATCGATCACAAGCATGGCAACCATGAGCGCACTTACATTGCGCTCTTGATCAAACAATGGGCTGTAGAGCGGCGTTACCCAATCATCAATCGTGCTCGAAAGCTGTGGGCGGCCGATTTGAAAGGTTTTGGTGTCAATGGCAAGTTGCGCCGTTGGATTTTGAATATCGAGTGCAGGTTGTGATTCAGGATCGAACTCAAATTCAGGGAGCGATGAGCCCAGCAACTCACCATTCACGCTTATCATGGCATAACCTAATGCACTGCGATGATGTGATCGCATACGCTGAAAGAAGGCCGGAACTTGTTGCTGTGGCGCGCCTTCCACAAGTGACACGCTCTCGCCGAGTAGCTGCAAGATAACGTCTTGCTTAGCCATTTGGTTTTGGAACCCTTGTGCCAAAATACCACTCAAATGACTCAGCTCTCGCTTTTCGGCAGCAACCGTACGCTGCCAGGTCACATAGGCCGTGAATATAGCGACGGTAAGTAACAACACAAACGTGAAACGCGCAAAGGCCCGCAAAATTCTTGTGCGTTCTGTATGTTGCTTATGTCTAAATAGTGAAGAAAGGATAATTACTACCTCGTACTCACAGGCTCTAATAATTTCAACGGCTGTCCTGCTCGAAAATCATCCACAACAAGCAAATTACCCAGTTTTAGAGGCAGTTGCAAGCTGCTTACATGAATACCAGCCACCATACATATAGCAACACGAAACCAGTAAGGTAAGTTAGCCCGCACCATGCCCAGACACGTAAAACTTTATCCATAATATTGGCTGCTTTCGCCAATTGATAGTTTAACGCTGCAAATACCGGTGTTGTTACAAATGCGAGTGCCATCGCAAACGTAAGCATAGGGCCCAACGCGCCAGCAAAAAATATGATGATTAACCAGCCTAAAATACTTTGTCCCAATAACAGGGCGATATACCGCATGCGCGAGTTGGAGCGCTCAGATAAACAAGCGTCGAAAATGCGAACGTAACCGTCAAGTACCGTGATAGTGGTTCCAAACATGCATACGAACGCAATAAATGCGACCAACCAACGCGACCATTCACCAATCGTCCCAGCATACATATTCACTAATTGCTGTGCAAAGGCATCACCCGCAAGGGCAATATCGGTTGTTGAGCCATATTGGATCAACGCTCCAAGCCCCAGAAATAGCAACGCAAGAATCGTAGTGGACCAATACCCCACATTAAAATCTAGCAACGCAAACGGCTTTGCAGTTGGCTGGTACCGATGCTTCTCTCGCAGCCACAAGGAGTTAATGACTGAGATTTCAATCGGCGCGGGCATCCAGCCCATCATCGCAATAATGAAACCGAAACTTGCTAGTTGCCAAGGACTCGGTGGCACGAAATCCTCAACGCGCGCGGAGCCTTGCAGCCAAGCCACTAAAAATGCCGCGACCGTAGCGATCGCTAATAACAGCATGAAAATTTTCGCCGTGCGGTCTAGCGCTGGGTACTTACCCCAAATGAGCAGCAGCCAACAAATTGCTAAGAGTATGAGGCTGAGTGAAATAACAGAGGGAGGTGCAGGCATAAGCCAAGAAATAAAATACTGAAGCAAGCTTGCAGTAAGCAAGAGCACACCGGCGGTATTCACAACTGCAGCAATAATTGCGAGTGCGACAAAGAGTCCGAAAACAATTCGCCCTTTCGCACGATACGCATCAATAAGGTTTTGTTCTTGAGTTGCGGTGTAATGCACTGCAAATCGAAAGAATGGGTATTTCAGTACATTAACGAGTAAGACAACCCACAACAATTGCCATCCGAACAATGCTCCCGCTTGTGTAGAAGCAACGAGATGAGAGCCGCCAATGGCTGCGGTTGCCATAAGCAAACCGGGGCCTAATGCCCCAATTTTAGATATTTTTGGGTGAATGCTAGTTTGCATGAAGTGCGCTCAATTTTTCTTATTATTTAGGTACACGCAATGGGCTAGAATAACGTTTTACCTAAGAAAAAAGCAACGCTCTTGGCAAACAACTAATTCACAATAGAAGTACCGCGTGTATACACCATGTCGCGCACTACATCGCGAGGTATTTCGATTTGCGCTGTCGCTTTTACAACCCGCGTACCAAAATCTAGCATACGCAATGTGACCACCATGGAACTGCCGCGGTCGAGCAATGTGCCCACCAGCACATAATCTACATCGAAGGTTTCATTGAGCTCTAAATAATTGGTGGAAAGGGCAAAGTCTCCCTCAGGGGTAACGCGAATCGCATTCGTGAGCTTAAATTCCACCACCTGTAAATTCACGGCGTGTAGTTCCGCGCTGAGCTCCTGCTGCAACTGCAAACCCATTAAGTTACTTTCGCGAAGACCACCAGCAAGCCAGACTGGACTTGTTACTGCAACTCGCTCTCCAGGGCGCACATTGTTTGCAGTCGCCATAAGCTCATCAACGAGTTGAAAGGAATAATAACCCGTTGTGTAGTTCGGGTTCGTGTTCACTCGTTGCGGCTCCGCCGGCGGTGTTTGCCCGCAAGCAGACAAAACAAATATGAGGCTCAAAGTCAGCGCTTTAAATACATTACGGTTCATGGTTTCACCTCGCCTCGTGAACCAGGCTCATCAAAAATACTTCTCAAAAAACCGCCTCGAGGCTCTTCCTCTGGCATATCACTGAGATGAGAGTTTCTATATAAACCACCACGGCGCCATTGTGAGTTTACTGCGTCTGAGGAGATAGTCTCCCATGGCACCAAAACGGTCGACGAGGAGATAACCAGCGCCGAACGCGCATTCACCAAACGTGTGTTCACTAACAGGCCATTATCGACTTCGCTATAGGTTCCGACCACCACCCAATCGATCAGATAGTTTTCTTTTAAGCGCTCTGTGTCTCGGCTTAGCATTAACTCTTGATGATCGGTGAGTTGCAGAGCCTCCGTTAAGCGATATTCAAGAAAACCTATATTGTAAGGGCGCGCCGAAGCCATAAGCCCTTCTTGTAATTGGCGAGCTAAGTCTGCGTATGTGTCATTGCTATTATGTCGCAACGAATCTGCAGGCACGAAGCTCGTAACCGCTACGCGTCGAATACCCTCATGAAAATAAAAGAGATCGTGTGCCAAAGCCGACTGAAAAGGCGTTAAAGTACTCGCAGGCACAACCGGCGCAGGTATCGTTTGCGCTGCAATTTCCTCTTCCGGTAACGCACCGCAGCCGGCTAAAGTAAGCAAGCTCGTTGCCAAGGCTAAATTTACAATGCGTTTCATTTATAAAGCTCTCTTGAGGTACGTTTGCTCTGTTATCGACCTGATCGGGCGAAACCTTAAGTACGAATGCCCCAATCTTGGAAGAAATCGCGTGTGAGGGATTCTCGAAACTGAGGTGCAGCAATTCCAATTAGGGCTTTGGCTCGTTCACGCATAGAGCGACCTCTCAAATTGGCGATGCCATACTCGGTCACAACATAATGCACATGTGCTCTGGTGGTCACCACACCCGCACCAGGTGAAAGTAATGACGTAATGCGCGACACCTTGCCACCTGCCGCCGTTGCCGGCAGCGCAATTACCGAGCGCCCCCCTTGAGAGAGCGACGCGCCGCGTACAAAGTCCATTTGCCCACCCACGCCTGAGTAAATCTTGGTACCGAGTGAGTCAGCACACACTTGCCCACTTAAATCGATTTGTAGCGCACTATTGATCGACATGACTTGTGGGTTTTTGCGAATCACCGCCGTATCGTTGGTGTATTCCACATCTAAAAATCGTACTAGTGAGTTGTCATTTACGAAGTTGTAAAGCTTTTGTGAGCCCATGGCAAAAGTTGTGACAATTTTCCCCGGATGCGTTTTCTTGTTGCTATTGTCGACCGCACCGCATTCCACTAATGGCACTAACCCGTCGGAAAACATTTCGGTGTGCACCCCCAAGTACTTGTGATTTTTCAGACACGCCAAGGTAGCGTCTGGAATTGCACCAATGCCAAGCTGCAAACAATCACCGTTTTGAATGAGACTAGCGACTTGTTCTCCAATCGCTTGCGCTACAGGATCATTTGCAGTTGCACCGTGCTCTGGCAAAGGCGCCTCTTGCGCAAACCATGCGTTGAGTTTTGAAATGTGAATTGCAGAGTCACCATGAGTTCTCGGCATATTCGGGTTGACCCACGCAATCACGCGCTCTGCTATGTCGACCGCTGCGCGTGTTGCCTCTACGGATATTCCTAAACTGCAAAAGCCGTGGCGGTCCGGTGGGGATACTTGGATTAATGCCACATCGACGCGCTGCTCGCGGTTACGAAAAAGCTTGGGAATTTCGGACAGCAATGTCGGCACATAATCGGCTAAATCTTGCTGTATCGCCGCCCGCGTGGCGCTACCGACAAAGAAACAACGCTGGCGAATATGTTTATTAAGTTCCGGCTTGCAGAGCATTTCACTTTTTTCGGTATGCAACTGCATAAGCGTGAGGTTTTCTCGTTCAGGTGCAAGCTCTGCAAGTGCCTCAAGCAACAAATATGGAGTGGCCGCCATTGACTGGCACCAGATGATGTCGTTATTTTTGATTAATTGAATAGCTTCTTTCGCATTGTTGCACTGCATAAGTACCTCATTATTAAATACCTAGAGGCAAGTATAGAGATAATGAGGTAAAAAGACCGTGATCAAGATCAACCCCTACCGTGGGTAGTCAGACCTGTTTATCACTTAACACCTAGACATTGAGGCGAGAATTCCCTAAAATCGCCGCCTGTTTACACGTTCTTGCGTGAACACCACACCAAAGAAGCACCCGTAGCTCAGCTGGATAGAGCGCTGCCCTCCGGAGGCAGAGGTCACAGGTTCGACTCCTGTCGGGTGCGCCATTTAAATCAGCATCCCCTTTGCTAGTAACCACTCACTTCAAAATCCATGTGACATATACGTGGCAAATTTGTGACAAGACTCTCAGGCCACACTTTTGGTTTTAACTCTTGTACGATCAAAGGGCAAGTTTAGGAACGATTCAGTATTCGAACAGGATGAGAGTAATAAAGAAACAAGAAGGTATCTGGAAAGTCATTCTTTGAATCGGGCCTATTTTATCCAACCTTTGTGCCATGCATACAAAAGCACACCCAGAGTAATGATGGGGATGAGCCAAGGCAGCACAAGAATAATATCAATCCAGAGTTCGCGCTAATGTGCTGCATCGCTCATGAATGCGGTCGACAATTTGGTGATACAAGTCTGTTTGCATCGGTGTTTTGAAGTCGCTGTCTAGTGCCTTCACGACCTTGCTGATCAGTTGTGTCATTTGGTTTTCAATCACTGTTTGAGGCAGCCCTATATTTAAACCCAAGTGCACAAAATCATGCTTGGTATAGTAACCAAATGCGTTGTATGCATCACTGAAATGACCTTCATCTCCCTCTTCGATTGCAAGAACGCCAATTGACATGAAACAAGCGCGATCGAATTGAGGGTATGGGGCGAGGCTGAGCACGTCATACACTGGCGTTAAAATATCCATGGTAGTGCTTTGCCCGCCAGGCTTTCGCATTAAGGAAAAATTCTTTAGATGTAGGTCGTTGTTACCAACAATATAGGAAAAAACAACTTGTAAAAATAACTTTAGAGTCACCGCTTTACTGTTTCCCGCTGCGTTACTCAACCGTTTTAATACCGTTTCGTAGCTTAATGCGTCGCTGTCTTTATGTTTAGGGTGCACTAAACACAAGGATGCAGCGTCCTCTATCAAATAACGCTCACTTTCATTCAAAATATCAAAGCGCTTGGTGACGTACGCAAGCTCCCCGTCTTCAAAGGGCACAAGACCGCATTCCGCTGCATTTAAACCAATCTTGTTAGCCAAGCTCATGACAAAGAATTCATTTTCTGGGCAATGTGGTGCACCCTCTGGCGCAGGTTTAACAATGTATTGCCCCCCACGACTCGTCGGAACTAGTTGGTTACCGTCCAATTTCATCATGAGCTTTCTCTGCACACCGGATATGGAGTGCCCATTTGTATGATCGACCGCGTAATCGTCAAATGAACGTGATGTGCCAATTATAGTAACGCCTTTGTTTCTCAAGGCACTTGGTTTGGGTATAGGAAGTTTAATAAACCGATCTGTGGTTAAGGTATCAACCTCACCTGCCACGATAGAAATTGCACCGATAAGCTCTTCTCCGTTGGCGCATAACAAACCAAATTCATCACTTTTATCGAGCCTTGCCTTTTGCGCCTGATGTGCTCTTAACCAACCTTCCGAGAGCAAGTTGGAAAAGAAAGGCGGGAAGGCGTCAAACTCATATCGTGTTTGGGTTAATGGAAAATGATGCCCTATGGGAGTGCCATGCCTCAGATATTCTTCGGCATAAGTAAAGGTATAAGACTCGCGCCCAGATAAATCTTGAGGATCACGATACTCGATTAGCGTCCCAGCCTTTATCGCATTAACAAAAACAGTTGCGGTGCGATTAGCTTGCATCTGCACGCCCTATGTATAATCTGTAATCGCCAAACACAGAGATAATCGACTCAAGCGTTGCGCGTTTAGTAGAACCCGGAGTATTGAATGCAGCGTATAGGGTCGCTTTACTAATCATCGCAAGCTCGCAGAATGTGTCGATGGTGATATCGTTTTCTTTCACATAATGAGTTACGCGCACTTTTAACTCCGAGAGCGGAAACATATCTTTAGCCTCAAGCTCTTGCGCTTCGATACGCTCAAGCTCTATCAAGAGCGCCTGAACTCTCTGCTTGATTTCTGTGATATTGCTTTTCATACATTTCACCAGAACTAAGTTTTGTATAGCATACACTATAAGCATAAAAGAAAGATTATTATCTCTATAGCATACTCAATTCACTCTTAAACATCAATAATCGAACTAAATACCCATAAACAAATTATTTAGTTCTATAAAGTGAACTTTTATTCTTTCTGTAGCTTATCATTGGCTTGGTAATAGCTTTAAGAAGGCTCCTACTTTGCATTGGTAGAATCGTTCACCCCTCTGTGACCAAAATTTCCGTTAATTGATCTAAAAAGTTTCGATTCCACACGAAAAATGCAGCTGAAAACACCATAAATCAATGAGTTATAAAAAGACCATTAATAGCATTTTACAAGATCACCCTCCGGAGGCAGAGGTCACAGGTTCGACTCCTGTCGGGTGCGTCATTTCCTTGGCTTTCAGTGTTTATCCTATTTACGCTATAGCGTACATTTTATATTTTTACGGTTTAGCGTATGATTGCGTATTTTACGGCATAGCGTATACTGTTTAAATATACTCTCTGGCGTAAATTTAGGATTCTTGCAGCATGAATATCACACGACCCCAACAGCTCAGTACGTTCATAAAAGAACACCGCAAAAAGCATGGTATTACTCAAGCCAAGATCGCTGAGCTTGTTGGTATTCGTGTCGCAACCATTTCCGATTTTGAAAACAAACCGGAGTCATGCAAGTTAGAAACTTTCTTTAAAATTCTAGCAGCGCTTAATCTACAAATGGGTGTTACTACTCGCGAGCACGCGCCGAACGACCCGCAAGACCAATGGACTGAAGGGTGGTAATACATGGATACGCTTGATGTTTACATGAACGGCATAAAAACGGGCGAATATACTCGCGCACACAGTGGTGCCAGCACTTTTATTTACGACAAGGCCTGGCTCGAGTCTCCAGGCCGACGCAGCCTATCACTTTCGTTACCCCTAAGAACTGCGCCCTACAAAGGCCTTAAAGTCTATAACTACTTTGACAATCTCATCCCTGACTCTCGCGAAATTCGTGAGCGCATTGTAGCTCACTTTCATGCTGACTCTACCGATCCATTCGATATCTTGTCGCATATTGGTCGAGATTGCGTCGGCGCTGTTCAGCTTGTTCCACACGGCTCTTTAGCGCCAAATGTACACACTATCGATGCAACGCCACTCAGCGAGGACGATATAGCAAAAATTTTAACGGGATATAAGTCGAATACACCACTGGGCATGTTAGACGCAGAAGCCGACTTTCGTATTTCGCTCGCCGGTGCTCAAGAAAAAACAGCCTTACTATTTCATAATGGGCAGTGGTGCTTACCTCACGGAGCAACCCCTACAACGCATATTCTAAAGCTACCAATTGGCGAGATACGTTCACATGATCGCGTCATCGATATGACGCATAGTGTTGAAAATGAGTATTTATGCCTGAAAATTGCGAAAGCTTATGGATTTGATACTGCAGATTGCGACATCATCACACCCGATGGAGTCAAAGCGCTCTCTGTAGAGCGTTTTGACAGGAAATTTGCAGCAGACAGAACATGGATTATGCGCTTGCCCCAAGAAGATTTTTGCCAAGTCACGGGCGCATCTCCCGCAAGAAAATACGAAGTAGAAGGGGGTCCTGCAGTATCGCGGATCATGAAAGAACTGGTTGGTGCACAACGTCCTATTCAGGATCGGGAAATATTCATGCGCACACAAGTCTTGTTTTGGATTCTGGGCGCTACGGACGGTCACGCAAAAAACTTTTCCATTTTTATTGATAAAGGAGACCAGTATCGCCTCACCCCTCTCTACGATATTTTATCCGCGTTCCCCACAGTCAATAAGAAAAGCTTACACGAAAAGGATCTGAAGCTGGCAATGTCACTGAAAGGTAGTAGGGGCAGAAAATATGAATGCCGGATAATTAGCCGCCGGCATTTTTTGGCAACTGCGAACGAAGTTGGCTTTAGTGGGGAAGCGATGAACAAGATACTGGATGACATGGCTGCCCGGACTGAGCAGGTTATTGAGGACGTTGCGACCAAGTTACCGCATTCATTTCCTACATTTATTTCAGAGCCAATTTTTGAAGGCATGCGCAAGTATAGCCAGCGTCTAGTTACCTGAGGGGTTAGTTGTAGATTACTTGCAACCAAAGAAACAAGCGTACTGATCATCACTCACAAGCGTTGGCCGTAGCCGATCGTCTGGCTAAATGGCCTCGTTAAAATATCGCTAAGGCCCGTATAGGGCGTGCCGTACACGGTTAGTACCTTCTCTCACCGTTTAAGGACAGCCAGACGCCATTTACTCCAGAAGCAGAGGTCACAGGTTCGGCTTAGAAGTTGCTCAATCGGCACGACTCGACATGGACATAACCGGCTTTTTCTATCCACACCGGCATAACCAAGTCATGAGCTTTGTAGGACAGAATGGTTCTACATTGGTGCGAGATCGTGCCAACCGGGTCTATCTCGATCCGATTACTGCAGAAGTCGTTCATAGCCAATATGCACAAGATCTGGCGCTCGTCGCACGCATTTCCGACACTGCAGATCCGCTGCATTTCGGCAATTTCGCTTCAGGAAACATTTCAGGTTTAACCATTAAGCTCATATATGCCCTGTTCGGGTTAATTCTTACGGCTTTAGTGTTGGGCGGCATGCGCATGCATTATTTAAGAACACAAAAGCGAGATCCCAACACCGCAAAATGGCTCGGAATCACTGGCTTAATCTCACTTGCTTTAAGCGTCGCAGCGTTGGTCTACACCTCAATTGTGTTCGACGAATACAGTAATACCTCAACGTCTTTATCTCCGCGATTAGGAAATCTAGTGTCGATGATCGAAACTGGCACAACCTAGTCTTTTATTAGCGCACTTGAGCCTGCGATCGAATTAACGGTTTTTTCAATTTTATTCTAAGCTTACCTTGAATTTAGAAGGAACGACTACGCGTAATCAATAGCAAAGAGACCTTATGGAAAACCGCGAGAACCAGCAACATGAAACACGGTTTCACAAGCTTTTCAATGACACGCAGGCCATGTCGATTCAGGGCTATCGGGCCGATGGTACGGTGGTATACTGGAACGACGCCTCAGAGAAAATTTACGGCTATTCTGCTCAAGAGGCGCTTCAGCGCAGTCTTTATGATTTGATTATTCCCAGCGAGATGCGCGATGAAGTAAAGCAAGCGGTCGCTTGGATGTTTGAGCACCAACAGGGTATTCCTCCGGCTCGACTCAATTTAAAGCATAAAGACGGAAGCACGGTGCCTGTTTACTCAAGCCACACGGTGGTCGCGTTGCCAAACGATGAACCCATCATGTTCTGCATGGACGCCGACATGCGTGCTTTGGAGGTCGCAGAGGCCGAGGTACAACGACTTTCCTATTATGATCCGCTCACGGGGTTGCCAAATCGTCGGCTCATACTGGAGCGCATTGCAACGCTGATGCGCGGTATCAATGGAAGTCACTCGATAGCGGCCTTGCTGATCGTCGACATTGATAACTTCCACAGCATTAACGAGAGCCTAGGGTACAGTAACGGCGACCGAGTACTCGTACACTGCGCTAAAACACTGCAGCAAATTAGCAATCCTGCAGACGATAACATCGCACGCCTTGGGAAGGATGAATTCGTCGTCATACTCCCATGTAGCGCTTCTTCTTTTGATGGCGCCGCCGCGCATGCAGAACAATTCGCCACCCAGGTGCTAAACCTTTTTGAAGAAAGACTTACCTTAGACAACCATGTACACCAACTAAATGCCTGTGTGGGAATTACGCTATTTAAGTATCCCAATAACACAGATGGCGATGAGTTAATTCGGCAAGCAGATATCGCATTGAAGTCGGCGAAACGCTCTAATAAAACGTCTATTCGGTTTTTTGATCAGAGCATGGAGTCTGCAGTGAAAGAACGAGTGCAAATTTCACAAGCGCTCAATCATGCGATTGAAAATAACGAGTTAGCGCTAGCGCTGCAGCCGCAAGTAAATAAAGAGCAGCAGCTAATCGGGTTTGAAGGCCTCCTACGATGGAATCACCCCTCGTTCCCAGGCATCACACCCTATGATTTTATTCCCATCGCTGAAGCCGATGGCAGTATTGTTGATCTAGGAAATTGGGTTCTGAAAAAAAGCTGCGAATTACTGGCGCAGTGGCGAAGCAATGAAGCTCGCAAGCATCTTAAGATTTCTATAAATGTAAGTTCTGTGCAGTTTCGCCGCGGTGACTTTGTTGAACGTGTAAAATATTTTATCGAAGAAACGGGCGCCAATCCGCATAACCTTCGCTTAGAGCTCACAGAAAGCATCACCGCAGAGGATATCGACTTTGTCGTGGCCCAAATGAAAAGCCTCCGTCGCCTGGGAGTTTCTATATCGCTTGACGATTTTGGAACCGGATATGCTTCTTTAGCGTACCTCACAAAGTTGCCGCTCGATGAATTAAAGATAGACAGGGCGTTTATTCGCGATATGGATAAGCAAGGGAAAGGCATACTGCTAACCGAAACCATTATAAGTCTCGGTAGTAGTATGAATTTACTTGTCATCGCAGAAGGCGTCGAAACACAGCAGCAATTTGAGAAATTACAAAATATGGGTTGCGACTATTTCCAAGGGTACCTGTTTGGCAAACCAAGCACGGATCCCGAAAAATACCTTCCCTAGTTTTTCGGATAGTTTAGCGCTTTGCTGGCTTCGGCTTGCGACTCGGTCGACGACTTTCTTGCGGCTTACGTTCATTCCTAGGCGGTCGTTGCCCTCTGGCGGGCGGTGGCGTTTTGCCGGTAAGCTCTACCGGTGCAAAACCCTCTAGCTGGCGACGTTCAATGGGTTGGCCGATCAATCTCTCAATAGCCTTCAAGGTTTTGAATTCTTCATCCATCACCAAAGATATAGCATGCCCTACTTGGCCTGCGCGACCCGTTCTACCAATTCGATGTACGTAGTCTTCCGCAACCTGAGGTAAGTCATAATTAATAACATACGGAAGCTTGTCTATATCAAGTCCGCGCGCAGCAATGTCAGTTGCCACCAGTACTTGTACTTTTCCAGCTTTAAATTCCGCTAACGCTTTTGTGCGAGCCCCTTGGCTTTTATTGCCGTGAATCGCAGCGGCAAGGAAACCGTCGCTACTGAGCTGTTTCACAAGTCGGTTGGCACCGTGTTTGGTGCGCGAAAACACAATCACCTGCGGTAAATTGAGTTCTCGAAGTATCTGCATGAGCATACGTGGCTTTTGGCTTTTTTCCGCCGCATACATAATTTGTTCAATACGCTCGGCAGTGGCATTCGCTGGAGCCACTGAGATTTCTACAGGGCTATTCACTAAGCCTTTTGCTAAAGTGCGAATCTCATTTGAAAACGTCGCAGAAAACATCAGCGTTTGACGTTTTGCGGGTAATAATTTAATGATTTTTTTGATGTCGTGAATGAAGCCCATATCTAGCATACGGTCGGCTTCGTCCAGTACCAGCATTTCAAGCTGAGGAAATCGAATGGCATTTTGTTGGTATAAATCCAGCAACCTGCCAGGTGTCGCCACTAAAATATCGACGCCCTTACGCAGCTTCATCATTTGCGGGTTAATTTTCACCCCGCCGAAAACGACCGCATAATTCAATGGTAAGTTGGCGCCATAATTTGCCACACTCTCACCCACTTGCGCCGCCAGCTCACGGGTCGGCGTAAGAATTAAAACACGCGCTGTATTTGGCTTTGCACGCACGCCGTCTTTCAATTTTTGTAGTATAGGAAGCGTAAACCCAGCGGTTTTGCCTGTGCCTGTTTGTGCCGCTCCCATCACATCATTGCCTGCTAAAACGGCTGGAATTGCCTGTGCTTGTATAGGTGTTGGTTCGGTATAACCTTGTTTGGTAAGGGCGGAGAGGATTTCAGGGCAAAGCTGGAGTTCAGAAAATGTCATGTATCAATATGCAACTTGTTAAGGTATGAAGTTGCATTGTACTTCAGACTTAGGTTAATTCGTAGGATAATGCAGCAATTGACGACCTTTTTCTGTTAAACTCGCGCCCCTCTGGGCGTTTGCCTTCCGTTTTGAATAAATTGAGTACCCGTTCGTGATTTCTGCTGCAAATATCACCATGCAATTTGGTGCAAAACCTCTGTTTGAAAATATCTCTGTAAAATTTGGACAGGGAAATCGTTATGGCCTCATTGGCGCAAATGGGTGCGGCAAATCCACCTTTATGCGCATATTGAGCGGTGAACAAGAGCCTTCAAGCGGCAACGTTTCTGTAGCGCCGGGGTTGCGCGTGGGTAAGCTTCGTCAAGATCACTTTGCCTACGAAGCCTTTTCAGTGGTAGACACCGTAATTATGGGCCACGAAACTTTATGGGCCGTGAAAGAAGAGCGTGATCGCATCTACGCAAGCGACATGACCGAAGAAGACGGCATGCGTGTGGGCGATCTGGAAGTAGAATTTGGTGAGCTCGACGGATACACCGCCGAGCCGCGCGCACAAGAATTACTTGCCGGTTTGGGCATTCCACATGAGCAGCATTTTGAGCCAATGTCTTCGCTTGCGCCTGGATTGAAAATTCGGGTACTACTCGCCCAAGTCTTGTTCTCCGACCCCGATATTATGTTGCTCGACGAGCCCACCAATAACCTCGATATCAATACCATTCGCTGGTTAGAGAATATTCTGGCAGAGCGCCAAAGTACCATGATTATTATTTCTCACGATCGCCACTTCTTAAACAGCGTTTGTACACACATGGCCGATATTGATTACGGTGAGCTCCGTTTATATCCAGGGAATTACGACGACTATATGTTTGCCGCGACCCAAGCTCGTGAGCAATTGCTACAAGACAATGCCAAGAAGAAAGACAAAATTGCTGAGTTGCAAAGCTTTGTAAGCCGTTTCTCTGCGAACGCATCAAAAGCCAAGCAAGCGACTTCTAGAGCAAAGCAAATTGAGAAGATTCAACTCGCAGAAGTGAAGGCTTCGAGTCGCATGAGCCCTTATATTCGCTTTGAAAATGAGAAGAAGCTCTATCGCCTCGCGCTTGAAATCGAGGGGTTAAGTAAGTCTTTTGCAGAACATCAGGTGCTGAAGAATCTCTCTACTCATATTGAAGTAGGCGAAAAGGTGGCCGTTCTTGGTAGTAACGGTATTGGCAAAACTACACTCATTAAGTGTTTGGTAGGTGACTACACACTCACGAGCGGCAGCTATAAATGGTCGGAAAATGCCAACATTGGTTACTGCCCCCAGGATCACGGCGATATGTTTTCGCAAAAGCTCAACGTGTTTGAGTGGATGAGTCAGTGGATGCAGCCGCACCACGATGAACAGAACGTTCGCGGCGTATTGGGGCGCATGCTATTTTCACAAGACGATATTAAAAAGCCGGTGAAGATTCTCTCGGGTGGCGAAAAAGGCCGTATGATCTTTGGCAAGCTCATGCTGCAAAGCCCGAATATTCTGGTCATGGATGAGCCGACCAACCACCTCGATATGGAATCGATTGAGGCATTGAACTTAGCGCTGGAAAATTACAAAGGCACGCTCATTTTTGTAAGCCACGACCGGGAATTCGTCTCATCGCTCGCGAATCGCATTATTGAGATTACCGACGCTGGAATTCGTGACTTTGCCGGTAATTACGATGATTATCTGCGCCAGCAAGCCAATTAACCGATTTCTCGAAAGCAGATCAAAGTAAGCGTGCTCGGCAACGACGACCTTTTAGTTTTCCTTGGGTTAGAATTGCCAGCGCTTGCTTTGCTTTTTCTTTCTTCACCGCAACGAAGCTCACTTGGCTCTGCACTGCAATTTTACCAATACTTTCAAACGCCAATACGTCGCTGTTGGTAAGCGCACCGACAATATCGCCGGGTCTTAGCTTGTCTTTTTTACCGGCTAAAATCTGAATCGTTGCCATTGCAGCCGGTTGTGGACGTTTTTGATCTCCCCGGTTTTCCTTCGGTAGAGGTTTTGGCTCGCCAATTTCAGGCGTCACTTCTTGTAATAGTCTGAATTTATAATCGTCGGCATTGGTCACTAACGTGAGTGCAACACCCTTTTCACCCGCCCGCCCAGTGCGTCCAACGCGGTGAACATGTGATTCGGTATCATGAGCGAACTCGACATTGATCACCAAATCCAATGCTTTAATATCAAGCCCTCGAGCAGCCACATCCGTCGCCACCAAAATACGCACACTACCGTTGTTTAAAAGCATGAGCGTTTGTTCTCGCTCATTCTGCTCTAAATCACCATGCAAAGCGCGTACACTAAAGCCTTCGCTCTTGAGAATGTTGTGAAGCTCATTGGCAGTACGCTTCGTATTACAAAACAAAATTGCATTGTTGGGTTGGCGAGCGAGCAATAGCTGAACTACCGCTTCTTCACGTTCCGGGTCACTAATTTGATAAAACACTTGCTCAATTCGCTCATCTTCATCACCTGAGGAAACTTTCACTAGGGTGGGTGACTGCATATATCTTCGAGCCACTTGAGCAATGGTCGGTGGGTAAGTTGCACTGAATAGTAAAGTTTGCCGCTCCGCTGAGGTCGCATTAATAATTGCGGTCATGTCGTCATGAAAGCCCATATCAAGCATTCGATCCGCTTCGTCTAGAACCAGCATTTTTAACTTGTCGAGTTTTAGCCGTTGTTGCTTTAAATGGTCGAGTACACGGCCCGGTGTACCCACAATAATATGCGCTCCATGCTCAAGCGACTGAGCTTGTGCACGTGCAGGCGTGCCTCCACAAAGGGTAAGTACTTTGATATTGGGCTGGTTGCGGGCTAATTTGCGTATTTCAGTCGCCACTTGCTCGGCTAATTCACGTGTAGGACACAACACCAATGACTGCACGTCAAATACCGAAGGCTCTAAACTCGCCAATATACCGAGCGCAAATGCGGCTGTTTTACCCGACCCGGTTTTGGCTTGTGCAATCACGTCCTTGCCTGCGAGTACCAACGGCAAACTCTCAGCCTGAATCGGTGTCATTTCTGAGTACTGTAATGTCTCTAAGGTGTCCAGTTGCGCTTGAGAAAGGGCTAAGTCTTGAAAACGATTATTAGTCATGGGCCAATGTCCTAACAGGCGCACGGCCCGAGTCAAAATCACATTATTGCATAGTTCGGTTTCCAATACCCTCAGTATGAACTGAACCTGAGCCACTCTCTTTTATGTTTAAAGCACCTGCATTACGAACCACAATACCGCCCGAGCCGTCATCAATAGAGATATCACCACGAACATTGATGATGGAGATTGATCCCGATCTGTCTTCAATATCAAGTGCCATGCTTTCAGGCACTCTCACGATCATATTTATATAAGGACTTCTTCCTCGACAACTTCTAGTCTTCCCGCACCCGCGTCAATTTCGAGCTCAGTTAAAATACCGATGGGCATAGTTAAGTCACGCTGCTCATAACTGAGCGACTCGCTCCCCCAAGAGCTTTCGTCGCCATTCACATGCACAACACACCCCATGAGCAACGAACCGATCAATGACACCAAAGCGACTCTAAACATGAATCAATCCTTATTTCTTAGTAACAGAGAAACTATTAATTACAGATTAGACGCAAAAACGAGCCTAAGGGTTTACACCGAAAAAATAGGTTGGCGCAATACGGGACACTTCAAGAAGCGGGACTAACCACCAGCGAAGCACTTCAGGCGGCCACTTTAGAGCCAGCACGAGCCTTTAACATGAGTGACCGCGGCAGCATCGCACCCGGCATGCGCGCGGATATGTTGCTGTTACAAACCTCCCCGCTCGAAGATCTCAATACGCTGCTCACACCCACCGGAATTTGGAAAAATGGCTTTCGAGTGAACTGAGTCGCTAAGCGAGTCATCACCTCACTGTCCAAGCCCATATTGTGACTCGCATCTGCCGAGCGTTTCCTGAATAACATTCGCTGAATCCAGCCCTTGCTGAATTCGGCGACCACGGCTTTGCCCTTCAGCCAATACCTGTTGCTCCAATTGCGCGGCATTTGTTTCGGGGTTAACTTGAATATGTCTACTCATAGCAAATCTTGTGCGCTCCGATGCCATTACACGCTGCGCAGGATTGAATGCTCCCAATAACCAATATGAGACAGCACACTCAAAATCGCTGGTTAATTCGATGGCAGTTATCTTTGGCGTGAACCCGTAAAGATCATCACATGCTGCCAATGTCTGGATAGCGCTTAATTGCGCATTTCTATCTTGTGAGTCAAGATCGTCCTTTATTGAGGCCTCAGGAAACAAAATAACGTTTCCATTCACCCCTAACTGCAATGAGTTCGATTGACCTTGCACGAATCGATTCAGATCCACCGCAAAATTGTTCCCACTTCCAGCTTGCTTCATATCTTCTTCATTACTCAATGCTGGATTGCAAAATAACGTGAACAGTATTCCCCAAATAATAGTTTGAAGTCTCAGGTGAAACACTTTCATGTCCTTTCCCTCATGAATATCTGTGAGTAAGATATAGCACAAGGGTCAGATATTTTAGAAATTGAGGAACATCAATTATCGTTGGCTCTTAAACTCGGCATAGCCAAGAAATAGAGTACGAGTAGCACACCAAACGGTACGATATACATCCACTGCCACCAGATACTTTGCCCTGCGTCTCGTAGCCGGCGAGTCGAGACTGCCAAAAACGGAACGAGCAAAACAATGGCGACTAAGCTAGCCAATACGAGGTGGATCGTCTCTGCGAGTGCCAGCGCTAGCACAAAGAATAAGAAGAACCACCAAAACTCATAACGCCCTGAACAGCTTTGGAAATCGTCAAAATCTTTCAGGGTGTTCAATATACTCTTGAATGCCCTTTGTGGTGCGGGCTGTTTTGCAGCAAGGAGTGCCTCAGTGGCAACGTCAAACACAGAAGCCAAGGCTTTTAGTGTCTCTTGCGAGGCTGTGCCCCTTTTTTCCAAACGTTGAATCGTACGTAAATTCACCCCGCACATCTCGCTGAGTTGCTCTTGCGACCAACCTCGCTGTGTGCGTAATTGTTTTATTTTCTCGCTACTAATGTTCATGCCATGGCCACTCTTCATTACGCCTATTAACTGACGTACAAGTTATCACAGCTCCAAAACACTACCACGGCATTATTGTGACATTCATGCGGCGTTCATGCGGCGTTCACTTAAACTTCTATTTAACAGCGCAGGTATTAATTCCCAATACACGATAAAGCCCGCAAAAACGAAAAACGCCAGTCGCAATGAGAGCCGCACCTAAAATCCACCAAAAGTTCTCAGAACTCACACTCCACACAACAAACGCAGCACCCAAAATAATTCGAATAACACGGTCAACTGTACCTACATTAGACATACTTACCTCACTATTTTAACAACCTGATCAAAGTGTGGCTTGTTTTCCAGAATAAACAAGCGCTACTTATTGAGACTGCCACTCAATTAGAAAAGCGCCCCGCATCTCACCTAATGCAAAATCAACCGCTTGATCCGTTGGATACAATCGTTGAATTTCTGATTTCAGGTCCGCTTCGATGTCACCTCCATGGCACGCAAGGCAATGTTGAGCTGTCGGAATTGCGCGTAAGCTGATTCTCTTATCGCCGACCACAGTTGTATCTAGGGCTTTCATTTGACCATTTGAGGTAACGAATCCATCGAGTAGTTCAGCATATGCCGCTGCGTACTCACTCGGTATTTCATTCTTTGGATTTCTAACGCGGTGGGAAATTCTGGTCACAATAGCCACTTCATTCTGGTGTTGTTCTGTTATCTCTTGTGCTTCGACATTACAAACATGCAAGGCTGCGATAGGCCCCTCGCTCATCATTGCAGTCATTAGTTTTGTACCTAAATCCCGCTGCAGTGCCATTGCAAGGTCTGTTGCAGAGTCTTGCTCAGTGGCCACACACGCAGTAGAAAAAAGTAATATAGAAAGATATTTGACGAGATATTTCATAAGGAACTCCTTTATTAGGAGTTATTACTTTAGAACAATATAATGTTTTAAGCTAGTAGTTTATTTCTGTCATTCCTTTAGCCTGGTTAATCAGGATAATTAACTTCTAACCAACACCGCCACTTCAATCGCAGCAATGACCTCTTTGGTCACTTCACCGAGCACTTGCCCTTTAAAAATACGGTGAAGTTGCTCTTTGTGCGCTTTCAACTCTGCTTTTGTAAAGATCGCGTCGAGTACGCGAGTTCCTTTGGCTATTGCAATCAACAAAGCAGTACGAGCCTCAACTTGCTCGGGTTCTTGAATAACTGCTGCTTTTGCTTTTGCTATTAAATTCGCTTCGATTTCGGTACGAGCCAGCGGATACAAACGTTGCTCAAAAATCCAGAGAATCTTCTTAATCTTTAACTCGAGTACACCTTCATTCACCAGCGGCGCCGCCACTCGATGCTTTAAATTCTTCAGGGCGGCGAATTTAGTCACCCAATCTTTGAGTTTCTTGTCTCGTTTCGAAGCGGAGATGGTTTGCAGCACTTCGGTCAGTAACTCGTCGTCACAGGCGACTGTGCTCTTCACTACCACCTTATTCCTTTTCCCTTCAAGCCCAATGCGCTCTTGCAAAATAAGCTCTGCCAAAAAACAAGCCGCTAAACCATATTGTAAATAGCTAGCCTTTACCGTGCCTTTTTCATCGTGCAATGCGAGTAGAAGTAACGCCTGGTGTAAGGAAAGTGTTGAGTTCATCTTTTATGTTCCTTCTTCCTATCGAGTCTATTATTTATACGCCAATTTCGATGAACCTGCAGAATCGCTTTGTAACAAAAAGCGAAGTTGGCATTGACGATTTTTACAGGCTGCACACTTTGGCGACTTTATAGAACTGCATAGCACACCCGAGATCCGCCGCACGATTTATCAGGTCGCTATCGCTGAAGCTGCGCCTCAGCAAATAGCAGAGCGACTTGGGTTCGAAGATATGCAAGCGATGGAGGTTGCCTTTAGTGAATATTTGCAAGGCCAAAATAAATAAACCCAGTCACAAGTGATTTTCAAATGGGTAGGGATAGATTAGGCTGAGAACAAAGCCCTCGTAATAGGTCACAAAAATGGACTACTTAACAGCAGCTGAGCTGGCTGAGAAAATTCGTTCCGAAGAGCTGTCAAGCCACGACGCAACCGAGCACTTTCTGACTCGAATTGGAGCTTATAACTCCTCATTAAACGCGTATGTTTATCAAGATACGCAAGGTGCACTGAGTCTTGCGAAAAAAAGGGACGATGCAACAGCCGACGGCGAGCTTGGATCTTTACATGGTGTGCCAGTCTCAATTAAAGAGTGTTTCCTATGGAAGGGTACGCCGACAACGCTCAATTACCCTCCGAAGAAGCTCTACAAGGCAAAGCAGACGTCTCGATTAGTGAAGCGCCTTCTTCAAGCCGGCGCAGTTATACTCGGCAAGACCAATGTCCCGACGTTATTATCAGACTCCCAAACCTTCGGGCCCTTATATCCAACAGCGAACAATCCGTTTGATCTTAACAAAACACCCGGCGGCAGTACCGGTGGAGGCGCTGCTGCAGTCGCCGCGGGCCTCACGACCTTTGAACTCGGTAGCGATATCGGCGGTTCGATTCGAAATCCAGCCCATTACTGCGGCTTATTTGGTTATAAGCCCACTGAAAATGGCTACGCGTCCGACGGTCATGCGCCACCCTTTCCTGAAGATCTGATCGGCGTTAGCGTGATGAACCACACCGGCCCTTTAGCACGGTCGATGGCAGACGTTCGTCTTGCAACCCAAGTTCTGTTCGCGCCAGATTGGGATCGACTGCATTATCTCTCTACTCAAGGGCGAAACACTGCAAGTTTTAAGCAGGGAAATACACCATTAAAAGGACAAAAAATAGCTTACTTCGACACTTTACACGGCTTGCAAGCAGGAAGTGACGTAAGAGCATCAATGCATCGTATGGTCAATTCTTTGGAGTCTTTAGGTGCCGAGGTGAAGCCGATTCAAATAGACAAACAACTCTCTGCTCGTATGCTGAAAACTTGGGCAACGCTCTTTGGCTTTATGATGGGCCAAAATTTGCCCTGGCCTGTTCGCAAAGTATTCTATTGGAAGTTCCGCCCGGCATTAAAAGCCTCTTCATTGCCGGCGCAAGCAGAGCTCAAGCAGGGGTTATCACTCGAATTCAAGCATTTTACTCGCGCACTTGCAGAACGTGAGACGCTTATTTCCGAGGTGAACCGACTCTTCGCGCCATACGACTTTGTGCTAAGCCCTACCTCCATGGGACCTGCGTTCGAGCATAACCACAAACACGCAGCCATTGCGCTCGATGGCGAGAAATTACCGTATTTAGATTACTGTTTCCCGTTCGTTGCGTTCTATAACCTGACAGGACATCCGGTTCTTACGATTCCATCAGGCCTAAACGGCAATGGGCTTCCTATCGGTCTATCGCTCAGCGCGCCTCATTTTAGAGATGATGCGCTATTAAATTTAGGTGACGCAATAGAATCCGCTGGTTACACTTTCACGCCGCCTGATTTATCGGCTCTCTAACCTTGAGGTAAATATGTTGTTTCGTGGTTTCCTTATTCTGCTCGCGAGCTTTTTGATAACGCCTCCTTTAATTGCAGAAACTCTCGCTTATAAAGACATCGACGAGGCCGTTGTGCTCGCAGCAGAACAACGTGCCATTGCCGAGAATAAGCAACTCCTCTTGGTTTTGGGTGCGACTTGGTGCCACGATAGCGTCGCGCTCTCTGAGCAATTTTCAGAAGCTTCAGTACAAGAAGCGCTCAATGAGCGCTATGTAGTGTTAGGGCTGAATGTTGGTTATCTAGAACATGGTTTTAAAACCGTCGAGCGTTATGGGCTCCCAACCTATTATGGAACGCCCACTGTGCTCATCATTGACCCTACTGAGCGGCTCATTCTGAACCGGGTTGATTATCAGATTTGGACGAGCGCAGCCAGCATGTCTGACGAGGACTATCAGTCTTATTTTTTTGAACAATCGTTTCAGCACATCGATTCTCTAGTCATAAGTTCAAGCACGCAAGCTGCGGTGTTCGAATATGAGCAGGCACAAGCACAGAGAATAAAAGCTGGTTATGCAATTGCGGGCGCATTGCTAAAAGCCTACAAAGCTTCAAACGAGCCACCAACACCTGAGTTTATGAGTGTCTGGGAGTCTGTTGCACAATATCGCAATGCAATCCCTCGCGCGGTTGGGCAAGCTTTAGCGACAGATTCTGCAGAAGCGCTGCCAACTTTTGCGGCATTTCCATGGGAAAATAGAAGCAACTAATCTGTATTTTCGAGCATTTAATTCTCTTATGATTGAATAAATCTATTAAGCTGTTCGAAAATTGTGTCTGCCAATATTGAGGTTTCCTGTCTATAGTCTACTCTGCATAGTTACATATGGTTCGATTTTTCATTCAGCACCATTGCTATAAACACAACGGAGTGATTTATGGACAACAAGAAAGACACGTTAGGCAAGTGCCCGGTCATGCACGGTTCAAATACCCGCATGGGCTCGACTGGCACCAAAAACCTCGATTGGTGGCCTAATCAGCTTAACCTTAAAATTCTTCACCAAAACGACAAAAAAGCAAACCCTCTGGGTGAAGATTTCAACTACCGCGAAGCATTTAACAAGCTAGATTTGGCTGCGGTGAAAAAAGACTTAGAAGACGTCATGACCGATTCTAAAGACTGGTGGCCAGCAGACTATGGTCATTATGGACCGTTCATGATTCGCATGGCATGGCACGCAGCAGGTACCTACCGTACCGGCGATGGCCGTGGTGGTGCGTCAACCGGTAACCAACGGTTTGCGCCTCTGAACAGCTGGCCAGATAACGGTAACCTAGACAAAGCCCGTCGCTTATTATGGCCAGTGAAAAAGAAATATGGCAACAGTCTCTCTTGGGCAGACTTATTTGTACTCGCGGGGAACGTTGCGCTTGAATCAATGGGCTTCAAAACCTTTGGTTTCGGTGGCGGTCGTGAAGACATTTGGGAACCAGAAGAAGATATTTACTGGGGTGCAGAAGACAAGTGGCTAGGTAACGTGCGTTACACTGGTGATCGTGAACTTGAAGCACCACTCGCCGCTGTACAGATGGGCTTAATTTATGTAAACCCAGAAGGCCCAGACGGCAATCCAGATCCACTCGCCTCAGGTCGCGATGTTCGCGAAACCTTCGAGCGAATGGCGATGAACGATTACGAAACTGTTGCGTTAACCGCAGGTGGCCACACCTTCGGTAAAACACACGGTGCCGCGCCAGACTCGCATTTAGGCCCAGAGCCAGAAGCTGCGCCGCTTGAAGAGCAAGGCTTTGGCTGGAAGAACTCTTACGGCAAAGGCAAAGGCCGCGACACCATTACGAGTGGCTTAGAAGGTGCTTGGACGCCAACGCCAATTCAGTGGGACAACAAATACTTTGAAGTATTGCTAGGCTACGATTGGGAACTCACCAAGAGTCCAGCAGGCGCTCAGCAGTGGGTACCTAAAAACTTGAAAGAAGAAGACCATGCGCCAGACGTAGAAGATTCTTCAATCAAAACCAAGATTATGATGTCGACAGCCGACATGGCGATGCGTGAAGATCCTGAATATCGCAAGATTTCAGAGCACTTCTACAAAAACCCAGACGAGTTCGCTGACGCGTTCGCTCGTGCTTGGTTTAAATTGACGCACCGTGATATGGGGCCAAAAGCACGTTACTTAGGTCCTGAAGTGCCTGCAGAAGACTTAATCTGGCAAGATCCTGTGCCAGAAGTTGATCATGAGTTAGTGAATGCAAGCGATATCGCTTCATTGAAAAAAACCATTCTTGATTCAGGCTTAAGCCGTCAAGAGTTGATTTATACTGCATGGTCTTCTGCTTCTACCTTCCGTGGTTCAGATTGCCGCGGTGGTGCGAACGGTGCACGTATTCGTTTGGCGCCTATGAACAATTGGGAAGCGAACAACCCTGAGCAGTTGAAGAAAGTATTGAGCACGCTTGAAGGTGTGCAAAAAGACTTTAATTCATCGCAATCAGGCAACAAGCGTGTGTCACTTGCCGACTTGATCGTACTTGGCGGTACTGCAGCGGTAGAAGCTGCTGCAAAAGATGGCGGCTTCAACATCGAAGTTCCATTTGCACCAGGTCGCACTGATGCAACGGCGGAGATGACTGACGCAGATTCATTCGATGTGCTCGAGCCAGAAGCAGACGGCTTCCGCAACTACATGAAGAAACGTTTCATGGTAGCGGCCGAAGAAATGTTGATCGACAAAGCTCAATTATTGAAGTTAACAGCACCAGAAATGACTGTGTTAGTAGGTGGTTTACGTGTACTCGACGCCAACTACAAAGGCAGCAAACATGGTGTATTCACCGATAAGCCAGGCGTGTTGAGCAATGACTTCTTCGTAAACTTAACCGACATGGGCATTGAGTGGAAACCCACTTCAGAGCACGCGGAAGAGTTTGAAGCGATCGATCGCGCTACTGGCAAAGTGAAGTGGACTGGAACCCGTGTTGATTTGGTGTTCGGTTCTAACTCACAGCTTCGCGCACTTGCTGAAGTGTATGCACAAGACGACGCAAAAGAGAAATTTGCGAAAGACTTCGTTGCTGCATGGACGAAAGTAATGAATGCGGATCGCTTCGACATTTAATGTCAAAGCATTCCTTTCACTGAAAGCGAAGGGCGCTCAAATGAGCGCCCTTTTTGTAGCTACTATTAAAACGCAGGAGCATGCTAATCACAGTAATAAGTAACAACACAACTATTCGCCAAATCACAGGTCATTCGACTCCAGCATTGAACGTGATAATGATTGTAATATTCTTGCAAAAAGTCATGGAGAGCTCTTGCATCTGAGTAATCTTCTGTCTCAAAGTATGCGCCGGCATTAGAGAAGGAACCGTTTAACGTTTCACATGTAAACCCATTGATCGCGCAAATGAGTTTCTCGCCATTATGATCTACGATTGTAAAATTGCTACCTACTAGCGTTTCGTTCATAAACTCATCATTGGAAAGCGCTCCATCTAGAGCACGATCTACGATCCCAGCCCCGAAAGCGTCAAGAGCACTGTCTATTACTCTTTTGATCATCGCACCTCTAGCGTTACTAGTCATGATAGGGTCGCTTAATAGCTCTCGCTCACTATCCGAATCTAATTTAGTATGCTTTTTAGCTGGGGTATTTGGCAACGAAAGTATTTCTGTGCATTGGAAATCATCACAACAGACTTCAAGTCGAGGATCGCAAATATCTGGCACGTACTCGTATAAACCTTCGGCTTCTATAGCATGCCTAAAACCGTCAATATAGAGATCGAGAAATGCATCAAATGAGAGATTACAATAACCTTTCGCTTCACAGTTTCCTACAAAGAAAAAATCGACGTTCACTATTTTACCTGACGCCTTCTCTGAAATACGCTCCAAATTTAAAGATTGCTCTCCAATCACCTCTGAGTCGAAGTAAAGTGTTTGCTTTTCATAAGTGTATGTCGCTTGGCAGTAAGCACTGGATTGAGAAGAAAAGTCTAGACAGTGATTTGCTTTCACTTCCCCAACTAAGACAAAAGAAAAAAATATAAACGTCATGAGCTGATAAAAAGACTTCATCCTTAAACTCCCTTTATTGTTATTAAGTTGTTGCAATTTTTAGAATGGTATCTTTCGGGATATTTTATGTCAACAATGTCTTCGAATGCAAAATCTAATTCATCCTTTCATTACACATAGTTCGCCTCGTTGTGTTTTATTCCTTTAAAAATTTAGACATACTGGCGAAGCTCTTATTCCGAATAAAGGTGACTTTCTCTATGCGCTGCTTACGTACTCTTTCCACTCGTTGCTCTGTGCTTTTACTAGCTCTTCTTTTTTGGCTCCCAGCCGCAAACGCGAGTTTAGCTAACCTGAGTTCATTTACTGAAAATCTCGAAAAGCGAGAAGGTTACTTCAACCTCTACATCGACGCCGAGCAAGATCGTGTTTATTTAGAAGTACCACGCAATGCTTCCGAGTTTATTTTCCAAAGTAGCTTACCGAGAGGCGTTGGCTCGAACGATTTAGGGCTCGACCGTGGTCAATTAGGAAGCACTCGCTTAGCGGAGTTCAGCATTCACGGCCCCCGCGTATTGCTAGTTGAAAAGAACACGCAATACCAGGCGATCACTGAGAACGAAATGGAACGGTTGAGTGTTCAAGAGGCATTTGCTGAATCGACTCTGTTTGGCTTTGAAGTGGTAGCACAAAACGAGCAAGCGGTTCTAATCAACTACACTCCCTTTCTCTACACCGACATTCACAACATTCGTGGGCGGTTACAGAGCCTAAACGAAGGCAATTTTGCGGTTGACGCGTCTCGGTCAGTCCTGTGGCTAGAGCGCACAAAATCATTTCCTCGCAATACCGAATTAGAAGCCAAAGTAACATACACCGGCACGGGCGCAGGTCGTTACTTACGCTCAGTTACTCCAGACGCCAGCGCATTAACCGTGCATTTGCACCATTCCTTCATAGCATTGCCACCCGAAGGCTACCAGCCACGCGCGTTTCACCCGCAAAGTGGCTATTTTGCACGAGGCTATGAAAACTATGCAGCGCCTTTGCAGGAAGACATGACCACGCAATTTATTCCACGTCATCGACTCGCTAAGAAGAATCCTGAGGTAGAGCGCAGTGAGCCGGTCGAGCCGATTATTTACTATCTTGATCCAGGGGTACCCGAACCTGTGCGTACTGCACTTATCGAGGGCGCCTCTTGGTGGAACGAAGCGTTCGAGGAGATAGGTTATATTAATGCATTCCAAGTAAAAGACTTACCTGCCGATGCAGATCCAATGGACGTGCGTTACAACGTGATTCAATGGGTTCATAGGGCAACTCGAGGTTGGTCTTATGGTTATTCGGTAGTCGATCCACGTACCGGCGAGATATTAAAGGGTCATGTAACCCTTGGTTCCCTGCGCGTTCGCCAAGATATGCTGATTGCACAAGGCTTGCTTGCACCATTTTCACCAGAAAAGAATACCGCTGAGCTGCTCTCAGAAATTGAGCGTGTTGCCTTACACCGAATTCGCCAATTGTCGGCACATGAAATTGGTCACACTCTTGGAATCGCGCACAACTTTGCGGCGAACTCACAAGGTCGTGCTTCGGTGATGGACTATCCACATCCCCTTATAGAAATGAATGAGAATGGCGACATCTCGCTACAAAACGCTTATGCAACAGGTATGGGCGTTTGGGACAAGTTTACCGTTGCCTATGGCTATACCGAATTCCCAACGGCAGCGGCGGAGCAATCGGGTTTGCAGGCGATGCTAGAACAAGCTCGTGAAGCTGATTATCATTTTATTTCCGATCGTGACGCCCGCGCTCCTCATGGCGGACACCCCACAGCCCACCTATGGAATAATGGAGAAAGTGCCGTAGACGAGCTCAATCGGCTCATTTCAGTGCGCCAGCACGTACTCAGCGAATTTGGCGAACATAACTTGGCCGATGGCAAGCCATTGAGCGATTTAGAACACGTACTCGTTCCCATGTTTTACCTGCATCGATACCAAGTTGAAGCCGCAGCGAAGTTAATCGCTGGAGTTCACTATCGCTATTATGTAAAAGGCGAGCAAGCGATCGATTATGAAATGGTTTCTGCTACGGACCAGCGCGCCGCCACACAAGCACTGCTTGCAACGCTGACTCCTGAGTTCCTAACCTTGCCTCAATCCATTGAGCGCTTACTGGTTCCCAATGCATTTGGTAGCCCAGATTCACGCGAAGACTTCCCATCCAGAATGGGTCTATTCTCTGATCCAGTGACCATCGCGGAAGCCAGTGCACAGCATACTTTATCGCTGTTGCTTCATCCTATAAGACTCAATAGATTACACTGGCAGCATGCCTCACAAAGTGCGATTCAATCTCCGGCACAGCTCGCTGAGCAGTTGCTTGCGCAAACCTGGGGGGCGTTAAAGGTAGAAAACCACCCAATTGCATATCGCACTGCGTACTTGAGTGCTTATCAATTATTCCAAACCGCACTTCATGCCAACACAGCACCTGAGGTACGAGCTGCACTGCAGTCTGTACTGCGCAACCAAGCCGAGAGTCTTGCGGACGATGCGGACGGTTGGCGGTATAAAAGTACCGACTTCAGTACTTATCTTGCAGCGCTGGTTTTACAAGCGCTGAATGAACAGGCATGGCCAGAGTCCTTCGAACCGGTAAGTTTGCCACCCGGCTCACCCATTTAAGGAGCTTGAAATGGCATATTGGTTAATGAAAACCGAACCCGAGGAATGCAGTATTGATGATTTTGCGAAAAATCCTAGCAAACCTATTTGCTGGGATGGCGTGCGCAATTACCAAGCGCGTAACTTCATGCGTGAAATGAAAACCGGTGATCTCGTTTTCATCTACCACTCAAGTTGTGACCTTGTTGGCATTGCGGGCGTGGTTGCAGTGTGTAAAGAAGCATACAGCGACCCCACTCAAGAAGATCCGGCAAGTAATCGCTGGAGTGCTGTTGATCTTATCTTTAAGGAAAGATTTTCTAGAATTATCCCGCTCGCCACATTAAAAGCTCTCCCTGAGCTTGCAGACAATCCACTCGTGCGAAAGGGCAATCGACTGTCTGTGATTCCTTTTACTGAACACGAGTGGAATGCATGCGTGCTAGCGGCGCGTTAGCACGGTTTCCGTACACAAAGTCTAATCGAAATCACCATAGGCACCTATCTTGGCATAAAGATATTTTTACTTATCTTTAGCTCAAGATAAATTAACACCCATGGTATCTTTCTATGCAATTACGACACTTTCTAGTTCTCAACATAGTTATTTTTTCTTGACCCCCGGATGTACTACAAATGTGCAAACTGCAGAGGAAACAGACAATCTCGAAGTTTACTTTGAGGCGCTAGCAGCGATGTCTCAGTTGCTTTTCCTGCCGCTGGGCGAGTGGAACAAGGTGCAATCTATCATATCGCCTCTATCAGTAAATTGATGAACCAATACATAATTCTACAAGACCCGCCGATTGCCTTATTCGCCGATCTGCCACTCAGTGTTTGGATGGATGATCCACGCATCCAAACAAGATTTTCCAACAGCATATTTTTCAGCCTCTGGGCTTAACTCAAACTATGCATCTGCATCGGATTTAGCACGCTTTGCAAACGCCCTTTATTATGCTAGCAAACACGGCGCCGGTGCCGATTACTCAAGTAATTGAAGACGTAAAATCGTTACTTGTAGGGAATTCCGTCAATTTACCACGGAAAATTGAGCGTACCGCGATTGAGTTTCAACCTACTATTGCCGCAAGCATTGCCGGTGAATATTTACTAGAAATCAACGGCCAGCGACTTACGTTAGAGTGTAATCGAAACTCTATTTACGTGCGAAGTGCAGAAGACGAAGGTTCTCAACAGCCATTATATTTTGAAAGTTCAACCGTACTCTTTTTACAACCAAATAGTGAAGATAGCTTTCTTATCTATTATGATCAGGGCGAACCTCAACTAGCGGTTGTCGGCATGGGAGGCGCGGAATTTCCCATGCAACGAATCAACAAATGGGACTGTTATGACGAAGGCAAGTGAAAACCCACACTTAGTGGCACAAATGGCTGTCGAATGGCAGCGTGAACGCCCAGAGCTTCCCGTCGATGATGCTGCGCTCATAGGCATGCTAATTGGTGTTACCCAACGGATTGAACGCGTCGGGCAAGTTGCGTTAAAAGAATATGAACTAGGCACGACCGAGCACGCGGTGCTCGCTTGTCTAAGGCGTAAAGGCCAACCTTATCAAGCCATCGCAAACGATATTCTAACTGAAATTATTATCACGAGTGGCGCCCTCACAACCTGCGTTGATAGGCTTATAAAGCGTGGCTTGGTGACTCGCAAAGCCGACCGTGACGACAAACGCAAGCGTTGGATTCAACTAACACCAGAGGGAGCACATTTAATTAATCAAGTGACAGAGGAGAGATTTCAATTGGCATCGGAGCTGCTCTCTGGATTCAGCGAGAAAAACCGAGTGAAACTGAAGAAACTCATTTTTAAATTTCATGAGACACTTCAAGCCTATGAATAATTTCCAAATAGTTAGTGAATTCTAACTAATTGTTTGTTTGTTTTTATTCCCATTCTAAGAAGAGCCGTGCTAACTTTAGATTTGATCAATTTTTATACACTCTAAGTGTTCGCAAATGAGGCACGCCGTGCGGCAATTTCTTAGTTCATTAGTGGCAGCATTACTATTCCAAGCCACAAACGTGTCTGCTGATACTCATATTAATCCTCTTCTCTCTTTGGGCATTCCACCCACAGCCGAGCTGAAATCTACTTTAGACACTTATCCACAGTCCTTCGCTATTGAAGTGGGTCACGACGGATATGTTTATGTTGGCGGTAACACAGGTGTTTCCGTATTTGACGGCGAGCATTGGCAACTGATTGAAATGCCCAATGGCAAACTCGTTCGTTCGCTATCAAAGGGTCCGAATGACACAATTTTCGTAGGTGGATATGATATTTTTGGTCAAATATCACGCATCGACACTGGCGCTCTTATTTTTACCGATTTATCGGCAGAAGTGCAGGGCGTGAGAGAAGCCGGCTTTGCAGATATCTGGGATTTGATCGTTACCGAGGAGGCTGTTTTCTTCAAAGCCGTCAAAGATCTCTTTAGATATGATTTGACAACCAAACACCTTGAGCACTGGCAACATGAAGCACGTTTTGGCGCTATCAACGAACTGAATCACGAAGTTTACGTGCAATTCCGAGAGCTTGGACTCGCAAAATATGACAGCGGCTCATTTGAACTTGTTAGCCAAGATCCTCTATGGCATGAACAGATATATGATTTAGTGCCGTTGCATGATGGTTCATGGCTTGGGAATACACGAAGTGGTGTTTGGCTCCATGTCGAAAATACTCGAGTCGGCTCAGAGCAGAATTGGTTGGTTCCTAAACCTATCGAAATTAAAGGCTTACCCACAGGTGATGAATTCTATGATGTAACCGATATTGGTACCGGGCGCATTGGAATGGCTCACAAGAGTGGCGCTGTGTTCGTATTACATTGGCCAGATCAACGTGTAGAAGAACTTCCCGTTAGCCAAGACATGTTGATCGAGATTGATGCCTTAGTCGACGAAGCATTATTTACCCTCACCGATCAAGCGGTCATTCGCTTGTCTTGGCCTTCACCGTGGCGTTTACTCACTCCAGACAGTGGCTTAAGAGGCCGTGTGCATAACATTCGTGAGTGGCGCGAACAGTGGTTTGTTCTCTCAGGTTCAGGAACTTTTAGACTCTTACCGGACAATATGCGTGCTTTTGAAAAACTATCGTGGACAAACCATGAGGCGTGGGACTTATTGCCACTTTCAGAAGATGAAGCATTATTGGCAAATAGTTATCAACTCATGCTGATTACACCGGATACGGCTCGTGATATTAGCCATGACGCCTTGTATCCACGCTTGTTGCAGAACTCAAAATCACATTCAAATACCGTGTTGATCGGAACAGAGCTTGGGTTTGCCATATGGAATAGAGAGCAAGGTTTTTTAATAGATTGGAGTGAGCTCGGCACACTTGTTCACTCCATCGTTGAACTCAACCCCACTGAACTTTTACTTGGCACCCAACACAGAGGCGTAGTGCATGTGACATTGTCGGAACAACTCAATTCTGTGCAAGATATTCGCTTTTTAGGCGAAGCCGAGGGTATCACTTATGGGATCGAAGGCGAAGGTATCCTGAACCAAGTAGGAGAGCGTATTTTTGCCAGTACAAATAAAGGTATTTATTTGTGGGAGCAAGCCAAGTTTAGCGAGTTCCCATCGAGGCTTGCTGAAGTCATGGAGCCTATTCAAGCGGTGCGAGTAGAGGCCGGTGCTCATGGTGAGTATTGGGCTTATAGCCATAATCGACTCTATTACCTGCCGGCATCGCAAAGCGGTTCCAGTGCATGGCAGAAAATTGAGCTCAATGGGCTTATCCCGGGTGCCATTTCGGCTTTATACGCTCAGTCGCGTGAGTCTCAAGCTGTTATTCTAGGCGCCAACTCTTCACTTATCATTTATCAACCCGAACTATCGCTCCCGCCACAAAGCAGCCCGCAAGTAAACCTCACGAGTGTCCAGCACATTGTCGACGGTGAGGTAACGCGCCTCAATCTTCTTGAGTCTTATCAATTCCCAGAGCAAAACTCAGCGCTGCGTTTCAGTTTCTCATTGCCAACAGCGGCACCATCGGAGCAAAACCTTTATCGCGCCCGCTTAGACGGGTACGAAGATCACTTTAGCGAATGGGGTCGTAGCACACAAATTACATACTCTAATCTACAACCCGGAGAGTATGCCTTTATCGTTCGTGCAAAAACATTAACGGGCGAGGAGAGTGAAACGACGCCGTTTAGATTTATTATTACCCCCCCTTGGCACCAAAGTATTTCGGCGCAGATCACATTTATTGCTATTGCATTGCTGACCTTATGGCAGATCATACGTTACCTAACGAAACGTCGAACACGTTTGCTAGCCGCAGAGAGAAAACGCCTCAAAATAATGGTGGAGGAACGCACGGCTGAACTTGCAACGGCGAATAAGAAGCTGGAATCGATGGCGAATGTCGATGGACTTACCGGCATAGCGAATCGGCGCAGACTTGATCAATATCTACTCAGCTGCGTACAACAATCAAGTGTGTCACAAAAGCCACTGGCGCTGCTCTTAATCGACGTCGACCACTTCAAAGAGTTTAACGACACGCATGGACACCTTGCAGGTGACAATGCGTTAAGAGAAGTAGCACAGCGAATACAAGATTGCTTACGTCGACAAGATGACCTTGCGGCTCGTTATGGTGGCGAGGAATTCGCAGTTGTTATGCCGGGAGCAGAGCGTCAGCACGCATTTGCGGTCGCCGAATGCATTAGAGACACCGTGCAGCGGACCGTAAAGGACATTTCTGTATCAGTGGGGGTAGCGGTCTTTGAAACGCAACACCAAGATATTGACACCAGCATTGAAACACTTATTTCTCAAGCCGATCAGGCGTTATATAGAGCAAAACGCGGAGGTCGGAATCAAGTTCAATGACACAGATTCAGTAACAAGGGAGATATTATGAGCTGGAGTGAATCAGCGACTGCATTACTTAGATCAAAATGCTTAGTGAACGGGCAATGGGTAGACTCCTCTAGCCAATCCGCAATTGAAATTACCAATCCTGCCAATCAACAAGTGATTGGCGCAGTACCTAAATTATCTGCCGCAGAAGTTGAGAAAGCTGTGCATGCGGCTCATCAGGCCTTACCTGCATGGCGAAAACGTACCGCACAAGCGCGCTCGATCATACTACGCACTTGGTTTGACTTAATCATCGCAAACCAATCCGCCCTTGCTGAAATAATGACCCGGGAACAGGGTAAACCGCACGCGGAAGCTGAGGGTGAAATAGCCTATGCTGCGAGCTTTATTGAATGGTACGCAGAAGAAGCCAAACGAATTTATGGAAAGACCATCCCTGGACCTTCCGAGACGGGCCGTATCGTGGTAACTCGTGAACCCGTAGGTGTCTGTGCTGCAATTACACCTTGGAACTTTCCCGCAGCAATGATTACCCGAAAAGTGGGACCGGCGCTGGCCGCTGGCTGCACTATGATAGTGAAACCTGCTTCCCAAACACCCCTTACCGCTCTCGCACTTGGCGTATTAGCCGAGCAAGCCGGTGTGCCGGCTGGGGTTCTGAATATTGTCACCGGCAGTGCCAGCGACATCGGCGAAGTACTCTCCACTCACCCACAAGTTCGCAAACTGAGTTTCACCGGCTCTACACGTGTCGGCTCAAAGCTTATGGCGCAATGCGCCAGTACCGTGAAAAAAGTATCTTTAGAGTTAGGAGGAAACGCTCCTTTTATCGTTTTCGACGATGCAGATATCGATGCCGCAGCGCAAGGCGCTGTCGACTGTAAATTCCGTAACGCCGGGCAAACCTGTGTTTGTACCAATCGAATTTACGTACAAAGGCGCGTTTACGAACCCTTTATACAAGCCTTTAAAGAGAAAGTAGCCGCTCTGAAGCTCGGTGATGGTATGGCGCCTGGCGTCAACATAGGTCCTCTCATTAATGAGGATGCGGTAGAAAAGGTCGAAGCGCACATACAAGATGCGCTTACGCTTGGCGGGGAGCTCATACTGGGTGGGGAACGCTCAGAGCTCGGTGGGTTATGGTTTCAACCCACAATCGTAGGGAAGGCCACGCAACAAATGCAATGCGCCACCGAAGAAACATTTGGGCCGCTTGCGCCCGTGTTTATTTTTGATGATGAAGACGAAGGCATTCAATTCGCAAATGCGACCGAGTTTGGACTTGCCGCTTACTTTTACGCGCAAAATATTCATCGAATTCGGCGAGTAAGCGAAGCGCTTGAGGCCGGTATTGTTGGAATAAATACCGGGCTTATTTCGAATGCTTCTGCGCCTTTTGGCGGTGTCAAGTCGTCTGGCATCGGCCGCGAAGGCGGTCGTCATGGCATGGACGAGTACACCGAGATAAAGTACTTAGCGTTCGGTTAAATATCGCTCGATCGCAAATACGTGGGTGTCTTCGGTGTTTAAATCGCGAAGCGCCTGCGCGAGCTTTAAAACGTACTCATCGTTGGCCCCACTCGGCCCGCTCGAACGAGCAATATGCGCAGCAATCTCTCGCTCAGTGGCAGCACCCAAGTAAGCGGCGTTCTCAGCTGTGGCAATATAAACCAGTCCATTTGCAGTGTGCGGTTTCTGTTCGTCGATAAACGAAAATGTGGTTTCAATCCGTAAGTAGCCATTTTTCTCACGATGATCAAGGTGCTCAAATACGTCTGGCATAACCAGATATGCCATTCCCACACACTCGGCGTTTGGCTCCGCCACTAACGTAAGGACTCGTCCCGGATCTTCTGGCGTACCTCGATGGTCGTGCGAACCTTGCCAAAAACGTCTGTGCCAGCCTCGAATAGACGCGGGTCGACGTTCAAGATAGGGAAAATCTACTTTATAAATAAGAGACCCATAGCCAAATACCCAGACAGGTTGGTTTTCAGCCAATGGCATGCGAGATTTATTGATTGCTTGAGTGTCGTGCGCCAAGTTACACCACTTTGGAAAAACGTTCTCTTAACGGGTTTAGGTACGCGTCAAAATTACCACAAATAACCCGCACGAACCAACGACCCAGCTCGGTGACTTGGATAGCTTTTGGCGTCAGTTCGATTAGTCCATCTGCTTCCATTGCGTACAGATTTGGCAAACTATTCGCGAAATATTCGTGAAAATCGATCTGCCATTTGTGCGCGAAGGCGTCGATATCTAATCGAAAATGGCAAATAAGGTCCGCAATCAGGTCGCCCCGAATTACGTCGTCGGCACTCAAGGCTACCGCTTTTGCTATGGGTAGTTGAACTTTAGCGATCGCCTTTCGCCAAGTTGAGAGTTCTTTCTCATGCTGCCAAATAATGCCATTAACCTGACTAATTGACGACACGCCTAGACCGAGGAGGGAATTCGTTCCATGCGTCGTATAACCTTGGAAATTACGTTGAAGTTCTCCAGAGCGCTGCGCCTTTGCCAAGCTGTCTGAGGGTTTCGCAAAATGGTCCATGCCAATAAATTGGTAGCCTGCAGCTTGGAAGCGATGGGCCGCATTGAGCATCAAAGCGAGCTTTTCCTTTCCCTGCGGTAACATTTCTGTCGGTATTTTACGTTGAGCTGCAAAGCGTGTTGGCAGATGAGCATAACTGAAGAGACTCACCCGCTCTGGGGCAAGCTTGATGACTGCCTCAACCGCCTGCGCAAAGGTTGTTGGCGTTTGTAAGGGAAGCCCATACACCAAATCGAGATTAATGCTTTCAAAACCAAGCTCTCTGGCTTTTGTTACATGCGCCTGAACTAATGAAAGGGGCTGCACTCGGTTGATTGCAATCTGGGTGGCCTCATTTATATCTTGAACGCCATAACTCACGCGGTTGAAACCCAAACTTCGTAAATGCGCTAGTTTCTCAAGTGAACAACTTCGAGGATCGATCTCAATACTTACTTCAAGCGCTCGTGCTGGTTCAAATCTAAAATGTCGGCGCAGCATGTCCATGAGGCGACTCAACTGTTGCTCGGTAAGGAACGTGGGGGTTCCGCCGCCCAGATGAAGTGCTTGTATAGGATTTTTCTGCGTATAGGCACTATAATTCTGCATTTCCTTTTCAAGGAAATTCAAATATTCATCTGCCTTCTCTTGATGCCGCGTAATGACGCGGTTGCATCCACAGTAATAACAAAGCTTGTGACAAAAGGGCAGATGGACATATAAACTTAGTGGCCCTGCATGCTCAGTAAGCGCTTGTATTATTCGCGGTTGTGAGAAATCTTCTGAAAGCGAGAGTGCTGTTGGGTAAGACGTATATCGAGGTCCCTGCACATCATATTTCCCTAACAGGTTGCCGAATGCCTGCTCCATAACTCACCTAAGTTATTTATGTCAGGTGAAGAGCATATCGAAGCGAGCACCTATTCGCCTTGATCTAGAGCAACCTTTCTAAACTTATCTTTTAATGCAGAGTCACAGGCCCAGCGACGCCTTTTGACATCAGATGAATCTCAAACTGAACCGTCACTTCAAGAGACGTGAGCTGCTCAACCGCAATAATACGCTCTTGTGAGATACGATAACGATGCGGTGTCATCGTTAATAAATTTTGAATGTCTTCTGGGCGCTCCAGTATTACCTTGTATCTGATAGTGCGCCGCTCAAAGGTTTTGAAACCCGCACCAGCTTCTCTCGCAGGCTCGTCTTTTGTGGTTACTTCTGGGTAAATAATTTCACGTAACTCTTTTAAATGCTCGGGTCCAGGATTCACTTCAATCAGCATTCCTTCCTTTTTTACCACGCGGTGAAACTCTTCATACACAGCAAAACCAAATACATTTAACAAGATATCGAAAGAAGCTGAGGGAACCGGAAGTTGAGCATTAGAGGCGACAACCCAGCTTAACTGTGGTGCTTTCTTCGCAGCTGCTTGTACAGCCCATTTTGATATATCGACGCCTACCGCTTGCCAAAACACATCTTGCTCGTCCCAACTCAATTGATCGGCAATCGCTCGCAAGTAATACCCTTCGCCACACCCCGCATCTAAACAAGTAAGCGTACCGGAGGCGTGATCACCTAAACTTTCTTGATAAGCACTTATGAGATCGGCGAGAAATGAAGCGAGTGGCTCATAATAGTTTGCTTGTAAGAATTGCCCTCGCGCCGTCACCATTGCTTTGCTGTCGCCAGGATCTTTCGAACGCTTGAAATGCGCAGGTAATAAATTCACGTACCCCTCTTTCGCACGATCAAAGTGATGTCCGTGAGGGCATGACCAGCCGCTCGCGTTCTCGGATAATAGTTCCCCTTCCAGTGGGCAAATAAACTGCTTAAATCCATTAATTTTCATATTCTTGCTTTATACTGTGCAATTGAGTTCAACTGCAAGGTTAGACTTGTTGAAGACGATCCACAACAAAGAAAGTGTATAGATATGAAAATACACCCAAAACTTACAGTTAAATTACTCTTTTTAAGTATTTTTACTACCTCTCCTGTATTTGCAGAAGAGCGGATCGGTCTTGTGCTTGGCGGGGGTGGCGCAAAAGGCTTAGCTCACATTGGTGTGCTACAATACCTCGAAACACACCGTATTCCCGTAGATTTTGTCGTAGGCACCAGTATGGGCGCGCTTGCGGGCGGGTTATACGCGCAAGGCCAGTCGGCAGATGACCTCACGTCTTTAGTTCGCACCGTTGATTGGCAAAGTGTCTTCACAGATGAAGCACCTCGAGCCTTTCGTGGACTTCGTCGCAAAGAAGAAGACCGAATCTTTCCAACCCAAGCACTGCTTGGATTTTCAGACGGTGAATTCAAATTCCCATCGGCGTTAATTCAGGGACAACGCCTAATGCCACTGCTCAGAAGTTATTCAATCAACAGTCAAGCCATCTCTCACTTTGACGCGCTCCCCATTCCATTTCGGGCAACCGCGGTCGACATCGAAACAGGCGAGTTATTGATTATAGAACAAGGCGATATTGCCTTAGCCATGCGCGCCAGCATGGCGATTCCGGGAATATTCTCGCCCGTTAATTGGCAAGGCCGTTATGTTGTCGACGGCGGCATGGTAAACAACCTCCCAGTAGATCTCGCTTTGGAAATGGGCGCTACGACACTCATTGTTGTAGACGTAGGTGATGGTTTTCCTCCTTTCGAAGAGCTACAAGGCCCTATTGAGATTATGGAACAAGCCATAAATTTAATGATCCGAAATAACAGTCAGGAACAAGTGGCGCTTTTACGTTCGCAAGATATTCACATTGTTCCAGATTTACTGGCAAACGATATTGGCGCTGCCGACTTTGGCAAAGCTGAACAAGCGATACAAGCCGGCTACGCAGCTGCAGAAAAATTGAGCGATAAGCTCCTCGCGCTGCAACTCAGCCCCTCAGAATGGGCAGAGTACAAGGCACAACGGCTTCTTCCTGAAAGTGAATTCGAGCCGCAATGGTTTCGGTTAGAGAACGAATCGAATATTCCCGACGATATGTTGTGGGCCAATATTGCAACCGAGCCAGGCAAACCATTCGATGAACAGATCTTGAATCAAGATATCGAGCGCATTTATGGTCTTGGCTATTTTGGCCAAGTCGATTATCAAGTCATGTGGGAAGACGACATAGCCGGTGTCGAAATTCGAGCTGTACCTAAACGCTGGGGTCCTGACTATTTAAGCTTTGGACTGACTCTAGAAGACAATTTTGATAGCCAATCATCTTACCGAGCTGCAGTAAGCTATTTGCGAACGGAAGTGAATTCGCTTGGCGCCGAACTACAATTCGATTTGCAGGTGGGAAATGAACCCCTTTTTCGTGCGCAATATTGGCAGCCACTGAAACGTGACGCGAGTGCTTATACCAATACGAGATTGCGTTTTAGCCGCAATCGCGTCAACAATTTTGACGGTAATTCAGTTGTCGCTGTTACGGAGGTTGATCGACAAAGCCTCGGTTTTGATCTCGGAACACAGTGGCGACATACCGCCGATATTCGATTCAGTGTTGATTTTGCAACTGGCGATATAGAAAATTTAAATACAAGCGTGAGTGAGCACTTTCAAACTGGTGCAGCGAGCCTGCAAGTCACATTCGACACGCTCGACAGTGTCTACCTGCCCAGAGAAGGTCACCTGTTTACTTTGAAGCATCAATGGCATAACACGGCACTTGGTGCCGACGTCGAGTTCCAGCAAATAACCTTACAGTCGTTGCATGCAAAAAGTTTTGGTGACCATACATTGGTTGCGGGCGTCAAGCTGGGCTCCACAACGGAAGGCAATGCACCTGCGTATAGCCAGTTACAGTTGGGCGGCTTTATGAACCTCTCTGGCTTCGAACGTAATGCATTGTCGGGGCAGCACTTGGCGTTTGGTCAGTTCGTTTACTTAAAGAGGATCGCGGCAAGTCGCCAATTCGGTGCACTCCCAGTTTACGTAGGAACGGCCTTAGAAGCCGGAAACATCTGGCAATCGTCAGACAGCGCCGACCTGAACGATCTTATTTATAGTGGCTCTTTGCTTGGCGTTGTGACCACGCCGATAGGTGCGCTCTATTTGGGACTGAGCCATAATAGTGAAGACCAAACTGGCATTTATTTAGCGGTGGGTCGCCCTTTCTAGATTGAAATGCGTTGCAACACCCAAAGCAGAGAGAATATCGAAACGCCAAGCCAAGCAATAACTGCTACCGCCATCGCTCGCCAACCTGTTTGCCTGAGAAGTGTAAGGCTTAAGCTTGCGCCAATGAGAAATATACTAAGCGTAAGTAAGTGCTTACCTCCTGCTGCAAGCAATGTATATAGAGCTCCGAATGAAGGAAAAAAGCTAGCAAACCCTGCCGTGATTACGAAGCCTGCAATGAACCAAGGAAAATAAACACGCCCTTTAACTGCTTTCTCTTGCCTTTGTACCAGCAGTGCAAAAATGAACACCATCGGAATGATGGCAAGCGCACGCGAAAGCTTCAGCGTTGTTGCAGTGGCAAGTGCTTTATCGCCATATTCATGGGCGGCCGCAACCACGGAAGCGGTATCGTGAATGGCAACAGCAGCCCAAATGCCAAACTGCTGCTGGCTCAATTCAAGCCAATGCCCGACCAAAGGAAAGAGCCATAGCGCCAGCGCATTCAATACAAATACGCAACCTAATGCCACGCCTATCGCAGTATTCCGTGCGCGAATGACAGGAGCAACCGCCGCAATTGCGCTTCCTCCGCAAATAGCGGTACCAGCACCTAATAGGTGTGAAACCTCAGACGACACACCAAGGAGTCGGGCGGCGACCACACAGAGTAAAAAAGCGAGGCCAATACAGAGCCCAATCAACATAATATTTTGCTGCAATAACGTGAGCGCCTCAGGAATGGCAACACGAAATCCGAGTAGTACAATTGCAACGGCGAGCAATTGTTTTGTCCACTTCGCGAGTGGTAAATGCGTCGGAACCCATCCGCCTAAAGCGAAAATAATGCCTAGCAACAGGGCGAGAGGCCCACCGAGAATTCCCGACAGGCTCAATAAGGCCGTGAAAATAAATAAAATGTGGGTAATATGAACCATAGGCGCGCAAGCGTACTAAATAACGACGAAGAAATCGATGAAATTCAACGCAAGCTGATGCGAAGGAATTAATGTGAAAGTAGACCAACAACCTCATGTGTTTATTACCGGCGGCGCGAACGGCCTTGGCTTCGCACTTGCGAAACATTACCTCGCACGGGGCGCGAGAGTATGCATAGGCGATCGCGATATTGCCGGCGGTGAACAAGCGCTCGAATCGCTCCGCAAAATTTCTGATGCATGTTTATTTTTACCGTGCGACGTAACGCAGAGTGACGCACTGACGGAAGTTGCATCTGAACTTATGAAAACTTGGGGCCGCGTGGATATCGTGATCAATAATGCAGGGGTTGCACAAGTCGGCGCGATAGAAGACGTGTCCGACGATGATTGGCACTGGATTATTGATATTAATTTAATGGGAGTAGTTCGCGGATGCCGGGCTTTTACCCCTTTGTTCAAAAAGCAGAAAGCAGGATATTTTATCAATGTCGCGTCTATGGCAGGCCTGCTTGATGTGCCTCGTATGTCAGCTTACAACAGCACAAAAGCAGCCGTAGTCTCGCTGTCGGAAACGCTACAACATGAGCTTGCAGGCGATGGGATTGGCGTAAGCGTCGTCTGCCCGTCATTTTTCCAAACGAACTTAGGTGCCTCCATGCGCTCGTCGGTGCCAAATATGCAAGACACCTTAGCGAAACTTATGCGCAAGAGCGATTTAACTGCCGAAGACGTTGCGAAGATTATTGCAAACGCTGCCGAGAATCGAGAGTTCTACATACTTCCCCATAAAAAGGCGAGAGGTATTTGGCGGCTCAAAAAGTGGCTACCTCGCGCTTGGTATGCCCGCATTATGGCAAAACAAACACGTGGAATTAGGAGGAAATAAAGGTTACCTCACTTGAGGTAAGACAATTACCCTCCTTTATGATCTACGTCAAAGCGCCTAATCGCGAAGTCTGATGAAATGCGAAGCGAAACTCAAATAGTAAATAGACTTTAGAATTAGGCGCTTTGTATGTATAAATATTTTGAAATTGACTCGGTTACACAGAATCGAGATGCGCCTATCTATGTGCACGATCATCAAAACCTGCTGGCTCGAATGCACCCCTCACTACTTCATTCATTGCCACAGGCTCAAGAATTCGAAAGCGCTCCCCCGGCACCGGTGGGCTCTTGCTTGTTGGTGGCGCAATTCGCTGAAATCGATCAGGTCATTGAGAACATCAAGAATATAAAAAACACCAGCCCGCGTTGCCAGATTATGTTGTTAAGCCAATACGAGGGCTATAAGCAACTTGGCGTCGTAATTCGAAGTGGGGCTCGCCATTGCTTGTGCTTACAGGACCCAACTGAAGTGCTTGTGGCGCAAGTTGACCAAGCACGCCAAGGTAAAATTACAATGTGTCAGAGCGCGCTTCGAGCACTTGTTGATGGCTTGCAAAGCCAAGCTATAGAAATGCAAGAACGCCTTGCGGAACTGACGCTTAGAGAAAAACAAACGCTCGAATTTATTGCGCTCGGCTTCACCAACAAAGACATTGCGGACCAACTTGGCATTGCCGAAGGCACCGTGAAGGTGCACGTGAAAAACCTGCTTCGCAAGTTAGGCTTTAAAACTCGGCTTGCCGCGGCGAGCTGGCTCTATGCTTACGAACACGGCCTGATGTAACCATCACGACCTTGCTACCACGCGACGCTGCTCTTCTAACCCCATGGAATAGACAAGTGGCTGCTCTGCTTGACGACTCACGAAGTCTTCTTTGCTCGATAAGTCGTGCCATTTCTGGGCGATCATTTCCTGCGCTATTGCGCCGCCCATGGTGCTTCCTGGCCCCGTGAGCACAAGCGCGTCGGGAGTGAATTCACGCAAGGCAACACGAATCGCTTTAGAGAACCCGTAGGTGGCGGTCACTTGCTGCTGTAAAGTATATTTGCGCAAAGCTTCCACACTCGTCAGTTCAGGCTGCCAGACACGCCCATCGCCGTCGATTAAAGGAAGCTTGGGCGCATTGAAAAACTCCATATTGAACTTCTCAAAGGCTTTTTCACTGGCGCGCTCCATTAATGGCGTATGAAATGCACTATGCCCAGGCAATTCGAGTGGGTATTTGTCTTCCAGCACCGGTAACTGCGCCTTAGCGGCGCGTATCGCGGCATGGCTTCCAGCGAGCACCGCATAACCACCGAACTCGATAGATATGTAGAGTTGTTCTGCTGGCGTATTGCCTGAACTGGTCAAGACAGCATGCACTTTCTCTACACGATTCGGGTCGAGGCGCCAATGTTCGTCTACGATTGGATAGATGAGCTGCCCACCAAGGTCTGCACCTTGTGTTAAATCTGACATGCCTGAAACCAGCTCGAATCCCTGTTTCGGCTCAAGTGCGCCGGCGCAAGCAAGTGCGATATACCAACCCATACTGTTGCCGGTCACCGCAACAATCTCGTAACTGTCTGAATTTAGGTTGAGAAAATCAAACAAGGCACAACTATAAATAAGTGGCGCCGCATTTTGTGCTTGTAAATGCTCGCGGCTTTTAAATAATGGTGCACTGTCTAACGCACTCAAAGTTGCGCGCCCCTGCGCCTGACGTAAGCTATCGAACTCTGCTAACAGATGGCGCTGGCGCTCATGATAGCGCGCAAGATACCCGAGCTCATTGCGGTTATACGTACCACGTCCAGGGCAGACAACCACTACCCGCTTTTTAGTGTTTGTCATGGTGTATCTCCATGAGTTCCTGCACTTTTGACACAATTTGCGAAACACTTGGCAACACGTGGTAAGCCGCTTTCGCAAGCGGAATAAAGCTGTCTTCAGCTGTAATTCTCGCCACGATTTTTGAATTCAGTTCGTTATTTTCTCTCATAAACGTCATCAGGGCTTCGGAGGGTGAACCCGACTTTCTACACTCATCGAGAATGAGAATACGTTGATGCTTTGCAAGTGCTTTTGCGAGCGAATCGAGGGGCAAGGGATGTAACCAATTTAAGTCGATTACTTCAATCTCAACACCCAACTCACTCAATTTCTTTTGCGCTTGGCAGCTCAAGTAAAAACCGTTGGCATAGCTCACGATCGCTAAGTCGGTTCCTTTGCCACGCGTCGTCACCTCACCGAAGCCTATTTTTTGCTCCGGTTCCGGATAGTCAAAGACCCACTCATTATCGCCGGCGCTGTGCAAATCTTTGGTGTTGTAAAGGGCTATGGGTTCAAGAAAAATGACGACGCGTTTTTGTTCATGAGCGAGTCGAACGCATTCTCTGATAAGTTTCGCAGCACTCTCTCCATTAGACGGGCAGGCAAGAACAACGCCGGGTAAATCTCTAAATACGGCAATACTATTATCGTTGTGGAAGTGTCCACCAAACCCTTTTTGATAGGCAAGGCCAGCAATTCGGATCACCATTGGGTTACTATACTGACCTGAGCTAAAAAACTGCAACGTAGCGGCCTCACCACGAATTTGGTCTTCCGCATTATGCACATAAGCCAAAAACTGAATTTCGGGTATCGGCAGAAAACCATTGTGAGCACTGCCAATGGCGAGTCCTAAAATACTCTGCTCATCGAGCAGCGTGTTAATAACTCGATTCGGCCCATAACGCTGAATAAGACGATTGGTAACCCCATAAACACCGCCCTTTTTGCCAATATCTTCGCCCATCATAATGATTTGCGGATACTGATACATTAAATCGTGAAGAGCCCAATTAATGAGCTTATTCAAGGTTTGGGGTTTGCCTAAATTATGTTTCTCGTGCCCAAACAGCTGCTCTCGAGCCGGCCCCTTCGCAATCGGAGGTGTGGCGACGCTTGTATGAGAAGGCGCAATATCCGCCATGACCTCTTCAGAGTTGAGTAGTTTAGGGCGTTGTTTCACGTACTGACCTACGGCAACGATTCGCTTGTAGGTTTTCTCAAATAAAGAATGCAGCTGGGCTTGCGTTGCTAAGCCATAGTGATTGAGAAGCGCGAAACTGGTTCGCAACGGGTCTTGCGCCTCATTGTATGCAATTTGCTCTTTAGTCAGATAGGTCATTTCAGCGTCAGAGCCTGCATGGCCGTATAGACGCACACATTGCATATGCAGAAATACCGGCTTTCTCAACTTACGCGCTATCCGCTCGGCTTCCTGAGTTGCACGGTACACGTCTAGAACATTCCGACCATCGCAGGAAATATAATGCAAACCTGCACGCGACTTGAAATTCATTTCAATCCAGCGTTTAGGCGTTGCAGTGCTAATGCCAATTCCGTTATCTTCGCATAGCATGATCACGGGTACCGGAACACTCTGAAAGGCAGCCCAACAAGCAGCGTTAATAGCGCCTTGAGTCGTACTGTGGTTCGCTGACGCATCACCGAAACTACATACCACCACACTATCGTTTGGTACTTTTCCAACATGATTCATTCGTCTGGATAAATCGATGCTATAAGCCATTCCCATTGCTTTAGGTAAATGCGAGCCAATGGTTGAAGTTTGCGGTGGCACGAATAAATTGTGACTACCTAAGACTTTATGACGCCCTCTCGATATGGGATCTTCTGCGCTCGCCGTGAAGCTCAACAACATGTCATGAATCGGGGTCGCCCCAAATTGCTTGCGCTGCCGTTCAACAAAGAACGCGCCTGAGCGATAGTGAAGAAATGCCATATCGTTATAACGAAGCGCTGCAGCAACCGCGGCATTCCCCTCATGACCGGCAGATCCAATCGTGTAGAAACTCTCCCCCTCTGCCTGCAACTCTCTACTATGAAGGTCGAGCAAGCGGCTGATTATTTGGCTTTCGACCATGTCCATTAATTGCTGTTCGGACAAACCGAGGCCTGCCAGCTGAGGGGCATAAGTAGGCTCAGGAAGCGGTGTATTGAACAACACACCGCTCAAGCGTTCATAAAGTGTCATGAAGGTTACCCGCCGAATGCAGGTATATCGGTTTGCGCTCTGCCTAAAATGAGGGCATGCACGTCGTGTGTACCTTCATAGGTATTCACCGCTTCGAGATTCATCACATGACGAATCACGTGATATTCATCTGCGATGCCATTACCACCATGCATGTCACGTGCTACACGCGCGATCTCTAAAGCTTTACCACAACTATTGCGTTTGATTAAGCTAATGGTTTCCGGCGCTAATCTACCCTCGTCGGCGAGACGGCCAGCTTGCAAAGCACCGAGTAGTCCTAAATGTATCTCCGTTTGCATGTCTGCCAGCTTTTTTTGAATGAGCTGATTTGCTGCTAAGGGGCGACCGAATTGCTTTCGATCGAGTGTGTATTGACGCGCAGCATGCCAACAGAACTCGGCAGCCCCAAGGGAACCCCATGCAATACCATAACGCGCTTTATTCAGGCAACTGAAGGGTCCTTTCAACCCAGTCACTTCTGGGAACATATTTTCCGTCGGCACAAATACGTTATCCATCACAATTTCACCGGTAATGGAGGCACGTAAACTAAATTTACCCTCTATTTTCGGTGCACTGAGGCCTTCCATTCCTTTTTCTAGTACAAAGCCGCGAATCACGCCGTCAAGCTTGGCCCACACCACGAATACATCGGCAATCGGGCTGTTGGTAATCCACATTTTACTCCCGGTTAAACGGAATCCACCCTCAACTTGGATCGCTCGAGTATTCATACTTGCAGGGTCAGAGCCGGCATCGGGCTCAGTTAAACCGAAGCAACCGACCCACTCTCCACTTGCCAATTTGGGTAAATACTTCTCTTTTTGAGCTTGTGTTCCAAAAGTCTCAATTGGATACATCACCAAAGAACTTTGCACGCTCATAGCACTGCGATAACCACTGTCGACGCGCTCTACCTCCCGTGCAATTAAGCCGTAACACACGTTGTTAACGCCCGCACCACCAAACGTTTCTGAAATAGTGGCACCTAGGAGACCCATTTCACCCATTTCATTCATTATTTTGCGATCAAAATGCTCTTCTCTATTTGCCATCAGAACTCTGGGCATCAAGTTCTCCTGACAGTAAGCATGTGCACTATCTCTTATCATGCGCTCTTCATCAGTGAGCATACTGTCGATTGAAAACGGGTCTTGCCAATTAAAGGTGGGGCGTAACTTACTCATTACTTCCTCTCTCAGAAATCTTTATGCGCTGCTTGAGCGCTTGCCTAGACAACTCACTATAGCGAGAAAGAGGGGTTCATTCCTAGTCAAAAATAACAAAAATCGTACAACTTAAAGCTGGTCGGAGCTTAGTCAGCGTTTCGTTTCTGCATTATCCATTTGGCCGTGCCATTATTTGTGTCGTACATCGTTACGTAAGAGTAGTCTTCAAAGGAAAAGAGTTCTTGCTCCCTTAAAGCAAGATGGAATTTGTGGGTATCAAAGCCGCTCTCCGAGTCTTGAACATCAAAGTCAACCACACAAATGGTCGTCCTGCATTGAATGTCTTTGAGGTACAAATTAGCCAGATCATTCGAGGTAATAATCAAATCTCGAATATTTGTTTCCATTTCATAAGCCCAAGACGAGTCGACAGGTTCTGTCGCGAGTTGTTCATCAAGATTTGTCACGTCAATAAAGTCGTATTCAGCTCTTTGTAACTGATCTTGGGTAAGCTCCTCTATACTCAAGTCCTCGGCGACCGCTGCAGTATCGGTATTCTCTGTTCGAAGTGCTTGCTGTTCTTGCAAGGATGCGAATTCTTGCTGTAGGGCACCCAGTGCATCTTGCAGGGCTCTATTTTGAGCTTCTAGCTGCAAGATTTGTTCTGCTAAGTCGAGCTCAGAGGCAAACGAGCCTTCCTCAAATGTAGGTGTCTCCACGCGCAGGGCGGGTTCAGAAATCTCAGTGATTTCTCTCTTATCCGCTGGGCCCAAAACGATCCAAGCGCCAAGGATTCCGATGATGATAATCAAGTAAACAATATGAGTTCTCAGTGCCATTGACACTCCCTCCCTTTTCATCAGGCAATAAAAAAGGGGCCGAAGCCCCTTTTTTCTTACTATTTCGATGTTACCGATTAGTCGCGTGCAGGAACGCTTTCAGTCACAGTAACAGTCGCTTCGATACGACGGTTACGCGCGTTGGCGTCAAGCGTGATGCGATTCACAACTGGCTCGTCCATACCATGGCCAATCGTAGTAATACGGTCTGCGTCGATACCGAACTGATTCACGAGAATATCAGCTACAGCTTGCGCACGACGCTCTGACAAGCGTTGGTTGTACTCCGCAGGACCGATTAAGTCAGTGTGACCTTCAATTAGAATATCGAGTTCTGGGTAAACACCAACAAGTACTGCTAATTCACGAATATAACCGTAGTACTCTTCAGGAACACGTGCTGAATCGAATCCAAAGTTTACACGTAAGTGATGAACTTGTGATTGCTCTTCGTAAACGCTACATCCGCGAGCATCAACCGCATGGCCACGTGAAGTGTTTTGACATACGTCACGGTAATCTGGAACACCGTCGCCGTCTGCGTCAGCTGTACGGTCAATATCAACTAAAGCGGCACGAATTTGCGGAGCAAGCTCTTCGTCAGAGCGATACGCCATGGTTGAGTCACGACGAGTTGTGTCCACTCCACCCGCGTCAGTGGTTGGCGCAACTTCTGAGTCGCGACGAGCTGCGATTGCTTGACGGCGTGCTTCTTCTTCAGCAGAACCACGAATCTGAGCAAGTGCAGAACCACCCTCACCGAAGCTCATCTGTAAGCCCGCGATGATGGCGTGGTCTGTGAAATCGCCAAATTGTAGCGCATATTCAACCGACCAAGAAAGATTGTCGTTTATCGCTTGGCGGTAGCCTGCTGTACCACGAAGGCCGCGTGAGCTATCGTCACCCGTTTTGGTGGTGTTCAAGCCTGCACCGAAGTAAAAGTTATTTGGTAAGCGATATAAAGCGTCGACACCCACCGCATAACCGTCTGCAGAAGCACTCGTCCCTGTTAAGTCTGCTTTCACGTAATCTAAGTACGAACGTAATGACCAAGTTTCAGTCAACGGAACGTTTAGTTGGATTCCCGGCGCGATGTTTTTGAAACCACTGCTCACATTAAAAAGCGTGTTGTTCACAACGTCTTGACGACCATCGTCAAAATTGTACATGCCTAGGCGTAAACCTACTGAAAGCTCTTCGTTCTCTATTGAAGCAAGTGCTTGTGGGCTTACTGCCAAAACACCTACCAGCAACGCAGGCAGTGTAAAACGGGCAGATTTGATCATATTGATGTTCCTTTTTTTCAATTATTCCGCGGACCCCGTGCCGGGGGTTTAAACAAATTCTAAGTTGCTTCCCTGTGCTTGCAAACCACTTTACGCAAACTTTATCGCATTAAAATAGCAATTTATAACGCGTCTGCCAATGTTTTCGCACAGAAATACCGATTATTTTTTCGACTTCTTCTATTGTAAACAGATCTTTCTCAGATCAACAGAGGATCCTGTAAAAAATCTTCCTTCTCAATATCTTTAATCTTTCTCCATCTTAGGGAGTTGGACTGCAACGAGAGTTTCTACATCTTCGTACAGTTTCTTCCGCAACCCTAACATAAACAGCGCTTCTGCGACTACAAATAACGGCCCAATCGCTAAACCCATGATGTCGTCGACGAACGCAGGTTTACGGCCTTCAAAATAGTGACCCACAAACTGAAACACCCAGCCCACGACAAACATACCGATTCCCCAGGTTAACCACATCCCAGTCGACATCGCGGCAAACCAGCTCCCGAGAACGATTGTTGCAGCTAACAAGAGTGCCATGAGCACGCCTAACGCATAATCGAGTAGTAAATAATAGGTAACAGCGGCAACCACCACGATCACAGCGGGAGAGAGCGTCGTACCAAAGACCTCAAACTGAGGTTTAGAAAGTAATGTTATGAGGGCAACTACAATCAACGGAATCCCCACAAAGTGAGTGAGAATGTTCTTTTTGTCCCGATGATAACAAGCATAGTTTGCCAATTGCTCTGTAACTGACTTCATCACTTTACCTTTAATGGCTTTGCACAAAAACAAGCATAATCAGCAACTCAGGTATCTGCAAGTGCCTTTTTAGTCGCTTTTCGGTTCGCTATGCAATAAATACTGACGATATCCATCAACTTCGACCTCTTGTTGCTCCAGGCCGGAGAATCTGCGTGCTTCTAGATCCACTTGATCATTGTCTCCCGTCCGAAAAACAACACTGGCATTCTGTGGCAATAGAATGCGCCAAACGGTTTGCGCTGCACCTAAAGCAACATTGTCGGCATTTTCTCGCATATAATCTGCTAGGATACTTCGCACTTCAGTTGCGCCCTCATAGATGATTTTCTGCGCATTCACACCGGGGAAATTACCTCCGCCGCCGGCCCTATAATTGTTGACCATCACAATGAATTGATCATCGGCGGCGACTGGGTTTCCTTGATACGTTAAATTCACAACACGGTGATTTTCCTCGCTAATGAGTGCGCCCGAGCGGTCGAACCGGGGAGGCTGACTGAGATCGAATTCATAATGTACCCCAGAAATGACGTCAAAATTGAAGCTCGGCATTCCTGAAAAAAGTGGCTGTGACTCTTCATCTGCAGAGACGGTGTTAAACGCTAATGCCGACATCTCTAACCAATCTTTAAGTGTTGCTCCATTGATTTGAACCGCTTGTAGTGTATTTGGATAGATATAAAGTGCGGCAAGATCGCCTAACGTAACCGTTCCGGCCTCAATGTGTGTGTAGTCACGCGCATTCTGTGAGCCGGTTCGAAACGGCGCGGCAGCGGAGAGAACTGGAATTTGAGACGGCAATATTTGTTCTGCTTGCAGCCGCTCTCCGTACCAAGTCTGTGCGGCATTAATGAATTCTGTCGAAGTATCTGGAAAAACTCGGGCAAAATATGAGGTAATCGCGGTATTCAATTCGGCAAGGGGCTCATTCAGCATGTTCAGCGTCGCTTCATGAGCACTCGCGAACCGAGCGGCTAACTCCGGATCGTAGTTCTCAGTGACTGCTCTCAGTTCGACACGACTCGACGCTACCTGCCATTTGCCTTGATTCTTTTGTAAAACAAGATCAATCACACCCAAGTGATTTCCCCAGTACCCCGGTTGAACGGCAGGAACACCATTGATATAGCCGTTGACATTGTCCACACCGGGCAGATTGTCGTACGCACTTGAACCCGGAAAAACCTGGTGTTGATGACCAAATAAGATAGCGTCTATACCCGGAACCTTGGCGATTTCTCGGGTCGCTTGCTCTGTGAACTCGTCGTAGCGCAGTGCATCATTCAAACCTGCGTGCGGAATTGCAATCACGATGTCTGCACCCTCCTCTCGCATTTTGGGCACAAAATGGTGTGCGGCAGCAACCATGTCACGAACATAGACCTTGCCGGTTAGGTGTGATGCGTCCCAAGTGAGTATTTGCGGCGGGACAAAGCCTATCACGCCAACCTTAATACGCTGGGAGTCACCCTGAGTATCGGTAAAGTCGCGCTCTAAAATGACATAAGGTTGGGTAAACGGGTTCTCCCAACCTTCAGTGCGCCAACCTGAGTCGGTTGCTTCACTATTTTGATAAAAGACATTCGCGGTGACATAAGGGAAGTTCGCCCCAGCCAGAGTGGCTTCTATAAACGGAAGACCAAAATTAAACTCGTGGTTGCCAATGTTTGCGGCGTCATAATCTAGGTAATTGAGCGCATCGATCACAGGGTGTGTGTTGGCGTCTAGGAATTCAGTTCCTTGCCGCGCGACCCAGTCTCCGAGCGGGCTGCCTTGAATGAGATCGCCATTATCAAATAAGAGGTTGTTGGGTTGTTCTGCCCGCGCTTGATGAATTAAGTGCGCTGTATGCGCCAGTCCAAATTCATGCGTTGGCGCTTGCTCAAAATAATTATATCCGGCCAAGTAGGCATGAATGTCGGTGGTTTCAAGAATTCTTAACTGCACTTCCGCAGTCTCTTGCTCTGCAGGGCTGCATGCGAATAAAAAGAATGCGCAGAACAACGCACTCAATGTGTATTTAGCTGACTTCATTTTCTACATCCTCAATTCACTGATTCTTGCACAAGCATTTGGCTCACGTATCGCCCCACACCTTGCTCAACCCAAGGTGTAAACCCCTCGGCTATTTGACTTGCAAGCGACCACGTCGGGTTCACCACCAACATGCCGGAGCCATACATGCCAAAATCACCCGTGCGCTCTTTATAATGCCACTCGCTTTGCAGCACGGGCTGCGTAACTTGCGCTTGAATCGTTGCGAGCATTTCAAGGTGTTTGTCTTTAGGAAGCAATGGATACCAAACTAATATAACAGCATGTCGCGTTCGCCCAATGATTCTTTGCACTGTGTCAGCAACCTGCGCATACTCTTCTGCGCGCTCGTAGGCTGGATCAATCAGTACTAATAAACGAGGGGTTCTGGGTGGAAGTGCCTTTACGACGCCTTGCAATCCGTCGCCAAACACCACTTTATTTCGATACGGGCTAACAAACTCATCGAGCGCCGCATGCTCTGCGGGGTGAAGTTCGAAAATGGTGTGTAAATCTTGTGTTCGTGCGAACTGGTTCACCCACATCGGTGAACCGGGGTAAATATGAGGAATCTCTGCATTCTGATTTAGCTCATCTAAAACAGCATAGAAGGCTTTCCAAACGTCCCCTTTTAGGGTCTGTCTCCGCTTTACAGCAGCCATGACACCGTCCTCATACTCACGCTTCTTCTGCGCTTGCGGATCATCCAAGCGGTATAAGCCTTTCCCTGCATGCGTGTCAAAAACGTGAATTGCGCTGTCTTTTTTCTGCAAATAACGCAACACCGCAAGCAATACAAAATGCTTATGGAGGTCGGCAGGATTGCCCGCATGATAACCATGTTGATAACTGAGCATAGACTTGTCTTTGGTTTGGGATAAACTGACACTAGATTACCGTTTTCTTGAAACTGGGTAAAAGGATTGCGCATGAGTTTTTTCAAAAGGCTTTGGTAATTCATCCGGCGGATCAATTTCCGCTGCTCTCCAAAGTACATAGCTTTGCGCTCACGCATGAGATCGAGCTCATTGATATCTCAGAAGACGAATTCTTTGAACGACCTGGCCATTACGCGGATCAAACCGGTCATGTCGTTGCATTGGTGACCGATCAAACTGCTAGTAAGTACATCGATCTAGCGAAAACGATGGGATTTTCTCTAGGGTTCGTGCCCATTAACACGGGTGGGCCATTATCGGCTTGGTTTAGATTGCCCAAAGACATAGAGTCGGCCATTCGCTTGGCACTGGAGGACGACCCTGAGGAGATCGATATTCTTCGCTGCAACGACGAAGTGGTTCTCGGCATGCTCACTCTTGGCGAAACCCCCTTCTTGAACCAACGATCCTCTACTTATTTGAGGAGAGAGCAATCGCTGTGGCGTTTTACGCTTTACTGGCTCAGCCTGCTTTGGCATAGCTTACAAAATTTAATCAAAATAAAAGTAGAGCCGGTTACGCTTAAAACCGAGAAAAAGGAATTTAAAACAGCGATTACCGGCCTCGTTGCGATTGAGAATGACATCGACTGCGCGGCCGCCAGACTGCTAGATACGAGTATCTCAGTTCAAGATAGTCGTGTATCCGTGGTGGTTATCTCGCCCAAGTCGGTGGTGCAATATCTCGCTTTTCTCATGACCACCTTACGCCGCAGAGCGAGCCAAGCGCGGTTACCCGCGGCCATCAGCTATATAAAAACAAGAGTTCTTTCTATTCACTCTCGTACGCCCATGAAGTATTACATCGATGGTCGCCCAAGAAAGTCGGAAAATATCTGCTTAGAACTCTACCCGCGTGCGGTTCGGGTGAATATGAGTGACGCATACCACGATCGTCATGAGGCCAAAGACGACAATAAAGACACGATGAAGGTCGACAACCTGCCACAAAGCGCAGAACGCATCGCTATGATCGCCAAACACCTGCCCTTTTTTACGCATGCGCTAGAAGATGATTTCCGTGAGTTATTTTTGCAAGTTAGAGAGAGCGCGGTCGCGCATCCTCACTACATCGCACTTATGGTATTAAGTTCGATCGTCGCCACGCTAGGATTATTTCTCAACAGCACCGCAGTCATTATTGGAGCTATGGTGTTGGCACCACTCATGGCTCCGATCATTGCCATTGCGATGGGGCTATTGCGAAGCGATCGCAATATTATGATTCAAAGTGCGCAAACCATTGGCATCGGCGTGTTGTTGGGCTTGATCACATCTAGCTTGCTCGCATGGATGGTGCCAATGCAAGAGCTCACAACGGAAATTACGGCTCGCGTGCAGCCTACCTTGCTCGATTTGGGTGTGGCCATTGCGTGTGGAATTGCTGGAGCTTATGCCTACGCGCGCGCAACTGTCATGAGAAGCTTGCCCGGTGTCGCCATTGCCGTTGCGCTCGTTCCTCCGCTGTGTGTGGCCGGCATTGGTGTAGGTTGGGGTAATCTCACGATGATTTCGGGAGCCGGCTTACTCTTGCTGACAAACTTAGTCGGTATCGCCGGCGCGGCTGTACTTACATTTCTTGCTCTTGGGTACGCACCGGTCAAGCGAGCTCGTCGTGGACTTGCGGTCACCGCATCACTCGTGGGAGCGATTGCAATTCCATTAGCGTTCGCCTTTGCCAGTATCTATCAGAACTGGAATATTGAGCGCGACACCCAACAGCGCCGCTTTCTCGCACTCGGGCAAACCGTTCAGCTCAATAATATTTCGGTCAGTATCAAACAGGATACTATTTACATCAGTGCAGACCATATTGGCAGCGAGCCACTTACGCGAGCTCAACTGCTCGAGTTAAAAAGACAACTGGAGGAGCGCTGGGAAAGCGACGTAGTGCTGGAAATTGGCTTTAGACACCGTATCTAAACATTGAGCAAAGTGGCTCCGCTTGCTATGTTATGCGGCTGCCAGGACACAATACTTAGGAGAGAAGTTCATGAAACGCACACTCATTGCCGCTGCGGTAGGTTTAAGTCTAGGTTTAAGCGCCTGTAGCGATTACGAAAGCCAAGTGGCTGAGCCAACGGCTGCAGAACAAGCTGTTCCTCAATTAAGTGCTGATAACCCATTTGCTCAGGAAAGCACGCTGCTTTATCAAGCACCCGATTTCACTCAAATTACTGATGCACATTATGCACCTGCATTCGAAGTAGGCATGGCCCAGCACGCTGCGGAAGTGCGTGCCATCGCAAATAACAGCGAAGCGCCTACGTTCGATAATACGATTCTTGCTATGGAACAGAGTGGTGACTTATTAAATCGCGTATCTCGTGTATTTTATGCCATGGCATCATCGACAAGTAACGATACGATTCGCGAATTACAGTCTGAGCTCGCGCCAAAAATGTCGACGCATAGTGATGACATTTATCTGAATAAGACACTCTTCAACCGTGTCGATACCTTATTTCAGAACCGCGACAACTTGAATTTAAATGCAGAGCAAAAGCGTCTTGTTGAAGTTTATCACCAACGTTTTGTAACTGCTGGTGCCAACCTTACCGAAGAGCAAATGGCGCAAATTCGGGTATTGAACGAAGAAGAGTCAACTCTTACCACCCAATTCTCGCAAAATGTACTAGCGGATAGCCGCGAGCGCGCACCAGTATTTGATTCTGCTGAGGAATTAGCAGGTCTTGGCGAATCAACTATTGAGAGTGCAGCTCTCCGTGCAGAAGAACGCGGGCTTGAGGGTAAGTATGTGCTTAGTCTCAGCAACACTACGCGCCAAGCAGCCCTCGCGCAGCTTACGAATCGTGAATCTCGTCGCAAAGTTTGGGAAGCATCTGCAAATCGTGGTTTAGGGCAAAACGGCGGTATCGATAATACTGATATCATTCGCCGCCTTGCCGAACTGCGAGCGGAGAAGGCCGATATTTTAGGGTTTGAAACCTTTGGCCACTATCGCCTCGAAACTGCCATGATTCAAACGCCTGAACGCGCACGTCAAATGCTCGTCGACATGGTTCCAGCGGTATTGGAACAGGTGGAGCGTGAAGCCAATCGTTTGCGCCAACAAATTGAAGCGATGGGTATGGATCATGAGCTTGCGCCTTGGGATTGGGAATTCTACGCAGAACGAGTTCGTGAAGCAGATTACCAACTCAACCCAGAGGAAGTCGCGCAGTATTTTGAATACAACACTGTGTTACAAGACGGCGTCTTCTTCGCTATGGAAAAGCTCTACGGAATTACCTTCGAGCGTAGAAACGACATTCCGGTTTATCACGAAGATGTAGAAGCGTATGAAGTGTTCGACAAGGACGGCTCAAGCCTGGGAATTTTCTACGCTGATTACTTCGCTCGCGAAGGCAAGCGTGGCGGTGCATGGATGAGTTCATTCGTGGGGCAATCGCATTTAGAAGGCACCCGCCCAGTTGTGTATAACGTAATGAACATACCAAAGGCACCTGAAGGCGAGCCAACGTTGATTTCTTGGGATAATGTAACAACCATGCTGCACGAAATGGGGCACGGCGTTCACGGTCTATTCTCCGACGTTACGTATCCAACCCTGTCTGGAACCGCTGTACCAAGAGACTTCGTTGAGTCACCTTCGACGTTCCACGAAGATTTCGCACTCGATCCACAAATCTTGCCAAACTTTGCCAAGCATTATGAGACCGGTGAGAACATTCCAGACGAGTTGTTGGCCAAAGTTCTTGACGCCATGAGCTTTAACCAAGGCTTTAACACGCTTGAGTATATGGGAGCTGCGCTCATCGATTTGGAATACCATTCCATTGCAAAAGGCACCACCATTGAAGACGTGGAAGCTTTTGAAACAGCGGCACTCGAGAAATATGGAATTGACTTGAGCTACGTTCCACCGCGTTATCGCTCAGGTTACTTCTCGCACGTGTTCTCTGGCGGTTATGCGTCTTCTTACTATGCCTACATGTGGTCTGATGTACTCGCTTCAGATGCCTTTGCGTATGTGAAAGCCAATGGCGGTATCGACGGTGAGATGGCTCAACGCTATCGCGACACCATCTTGTCCAAAGGTGGCACTAAAGAAGCGTTAGATCTCTACATCGACTTCCGTGGCCAAGAGCCTGACACACGTCATCTCTTAATTCGTCGCGGTTTGATGGAGCCAGACGCAGAGTAATCAAAGAAACAACAGAAGGGTCAGTTGCCGGTGGTGACTGACCCTTTTTTTTGTGCTTTTATCCAAAACAGGTTTGACCAGATTCAATTTCTTACCAATACTAGGTAGCGATATAAAAAATAACCTTATTACAACAACAAAGGTCTAATATTATGAAAGATCGGAAGTTTTGGCGTTACGGAATTATAGCCAGTGCCTGTGTGATTGCTCTGACAGGGTGCTTTGACAGCTCGAGCTCCAATAATGACGGCGATGGTGACGGTGATGGCGGCTCAGGCATTTCACCTCCACCTCCTGCGTATAATCCCGTAGAAGTGACAACCTTTGCCCCAGGTGAAGTAGGCGCAACGATTCGCCGTACCGACTTTGGCGTTCCTTATATCACTGCAGATAGCTTAGAGGGGGTTGGTTTCGGCACCGCCTATGCATTTGCAGAAGACAACATTTGTGTACTCGCAGATCAAGTCGTTCGCTTCAACGGCCAACGCGCTATGTTCTTTGGCCCGGACGCTGTGCTTGGCTCTGGCGATACCATGAACGTCATTAACGATTTTGTATATAAAGCGCTCGACCTGCGTGGCATCGCAGAGGCAGGATTCGATGATCTCAGCGAAAATTCAAGAGCACTTCTGCAAGGCTACGCGGCAGGTTATAACGCTTATCTAGCCGACACAGGCGTCGACAATATTGCATTACCATGCCAAGGCATGCCGCATGTTCGTGAAATCACCGAGATTGATATGATGACCTATGCACTCGGTGTTGCATTATTACCGGGTGCAGCAAACTTCCTACAGCCACTCTTTATTGGCGTAGCGCCGGGCGAAAGCTTTAACCCAACACCGGTAATGGAAGAAGGCGCATCTTTCGAGATGAATATTGACTTAGCGGCCATTGAACCACCTGAACCCAATCCAGAAGAGTTAGGTTCAAACGGTTGGGCGCTCGGTAGTGAAATGACCGAGAATGGTCAGGGCATGCTGTTGGCCAATCCTCACTTCCCGCACGCTGGAAATCAGCGCTTCTGGCGTTTTGGTGTTGAAATTCCGGGTGAAATGAAAGTTGTAGGTGGCTCGCTTTCTGGCATGCCAGGCCCTGTGAACATTGGCTTCAACGAAAATGTCGCTTGGACTCATACCTTCTCAACTGCAGAGCGGTTCTTAGTATATCAACTAGAGCTAGACCCAAGCGATGCATCCGGGAAAACCTACTTAGTTGATGGCGAGCCGAGACAAATGGAAGAGCAGACGGTGCAAATTACGGTTGCTACCGGTCCAGGCACTAGCATTCAGTTAGAGCGTACGTTCTACACGAGTGATTTTGGCCCCTTGTTAACCATTCCTGACCAATTCCAGTGGGGTATGAACTTCCAAGGCACGCCTTCTGCTTTTGCGCTCTACGATGCCAACTTGCCTAACTTCGAGATCCTCGACCATTGGTTAGCACTCAACCTTGCGCGCGATATTGATGAAGTCGAGCAAATCATGAGTGAGTATACCGGCATTATCTTCAACAACATTATGGCTGCAGATAGAAACGGTAACACCTTCTACATGGACGGCTCTTCAGTGCCTGATTTAAGCCCAGAAGCACTCGCCTTCTTACGTAACGATCCGGTGTCTACAGCCGTGCGGTTGCAAGCGCCATTCACCCTGGTGCCGGGTAACAGTGAGATCTTCATGCCTCGGGGAACTGTGCCTGCCGAGCGTGCACCGCGTCTTCGTCGTTCGGACTTCGTGCAAAACTCAAATAACAGTTACTGGTTGTCAAACCCTGCAGAGCCTTTGGTCACCTCGCAATTCTCAGGAACCGTCCCGGGTAACGTAGGTGAGGAAGCGCCAGACTTCCTGTTGTACGGTCGTTTTAATAATGAACAAACGCTACGCTCGCGGATGGGTCAGAAAAAGCTCGCAGAGCTCAGCGGTGTGACGCTCGATATGCTTGAAGAAGTATTATTAAGCAATCGCGCATATCTCGGAGAGGAAGTACTCGACGATTTAATTGCACACTGCACAGCACGTGGTACTACGCCTGTGCAAACGTCGAACGGCTCGGTTGACCTATCAGCTGGCTGTACGGCATTAAGTTTGTGGGACGGCCGCATGAACAAAGATAGTGTCGGTGCTGCATTATTCCGTGAGTTTGCTCAACAGTTTAGTCGCGATCCACAGTGGGTTGTGCCATTCGATCGTAATAGCCCAACCACCACACCAAACACGTTAGATACGAACGGTACGGTGTTAGTGCAACTCGCACAGGCGATTGAAACGGTGCAGGCAGCTGGCTTTCCACTCGACGCCCCACTCGGTGACGTACAGTTTGTAGAACGCAGCAATCCAGACGGCACGGCGAGTGGTAACCGCCTACCATGGGCTGGGGCGAATAACATTGAAGGTGGCTTCAATGTCTTCCGTTCACAAGGCGCAGACGATGGCACCTTGCTTCCGCGTCATCGCTACACAACCCTACCAGGCTCTCAACTTGCGCCAGAGGGTTACCACATCACCAGTGGTTCAAGCTGGATGTTTGTTATGGGCTTCACTGAAAATGGTCCTGAAGGGCGGGGACTGCTGACTTATTCGCAGTCTTCAGATATCTTCTCGCCTCACTACCTAGACCAAACTGAGTTCTATTCACAAGAACCACGCTTGGCACCTATTTGGTGGCACGAGGCAGATATTGCAGAAAATACGATTCGTACCTTAGAAGTCGGCTCTGCCGGTAACTAAGCTACGATGAAAAGAGAGAACCGACTCAACCGAGTCGGTTCTTTTATATTTAAGATTGGAAAAGTCGGTATGAAAGCACCTCAACTAATTGATGCAGACAATTCGCTCGTGGTCGTCATTGATATTCAAGAAAAGCTTTTTCCTGCTATCGCGGGTGCAGAGGCAGTAGTTGAACGTGCCCACTGGTTGGTGTCTGCAGCACAAGAGCTCGGTATTCCCTTTTGGTTCACAGAACAGTACCCAGAGGGGCTTGGAAAAACGGTTGCACAGTTTAAACATTTGCAATCCGAGAAAAATACGATTATCAAACATCACTTTAGTGCTTGGCAGCAACCCGATTTTCAAAGCATGTTACGTATGTCTGAGCGCCAGCAGGTAATTTTAGTTGGTACTGAAACGCACGTGTGCGTATTACAAACAGCGCTCGATCTATTACATTTTGGCTTTGACGTGTTTATCGTGGATGAAGCGGTTGGTTCTCGTGCGGACTCAAGTAAACGTATAGCATTAGAACGTATGGAGAACGCTGGTGCACAAATCATCAACGGTGAAATGGCTGTGTTCGAGTGGCTCCACGACAGTGCAGCCCCCTCATTTAAGACGATCAGCAAAAAGTATCTGCGCTAATTATTGGTAAGCGGCTGCAATCTCTGAAAGCTTCTCATCAATCATTGATTTGGACAACCAACGACCTTGAACAAAGACGCCTTCCATTGCCTTCAATGCATCTAGGCTCTCGACTGGATTCTCGCTAAGTAATAACAAATCGGCTCTGGCACCCACCTCAACGACGCCAAAACGATCTTCAATCCCAGCCTCCACAAGTAAGTGCTCACTTACAGCGCGAGTCCCACTTACTAAAACCTCGTAAGGGCTCATTCCCGCAGCTAGCATGTGTGGAAACTCTCGATGAACCGAAAATCCCGGTACGCTATAAAGCTGTGGAGCGTCTGTGCCAAGCAAGATTTCCACACCTTCCTGATGAAATATCTCGAGTAGCCTGCGACGGTTTTCAGCATGCAAAGCTGCAGTTTCCACAGTTGCATAACCTGAGTTCGGGTTTTCTGCATAGGCCTTCCAGCGCTCACGCAGTGCCTTTGGCATATATTGCAGCTCTTCGTAAGTTTCGAGCTCCCGCACGTCGCCAGCGCCAATAATAGTTTCCCACAAGGCTTGCGTAGGTACCATCGCTACGCCGTGAGCACGGCTAAATTGCGCCAACGCACGTGCCTCCGCCTCATTTATGGGCTGCGTAAACCCATAGAGTGCAGTCATGTAACCATCCAAATGATCGATGGTGCTGGAGCCCAAAATTATCGCATGTCGTACGCCTACAGCTTCGGGCACATGCCCGCCAAAAGAGATCTTCTCAACACGTGCCGTTTCGGACAACGCTTGGTATTCCCTTAAACTGAGGCCCGGGTGCACTTTTAAGAGCTTCCAGCCCTCTTCTGCTTGGGTGCGCACACGTCTTCTTACATCACTCACGCCATCTACACTACCACCCGAGAAACTCGGACCGGCCAAATACAACGTGGGCCCCCAACGCTCGCCAGCAACAATCTCGTTCGCCAACTGTAATTGGTGCGGATATCCCAACATGCCACGCACCGTGGTCACTCCGCCGGCGAGGTATAGGAAGAGTACATCGTTAACGTAACGCTCAGGGAAATCTTGAAAGTTTGCAAGGGGAGGTACATGCCCATGCATTTCGGCAAGGCCGGGCACTAGATACTTACCTGCTCCAGAAATTTGCGTATGCTCAGCGGGAAGAGTGAGCGTCCCTGTGTGACCGATTTGTCTAATTACGCCGCTTTCGATCACAACATCTTGGTTCTCTAGAACAAGCGTTTGAGCCTCCGACGCGCGAGTCATTGGAACCACGTGAACATTCGTTACCAAATAGGTTTCAGCCTGAACCGAGCACGCGCACAATAAGAGCGTAAGCCAACCAACTAAGATTTTTGTTCGCATAATTTCTCCAAAGTGCGATGCATCTCTTGGAGTTGCTTTTCCACTTTATCTACTTGTTCGCGAACATGATGAATATCTCCTGCTTCACCTTGGTCGTGTTCAAGATCATAAGCGGCGCTCTCCTTCTGCATCACTTGTAGCACAATACCTATCATCATATTTAAGAAAATAAAGGCACTGATAAAAATGAAGCTCACATAGTACAACCATGACATTGGATAGACCGCCATGGTCTCATACATGATAGAAGTCCAGCTTTCAAAGGTAGCAATACGAAAGAGTGTCAGCATGGCAATTGAGATATTGTCCCAATAAAACGGGTTAATATCTTGGAAAATAAAGCTCCCCACTGCGCCATAAATGTAGAAAATAATAAACATGAACAATGCTACGTAAGTCATGCGTGGAAGTGCCTTCAAGAATGCGTTCATGAGCATTCTTAACTCTGGCACCATACTTACTAAGCGGAGTACACGGAAGACACGCAGCAGTCGCGCTAACAGCACCGTTTCGCCCTGATCAACAGGAATCAGGCTTGCGACCACGATAATAAAATCAAATAGGTTCCAACCTGAACGAAAGAAATCTCGAAAGCGCTTCTCAGCCAACATCCGAATTAAGATTTCCACCACGAAAAATAAGGTGACGGCCCAGTCTAAAATGCTAAGTACATGGTCGAAGCGGCTCGTTTCTTCATACGTCTTAGCCCCGACCATGAGTGCTGACAAAACGATGATCGAGATCACCACCGTTTCAAAAATTTTGTTGGCACGCAACTCTAAAAAACGTTGCTGCCAGTTGGCAGCAACGCGTTCTGATTTCTCACTCATATCGCTCTCTTCTTAGAACTACTCTTCGTTTGCGTCGCTCGCTTGCTTCGCCTGTTGTTCTGTATGTTTGGCCTGATGCTGTACTTTCAAGTGGAGTGCTGCTTTTGCCACAATGTGGGCGCTTGCAGGTGCAGTAATGAAGAGAAATAGTGTAATCAGCAACTCTTGAAACTGAAGTTGCCGTTCTAACTGCGTAAAATAGAGCATGGAGCCAAAAATCATACCGCCAACACCGAGCGTGGTTGCCTTGGTTGGCCCATGCAATCGGCGAAAAAAATCAGGGAGCTTTGCTAAACCAATCGAGCCGACCAGCGCAAAGAATGCTCCCACGAGAAGGAATACAGAGACTGTTACTTCAACCCATAATGGCATAGCCCCTCCTACTCTATAATGTCGCCACGAAGAATATATTTAGACACCGCCACAGTGCCCACGAAGCCCATCATTGCGATCAACATTGCCGCTTCAAAGAACACTAATGACGATTGCAAAATACCTAACAAAACAATCAGTGCGATGGTGTTGATATACATGGTATCGAGCGCCAAAATTCGATCGGGCAATGTGGGGCCTTTCGCCAAACGGTAGAGATTCAAAAGTAGCGCAATACTTAACGCCACAATACAAATAGTGATTACTGTGGGTAACATTCGAAAATCTCCTTCAACGGCTTTTCGTAACGCGCTTTAATGGCGGTAATCTCTTTTTCTACGTCGTTCACATTGAGTGCGTGAACCAGTAAATGCTTCCGGTCCGGTGTTAAGTCGGCGGACACAGTTCCCGGCGTAAGCGAGATGGTTCCTGCAAGTACAGAAATAGTGAAGTCGTTTTTCACTTCAAGAGGTATCTCAAAAAATGCCGCATTCAGTTTATGGCTCGGGCCGAGGATCTGCTTCGCAACAATAAAGTTCGCGATCATAATATCGCCCAGCACTTTGAGAATATACCAAGCAAGGTGGAGTGGCTTGTGTACTTTGACTGCATTTGGCCAAAAATCTTGCACTAAATACGGGATAACAAGTGCTAACAAGGTTCCAAGCACAAAATGACCGGGCGAGAAACTGTTTAACACCATCCAGGTGATTAACATGAGTAAACTCAGGACGGGGTGAGGCACCCAACGCTTTTTTGTGTTCATGACGGTACCACCTCAAAGTTAAAGACAGCACGATAATAAAGGCTTGAATCTTGGAGCTGTTCGCCCATATCACTCAAATAGCCCAATAGGGGCTCTGTGAAAATCACCAGTGCCAGCATCACAAACAACATGGCACACAAACCAAGCCATGCGCTGCGCTCGATTGCAGGCGTACTTGATTTTGGCTCATTCACGCGCCAAAAGAATGTGCTGCCTGTTCTCACAATCGCGACTAACGTGGCGAGACTTGCAAGAAGTATTACCGTCCAATACCAAGCCTTCACTGCCCCACTCGGGGTCGCACTCAACAATAATACTTTGCCGAAGAATCCACTAAATGGTGGCATGCCAATGAGGGCAATGGCACACAAGAAAAATACAATACCGACACTTTTATATGGCTTCATTTGCGGTCCACGAACGATACTATCGAAACTGCTCCCGCGCTGTTTACCAATGACATTTGCTAATAAAAATAGAAGCGCAGTTAGCCAAGTTGAGTGAGCTAAATAATAAAATAAGGCTTGCGTGGCCTCAGCCGTGTGAATTGCAACCGCTCCCAGCATTGTACCGACCGAAATAACCACCGTATAAGCAATCTGTGTGCGAAACTTACGAGCACCCATCACTCCAATTGCACCAGCCACCATGGTGGCTAGCGCCAGCGGCCAAAGCCATGCAACGAGTGTCTCCTTGATCGGATCTTGCATAAAGATCATACCGTGCACACGCACAATAGAGTAAATGCCAACTTTTGTCATAATGGCGAACAATGCGGCAACCGGCGCCGTTGCACTGGTATAGGCGCGCGGTAGCCAGAAATATAACGGTAAAATAGCCGCTTTCAGGCCAAATACGAGCAACAGGATAAGTGCTGAAGCGGTCACTAACGGCACGTTATCAGGCGTCACATTTGCCATTCTTTCAGCTAAGTGAGCCATATTGAGCGTACCTAAGGTTCCATACAAAACCGCAACGCCAATTATAAATAAACTCGAACCGACGAGATTTAGTATTACGTAGTGCAAACCGGCCTTTGCTCGGTCTTTGCCACCGCCATGCAACAAGAGTGCATAAGAAGCGATCAACATTACTTCGAAGAACACAAAAAGGTTAAAAATATCGCCTGTCAGAAATGCGCCATTCACGCCCATCACTAAGAAGTGAATGAGAGGCTGTAAATTATCGGCGCGTTCATCTTTGCCATGAAAGCAAAAAATAATAGCGGCGATCACTAAAATTGCGTTCACAAATATCATGAAACTGCTAAGACGATCGGCAACTAAAATAATGCCAAAAGGAATTTCCCAATTCCCCAGCGAGTAGATCTCAATGGTACCCGTAGATGCCTGTTGCATAAGGGTAACCGATAGATTTAAGAGCGCAATCGCAGAGATCAAACTCAGGCCACGTGTGATTTTCAAACTACTGCGCGCTAAGAATACCAATAATATGGCTGTAATTGCCGGAAGGAGAATAGGCGCGATTGCTAGATGAGTCACCGATTAGCCTCCTTCACATCTTCAATTGAATCACGACCGTCTACATGGTCATTGCCGAGGTCGGCCCGAGCTCTGAGCGCTAAAACAACAACAAACGCAGTCATTGCAAAACCGATGACAATAGCGGTTAACGCGAGCGCTTGCGGGAGCGGATCTGTGTAGGGTGCATCCATGTTCGCTAATGGTGGCGCGTTGTACTGAAAACGCCCCATAGAAAATAAGAAAAGATTCACCGCATAGGTGAGCAGGGTCAAACCCATCACGACAGGGAACGTTCTCGATCTGAGAATCAAATAAAGCCCTGTTCCGGTAAGGACTGCAATTACGACTGCAAACAACAATTCCATGAAAACCCCTTAATCGTCCACGCGGGAGGTTGTAGTGAGTTTACCGATATAGGCCAAGATAAGCAGAGTCGTAGCCACTACAGTTAAAAACACACCCAAATCAAACGGTATCGCAGAGGAAACTTCAAATTTACCCACGATAGGCCACTCAAGGTACGCATAAGTTGAAGTGAGGAATGGGTATCCAAAGAGCCAACTCCCGAGCCCGGTTAAACCCGCGATAAGTACACCACCCGCTATCCAATTTGGATAATTAAACTGGAAGCGTTCACGAATAAAACCTACACCGCTCGCCACATACTGAAGAATAAGCGCAATACTTGTAATCAAGCCAGCAATAAACCCCCCACCCGGCGCATTGTGTCCGCGTAAGAAAATATACACCGACACCATAAGCGCTAACGGCAGTATCATGCGGCCCATCATGGAGAGTAGCGGTGGGTGTCGGACAGGATCCCAAGGACGGCCCTCTTTGTCTGTGAGCGGTAACGGTAGATATAAATTTCTCAACAACGTCGCAATACCGATACCTGCGATACCCAATACAATAATTTCACCAAAGGTGTCAAAGCCACGGAAGTCGACCAAAATAACGTTCACTACGTTATAACCGCCGCCCTCTGGTTTTGAATTCTGAATGAAAAAGTCAGCAATGCTGTCTACGGGACGTGTGAGAATCGCATAGGTAAGTAGCCCCATACCTACACCCGCGAGGCCTGCTATTGTGGCGTCTCGCCAAACTCTCCGCGGTGATGATTCATTCGGAGTTTGTTGCGGCAAGAAATAGAGCGCCAACATGAGTAGAATAATGGTGACAACCTCTACAGAGAGCTGAGTCATCGCTAAATCCGGCGCTGAGAACCGCGCAAATAAAATAGACACCATCAACCCTGCCACACTCAATATGAGAAGCCCGCCAAAGCGATTATGGTGAATGAGCACGGTACCAAAAGCAGAAATCATGAGCACAACGCAGGCAACGACGGCCACGATATCGAGCTCCGACAAAGGCACACCGCCATTTAACTGCTGCATAGGCAAAAGTGCAGCCGCTATCATAACCACTAGCAAAATCACCGTGAAGGCGACATAGCGTTGCAACGACCCATTCTCAAGTTTGGCAACGAACTCCGTTGCTTCCATCATCACTTTGGTGACAGCGCCTTCGAAAATATGGAGTTCATTGAAAGGCTTACGCTTCTTGTACCATGCCAACAATTTGTCTTTTTGTAGATACAGTAAGGCTCCGCCCACCAATGCAATGGCACTCATCAACAGCGGTAAATTGAAGCCATGCCAAATATAGATCGAGTAGGGCTCTGGCGCATAACCTAACACTGCGGCTGCGCCCGCATTTACATACGCTCCCACAAGTGGTTGCGCAAACAAGCCAACCGCTACACAGAGTGAAACCATCAAGATGATAGGCGCTACCATAAGCTTTGAAGGTGCGTGTGGCGGGAAGTGGGGTGTTTTCTTCGCATCTCCGCTGAAAAAGGTATTCAACGCGAAACGGGCCGAATAATAAACTGAAAATACCGCGCCAAGCGTTGCCAAAACAGGAAGCGCCCAGCCCATGGCACCGAATGCTGGTACGTCGAGTACTGCTTTGAGCATCATTTCCTTGCTCAAAAAGCCATTAAAGAAAGGCACGCCGGCCATTGCTGCAGCGGCTAACACTGATAGCACCGCAGTTAACGGCATATACTTATACATGCCTCGAAGAATCCGTAAGTCGCGCGTACCTGTTTCATGATCGACGATACCGGCGGCCATAAACAGCGAAGCTTTGAATGCCGCATGGTTCAAAATGTGGAAGATACCGGCCAATACCGCAAGCTCGGTACTAATACCAAAGAGCATGGTAATTAAACCCAAGTGGCTTACTGTAGAGTACGCAAGAAGACCCTTTAAATCATGCTTAAACATGGCCATAGCGGCCGCAAATACCATGGTGATCAGGCCAATAGAGGTCACTATAATCACCCAAAGATCAGTTCCACCGACCGCTGGATGCAAACGCGCAAGCAAGAATAAACCTGCTTTTACCATAGTTGCACTGTGCAAGTACGCAGACACCGGTGTAGGTGCTGCCATTGCATGCGGGAGCCAGAAATGAAATGGAAACTGAGCTGATTTCGTAAACGCGCCGAGCAGCACAAGCACCAGCATCACCGGATATAAATGATGTGCAACGATGACTTCACGTGCTGCAAAAATCTCACTTAACTTGTAACTACCGGCGATCTCACCTAATAGAATAAGACCCGCAAGCAGCGCAAGCCCTCCACCTCCGGTAACGGCAAGCGCCATTCTTGCGCCTTTGCGAGCGTCGGAATTGTCTTGCCAATAACCGATCAGTAAAAACGATGTAATGCTCGTAAGCTCCCAAAATACGAATAACAACAATACGTTGTTTGAGAGCACGATACCGAGCATCGCCGTCATAAACATCAACAATAACGTGTAGAGCTTACCAATACTGTCGTTCTTTGAGAGATAAAAACGTGCGTACCAAATGACCAGTAATCCGATGCACAGAATGAGTAACGCAAACATAAGACTCAACGCGTCTACTCTGAACTCAAAATTCAGCCCTAAACTGGGGACCCAAGGTAGGATGATTTCTTGCGTTTCTCCGCGCAGCACTGAAGGAACGTATGAGAACGCGAGCACAGTTGCGACCAACGGCGGAAGCAACGTAATAACGAGGCTGAAATTACGACCGAAGCGTTCTGTGACACGAGGCATCCATGCTAAGAGTATGGGTAGAAAAACAATCACTAAAAGGGCCATGCTTGAGATAGTCCTCTTCCTGCGTTGATCGAAAAATTAAGCTAGCATACCAATAACTTTGTATCTTCGCCAAAAAACTCGTTACGGTTTAAGCTCTTGCTCAGTGAAAACGTTGTCAAACAGAGGGGTACTTAAATAACGCTCTGCTGAACTCGGTAAAATAACGACAATTCGCTTATCTCGGTAACTTGGTGATTCCTCGAGTAACTGGGCAACTGCAGCCACAGCGGCTCCTGAAGAAATACCCGCTAAGATCCCTTCCTCTCGCATAAGCCGATGCGCCATTTGCATGGCCTCCTCGTTACTCACCGTAATCGCTCGGTCAACAAGCGCAACATTCAAGTTCTTGGGCACGAATCCAGCACCAATTCCCTGAATCTTATGAGGCGAGGGGGCGAGCTTTTGTCCTGCCAAAGTTTGTGAAATCACGGGCGAGTCTTTGGGTTCAACAGCAATAATTTCTACGTTGCCCTCATTGATTTCATTAAAATATTGAGCAACACCAGTCAGCGTTCCACCGGTCCCAACCCCGGCAACGAACACGTCGGGGTGACCATTGAGCGATGCCTCAATTTCAGGCCCCGTAGTTTTCACATGTATTTCAGCATTTGCAGGGTTTTCAAACTGCTTGAGCAAAACATACTTTTCAGGCGCTTGTGCTGCGAGTTCTTCGGCGCGTTGAATGGCACCTTTCATGCCTAATTCCGACGGTGTTAACTCGAGAGTTGCCCCTAATGCCTTGAGTAATTTCCTACGTTCTAGGCTCATCGAGCGCGGCATGGTTAGCATAATACCATAACCTCGCGCGGCTGCCACATAGGCAAGCGCAATACCAGTGTTGCCCGAAGTCGCCTCCAACAACACTTTCCCTGGGGTGAGGAGCCCTTTTTGCTCAGCATTCCAGACCAAATTCGCACCCAAACGACATTTAACACTACCTGATGGATTTCTGCTCTCCATTTTGAGCAAGACGTTCCCGTTCACCACTCGATTGAGCTTCACTAAAGGGGTTTGGCCAATACTCTGTGAGTTATCCGAATAAACTGTCATGAAGTCTCTCTATATCTGTGGATCAAATCCATCCATCGCTTTGGTGCGCGACTCAGCTGCCTGGCGCTCCGCCTTCACAAAATCCTCGTCTTGCAATTCAATCGGAGGAATATCAGCACACACATCGCCCCCTAACTTATTGACCGCACGACAAATTTCACTGACACGCTCGTCCATCACATGCACATGATCGAGCATATGGCCGATGGCGGTCGCCACGGGGTCAGGATTGTCTGCCGACACTGCGTATGCATCAAACCCATACTTCTCGGCAATCTCAGCCCGCTTCGCACGTGCTTCGTCGTCGCCAGCCTGCGTCACCACGCGCCCTGGAATCCCCACTACGGTGGCACCTGCGGGAACGTCTTTGACTACCACCGCATTCGAGCCAATCCGGCCGTTTTCATTCACTATAATGGGCCCCAAAACCTTTGCACCCGCACCGATCACGACGCCGTTTTTTAACGTTGGGTGCCGCTTACCAGCTTTCCAACTGGTTCCCCCTAAAGTCACCCCATGATACAGGGTGCAATCGTCACCAATTTCAGCAGTCTCGCCAATTACAACGCCCATACCGTGGTCTATAAAGAATCTGCGGCCAATTTTTGCGCCGGGGTGGATTTCAATTCCGGTAAACCAACGCGCAAGAGTGGAGATAAAACGTGCCAACCACTTTAATTTCCACAACCAAAACCGATGACTCAGGCGATGAATCCAGATTGCATGCAGGCCAGGATAATTTGTAAGTACTTCAAAAAAGTGACGCGCAGCAGGATCTCGCTGGTAAACACTGGCGATGTCTTCGCGAATGCCTTTGAAAAGCATGATGAAGCGTTCCTTTTTCCAGTTAATTGCCGTTGCCATACAACGGGAGATGCGCCTAGTATAGCGAGTAATACATTTCTCGGTGAAGCATAGTTTAACCTGAGGAGGTTATCGTGATCCGTAAACTCGTCTTAGTCCTTGGTGCGATGGTCGCACTTACGCTTGCTTGGAGTGCGCCAGCAAACGCGCAAGACCAAGCTACCACAGTCATTCACGCGGGTACATTAATCGATGGCACGCAAAACCAGCCCCGTGAAAATGTCACCATTCGCATTGAAGGTAATCGTATTATCAGCGTTGAGAACGGTTTCCAACGCGCACGTCGCGGTGAAACGCTTGTTGATCTTAAAAATGCGACGGTAATGCCAGGCTTTATTGACATGCATACGCATTTAACAAGCCAGTTAGGTCCAGGGTCGTATATGGATCGCTTTACGCAAAACGAAGCGGATGTTGCCTTACAGGCTGCTCAATATGCGCAACGTACCTTGCACGCAGGTTTCACTACTGTGCGTGATTTAGGGGACAGCTTTGGTGCAAGTATCGCGCTCAGAAATGCCATTAATAACGGTATTGTAGTTGGCCCTCGCGTATTCACCGCCGGCAAGTCGGTAGCCACAACCGGCGGTCATGCAGACCCGTCAAACGGTTACAGAGACGGCCTGGTAAGCACACCGGGTCCGAATGAGGGTGTGGTGAATGGTCCATTAGAAGCAAGAGAGGCCGTTCGTGCGCGCTATCAAGACGGTTCTAACCTCATCAAAATTACAGCAACAGGTGGTGTACTGAGCCTGGCCGCAAGTGGAGATAATCCACAGTTCATGACGGATGAGCTCGAAGCGATTGTTGCAACCGCTCGCGACTACAATATGCGTGTTGCGGTGCATGCACATGGTAAAGAGGGCATGCTGCGTGCGATTAGAGCCGGTGTCGATTCGATTGAGCACGGCACTTATATGGACGATGAAGTATTCGCTGCTATGCGTGAACACGGTACATGGTACGTACCCACCATTACCGCAGGTAAATCGGTTGCAGAGCGCGCGGAAATTGAAGGGTTCTTCCCTCCGCAAGTGCGCCCTAAAGCACGCGCAATTGGACCGTTAATTCAAAGCACGTTTGGTCGTGCCTATGCAGCTGGGGTTAGAATCGCTTATGGAACCGATTCGGGTGTTTACGATCATGGTGAGAATGCCCGAGAATTTGGTTATATGGTAGAAGCGGGCATGCCTCCTTTGGAAGCGATTCGCGCTGCGACCGCTTATGCTGCTGAGCTTCTTGCTCAAACAGAGAGCCTAGGTACGATTGAAGAAGGAAAGTTCGCTGATATCGTCGCTGTAAATGGCAATCCATTGCGCGACATTTCAATTCTACGCAACATTCACTTCATTATGAAAGACGGCGTTATTTACCGCCAGTAAGCCATTCAAAGCGCCGTATAATTACGGCGCTTTTACTGTTTTAACCCAACTTAAAACCGCGACCACATCTGTTTGAATGTCTTTCTCTAATTCAATTTCTAGTGCTTCGCGCTCTTTGTCCAACTTTCGAATTTCATCCTTCGGAAATTGCTTACGCGCATCATGTGTTGGCATGTGCTTAATCTTTTCATACATTTCATGAATTTTTGGGAAACGCTGCTCAAATTTCGCATGCTTTGCGTCTGGCAAGTTATCAAGGAGAACAGCAATGCGTATGCATCCTTCAGACAGAGGACATTGCTCTTGCTGCATTGCTTTTGCAATGGTAAGGATACTTTCATGAATATAGGCTAAGCGTTTATTTTCGCCCACTTGATTCTCTTTCCGTTGCTTATTGAGTTGCCCCAGCAACATACCCGCATAAATACTAAGACCTGCAATGATAATAAAACCAACCGCACCCAATATCCACCACAACATCATATGTCCTCATCTTCCTCTTCGTCTTCACCTTCTACGTCAATACCGAGTAATTCGACCAATTCCTGATAACGCGCGAGGTTTTCGTCTACAAAAGCTTGGTCACGCGCCGAGAGCGTTTCTTCCCGGTCGAGTTTATCGAGGAGTAATTGCAGCTGAGTATCGTTCTCTAGCGCTTCTAATTCATTTTCTAAACGCTCTCTCTCAAGTTCTGCACGAGTCGGTTCATGTGAGTCAACTTTTCCTGGCAGCACGAGTTTCACGGGCTTTTTACTGCCCACTCGGGGATCAAGTGTTTGCGAAGATGCCCCCTTTAACATCTGCGCGCCCTCGCGAGGCGCTAGCGTGTGTCTTTGTCCCGCAGGTTTTCCTTTTGAGCGATGGGGGGCTTTACCACGTTTCACTTCTTCACGTTGACGCTCCTCTCTCGGTTGCGAGCGAGCAGCGAGTGGGCCTGTTTTACGTGTTTTCTTCCGACGGGTCATGTTTCAATTACCTTCCATAATTAAGTTGCGTTGTTCGTATAAAACGCAGATAACACGAACAGGGCGATGATACCGTATTTCGAAGAAGCTGTAGATGGCAGGCAATAAAAAAGGCGATGAAATCATCGCCCCTGGAATGTGGTCAATCATTACGATTGATCATGGTTGTCGCTTTATAGCTTTATTATTGTTGTTATTCAGTTCTCCCAACGACTTGCGTTTTATAATCTCTCGCCCCTTATTCTCAGCTGTCTTGCAGCTTCTTTTTCTCGGCGGAGATCTGGAGCCTTTTTGTTTTTATTATGTACATGCCTCCTGGCATTATTATTCTTCCCGCATTCTTTGCTCTCTAACCTGCGTTTCAATCCAACTTACTTACGACTTACCTCAAATTTCATCAACACCGTCGCAGGTACAAAAGTTGGCTTGCTCGCAGCTCCGACAATAACTTAACATTTTTATTATTATTCTTACATTGTTGTCGGAAAGTTGCACTTAATGAAAACACACTTGAACCTTGTCCGTAAGGAGCTTCATCAGCAAACTCGGGCTCTAGATTACTGATTTGATCAAAGATAGCAAGCTTTTTTTTGATCAAAATAGAAACTTTTATGACAGAGGCGTTAATTTTCGTTGACGTTGGATCATAACATTATGCATAGAAAAGGAAATTCGCACGCGTAACTGAATCATCATACAATGAGAAAACGTTCAATTTTTGAGGAAGATATCATGAGAACTCTCCAGCTAACGCTACTGTCAGCGTCTATGCTTTTATTGAGTGCGTGCGCAACCAGTACATCAGTCTCACAAAGCGATGCAGTAAGCACCGATCGGCAGTTTGAACAAATTGCGGATGCCGCTTGGGAGTTCAACCGCATGCAAAACCCAAGCTATGCGGCTCGCAACGGTGAACCCGAGCAAGCAGGAAAACTTATGGATGATTCGCCTGAAGCGCTCGCTGCACGTTATGAAGCGCGCAAGCGTTACTATGAACAGATCGCGCAAATTGATGCCTCCAGCTTAAGTGCAGAAAATCAAATTAACCGCGACATGATAATGTATGCCCTCAAAAATCAACTGTCGGCGTATGAATACAATATGCACTACACGCCTCTCACCAATGAAACCGGCCCGCATAACCGTCTAAGTTACATTGCCAACGGCGTGCAAATCCGCTCCGAAGAAGATGCTCAGAACTATTTGTCTCGTTTAAGTCAAATTCCCGGTGCATTTGAACAATATATCGCCGACATGCGAGCAGGTATCGCAGCTGGCATCACGCAACCTGCAGTTGTGCTTTATGGCATGCCAGACAGTATTCGCGCTTATGTAAAACAAGACCCCACAGAAAGCATTTTTTATGAGCCTATTGCGGCTGCAAAAGCACATTTACCAGCCGACGCTTATCGACGCTTAGAGCTCGAAGCGCAATCGCTCATTAGTATGGAAGTGAATCCTGCATACCTTAGCTTTCATGACTTTATGGTGAATGATTATATTCCTAATGCTCGCACTGAAATTGCCGCGGTCAATCTTCCAAATGGCGAGGAATTTTACGCAAACCGTGTGAAACACTACACTACGACAGATCTCAGCCCGCAGGAAATTCACGATATCGGGCTTGTAGAAGTTGCTCGTATCCGCGCAGAAATGGAAGCAATTATAGAAGCGGTGGAATTTGACGGTTCCCTGCAAGATTTTACGGATTTCCTTCGCAGTGACCCACAGTTCTATGCAACGACTGAGGAAGAATTGCTAAAAGAAGCTGCGTACTTGTCGAAAAAAGCTGACGCGATGCTGCCACAGTTTTTCCGCTTTTTACCTCGCAAGCCCTATGGGGTTGCACCGGTACCTGCAGAAATCGCTCCAACCTATACGACAGGCCGCTATTCAGGCTCAGCAACGAATGAAGCACCTGGCTACTACTGGGTAAACACTTATGCCCTAGATCGACGCCCGTTATATGAATTACCAGCGCTGACACTACACGAAGCAGTACCCGGGCATCATTTGCAAATTGCACTCGCTCAAGAGTTAGAGAACGTACCCGATTACCGTCGAGCAACTTACATTTCTGCTTTTGGTGAAGGTTGGGGTCTCTATGCAGAGTATCTTGGTATTGAAGGCGATTATTACGCAACACCCTATGAGGATTTTGGTCGCCTAAGTTATGAAATGTGGCGCGCCGTTCGCTTAGTGGTAGATACAGGCATGCACACGATGGGTTGGTCTCGAGATCGAGCTGTCCAATTCCTCGCTAGCAATACTGCACTCTCAATGCACAACGTGAACACTGAGATTGATCGCTACATTAGCTGGCCGGCACAAGCCCTTTCATACAAGCTTGGTGAATTAGAAATTAAGCGTTTAAGAGCGGAAGCAGAAGCTGCGCTCGGTGAAAACTTCGATATTCGAGAGTTTCATTATCAAGTGTTGAAGAACGGAAGTATTCCACTCTCTACTTTAGAAGCGCAGATATACGAGTATATTGAAAGCCAATAGTGTTTATTTGAGCAACAAAAAAGGGTCGTCATGTTTTGCATGACGACCCTTTTTTAAATTTGTTCGTGTTCCTTAATATAAACCACGAATATACTGAGAGAGCACTTCAATGTCTTCATCAGTTAATTTATTCGCGATGTCACGCATCATGCCGTTCGGATCATTTGCTCGCTCACCGCTACGGAAACTTTCAAGCTGGAGCTTCGTGTATTCAGCATACTGGCCACTTAATAGAGGGAAGCCGGCCTGACCAACCCCTAAGCCACTCGGCCCATGGCAAGCAGCACATGCTGTAATACCGCGCTCTTGGTCACCGCCCATGAATAGCGCCATACCTTGCTCAACAACGTCTTCTGGCGTACTTCCAATATCGTGCTCCTGCGCAGAGAAGTATGCACCTAAGTCGTACATGTCTTGTTCACTCAGGTTCGCTACTTGTCCAGACATGACCATGTTTAAACGACCTTGCTCGCCGTTGGTTTCAGCGCCCAATTTGTAATCCATCAATTGTTTTACAATATAACGCTCATGTTGACCCGCGATAATTGGGAAGCCACTCGACGGACTATTACCGTCTGGGCCATGACACGCTGCACATACCTGTGCTTTCTCTTGGCCGGCTTCAGGATCACCCATGATACGATCTTCTGGCTTTGCATTGTCAGCAGCCACTGCTGAGCCCGCAAACAAAAACATTCCACATAAAATTGCGAGTTTTTTCATGATTTCTCTTCTCTGCATTTGAACGGGAAAACCCGACACATCAAATTGCTTACACTCAATCGCCGTTATTTTACACGAATCTGCGCGCGATGAAACGCCTGATTCACAGGAACCTGTTGGACGATACTCTGAGATCCGTCATAATAGCGCCCTCATTCGTAGTTTTTAATCTTCTAAAGGGGCCTTTTGCATGTCAGATGCGATCCATTTCAATAGTGCGCGCTTTCTCACAAGTGCCCCGAATATTCGCTTTCTTCCGCCCGACGAGGGTATCGAAGTTGCGTTCGCTGGTCGTTCTAATGCTGGTAAATCGAGCGCTATTAACGCGCTTACGCAGCAAAAAAGTTTAGCTCGTACTAGTAAAACGCCAGGGCGAACGCAACAGATCAACGTTTTCTCCATGACCGAGACCACACGGCTTGTCGATTTACCAGGATATGGCTTCGCGAAAGTTCCCGTGGCCATGAAGGAAGCGTGGCAGAAATCCTTGTCGGAATATCTACAAGCGCGCAAATGCCTTCGTGGGCTCGTGGTACTTATGGATATTCGCCACCCACTGCGTGAGGTTGACCAAGAGCTTATTCATTGGGCAGTGGCAAGTAATATTTCCGTGTTAGTTGTGTTAACAAAAGCAGACAAGCTGAAAAGTGGAGCACGCAAGCAAACGCTGATGAAAGTAGAAGAAGCGCTACCTGCGTTTGGTGGTGACGTTTCAGTCATTTGCTTGTCGGTATTGAAAAAAACCGGTCTTGGCCAGCTTGAACAAAAACTGACGGAATGGTTCTCGGAAACATCGAATGGCTGAGCAGTACCCTCTTTCAGCTTGGCTGAAGCTATTTTTATTGGCATTAGTTTGGGGTAGTAGTTTCTTTTTAATTAAAAAGGGGCTGGTTACCTTTCCACCGCTTGAAGTCGCAGCGATTCGTTTGGCGAGCGCAGCGGGAGCGCTTGCGCCTTTCGCTTTATTACGCCTCAAACGAGTTAAACGTAAACAATGGCCCGTGATTCTCTCCGTAGGTCTCACCGGTTCAATGGTCCCTGCATTCCTCTTTGCGTTAGCGCAAACAAACGTAGACAGTGGTGTTACCGGCGCGCTAAACGCACTCACTCCGCTATTCACTCTGGTCGTCGGTGTCGTTATTTTTAAACAGCTCGTCACTGGCCGCACGTTATTGGGACTGAGTATCGGCCTATGCGGCACTTTGATGCTCATTTTAATGAGCGCAAAAGGCGAGTTTAGTTTAAATGGGCATGCTTTATTCGTGGTGATCGCAACCTGTTGCTACGGTATTAATACCAACCTAATTAAACAATATTTACCAGATCAAAGCCCACTTACGATTACTGGCGTGAGTTTGTTGATGGTACTTCCCATCGCCGTACTCTATTTACTGGGGCCGAGTGAGGCTGCGAGTCGAATGACTTCAGTTACGGCTTGGTGGTCACTTGCCGCCATTATTGTACTTGGCGTACTTGGTACCGCGATGGCTCTCATTTTATTCAATCACTTAGTTCAAATTGGCAGCACTGTATTCGCAAGCTCGGTCACCTATTTAATTCCGCTCGTTGCGATGTTCTTGGGGTTGTTGGACGGTGAACAAATTGGCGTTTGGCAAATTACTGGCATGAGCCTTATTTTGGCAGGAGTTTGGCTTGCCAACCGCAAAGCCAGAACCCCGCCGCCTCAATAGAGCACACGACGCTAGTGCGCTTCGTCCCAGTTTTCACCGACACCCGCCTCCGCGATCAATGGCACATCAAGTTTTACCGCGTCTTCCATCAGCTTCGCTAACGAAGCGATGTGAGAGTCTAAGTAGTCTTCTCGAATTTCAAACACCAATTCATCGTGTACTTGCATCGTCATATATACTTCGCCCGAATTAGGCTCTGAGAGCAGCCAATCGTTCACATCGATCATCGCTTTCTTCATAATATCCGCCGCAGAGCCTTGCATGGGCGCGTTAATTGCTGCCCGTTCGGCTGCTTTACGCCGTGGCACATTGCGCGCATTAATGTCTGGTAAATATAACCGCCGGCCAAAAATAGTTTCTACAAAGCCTTGCTCTGCAGCCTGCTTACGCGTTCGCTCCATATAGTCTAAAACGCCAGGGAAGCGCTCAAAATAAATGTCCATATAGTGCTGAGCGTCCTTTTGATTAATCCCCAACTGGCGAGCTAACCCGAATGCAGACATGCCATAAATGAGTCCAAAATTAACTGCTTTTGCACGTCGACGTTGTTCCGCATCGACATTTTCCAAAGGCACGCCGAATACTTCCGCAGCGGTTGCGCGGTGGATATCGCGACCTCTAGCAAACGCTTCTAACAAGCCGTCGGATTGAGACAAGTGCGCCATAATGCGCAGTTCAATTTGGCTATAGTCGATCGCAACAATCTTGTATCCGTCTGGTGCCACAAATGCCTGTCGCACACGACGTCCTGCTGCATTTCGAATCGGAATATTCTGTAAATTAGGGTCTGTTGACGAAAGCCTTCCGGTCGCTGTTACCGCTTGATGATAAGAAGTGTGAATACGCCCAGTTTTTGCATTCACCATGCGCGGCAACTTATCGGTATAGGTTGATTTGAGCTTCGCCATGCCTCTATGCTGCAGGATTAAATCGGGTAATGGGTAATCTAACGCCAGCTCCTGCAGTACTTCCTCAGCCGTTGAGGGGGCACCTTTGGGGGTTTTCTTCTTCACTGGCAAACCCAGTTGGTCAAACAAGATTGCTTGCAACTGTTTAGTTGAATTCAAATTAAATGGTTCACCTGCAATGGCAAAAGCGTCTTGTTCTATGTTCTTTAATGAGGTTTCTAACTCTTGGCTTTGCTTTGCTAAACGTTCGGAGCTTATCAGCACACCTCGCCGCTCCATCATTGCTAAGATTGGCAAAATAGGGAGTTCTAGCTCTGAAAGTACACGTTTAAGCCCTTCATGTTCCGCTATTTTTGGCCACAGTACCTCATGCAAACGCAGCGTAACATCTGCATCTTCTGCCGCATACGGCGCAGCCTGCTCAATAGGAACCTCATCAAAACGCTTTTGCTTTACCCCCTTGCCCGCGACTTCTTCGTACGAGATCGGCTTGTGAGCGAGATACTGCAGGCTCAGCGTGTCCATGTCGTGCCGTGAACTCACACTATTGAGTACATAAGAGGCCAACATGGTGTCGTTTAAAATACCTTTCACACGAATGTCGTAGTTACGCAAAACATGCAAATCGTACTTTAAGTTTTGTGCGATTTTTTTCGGCTCTGTATCTTCCATCAAAGGCTTCACCGCAGCGAGCACGTCGTCACGTTTGAGCTGTTGGGGCCCGCTTAAGTCTTGATGTGCAACAGGAATATAGCAGGCTTCCCCGGGCGCGACGGCAAAAGAGAGACCCACGAGCTCCGCTTCCATATAATTTAGGCTCGTGGTTTCAGTATCAAACGAGAAATAAGGGGCCTCTTTCAACTTACGTAGCCAACCGTCAAGTGCCTCCGAGGTGGTTACAACTTCATAACCACCGCGATCGATTTGTGCGGTGGCATGACCCTCCGCCTCCGCCTCACTCTTACTTGTATCGGCTTGCATTTCGGGAGCTGCGTCGCCCTTGTCTAAAAGCTCCCCTAACCAACGACGAAACGCACATTTCTTGTAAAGCTCAATTAAGCGAGCACTGTCCGGCTCGGCAACTATTAGCCCCTCTGGCTGCAGCGGAATCTCGACGTCGAGCTTAATCGTTGCGAGCGCCTTCGAGAGCTTCAATTGGTCTTCGTTGTCTCGAACTTTTTGTGGAATAGACTTAGCACCTCTAAAGTCAAGGTCAGCAATACTATCCGGGTTCGCCAACATCGCATCAATACTTCCTATGCCCTGCAGGATTTTCTGTGCCGTTTTCTCTCCGACACCAGGTAAGCCTGGAATGTTGTCTGAGCTGTCGCCCATTAGCGCCAGGAAATCGATGATTTGCTCTGCATTGACACCATACTTCTCTGGCACCTTTTCGGGCGTCAAAATCGTATTCGTCATGGTATTAATGAGTGTTACGTTTTCATTCACGAGCTGCGCCATATCCTTATCACCGGTGCTGATGAGTGTATGGCGTCCCTCTTTCGCGGCTTGCATGGCTAAGGTACCGATGACGTCATCGGCCTCAACTCCCTCAATAACAATGAGCGGGAGACCCAGTGCTTCTACTATTTGGTGCAAGGGCTCTATTTGCTCACGCAAGTCTTCAGGCATGGGCGGGCGGTTCGCCTTATATGCTTCGTACATGTTGTTACGAAACGTCTTTCCCTTCGCATCGAACACAACAGCCATGTGAGTTGGATGATACTGCTTTAATAAACTACGCAGCATATTTACAACCCCATAGATTGCGCCCGTAGGCTCCCCTTTCTCATTGGTCAAATGCGGAGGCGCATGATAAGCGCGAAATAAGTATGACGATCCATCGACCAAAATAAAGGGCTGCTGGGGAATCTCAGGCATGGTGTTTTCCTACCAAAAAGTAAAAATGTATATGTGTGTAGAATGCCACAGGTCGGCGTCTGAGACTATGTTTGTAAGTTGTGGATAACTCTGTGTAAAAACGAGTGATTCTGCCGTGGGTTGAAACAACGTCAACATCAGCACCAATCATTTAAGTCATTGAATTAACGGGAGGTTTACAGCGGAATCCCGAACAGCATTCTTGTTTTTTTAAGTTATATCCAATTGTGGAAAGTCTCATTGGACTTTTCTTTTTTCACTCTAGGCAGAGCTTCAATCGGTCGAACAGAGTACCACATTTAAAGATCTGATCTAGCCCTAAATCGATCTTTTTTTAACAATTTTTTGATCCTATTTTTAAGGTTTTTAGAAGGAGTTTTTCTAGCGAAGAAAAACTCCTTTATTTTCAACTTTTACACGTAACTTCTAATTTATTAAGGCGTAGGAATTGCTTCTGGTGGCAACACCACTGCCCCACCGATCACAAGCCCTTCATCTCGAGAATAAGAAACGTCCCACGGCAATGTGGACGGATCGAGACCTGTTTGCATCGACAGTTGCTGCATTACCATTGCTGGCAATTCAACGATCGATCCCGAAATCTCACTGTCAATTAACCAACGCTGCAATTCCGCGTTATCTTCAAGATTTGTTATCGCGCGATCAGGCGCAGTAAACGTAAGCTCAAATTCGGCCTCACCAAATGCTCCAAAATCGCCATCACGCACCACAAGGTCGAATTCCATATTGGGCGTTAGCAGGTTAGTGACAAGCTCTTGTGAGAACGTTTCAGGGTCTACATCTGGGTTTTGTTCTAACTCTTCTAAAAAGAGTTCTATGTGATCGTAAAGAGGCCCGTAGTTGCCACCCCGATAATTCATTTCTACGAATGCCGACGCGGAAACACCGTTAACCACAAGCTCAGAGAACTCGACATCATAACTAAGTTCAATACCCTCACCCGCCTTGTGCCACTCTACGTTTAATGCAAACGCGTCATTTAAACTAAATACGCTGGAACCTGCACTCACAGAACCCACACGATAAGTCGCTTGTTGACGGATCATCCTTTTGTCTTCGTCGTATTCTGTGGCGGCATTTGCTACTAAATCTGACATGGCAAACGTAATCTGAGATTTAGGCCCTAAGAGCTGGAATGACTCAAGTGACATTTCAAATTGCTGAAGTGTGTCATTCCCCGCGGCGTTTAAAACGAGCGGCGAATGCATCACTGTCATATCCGTGTCAGTGAACTCAAGATCATCTAGGCTCATGGTGAGCGAAAACCCGCCCAATCCAAACGATCCTTCCGTGCGAATTCCTTCAGCCCCGTATAAGCGAGTCGCGCTCAATCCTTCAATGTCGAAATCTAAATTCCCTACGAAATCAGATTTCAGGAATCCATGCGACAATGTGAAGCTTTGCGTTGCAGAGAAATCTTCTTCCAATCCGCGAATTAAAATGACACCTTCGGCGCCAAAGAGCCCCTTGTCGGTCCACTCAAGCTCTGTACCGAAAGCGCCTGCGGCACTCACTCGCAAGTATTCAACTTGCTCTTCCACTGTGTTCACCGCAACCCGACCGGTTTGCCAAATAGTAATAAACCAGGCCAAAATGAGAACAACGGCAGTGAGAAGTATCTTTTTCATAAAAATCCTTGTTGTATTGTATATCCAATAGATCTTGAGTCGTTTTACCCGACTCTATTTTTTGAACCAGCGTTGCAACACGCTTCCCTTCTCTGGCTCAGCCTCCAAACGATCGAAGAAGCCATGCCAAATTTGTCGAATGCCCTGCTGCGCCATCGGACCAAAATCAGGCTGTAACGCCGACAACCCCGGGCCTTTCAACAAGGATTTAATCGAAACAGGCGGATGGCAAACCTGCCAACACCCTAATAAATATGCGTAACTTTGGATGAGCATGCGCTGTGCTTCGTCTACTGAAGACTCGGCTAGCCCCGCCGTTTGCGTGATCATTCGTGCGGTAGTGCGGTAATCTTGAGCAAGCTTCGTTTTATGATTCAACAGTGCCTTTTTATCAATATTAGGTTCGAGCTGCTGGTGCCCTAAGCTCGCAAGTATCCATAAATGCGGTAGTTTCGTTTTGAAACTCACTAGCGCGTCTACGACTCCGTCCAGCAAATCGTGACGAATAAAACGCAGCTGGTGTCTCACCTCGGCTAACCAATCGTGAAGTTGGTGTTCTAAGAGCGCCATATAGATGCTTTCTTTCGTTTTGAAATAGATGTATGCAGTTCCTTTAGCAACACCTGCCCGAGCTGCTATCGCACTAACCGTGGGCAGTTGACCATTGGATTCCAATAACAACTCAAGCGCGGCGTCTAACAAGCTCTCCCGACGCAGATCCTTTTCTTTTGCGGTTCGCGCACGCTTTTTACCATTCAGTACGTCGTGATTAAGTTGCTCTTGGCTCACTAACTAGCTCCCATCTTTGCTTGCTTCATTATAACGGCCAAACTACAGGTAACAATATGATAGATAAAACCATCACCAAGATTTCTAACGGCAAACCCAAGCGCCAGTAGTCGCCGAACCGAAATCCGCCAGGGCCGAGGATGAGCGTATTATTCTGATGCCCTATGGGTGTTAAGAATGCGCAACTCGCGCCGACAGCCACCGCCATTAAAAAGGCATCCGGATTAACCCCAAGTTGTTGTGCGGCGCTCAATGCAACCGGACACATGACCGCGGCTGTGGCCGCATTATTCATGAAATCAGAGAGGGTCATCGCCAGTACAATTAAAACGCCCAAAGCCACCAGCTCATGACTTCGGGCGAAATGCGTGAGCATGGCGTCGGCCAACCAATCGGCAGCACCCGTACTTTGCATTGCACCTGCGACTGGGATCAGCGCAGCAAGCAATACTACTACCGACCAATCAATGCTTTCATAAACTTGCCGTAGCGGCAATAAGCGTAATGCCATAATCGCAGCGACACCGCCTCCAAAGGAGAGGGCTGCAGGCATGAGCCCCAGAGCCGCCCCGAGAACCGCGAAAAACATAATAAGTGTCGCGAGCACAGCACGCTTTCGACTCGGCACACGAATGGTTCGTTCAGCGAGCGGCACACAACCGAAAGTAGAAGCGAAAGTTGCCAAGCGCTCCGGCTCTCCTTGCATCAAAATTACGTCTCCAGGTGCAATTTTTGTCTTTCTGAGCCGCTCTACGGTTTGTTTTCCTTGTCTAGAAATAGCAAGCATATTGAGGTTATAACGGCTTCGTAATTGCAGCTCTTGAGCAGTTTGGTGAGTCAAGCGTGCAGTCGGCAATACCACCATTTCCACCAATACAATTTCCGAGCTATCCGAGCCTCGAGGCTCGGAGTTAAGCTGAGGAGCGTTCAAGTCTCGCATGCCAACTTTTAAACCGCGCAACGTGCGCTCACTTGATACGGTAACTCGCCGATCAAACCAACTCGAACTTGCTTGGCGTTGCTGTTCATGCTCGTCTTCGAATCCTGAGTGCACAGACGACTTCACCGCACTCACGTCCATCTGAGCTATTTCCGATGTGATCTTTTGTTCCTCTTCAAGGCTTTCGGGTGCATCCCTTTCCGGAGAAAGGCTTTGTACTTCGCCCATTTCAGTAATTTCGTTCGCTTTACGATCAGGCTTTACGTTCTCTAATAACCTTAACCCCATTGACGACAACATTTGACTCAACTTTTCAGGCTCAGCCTCAATAATGAGCAGGTCACCGCCCTTGAGCTTCTTATTCCAGTGTGGGGTAAATACTTTTTCACCATCACGCACCATACCGAGTAACTGGCCATCATTGTCATCAAGGGCCTTATCAAGTTCCCAAACGGTCATGCCTTCTGCTTTGCCACCTGCTTGTACGCGAACTTCAGTTAAATACTTCCCTGTATCGAAACTGTCGGCGTCGGAACGTTGACGAATCGGAACCATGCGCCAGCCAATTGCAGCTAAGAAAAGAACGCCAACCACAGCTATGGTTGCACCCACAGGCGTGAATGAAAACATACCGAAGCCTTTGTCTGCATATTCAGCTCGAAACCCTGCAACAATGAGATTCGGAGGCGTACCTATCAATGTCGTCATACCACCGAGAATTGTCCCAAACGACAGGGGCATGAGAACTTGCCCTGGAGAAATGCCTAAGCGAGCTGCCAACTGAATAGCAACAGGCATAAGCAGTGCCATTGCGCCCACATTATTCATAAACGCAGACATCACGGCACCCAACAATGTAAGTGACGCAATAGTCACGGTGGGAGAGCCCTTTTTAGGACTGAGCTTGTTGGCAACTACATCGATAGCGCCCGTGCTTTGAAGGCTAAAACTCAACACCAATACACACGCTACCGTAACTACTGCTGGGTGACTGAAACCAGAGAAAACTTGAGCGTCTGGAATCAAACCTAAGACTGAGCAGGCAGCAAGCGAGAGAACCGCCACGACATCATGTCGCCAACGACCCCAAATAAAGAGTACAACCGTCAAAATCAAAATGCTGAGAATTAAGATCTGCTCAAGTTCCATCATTACTTTCCTTTTCCCTGACTCGCGGAACGCGACAGTTGCTTTCTCAATTGTCTAAGAACAGGGGCAGGATCGGGGCTTACCTCGGTCCAACGACGAAAGCTTTCCGCAGCTTGCCCGACCAACATGCCTAAACCATCCGCAACTTGGCACTGATGACCCTGTGCCCAAGTTAAGAATGGCGTCAAATGGTCACCATACACCATGTCGTAACAAAACGGCCGAACCTTCAGCAATGACGCTCGTAGTTGTGGTCGCTCCTGCTGCAAGCCGGAAGAAGTTGCATTAATGATCACCGAGAACTCCTCATTGGCCATGGTCGTTAACGCACCGGCAGAAAGAGGCGCCTTGGGCTGAAATTCAAACGCATCTGAAACCAACCGCTCCGCGCGCTCCGGCGTTCGATTTACCACATGTATTAGGGCGGGATGTTGCGCCAGCAGGGCTGGAATCACTCCGCGAGCTGCACCTCCTGCCCCGACCATGAGAATACGTGCATTTCGAAGTTGCACACGGTGTTTTAATAAATCCGCCACTAAGCCTTGCCCATCCGTATTCGTTGCTACCCACTGTGTGCCTCTTTGAAAGAGGGTATTGGTGGCTCCTGTGGCCAGTGCGACAGGCTCAACATCGTCAGCAAGTTGCCCCGCTACCTCTTTCAAAGGCAGGGTAAAATTGGCACCCGCGCCGCCTTGCCCTAGAAATTCTCGGAAGCGCTCCGGCAATTCCTCGGCAGATGATAGAATACGCAAGTACTCAAGCTTTAGCCCCGCTTGACGTGCAAACTGGCCATGAATGAGTGGCGATAAACTATGTTTAATTGGACTACCAAATACAGCGAATCTAATCATGTTCTCTCGTTTCTTTCAGCGCGCAACGAAGCTACCCGCAAGCCCTTTCGAACAGCTCGGTGGAGAACCCGCCGTGCGAGCTATGGCCGATCGATTTTATGACATTATGAGCACAGATCCCGCCGCACAGGAACTCTTTGATCTTCATCCTCAGCCGTTAACTGCGATTCGTCAAAAGTTTTTTGAATTTTTGTGTGGTTGGTTAGGTGGGCCTCAGTACTATGAACAGAAATATGGGCACCCTCGTTTACGGGCTCGCCACTTACCCTTTGCTATCGACATCAAGATGCGAGACCAGTGGCTACACTGCATGTATCAGGTGCTAGAGGAACAAGTTCAAGAGCCTGCGCTCAAGCATGAATTGCGCCAGCGCTTTACTGCGCTCGCGCATCACATGATTAACCAGCCTTATTCTGCTTAGCGCGAATTCTTTGAATTCGCCCTTCAAAACCAGTCTGAGTTTTGTCGTCTAAGCCAAACTCAAGCGCTTGTTCACACACCTTGATTGCATCTTCAAACTGTTCTAATTCTAGCAAAAGATTCGCGTAATTCTGGAAGGTCATCACCTGAGGAAGCTTCCCACCACTTGCTTCTTTCAACGGCTCAACAATCTCTTCGAATTCTTGAATGTGCAGCGCTGAGAAGTGAATGCAAGCTTTTCTGTACTCTTCGTCTTTTCGGTGTTTGTAACTTTTCTCAGTAAGCTGGCTCAACATTCGGTGGCGAACCAACGGGTCGCTCTCACCTTCAAGTTCACTCGCAATTTCCTCAAGCGCTTCGGGTACTGTTGGAGAGAGAGGAGTTTGCTCCGCTTCTGGAAGTGGCTCTGGTACTTGTTCAGAATCTTTTGCTGACTCACTTTCACTCGCGCTGTTTGTCTTTTCTTGAGGTTTTTTATTGGCTGCGCGATAAACAAGAACCGCTATAAAGATCACCACCACAATAATAATAAAAAGAATGGAACCCATGTCCCTCTCCTGTTTGTTTTTTAGTCAAGCAAGCTTAATACGGAAGCCAAGAGATCACAACTCACATTGAGAACAGAGACTTAAAGCCAATCTCGGGGATTCAAATATGCATACAACTTCGCCTCTTCGGAACCTTCGTCAGGCGTGTAAGCATACTCCCACCGAGCCAACGGCGGCATCGACATCAGAATTGATTCTGTACGTCCACCGGTTTGCAACCCAAACAGAGTGCCGCGATCGTAGACCAAATTGAACTCCACATAACGCCCTCGACGGTATAGCTGAAATTGTCGCTGCCGTTCACCATAAGGAGTATCTTTGCGCTTTTGCGCGATAGGAAGCCAGGCAGGTAAAAAATGCTCACCTACCGACCGCATGAGCCCGAACGCATGCTCGAAATCTAACTCTCCTTGCAAATTGGTGTTCAAGTCATCAAAGAAAAGGCCCCCCACACCGCGCGTTTCCTCTCGATGCTTCAAGTAGAAGTATTCATCGCACCACTTTTTGTATTGCGGGTAATAATCGTCACCAAAGGACTCCACTGCTTGTTTCGAAATTTCGTGCCAATGCCGAACATCTTCCTCGAATGGATAGAACGGGGTCAGATCAAAACCCCCGCCAAACCACCAAACTGGCGGAGCACCTTCCTTCTCAGCAATAAAAAATCGCACGTTCGCGTGGGTCGTCGGAATATAAGGATTATGGGGGTGTAGAACTAATGAAACGCCACATGCGTGGAAACTTCTACCCGCCAACTCGGGTCGATGCGCGGTGGCCGACGCTGGCATTTGTTCTCCGAACACATGAGAGAAATTCACACCGCCCTGCTCAACTAGCGCTCCGTCCTTTAATACTCTTGAGCGCCCACCGCCGCCACCCGGCCGATCCCATGCATCTTCCGCAAAACTGCCTTTACCATCGAGAGACTCTACACCGGTGCAAATGGTGTCTTGTAAGTTCATGAGGAATGCTTTCACTTGCTCCAAATATGCATGTTCACTCATGCTCTCAATACCTCGCTTGTCAGTGGATTAATAATCTTGCTGGGCGCCGTTGACGCTCCAACAGGCACATTCATGTACCATTGAATTTGTTCACCAAATACAGATTTAACCGCCTCTGCAGATCGCAACTCCGGTTCCCCCGCACGATTAGCACTCGTTGATACTAACGCCATACCCAAAGATTTACACAAGCTGCGTACTGGCTCAAATGCAGTCACACGCACAGCAATCGTGTCATGCTCACCTCTTAGAAATGAGGGAACGGAAGGCTTCGCTGGGAGAACAAGCGTGGTCGGGCCCGGCCAATGAGAAAATACGGTGAATCGTTTATCTTGGGGAATTTTCGAATCATCCACATAATCGAGCAGTTGGCTGTAATCAGCCGCTATGAGAATCAACCCCTTTTCCTGAGGCCGAGCTTTTAGCTGTAATAACTTTCTGACAGCTATCTCGTCGTATGGCGCGCACCCCAAACCAAAGACCGCCTCAGTGGGGTAAGCAATAAGACCATGCTCGGCAAGTGTCGCTCGGGCGTCTTCAAAATTAATATTTGGGTATTGAGGCGTCATTACCACACCTTTCGTTCTATTGATTTAGCATGTGTCTGTGCGATAACCACAGCTCTTCTGCGGGCACTTATAGCAAGTTCTACCGTGTTGCTTATGTTTTACCAAAACCCCCCAGCCGCATTCGGGACAAGCTCGAGGAATGGGTTGTTCATTCAGCGAATATTTACAATTTGGATAAGTATCGCATGCATAAAAAGACTTACCATAGCGACTCGCGCGTTGCACTAGATGGCCCTTTTGACAACTTGGGCATGCCGGCGCCTCTTCCTCAGCCGGGGCATTTGGGTCCAACATGTAATGACAGTCTGGAAACGCACTACAACCAACAAAGAAACCGTAGCGCCCCTTTTTTAACAATAATGGCGACTCACATTGCGGGCAGAACTCACCCGGTAAGGATTGCGGCTCAAAATCGCTTTTCTCATGCAACGGCTGTACGTGGTCACACTGAGGGTAAGCGGTGCAACCCCAAAAGGCGTTACTTTGGCTCTGTCCGGGCTTCTTTTTTGCGTGACGAAGTTGCATGGGAGCCCCGCACTTCGGGCAAGGCTCTCTATGTTCAGACAAGTTCCGGTTCATTCCCGGAATGAGTTCACGATCCGTCATGGCATAACGCTAATGCATTAAACCTTCGGGCTCCTCGAATAAGAGCTCTTCCATACGTGAATAGGCGTCTTCGTGGCCAGGCACGTTGAATAACACCATGAGCACCACCCATTTCAAATCTTCCAGCGCGAACTGCGGAGTATCTAACTCCATCACGCGGTCAATTACCATTTCACGGGTTGTGAAGTCGAGCACTCCGATCTGCTCCAAATACATCAGAAAGCCTCGACAACCGCTATCGAGCCGCGCCACTTCTTCGGGCATGTACGCACGAAATGAAGTAATTGGAGCCGCTTGCACTAAATACGGTTTATCTTGGCTATCTTGCAGATCTGCAAGGCGCTCAAGCCACGCCAATGCCTTACTGATTTCTTGTTGATGAAATCCGGCACGGGTTAACTCATCGGTTAGTTCGTCGTGGTCGACAACGACTTCCATTTCCGAATGGATAAAGTTCTCAAATAAATACATGAGGATATCAAACACGTCATTACCTCCTCACTCTGACGTAGCCGCCAGGAACTGCTTTGATCCATCCATCTATTTCAAGACTCACTAAAGCATTCATCGTTTGTGCGACAGTCTTCCCGCTGCGCTCCAACACGCGCTCTAACGGCGTGGTCTCAAAGCCTACGTTAGCTAACATTTCCGGCTTTGCCAAGCCTGCAAACAATATTTCTTGCTGAGGACTTCCTTCCACCTCTGAAATGGTAGCATTTTTATTAAATTCAAGTGTGTCCCACTCTTCTAGAATATCGGCGGCACAAGTCACTAACTTAGCTCCTTGCTGAATTAAATGATTACATCCCCGCCCTACACTTTCGTACATATTATACGGAATAGCGAACACATCTCGGTTTTGTTCAAGTGCAAGGCGCGCAGTAATCAACGAACCACTTCGCATGGCGGCAGCAATAACACACACACCTTTGCTTAATCCACTTATTATACGGTTTCGCAGCGGAAAATGTTCAGTTTTCGCAGGCATTCCGGGCAAATACTCACTCACTACCAAACCCTGTACTTGTATTTCTTGCCAGAGCGCCCGAGCGCGTGAAGGATAACATTGATCAATACCACAGCCGAGCACGGCAATGGTGTTGCCATGAACTGATAACACAGTTCTGTGAGCGCAATTATCGACCCCAGCAGCTAACCCACTGGTAATGGTGTATCCCTCAGAAACCAAAGCTGGAACAAGATCGTAAATGGCTTGTAGCGCAAGCTCAGGCGCATTGCGGCTTCCTACGAAGGCGATTTGTGTACTTTTCAGCAAGCTGGTTTTTCCAGAACAGAAGAGCAAAAGTGGCGCATTTGCAACGGCTCGAAGTTGCTCGGGGTAGTCCTCACAAAACCGCGTAATAATTGTTCGCTCGCTGTCGCTATCCGCGTTTAGCCAACGTTCAGCGCGCTGCCTAGCAATGTGCTCAACCATTGGCAATTGCTGACGCCAAAACTTCGGAAGATGCGCCAATGGCTCGGCTAAATTCGCTGGCTTTCCCTGCCGCCACTGCTCAAAGATTAGTTTTCGCAACTTTACGGGCGCAAAATAGAGTTGAAGCCAATCGGTAATGGCCTCTGAATTCCAATGTAACATTCGTTCTCATCCTTGAAATCGGTGCTAAAGAGCATAGATCATGAACCAGAACCATACGACAGGGGTTCTATGATTTCAGCCATAAACCCGTTAAAATATGAACCTCACAAGTATTAAGGAGTTCACCCGTGGCCACCATGACAATTTTGCGCTATCCCGATGAGCGCTTGCGTACCGTTGCAACCCCCATCGAAACGGTGGACGATGCATTGCGCCAAACAATCGACGACATGTTTGAAACCATGTATAGCTCGCAAGGCGTGGGTTTAGCCGCAACGCAAGTAAATGTGCACAAACGCCTATTTATTGCCGACTGTAGTGAGAATCAAGACGAGCCACTGGTATTTATTAACCCAGAAATTATTGAGCAAGAAGGGCACTTCGAGAATGAAGAGGGTTGCCTGAGCTTTCCAGGTGTTTATGCGAAAGTAGAGCGCGCAGGTACCATTACGGTGAAGGCACTCGATCGCAATGGTGAAGAATTCACTCGCAGTGCAGATGGCCTCTTAGCAATCTGCATTCAGCATGAACTTGATCATCTCAACGGCAAACTGTTCGTAGACTACCTTTCTCCGTTAAAGCGCGATCGGATTCGTAAAAAGCTAGAGAAAGAAGCGCGTATCGCAGACAAGGTTGCACAAGCATAGTGCGTGTTGTTTTTGCCGGAACACCAGATTTCGCCGCCCAACACTTAAAAGCGTTGGTTACAGACCAGAGCTTTGAAGTGGTTGCGGTGTACACTCAACCTGATCGCCCCGCTGGGCGTGGAAAGAGGCTACAACCCTCCGCCGTAAAGCTTGCAGCCGAGGCATACGGCCTTCCTGTAGAGCAACCCGTGTCACTTAAAGACCCAAGTGCACAAACCACGCTTGCTGGCTATCAAGCCGATATCATGGTGGTGGTTGCCTATGGTTTATTGTTGCCAAAAGAAGTACTAACCATACCCGCACGTGGCTGTATTAATGTGCACGGTTCTATTCTACCCCGTTGGCGGGGTGCGGCTCCAATTCAACGCGCCATTTGGGCAGGAGACAAGGAGTCAGGGATTACGATCATGCAAATGGATGAAGGCCTCGATACCGGCCCGATGCTCAAAGTAGCGCGCATTCAACTCACAGCAGAAGAAACCAGTGCCTCACTTTACGAAAAGATGGCAGATTTGGGCCCTCGCGTGCTCATTGACACGCTAACGGAGCTCGACCAAATCACGCCTATTCTGCAACGCAATGAAGACGCTACTTACGCTCACAAGCTCAGTAAAGAGGAAGCTCGTATCGATTGGCAACGACCTGCCGAGGAAATTGAGCGCCATTTGCGCGCGTTTACGCCATGGCCCGGCACAGAAATGTGGGTTCAAGAGGAGCGTATTAAAGTACTCGCAGCCCAAGTAGAGCGAACCCACTCAGAACGACCCGTGGGTGAAATTTTAGCAGTGAAGAAAGACGCAATCACTGTTCAGTGTGGTAGCAATGCACTCACCATTACGCAGGTTCAATTGCCAGGCAAGAAGCCAATGGCTATTCACGAATTGTTGAACGCCCGCAAAGATATGTTCGTACAGGGCGTGTCGCTCTTGGAAACCTCGAATGACGAATGAAGCGACCCCGCCGAAATCAGCAAAAGGCGCCTCTCGGGCCGTCGCGGCCCAAGTACTTTTCGCGGTACTCGATCAAGGTCGCTCTCTCGCGACTGTATTACCTGAAGCCCAAGCCAAAGTTGCACCCGCAGACAAGGGGTGGGTGCAAGCCGTTTGCTATGAAGTACTCAGAGAGCTCCCCCGCTACGAGTGGTTATTAAAGCAACTACTCGACAAACCACTGAAAAAGAAAGTGCGCATAGTGCACTCTTTATTGCTGGTCGGGTTATGTCAGTTTCGCGGCCTTGGCACACCCCCTCATGCGGTGCTAGCGGAAACCGTAGAAGCCACTAAAAGGCTCAAACACAAAGCACTCACGGGGCTGGTAAATGGGGTGTTACGAAGTTATCAGCGCCAGCAAAACTCCCTAGAAACACAGGTTAAACAGAAAATAAACGACGCCGAATGCTTTCCTCGATGGATTCAGCAGGCATTGAATGACGCTTGGCCAGAAGAGCGCGAGAATATTTTAAGCGCATGCCAACAACGTCCCCCACTATGGCTGCGCGTAAATGTTCGAAAAGTAGTGCTCGCAGATTATCTCGCGTTATTAAAAGCACACAACATTGAATATGAACAACATCCTATTTTAACGGCCGCCATTAAGTTGCCAAAGGCAACCGATGTGCGAGGCTTACCGTATTTCTTAGACGGCTATGTGTCTGTTCAAGACATCAGTGCGCAATGGGCTGCTCATCTGCTACAAGCAAAAAACCAGCATCGTGTTCTCGATGCTTGTGCCGCTCCCGGTGGCAAAACCTCCCACATATTCGAGCTCGCGCCACAGGCCTACATTGACGCTATTGAAATAGAGGCGTCTCGAATTCCGCGCATGGAAGAAAATTTTGCTCGATTAGGCGTAGAAGCCACTATTCACTGCGCTGATATGCTCGAGTCAAGTACTTGGTGGGATGGCGAACTCTACGATCGTATTTTACTCGACGCGCCCTGCTCAGCGACCGGTGTCATTCGTCGACATCCGGACATCAAATGGCTTCGCCAAGCTGCCGACATTGACACCTTGCAACATACACAAGCCGATATTCTTGAACACAGTTGGAAGCTCTTAAAACCTCTAGGGCGGCTGGTATATGCCACGTGTTCTATTTTGCCAGCAGAAAACGAAGCGCAGATAAACCAGTTTCTCTCCAGTCACAAAGACGCCTTACGCATTCATGAACCTGTTTTTAACGAACGGCATCCACGTTCGGGGCAAATACTTCCGGGAGAAGACGATGGAGACGGGTTTTACTACGCCATACTTGAAAAACATGAGGGTTAGCCAATAATCTAGCAAGCATTAAGTTGAGAATCGCCCCAGAAATGACGCATACTGAACCGAATATTAAGAGACTGGTTTTCACATGAAAATAATCATTATTGGTGCCGGGCAAGTGGGCGCAACCCTTGCTGAAAGTTTGGTGTCGGGTCGAAATGAAATTACCGTAATTGACCAAAATCGCGCACTACTTGACGAGCTTCAGGATAAATTCGATCTCAACGTAGTGCATGGGAATGGCGCATACCCCGACATCCTTGAGCGCGCGGGCGCTGCAGAGGCCGACCTTTTGGTCGCAGTAAGCAGCATGGATGAAGTGAACATGATGGCTTGCCAAGTGGCGCATTCGGTATTCAAAGTGTATCGAAAAATCGCTCGAATCCGGTCTCCGGAGTATATCCGTTATGCCGACACATTGTTCCATAAAGACCAAATGCCTGTGGATCATGTCATTGCACCGGAACAACTGGTCACTGCCTATATTAAACGCTTGATAGACTACCCTGGTGCACTGCAAGTCATTGAGTTTGCTGAAGGGCTCGTAAGCCTCGTCGGGTTGAAAGCCTACTATGGCGGCAAACTAGTAGGACATGCTATTTCCACATTACGAGATCATATTCCAAACATTGATGCGCGCGTGGCTGCTATTTTCCGTCAAGGCCATGCTATTAAGCCGCTCGGTACCACCATTATTGAAGCCGATGACGAAGTTTTCTTTGTTGCCGATACACGCCATATTCGCGCAGTTATGGAAGAGTTACAGCCGCTAGAGCAAAAATACAAACGTGTCATGATCGTTGGCGGGGGGCATGTTGGCTCCGGCTTAGCACGCGCTTTAGAGCACGATCATCGAGTGAAGTTGGTAGAGTTGAGCCAACACCGCGCCGAGGAGTTAAGCGCTGAGTTGGAAAATACACTTGTATTGCAAGGCGACGCGGCAGACCAGCGCCTATTGAGCGAAGAGCGCATTGAAGAAATCGACGTATTCATTGCCGTAACTAACGACGATGAAGCCAATATTATGTCGGCGATGTTAGCGAAGCGGATGGGTGCAGGCAAGACACTCGTACTTATTCAACGCACAGCTTATGTCGACCTCGTTCAAGGAGGAGATATCGACATTGCGATCTCACCTCAACAAGCAACCGTATCGGCGCTGCTGCGCCACATTCGTCGCGACTTTTTTGTGAACGATTATTCTTTACGTAAGGGTGCGGCGGAAGCTATTGAATTGATAGCAAAAGGTGATGAAAACACCTCGAAAGTCGTTGGTAAAGAAATTCGCGAATTGAACCTACCACCAGGCACCACGGTAGGAGCACTGGTGCGAGGCAACGAGGTACTCATTGCGCACGACGACACCGTAATTCAAGACGATGATCATGTCATTCTATTTTTGGTCGACAAAAAATACGTTGAAGATATCGAGAAGCTATTCACTCCGGGGGCGCTATACTTCTAGCGCCGCGACCGTTTTTTTAATGTTTCCAGAACGCAGGTGTAAACAATACCAGCAAGGTGAACACTTCCAGACGACCGAACAGCATCGCGAAAATAGCAACCCATTTACCACCATCGCTCACACTTTGAAAGTTTGCAGCAACGTCACCTAAGCCGGGGCCCAAATTATTCAACGTTGCTGCGGTCGCGCCAAACGCAGAGTAATCGTCTAGCCCTGTAGCAATAAAACCAAGCATGAGCACCACAAAAATCAACGCATAAGAGGCAAAAAATCCCCAAACCGCCTGTACAACGCGATCAGGCAAAGCACGCTTACCCCACTTTACGGCGAAGGCGCCTTTAGGATGAATTAAACGATTTATCTCGCGTTTTCCTTGACGATAAAGAAGCGCAACGCGAATTACTTTTAGTCCTCCGCCCGTAGAGCCCGCACTGCCGCCAATAAAACTAGCAAAAATTAGCATAATCGGTAAAAACACAGGAAAAAGCGTATAATCTGCCGTCGTAAACCCTGCCGTCGTACTCAATGACACCGCTTGAAACAGTCCGTCAATCCAGGCCTCAGACAACGGCACATCGGATTTCCACCAGAGCACTGCAACGGTGACTAATGCAAGCGTACCTTGAATTGCAATGAGCGCTCTGAATTCAGGATCTCGCCAATAGCTCTTGATGCTTTTACCACGATACGCGGCAAAGTGAAGAGAGAAATTAACCGCTGCAATAAGCAAAAATACGACAATGATGAGATCGATTACCCAGCTATTAAAATATCCGACGCTCGCGTCATACGTGGAGAACCCTCCAATCGAGACGGTCGAGAAGGCATGGCCAATGGCGTCAAAAGGTCGCATGCCCGCAAGCCATAACGCGACCGCACAAGCAATGGTCATACTCAGATAGATATACCAAAGTTGCTTCGCGGTGTCGGCAATACGCGGTGTAAGCTTGTTGTCTTTCATAGGCCCTGGGGTTTCAGCACGATAAAGCTGTAACCCACCAATACCCAATAAAGGTAATATCGCCACCGCCAGCACAATAATTCCCATACCGCCCATCCATTGCAGTTGTTGGCGGTAAAAGCGGTAAGAATGGGGTAACTCTTCGATTTGAGTTAATACCGTAGCGCCTGTAGTTGTGAGCGCAGAAAAAGATTCGAACATCGCGTCGGTAAAGGTCAGCGTGTATTCATCAGGCATCCAAAATGGTATTGCACCTACGGTTCCAAGCACCACCCAGAATAAAACGACAATTAAAAAGCCCTCTCGGGTTTTTAGTTCCCGTTTTTGATCTCGGTTTGCAAACCAGAGAAGAAAGCCAACGCCAAGGCTCAACGCAAAAGAGAACGTAAACGCCCAACCACCGCCGTCTTGATAAAAGTAGGCAATGAGTGCCGGTGGTAAAAGTGACACACTAAAAACTGCAATTAATAGCCCGAGCATTCGCAGAATCGTACGGTATTGCATTAGTTGAGGCCCAACTCTCGAGTTATGTTTTCGTTTCTATCTCGGTGCAATGCAATGTTGTCCTCAATGCGAATGCCCCCATACGGTTGGAATTCCGCAATACGATTCCAATTCATATATTTTGAGTTCGCCGAATCTTGTAATTTATTCAGCAATACATCAATAAAATAAAGACCCGGCTCAATAGTAAACACCATTCGAGGCTCAAGTAACCGAGTTGTTTTCAATGTTGGATAAGACTCGGGCGCCGGCGCAATCGTACCTCTCTCGTCACTCAGTTGCCCGCCGACATCGTGCACTTGCAAACCGAGCAGGTGCCCAATGCCATGGGGCATGAACACCTGGCTAATCTTGTTCTTCACAATATCTTCTGGATCCATTTGGCAGAAACCAAATGCGAAAATTAATTGCGCAATTTGCAAATGAGCCTGTTGATGAAGGTCACCGAACGACATGCCTGGACGTACTTCTTGTGCTAAAGCTTGAGTAATTTGATCGATAGCGACGACCAACTCGGCAAATTCATCATGGGCGTCCTTTCCTGCGTAGCTGCGGCTGATATCGGCGGCATAACCATGCCAACTTGCGCCAGCATCGATCATGAGGCTGCGGTGAAACCCAGGTGCAAGTTGTTTTCTCGACTTGCCTCGATAATGCAAAATAGCCGCATGCTCGTTTTGCCCAATAATGTGAGTGTAAGGGACTTCATTTTCACCCTGTTCGGTTTTCTGCAAATAAGCAAGTAAGCATTCGAACTCACTCGCACCCGCTTGCCATGCCTCGGCTACCGCTCGGTGTCCACGTATGGCAACTTCGTTTGCTCTACGAATACACTGTAATTCATAGTCGGTTTTCAATGCTCGATGATAATTTAAGAAGCTAATGACCGGTTCGGGATTAAATTGGGTAAATCCGAGGGCTTGGGCCACTTCGATATGCTCACCCAAATACACCGTGCGCTGCTTGTCGTAGGGTAATAACTTATCAATTTCATCGGGGCGCGAAATAAGTTCTACATGGAACATGCTGAGCCAAAGTGCCGCTTCAAGCGCCGGCTGCTCAACCCAAAACTCGTCGCTATGTAACACTACGAGTGTCGGCTTCACTTTTTGTGGCGAGAACAACACCCAACTATGCTCTAATGAATCGAGTGGACACCAACTCTTGAAGTGTGGGTTCGCCTTAAACGGATATTCCATATCATCAAGAAAGAGGCGTTTTGGCTGACCTGCATGAATTGCGAGCAAGTCGATATGCTCACGCTCGCACAGACGTGACGCGCGCTCTTTTAATACCCGCAAATGCTCTGGAAATAAAGAATGAAAATCCATAGTTTATGACTCGGAATCAGCAACAATCTGTATATTCACTAATCGTTCTAATACGTTAGCATTTTTACCTTGCAGCGTTGTATATATTTGCTGATATGCCAATACATTTTTTACATAATCGCGGGTTTCACCGTATGGAATCGTCTCAACCCAGATATCAAATGCGACTGGCTCCTCAGGCAACCAGGTTTCTACGACGCTCAAACCGGCATTATAAGCAGCTGTTGCAATTACCCAGTTATTGCTCGTTCGTCCGAGTAGGTCAGAAAGATAGCGAGTCCCTATTTTCACGTTCTCATCAGGTTGCATCAACCGGCGAGTCGTAATTCTTCCCAAGTTTGGACCCGGAGTTCGGTTACTCACATAATTCGCAGTTGCGGGCATCACCTGCATGAGCCCTCTTGCACCAACACGGGAGATCGCGTCGGGACGAAATGCACTTTCTCTCCGAGCTATTGCATAGACCCAAGCAGAATCTAAGTCATGACTCGCCGCGAAGGACTCAATTAAATCTTGGAACGCAATCGGAAACCGCTTTTCTACATCATTAAATTGGCCCGTGTGAGCCAATCCAAAAATCGCTTGGTCATGCCAACCCGCTTCATATGCCGCAACTGCACTCAATACCTGCTCGTCATATGTCCCCCGGTAACCCAATATGTTCCATTCGCGCCGAGCCGGGAGTGCGCGACCAAGCGCAAATAATTCAAACGCGCGTTGCACTGACGGTTTTGCTTTGAGTTGAGCCATCGCACTCGGCTCATAAGTCACTGGCACATGAGCCATGCTGGGCTGTATGCCGAGCTGTGCGCTCGCTAAAAAGCCGTAATAATTACGTTCTTGCGCTAGGGCCTGCCACACTGCCTCACTGTCTTCCGTGAAATCTAAAAACTTTAACGCTCGACCCCGCCAATACTGCCATTGTGCCTTTTCTTGCTCCTCGGCAGGTAGCGCATTAATAAACATAACTACACGGTCAAACCGACCTTCTCTGAGTAAAGTGGCAAGTAGCCATTGGTGTCCTGATTCGGAAAGCTTAGATGCTGGAACGCGATCAAACCATGCGAGAGCTCCCGCTTCATTTCGCACCGCTCGAGTAATACCGAAACGTTCACTCATATCCCAATCTACCTCGGGAGAAAAGCTGTAAGTCTCTTGGAAATGGGCCCAAGCCACTTCGGCGCTATCGGTGTCTCGCCAAATTAAGTTGTGCATACCCGCAACGACAATTTCACTTTCTCTCGCGTCTTTATTGACGAACTCTTGAAAACGCATCAAGGTCATGGGGTTTGCTTTTACCCGCCGCAACAATTCACCTAAGTATTGCTTTTGCTCTGGTAGTTGCCGAGTAAGAAACCTTGCTAAGCCCCACTCACGCGCCTCGATAGCAAGCTTTAATCGTTGCCACACTAAGTCTTCGGTACGATGCCCAGCATTTTGCCAAGCAGCAAATACACCGTCGCATTTACGAGGCTGAGAACTGCCATTCAGCCATTGATTAGCAACCTGTGGCCATAACGCCGATTCGTTATCTGAAGTTTTCCACAAGTAGTCGAGATAAGTACATTGCAACTCATTACCACCACCGCCCTGATAGTAGTTAAGAAACCGCTCCATGTCGTTTTGCCGCACTAAAAATTCTAGCCATGGGCGCCGGAGTTCTGCATCGAGAGGGGTTCCTTCAAAAGCAGACAGAAACTCTGCAATTACAGGCTCATTGGCGTAACTCAGGTTTTGCTTGAGGAAATCGGCTTCTAAATACGGGTATAGTGGGTAGCTTTGTAGGCGCTGCATTCCATCGCGCGCTTCGCGAAATCGCCTTTCTTGAATTGCTTGCTCGGTTTCCAAAAAAAGCTCTCGTTTTTGCTCAATCGACATCGACGGGTTAAGCTGTGTCTCCTGTGCAAACACGGTTTGGTTAATTGCAGACACGGCAAACGTGAGCGTGACCAGTGCAACTGAACACGCTATTCTTAGAAATAGAAGGCGCGGGTTGCGCCGCTTTTTAAACACCTGTTTAATTTTATTTCGCATTGTGGGATGATTACTGCCATCTGTTTGCCATACTCTTGTACCACAGTGTGGCAACAACTCAAGTGAAATACGCATTTGTAAGCAGATTTTCTGCTCGCATTTCAGGAGACCGAAGATGATCTACCAAGGTGATAACCTAAGCGTAAACGTAATTGAGCCGGGAATTGCCGAGCTCAAATTTGACGCTCAAGGTTCTGTAAATAAGTTTGATGAGTATACGCTCAACCAATTCAGTGAAGCGCTTGATGCGCTTGCACAGAGCTCTGAAGTAAAAGGATTAATCGTAACCAGTGGTAAATCTACATTTATTGTGGGCGCTGACATTACCGAATTCCTCACGCTTTTCGCAAATGTAGAAGAAACCAAAACATGGGTTCATAAAGCATCTCGAGTTTTCGATAAATTGGAAGATCTTCCATTTCCAACAGTTGCAGCCGTTAACGGTTTCGCGCTGGGCGGTGGCTGTGAAACCATTCTAGCCTGCGATTTCCGAGTAGCCGATGCCACAGCGGTAATTGGTTTGCCGGAAGTAAAACTCGGGCTTATTCCAGGTTTCGGTGGAACCGTTCGCATGCCACGCTTGGTAGGCCCAGATAACGCATTAGAGGCCATTACAACAGGAATGAATTACAAGCCTGAGAAAGCTTTGGCGATTGGTTTAGTCGACGCTGTGGTAGCGCCAGACGACTTGCGTGACGCAGCACTTACCATGGTTCGAGACGCGATTGCAGGCGAGTTAGATTGGAAAGCCGCCCGCCAGCCCAAGCTTGAAGCATTAAAAGCCAATGAAACTGAACGTTTGATGACCTTTAGCACGGCGAAAGGCATGGTTTTCGCCAAAGCGGGCAAGCATTACCCTTCCCCACATGCCGCCGTTGAAGTAGTGGAACGCGGCGCAGGCGAAGCGCGTGAAGGCGCTTTGCTGGTCGAGAATGAGCTATTCGTTAAACTCACACAGACCGACGCCTGTCGCGCGCAAGTTGGAATTTTCTTAGCGGACCAAGTGGTCAAAGGAAAGAGCAAGAAACTCGCCAAAGCGTCTGAGCTGAACCTGCGCAGAGCAGGTGTGTTAGGGGCGGGAATCATGGGTGGTGGTATCGCTTATCAGTCTGCAGTTAAAGGCGTACCGGTGGTTATGAAAGATATCCGCCAAGAAGCACTCGACTTAGGCATGAAAGAAGCCTCTAAAATTCTTGGTAAGGGAATGGAACGAGGCAAGTTAGATGCGAAAAAGATGGCCGCAACCCTAACCAGCATTACACCTACTTTGCACAATAATGAGCTCGAGGGTGTGGATATTGTTGTTGAAGCCGTGGTGGAAAATCCAAAAGTAAAAGCATCTGTTTTGTCTGAAGTTGAGAAAGTGGTTAGTGAGAATGCGATTATCACCTCGAACACTTCAACCATTTCGATTAATCAACTGGCGCAAAGCTTAGAAGACCCATCTCGCTTCTGCGGTATGCACTTCTTCAACCCGGTGCACAAAATGCCACTCGTTGAGATTATTCGCGGTAAGCACACCACCGACGAGACTATTGCCGCGGTAACAGCGTACGCGCTACAAATGGGTAAAACACCGATTGTCGTGAATGATTGCCCCGGTTTCTTAGTGAACCGTGTGTTATTCCCTTATTTTGCAGGCTTTAGTAAGTTGCTCGACGATGGTATCGACTTCCCAGCTATCGACAAAGTGATGGAAAAGCAATTTGGTTGGCCAATGGGGCCCGCTTACCTTTGTGATGTGGTCGGGTTGGATACTGCAGATCACGCTACCGACGTGATGGCTGCGGGCTTCCCTACGCGCATGCCTCGTGACGACGAGGGTGCAATTGCAAAACTTGCGGCTGCGAAGCGCTACGGTCAGAAAAATGGTAAGGGCTTCTACGCCTATGGTGTTGATAAAAAAGGCAAGCCGACGAAAGAAGTACAAGCCGATGTTTATGAAATTATCGGAGAGAAGGCAAACTCTGCCGAGGCAGACGAGATCATTGCACGCTGCATGATTCCAATGGTGAACGAAATGGTTCGCTGCTTAGAGGAAGGGATCGTCGACTCTGCTGAAGAAGCGGATATCTCGCTCATTTACGGCCTTGGGTTCCCTCCATTCCGAGGAGGCGCCTTCCGCTACCTAGAAACTGTTGGATTACAAAAGTTTGTTGAGCTTGCCGACCAATATGCGCATCTAGGTGAAATTTATGAAGTGACCGACGGCTTACGCGAGAAAGCGGCAGCTGGCGGAACTTACTTTAAAAGTTAATTGCGAACGGAGAGTGTTATGAAAGACGTCGTTATAGTAGATGCCATCCGAACCCCTATGGGTCGTTCAAAAGGCGGAGCATTTCGCAACGTTCGCGCTGAGGATCTCTCTGCGGCCCTAATGAAAGGCTTGCTAGAAAGAAACCCAGGAGTGAACCCAGATGACCTCGAAGATATTTATTGGGGTTGTGTACAGCAAACATTAGAACAAGGCTTTAACGTAGCTCGCAATAGCGCGCTGGTAGCCGGCATTCCACATCATGTGGGCGCGGTCACTGTGAATCGCTTATGTGGTTCGTCCATGCAGGCAATTCATGACGCGACACGTGCGATTCAAACTGGCAATGGCGATATTTTTATCGCTGGCGGTGTTGAGCACATGGGTCACGTTCCAATGATGCACGGTGTCGATTTTCACCCAGGCATGAATCGCTCTGTGGCAAAAGCAGCCGGCTCTATGGGTCTTACGGCTGAATTACTGGGCAAGAAATTTGGCATTTCACGGGAAGCACAAGACGAATTCGGCGCACGTTCGCACCGATTGTCTCATCAGGCAACTGTAAACGGGGAATTCGACAATGAAATTCACCCTATCTTTGGTCATGATGAAAAAGGCGTTTTGAAGAAGATTTACCACGATGAGGTTATTCGCCCTGAGACAACCGTTGAAACTCTAGCCGGCTTGCGCCCAGTTTTCGACCCTGCGAACGGTACCGTTACTGCAGGTACGTCTTCAGCTATTTCAGACGGCGCGGCGGCAACACTCGTAATGTCGGCCGACAAAGCGAAGGAGTTAGGCTTAAAACCACGCGTTCGTATTCGCAGTATGGCGATTGCAGGTTGTGACCCGTCAACTATGGGGTATGGCCCTGTACCCGCAACGCAGAAGGCACTTAAGCGTGCAGGTATAGATATTCAAGATATCGAGTTATTTGAGCTCAACGAGGCGTTTGCTGCACAAGCACTCGCAGTTACACGTGGGCTAAAAATTGAAGACCAGCTCGATAGCAAAATTAACCTTCACGGCGGCGCCATTGCACTCGGGCATCCACTGGGTTGTTCAGGTGCACGCATCAGTACTACGTTGATTAATTTAATGGAACAAAAAGACGTAACGCTGGGGTTAGCAACAATGTGTATTGGTTTAGGCCAAGGTATCGCGACTGTTTACGAGCGCGTGTAAGGCTACAAACGATAAGCAGAAGGCGATTCAGTTTGAATCGCCTTTTTTATTCTCGACTAGATTGGTATATTTTGGCTGATTAGACCTAAAGAGAGTAAGAACAATGGCGCCACATCCACCCGCAGATTATGAGCTCGATACTTTGGGTTTAAGATGCCCAGAGCCGGTAATGTTGATTCGGGGTAAAGTGCGAAAAATGGAAGCGGGTCAGACGTTGCTCGTGATTGCCGACGACCCGGCAAGTACGAGAGATGTGCCCGCTTTTTGTAAATTTATGGAGCATTCGCTACTGTCCATGAATATTGAGCAAGCGCCTTACCATTACTTGATACAGAAAGGTTAAAGCTTGAATTCCCAGAACTCGGCTTTGCCCATTTCAGGATCAAGTTCATAAGGTTTAAACCCATATTTCAAGTAGGCCAAACGCGCCGGTTCATTTCCTGAGAGTACTTCGAGGGTGAGCTTGCAACAACCGCGGGTGGCTGCTTCTTGCTTTACCGCATCGAACAATTGTTGTGCAATACCTTTGCCACGATACCCATCGCGAACCGCAATATCATGAACATTGCACAATGGCTTCGCTGCAAAAGTCGAAAATCCTTCTACGCAATTGACTAAACCGATCGCTTGCCCTTGTTCATTCCAAGCAATAAAACTAAAGACCGTAGGACGTTTCGCCATTTCCTGTATAAGTGTGGCTCGCGTGTTTTCGCTCAATGATTCGCCGCCGCCCATCGGATCTTCGGCATAATGATTCAGCATCTCAATCACTGCAGCGGCATGGGTCGGATTCTGATAGTCCACACGTTCAATATTCATGTATATCGGCTCCTGTATTCGTTTGCAGCCATTCTATCACACGCTCCCGAAGTGGCTACGGCACTAATCCCATTTCGAAGTGTGTGTAACGCTCAAACGCTGCGACCTCGTATTGCCCTTCCTCAATGCTTTCGAATACTGCTTTTTTGGTTCGTAACCTCATCATCTTCCGAACTCAGCACAAGCGTTTGTGTTGGCAATTGGCCGAATAAATCAACCCATGCCAAATTATACGTAGCCCCATCTTCTAAATACTCAAGTGTGCTTTTGAAGATGACCAATCGCACAGATCCAGAGATAATGATGCTGCCCACGTCTCGCGGTCGTCTTTTCAATGTGCCTATTGAAAGCTCAGCCGGACACTCTCGAACTTACTATTCAGACGGGATACTCAGTATTGCTCAACCCATCAACGCCTGGCTGCAAGCCATTGGACTCTTCTTAGCGGTGCTAGGTGCACTCGGCTTGATACTCCAAAAAAGGATTATTTGGGATAACGAAAGCAGCTTGTAAGGTGATCGTTCACCATGCCAACCGCTTGCATAAACGCATAACAAATTGTGGGGCCTACGAAATTGAAGCCCCGCTTTTTTAAGGCTTTCGACATTGCTCGAGAAACATCCGTTTCTGTTGGTACATCTTGCATCGTTGAAAACTGATTTAATATGGGCGTACCACCTACAAAGGACCAGAGAAACTCCGAGAAATCGCTCCCCTCTTCTTGCATGCACATATATGCGTCTGCGTTTAAAAAAATAGATTCAATTTTCAATCGGTTTCTAACAATGGCTGGATTCTGCATTTGTGACTCAATAAATGTAGCTCTCGCGTCTCCTTTGATTTGGCTTAGTTTTGAAGGCTGGAAATCAAGGAATGCATCTTCGTATGCGGTTTGTTTTCGCAAAATGGTAATCCAAGACAAGCCCGCTTGTTGGCCATCTAAACAGAGCTTTGCAAACAACGCTTCTGCGTTGTATTCGGGCACCCCCCAAACTTCGTCATGGTATTTTACGTAGTCTGGCGCGTTGCCACACCAAGGGCATCGACTTGAAGTTCTTTCGAGGTTAACCATACGCTATGATTCCTCTGTTGATTTGGCTTCTTGCCTGTAAATATAAAGCGTTGTCGGGGTATAATCGCATAGTTTCGATACATTCCCTCATAAAGCGGATTAAATTGAGAGATCTCCCATGGAAAAATTCGACGTAAAAACGTTTCAGGGCCTTATTTTAGCCCTTCAAGACTTTTGGGCTCAGCAAGGCTGTGCGGTCGTGCAGCCTCTTGATATGGAAGTAGGAGCTGGAACCTTTCACCCTATGACGTTTTTACGCTCTATCGGACCAGAGCCAGCGAGCTTTGCGTATGTTCAACCCTGTAGAAGACCAACAGACGGTCGCTATGGAGAGAACCCAAATCGTCTGCAGCACTATTATCAATTTCAGGTCATCATGAAGCCCTCGCCCGATAATATTCAAGAGCTATATTTAGAGAGCCTTAAAGTACTTGGCTTTGATCCGGAAGAGCATGATATTCGCTTTGTTGAAGATAATTGGGAATCACCAACATTGGGAGCATGGGGCCTAGGTTGGGAAGTTTGGTTAAACGGTATGGAAGTCACACAATTTACCTACTTCCAGCAAGTGGGAGGGCTCGAGTGCAAGCCGGTCGCTGGAGAGATAACCTACGGTCTAGAACGGCTTGCAATGTACATTCAAGGTGTTGAGAGTATCTACGACTTAGTATGGACAGATGGACCACGTGGCGTCATTAAGTATGGTGATGTTTTCCATCAGAATGAGGTAGAACAATCTGCGTATAATTTCGAACATGCGGATGTAGAAGTTCTATTCTCACGATTTGATTCAGCAGAAAAGGAATGTGAGCACTTACTATCTTTAAACCTCCCGCTTCCTGCCTATGAACAAGTAATGAGAGCGTCTCATGCGTTCAATCTACTCGACGCAAGGCACGCTATTTCTGTCACCGAGAGGCAGCGGTACATTTTGCGCGTGCGCACGCTCGCCAAAGGATGTGCTGAAGCCTATTACGCGGCTCGAGAGGCACTCGGTTTTCCACTTGTTAATAGTAAAGCAATTCAGCAGGAGGCTAAGTAATGACGGTACATACGTCTGATTTGTTAATTGAGCTGAGCACAGAAGAGCTGCCCCCTAAATCATTAAAGAAGCTTAGTGATAGCTTTTCTAGCAGCATTCAAGAGGCATTGCAAAAGGCCGGGTTGCTTATTACCGGCAGTTCAGTTGAATCTTTCGCGACCCCTCGTCGACTCGGCGTTCGTATTACTGAAGTTCTAGCAAAACAACAAGACGAACAAGTCGAACGGAAAGGTCCTGCGGTGTCTGCAGCTTTCGATGGCGAGGGGAATCCGACTAAGGCCGCCCTGGGCTGGGCGCGCGGGCAAGGAATCGATTTAAGTGAAGCAGAACGCGTTAGCACTGATAAAGGCGAGTGGCTCGTTTACAACGCGTTCGTAGCCGGTCAAGCCATTCATTCGTTACTTCCTAAGATCGTTGAGAACGCAGCAAAGAGTTTACCTGTCCCGAAAATGATGCGTTGGGGAGAAGGAATCCACAGTTTTATTCGGCCTCTTAAACACCTAACTGTGCTTCTGAATGACGAAGTGGTTCCTATGGAGCTTTTCGGTATACATAGCGATCGTATTGTTCTCGGTCACCGTTTCCACGGTGAGCGCACTATATCTATTGAGAACGCAGCAAGTTATGCCAAACAACTCTCGGAGTCATTCGTAATCGCCGATTTCGAAGCGCGTCGAGCCTTGATTAAAGCAGCAACACTCGATAAGGCGAGCGCTTTAAATGCCTTACCAGTGTGGGACGAGGCATTGCTTGATGAGGTGACCGCACTCGTGGAATACCCAGTAGCCATGCAAGCGTCATTTGATAAAGCGTTTCTACAAGTACCCAAAGAAGCGCTCATTTATACCATGAAAGACGATCAGCGGTATTTCCCTCTTACCGATCATCATGGGGAGCTTCTTCCTCAATTTATCTTTATCTCTAACATCGATAGCTCGAATCCAAGAGCGGTGATTAGTGGGAATGAGAAGGTAATTCGCCCCCGACTTGCAGATGCTCAATTCTTTTTCGAGACCGATAAAAAGCAAACACTCGCGAGTCATGTTGAGAAGTTAGACAGCATTTTGTTTCAGAAGCAGCTCGGTACCGTGGGTGACAAAGCGCGCCGGTTGTCCAGTGTTTCGAGAGAGATTGCTAGCGCTTTGGGTGGCGACGAGACGATCGCCGGTAGAGCCGGTCTTTTGGCAAAAGCCGACTTGGTTTCGAACATGGTCACAGAGTTTCCAGAAGTACAGGGCATCATGGGTATGCACTATGCCCGCCATGACGGTGAAGGTGAAGAGATAGCAACTGCGATTGAAGCCCACTACCATCCCCGTTTCGCCGGCGACAGCCTCCCCACCACAAAAGAGGGTGCTGCCGTCGCACTTGCCGATAAGCTCGACACATTAGTTGGGATCTTTGGTATTGGGCAAACTCCGAAAGGAGATAAGGACCCATTTGCATTGCGCCGTGCTGCGATTGGTTTATTAAGAATCTTAATTGAAGGTAAGTATGCGGTTTCCCTTGATGAATTAGTTCGTATCGCGAGCCATCATTACGCTGGTACCATCGATATTACGGACGCGATTCAGGGTGATATCTTAGAGTTCCTCTTTGGGCGCTTCCGTGCATACTATCAAGAGCAAGGGGTTGCAGTTGACGTTATCCAAGCTGTGTTAGCGCGCAAACCCATGGTGCCCTTTGACTTTGAGCAACGCGTGAAAGCTGTTGAGGCGTTCAAATCTCATGAGTCGGCGGAGTCTTTAGCCGCAGCGAATAAGCGAGTAGGCAACATTTTAAGTAAGGTTGACGAGAGTTTTGAATTCAATGATATTGATGTCTCATTGCTAACCGCAAGCGAAGAGATTGTACTGAACGAGACTCTTTCTAGTGTTCAAGACAAAATACAACCTCTTGTAGACACAGGAGAATACAGAGAAGTGCTGACCGCGCTCGCTGAGTTGCGCGAACCTATCGATGCGTTTTTTGATAACGTGATGGTGAATGCTGAAGATGAGAAGGTGCGTTTCAATCGGTTGGCCTTATTACAACGCTTACGAAATGTGTTTCTCGGTGTAGCAGACATAAGTTTGCTTCAGTCTTAGGTTTCGTTGCTCAAAGAGTCTATTAGAGCAATTGTTGAAAAGAAAAAGAGGTGCATTAAATTGCACCCCTTTTTTAGTTCCACGTGGAACTTATTAGCTAGACATCCAAGTTCGCTACCTTCAATGCATTACTTTCAATAAATGCACGACGCGGTTCTACTTGGTCGCCCATGAGGGTTGTGAACAACTGGTCAGCACCAATTGCATCCTCTATTGTAACTTGCATCATACGGCGACTTTCAGGGTCCATAGTGGTTTCCCAAAGTTGATCAGGGTTCATCTCACCCAAGCCTTTATAACGCTGTACGTAGAGTCCACGCTTAGACTCTTGGATTAGCCACTCAATTGCTTCTACGAAGTCATCTACAGGTTGCTGTTTCTCACCACGCTTTACGTAGCCGCCTTCCTCAACAAGCCCACCAATATCATTCCCTACACTGGCAATACGATCGTAATCGCGTGACACGAGAAACTCATAATTTAATGGGAAATCACGATCTACACCATGTCTTCGCAAACGCACCACGGGTAGGTAAACACCACGTTCTTCCTCATGTTGAACAAGCACCTCGTAAGTGGCTGAGTTTTTCTCAGTCTCCATGAGATCAGCAGTAAAGGTATTTGCCCACGCTTGCACAAAGGCCTCATCCTTCAAGTTTTCAGGCGTTAACCGCGGTGCGTAAACTAATCGGTGTAACATGTGCTCTGGTAAGCGCCGCGACAGTCGTTTAATGGTGTCCATTGCGAACTGATAGTCGCGAACCATCCTTTCTAGTGATACACCCGTGATACCTGGAGCGTCTGCATTTACATGCAATGACGCACGGTCGAGCGCAAGACTTGTTAAATATTGGATAAGACCTGCTTCATCTTTTATGTAACTTTCCTGCTTACCCTTCTTTACTTTGTAAAGTGGGGGCTGAGCGATATAAATATAGCCACGCTCGATTAGCTCTGGCATTTGGCGATAGAAGAAAGTCAGCAATAATGTTCGAATGTGTGACCCATCCACGTCCGCATCCGTCATGATAATAATACGATGGTAACGTGTTTTTTCTGGATTATATTCCTCTCTACCGATCCCGCATCCGAGCGCTGTAATCAAAGTCGCCACCTCTTGCGACGAGAGCATCTTATCGAAACGTGCCTTCTCTACGTTAAGAATCTTACCCTTGAGAGGAAGAATAGCTTGGTTCTTACGATTTCGCCCTTGCTTCGCAGAACCACCTGCCGAGTCACCCTCTACAATGTAGAGTTCAGAAAGCGCAGGATCTTTCTCTTGGCAGTCGGCGAGCTTACCTGGAAGCCCAGCTAAATCTAATGCCCCTTTGCGCCGCGTCATTTCTCTCGCTTTTCGGGCGGCTTCTCGCGCTCTCGCTGCGTCAATGATTTTCTGTACAATCACTTTCGCGTCCGTCGGGTTTTCTAAGAGGAACTCTGCGAGCTTCTCCCCCATTGCTTGTTCTACAGCACCTTTCACTTCAGACGACACAAGCTTATCTTTCGTCTGTGAAGAAAACTTCGGATCTGGCACCTTCACTGAGATTACGGCTGTCAAACCTTCCCGAGCATCGTCACCGGACGCCGAAGTCTTGGCTTTCTTAGAGTACCCTTCTTGATCCATATAATTATTCAGTGTACGAGTGAGCGCTGAACGAAATCCCGCCATATGCGTACCACCGTCTCGCTGCGGAATGGTATTGGTAAAGCAGTAAATGTGCTCTTGAAATGAATCGTTCCATTGGAGCCCAACTTCAACCGCAATACCGTCTTCACGCTCTAATGAGAACTGAAATACGCTTGGGTGTATAGGGGTTTTCTTGTCATTCAAATAGCTAACAAATGCAGCAATTCCCCCTTCATACTTGAAGTGGTCCTTACGGTCTGAACCTTCATCGACTAAACGAATTGAAACGCCTGAATTTAAGAAAGAAAGCTCACGCAAACGCTTCGCGAGAATATCGTAGTGGAAGGTGATGTCGGTAAAGGTTTCTTCACTTGGCCAAAATCTAATTTCAGTACCGCTCTTGGTGGTTTCGCCAATAGGCGCGATATCTGCGTCTGGTGTACCATGCGTGTATTGTTGCTTCCAAGTCTTACCGTTTCGCTGGATCGTCAAGTCTAAACGCTTTGAGAGTGCGTTTACTACTGAAACACCGACCCCATGCAATCCACCTGAAACTTTGTAAGAGTTGTCATCAAACTTACCACCCGCGTGAAGTACTGTCATGATGACCTGTGCGGCAGAAACCCCTTCTTCAGGGTGCATATCAACAGGAATGCCTCGACCGTCGTCTCGAACCGACACTGAGCCGTCGGAGTGCATCGTTACGTATATTTCAGTACAGTGGCCAGCTAAAGCTTCATCTATTGAGTTATCCACGACCTCAAACACCATATGGTGCAGGCCTGTACCATCATCGGTGTCTCCGATATACATACCGGGACGTTTACGCACCGCATCGAGCCCTTTCAGTACTTTAATACTGGATTCATTATAACTATTATCGTTTTGAGACATACTTTCATCCTGTCGTTTTATCTGTGACTGTTCCTTGTTCCACGTGGAACAGTCGGGTCTCAGCATTCTGAAAATGCTTGAGGAGATTCTCTTTTTCGATGGCCGTTACGAACACTTGACTACCACATTCCAGTAGCGCGTCGCACAACTTTTTCTGGTTCGCATCATCTAATTCAGCTGGTAAGTCGTCTACCAAGTAAACGCATTTCTTACCGGTCTGTTCACGATAATGCTCGCCTTGTACTAATCTTAACGCGGCAACAAGCAACTTTAGCTGCCCCCGTGACAATCGCTCCTTGGCATCCGCGCCGTCGGCTTTTATTTGCCACTCAGCTTTACTTGGTCCCACGCTTGTAAAACCCTGCTTTAAATCTAGCTCAATCTTATCTGCGAGCGCTTCTTCGAAACCCAAGTATTTTTCACTCCAACCCGGCAACAATTTAAACTCAAACTGGATGCCCGGTAAAAAATTCTCCGTATACCGACTTAATAGTGCATTTAATGCCGTTAAGTAACACTCTCGGGCTATTGTAAGATTAGCGCCTGCCTTCGCCAGCTCTTTGTCCCAAAAGGCACCACCATCTGTATAGTAGCGGCCTAACCGCAAAAGCGCGTTCCTTTGCCTTAAAAGCTTTGTGTAATCTATCCATGATTGGTACTCAGCCCGTTCCACGTGGAACAATCCCCAATCCATAAATTGTCGCCGCGCTTTCGGTCCCTCGGTCACGAGTGCCACCCCCTCTGGGGTAATTAACTGCACCGGTGTATACTTTGCTAAATCTGTAAACCGAACCTGGCTCTCGCCATTAATCCGGATCTGTGATTCTCCTAGCCTGCTCCGAGAAAACCCAACTTTATGCACTTCGTCTGGGCTACTCCCCTCAAGCTTACTGAAGACAGTAAAACTGTCATGCTCTGCTTGAATCATTTGCTTGTGCTGATGCGTTCGAAAACTCCGGCCAAAACCTAGGCAATAAATAGCCTCAAGCACGCTCGTTTTTCCTGAGCCATTTTCTCCATAGATAATATTTATTGTACTTGCGCTCTCAATCTCAGCACGACGAATGTTTCTTAACTGATGTATCGTTAAACTCTGAATGCGCATTCAATCGGTATTCAGTTACAGACGCATTGGCATAATCACATAAAGCGCACTGTCATCTGAATTATCTTCTACAAGCGCACTACTATTCTCGTCGGTAAGCGTAAATTTGACGCCCTCTCCATCGATCGAATTCAAAACATCGACCACGTAATTAATATTAAAACCTATTTCCATTTCAGCGCCGCTGTATTCTATTTCGACACGTTCTTCCGCTTGCTCTTGCTCTTGGTTATTCGTTGTTAACCGCAGTTCATTTTCACTCAATTGAACACGAACTCCTCTGAATTTTTCATTCGAGAGAATTGCTACCCGCTGGAAAGATTGTTTCAACAAGTCCCTGTCGCCCACCACTATACGATCGCCACCGCTTGGTAGCACTCGGCGATAATCAGGGAAGCGACCGTCGAGCAACTTCGTGGTAAAGGTCATGCCGCCCGTTACTATACGAAGGTGGTTTTGACCTACTGATACCTCTACAATTGAATCGTTATCGTCCAGCAAGCGCAGCAGTTCTGTCACCCCTTTTCGAGGTACAATCACTTGCTTATGAGGCAGCGCGCTCTGCTCTAAAGAAACCGACGCCATCGCCAAACGGTGCCCATCGGTTGCTACTGTGCGCAAGAGGTTGTCATTCACTTCGAAGAGCATGCCGTTAAGGTAATAGCGTACATCTTGGTTGGCCATCGAGAAATGGGTTCTTTCAATCACATGCTTCAATTGACCCTGAGGAACCTGAAATTGAATCTCACTTTGCCAGTCCTCAATGTTTGGGAAATCTACAGATGGTAAAGTGCTTAACGTAAAACGACTTCTTCCGGCACGCACGATGACCTTATCGTCGCTCCCCTCCAACGTCACGTCTGCTCCCTCTGACAATGTTCTTACAATATCGAGCAGCTTCTTTGCTGGAACCGTCAAGTCCCCGGCTTGCGCATTCTCTAATGTCACCGACGAAACCAACTCAACCTCTAAATCCGTGCCCGTCATGCGAAGTGAGTCTTCACTTACTTGCAACAGTACATTCCCCAAAATAGGAAGGGTTGAACGTTTCTCAACTGCACCGCTTACAATTTGTAGTGGCTTTAACAAAGCGTCACGGCTAATGGTTAGTTTCATCATGGCTCTCCTATTGTTATTCTTCTCGCGTACCTTAACAATTAAACCGATAGCGTTCGGTTAAGGTTCCGGTAATCCTGTTGAATTTCATGATCTTCTTCAATTAACTCTTTCACTTTCCGACAAGCATGCAGCACCGTCGTATGATCTCTTCCGCCAAACGCATCGCCAATTTCAGGCAAACTATGGTTTGTCAGTTCTTTCGCAAGTGCCATCGCCACTTGCCGTGGCCTCGCAATGGAACGACTTCTGCGCTTCGACGTTAAATCCGTTACTTTAATGTTGTAGTACTCTGCGACCGTACGCTGAATATTATCCATGGTGATCATTTTATCTTGTGCCATCAATAAATCGCGCAGTGCATCTTTTACAAACTCTATCGTAACTTCTCGCCCGGTCAGGTTTACATTCGCGACCACGCGGTTTAATGCGCCCTCTAACTCGCGAACATGCGTACGTAAACGCTTTGCTATGAAGAACGACACCTCTGGCGGTAGCTTAATTTTCCGTTCCTCAGCCTTTTTCTCTAAAATGGCAACTCGAGTCGGCAAGTCTGGCGGTTCGATGGCAACCGTGAGACCCCAACCAAAGCGACTTTTCAAACGCTCGTCTAAGCCTTCAATTTCTTTGGGGTAAACATCGGAGGTAAGAATGACTTGCTGGTTTCCTTCCAGCAACCAATTAAACGTATGGAAAAACTCGTCTTGAAAGTGTTCCTTTTTCGCGAAAAATTGAACGTCATCAATTAACAACGCTTCCACCGAGCGATAACTATCCTTAAATACGTCTATTTTATTGTGCTTCATGGCGTACACCATATCTTGCACAAACCGCTCTGCACGAAGGTAATAAACCTTCGCATCGGGCTTATTCTGCAGAATCGCGTTTCCCACCGCATGCAACAAATGGGTTTTACCAAGCCCCGTACCCCCATAAATAAAAAGTGGGTTATATGCCTTTCCGGGGTTTTCAGCGACCTGGGCTGCCGCTGCTCGCGCTAATTGATTCGAACGACCCTCGACAAAGTTCTCAAAACGATGATTCGTAACCAAGTTACTATTTTGTAGGGAAATGGGACGGTCGACATGATTCGTTTTGCTCGTTGGTGAAGTATTCGCCCCAGCGGGCTTAGAGATTGGCGGAGCAACTTCTTCGTTAGATTCTTTAAGAGACCCAACTTTAAGCTCTACATTCGGAGCTTTGTCGCCCGCATGTTCACGCAAAAAACTGATGATTTGTTTCAGGTACTTATCTTTTACCCAATCCATTACATACGGGTTAGGCGCATACAAGAACAATGTGTTCTCTTGCACCTTAGCTTGCAGCGGACGAATCCACGTATTGAATTGCTGCAACGCCAATTCACTTTGTAATCGAGATAGACATTGCTGCCACAAGCTCGTACCCACTTACCTCTCCTAGTAACCCTTCTCTTTCTATTTTCGAGGGCTCAGATCATCGCGAAAAACATCTGTTCATGATACGAAATTCATAGGGTATAAGCCACCTTTTTACCCGCATTTTGTCGCAGTTATCCACAGGGAAAAGATCGTTTCCACGTTTGACACAGATCCGTTTTAAGGGTAGAATCCGCGCTCATTTTGACACACGGTTCAACCACGTAATTTTTATTCACGTGAACGAACGTGATTAAGTAGTTAACCAAGCGGAATTAGAGCAATGAAAAGAACATTTCAACCGAGTGTATTAAAGCGTAAGCGTGACCACGGCTTCCGTGCGCGGATGGCCACCAAAAACGGACGTAAAGTTCTTGCGCGCCGTCGTGCTAAAGGGCGCAAAGTACTGACCGCCTAATCGCGGTCAGCTCAGGTTTCTGAGTGAAGCAGTTTGCCTACCCTCGGGAGTTACGTCTGTTAACTCCCGCGCACTTTCAAAAAGTTTTCCAACAGCCTCCAGTGAAAGCAGTGAGTAAGCAACTCACCTTGCTCGCGCAACCTAATGAACTCTCACACCCGCGTCTCGGCGTTACCGTTAGCAAACGAAACGCAAAGAAAGCCGTGCAACGAAATCAAATAAAAAGAATAATTCGTGAATCTTTTAGGTTAAAGCAGCACAAACTGAAAGGCTTTGATATTATCGTCATCGCCAAACCTGGGGTTACCGAGCTAGACAAAGCTGCGCTTCGAGATCTTAGTGATTATTTATGGCGAAAATTAAGCACGCGTTGCGATCAGTATTTATCGGCCTTATCCGACTCTACCAGTTAATTATAAGCCCGTTATTAGGGCCTCGGTGTCGATTTGTGCCAACCTGCTCCGAATATGCAATTCTTGCAATTCGCGAGCATGGTATTATGCGGGGCTGCTGGTTAGCTGCAAAACGAATAGGTAAATGTCATCCAGGGCATCCCGGTGGATTTGATCCGGTCCCTGAAAAGAAGTCATTAGCAAACACGAAAGAAGAGAACCAATAATTATGGATTCGCGTCGTACAATACTAATCATACTCCTGCTCGTGTTGTCATTCTTTATGTACCAACAATGGTTAATAGAGAATCCGAGCAACACACCTGGCGTTAACGCTTCATCCCAAACGCAACAAACCTCAGGTGAAACAGTTGCCGAACCGCAAGGAGACGCAGGCGAGTTTTCTGTTCCACAAGCAGGTGCGCAAGAATCAACCTTACCTGTAGCCGATGCGAGTGGAACTCCGAGCAGCGAAGCGGTTCGCGGTGATACCATTCAGGTACGGACCGACGTATTTTCCGTGGAAATCGCGCTTCGTGGTGGTGACATTATCCACAGCGAACTTCTCGAACACGCTGAAACACTGGGCGAAACCGAACGTTACACAATTTTATTTCAAGAGCCGGGCCGCATTCACATCGCTCAAAGCGGGTTAATTGGGCCTGACGGCGTAGATACCGCTCAGAGTCGCCCATTGTATAACGCCGCACAAACCGAATATGTGATGAACGGTGAAGATCGATTCTCAGTACCGCTCACCTATACCACCGATACGGGCGTTGAAATTGTCAAAACCTTCACGTTCGATCGCGGCGATTACTCCATAGAAGTCAGCCATGAGGTTCGTAACAACACATCAGATGCCTTACAAATGGCAGCTTATGGACAGCTCAAACAAACTGTGGCGAATGCTGATGGTGGCAGTATGTTCATGCCCACCTATCGTGGTGCTGCTTTTTCATCGACTGAAGATCGGTATAAAAAATACAACTTCAAAGATATCGAGAAGCGTAACTTAAACCAACAAACACCGGCAGGTTGGATAGCGATGCTCGAGCATTACTTTGTAACGGCCTGGGTGCCAGACCAAAGTACGACCAACCGTCTGTATACAACCAATCTCACTCGTTCAGGCGACGCATTAATCGGATACGTCGGCCCTACAACACCGGTGGCAGCGGGTACAACTGAAACTTTTGTCAGCCACATTTATATGGGACCAAAAGATCAGGAAAACCTTGCGTTACTTGCTGAGCATCTAAACCTCACCGTTGATTATGGTTTCTTATGGTGGCTCGCACAGCCTATTCACTGGCTCCTATCGTTTTTACATGGTTTTGTGGGTAACTGGGGCTTTGCGATCATCCTAGTGACACTCGTTGTGAAAGGCGCGCTCTATCCGCTTACCAAAGCGCAGTACACCTCCATGGCGAAAATGCGCAAAATTGCTCCGCGTATGCAAGAGCTGAAAGAGCGTTATGGCGACGACCGCCAGAAAATGTCTCAAGCCATGATGAAAATGTATCAGGAAGAGAAGGTTAATCCGCTCGGTGGCTGTTTACCGATGTTACTACAATTGCCTATTTTCCTTGCACTTTACTGGGTACTACTCGAAAGCCCAGAAATTCGTCATGCCGACTTCATGCTTTGGATAAACGATCTTTCGAGTCGCGACCCGTACTTCATTCTGCCACTGCTGATGGGCGCGAGCATGTACCTAATGCAACGCTTGCAACCTACACCTATGACCGACCCGATGCAGCAAAAGATCATGCAAATGATGCCAATTCTGTTTACGGTGTTCTTCCTGTTCTTCCCAGCCGGATTGGTATTGTATTGGTTGGTGAGTAACCTCATATCAATTGCACAAATGTTGTGGATTTATCGCCAGCTCGATAAAAAAGGCTTGAGCAGCAAAAATAAGTAGCAAGCAACACAACTAACCATACTACAAGCCCCTGTTTCTAAAAGAGACGGGGGCTTTTTATATCTATTCACACAACTTTCAAGCAATGTCTTTACGGAATTGAGAATGACAGCTATTATTCTCTGAGTTACAATTAAATAACATTAATTCAAGTCAAACTAACAACTAATTCACATTATCTAGTTTAAAGGAAGCGAAAGTGGTACGTGCAAGGAAAGTATTAATTATCATGAAAGTCATCTTAGCGGCTGTTCTGCTGGCTTTTGTGGTGAGCGCGGCACAACTTCATTCCAATTCCTCTGGCACATCCAACGACACCGAGTCACTCACAAATTCAGGAAGCTTATCGGTAAGTTTACGAGCGCAAAATGATGCACGTACATTGGTAGTCAGCACCATGTCTGAGGTAACAACCGACCACCCTACTTACCAAATTGTGCATGAGGCGTATGCCCAACTCGGCTACGACGTTTCATTGCTCAACATGCCTTATGCTCGCAGCTGGTATGAAAGTAATCGCGGCAAAGTAATCGACGCAGAACTTGCACGAACAGACGAAGTGACTTCTGAAGACATGATTCGCATCGAAGTTCCATTTCACGAGACGTCTGCAACCGTTTATACGAACGATCCCAACTTCTCTCCAGAGAGCTGGGAGGCACTGCGTGGGAAGCGAATCGATATTATCGAAGGCACCAATATTATAGCGGGGCGTTTAGGAGATATTCCATTCAATAGCGTTACCACCATGGAGCAAGGGTTTAGACGCCTAGAACATAACCGCTCTGATGCATTCATTGTTCCGGGCGATATTGCAGAGGTTATCTTTGATAAAATGACACTCAACAATGTGTATCGTGTAAGCCCCGACCTCGAACACTGGCTCCTCTATCATTACATTAATAAAAACCATGCCGACTTAGCCGAGCCCTTGGCCAGAGAAATCGCGCGCATCGTTGCACGTGACAATATTCGTCTACGGGTTCAAAATTAAGAATCCGCTGCACCTTTGGCCTATCACCGTTATACTATACCTGCTCTATTTTTCACGTAACTCAATGCGCAAGGCATAGAAAGCAGGTTTTCAATGAATGCAGACGCTTTAAGCTCACAAGACTTCGACACTATCGTGGCGCAAGCGACACCGCCGGGAAAGGGTGGCGTTGGCATTGTTCGCGTGAGCGGCGTGAACGCTAAATCAATCGCCAAGCAAATTATCGGCTTCGCACCCAAACCTCGCTTTGCACATTACACAGAGTTTAAAGATTTAGAAGGAAACCTGCTCGACCAAGGTATCGCCCTCTTTTTTGAAGGCCCTAACTCTTTCACCGGCGAAGACGTTCTCGAGCTTCAAGGCCACGGAGGCCCTGTGGTGATCGACATGTTAATTCGCGCCATTTTAGCAACTACGCATGTACGTTTGGCTCGCCCAGGTGAGTTCAGTGAGCGCGCATTTCTTAATGACAAACTCGATCTAGCTCAAGCGGAGGCAATTGCCGACCTAATCGATACAACCTCAGAACAAGCGGCTAAAATGGCCTTACAAAGCCTTCAAGGTGCATTTTCACATCGTATTGACCAACTTGTCGACGCCATCATTCAACTTCGCATGTATGTTGAAGCCGCTATCGACTTCCCAGAAGAAGAAATCGACTTCCTTGGTGATGGTAAAGTTGCAAGCGATCTACAAGAAATTCTCAATGCATTAAAGCAAGTAGAGAAGGAAGCCAAACAAGGCCAGTTGTTGCGAGAAGGTATGCGTGTAGTCATTGCTGGCCGGCCCAATGCAGGTAAGTCGAGCTTACTCAATGCACTAGCCGGTCGAGAATCCGCCATTGTCACCGATATCGCGGGTACCACCCGAGACGTGCTAAGAGAGCATATTCAAATCGACGGCATGCCACTTCATATTATCGACACCGCCGGCTTACGAGAAAGCCCTGATAAAGTAGAACAGATCGGGATAGAGCGTGCATGGGCCGAAATTGAACAAGCCGACCGCGTCTTGTTTATGGTGGACTCTACCGACACTGACGCCATTCACCCGAACGACATATGGCCGGAATTCTTTCACCGACTTCCGCCTAACCTGCCGTTTAGCGTAATTCGCAACAAAGTTGACCTTACCGGCGAGGCCGTTGGGTTTGCTGAGTACGAGAACATTCCAGTGGTTTCGCTCTCAGCTTCAAGTGGACAAGGGATAGAAACCCTGCGCGAGCATTTAAAACTGAGCATGGGTTTAAATACCAACCTTGAGGGCGGTTTCATGGCCCGAAGACGGCATTTAGAAGCGATTGAACGGGCAAAATCACATTTGTTGAACGGCCAAGAACAACTCCATGAATACGCAGCTGGCGAACTGCTCGCGGAAGAACTACGTTTAGCTCAATCACACCTGAATGAAATCACTGGCGAGTTCACTAGTGATGATCTTCTTGGGAAGATTTTTGGGTCGTTTTGTATCGGGAAGTGAAGGAAAAACCATGAAATCACTCATCACCATGATTCTTGCGATCACCCTTGCCGGGTGTTCCAGCGTGTATTACGACACCATGGAAAAGTTTGGTGTGGAAAAGCGAGATATTCTCGTTGATCGTGTGGAGCACGCACGAGATTCACAAAATGACGCGCAAGAAACTTTCCGGTCTGCTTTGGAGCAATTTCAAACCGTTGTCGGCACACCTGAAACTGAGTTAAGTCGGACTTATCGCCAACTTTCAAACGCCTTCGAAGACTCCGAGAGCGCTGCAGAGGAAGTAAGCGATCGTATCCGCGACGTAGAACGCGTTGCCCGAGATTTATTTCGTGAATGGGAGAGTGAACTTGACCAATACGAGAGTCAGTCGCTTCGCCAAACCAGTGAGCGCCAGCTGCGCGATACACAGCGCCAGTACGACACACTCATTACTCGGATGCGCAATGCGGAGTCTCGAATGGAGCCCGTATTAAACGCCTTTCGTGACCAGGTTTTATTTTTGAAACACAACTTAAATGCGCAAGCTATTGGTGCACTGGAGGGAGAGTTGGGCCGTATTGAAAGCGATGTCGCATCGCTCATCGCGAATATGGAAGCTTCCATTGCAGAGTCGGAAGCCTTTATTGCACGCTTTCAGCAACCTTAACTAAGCCTCGCTCGCGAGCGCCGACGGCAACGCAGCTACCAATAGCGTTGCCGTAACTAGCAACCCACTTGAAACCAACAAGCACGGAATAAGTCCACCCACTTGATAAACCCAGCCCGAGAGCACCGTACCGAGTAAACGTCCAGCAGCATTCGCCATGTAGTAAAAACCCACATCAAGCGATACTCCGTCGGCCCGTGCTGAGGCAACAATTAAGTAACTGTGTAAAGACGAATTAATGGCAAACAACACACCAAAAACGCCCAGCCCGATCATCAGAATGGGTCCGATGAATATCGATTCTGTAACGGGAAACTCCCACAGCAGATAGGCAATCAGTGCCGGTGAAAACGCCAACAGGCCGCCCCAAAGGGTCGCATGTCGCGCTTGTTGAACTTTGCTCGCGTTAGCGTCCCCTGCGTTTACCATAAAGCGAGGTGCAAGCGCCTGCACAAAACCATAGCCAATAACCCACAGCGCCAGAAAACTGCTCACTTGCCAATGCGGCCATTGGAGCTGACTGGCCAAAAATACCGGAAGTGCAATCACAAACCACACATCACGGGCGCCAAAAAGAAACAAACGTGCGCCAGAAAGTACGTTAATTGCTCTGCTTTTAGAAAATACGTCGGAAAATTTCGGCTTAAACTTTGCCTTCCCACTCTCCCCTTTGAGCATAAATAAACTCAACACCCAAACCAAAGCAAGCACAAGCGCCATCGCCAGCACCGCCCCCTGAAAGCCAAGCCAAGAAAGTAATGCACCCCCAAGAAAGAAACCCACACCCTTTAGCGTATTTTTTGATCCTGTCAGCACCGCAACCCACTTGAAGAGCTTGCCTTGCTCTGTGTCACTCACCAAGGTTTTGATCGTGCTTTTGGCGCTCATTTTGTTTAAATCTTTGGCAATGCCCGACAGTGCTTGCGCAGCCATCACCCAAACTACCGTGAGCCAAGCCGCTGGCACCAGCAGCATTGCAAGCGCAAACACTTGCAATGCCAAACCAATGTTCATAGTTCGGTTTAAACCCCAACGGGCACCAAGCCAGCCACCCACAAGATTCGTGACCACGCCAAAAAACTCGTAAAACACAAACAACATGGCCACTTCGAGCGCGCTATAACCGAGTTGGTGAAAATGCAGCACTACCAGCATCCGCAACGCACCGTCGGTGAGTGTAAATGCCCAGTAATTTCCGGTCACTAGCATATATTGCCGAATGGCTGGCGTAAGCGAAGCGGCGGTATTCATCTGAGTGTTATCCCTGCGCCACTTTGCGGGCAAGTTCAACAGCTCGATTGGCATAACCCCATTCGTTGTCATACCACGCGTAAATTTTCACATGCGTGCCGTTAATCACCTTGGTTGAAAGCGCATCGATGATACTCGAACGGGGATCGGTCCGGTAATCGACCGAAACCAACGGGCGTTCTTCATAGCCTAAAATACCCTGCAACTCTCCTTCCGCGGCTTCCTTCAGCCATTGATTTACTTCCGTTACCGAGGTTTCACGATTTACCTCAAAGACACAGTCGGTCAGAGAGGCATTCGCTAAAGGAACACGCACCGCATGCCCATCTATTTTTCCTTTCAGTTCAGGAAAAATTTCTACAATAGCAGTCGCCGATCCGGTACTGGTTGGAATCAGGCTTTCTCCGCATGCGCGCGCTCGGCGCAAATCCTTATGGGGAGCGTCTAGAATAGATTGAGTATTCGTAATATCGTGAATTGTTGTAATCGAGCCATGCTTAATTCCTACCTTGTCCATAAGCACCTTCACTACGGGCGCTAAACAGTTGGTAGTGCACGAAGCCGCAGTTACAATTTGATGTTGCGCGGGATTAAACAAGTGATCGTTCACTCCCATCACCACATTCAGCGCACCCGCTTCTTTCACCGGTGAAGAAACAACCACCCGCTTTACGCCCTGCTGCAAATAGGGCTGCAATGCCGCGACGGTTTTGAATTTTCCAGAACATTCGAGCACTATGTCGCAACCACTCCAATCGACCTTCTCAAGCTCTTTTTGGGCGCTGAATTTGACTTCTCGCTCTTCAAAATAAAGGGCATTTTCAGTGGCGGTCATATCGCAATTCCACTTTCCATGCACAGAGTCGAACATGAGTAAATGCGCAAACATCGAAGCCGGCCCCGCAGGATCGTTCACTTGTACTATTTCAACTGCAGGGTTTTGCGCAGCAATTCGAAATGCCAGCCGCCCAATTCTTCCTAGGCCGTTTATGCCAAGTTTAATGGCCATTCTTGAACTCCTTTAAGTTTTGCTTTTGAGACCAAACTTTAGTTCTATTCATTATCCAAACTAACGACAGCATCACAGGTACCTCCACCAACACACCCATTAGACTCAACTCCCTGTAGTTTGGGTATGAGACTGGGGTTATGGTGCGCGGTCACCTGCAGTGTCTTGCGAACCCAATCGGGTATGGCGGGGTTAATTCGATAATAAACCCAACGCTTATCTCTTCTATCAACTAACAACGCATATTCTCGCAATTGCGCTAAATGCCTAGACACTTTGGGTTGCGACATCCCTGTGATCGCAACGAAATCGCACACGCAAAGTTCCGCACGTTGAGTTAATGCCAATACCAAAGACAATCGCAGCGGGTCCGCCAACACTTTGAATAAATCCGAAGGAGAATTCAAAATATGAGCGTGAGAGGTTGGGGTGCTGTGTTGCTTCTCAATGATGAGTAATAGCATACGAATACGCTCACTGAGCTCATTCGCTGTTGTCAAAAAAGCGTTTGCCTCATTTTTCTCGACCGGGTCCGGAAAGTCCCAAACAATATGGTGGTTGTCCGAGAAACTCTCCCTACATTCGGTACTCGCTTTTTCACAGAGTGTAATTACATAGTCAAAAGACTTTTGTGAAAATTGCTCCAACGATTTTGACACTAACCCCTCGTTGCTTACACCGAGTTTCGTGAGAGCAAGCAATGCACCCTGCGCCACTTCACTTGGGTTTGTGCCGGCACTAAAACAATCAACCGTATGGCGGCCAAGATGGCGCATAATTGCTTCTGCCATAATCGATCGCGCTGAATTTTCCGTACACACAAAAAGAATCGATACTTTACTCATGATCTTCTCATATATGATTTTTAATATATATGGTAAATCAGATATAATTGACGTACAACAATTTCAATGCTTTTCTTATAGAAACAAGGAAGATTCATATGGCGAACCCTACAGTTCAAACCACGCAAACCCCTGTTGATTCACCTCGCAAGCATACGCTCGTTATTGAAGGGGGTGCGATGCGTGGTATTTTTGCCGCGGGAGTGCTCGATGCATTTATCGAGAGTCACTTTTATCCTTTCGACGCTGCTATTGGGGTATCTGCAGGCTCCACGAATGGCATTGGTTACCTTGCCGGTAACTTTCAACGTAGCTACCAAATTATTACCGATTATGCGCGCCGTGATGAATTTATGAACCTTCGGCGATATCTCAAGGGCGGACACTTCTGCGACGTGAGTTGGCTTTGGCATAGCTCGCTCGATGAACTACCGCTCGATGTAGAGACATTCCTCAAACGCAATATCCCGCTCACGGTAGTCACTACTAGTGTACGTACTGGAAAACCTTGCTATTTTGAGGCAACGAAAGAAAACCTGGTCGATCTATTCCCAGCCTCGTGCGCCATGCCCGTGGTATTTAGAGAGTTCCCCCCAATTAACGACGAGCCAATGACCGACGGTGGCTTAGCGGATTCAATTCCAGTGATTCACGCTTACGAACAAGGTGCAAAGCAAATTACGGTCGTTCTCTCGCAACCACTCGGATTCAAGAAAGATGTTTCGCGATTTCCAGGCCTTCTCAAACCCCTATTTAAAGACCATCCAGAGCTATTCGAAGCAGTTGCTCGCCGTGGTGTGCAGTATAACGACGCATTAGAATTCATCGCTCGCCCGCCGAAAGACTGTGACGTTAACATTATTGCACCTCCAGCAAATTTTCCCGTTTCCCGTTTCACGACCGACCTTCCATCACTCAATATGGGTTATCGGCAAGGAGTGAACGCAGGAAATCGCTTTATCGCCGAAAGCTTGATCAGGTCGGATGCGACGCACGCATAAGGCGTGTTATGCTTGCCTCACTCTGCTCACTACAACGAGAATAAAGCGATGGGGTTAATTCTAAAATTAGTTATCGGTATTGTATTAGGTACTTTGGTAGGGCTTTTTGCACCCGAAGTGCTGACTCGTTTACTACTCACCTTTAAGGCACTTTTTGGCGAGTTCTTGTTTTTCATTATTCCTCTTTTAATCCTGTTTTTTATTACCAGCGGTATTGCTGGCCTGCCAAAAAACTCGGGTAGGCTTTTGGGAAGAACCTTAGGCATTGCGTACGTTTCCACAATTATTGCGGGTATTGGTGCATTCTTCGTTGCATCTCTCGTGGTGCCCATGTTGGCAAGTGAGAGCCGCGAGCTGACCCAAGCTGCCGCCTCGGCGCTCACGCCACTGATTACAATTGATGTGGATCCACTCTTCAGCGTGATGACGGCCCTGGTGCTGGCATTTATTCTAGGATTAGGAATCAACGCGACGAATGCAAGCTCGTTACATGGCCTGAGTGATGAAGGTCGCAACATTATCGAGCGTATTCTAGTAAAAATAATTATTCCGCTTCTCCCGGTATACATTGCCGGTGTGTTCGCAGAAATGGCTTCTGCGGGAACCGTTTTTGAAACCTTGAAAACCTTCGGCATTATTTTAGTGTTAGCGGTTGCTCTGCATTGGGTCTATCTCACGGTCATGTTCATTGCTGCAGGCGCAAAATCGGGGCAGTCGCCAATTTTCTTAATCAAGAACATGTTGCCAGCATATTTTACTGCACTAGGAACCATGTCGAGTGCGGCGACTATTCCAGTAACACTGCAAGCGGTTAAAAATAATAAAGTAGACGACGATATTGCGAACTTTACCGTTCCTCTTTGTGCTACTACGCATCTTGCTGGCTCTACCATTACTATTGTGAGCTGTACGGTTGCGGTGATGGTATTACATAGCAGTCTTGCCATTCCCTCGTTCTTTACCGTATTGCCTTTTATTCTCATGTTGGGCTTAGTCATGCTTGCGGCACCTGGTGTCCCGGGCGGTGCGGTCATGTCCGCAGTGGGTTTACTGGGTTCAATGCTTGGCTTTGGTGAGAGTGCTATCGCGCTGATGATCGCACTCTACATGGCGCAAGATAGCTTTGGAACCGCCTGTAACGTAACGGGCGACGGTGCAATTGCATTGTTTGTGGATAATGCTGCCAAAAATACTGCATGACCTTTAAAATACGCCAACTGAGTTGGTATAAACGCAGAACGGTAAAAAAGGAACCTCAGCCCATTCGGGTTGAGGTTGCTAAACTGGGCAAAGTGTTTCTTTGCAATATATAGAAGATTAGAAGTTATTTTGCGGAGGTTTTAGTTCTGGCCGTTGATAGCGACGACGAATCCAATTAAGCCCCTTGAGTACTCCGGGTTTCATCACTAACCAGCGTTCCACATAGAACTTTCCGGGTACATCCGACACCAACAATGCCACAAAAATAGTCAGGAGTCCTTGCCCGGGTAAAACAAGCATTGCAATACCCGCAATTAACAATACCAGAGCCAGTAAATTTCGGACCAAATAGAGTAATCTGCGAGACAATGTCCAGCGACGAGGTCTGCGCTTACCAACAAAATAATGCGTAGGCATTCGCACTACCAAAAAAGGTACCAGCGCGAGTGAGAGAAGCGCTAGGAGCACACTACCACTCACTATCCACGGTAACCAAGACTCGATTGCATTAATGAGCGCTTCAATCATGTTAGCGCAGCAATAAAAGTGGCACTCTCGCACTACTGATCAGTGCATTGGTATGGCTTCCAACCAAGAATTCGCGAATGCGCGAATGCCCATATGCGCCCATCACCAGAGCGCCAATTTGATGTGCCTCGGCATATTCATTCAATGTAGTTTCAACTTCACCGGCAATAATCGCGGTCGTCACCTCAAAATTTTCTTCTCTTAGCTTTTGTGCAGCGCTTTCGAGTTGTGCTTCATGATCACCGGTTTCAGCACCCACCATGACCACATCGATCGGTAAACCTCGAAACAGCGGACTACCTGCCACCATTTCAACCGCCTTTTTCGCCGTTGGGCTATGATCATAGGCAATCATAATTCGATTCGGTTCTGAGAATTCACCATGTACCACCCAGACCGGCTTGGTCATAGCACGAATCACACGTTCTACTTGATGGCCAATTTTCTGGCCTACACCATTGCCACGTTTACCTTGTTTACCGATCACGAGCAAACGTATTTCATCTTCTATTTCAAGAAGTGCGTCTACTAAATCACCGTGGCGTTGACGTAAAAGAGGCTCTGTAACCACACTCTTAACACGTTTCTCAGCCGCCTCTAAGAAAGTGTGCCCTTGCTGCCGTGACAACTTCGCGCGCTTCTCTTCAAGTTCGGCAAGTTCAGATAACAGACGCTGGCGCTCATCCATGCCAATACTACCGCTAAAATCAGCCTCATCCATGCCACGTACGTCGTCAAGTACATTTAATAGTACGAGTGAATTGTTTAAACGCTTTGCCGACCAAGCCGCATAATCTGCAACCACATCACTCAGTGCAGAACCGTCAATACAAGCAACTGTATGTGTTGTCATTTTTATGCTCCTCAATGGCCCATTAGGCGATCAATTGCGTCAGGCTTATCTGCCACACCAAACTTATCAACAACTGTCGCTGTGGCTTTATTCATGCCCTGCACATTCACTTCGGTCCCCTCACGGCGGAATTTCAAGACCACCTTATCGAGCGCTGCCACCGACGTAATGTCCCAGAAATGTGCACGATCTAAGTCAATCGTCACCTTAGCAAGTGCTTCTCCAAAATCAAAGGAGTCGACAAACTTCTCTGACGAACTGAAGAATACTTGGCCGACCACTTTATATTCTCGATGTTCACCGTCTTTAGAAAGCTTAGATGAAATATGCATGTAGTTGCCGACCTTTGCCGCGAAAAACAGAGCCGCAAGTAAAACACCCACAAACACGCCCAATGCTAAGTTATGTGTCCATACAACAACGACAACCGTGGCGATCATCACTACATTCGTGCTCATTGGGTGCTGTTTTAAATCTTTCAAAGACTGCCAACTAAAGGTTCCTATCGAAACCATAATCATCACTGCTACCAAGGCTGCCATGGGAATTTGCGACACCCAGTCACTCATGAACACCACCATAAGAATGAGACCGGTACCCGCTATAAACATAGAGAGCCTGCCTCGACCACCCGATTTCACATTAATCACCGACTGACCGATCATGGCACACCCTGCCATACCACCCATAAAGCCCGTACCAATATTAGCAATACCTTGGGCACGACATTCCTTGTTACGGTCTGATTTGGTATCGGTTAGATCATCCACGATAGTTTGCGTCATCATCGACTCCAACAGGCCTACAATCGCCAGTGGGAATGCGTAAGGGAGAATAATTGCCAAAGTTTCAAAATTAAGTGGAATATCTGGTAAAAAGAACACGGGTAAACTATCAGGTAATTCACCCATATCGCCGACGGTACGAACATCAATACCGAAGTACATAACAAAGCCTGTGATCAATACAATGGTTACCAATGGTGATGGCACGGCTTTGGTAAAATAAGGTAAGCCATAAATAATTCCCAAACCGGCCGCCGTGAGCGCATAAACATGCCATGTAACATTCGTAAGCTCTGGAAGTTGGGCCATGAAAATTAAAATTGCGAGTGCGTTTACAAACCCTGTCACCACCGAGCGAGACACAAATCGCATGAGGCTACCAAGTTTAAGAAGTCCAAACACAAGCTGAATAACACCGGTCAGAATAGTTGCAGCAAGCAAATATTCAAGCCCATGCTCTTTAACCAGCGTGACCATTAATAAAGCCATCGCACCGGTTGCAGCAGATATTTGACCCGGTCTGCCTCCTAAAAATGCAGTAATCACACAGATTGAAAAAGAGGCATATAAACCTACTTTTGGATCTACCCCTGCAATTATCGAGAAGGCAATAGCTTCTGGAATCAACGCCAATGCCACAACGAGACCTGCCAAAATGTCGGCACGTATGGTACCGAACCACTCTTTTTTCCAATCGCTCTTCATACTAAATATCCATCAACAAAGGGTGATACACTACATTGAGGCGTTGCATAAATTATAGCCAAGCCATAAATATAGCTGAAATGAAGCATGAGTAAGCGCTGCGAGTTCATACCCAAGTTATAATCTTGAGTCTCATTCACACTTTCTTATGTTTCAATTAAATTTCATTAAAAATGTGCAAAAATAACGACTTTTATCAGTTATTTTGGCGCTAAAAGACCGTGAGAACCACGAGTGTGGTTAAAAATAGAGCGCAATAATACGCATTAAAAGCGGTATTCTCAATCTAAAACATAATAAAAACAGACCTTTTAACACTATCGAAACAAAAGAACGCTTTAGGATAAGTTATGACTCGAAAATTTGAGCTTTTAGTGGGTACCACAGCAGGGAACACCGAATTTTTAGCTTCAGAACTGGAAGCTGAACTTCAAACAAAGGGCTTTTTAACTCATTTTCAAGATGTACCTGAGTTCAAACAAACTGCATTAAACGCCATCTGGTTACTCTGTGTCGCCACCCACGGAGCAGGCGAATACGCTGAAAGTATCCAAGCTTTTATCGAAGACATTACGCAAGAACAGCCTCAACTCGATGGCATTCAATATGCCGTAGTTGCAGTGGGTGATTCGAGTTACGACACTTTTTGTCAAGCTGGAAAAGATGTCGATGCACTTTTACAAAGTTTAGGGGCGAGGCCAATCACCGACATGTTGATGATCGATATGATGCTTAATGCCGAGCCAGAAAAGACAGCTAAATTGTGGCTTTCGCGCTGGATCGAACAAATCTAATAAAAGCTTATCCACAAATTACTGAGATCGTTATCCCCAGAGATCAGATCCTGTGTATAACCTACGATCAAAATTGTGATCTGATCATAGGATAATTTTGGGGATAACTTTGAGTGTGAATAACTCAAGAGTTGTCCCACTGGATAACCATACTGATCATCGCTGTTTGATCACAGGAATCAGAAGCTCTTAACTAACTGATAAATATTTAATAAATTGACTTAACCACAGAAAATCAGCTCGCTAATAATAGAACTAATAATCTTTCTTTAATTAAATATATAGATATATTTATTACCGAGCACGACTCAAAAAACCAAAACAGTATTTGCTATGATCAACATGATTGATCGTTTCTTCTCATGCCTGATCCGAGGTATACTGTCGGGCTCAACAAGTTTTAAATTTAAGCTTGTGCTTTAACAGTTTTAAAAAGGTTAGATTATGAATACAGATATGCGTTTTGATGTAATTGTGATCGGTGGTGGCCATGCGGGCACCGAGGCCGCACTTGCAGCTGCGCGTATGGGTCAACAAACGCTTCTGCTCACTCATAACATCGACACCTTAGGGCAAATGTCTTGTAATCCAGCTATTGGTGGTATTGGTAAAGGGCATTTAGTGAAAGAGATTGATGCACTCGGCGGAATAATGGCACGCGGTGCAGATCATGCGGGTATTCAATTCCGTACCCTTAATGCGTCTAAAGGCCCAGCGGTAAGAGCGACGCGTGCTCAAGCAGATCGAGCACTGTATAGAAATTACATTCGTAAAACGCTCGAGAACCAACCTAATCTGAAAATATTTCAACAAGCCTGTGACGATTTAATTGTCGCTGAAACGGGACAAAGCCCGCGGGTCGAGGGTGTTGTAACCCAAATGGGGCTGAAGTTTTATGCTGCCAATATTGTGCTTACAGTAGGTACTTTTCTTGGGGGTCAAATTCATATTGGCTTGTCTCAATACCGAGGCGGTCGTGCAGGCGATCCACCATCAATTGCACTCGCTGAACGTTTACGTGCATTACCGCTACGTGTCGATCGTTTAAAAACTGGAACTCCACCAAGAATTGATGCGAAGTCTATCGATTTTAGTGTGATGCAAGAGCAACCTGGTGATGATCCACGCCCTATTTTTTCTTACATGGGTTCACATGCTGATCAACCAGAACAAATTAGTTGCTGGATCACGCATACCAATGAGCAAACGCATGATGTGATTCGCGGTGGTCTTGATCGCTCACCCATGTACTCTGGTGTGATTGAAGGTGTGGGCCCACGGTATTGTCCATCGATCGAAGACAAAGTGATGCGTTTTGCCGACAAAAACTCGCATCAAATCTTTGTTGAACCAGAGGGTTTGAATACTCAAGAAGTTTATCCGAACGGGATCTCTACGAGCCTACCTTTCGATGTTCAGGTAGCGCTTGTGCACTCAATACGTGGCTTTGAAAACGCGCATATTACCCGCCCAGGCTACGCTATCGAATATGATTTCTTCGATCCCAGAGATTTGAAACAGTCTTTGGAGTCGAAATTTATTCAAGGGCTTTATTTTGCAGGCCAAATAAACGGTACCACCGGTTATGAAGAAGCGGGTGCACAAGGTTTAATCGCGGGCATGAATGCTGCGCTCGCTGCACAAGGAAAAGAGCCTTGGTCGCCGCGCCGAGATGAAGCTTACATGGGTGTTTTAATTGACGATTTGGCAACGCTGGGTACGAAAGAGCCCTACCGTATGTTTACGTCTCGTGCGGAGTATCGATTATTGCTGCGCGAAGACAATGCCGATATTCGGTTAACCGAGAAAGGTCGTGAACTTGGCTTAGTGGACGATGTACGTTATGCCCGTTTCCAAGAAAAAATGGAACGCATTGAGCAAGAGAAACAACGCTTGCGCAGCACCTGGGTACATAAAGATCACATAGCGGTAAATACGTTGAATCCGCTTTTGAAAAGCCCAATTACGCGTGAGGCGAACTTAGAAGAATTGATTCGACGCCCCGAAATGACTTACAACCAACTGATGTCAATCGACGCGTTCGGCCCCGGTTTGCATGAAATTGATGTGCAAGCGGCGGAGCAAGTTGAAGTGCAGATTAAGTACGCAGGTTACATTTCGCGCCAACAAGATGAAATTGCGAAGGCAATTCGTCACGAAAATACCCGCCTACCGGCAGAATTCGATTATGCGACTATTTCAGGTCTTTCAAATGAAGTGATTAGCAAATTGAAAACACATCGCCCTGAAACGGTGGGTCAAGCAGCTCGAATTTCAGGTATTACACCTGCAGCCATTTCAATGTTGCTCGTACACTTGAAAAAACAAGGGTTATTGCGTAAATCTGAGAAGAAACTCGCCTAATGGGAAGATCCGCACACTTTCCAAAGGAACGCATTGCCGCGCAATTGAAAGTAGCGCTTGCAACCCCTGAGTTGTCAGCTTTGAGTGTTTCAGAAACGCAACAAGAAGCACTCGTTGCACTCCTCGAGCAACTCCACAAATGGAATCAAGCCTACAATCTCACATCGGTTCGAAACCCCGAAGAAATGCTGACTCGTCACATTTTAGATAGCATTGCTGTGAGTCCATTTTTACATGGTAAAGCAGTCATTGATGTAGGCACAGGCCCGGGTCTTCCGGGGCTCCCGTTGGCTATCTTAAATCCAGATAAAGAATTTGTACTACTCGATAGCTTAGGAAAACGCATCTCGTTTATTCGTCAGGTGGTGCATACGCTTAAATTAACGAATGTAAAAGCCGTGCAATCACGTGTTGAAGACTTCTCGCATGAAGGTGGTTTCGATAGTATTGTGAGTAGAGCCTTCGCTTCGCTTGCAGACATGCTCGGCTGGTGTCATCATTTGCTTTCAGCTCAGGGGCAATTTATTGCGCTCAAAGGTCAGCTTGATCCAGAAGAATTGGCGCAAGTATCTGCCCCCTATCAGATTGAAGAGAAAATTCCGGTCGCCGTGCCGGGGCTCGACGCAGCAAGGCATATAGTCAAGCTTTCAGTTGCTAACGCAGAATAATAAGAAGTCCTTTGAAAGGTATTCGATTGTGGGAAAAGTCATTGCTATTGCGAACCAAAAAGGGGGTGTTGGTAAAACAACAACCGCGGTAAATCTTGCTGCCTCCATGGCTGCAACGCGTCGTAAAGTACTCTTGATTGATCTCGATCCACAAGGGAATGCCACAATGGGCAGTGGCGTGGATAAGTATGAAGTGGAAAAAACCATATTCGACTTACTTGTCGAAGACGACCCGTTCGATACGGTGGTTGAAAAAGAAACTTCAGGTAAATATCACCTAATTGCCGCAAATAGTGACGCGACTGCAGCGGAAATTAAACTCATGGACATTTTCGCCCGTGAAACCAAGCTTCGTAGGGCGCTTGAGCCTGTTCGTGACCAATATGATTATATTTTTATTGATTGCCCACCTTCTTTGAACCTACTCACAGTGAATGCCATGGCAGCAGCCGACTCGGTGCTTGTGCCAATGCAATGCGAGTACTATGCGCTTGAAGGCTTAACAGCACTTATGGATACCATTGAGCAGTTGGCGGCGGTGGTGAATCCGGCATTAGAAATTGAAGGGTTGTTACGCACTATGTACGATCCGCGCAATCGATTAGCAAACGACGTTTCTGAGCAATTGAAAAATCATTTTGGCGATAAAGTTTATCGTACTGTGATTCCAAGGAACGTACGCCTAGCGGAAGCACCCAGTTTTGGTGCTCCGGCCATGTATTACGATAAGGGTTCAACAGGCAGTCGAGCCTATTTGGCGTTAGCGGGCGAAGTGATTCGACGCGACGAGAAAACCCAGAAAGCTTCTTGAGGGAAAACCACATGAGTACTAAAAAACGTGGCTTAGGACGAGGATTAGACGCACTTTTAACCACTAGTGCCAATGCCGCTGCACGCCAAGAATCTGCCCAAAGTTCACAAGCAGCGAAAGGTGATTTAAGAAAACTTCCTGTTGAATTCTTACGCCCTGGTCGCTACCAGCCACGCAAAGACATGTCGCCAGAAGCGCTTGAAGATCTCGCGAGCTCGATTAAAGCACAAGGTATTATTCAACCCATTGTCGTGCGGCCTATCGGTCCAGACCAATATGAAATTATTGCTGGAGAGCGCCGCTGGAGAGCGTCTCAATTAGCACGTCTCGAAGTAGTGCCTTGTATAATTAAAGACGTACCTGATGAAGCGGCGGTTGCTATTGCCCTGATTGAGAATATTCAGCGCGAAGATCTCAGTGCGTTAGAAGAGGCGATTGCTTTACAACGGCTGATCGATGAGTTTGATATGACGCATCAAGCAATTGCTGAGGCAGTGGGTAAATCTCGCACAACCGTCACGAATCTCTTGCGCATTATGCAACTTAACGAAGACGTGAAAACACATCTCGAGCGTGGCGATATAGAATTGGGCCATGCAAAAGTATTACTTGCGGTAGACGGAGAGTTGCAAAGTGAGTTAGCGCGTACCATCGTGGCAAAAGGACTCACCGTTCGTGAAGCGGAGAAGCTCGTAAACAAATCGTTAACAGCTCCCGTAAAGAAGGAAGCGGAAAAGCCAGACGCAGATGTACAAAAGCTTGAGCAAGATTTAGGCGATCGTCTGGGTGCTAAAGTAAGTATTAACCATAATCGTAAAGGCAAAGGCAAGTTAGTTATTAATTACAATAGCCTCGATGAACTCGATGGTATATTGCAGCACATTTCCTAGGTGCTGTTCGCCGAAATCGGTACGACTTTGGTTGCAATTTAATGTTAAAACTTTATAATCGGCGCAGTTTTTAGTACGTGTAGCCGAAACGCAGCAGATAGGTTTAGCGATGACAAACAAGCAATTCAGTCCACTTACAAGTGGCGGTCGTCGCATTGCAGTACACGTACTCAAGGTACAGTTGGTTGCAGCCTTAGTGTTAATCGCAATCATGTATCTGATTTATGGAGTCTCTGGTGTGCTTACCGCAGCTGCGGGCGCTTGTATCGGATTGATTCCCAACATAGTTTTTGCTCGCTACGCTTTTCGTTATGGCGGAGCGCGCTCTGCATCAAACGTGGTGCAAAGTTTTTATGCCGGTGAAGCACTGAAAATGGTGTTAACGGTAGTACTGTTTACTATATCTTTTGTAATACTCAACGGCCCATGGTTACCTCTTTTTGCCGTGTTTATTACCGTCACAGTACTCCAATGGCTGGCGCCGTTTTTAAATCTTAAAATTAACTAACTTGGGTTGTGAAACATGGCTGCAGAAGGAAAGATGAATCCTACTGATTACATCAACCACCACTTAACGAATGCAAGTACTGGGGAAGGTTTCTGGACCTGGCACGTAGACTCGTTGGGCATTGGTATTGTACTCGGTGCTTTATTTATATGGCTCTTCGCTAGTGTAGGTCGTAAAGCAACAGTAGGCGTACCTGGCAAACTTCAATGTTTTGTGGAAATGGTTGTGGAGTTTATCGCAACTACAGTGAAAGATTCATTCCACGCTAAGAGCAAAGTTATTGCGCCCCTCGCGCTCACTATTTTCGTTTGGGTATTCCTAATGAACCTAATGAAACTCATTCCAGTGGATTGGGTTCCTGTGCTAGCAGGTACGTTAGGTTACTTCTTTACGCCTTCAGCTTTATACGAATACATGGCAGGCAAGGAAGAGTACGCAGCACAGCTTGCGGGTCTTTCTAGCGCTGAGCTTGAAGCTGCAGCAACCTCGATTCTTGCGGGTTACGGATTTGTCGATACCATTATGATGCACCCATGGAGCTACATGAAAGCGGCTCCGACGACAGATTTGAACACCACTTTAGCACTTGCTATCGGTGTATTCGTGCTCATTATTTTTTACTCAGTGAAACACAAAGGTTTCGGTGGTTTCGTAAAAGAACTCACCATGAACCCGTTTAATCACTGGTCGATGATTCCATTCAACCTTGTACTTGAAACCGTAACCTTGTTGGCGAAGCCATTAAGCTTGTCACTGCGTTTGTTTGGTAACTTGTATGCGGGAGAGCTCATTTTCATTCTAATCGCCATGGTCGGTTTAGCGCAGTTACCACTGCACTTTGCATGGGCGGTATTCCATATCTTGGTAATCGTGTTGCAAGCATTTATTTTCATGATGCTCACGGTGGTTTACCTCAGTATGGCGAGTGAAAAACATTAGTAATACAAAGCCGAGTTCGCTCGGCTTACTTTAAAGAGTTTTAATTGGTTTTAACTTTAACTATCTGAAAAAACTGGAGATATCAATGGAACTAGTCGTTTCTTACACAATCTTAGCCGTAGCCATCATCATTGGTTTAGGCGCTGTAGGTACTGCTATCGGCTTTGGTTTGATGGGCGGTAAATTCTTAGAAGCTACTGCACGTCAGCCGGAATTAGCTTCTCAGCTACAAACTAAAATGTTCATCATGGCAGGTTTAACAGACGCAATCGCGATGATCGGTGTAGGTATTGCACTTTTCTTCGTATTCGCTAACCCATTCGTAGCGCTGTTAGGCTAATTTCACTCGACGGTCACCAACATAGAGGAGATCCGTTGTGAATATCAACGCAACTCTGATTGGTCAGTCTATCGCGTTTGTGGTTTTTGTGATCTTCTGTATGAAGTTCGTATGGCCACCGCTGATAAGCGCTATTGAAGAGCGTCAGAAGAAAATCGCTGACGGTCTAGCGGCATCAGAACGTGCTGAGAAGGACCTAGAAGACGCTCGAGCGAAAGCCGACGAAGAACTCAAAGCTGCAAAAACACAAGCAGCTGAACTAATTGAGCAAGCGAAGAAACGCGCTGCTGCATTAGTGGAAGAGGAAACTCAACGCGGTCACGCTGAGCGCGAAAAAATTATCGCTTCCGGTTATGCCGAAGTGGAAGCTGAGCGCAGTCGAGTTCGTGAAGAATTGCGTAAGCAAGTTGCTGTATTGGCAATTGCGGGCGCAGAGAAAATCATCGAGCGCGAGATTGATGCACAGAAGCAAAGCGACATTGTTGAAAAACTTGTCGCTGAATTGTAATCACGGGGGTTGAGCAAATGTCCGAATATACAACGGTCGCTCGCCCCTATGCTAAAGCAGCTTTTGACTTTGCTGTTGAGCAGGGTGCGATCGAGAAGTGGCACGAAATGTTATTGTTTGCTGCAGAAGTGGAGCAACACGGTGACATGCGCACGTACATGAAAAGCGCCTTGAATCGCGACCACGCTTTGGAAGTTTTCCTAGGTGTGTGTGGCGAACAACTCAACGAGAACGGCCAAAACTTAGTAAAAGTAATGGCTTCCAACGAACGTATTCATGCGTTACCAGAGGTCGCACGTTTATTTAGCGAACTACGCGCAGATTACGAAAAAGAAATTACTGTTGATGTTACTTCAGCAGTGAAATTGAGTAAGGCACATGAGAAAAGTCTCGCTCAAGCGTTGGAAAAACGACTCGAACGTAAAGTTAAGCTCAATTGCAGTGTCGACCCAACCACAGTGGGTGGGTTGCTAATTAAAGCCGGTGACTTAGTCATCGACAGTACATTACGCAGCAAGCTCGCAAGGCTTGCCAATACACTGCAGTCATAATCGGGGACGAGAGCATGCAACTGAATTCAAATGAAATTGCCGAGCTGATCAAAAAACGAATCGACCAGTTCGAAGTTGTCAGTGAAGCTCGCAATGAAGGAACCATTACGGCTGTAACAGACGGGATTATCCGTATTACCGGATTAGCCGACTGTATGCAGGGTGAGATGGTTGAGCTTCCTGGAAATCGCTACGCTATTGCACTAAACCTTGAGCGCGACTCAGTAGGTGCGGTAGTTATGGGTCCGTACGCGGATCTACAAGAAGGCGTAAAAGTTAAATCTACTGGCCGTATTCTTCAGGTGCCTGTAGGACGCGCGTTGTTGGGCCGAGTAGTAAACACGCTCGGTATGCCAATCGACGGTAAAGGTGCAATCGATGCAGAAGGCTTCGAGCCAGTGGAGAAAATTGCACCAGGCGTTATCGAACGTCAATCGGTAGATCAACCAGTACAAACTGGTTATAAAGCGATCGACTCGATGATTCCAATCGGCCGTGGTCAGCGTGAGTTAATCATCGGTGACCGTCAAACGGGTAAAACCGCAATGGCTGTCGACGCAATTATTAACCAAAAAGGTACAGGCATTAAGTGTGTGTATGTAGCGATTGGTCAGAAAGCTTCTACCATTGCTAACGTAGTGCGCAAGCTCGAAGAGCACGGTGCACTCGATCACACCATTATTGTTGCTGCATCGGCTTCCGAGTCTGCTGCACTTCAATACTTGGCCGCCTACTCTGGCTGTACTATGGGTGAGTTTTTCCGTGATCGCGGTGAAGACGCGCTCATCGTATACGATGATTTGTCGAAGCAAGCGGTTGCTTACCGTCAAATTTCATTGTTGCTACGTCGTCCACCAGGACGTGAAGCATTCCCAGGTGACGTTTTCTACTTACACTCTCGCTTGCTTGAACGTGCAGCGCGGGTAAACGCTGACTACGTTGAAAAGTTCACCAATGGTGAAGTGAAAGGTAAAACCGGTTCATTAACGGCATTGCCAATCATTGAAACCCAAGCAGGTGACGTTTCAGCGTTCGTACCTACCAACGTAATTTCGATTACTGATGGTCAGATCTTCTTAGAAACTGACTTGTTCAACGCGGGTATTCGCCCCGCCGTGAACGCAGGTATCTCGGTATCTCGTGTAGGTGGTGCAGCACAGACCAAAATCATCAAGAAATTGGGCGGTGGTATTCGTCTAGCATTGGCTCAGTATCGTGAATTGGCAGCATTTGCGCAGTTCGCTTCTGACCTCGACGAAGCAACACGTTCACAGCTTGAGCACGGTCAACGTGTCACCGAGTTAATGAAACAGAATCAATACGCGCCAATGAGCGTTGCAGACATGGCATTGTCCATTTTTGCGGCGGAAAAAGGCTTCCTGAAGGGTGTTGAAATTAACAAAATTCAGGATTTCGAAGAAGCATTATTGAGCTACTTTAACAGCGAGCACGCTGAACTCATGGCGAAAATCAATGAAACAGGCGATTACAACGACACCATCGAAGGTGAACTGAAAGCCGGTCTTGAGAAGTTTAAATCAACTCAAAGCTGGTAAGGGTTGGGCCGCAGGTTACTGCGGCCTTTCAACGTTGTAACGCGGGAGATTAATTATGGCCGTTGGTAAAGAGATAAAAACTCAGATCGCGAGTATTAACAATACTCAAAAGATCACCAGCGCAATGGAAATGGTTGCTGCGTCGAAAATGAAAAAGGCGCAGGAGCTGATGGCGAAAAGCCGTCCGTACGCCGATTCCATTCGGGAAGTGATCGGCCATATTGCCCAAGGTAACCTCGAATACCGCCATGCTTGGTTGGAAGAACGCGAGGTTAAACGCGTGGGTTACATCATCGTTTCTACCGATCGCGGGTTATGCGGCGGTTTGAACTCGAACGAATTCCGTAAGGTGATTCGCGAAGTTCAGGATTGGAAAGAAAAAGGCGTTGATGTGAGCTTCGCTGCTGTGGGCAGTAAAGCGTCGGGTTTCTTCAAGCGGTTAACAGGCAGTATTTTGTCGCAAACGTCGGGTTTGGGTGACAAGCCAAAACTAAACGACTTAATCGGCACAGTGTCTGTCATGTTAAAAGCATACGAGAATGGCGAAGTTGATCGCTTGTTCCTCGTATATAACCGTTTTGTAAACACCATGACGCAAGAGCCGGTTGTGAACCAGCTATTGCCTTTGCCGAAATCAGAAAATGTCGAGCGTAATCACGCGTGGGATTATCTGTATGAGCCGGATGCAAAGTCTATTCTAGACGTGTTGTTGCGTCGGTTTATTGAAAGCCAAGTGTATCAGGGTGTAGTCGAGAACTTGGCCAGTGAGCAAGCAGCGCGCATGGTAGCTATGAAAGCCGCAACCGATAACGCGGGTCAGCTGATTGACGATTTGCAGTTGGTATACAACAAAGCGCGTCAGGCAGCGATTACCCAAGAGATTTCAGAAATTGTTTCGGGTGCAGGTGCGGTTTAATACCGGGCAAAGGTCAGAAAGATTTTGCAATTTAGAGGATAAGTCATGAGTCAAGGTAAGGTCGTCCAAATCATTGGCGCTGTTGTGGACATCGAGTTTCCACAAGAAAGCGTTCCAAAGATCTACGACGCACTACGCGTAACTGAAGGTGATCTCAGCGGTTTAACGCTGGAAGTTCAACAGCAGTTAGGTGGCGGTGTTGTTCGTACAATCGCGCTTGGTACTACCGACGGTTTGCGTCGTGGACTAAACGTAGAAAATACAGGCGAGCCCATTATGGTGCCAGTCGGGAAAGCAACTCTCGGCCGTATCATGAACGTTTTGGGTGAGCCAATCGACGAAGCGGGTGATATTGGTGAAGAAGAGCGTATGTCGATTCACCGTGAAGCACCTTCGTACGAAGATCAATCAAGCTCAATTGAATTGCTTGAAACTGGTATCAAAGTAATCGACCTCATTTGCCCATTCGCGAAGGGTGGTAAAGTAGGTTTGTTCGGTGGTGCGGGTGTAGGTAAAACCGTAAACATGATGGAATTGATTCGTAACATCGCCATCGAGCACAGTGGTTACTCTGTATTCGCAGGGGTTGGTGAGCGGACTCGTGAGGGTAACGACTTCTATCACGAAATGAACGACTCGAACGTACTTGATAAAGTAGCGTTGGTGTACGGTCAGATGAACGAGCCACCAGGTAACCGTTTGCGTGTAGCATTGACCGGTTTGACCATTGCGGAGAAATTCCGTGATGAAGGCCGCGACGTTCTATTCTTCGTAGATAACATTTACCGTTATACGTTGGCCGGTACAGAGGTGTCTGCACTTCTAGGTCGTATGCCTTCTGCGGTAGGTTATCAGCCTACATTGGCTGAAGAAATGGGTGTGCTGCAGGAGCGTATCACTTCTACCAAAACTGGATCGATTACTTCAATCCAAGCGGTATACGTACCTGCGGATGACTTGACGGATCCATCGCCAGCAACTACGTTTGCTCACTTAGACGCGACTGTTGTATTGTCACGTGACATCGCTGCCTTGGGTATTTACCCAGCGGTTGACCCACTTGACTCAACCTCACGTCAGCTCGATCCACAAGTGATCGGTAAAGAGCATTACGAAACGGCGCGTGGCGTACAGTCTGTACTACAGCGCTATAAAGAGCTGAAAGACATTATCGCAATTTTGGGTATGGACGAGCTTTCTGAAGAAGATAAGCAAGTCGTAGCCCGTGCGCGTAAAATTCAGCGTTTCTTGTCACAGCCGTTCTTCGTTGCGGAAGTGTTCACCGGTGCACCTGGTAAGTACGTGTCGTTGAAAGACACGATTGCGGGCTTTAAAGGTATTCTTGACGGTGAATATGACCACATGCCTGAACAGGCGTTTTACATGGTTGGCACCATCGACGAAGCGATCGAAAAAGCCAACAAAATGTAATCGAACGGGAGGTTTGTGATGGCGGTATCAACAGTACGTCTGGATGTAGTAAGTGCGGAAGACCAGTTATTTACTGGTAACGTGCAGTCTATCCAGGTGACAGGTAGCGAAGGTGAGCTGGGTATTTTACCAGGCCACATTCCTTTGCTGACCGCCTTGAAACCTGGCATGGTTCGCATTGTTACTGAAGCAGGTGAAGAAGAGTTCTTTTATGTCGCTGGCGGCGTTATGGAAGTGCAACCTGATACAGTAACCGTGTTGTCGGACACCGCAGTGCGCGGTGACGATCTAGACGAGCAGGCCGCAGAAAAAGCGATGCAGCAAGCACGCGAAGCGCTAGCCGATTCCTCTCCGGACATGAGCTACGCAGAAGCGGCGGCCGAACTAGCCCGCGCGATTGCACAGTTGCGAGTACTTCAGCAACTTCGGAAACGTAAAGGCAAATAACAGGTTCGCAAAGGCGATCAACCGAACGAAAAAACCCGGCAAATGCCGGGTTTTTTTATTGGGAACAGGTTACGCTTAGAAGCGATAACTTACGCTAATTGCTGCAGTAGCAGCACCATCGGCTTCTTCACCACCGATTTCGTATGCGCTACCGTTGCGCGCGTTAACTGTTAAATCAACCGCGAAGCGCTCGAAGTTATAACCAACCCCACCGGTAATTTACGCACCGGAGAAGGTTTCTGAAAAGCCGTTTGTAGACCATTTCTCATTAAAGAAACCGCCACCCACATAATATTTGAAGCCGTATTGCGTAAGGTTATAGCCCCACAGCAAACTCACATCGACATTGTCTACATCCAATTGGCTGAAAGTATCGTGCTCCATCATGGCAAAATTGCTTATAAGCGCCAAGTGGCCTTTGCCCAATTCATTGAGCACTGCGGTTGCAGTTACACCAATACCTGTTGCATCGTCAGTACCACCGACGAAATCAACCGAAGTTGCGAATGAACTCAAGCCCACGCTATATTTCTTTTCATCCGTGTTCGCTAAGGCTGAGGTGCTGATTAATGAAGCGGCGCTTAATGCCAATACTAAAATAGATGTGCGCATAAATTCTCCTTATCTGTATATGCGCGGCGATCATAGGGTTTTCCCTTCAATTATGAAATGGCATAAGCGTTTCAAGATGTAACAAACACTGATAAAATGTCAGTCTATGTCTATAAAATGAACGTCCGAAGGATTTGGCTCATGCACCACCCCGCTCTTAACGTTGTAATTCTTGCTGCCGGTAAAGGCACAAGAATGCGGTCTAACTTACCTAAAGTTTTGCACCCTATTGCGCAGAAACCCATGGTTTCTCACGTGATTGATAGCGCTATGGCGCTAGGGGCTCAGAAAATTCAACTCGTTTATGGGCACGGTGCAAACGCGTTAAAAGCTAGATTAAATGACTATTCGGTGAATTGGGTGGAACAGGCGCAGCAGTTGGGTACCGGCCATGCTGTGCAGCAAGCCATTCCTCATATTGCAGATGAAGACACGGTGCTCGTGCTTTATGGAGACGTGCCGCTAACTCGAGTTGAAACGTTGCGAGCATTATTAACAGCGAAGGGTGACCAAGCGTTGGCATTGCTCACTGCGAATTTACCCGATCCAACGGGTTATGGACGTATTATCCGAAACGCAGAGGGTTCGGTTACAGGCATTGTAGAGCATAAAGACGCAACTTCAGAGCAACATGTCATTCAGGAAGTCAACACAGGCATTTTGGCTGCCAGTGGAAAACATTTGAAAAGCTGGCTTGAAGCACTCGACAACAACAACGTGCAGGGTGAATATTACCTTACTGATATCGTGGCAATGGCGGCCCGAGATGGGGTCGCGATTGCGACTGCACAACCGCAGAGTAGTGCAGAAGTCGAAGGCGCCAATAACCGGGTGCAGTTAGCCGCACTCGAGCGTGCATTTCAAGCTCGCAAAGCCGAAGAACTCATGCTCGCGGGCGCTACCTTAATCGACCCAGCGCGCGTTGACGTTCGTGGTGAAGTGCATATTGCCAACGATGTGATTGTCGACGTAAATGTAGTGTTTGAAGGTAAAGTGGAATTGGGTGAAGGAGTAGTTATAGAGCCAAACTGCATTTTAAGAGATTGTAAGATTGGTGATGGCGCGCGCATTAAGGCAAACAGTATCATTGAAGGTGCAGAATTAGCCGAAGGTGCACAAGCAGGGCCATTTGCACGTTTGCGCCCTGGCGCGAAATTAGAGAAGAAAGCAGCCGTTGGCAACTTTGTTGAAATGAAGAAGTCTACGTTAGGCGAAGGTGCAAAAGCAGGTCATTTAACGTATTTAGGCGACGCCATTGTGGGCGCCGGTGCGAATATTGGCGCTGGCACCATTACTTGTAACTACGACGGTGTGAATAAGCATGTTACTCGCATTGGTGCAAACGCATTCATTGGTTCGAATAGCTCATTAGTTGCCCCTGTAATTATCGGTGATTTTGCTACAACGGGTGCAGGCTCAGTAATCACAAGTGACATTCCAAACGCCACGCTAGCAGTCGGTCGCGCTAAACAAAAGAATATTACGGGTTGGAAACGCCCACAAAAGAAGAACGGAGAATAATATGTGTGGAATTGTAGGCGCAACGGCTGAACGCCGGGTAGCGGGAATTTTGTTAGAAGGTTTGCGCCGTTTGGAATATAGGGGTTACGATTCTGCCGGTATTGCGGTACTAAATGACTCTGGGCTTCACCAGCTGCGCCGTGTGGGTAAAGTAAAAGCGCTTGCCGATGTACAGGAGGTAAGTGGTTTAAATGGTTTTGCCGGCATCGCGCACACGCGTTGGGCAACACACGGTGGGGTTACCGAAGCGAATGCGCACCCGCATATCTCAAATGACACTATTGCTGTTGTGCACAATGGAATTATTGAAAACCACGAGAAACTTCGTAAAGAGTTACAGGAAAAGGGTTATATCTTTTCATCTGATACTGATACGGAAGTAATTTGCCATCTTGTTCATGAAGAATTGAAAACGGCAGGTGGTTTACTCGCGGCGGTGAAAGCAGCGGTTCAGAAATTAGAAGGTGCTTATGGCACTGTCATTATGGACCAACGCGATCCTGGACATTTAGTAGTAGCGCGCTCAGGTAGCCCGTTGGTGATCGGTTTGGGTATCGATGAGAATTTTGTTGCTTCAGACCAACTCGCATTGTTGCCTGTAACTCGAGAGTTCATTTATTTAGAAGAAGGCGATGTCGCTTCTGTCACTCGCACCGAAGTGAAGATTTTTGATCATGAAGGGAATGCAGTTGAGCGGGATACCATTACTTCTGATCTGCAATACGACGCGGGTGGAAAAGGAGAATACCGTCATTACATGCTCAAAGAAATTCATGAGCAGCCCATCGCCGTGCGTAACACATTAGAGGGTCGTGTGAATGGTGATCACATCACACTAGAAACCTTTGGTGAAGCTGCAGAGTCTATTTTTAAAGACATCCGTCATGTTCAAATTGTTGCGTGTGGCACCAGCTACCATGCCGGTATGGTAGCTCGCTATTGGCTTGAAGAATTTGCAGGCGTTTCATGTAACGTGGAAATTGCCTCGGAGTTCCGTTACAGAAAATCACATGTGTTTCCAGGCAGTTTGTTGGTGACTATTTCACAATCAGGTGAAACGGCAGACACACTCGCGGCACTGCGGTTAGCAAAAACCCTAGGTTATCGCTCTACGTTGACTGTTTGTAACGTGGCGAGCTCCTCTATGGTGCGTGAGTCCGACCTTTCATTTTTAACGAAAGCTGGCGCTGAAATTGGAGTGGCTTCAACGAAAGCATTTACCACGCAGCTCGTCGGTTTACTCATGCTCACAGCGGCGCTTGGCCGAGCCAACGGAGTACCGAAAGAAGTGGAAGCGCGTATCGCGCGAGCATTGTCTTCGCTACCGAGTAAGCTCGAAGAGGCACTGGGTATTACCGAAGAAATTGAAGCACTCGCGGAAGAATTTGCCGACAAAGATCACAGCTTATTCCTCGGCCGAGGCGATCAATACCCAATTGCTATGGAAGGTGCTCTAAAGCTGAAAGAAATCAGCTACATTCATGCGGAAGCTTATGCGGCAGGTGAATTGAAACATGGTCCGTTAGCACTCATCGACGCAGAAATGCCGGTGATTGTGGTAGCACCGAACAACGAGCTGCTAGAAAAGCTCAAATCGAACGTAGAAGAAGTACGCGCTCGCGGCGGTATTATGTATGTATTCGCCGATCGTGACGCCCACTTCGAAAGCGACGATACCATGCGTGTCATTAACATCGCACACGTAGACACGCTCATCGCCCCCATACTCTACACCCTGCCATTACAGTTGCTCAGTTACTACGTTGCCATTATCAAAGGCACCGACGTAGACCAACCGCGTAACCTCGCCAAGTCAGTGACAGTGGAGTAACAAATTGGGGTCAGATTCTGAGTTATCCCCACAAATAATATTTTAGATTGAGGCACTTAAGGATTTTATTAAAAATAAGGGAACATTCATGGCGTTTGGTGATCTGAAATTTCGCCAAAAACCACAGAAGGAGAAACGCCATGA